>Ga0078972_1000229_pt1 | contig 233361 bp, 213 predicted proteins | sample YelNatPaOPGAMG01_FD_67568 | JGI IMG/M metagenome (GOLD analysis project Ga0078972, IMG submission 67568) | Hot spring thermophilic microbial communities from Obsidian Pool, Yellowstone National Park, USA - OP-RAMG-01 (SPADES assembly) (version 2) | ecosystem: Environmental > Aquatic > Thermal... | reverse complement strand
TGTCCGGCGGTCAGGCTCCGAACGCCTTCCAGCCACGCCCCAAAGCATGCCTGATCCATCCCCGCCTCGCCTCGCTGCGGTTCCAATATGAACCGCCCCAACAGCTAACGCAAGCAGAGCTAAAAAGAATGCCCTCGCGCCTCGGAATCGATCGGAAAAGATCAGTGTTTCCAGAGGGCAGACTTTTTCAAGTTCGATTGATTTTCAGGCTCTGAGGGTAAGACCGGGCGCAAGCCCCCTGGCCTGGCTTCAGAACGACACCGTGATGCCGCCATAGCCCTCGATCGGATTGGCCGGGCAGAGCGCGCGCGGGTTGGTGGCGCCCGGCGCGATCGGGATCGGCACCTGCGCGGTCGGGCTGAAAGTGCCGTATGTGTAATAATTCGCGTTGAATGCGTTCTGGACCTGGCCGAACAATTTGATGTGCTTGCTGATCTGATAGCTGGTGTCGAAGCTGGTGACGAAATAGGCCCCTGTGGTCGGCGTGAGGTTGGCCTCGTCGCCAAACAGATACTGCCCGGCCTCGTAGGTGCCGGTGGCGCCGACCTGCCAGGCGGGCGTGATATTGTAAGAAAAGCCGATTTTCGCGATCCATGGCGGAATGCCGGGAAGCCGATCGCCAGGGCGGATGTGGATATTGCCATTGGCATCCGCGCCAGGATTGTTCGGGCTCGAGATCGTCAGACCATTCTGGAAGGTAGCGTTGATATAGGAGGCGTTGGCGAAAAACTCGAAATTGCCTTGCGTCAGCGAGCCGCCGACATCGACGCCCTGGCGCAGCGTGTCACCGATATTCTGGTAATAGGCCGCGCCCTGGATCGGGCTGTAGATGAACTGGATGTCGTCAACCGTTTCGGTGTGGTAGGCGCTGACATTCCACATCAACTTGGCGTTGCCATAGGGCGTGAAGCTGCCGCGGAAGCCGGCCTCGACGGTGTCCGCCACGACCTGCTTGAGATTGGGGTCGCCGGCGAAGAAGTTGGACAGCGTGCAGGGACTCTGCGGATCAGCGCAGGAGAGTTCCTCGGGCGTCGGGATCGCGTTCGAGACGGCATAGTCGGCATAGGTTGTCACCTGCGGGGTGATTTTATAGGTCAGCCCGGCCTGCGGGTTAAAATGGTTATAGTAATGATTGCCGGAGAGCGCGCCGTTATTGGGATCGACGCCGACAAGATCGGTCTGCGCGACATTAAAGCGCCCGGCGAGCGTCAGGGTGAGACGCGGGGTCAGGTCATACATATCGAGAAAATAGAGGCCGTAATAGTTCGTCGTGTCATTGAGCCGCACCGGCATGATCGACCCATTGGCCTGGGAGATGATGGTGCCGGGCCCGACGAAGCCGAGTTGGTCATAAGGGTTGAGGCCGCCGAGCAGGGTATCGCCGGTAAAAGTGTTCTGGCTGCCGTCATAGCTGGCGCCGGCGGTGAAATGGTTGGCGCGGCCGAGGATTTCCCCGGTATTCGTCACCTGCACCGAAAAACCATAGCCGTTGGTGTTGGTGGTCTGGTTGTTGAGCTGCGAATAGGGGCCACCATTGAGAAAATTCGGAATCGGATTGCCGGCGGGGTTGGTGAGAAAGACGCCCGGCTGCTCGCACATATAATTGCCGCAGGGCGCGCCATCGACGACATTGCCGTTGACCACCTGCTGGACGAAATTCTCATAGTAGGCAACCGTCTGGATGGAGGTGTTGTCCGACACCGCATAGGAGCCGTTGGCGGAAACCTCGGCGTATTTATTGCCGAGAAAATTGGGTGAGGTGAACACCGCGGCGCGATCGGCGGCGAGTTCCTGGACCGGCACGGTGCCGGGCTCATTCAGCTGATTATCGGCGGCCGTGACATTGATATGCAGCTCCGCGGCATCTCCACGCCAGCCGAAATCGGCGTAGAGCTTGTTGAGATGCGACGATTCATCCTGCCGCCACCCCCCCGAATAGAGCCCGTCCACCGCCGCGTAGACCGCCGTGTCGCCGAACTGCGCGCCATATTCGCCATAGCCCTGCAAGCGCCCATAGGAGCCGCCGAACGCCGTCGCATCCGCGCCCTGGAAGGTAAAACCGTTTTTCATCTGCACCGCCATCGCGCCACCGAGGGCGTTCAGGCCGAACACCGGATTGGTGCCCTGGAACTCGACGCGATCGATCGCGATGCTCGGCAGCAGATCCCAATTCACGACATCGCCAAAGGGCTGATTGAAGCGCACCCCGTTGACATAGACGGCGATGTCCTGCGTGTTGCCGGCGATCGGCGAGGCCTGGAATCCATGGTATGAGATGTTGGGCGCGAAGCTGTTGCCGCCCTCGTTGCTGATCGACACGCCCTCCGCTTGCTGGTTCAGCGCGCCGAGCAGATCGGGGGTATTTTCGAAGGAGAGATCATGGCTGGTGAGCACTTGCGTTTCATCCGGCACCTTGTCGCGATCGACATCGGAGCCAAGCAGCGGCGTCGAGCCGATGACGTTGACATCGGGGAGCGCGGTGGTGCCACCGGGCGCGGCCTGCGGCGCCCCGGTCGCATCCTGGGCGCGCGCCACGCCGGACAATAGCGCCGCGCCGAACGCCAACGCCAGGATGAACCGCATCACTCCCCCCTCCCGCCATCTTTTCGCGCCCCTCGGACGCATTCCAAGCGGGCTCGGTGGTAGGCGTGAGGTTACAGAACGTCAATGACATTGATTGCCGCCGCGATGCGTGCAAATGCCGCCACGTTTTGCAGAAATTGCCGAAAACAAAGCAGTTTTGGCAACTGCGCCCCGTGCGTGCCCCCCGCAACCGCCGTCTCTCGCGCAGCATCATGGCTTCCCTCAGCACGCGCCTGATCGTCATTCCCGCGCTCGTGCTGCTGATCGGCCTCGGCGCCACGATCGGGTTCAGCGTCTGGCTCGGAAGGCTCCGCGTCGAGGCCGAGACGGCGTCGAGCTTGCGCCTCGCGCGCGTGCTGGTGCGCGCCGAGCTGGCCGATATCCGTGACCAGGCAACGGCATTTCCGCCGCTGGCGCGGCTGGAGGCGGCCCTGCCCGAGGTCCGCCATGTCGATCTCCTGGTGCTGCCCGCGCCCGATCTGCTGGCTTTTGGCGAGGGGTTGTTCATGAAGGGTGACGCGGTGCGCGTGCCGGCGTGGTTTGCGCGCCTGCTCACCCCCCCGATCGCCGCCGAGGCGTTTCCCATCCGGCGCGCGGGCGTGCTCTATGGCCATCTCGTCGTGGTCCCGAACCCGCTCGATGAAGTGCGCGAGATCTGGGGCGAGTTGCGTTTTCTCGCGGCCCTCCTCGTCGTCGTGGCGGGGGTGATCGTGGCGCTGCTGGTGGTGCTCGTGCATCGCGCCCTGGCGCCGATCCGCGAGTTGGAGGAGGCGCTCGATCACCTCGAACAGGGCCGTTTCGATATCGCGCTGGCGCCGATCCGGGTGCGCGAGCTGCGCCGCATCGGCGCCCGATTCGCGAGCCTCGCCCGCACCCTGGCCCGCCTCCGCGCCGACAACCACCGTCTCATCGACAAGCTGATTTCGATCCAGGAGGAGGAGCGCAAAGAGCTGGCGCACGAGTTGCACGACGCCTTCGGCCCGGCGCTGTTCGCGATCCGCGCCGATATCGCCGGCATCAGGCGCGCCGCGGCGACGCCCGACGCCGCCGCCCTCGCCCTGATCCGCGAGCGCGCCGGCGAAATGGCGGCGCTGGTGGACACCATCCAGGGCATTACCTATCGCCTGATGGAGCGGCTGCGCCCGCTGGTGCTCGCCGAACTCGGCCTGGAGCCGGCGCTCCGCCAGTTGCTCGACGCCTGGCAGGCGCGCTACCCCGATCTCCGCTGCACGCTGGAGATCGCGGCGGGCGCGGGGGAGGTTGACGAGGCGCTGGGTCTTGCGTTGTATCGCATGGTGCAGGAATGCCTCACCAACATCCTCCGCCATGCCGGGGCGAGCGCGCTCTGGGTGCGGCTCGCGGCGGTCGAGGCGGGCGCGGGGGCGGGTCATCTCCGCCTCGCGGTGAGCGATAACGGTTCTGGATTTCCCCCCCAAATGCGCTTCGGCTTCGGTCTGCTCGGCATGAGCGAGCGCATCCGCGCGCTTGGCGGCCGGCTCGAGACCGGGACCGGCCCCGAAGGCGGCGCGCTCGTCGCCTGCGTGCTCCCGCCTTTATCTGGCGCGTCGCCGCCCGCCGACCCGGCGCGTGGCCCCGAGGGGCAAAAAAATGGCTGAGCCGCTCAAGGTGCTGCTGATCGAGGACCATCCGATCGTCCGCGCTGGCTGCCGGCGATTGTTGCAGAGCCGCGCCGGGACGGAAATTTTCGAGGCCGGCAGCGGCGCCGAGGGTTTTGCCCTGGCGCGCCGCGAACACCCCCACGTCGTCGTGCTCGATCTCAATCTGCCCGACGGCAATGGTCTCGCGATCCTCGCGCGCCTGCGCGGCGAAATCCCCACCGCCGCTGTGCTGGTGTTCAGCATGTACGAGGAGGCGGCCTTCGTCGCGCGCGCGCTCGAGGGCGGCGCGCTCGGCTATCTCACCAAGCACGACGACCCCGAGGCGCTGCTCGAGGCGGTCGCGGCGGTGGCGCGTGGGGCGCGCTATCTTGGCCATTCGGTGGCGCAGAAACTGGCGCTGCTCAGCCTGCAACCGGGGAACGATCCGCTGCGCGGCCTGACCGCGCGCGAACTCGGCGTGCTCGATCTGCTCGGGGGCGGCGCCGGGCTGGCCGAGATCGCCGAGGCCCTGGCCCTGAGCTATCGCAGCGCCGCCAATATCACTGCCCAGTTGCGCGCCAAGCTGCAACTGCGGAGCCAGGCGGCGCTGGTGAAATTCGCCGTCGAGACCGCCCCGGCGCGCGCCGCCCGCCGCGCCGCCGAGAACGCCTGCTCAGTTGGCTCCAGCTCAGTTGGATAGGGTGAACTGCACCGGCACCTCGGCCACCGCCGCGACCGGCACGCCGCCCCGGGTCGCCGGCACGAAGCGCCATTGCTGCACCGCCGCCATCGCGGCATGGTCGAGCGCCGCAGACCCGCTGCTCACGGCAATTTTCACCATTCCCGCCCGGCCATCGGCGCTGACATCGACATGCAGCAGCACGCGCCCCTGCTCGCGCCGCCGCTCGGCCAGGATCGGATAGAGCGGCGCCGGGTTACCCGCGGCGGCGGCCAGCGGCCGCGGTGGCACCAGCGGTTGCAGGAGCGCCGTCTGGCTGCTCGCCGCGCCGCCGGGGGGCTCGGCGGCAGCCGGTGGGGCACTGGCGGTGGGCGCGGCGCGGGCTTCGCGCACCGGATGGGGGGGCGGCTTCGCGGCCTGGGAAGGGTGGGCAGGAACGGCTGCCGGCGGCGCGGCGAGGGCGGCCGTGGGAGCCGGGGTCGCGGCCCGAATCGGGGGAGAAAGCGGGCTCGGCGTCGCCTCGGCGAGGGCCGTGGGCGGCGGTGCGTCCGGCGGGCTTGTTTGCTCGGCCTCGGGCGGCGGCGGCGTGTCGGGTGCGGCGGCTTCGGGCGGCACCGGGGCGACGGATTGCATCGGCGGCAGCGCCGGCGCGGCGGGCGAGGGGGAGGCAGGCTGGAACAGCATCGCGACGGCGGCGCTGGGGTCGAGCGGCTGCGGCGGCACGACATGCGAACTCCAGGCGAGAAGGGTTGCGACCACCACGACATGGCCGGCCCCGGAGAGCCCCGAAATCCGTCCGATCCGCCGTGGCGCGGGCGATAATTGGGCGCGCCCCGCCTGCCCCTCCGCCGCATCGGGCAGCGCGCGGCTCAGCACCGGCTCGGCGGGAAACGCGACACCGTTCGCCTCCCGGCTCGTGGCGAGCAGGAATGGCTGGCGCGGCTCAAGCTGCATCGTGGCGGACGTCTTTCCCTCCCCAACCGGGCGACAAAATTTCCGCAAACGCGCCCCGGATGCAAGAGGTTTAGCGCGGCGCGGTCAGGATTTTCCACCCCCCGCGCCGATCACGATCTCGACCCGCCTATTCTGCGCCTCGCGCACGCCGGCCGCTGTCGCGACCAGCGGGTGGGTCTCGCCGAAGGCCGCGATATCGATGGCTTCCCGGGCCACGCCGTCGCGCACCAGCTCGGCCGCGACCGCCTCGGCGCGCTGGCGCGAAAGCGTCTGGTTGGCCCGCGCCGTGCCGGTGCGGTCGGCATAGCCGTTGACCTCGATCCGGGTGTGCTGGACGTGGGTGGAGGCGCTCGCGGCCTCGGCGATGATCTGCTTCGCCCGATCGGTCAGATCGGCCTTGTCCCAGTCAAAAAACACCAGATAGGAGCGCGCGGGCGCTGGCGCCGGCGCGCTGGTCGCGGCCGGCGTGGCGCTCGGCGGCGGCGGCGGCGGCTTGACCGAAAAGGCATAGCGCACGCCGAGCAGGAACATCTGGTTGAGATTGTCCGACACTTCCTGCGTGCCGATCGGATGCGGCGCGCCGCCCGCTGGCGTGAGCGTGGTGCCGAAATGCTCCGGCCCGATGACGCCGAGGAACCGGTATTCGGTGGTGATCGAGAGCCCGGGCAGGCCAGGGACCGGGAAGGCGAGGCCGAAAATGCCGTCGCCCGCGAGCCCGCCCGCCGTGCCGTTGCCGGTGAAGGAGGCGCCAGTGGATGGCGTCGCGACACGCAAATCGCCAAAGCCCGTCCACTGATAGCCGAGACCCACGCCAAAATAGGGGAACACGTAGCGCGAGCCGATATCGAGGTCGAACAGCACATTGGCCATCGCGCCGTAATTCTGCGTCGTGCCCTTCGCCGAACTCGGCAAGGCCGCCCCACCTCGCGTCGTGAGCGTGTTCATCAGGTCATCGCCGTCCAGCTCGAAGCGCACCCCATGGCCGATGCCATAGCCGATGCCCCCGACGAAGGCCTGCCCGACATTGTAGCGGAGATCGCCCCCGCCCATCGCGCCGAGTGAAGCAGATGGCGTAATCGGCTGATCCATCAGTAGATTAGCGCCGGCGGCGCCAGCGATATAGAGCCCCTCGATAGGCTGCGCGACAGCCGCGCAGGGCGCCAGCAGCAGCACCACCAGCCCGAGGAGCGGCGCGCGTTGCAACCGCATGCCGACGATCCTTCTTCCCAACATCCGTTCGATCCAATCCCTGCGCCCAGAACCAGGCGGGGTGCGCCATGATATGGGCGCTTGCGGCCGGATCGCCACCACCAGGTGCCGCGCGCCTGGCGGGCGGCGAATAGGGCCTTGCCATGCCGGCTGCAAGAGGCCAGAGGAGCGGCAGGCCATGACCCTCGGGACCGATCCGTGATGCGCATCTTCGACGATTGGCGCGACCTGCCCCCGGAGGCCCGGGGCGCGAGTGTCGCGCTCGGCAATTTCGACGGCGTCCATCTCGGCCACGCCAAGGTGATCGTCGCCGCCCACGCGGCGCGGCCCGACGCGCCGCTCGCCGTGCTGACCTTCGAGCCGCACCCGCGCGCTTTCTTCCGCCCCGATGATCCCCCCTGCCGGCTGACCCTTTCCGAGGAACGCGCGGCGCTACTCGGCGCGCTCGGCGTGCGGCTGATCTATGAGCTGCCTTTCGACCATGATTTCAGCATGCTCTCGGCGGAAGAGTTTATCGTCGAGGTGCTGGCGCGGGGCATCGGCGCCCGTCATCTCGCCTGCGGGCCGGATTTCGCTTTCGGCCATCGCCGTGGCGGCGACGTTGCGCTGCTCGCTGCGCGCGCCGAGGCTTTGGGCATCGGGCTCTCGATCGTGCCCCCGCTCGCCGATGCCGAGGGGCCGATTTCCTCCACCCGCATTCGCCGCCTGCTCCAGGACGGCTATCCCGAGCGCGCCGCCGCCTTGCTCGGGCGCCCCTTCGCGATCGCTGGCGTCGTGGCGCACGGCGACGCGCGGGGCCGGCTGCTCGGCTTCCCGACCGCCAATATCGCGCTCGGCCGCCATCTCGAGCCGGCGCGCGGGGTCTATGCGGTGCGCGTGCGTCTCCCCGACGGGACCGAGCATGGTGGCGTTGCCAATCTCGGCCGCCGCCCGACCGTGGGCGGCGATCCGGAGAGCCGGCTGGAGGCGCATATTTTCGATTTTTCCGGCGATCTTTACGGCCAGCGCCTCAGCGTCGCCTTGCTCGCTTTCCTCCGCGAGGAGCGCAAATTCGCCGGGCTCGAGGCGCTGCAAGCGCAAATCGTCCTTGACGCCGAGACCGCGCGTCGGATGCTTGACCATGCTCCCCCGGCCTCTCCATAGTCCGCCGCCCCGCCAGCCAGAAGTGATGCCAGATCGTCATGAGCGACACCACCGACTACCGCAAAACCGTGTTTCTGCCGCGCACCGATTTTCCCATGCGCGGCGATCTCCCGAAACGCGAGCCCGCCATTCTCGCGCGCTGGGAGGCGATGGGCCTCTGGGCAAAACTCCGCGCGGCAGCAAAGGGGCGAAAAAAATTTATTCTCCATGACGGCCCGCCTTATGCCAACGGCAATCTCCATATCGGCACCGCGCTGAACAAAATCCTGAAAGACGTGATCAACCGCACCCGCCAGATGGCGGGGTTCGACGCCGACTACATTCCCGGCTGGGATTGTCACGGATTGCCGATCGAGTGGCGGATCGAGGAGGACTACCGCAAATCCGGCCGCGACAAGGACGCCGTGCCGATTCTCGATTTCCGCGCCGAATGCCGCGCCTATGCCGCGCATTGGATGGAAGTCCAGGCCGCGGAATTTCGCAGGCTTGGCGTGGAAGGCGATTTCGCGCAGCGCTACGCGACGATGGATTTTCCCGCCGAGGCCGCGATCGCGGCCGAAATCGGCAAGTTCCTGATGAACGGCGCGCTCTATCGTGGCCTCCGCCCGGTGATGTGGTCGCCGGTGGAAAAAACCGCGCTCGCCGAGGCCGAGATCGAGTACCACGATCACAAATCGACAGCGATCTGGGTGCGGTTTCCAATTGTCGTGGGAAGAGAGAATTTTGCCGGCGCGGCCGTGGTGATCTGGACAACGACGCCCTGGACCATGCCCGGCAATCGCGCCATCGCGTACGGGCCGGCAATCGAATACGCCTTGTTGCGCGTGGGAGATATCGCGGCGGGGTCCTCTGCGCGCATCAATGACCGCCTGCTTGTAGCCCTTTCCCTGGTACCCGAATTTTGTCAGTCCGCGGGTATCACGCAGCATCATCTAGAGCGCGTGATGCGCGGAGAGGAACTTTCCGGGACGGTTTGCCACCATCCCCTACACGGGCATGGCTACGATTATTCTGTCCCACTGCTTCCCGCCGATTTCGTCACCACCGACCAAGGCACCGGCTTCGTCCATATCGCGCCGGGCCACGGCGATGACGATTTTGTCCTCGGCCGCCAGCATGATCTCGAAGTCCCCGACACGGTCGGGCCGGATGGCACGTTCAACCCTTGGGTGCCATTGTTCGCGGGCTTGCATGTTTACAAAGCCGCTGATCAGGTTTGCGAAGAATTGCAAAAAGCCGGCGCGCTGCTGGGGCGCGAGGAATTCGTCCATTCCTACCCGCATTCCTGGCGCTCCAAGGCGCCGCTGATTTTCCGCGCAACCCCGCAATGGTTCATTCGCATGGATGGCGAGGGGTGCATCCGTGAAAAAGCCCTGAAAGCCATTGAAGAAACCCATTTCGTGCCGGAGCAGGGGCGCAATCGGCTGCGAGCCATGATCGCCGCGCGCCCCGATTGGTGCATCTCCCGCCAGCGCGCCTGGGGCGTCCCGATCGCGGTGTTCGTCGATCGCGCCGCGGGCACGCCGTTGCGTGACCCCGAGGTGATGGCGCGGATCGTTGCCGCGTTTGAGGTGGAAGGCGCGGATGCCTGGTATGCCTCGCCGCCCGAACGGTTCTTGGGCAAAAAATACGACCCCGCCGAGTACGAGCAGGTCATGGACATCGTCGACGTGTGGTTCGAGAGCGGCTCGACCCATGCGTTCGTGCTCGAAGCGCGCCATCTGCCTTGGCCGGCCGATCTCTATCTCGAAGGCTCCGACCAGCATCGCGGCTGGTTCCATTCCTCGCTCCTCGAATCGGTCGGCACGCGCGGGCGGGCGCCGTTCAAGGCGCTGCTGACGCATGGCTTCGTGCTCGACGAGCAGGGGCGCAAAATGTCGAAATCGCTCGGCAATGTCGTCGCGCCGCAGGAGGTGATGAAGGATTACGGCGCCGATATTCTGCGCCTCTGGGTGATGATGTCCGACACCACCGAGGATCTTCGTATCGGCAAGGAGATTTTGAAACAGCAGGCCGAGCTTTACCGGCGGCTGCGTAACACGCTGCGCTGGCTGCTCGGCTGCCTCGATGGGTTTTCCGAGGCCGAGCGGGTCGAATATGTCGAGATGCCAGAACTCGAGCGGTATATTCTCCATCGCGTGACCGAACTCGACGCCCGCATCCGGCGTGCCGTCGAAACCTATGACTGGACCGGCGTCTATCCCGAAATCCATAATTTCTGCGCGAATGATCTTTCGGCGTTCTATTTCGATATCCGCAAAGATTCGCTCTATTGCGACCGGCCCGATAGCATGCGTCGCCGCGCCGCCCGCACCGTGCTCGATCATCTCCACCGCGCGCTCTGCACCTGGCTCGCGCCAGTGCTTTGCTTCACCGCCGAGGAAGCATGGTGCGCGCGGTTTGGCGAAGGTGAGAGCGTGCATCTGCAAACTTTTCTCGAAATGCCGAATGATTGGCGGGATGAGAAGCTGGCGGAGAAGTGGGAGAGGTTACGCTTCGAGCGTAACAAAATGACGGAGGAATTGGAAAAATTACGCCAAGCGGGGATTATTGGCTCATCTCTGCAAAGCTGCCTCGTGATTGATCCTAATAAAGACGAAACAAAATTTGAGCTGTCAGCGGAGGAGTGGGCGGAGATAGCGATAGTTTCAACTGTAAGATTTGAACCCATCGCTCAAGATCTCAGACATGGATATTTTCACTTGCAAAGCGCCCCCGGCCAAAAATGCGCCCGCTGCTGGAAAGTGCTCGAAGATGTCGGAAGAAACAAAAATCATCCGCAACTTTGCCGGCGCTGCGTCGATGCCGTGGAATCAGGCCTCGTCTGTCAGGCAGCGGAATGAATTTTCGCCGCGTCATGCTCGGTCTTGCAGCCGGCCTCTCGGTCCTCGCACTCGATCAGGCGAGCAAATGGTGGGTGCTGCATCCGCTCGATCTGCCGGCGCGAGGCCAAATCGTCGTTCTGCCGGTGTTGAATTTCACCATGGTATGGAATAGGGGCGTCACCTTCGGCCTGCTCAACGGCTTCGGCGCCTGGGCTAGCCCGGCGCTGATCGTGGCGGCCCTCGTCATCGTCGTGGCCCTCGCCGCCTGGCTCACCCGCGCCGAAAGCGCCGTGGTGGCCGCGGCCCTCGGCGCCATCGCCGGGGGCGCGGTGGGAAACATCATCGACCGGCTGCGCTTCGGTGCCGTGGTCGATTTCATCCACGCCCATATCGGGCGGGTTTCCTGGTATGTTTTCAACCTCGCCGATGCCGCCATCGTCTGCGGCGTCGCCGCCCTGCTGCTCGATGGCCTCGGGCGGCGGCGCGCGGGATAGGCCCCGCCATGCGCGCCCGCCGCCTCGCCCTCGTCGCACTCCCGCTCTTGGCCCTTGCCGCCTGCGAAAAAGGCGGCGAGGACGTTGCGAGCTCCTTCGGCGTGCTCCGCGATTCGCCGGTCGAATTCGACGTCACCACCCGCCCGCCACTCGAAATGCCCTCCGAGGACCAGCTCGTGCCGCCCAACCCCAACGCCACCGGCCCCAAGCAGCCGAGCCTGCGCGAACAGGCCGAGGCGGCGCTCGAACCCCGGCTCGAACTTAGCACCGCGCCGGTTGCGCTCTCGCCCGGCCAGGAGGCGCTGATCAAGGCCGCCGGCCCCAAGCCACCCGCCGATATCCGCCGCCTGATCGCCCGCGAGGCCGATGCCCGCCGCACCGCGCGCGGCATCTCGAATGCACTGGAATTCTGGCGCCCCCGCGCCGAACCCGTCGAAACCCTCGACGCCGCGGCCGAGGCGGCGCGCCTCAAAGCCGCCGCGGCGCGCGGGCAAAACCCGGCGAGTGGCCCGATCCTGCTGCTAAAACCCGACAATACCGGGCTTTTCCAGGGGCTTTTCTGACCGCCACCCTTGCCGCGCGGCGACGCCGTGGCTATTCGTGCCCGCGCCAGCACCCCGCCGACCCCGCCTCGGAACCCATGCCCTGCAGATGAGCGTCATCTCCCTCGAAGAGGCTATCCGGGTCCTGTTCGACGCCGAATGGTATCGTCAACGCTACCCCGATATCAGCGCCGCCGAGACCGACCCGCTCGAGCATTTCCTCCGCTTCGGCCTCGCCGAGGGGCGCAACCCCAACGCCTATTTCGACGCCAACTGGTATCTCGCCGCCTACCCCGACGTCGCCTCGTCGGGCATGGCGCCGCTGCTGCACTATCTGCAATTCGGCGCCGCCGAATTCCGCAACCCGCATCCCCGGTTCGACGCCGCGCACTACGTGTTCAGCCATCCCGAGGCCGCCGCCAACCCGCTTTTTTTCCACATCACCCAGGGCGCGGCACAGGGCTTCGCCACCGAACGTGCCTTCGCCGCCGAGGCCTATCTTCCCGCGCCCCCCGCGCAGCCGGTCGAACTTCCCCCCGATCTCCTCGTCGATGTCGTCATCCCGGTCTATCGCGGCCTCGCCGAAACCCAGGCCTGCCTCGCCTCGGTGTTCGCCGCCCGCGAAGCCCCGCTCGGCGACGTCATCGTCATCGACGACTGTTCGCCCGAACCCGCGCTTTCCGCCTGGCTCGACGGGTTGAACAAAAGCGGCGAAATCCGTCTGATCCGCCCGCCGCGCAACCAGGGTTTCGTCGCCGCCGTCAATCGCGGCATGCAGGCCGCCGGGCGGCGCGACGTGGTGCTGCTCAACAGCGATACCGAAGTGCCACGGGGCTGGCTCGCCCGCCTCGCCGCCCATGCCCACGCCGCCCCGCGCATCGCCTCGGTCTCACCCTTTTCCAACAACGCCACCATCTGCTCCTATCCCGCTATCGACGGCGGCGGCCTGGCCCTCGGCCTCGACCTCGCCACGATCGATGCCGCGACCGCCGCGGCCAATGCCGGGCGCGCCATCGATCTGCCGGTCACCGTCGGCTTCTGCATGTATCTCAGGCGCGAGGCGATCGAGCAGGTCGGGCTGTTTGACGTCGAAACCTTTGGCCACGGCTACGGCGAGGAGGTCGATTTCTGCCTCCGCGCCACCGCCCAGGGCTTCCGCCACGTGCTCGCCACCGATGTCTTCGTCTATCACGCCGGCGAAGTCAGCTTCGGGCGGAAATCCGCGGCGCGCGAGGCCGGCATGAGCCGCGTCGCCGAGCGCTATCCGCTCTATCCCCGTATCATCGACCTCCACATCCGCTTCGGCGCCGCCGACCCCGCCCGCTTCGCCCTCACCGCCGAACTCTTCCGCCGCTCGCGAAAACCCACCCTGCTGATGGTCTCGCATGACCTCGGCGGCGGCATCACGGCCCATGTCGAGCGGCTCAACCAACGCTACGCCACCCAAGCCAACCTGCTCTGGCTGCGCCCCGATCAGGGGGGCGTCGGCCTCGCGGTGCCCGGCCTGCCCGGCCATCCCGTGCTCCAGGTGCCCAGCCACGAAATCGAGGGGCTGGCCCGCCTCCTGGAAAATTTCCAATTGCGCCGGATCCACGTCCACCACCTCATGCGATTCGGCGATTTCGACCTCCGCGCCCTCAGCCTCCGCCTCAATGTCCCGATCGATGTCACCGTGCACGATTACTTCGCGATCTGCCCGCAAGTGAACCTGCTGCCCTGGTTCGACGCGCAGTATTGCGGTGAGCCCGGCCCCGCCACCTGCAATGCCTGCATCAATACCCGCCCCGCCCACGGCGCGCGCGATATCCTGGAATGGCGGACACGCCAGCGCTGGCTGTTCGAAACCGCCGAGCGCGTGCTCTGCCCGACCGAGGATGTCCGCGCCCGCCTCACCCGCTTCGGCCTCGGCAAAAACGCCCACCTCGCCCCGCACGAACCCACCCCCGCCAGCCCCTGGCCACTCCGCCAGAACCCGCTCGGGCGCAAGCTCCGCATCGCCCTCCTCGGCGTGCTGGCCAACCAAAAGGGCCTGCCCAGCGTCGCCGCCCTCGCCGAAACCACCGACCCGGCGGAAATCGATTTTTACCTCATCGGCCACCCCGAGCAGCCGCTCACCCCCGAACTCGCGCGCCGCCTCCACGTCAGCGGCGAATACGCCGATGCCGATCTGCCGAAACTCATCGCCCGGATCAAACCCAATATCATCTGGTTTCCCGCGCAATGGCCGGAAACCTGGAGCTACACGCTCTCCGCCGCCATCGCCGCGGGCCTGCCCATCATCGCCTCAAATATCGGCGCCTTCCCCGAACGCCTCGAAGGCCGCCCCCTCACCTGGCTCGTCGCCCCCGACGCCAGCCCCGCCACCTGGCGCGCGACCTTCGAGACCGCGCGGAAAACCCTGGCACGCGACAAAACCCCGCCACGCTCCCGCCCACGCCGCGCAGTCGCCGATTTCTACGCCGGCGCCTACCTCGCGCCCCTCGCCACCCCCGCCCTCACGAAGCGCCATCCCCACGACCTCCGCCGGCCGGGGCGCACCAGCGTCATCCTCATCCCTGAACTCGCGGATAACGGCGCACCCAGCCCCTGCGCCTATATCCGCCTCGGCCTGCCCCTCGATCACCCCGCGATCGCGGAAAAAATCGACCTCCACTACGCCCGGCCCAGCGAAGCGCTCAGCCTCCGCGCCGATGTCATCGCCACCCAACGCTACGCCATCCCCGACACCACAACCGCCCAGGCGCTCGCCGCTCACTGCCGCGCAACCGGCGCCCGCCTGCTCTACGACCTCGACGACGACCTGCTCGACATCCCCCCCGAACACCCGGAATTCGCCACCCTCTCCGCCCGCGTGCCCACCATCCGCGCCATGCTCGCCGCGGCCGATACCATCTGGACCTCCACCGCCCCCCTCCAAACCCGCCTCGCGCGCCACCACGGCACCGTCAAATTGATCGAGAACGGCCTCGACGAACGCCTCTGGAGCGCCGCCCGCCCGGGCTTGCCGCACGGCCCGCTCCGTGTTCTGATCATGGGAACACGCACCCACGGGCCAGACTTCCGCCTCATCGCAGGGGCCCTGGCGCGCCTCAAGGCGGAATTCGACGAACGGATCGTGATCGATGTTTGCGGCATGACGGACCAAGCGAACCTGCCCCCCGGCATCCACCGCATCGGCCCGCCGCCGGGAAGGGGCGAAACCTACCCCGCCTTCATCGCCTGGCTCGCCAGCCTCCCCGGCTGGCACCTCGGCCTCGCGCCGCTCGTCAACAACCCCTTCAACGAAGCCAAATCCGCGATCAAAACCCTCGACTACGCCGCCCTCGGCCTCGCCGTGCTCGCCTCCAACACACCCGCCTATCAGGGCTCGCTCGCCGACGGAGCGGGCGGCTTTCTCGTGGAAAACACCGAATCCGCCTGGTTCCACGCCATCGCCCGCCTGACACGCGACCCCAACTTGCGCACCCGCCTCGCCACCGGCGCGCAAACAGCCTACCAAAAAACTGGCACCCTCACCGCCCAAGCCGAAACCCGGCGCACCGCCTGGACGGAGGCCCTGTCCTCCACCCCGCGCCGCGCGGCAGCAATACGCAGGCAGGCATGATGCGATACCAAACAAGACAGGAAAGGGCAGGGGACGCAGGGAAAAAAGCAGGGGCCTTGCCCCTGCACCCCAGCAAAGGCGGAGCCTTTGCAATCCATCCCGAAAACGCGGTCCTGCTCTGCATGGGCTGTGCGGTTAATTTAATGGCGATTATTTAAAATAATGACAAAATACAAATTCTCGATTGCTGCCTGCGCCCGGTGGGAGACCAAAAATATTCTCGAATGGGTGGCCTATCATCGCTCGATTGGCTTTGATCATATCTACCTATATTGTAATGACGATGACCCGACGGAACTTTATGAATGTTTGATGCCGATTTTGACCGGAAAAGACCCTTATATCACGTTTGTTCATTATCCATTCCAGGGTTTTCAGGCGATGATGTACAAGCATTATCTGAAAAACTATTCGCATGAGACCGAATGGCTTATGTTTCTTGATATCGATGAGTTTCTTGCGCTCAAGGGGCGTGACAATATTCATTCATTTATGCGGCCTTATGAACAGATTTGCGATGCTCTTTATTTTAACTGGATTTTCTTTGGCAACAGTGGCTTTGTTGACCGCCCGGAAGGCAGCGTTCTGCTGCAATATACGAGGCGGGATCGATGGGTGAATCACTTCACAAAAACCATCACGCGCAAATCTGCATTGGATATTGATTTGGTTGTATCGAAGGGCGAAGCTGGGTTTTGGCATCAATGGGGAGCGGTGCTCGGTGCCAACATGCGCCAAATCAACGTTCTTGGCGACGTGATTGGCAATTATTATGAGGATTTTCCGAATAAGGCGCGAGAGTACCTTGATTTCGAGGACCGGCAAGCGCGGATCCTTGCAATTGGCGCTGTCTATCACTACGCATTTCGCTCGGAAAAAGACATCGCGCGCCGCCTTGAGCGAGGCATCGCCGGGGACTTCCACGGCCAGCTAGCGTTCAAGAAAGTCGAGGACGAAGGCTATCTCAAGGCGTTCCTTGAGAATTTTTCGCAGGTCGAGGATGTTTATCTCCGCGACTACTGGGCGCATCAACGCGAAGGCGGCTGGCGAGCAAGCATCGTGCCTCGCCCGCCCGGCCCAAACATTGCCCTTGGCAAGCCAGCCACGCAAAGTTCTGTCTCCGAGTGGTCACGGGAAGATACGCCGGAGAAGGACGCATCGCGCCTCGTGAGCGGACAGTTTTCTGGCTGGTACAATAACCATACGAACCTAGATGACCCGCCATGGTGGCGGGTTGATCTGGAGAAGCACGCTACGGTCCAGGAGATTCGCATATATAACCGCAGCGACGGCGACCCCGCCATCTCTGGACGGAGCGCCCGCTTCGCGATCCAGACTTCGGACGATGGGATGTTATGGTCCACTGTATTCGAGAAAAATGATCAAATATCTTTTGATGGATTAGGAGGAACTCCGTTTATTTGGAACGCATCGCCGCCGATTACAACGAGGTTCGTTCGAATCGTAAATTTAGAGCCCGGATATATTCATCTGGACCAAGTTGAGATATATTAAATGTGCCAGCTATATGACTAACTCTTTTTACGTATTCCCTACATCTATCCGACATTTACTTTCTGGCGTTTCCGGCGCAATGGCGTCGGAAGCCGGAATATCGGGAGTACGCATGCTATCGGAAAGAGGAGAATATCACCGGCGCAAACCAGAAATAATCTCAAGCGGATTAGATCAAAAAAGTATTAATTATATTAAGGGGTTTTACGAAAAGAAATCAGAAACTTTCTTAGCCCAATATGCGGTTATTTTTGAAGATTGCGTCTTGCTCGGGCAAGGATGCGTAATCACAAAAAATAATTTTTTAATTTTAGATAGTTGTTGGGAAATAATTCAAAATCGCATCCCGATTCCAGGAATAGAAAAAATTCTTGATGGATTATTTAAAAAGAATTTTGTGGAAACAGGGGTGGCTGACGATACCTGCCTTTTGTTAAAAAGGCCATGGTGGCGGAACTATGGCCATTTTCTGCTAGATTCTGCCGCTCTTTTTTCATTGTATGGATCGCTATTTGACGTGTCTAATTTAACTTTGGTAACCGGGAAATTCGAGGATAAACAGGTTGGATGTGTTGCGCATCAAGCTTTAATGGCAATTGGAGAGCCCCGCCGTATTGTTGAATACACAGACGATCAAATAATAAAATTTAAAAGGCTAATTTACCCAATGCCGGTGAGCCGTCCGCCGCTTTTTAAGCTGCCGCAAGCAATAAAGTCAATAAGGGAAATTTTTATAAATAAAAAAATAAATTTTGTGAACAAACGAGATAAAATCTATATAAAGCGGAGTAATGCTAGAGCAAGGCGCCTTCTTAACGAAGATCTTGTTGTCGATGCATGTCGATCAGAAGGATTTGATATTGTTGAGCCAGAAAATTTTTCACTTGTCGAGCAGGCAAAAATTTTTCACAACGCAAATGTGATTGTGGGCATTAAAGGAGCAGCTCTTACAAACACGATATTCTGTAGCCCTGGTTGCGCGATTCTCGTAATTTCTCCGGAACATTGGCAGGACGCTTTTTTTTGGGATATTGCGGGGCAGCTCGACTTGCGTTATTATGAAATTTTTTGTAAGACGATTGGAAATTACTACGAAAACTGGGATGTGCCGTTTGAAATAAGCATTGACATTTTTTTGAGCATATTAAAGAAGTTACTCTGAATTGATTGATGCGGTGCTCAACAATAGGAAATGACTGCGTGGGAAACCTCTATACATACTTTCTTGGAAATAGAGAACGTCCTATCCACAAGTGGCAACACTATTTTCCAGTCTACGAGAGGCATTTCGCCCCATTTGCCGGGCGTCCGTGTTTGTTTTTTGAGATAGGTGCGGGAGCGGGCGGCTCTGCTCAGATGTGGAAGAGATATTTCGGCCCGTATGCTAAAATCGTGTCGATTGACATCAATCCGGCATGTAAATCCTTCGAAGAAAGTCAGATTGACGTTCGAATCGGAAGCCAGGACGATGTCGCGTTTCTGTCTAGCGTCATTGAAGAATTTGGGCAGCCAGACATAGTGTTGGATGATGGCTCCCACATGATGAATCATATTATATCATCCTTTAATTTTCTTTATCCTCGGCTGTCAAGGCAGGGGATATATCTCGTTGAGGACCTTCATACCGCATACTGGGATGAATATGGGGGAGGCGTAAGAAAAGAAGGAACATTTATAGAGTTATGTAAAAATCTAATCGATGAACTAAATGCGGATCACGCTAGAGGTGTCGTACAACCCACCGATTTTACTAAGGCAACTACATCAATATGCTTTTACGACAGCATCGTTGTGTTCGAAAAATCAAAGTTTATTTCTAAAGAATCCATTATGACTGGAAATGAGTAGCGCAAAGCGCAATTCTTGCCCCCGCCAGCCCCTGACCACCCCTCCAAGGAAGGGTTTCAAAAGGGCTCCGCCCTTTTGCGGGTCGAGGGCAGCGCCCTCGCCTGATCTTCCGCTATCCCCATCTTTCATGCGCATGAATCGTGCGCATAAACCATGCGCATGAATTCACCCCGGCGCGGCGTCGATAATGGTGAAATCGGCTGAGTTGCGGCCTTGCCAGGTATTGAGGCGGAGGTGGCCGGCGAGGTGGAGGGGGGGTCCCTGGAGGTTGCGGAGTGCGCTGCCGAGGGGGGTGTCACCAGCGCGGAACAGCACCGCCTTGAGTTTTTGGCCGGCCTCGTCCTCTACGGTGCAGATCAGCGTATTGCCGTCGCGTCCGGCGGCTTTGGCGTAGCTGATGCGGGCGCGGGGCAGGGCGAGGAGGGGTTCTTCGTTGCCCGGGCCGAAGGGGGCGAGGCGGGAGAGGGTTTCGGCGAGGGGGGTATCGGCGCCGGCGACTGAGAGCGTGCCTTCGATCGCCAGGTCGGCGGCGTCAGGCAGGCTGGCGGCGGCGGCCAGGCGGTCGTCGAGGAAGGCCTGGAACGCCGCGATTTCCCTGGCATCGAGCGTGAAGCCGGCGGCCATGGCGTGGCCGCCGCCGGCGGTGAGGATGCCGGCCTGGCGCGCCGCGATCACCGCGCCGCCGAGGTCGAGCCCGGGCAGCGAGCGGCCGGAGCCCTTGACCACGCCGTCTTGCAGGCCGCCCGCGCAGGCCGGGCGGTTGAAGCGTTCCTTGATCCGTCCGGCGACGATGCCGACGATGCCGGGGTGCCATTCCGCCCCGGCCACGAACAGCACCGCGTGCCCGGCGGCGCGTTGTTCGCCGGCCTGGTCGAGGGCGCGCTCCAGCACCGCGCCCTCGACCTTCTGGCGTTCGCGGTTCACCCGGTCGAGCACGATCGCCAGGCCCTGGGCTTCGCGGGCGTCGCGGGCGCGCAGCAGGCGGAGCCCGAGATCGGCTTCGGCGATGCGGCCGCCGGCGTTGATGCGCGGGCCGAGCACGAAGCCGCAGGTGAAGGCGCCGGGGGCTTCCGTGACCTGCGCGACATCGAGGAGGGCGGCCAATCCCGGCCGTTCGCGCCGCGCCATCACTTTGAGCCCCTGGGACACCAGCGCGCGGTTGAGGCCGGTGAGCGGCATCACGTCGCACACGGTTGCCAGCGCCACGAGGTCGAGCGCGCGCATCAGGTCGGGCGTCTCGCGGGCGGCGAAGAACCCGCGCTGGCGGAGGGTGCGCACCAGGGCGATGGCGGCGAGGAAGGTGACGGCGGTGGCGCAGAGCGTGCCCAGGCCCGAAGTGTCGTCGAGGCGGTTGGGATTGATGGTGGCGAGCACGCGGGGCGGCGGTCCGTCCGCTTTATGGTGGTCGAGGACGATGATATCGGCGCCTGATATTTCGCCGAAGATGGCCTCGGACGTGGTGCCGCAATCGAGCGTCAGGATCAGCCGCGCCCCTTGCGCGACGAAGGTCTTGAGGGCTGGGGCGTTGGGGCCGTAGCCCTCGCGCAGGCGGTCGGGGATATGGGTGAGCACGGGGCAGCCGAGGTTTTCGAGCAGCCCGGCCATGAGGGCCGTCGCGCAGCCGCCATCGACGTCGTAATCGCCGAACAGGCCGACGCATTCGCCGGCCTCGACAGCGTTTGCGAGCCGCGTCGCGGCGGTTTCCATGTCGCGCAGCACGGCGGGGTCGGGGAGCAGGGCGCGCAGTGTTGGTGCCAGGAAGTCGGGGGCGGTTTCCGGGCCGATGCCGCGCGCCGCCAGCACCCGGCCGATGATTTCGGGCACGCCGAGGCGCTGCGCGAGGCCGAGCCCGATGCGTTCGGCGCCGGCGTCGCGCCAGTGCCAGCGCCGCCCTGAGAGGCTGCGCGTGACCCCGAGGACCGCCTCGCTCACCGGCTTCGCTGCGTCGGGGTCGCGCCGGTCCAGGTTTTGGTGATGAAATTATGGTGCGCCTCGATATAGCGCACGGTGCCGGATTTGCTGCGCATCACCACCGAGTGGGTGAGGGTGAGGGGGCCGCTGCGGCGCACGCCGCGGAGGATCGGCCCGGACGTGACGCCGGTCGCGGCGAACAGCACGTCGCCCTTGGCCATTTCCTGGACGCTGTATTTGTGGCGCGGGTCGGCGATCCCCATGCCTTGGGCGCGCCTGATCTGGGTTTCGTCCTCGAAGATCAGCCGCCCCTGCATTTGCCCGCCGACGCAGCGCAGCGCGGCGGCCGCCAGCACCCCCTCGGGGGCGCCGCCGGTGCCGAGATAGAGATCGACGCCGCTTTCCGGTTGGGTCGTCGCCATCACGCCGGCGACGTCGCCGTCGCCGATCAGCATGATGCGGGCGCCGGCCTCGCGGCATCGCGCGATCATTTCGGCGTGGCGTTCGCGATCGAGGGTGCAGACCACGAGATCGGCGATGTCGCAATTCTTGGCGCGCGCCAGGTTGCGCAGGTTTTCCCCCGGAGGCGCGTCGAGATCGACGACGCCGTCGGGCAGGCCGGGGCCGACGGCGATTTTGTCCATGTAGATATCGGGGGCGTGGAGGAAATTCCCGGCTTCGGCGAGCGCCACCACGGCGATGGCGTTGGGCGCGCCCTTGGCGAGGATATTGGTGCCTTCCAGCGGATCGACGGCGATATCCATGGCGGGGCCGCCGGCGCCGACTTTTTCGCCGATATAGAGCATGGGCGCCTCGTCCATCTCGCCCTCGCCGATCACCACGGTGCCGCTGATCGGCAGCGTGTCGAAGGCGCGGCGCATGGCCTCGACGGCGGCGCCGTCGGCCTCGTTTTTCTTGCCCCGTCCCATCCAGGCGGAACACGCGATCGCCGCCGCCTCGGTGACGCGCACGAGGTCAAGCGCGAGGTTGCGATCGGTATGCAAGGGCGCGTGTTCGCTCATGGGTTTCCTCCTTCAGGCCGGTTCGATACGGATCACGGCGGGGCGTTCGAGCACCGCATCGAGGTCGGCGATTTCGGCGAGGGCGGCGCGCATTCGTGCCTCCTCGGTCTCGTGCGTCACCAGCACGACCGGCACGACCTCGCCCGGCGCGCGGCCGCGTTGCAGCATCGATTCGAGCGAGACGCCGCGATCGCGCAAAACGGCGGTGACATCGGCGATGACGCCTGGCCGATCGAGCACCATCAGGCGCAGGTAGTAGGCGCCCTGGTGCCATTCGATGCCGACCGAGGGGGCGGCGCCGAGCGCCCCATTGGCGGCGCCCCAGACCGGCGTCGCGCGGCCGCGGGCGAAGTCGATGAGATCGGCGACCACTGCCGAGGCGGTCGGCCCGGCGCCGGCGCCGCGGCCTTCGAGCATCACCGTTCCGACGAAATCGCCCTCCGCCACCACCGCGTTGTAGACCCCCTCGACGCGGGCGATGGGCGCGTTTTCGGGCACCATGGCGGGATGGACGCGGGCTTCGATGCCGCCTTCCGTGCGCCGCGCGATGCCGAGCAGCTTGATGCGATAGCCGAGTTCCCGGGCAAACGCGATATCGAGCGCCGAGACCGCGCGGATGCCCTCGACATGGACCGATTTGAGGTCGGGTGGGCGGCCGAAGGCGAGAGCGGCGAGGATGGCGAGCTTGTGGGCGGCGTCGATGCCGTCGATGTCGAAGGCCGGGTCGGCCTCGGCGTAGCCGAGTTTTTGCGCTTCATGCAGCGCCTCGGCGAATTCCCGCCCGCGCTCGCGCATCACCGTGAGGATATAGTTGCAGGTGCCGTTGAGGATGCCCGAGACGCGGGCGATGCGGTTGCCCGCCAGGCCTTCCCGCAGCACCTTGATCACCGGAATGCCGCCCGCGACCGCCGCCTCGAAGGCGAGCGTGACGCCGGCGGCCTCGGCGCGGGCGGCGAGCGCGGCGCCGTGTTCGGCGATCAGCGCCTTGTTCGCCGTGACCACCGGCTTGGCGGCGGCGAGCGCGGCCTCGACCAGGGCGCGGGCCGGCCCTTCGGCGCCGCCGATCAGTTCGACCACGACATCGATGCCGGGATCGGCGGCGAGCGCCACCGGGTCTTCGTACCAGCGCAGCCCGGCGAGCGAGACGCCGCGTTCGCGCCCGCGCTCGCGCGCCGCGACCGCGGTGACGACGAGCGGGCGGCCGGCGTGCCGGGCGATGAGGTCGGCATTGTCGCGCAGCAGGCGGAGCACGCCCACGCCGACGGTGCCGAGCCCGGCGAGCGCGATCGAGAGCGGACGGGTCATGGCGCGGCCGCGTTCAGGGCGGGCTCGGCCGCATTCGAGCCGGCCTGGAGAAACCCCCGGATATTGCGCACGGCCTGGCGCAGCCGCTGGGTGTTCTCGACCAGCGCGATGCGGACATGGCCATCGCCATATTCGCCAAAGCCGATGCCCGGCGCCACCGCGACACGGGCGCGGGCGAGCAGCAGCTTGCTGAATTCGACCGAGCCCAAATGGGCGTAGCGCGGGGGGATCGGCGCCCAGGCGAACATCGAGGCTTCCGGGCTCGGCATCTCCCAGCCGGCGCCGGCGAGGCCGCGGATCAAGACGTCGCGGCGCTCCCGATAGAGCCGGCGGAGTTCGGCCACGCATTCCTGCGGGCCGTTGAGCGCCGCCGTCGCCGCGACCTGGATGGGCGTGAAGGCACCGTAGTCGAGATAGGATTTCATCCGCGCGAGGGCGGCGACGAGGCGCGCGTTGCCCGCCGCGAAGCCCATCCGCCAGCCTGGCATGGAGTAGGTTTTCGAGAGGCTGGTGAATTCGACGGCGATTTCCTTGGCGCCTGGCACTTCGAGGATCGAGGGCGGCACGCGGTCGCCGAAATAGATTTCGGCATAGGCGAGGTCGGAGAGGACGAAAATCTCGTGGCGGCGGGCGAAGGCAACGATTTCACGGTAGAAATCGAGATCGGCGAGCATCGCCGTCGGGTTCGAGGGGTAGTTGACGATCAGGGCCGTCGGCTTGGGCACCGAATGACGCACCGCGCGGTCGAGCGCGCGCAGCATTTCCTCGTCCGGGTTGGCTGGCACGCTGCGCACCGAGGCGCCAGCGATGATGAAGCCGAACTGATGGATCGGGTAGGAGGGGTTGGGCACCAGGATGGTATCGCCGGGGCTGGTGATGGCGGCCGCGAGATTGGCGAGCCCTTCTTTCGAGCCGAGCGTCGCGATGATCTCGGTTTCGGGGTCGAGCGTGACGCCGAAGCGGCGTGCGTAATAGCCGGCGAGCGCCCGGCGCAGGCCGGGGATGCCCTTGCTGGTGGAGTAGCGATGGGTGCGCGGGTCCTGCACCGCCTCGATCAGCTTGGCCACGATATGGGGCGGCGTCGGGCCGTCGGGGTTACCCATGCCGAGATCGATGATGTCCTCGCCGGCGGCGCGGGAGCGCGCCTTGGCCTGGTTGACCTCGGCGAAGACATAGGGCGGCAGGCGGCGGATACGGTGGAATTCCTCGGGCATGGCGTGGCGTCCGGCGCGGGTTGCGGGGCTATTCTACTAGACGGGCGAGGGCGCCGTGACCATTGGCTTCCGCGTCCATGGCGATGACGTCGGCGGGCACGCCGGCGGCGGTCAGCGCGGCGATTACCGCGCGGGCGCGGGCGAGCGCCAGGGTTATCGCCGCGGTCTGGGTCTGCGGGGTGGCGTTGGTGGCGTCGCCATAGCCGATGACGGCGATCGAATGGTCGCCGCGGCTGGCCGCGAGGGCCTTGATGGCCGCCAGGCTTTCGGGCGGCAGCACCGGCGAGCCGGGCGGGAAGCCGATGGCCAGGGGCTTTGCCTGCGCCGCCGTGAGGGCGGGTTTTTTCGGCGGTCCCGACGGCGGCGCCTGCGGCGGCGGTACCGGCTTGGTGACAGCGGGGACCGCCGTGCCGGGCACGTTGGGCGGCGGCGGCGGTGTCTCGGGCATGGTCGGGGAGGGCGTTGCCTCGGCGACTTGTTGGCCCGCGGGGGCGGCGAGCGGCGCCTGGTTGACGCCCCCGCGGGGCGCCGTGTTCGGATGCACCGGGGCGGTTGACGCCGCGGGATGGGGCGGCGCGTTGGCCGCCTGCAGCGCGGCGCTGGCGGCTGGCGCGGCGCTGGCGGCTGGCGCGGCGCCTGGCGGCGGTGCGCTGCCGCCAAAGAGGCCCGGCGAGGCCTGTGGCGAGGAGGGATCGGCAAGCGGCGTCTGCGCCGCCTCGTAGAGCGCGTTGCCGCGGTCGGCGACCAGGCCGGCGAGAATCGCCTGATGCGCCTTGCTATCGGGCGGCGGCGGCTTTTCCGGGACCGAGGCGAGATTGGGGTAGGGGGCATCGGCGTTGGGCGGCGGCGGGCGCTCGGTCGCGAGTTTTTGATCCGTGAGCGCATCCCACCAGGTCGTGGGCTTCATCGACGCCGGGATCGAGGAGCAGCCGCCGAGCGCGAGCAGCACGAGCGCCAGCCCGCCTGGCCGGCGTCGCCCCCCGCCCCGGCGTCGCCCGCCGCCGCCCCCCCATTGCCCCCTGCCTTGCCGCCCTATTCGCATTCCCACCAATCCGGTAATCTCACCTGCGCCTCCACATAGCGCGGCATGCGCCGGAACGGAAAGGATGCCTGAACATGGCCGATCAGGAAAAGCCCGAAGGTGCCTCACCCCGGCTGCCCGACCCGGCCGCGCTCACGCGCAGCATGGCCGATATTGCCGAGCGCTCGCAGCGCATCGTCAGCGAATGGCTCAAGCGCCAGGCGGACGAGGCGCCGAGCCCCGACCCGCTCAATATCGGCAGCGCCTTCCTGGAAATGACCAGCCGGCTGATCACCAACCCGGCCCGCCTGATCCAGGCGCAGTTCGGCTTTTGGCAGGACTACATGACGCTCTGGCAACACACCACGCGGCGCATTCTCGGTCTCGACACTGCCCCCGTGATCGAGGCGCAAAAGACCGATCGCCGCTTCAAGGACAGTGCCTGGCGGGAAAACGAGATTTTCGATTTCATCAAGCAGAGCTATCTGCTTTCCGCGCGCTATGTGCAGAACGTCGTAACCCATGTGGACGGTCTCTCGCCCGAGACCGCGCGCAAGGTCGATTTCTACTCCCGCCAGTTCATCGACGCGATGAGCCCGAGCAATTTCCTACTCACCAACCCCGAGGTGCTGCGCAAGACCGCTGAAACCGGGGGGGAGAATCTGCTGCGCGGGCTCAACAACATGCTCAGCGATCTCGAACGCGGGCGCGGCAAGCTGCATGTCAAAATGACCGATATGGAGGCCTTCCGGGTGGGCGAGAACATCGCCGTCTCCCCGGGCAAGGTGATCTACGAAAACGCGCTCATGCAGCTCATCCAATATGCCCCGCTCACCGCGACTGTGCTCAAGCGCCCGCTGCTGATCATTCCGCCCTGGATCAACAAATTCTATATCCTCGATCTTCGCCCCTCGAACAGTTTCGTGCGCTGGGCGGTGAGCCAGGGGCATACGGTGTTCATGATCAGTTGGGTCAACCCCGATGAGCACCTCGCCGAGAAAGGGTTCGAGGATTACATGCGCGATGGCCTGCTCGCCGCGCTCGATGCGATCGCCGAGGCGACCGGCGAACGCACGGTGAACGCGATCGGCTATTGCTTGGGCGGCACGCTGCTCGGCTGCACGCTGGCCTACATGGCGGCGAAAGGCGATCAACGCATCAAATCGGCGACATTCTTTGTTGCCATGCTCGATTTTCGTGAATCCGGCGAAATCAGCGTCTTTATCGACGAGGAGCAGATCCAGGCGCTGGAAAAGAAAATGCAGAAACGGGGCTATCTCGAAGGCAGCGAGATGGCCAATACCTTCAACATGCTGCGCGCCAACGACCTCATCTGGTCCTTCGTGGTCAACAACTACCTGCTCGGCAACGAGCCGTTTCCTTTCGATCTGCTCTATTGGAACGCCGATTCGACGCGGATGCCGGCGGCGATGCACAGCTTCTATCTCCGCAACATGTATCGTGAGAACCGCCTCGTCGAGCCCGGCGGTATCACGCTCGATGGCGTGCCGATCGATCTCACGCGGATCAAAACCCCGGCCTATTTCCTCTCGACGCGCGAGGATCATATCGCGCCCTGGCGCACCACCTATTTCGGCACGCGCCTGCTGCGCGGGCCGAAACGCTTCGTGCTCGCCGCCTCGGGCCATATCGCGGGCGTGGTGAATTCGCCGGAAACCGGCAAATACAGCCACTGGATCAATCCTGATCTGCCGCCCGAGCCAGAGGCGTGGTTGCAAGGGGCGACCGAAATCGCCGGCTCCTGGTGGCCAGATTGGCAGCGCTGGATCGGCGAGCTTGCAAAGGCGCGGGTTCCCGCCCGGATTCCCGGCGATGGGGGGCTCAAGCCGATCGAGGACGCGCCAGGGCGCTATGTCAAGGTGAAGGCAAACTAAGGGCAGGGGAAGCGCATACGGCAACCAAGAAACCAATATCGGGCGAGATCAGCCCAAAGCCGCCATCAATGTAGCGGCTGAAGATGCTGAGGAAATGGTCGATGCTCGAGGTGTTGCTACCCATTGGGCGGTTTCACCGGTGATGGTTTGGGAGGATGTAGGTCCGGGAACGGTGCATCGGGATAAACCTGTGGCGTGCTCGGCGTGTATGTGACCCCTTTCCCGAAGAACCGCTTGTTCCCGGCCCGCCACGCCGTTTGGCATCGCGCATCATCGTTCGCGGCCATGCCGAGATTCTTGCAGCGGTCCATCTCTGTGTTCAGCAGCGTCGGGTTGGCGACGAGTTGGTCGATCGTCAGTGCTGCGGCCCAAGCTGGTGTGGCGATGCTGAAGATGCCAATGATGACCAGGGTGTTGATTTGCGCCATGTTGCGCTGAACGGAAAACCGTTTCGCCCCATTTGCATCGATGCCCGAGGGGGCGCCTCCGCCAGCCATGAGGGAGCGCTCCGGGGCCCCCTCGGGCTTGATCCCTGCATCATACGTCATTTCCAAGCCTCCAGTTGCGGTGAAATTTACCCCAGCCGGATGTCTCAGTTAACCCTGCCGCACTCCACCCCCACGCTGCGCCGGCATTCGTCGCGCGATGAAAAAATTTGCGAAACCGCTCGCCGAGGCCACAGGCGACCCCGAAAAATGGATTATCGCCGAGCCCCGCAATGGAGGCCCCTATTGGGTCTTCCCTCCAATCGGGAAACGGCCGCCCTCCAATGATATGGTGAAGCTATCGAAAATAATGGAACTCACGCGCCCCGATCGTCCCGGCGAGCGCGACGCGGCTATCCTGAAAGCGAACCAGTTATTGAACCAGCTTGGCGTCACATGGACCGAATTCATCATCAATGATTAAATCCCGCCCCTGGTTTGCCGACACCGTGCGGACATTTTTTGGAGGAAATTTGGGGAGGTGGTGGTAACCATTTGATTTAATTGGTCGGGCAGGCGGGATTCGAACCCACGACCTCCAGTCCCCCAGACTGATGCGCTACCAGGCTGCGCTACTGCCCGACCGTGCCGAAGCCGAGGAGTGGGATGTAGCAGCGCCACCGGGGGGCTGCAACCGCAGAGATCGGAGCCTGAAAAACAATCGAACTTGGAAAAGCATGCCCTTCAAAACATTGATTTTTGCGGGCGATTTCCCGGCGCGAAGGCATTCTTTTGCAAACTCTCAGTCGCCGAGCTTGGCGCGCAGCATCTCCAGCGTCGCCAGCGTCTCGGTAAGGGCAGTGCGCAGGCGGGCGATTTCGGTTTCGGCGTCGGCACCTCCCCGGCTAGCCGGGCGAGTGGGAAGGCGGGGCGGGGGGGGTGAAGCGGGCGCCAGGCCAGGGATTGGCAGTTCGCTTTGCACCACTGCCGCCGCCGCCGCGCTCTCGCTTTCCTCGGCCGGCGGTGGTGGGATGTCGTCGGCGAGCTTGCCGCCGCCTTCCCGCAGCAGCCGCTGCACACCTTTGATGGTATAGCCCTGGATATAGAGCAGGGCGGAAATCCGCCGCAGCAGGGTGATATCGTCGGGCCGGTAATAGCGCCGCCCGCCGCCGCGCTTCAGCGGTTTGACCTGGGGAAACTTGGTCTCCCAAAAACGCAGCACGTGCTGCGGGATGTGCAGATCGTCGGCGACCTCGCTGATGGTGCGAAAAGCGCTCGGCGCCTTGCGCGTTTTGCGTTGTCCCGCCGCGACGCCCGGCTCAGCGTCATCGTGAGGCTCGGCGTCATCGCGCTCCTCCGTAGCCGGGGTGCCGCCGGTCGCGGGCGCATCCGCGGGATCATCGCTCATTCTTCATCATCCGCCACCTCAAGACCGTTGACCTGGGCCTTGAGAACCTGGCTCGGGCGGAACACCAGCACGCGGCGCGGCAGGATCGGCACCTCGACCCCGGTTTTCGGGTTGCGACCGATGCGGCGGCCCTTCTGGCGGACCGAAAACGTGCCGAAGCGACTGATTTTTACCGATTCGCCACGCTCCAGCATCGCCGCGATGCGGGCCAGTACGGATTCAAGGAGTTCGGCCGATTCGTTGCGGGAAAGACCGATCTGCTCGTAGATCGTCTCGGCGAGATGGGCGCGGGTTACGGTGTCCATCACCCAAGGCTAGGCGGAACCGACGCCTCCGTCAAGAAATCTCAAAGGATCAGCGAGTTGCCGAGGTTTTTACGAAACCCCTGCTAGAGCCGCACGAGCGCCGAGCCCCAGGTGAGGCCGCCGCCTAGAGCCTCCATCAGCACCAGATCGCCGCGCCGGATACGGCCATCGCCCACCGCCTCGGCGAGTGCCAATGGGATCGAGGCGGCCGATGTGTTGGCGTGGCGGTCGATCGTCACCACCACCCGCTCGGGCGGCAGGCCGAGTTTTTTGCCCATTGCCTCAATGATGCGGAGATTCGCCTGATGCGGCACCAGCCAATCGACCGCGCCGCGCTCCAACCCATTGGCGGCGAGCGCTTCCTCGACGGCGGCGGCCAGCAGCGTCACCGCTTGGCGGAACACCGCCGGACCGTTCATCTTGAGGGTGCCGGGTAGATCGTGCCGCCCGACCGCGCCATCGACATAGAGAATATCGCCGTGGCGGCCATCGGCGTGCAGATGGGTCGAGAGCACACCACGCGCCGTGGCCGGATCGCCGCTGTCCCGGGCGGCGTGCAGGAACACCGCCCCGGCGCCATCGCCGAACAGCACGCAGGTACCGCGATCCTGCCAATCCAGGATGCGCGAATAGACCTCCGAGCCGATCACCAACACACCTCGCGCCTGGCCTGCGCGGATCATGCCCTCGGCGACCGCCAGCGCGTAGATGAAGCCGGAACAGGCGGCCGCGAGGTCGAAGGCGAAGCCGCGGGTCACCCCCAGCGCCGCCTGCACACGCAGAGCGGTCGCGGGAAAGGCCTGATCAGGGGTGCTGGTCGCGAGAATGATTGCATCGACCTCGCCCGGCCCAGCGCCGGCATCACGCAGCGCCGCCTCGGCCGCGCGCGCGCCCATGAACGCCGCGGTCTCGCCCTCGCCCGCGACATGGCGCTGGCGGATGCCGGTGCGCTCCTGGATCCAGGCATCCGAGGTGTCGAGCGAGCGCGCGAGTTCTTCATTGGTGACAATCAGGTTCGGCAAATAGCCGCCGATTCCGGCGAGGATGGCGCGCTTCGACATCGCCGCCTCAGCCGGCGGAGGCGAGGCGGGGGCCCTCGCCCGGGTCTTTTTTCGCCGCCTCGACGGCCGCTTCTGCGTCGGCGAACAGGATGCCGCCGAGCCCGGCGCGGATGCGCTCGTTGCAACGATTCACCACCATGTCCATCGCCACATCCATCGCATGCGCAAAACCCTTCGCGTCGGTGCCGCCATGGGATTTCACCACGACGCCGTTCAGTCCGACCATCACCGCGCCGTTATAGCGCCTGGGGTCGAGGCGCTCGCGCAACCGCTCGAGGCTCGACTTGGCGAGCAGATAGCCGAGCCGGGCGGCCAGGCTCGCGGTGAACACCTGATGCAGCATCTCGCCCACGAGATGCAGCGCGCCCTCGGCGGTCTTGAGCGCGACATTGCCGGTAAAACCATCGGTGACCACGACGTCGGTGGTGCCGGCGGCGATGTCGTGGCCCTCGACAAACCCCTTGAACTGCGGCCCGATCGGGCTCGCCTTGAGGATCTCGGCGGCTTGGCGCACCCGGTCATCGCCCTTCTGCTCCTCCGAGCCGACATTGAGCAGGCCAATGCTGGGCGCCGGCAGGCCGAGCACGGCGCGGGCGAAAACCTCGCCCATCACCGCGAATTCGACCAGATTGCGGGCATCGCAGGTGATATTGGCGCCAAGATCGAGCAGCACCACATCGCCCTTGGCCGAGGGCGCGATGCCCGCGATCGCCGGCCGGTCGATCCCCGGCAGCATCTTGATGACGATTTTCGCCATCGCCAGCAGCGCCCCGGTATTGCCCGCCGAAACCACGCCTTCGGCCTCGCCCTCGGCGACCGCGTCGATCGCGAGACGCATCGAGGCCTGACGCAGGCGAAGCGCCGGGATTGGCTTGAGATCACCGGTGATCACCTCGGGGGCATGGCGCAGCGTGCAACACGCCGCGACCCGGCGATGCCGACGCAGCAGCGGGCCCACGCGCGCCTCATCGCCGAAGACCAAAAGCCGCGCCTCGGGGTGGCGCTCAAGCGCGATCCCGAGGCCAGCCACCACCATCTCCGGCGCGCCATCCCCGCCCATCGCATCGACCGCAAGCGTGAAAGGCACGCTCACGGGCTGTGCAATCGACTTGAGGGCGTGGGCTGAAACACCAAATCCCTGCTCTTAGGTCCGCACGGCGCGTTTCAATTCCCGGCCCGCCGCCGCGACCTCGCGGCCGTCGTAATGGCCGCAATGGCTGCAAACGTGATGCGGGCGCTTCAATTCGCCGCAGTTCGGGCAGTCCGCATGGGCTTCCGGCCCGAGCGCCTGATGACTGCGCCGCATGCCGCGCCGCGAGGGCGAAGTCTTTCGCTTGGGGACTGCCATGGCTCTCGCCTCTCCTGCTTGGCTGCCGCGCACGGCCGATCCGGCCGGGCCACGGACATCAATCGGTAAAAATAGCGGTGGGGGGCGCCTCTAGCAGAGCAAGAGCGCCTCGGCAAGAGAGCCGCCATCTCCCAAAATCCGCGATTGACCTTTTCGATGATGCCGCGCGGTGAGCGGGAGGGGGAATTTCTCGCTGAATTGTTCGTCTATAAGACCGAACGCGGCCCGGCAAGCCTCTCCACCGCCTGCCGCTGGCGGCGTCAGCGGCAGGCAATTTACCCGGTGTTCCGGGCACGACGCCACCGGCGGGCGCGTCTCGTTGCTCCCGCGGATCGCGGTGAACATCTCCGGCATGGCGTCAGAGCCTGAAAATCAATCGAACTTGAACAAGAATACCCTCTGGAAACATTGGGTTTTTTCTGTCAATTTCCGGGCAAGAGGGCATTCTTTTTCAAACTCTCAGGCTCTCCTCCGTCGCCGCGAGCTTGAATAAAAGCACAGTTCGCACGACGACCGGGCGGAATTGATTTTCAGACTCTGGCAGGAATTTCCAGACCTCGCGTGGCGCGATCCTGGCGCTCGGCGACACGGTCAGATATGTTTATCTCGATATATCGCATCGGGGAAAAAATGGTCGTGTTGCCGCGCCGGATGCTGCTCAAGACCTGTGGCGTGGCCGCGGTTCTGCAGGCGAAGCGCGCCGGAGCCGAGGAGCGCGCGCCGGTGGTCGCGGCGGCGGCGGATTTGACCTATGCCCTGCCCGAGATCGCCGCCGCTTTCGCCCGCGCGCAAGGGCACGTCGTGAAATTGGTGTTCGGTTCCTCGGGGAATTTTGCGGCGCAAATCAGGAACGGCGCGCCGTTCGAGGTTTTTCTCTCGGCCGATGAGGACTACGTCGTGGCGCTCGCCGGCGCGGGCCGCACCGATGGCGCGGGCGTGCTGTATGCCGAGGGCCGCATCGGGGTTTTTGTCCGCGGCGATGCCGGCTTTGCCGCCGATCCCGCGCTCCAGGGGCTGGCGACAGCGCTGCGCGCGGGGAAATTGAAGAAATTCGCTATCGCCAATCCCGCGCATGCACCCTATGGCCGGGCGGCGCAGGCGGCGCTCGAACATGGCGGGCTGTGGGAGGCCGTGAGACCCCATCTCGTGCTCGGCGAAAATGTCGCGCAGGCAGCGCAATTCATGCTGTCCGGCGCCGCCCAAGCCGGCATCATCCCGCTCTCGCTCGCGCGCGCGCCGGTTTTCGCAGGTGCGGGCGATTTCGCGCTGATCGCCGCCTCCTGGCACCCTCCGCTCCGCCAGCGCATGGTGCTGCTCAAGAGCGCGGGACCGGTGGCGCGCGCCTTCTATGCCTATCTCCAGGGGCCGGAGGCGCGCGCCGTTTTCCGGCGATTCGGCTTCGTGCTGCCCGGCGAGGCGGCGGCGGACGGCTGAGAGTTTGAAAAAAATGCCCTCTTGCCCGGAAATTGACAGGGAAAACCCAATGTTTCCAGAGGGCATTCTTGTTCAAGTTCGACCGATTTTCAGGCGCTGAGAGCGGCTGCGGTGGACTGGAGCGCTTTTGCCCTTTCGCTCAAACTCGCCAGCGCCACCTCGGCGATCTTGCTGCCGCTCGGCCTGATGCTCGGCCGGGTGCTGGCTTGGAAGCGGTTTCGTGGCAAAGGCGTGGCCGAGGCGCTGCTCGCGCTGCCGCTCGTGCTGCCGCCAATCGTGCTCGGCTATTTTCTGCTTGTCGCGTTCGGCGGGGCCTCACCGCTCGGGCGCGCCTGGCAGGCGCTGACCGGGGGTACGCTGGTTTTTACCTTCAGCGGCCTGCTGATCGCCTCGCTTATCGTCAATCTGCCCTTCGCGGTGCAGCCGATCACCCGCGCGCTCGCCGCGATCGACCCGGAAATCCGCGAGGCGGCCTGGGTGAGCGGGCTCTCGCGCGGCGCAGCACTATGGCGCATCGAACTGCCGCTGGCCTGGCCCGGCGTGCTCCAGGCCTTGGCGTTGTGCTTCGCCCATACCCTGGGCGAGTTCGGCGTGGTGCTGATGGTGGGCGGCAATATTCCCGGCGAGACGCGCACCATCTCGCTGGCCATCTATGACCGGGCGCAAGCTTTCGATGCCCATGGCGCGGCGACGATGTCGCTGGTGCTGCTCGGCTTCTCGCTGGCCGCCCTGGTGGCCGCGCAACTGCTTACGGGGCGGATCGGCAGCCGACATGAGGGGTGAGGGCGGCGCGGGGGAGGGGCTCGATGCCCGGCTGGCGCAGGCCGGGCCGATCCCGCTCGATGCCCAGCTCAAGGTCGGGCGCGGCGAACTGCTCGCCCTCGTCGGTCCCTCGGGCAGCGGCAAGACCACTATTCTCCGTGCTCTCGCCGGGCTCTATCGGCCGCGCGCCGGGCTGATCCGTTGCGGTGGCGAGACCTGGTTCGATGCGGCGCGCGGCATCGATCTCGCGCCGCAGCGCCGCCGCGTCGGGCTGGTTTTTCAGCATTACGCGCTGTTTCCCCACCTTAGCGCACTCGGCAATGTGCGCGCGGCACTCAGCCATCTGCCGCGCCCGGAGCGTACCCCGCGCGCTGCGGCGCTGCTCGCGCGCGTCGGCCTCGCGGGGCTTGCCGATCGCCTGCCCTCGGCGCTCTCGGGGGGCGAGCAGCAGCGCATAGCGCTCGCCCGCGCGCTCGCCCGCGAGCCCGCCGCCTTGCTGCTCGATGAACCCTTCGCCGCGCTCGACACCCGCACACGGCGCCGGCTGCGCCGCGAACTCGCGGCGTTGCATCAGGCGCTGCCCATTCCGATCATTCTGGTGACGCATGATCTGGAGGAAGCGGCGGCACTCGGCCAGCGCCTCTGCGTGCTCGAGGGCGGGCGCACGCTGCAAAGCGGCACGCCGCGAGAGGTCATGAACCGGCCCGCGACGCTCGCGATCGCCCGCCTGCTCGATGCGCAGAATCTGTTCCTGGGCGAGGTTCTGGGATGCCGCGACGACGCGCCCGGCCTTGCGCTGGGCTGGCGCGGGCGGGTGCTACGGGCGGAAGGCGGCGGCGATTTTGTTCCCGGCGAGCGCATCGCCTGGACAGTGCCGCCCGGCGCGATCGCACTTTCACCCGACCGCGCGGCGACGGAAAACGCGGTTGCCGGGACGATCGCCGAGGTCGCGGTGCTGCCCGGCATCGTGCGTGTCGTTTTCCTGGCCGACGCCGACCCGGATTCCGCCTTCGTCTTCCCGCTCGCCCCCGGCGCCTCGCCGCCGAACCCCGGAGCCCCGGCGACGATCACCTTCGCGCCCGCAATGGTGCATGTCATGAAGAGAGACTAAGGATAAGGATGTGTTGATAAATCATCGCCGCATGGTCGTCCCGCAATGGAACAACGCCTAACCGGATAGGCACGGCTTATTCTCCCCTGGACCGATCCAGATCATCGGCACCGCCGCAGCTTCGGGGATTCCCGGGCGGTTCGGGGCAGCTGGGTTGTTTTACCCCGTCAATGTCCGGCCATGAGATCGGCAAGTAGCGGGGGAATGTCACAAAATCCCTGTGCTACCGCTTGGGCGCCCAACGCCATCTCGGGTGCGCCATAACCCCAGGCGGCGAACACCGCGGGCACCCCGGCGCCGCGCGCGGCCTGGATGTCGTTGGCATGATCGCCGAGCATTACAGCCTGCCCAACCTGCCCGCCGGCCGCCTCCAGCGTCGCCAGGAGATGCGCGGGATCGGGTTTGCGGGTGGCAAAACTGTCGCCCCCGCCGATCGCCGCGAACAGATCGGCCATGCCAAACGCCGCTAGCATCGCGCGCGCCGGGGCGACCGGTTTGTTGGTGCAGATGGCGAGCCGCCAGCCGCGTTCCACCAGGCCGGTGAGGACCTCGGCGGCGTCGGGGAAAAGGGCGCAGCCCGAGATCGGATCGGCGTCATAATCGGCGCGGAAGTCGGCCAAGTCCGCGGCATCGGCCTCCTGCCGGTAATAGGCGAAGGCGCGCCGCAGCAGCACCGCGACGCCATCGCCGATCATCGCCGCGATCGCCGGGCGCGCCAAGGCGTCGAGGCCGCGGGCCACCAGCACGCGGTTCAGCGCCCGCGCGATCGCCGGCAGCGAATCGACCAATGTGCCGTCGAGATCGACGACCAGCGTTCCCCGCATCCGTAGCACTCCGAAATCAGGATTGATTACGAAGGCTTTGACATGGCGCGGCCGGCGCGGCAAGCCAGGGGACATGAGCGCAACCGCCGTGATCCTGGCCGCCGGCCTCGGCACCCGCATGAAGTCAACCCGCCCCAAGGCGCTGCACAAGCTCGCCGGGCGGCCGATGCTGAGCCATCTCATCGCCACCTGTGGCGAGGTTTTTTCCCGCGTCGTCGTGGTCATTGGCCCGGAGATGGAGGCGCTAGCCAAGATCGCTGCGCCACACCAGGTGGTCGTGCAGCACGAGCGGCGCGGCACCGGGCACGCGGCCTTGCAGGCGGCCGAGGCGTTTGGCGCCGGCGAGGTCGCCGTGCTCTACGCCGACAACCCGCTGATCGACCGCGCGACCCTGGAGGCGCTGCTGGCGCGGCGGCGGCAAGGCGATGTGGTGCTCGCCCTGCTCGCCACGCGCCCGCCCGATCCGGCGCGCTATGGCCGGGTGGTCATGGCCGATGGCTTGGTGCGGCGCATCGTCGAATGGGCTGACGCCAGTGACGCCGAGCGCGCCCTCACTCTCTGCAATGCCGGCCTGTTCTGCGCCGATGCCACCGATTTGCGTCGCTGGCTGGCCGGACTCGGCAACGATAACGCCAAGGGCGAATACTATCTCACCGACATCGTCGCCGCCGCGATCCAAGAGGGCGGGCGCGTCGCCGCGGTCGAGGCGGACTACGCACTCTGTCGCGGCATCAATTCGCGCGCCGAGCTGGCCGCGGCCGAGGCCGAGATCCAGGGCCGCCTCCGCGCCGCGGCGCTGGAAGCGGGGGTGACGATGACCGCGCCCGAGACGGTGTTTCTCGCCGCCGATACCGCGTTGGCCGCCGATGTCACGCTCGGCCCCTATATTGTGTTCGGTCCCGGCGTGAGCGTCGCGGAGGGGGCTGAAATCCGTGCCTTCAGCCATCTCGAGGGCTGCGCCATCGGCGCCGGCGCGACCATCGGCCCCTATGCCCGGCTGCGGCCCGGCACGGTCGTCGAGGCGGATGCCCATGTCGGCAATTTCGTCGAGCTGAAAGCGGTCCATCTCGGTCCCGGCGCCAAGGCCAATCATCTGACCTATCTTGGCGATGCCGAGATCGGCGCCGGCGCCAATATCGGGGCCGGCACCATCACCTGCAATTATGACGGCATTAACAAGCACCGCACCATCATCGGGGCCGGTGCCTTCATCGGCTCGGATACCGCGCTCGTCGCGCCGGTCACGGTCGGCGCGGGCGCGATCACCGCGGCCGGCAGCGTCATCACCCGCGACGTTGCCGCCGATGCCTTGGCGATCGCTCGCGGCCAGCAGGTGGAGAAGCCGGGAAGAGCCCGACAATTGCGCGCCAAGGGGCGGCAGGAGAAAAACTGATGTGCGGCATCGTCGGCGTGATCGGGGCAGGAGAAGCGGCGCCGCTCCTGCTGGAAGCGCTCCAGCGCCTGGCCTATCGCGGCTATGACAGCGCCGGCATCGCGACCCTGGTCGATGGTGTCATCACCCGCCGCCGCGCCGAAGGCAAGCTCGATCGGCTCGCCGCCGCCCTCGCCACCGCCCCGCTGCCCGGCAGTGTCGGCATCGGCCATACCCGCTGGGCGACCCATGGCGCGCCCACCGAAGCGAACGCCCACCCCCACGGCACCTCGCGCGTCGCCCTCGTCCATAACGGCATCATCGAGAACCACGCCGAGTTGCGCGCCGAGCTTGAAGCCGAGGGCCAGGTTTTCGAAACCGAAACCGATACCGAGACGGTGGCGCAACTGGTCGATCTGCATCTCCGCCAGGGCATGGCGCCGATCGCGGCGGCCGCCGCCACCTTCCGCCGCCTGCAAGGCGCCTATGCGCTGGCGATGGTGTTCGCCGGCCACCCCGACCTGATCATCGCCGCCCAGCACGGCGCCCCGCTCGCCGTGGGTTTTGGCGAAGCGGAGATGTATGTCGGCTCCGACGCCCTGGCGCTGGCGCCCTTCACCCGCCGCATCGCCTATCTCCGCGATGGCGACTGGGCGGTGATCAGCCGCGGGGGGGCAACATTCCATGACGCGAACGGAGAGGAAGTGTTGCGCGAGGTGCGGCTCACGGCGCTCACGGGAGCCGCGATCGGCAAGGGGAATTTCCGCCATTTCATGGAGAAGGAGCTGCACGAGCACCCCGCGGTGATCGGCGATACGCTGCACCGGATGATCGATCCGGGTTCGCGCCGCGCCGTGCTGCCCGATCTGCCCTTCGATCTCGCGCGCATCTCCCACGCCGCGATCAGTGCCTGCGGTTCCGCCTTCTATGCCGGCCTGGTCGGGCGCAACTGGCTCGAAACCCTGGCCCGGCTGCCGGTGGAGGCCGATGTCGCGAGCGAATTCCGCTATCGCGCGCCGCCGCTTGCTCCCGGCGGGCTTGGCCTCCTGATCAGCCAATCCGGCGAGACCGCCGATACGCTGGCGGCGCTCCGCTATATGAAGGCCGCGGGGCAGCATATCGCGGCGGTGGTCAATGTGCCCGAGAGCAGCATGGCACGCGACGCCGATGTGGTGATCGCAACCGTCGCCGGGCCGGAGATCGGCGTCGCCAGCACCAAGGCGTTCACCGCGCAGCTTACCGCCCTCGCCTGCCTGGCCCTCGCCACGGCGCGCGCCCGCAAGGCGCTCGATGCGGCCTCGGAGCAGGCGTTGGTGGCGGCGCTCTTGGAAGTGCCGAGCCGCGCCGCCGAGGTGCTGGAGGCCGAGGCGGTGGTGCAGCGTATCGCCGAGCGTATCGCCGAAGCCCGTGACGTGCTCTATCTCGGCCGCGGCACGGGGTTTCCGATCGCCCTCGAAGGGGCTCTCAAACTTAAGGAAATCAGTTATATCCACGCCGAAGCCTATGCCGCGGGGGAGATGAAGCATGGCCCCATCGCGCTGATCGACAAGAGCGTTCCGGTGATCGCCATCGCGCCATCCGGCCCGCTTTTCGAGAAGACCGCCTCCAACCTCCAGGAAGCGGCGGCGCGGGGCGGGCAAATCATCGTGCTGAGCGATGCGGTGGGCGCGGCCAAGCTCAACAGGATCGCCGCCGAGGTGATCGTCATGCCCGGCGTCGACCCCTTCGTGGCACCCATCCTCTATGCCATTCCGGTGCAGCTTTTAGCCTATCACGTGGCGCTGCTCAAAGGCACGGATGTTGATCAGCCACGCAATCTCGCGAAATCGGTGACGGTCGAATAGCGCCGCGGGCGAGCGGCTCTTACGGTGCCGCAGCCAACCCCTCGCGCCGCAGTTCGGCATGCAGTTCATCGAGCGCGCGGGCAACGCCTGCGAAAATTTCGTCGATTTCGTCAGGCGTGATGATCAGGGGTGGGCTGAAGCCGAGCACGTCGCCAGTCATGGCGCGGCCGAGCACGCCGTATTTTTCCATCCATTTCGCGGCGCGCGGACCGATTTTCAGCGCCGGGTCGAAATTCCGCCGCGCGGCCTTGTCGGCGACCAGTTCGAGCGCGCCGATCAACCCAACACCCCGCGCCTCGCCGACCAGCGGATGGTCGCGTAAGGCGCGCAAGGCCGCCTGGAAATGCGGCGCGGTCGCGCGCACCTGATCGACGAGACCGATTTCGTCGTAGATTTTCAGCGCTTCAATCGCCACCGCCGCCGGCACGGGATGGCCGGAATAGGTGAAACCGTGGCCGAAAGTGCCGATCTTGTGCGACTCATCGGCGAGTGCCGCGAACACCCGCGCGTCCACCATCACCGCGCTGATCGGCAGAAAAGCCGCCGAGAGCGCCTTGGCGCAGGTGAGAATGTTGGGGGTGATCGCGAAGGTCTGGCTGCCCCAGTAATTGCCGGTGCGCCCGAAACCGCAGATCACCTCGTCGGCGACCAGCAGGATGTCATATTTCGCAAGTACCGCTTGGATTTTCGCGAAATAGGTGGGGGGTGGCACGATCACGCCACCGGCGCCCATCACCGGCTCGGCGAACATCGCGGCAACCGTTTCCGGCCCCTCGGCGAGAATGAGTTGTTCGAGTTCGCTGGCGCAACGCGTGGCAAACGCCTCCTCGCTCTCGCCGGGCTCGGCACCATGATAGAAATGCGGCGTGATGGTATGGAGAAAACCTGGCAACGGCACGTCAAACGAGCGGTGGTTGGCGGCCAGCCCGGTGAGCGAGGCGCTGGCCAGGGTGATGCCGTGATAACCCTTGACGCGGCCGATGATTTTCTTCTTGAGCGGGCGGCCGAGTGCGTTGTTGAAATACCAGATCATCTTGATCGCGGTGTCGTTCGCCTCCGAGCCGGAATTGGCAAAGAACACCTTGCTCATCGGCACCGGCGCGCGCATCAGCAGCATTTCCGCAAGCGTGATCAGCGGCTCATGTGATTTCGCAGCAAAAGAATGGTAGAATGGGAGCGCGCGCATCTGCGCCGCCGCCGCCGCCACTAGGCGTTCATTGCTGAAGCCGAGGGACGCGCACCAGAGCCCGGCCAGCGCCTCGATATAGGATTTGCCGCTCTCATCCCATACCCGCACGCCTTCGCCGCGGCTGATCACCAGCGGGCCGATCTCGGCATGCGCCTTGAGATCCGTGTAGGGATGCAGCACGCTCGCGATATCACGCGCGGCGGCGGAATTGGCGCGGGGCAAGCTCATGGCGGGGATCCTTTGATACCTGGCACTGGCGGCATTCTAACAGGGAAAGGCGGGGAAGAGATAGCCCGCCTTAGGCGCGTTGTGCTGCCGCCTCCTCGCTCAGCGGCATGGTGAGATAGCGGACATAATCCTTCGGCACCACCTGCCAAAAATGCCCGACCGCGCGTTCCCACTGATGCAGCATCAGCGCGGCGAAGCGGCTATTCGTCTCCCCCGCGTGGCGCGCGACGAGATCACGGAGCACGCTTTCCCAATGGCTTGAGGCGAGCCGCTGCCAGATCAGGGTTTCCGGATTGAGGCGCTTTTCGAAAAGATTTTCTGGGTCATGGACGAAGGCCATGCCGCCGGTAAAGCCGGCGCCAAAATTATCGCCGACCGCGCCGAGAATGACGACGGTGCCGCCGGTCATGTATTCGCAGCCATTGGCGCCGCAGCCTTCCACCACCGCGATCGCCCCGGAATTGCGCACGGCAAAGCGCTCGCCGGCCTGGCCCGCGGCGAAGAGATAGCCCGCGGTCGCGCCATAGAGCACGGTATTGCCGATGATGGTGTTGTCCTGGCTTGCGAGATTGGAGGACGGCGCCGGGCGCACGACAATAGTTGCGCCGGAAAGTCCCTTGCCGACATAGTCATTGGCATCACCAAACACTTCGAGCTTGAGCCCGTGCACGGCGAAGGCACCGAGCGACTGACCGGCGGAGCCGCGCAGTCGCACCGTGACGTGATCGGGTTGGAGGGCTGACTTACCGAGGCGGCGGACAATCCGCGAGGAAAATTTCGTGCCGACCGCGCGATGTGTGTTGCGCACCGAGTATTGCAACTGCATTTTCTCGCCATGCTCGAAAAATGCCTGCGCATCGGCGATCATCTGGGCATCGAGGCTTTCCGGCACCTCGTTGCGCGCGGTGAGCGTGCAATAGCGCGCGTACGGCCCGGGATCGGCCTGCACCAGCAAGGGGTTGAGATCGAGATCGTCGAGAATCTCGGAACCGCGACTGACCTGATGCAAAAGATCGGTGCGCCCGATCACTTCGGCCAGACTGCGCGCCCCAAGGGATGCCAGAATGCCTCGCACATCCTCGGCGATGAAGGAGAAGAGGTTGATGACTTTCTCGGGTGTCCCTTCGAATTTCGCGCGCAGTTTCTCGTCCTGCGTGCAGACCCCGACCGGGCAGGTGTTGGAGTGGCATTGCCGCACCATGATGCAGCCCATGGCGATCAGCGAGGTGGTGCCAATGCCGAATTCCTCGGCCCCCAGCATCGCCGCGATCACCACGTCGCGCCCGGTCTTGATGCCGCCATCGGTGCGGAGTTTTACCTTGTGGCGCAGGCGGTTGAGCATCAAAACCTGATGCGTCTCGGAGAGGCCCATCTCCCACGGCAGGCCGGCGTATTTGATCGAGCTTTGTGGGCTCGCCCCGGTGCCGCCCGCGTGGCCCGAGATCAGGATGGCGTCGGCCTTGGCCTTGGCGACACCCGCGGCGATGGTGCCGATGCCGCTCCGCGCCACGAGCTTGACGCAGACCGCGGCCTCGGGATTGATCTGCTTGAGATCGTAGATCAGTTGGGCAAGATCCTCGATCGAATAGATGTCGTGATGCGGCGGCGGACTGATCAGCATGACGCCAGGGGTGGCATGACGCAGCTTGGCGATCAACTCGGAGACCTTGAAGCCGGGCAACTGCCCGCCCTCGCCGGGCTTGGCCCCTTGCGCCACCTTGATCTCGATCTCGCGGCAATTGTTGAGGTATTCCGCGGTCACACCGAAACGCCCCGAGGCGATCTGCTTGATCGCGGAAGAAGCGTTATCGCCGTTCAGGCGCGGCACTGCGCGCGCGGGATCCTCGCCTCCTTCCCCAGAATCGGAGCGCGCGCCGATGCGGTTCATCGCGATCGAGAGCGTCTCATGCGCCTCCGGGCTCAAGGCGCCGAGAGAAATGCCAGGCGATAGAAGGCGCTTGCGGATTTCGGTGATGCTCTCGACTTCATCGATCGGGATCGGCGTGCATTTCTCGGTGCGGAAATCGAGCAGGTCGCGGAGGGCGACGGGCGGCATCTTGCGCACCAATTCGGCAAAGCGCCGGTAGGTGGAATAGCTGTCGGTGGCAACGGCGGCTTGCAGCATGTGGATCAGGGGCGCATCGAAGCCATGCACCTCGCCGCGGCGGCGGAGCTTGTAGATGCCACCGATTGGGAGAGCGACCGTGTCGTTGGTCCACGCCGCCTCATGCAGATCAAGCACCTTCCGCGCGATGCCGGTGAGCCCGATGCCGGAAATGCGTGACGGCATGCCGGGGAAGAATTCCGCGACGAGGGCGCGCGACAATCCGATCGCCTCGAAATTATAGCCCCCGCGATAGGACGAGATCACCGCGATGCCCATCTTCGACATGATTTTCAGCAAACCCTTATCCACCGCTTTCTTAAAGCGCTGGACAGCGGATTTCAGCGACATATCGCCAAACAACCCGCGCCGGTGACGATCGGCGATCGCCTCCTGCGCGAGATAGGCGTTCACCGTGGTGGCGCCGGCGCCGATGAGGACGGCGAAATAGTGGACATCGAGACATTCCGCCGAGCGCACATTGAGCGAGGTGAAGGTGCGCAGGCTCTGGCGTACCAGATGGGTATGCACGGCGCCGGTGGCGAGGATCATCGGGATCGGCGCGCGCGCCGCATCGAGCGTCTCGTCGGTGAGAATGACATGGGTGCAGCCGGCACGCACGCCCTCCTCGGCCTCGGCGCGGATGCGATCAAGCGCGCGGCGCAACCCGCTCTCGCCGTCGGCCGCGGGAAACGTGCAATCGACAACGGCCACCGAGCTTCCCATATAGGCGTGCATCGCCTGGAATTCGGCATTCGAGAGCACCGGGCTTTCGAGCTGCAGGAGATCACATTGGCTCGCATCCTCGTCAAGGACATTGCCGAGATTGCCAAGCCGCGTCTTAAGCGACATCACACGGGTCTCGCGCAGACTGTCGATCGGCGGATTGGTCACCTGGCTGAACGCCTGGCGAAAAAAATGATGCAGGCCGCGATAACGTTCCGAGAGCACGGCAACCGGCGTGTCATCGCCCATGCTGCCGGTCGGCTCGCCGGCATCCTCGACCATCGGATGCAGCACCATCTCAAGGTCTTCGAGCGACACGCCGACCGCGACTTGGCGGCGGCGCAACGCCTCACCCTCAAAACGAACGGGTTCGGTCGCATCGGCCTTAACGATGTGATCGATTTCACGAATACGCCGGGTCCAGGCACCGAAATCCTGGCGTGCGGCGAGCCGGTCCTTGAGCGCGGCATCGCCGTAAAAGCGCGCGTGAGCGAGATCGACCGCGATCGTCTGGCCTGGCCCGACCCGGCCTTTCTCGATGATATCAACTTCATCGAGCTTGACCATGCCGGTTTCCGATCCGACGATGAGCATGTCGTGCCGGGTGATGGTATAGCGGAGCGGCCGCAACCCGTTGCGATCGAGACCGGCGATCACCCAGCGACCGTCCGTCGCAGCCACCGCCGCCGGGCCGTCCCACGGCTCCATCACCGCGTTGCAATAAAGGAACATATCGCGGTGCGCCTTCGGCATCGTCGCATCCTGGCCGATACTTGCTGGAATCATCAGCGCTTTCGCCATCGGCGCATCGCGCCCGGCGCGCGTCAAAAGCTCGAAAACATTATCGAGAATGGCGGTATCCGATCCGCCGGCCTGCACCACTGGCTTGATGTCATCGAGATAGGGATCAAGACCGCCCGCGGCGAGCCGTGTCTCATGGCTTTTCATCCAGTTGACGTTGCCGGCCAGTGTGTTGATCTCGCCGTTATGGGCGAGCATGCGGAAGGGCTGGGCGAGCCGCCAAGTGGGAAAGGTGTTGGTCGAATAGCGCTGATGATAGATCGCGAAACGCGAGATGAAGCGCGGATCGAGGAGATCGGGATAAAAATCAGTAAGGCTTTCGGCGAGAAACATGCCCTTGTAGATGATCGAGCGCGCCGAGAGCGAACAAAAATAAAGTTCGGGAATTTGCGCGGCGGCCGCGAGCTTCTCGATACGCCGACGGATGACATAGAGGTCGCGCTCGAAAATTTCTTCGTCCGAGCCGCGCGCATTGCCAATCATGATCTGCTCGATCTCCGGCCGCGTCGCATTGGCCTTCTCACCAATACAGGCGACATTGATCGGCACCTGCCGCCAGCCATAGATGGCGTAGCCGAAGGCGAGGATCTCGCTTTCGACGATTTCGCGACAGCGCTCCTGGGCCGAGAGATCAGTTTTGGGCAGAAAGACCTGGCCCACCGCAATCGGGCCAGGATAGCGCAGCCGGTCGCCGCCCCGCTCCACCGCCTCGGTGAAGAAATCCTGCGGGATTTCGATATGGATGCCGGCGCCATCGCCGGTTTTGCCGTCCGCGTCGACCGCGCCGCGATGCCATACCGCTTTCAGTGCATCGATGCCAGCCTGGACGATATCACGCCGCTTCTTACCGTCGAGGGCGGCCACGAGGCCGACGCCGCAGGCATCGTGCTCCGCCGCGGCATCGTATGTCGCGGCGAGGCGGGCGGCGCTTTTTGCGAACGCGGCGACAAAGTCGGCTGCGGATTCGTGGGTCATGGGCTCGTTCCCTCAGATTCGGATGCCACGCTTGCGTAGCTCATCGGCATGTTTTTGCACCGCCGCGCGGGCCACGCTCTGGCCCCAGTTAATGCCAGTCTGGATACTTTTTTCGGTGATTTCGGGCATTGCCGCCAGGAGATGCTTGCCCGCTTGCGTGCTATAGAATTGGGTAATCGCATGCAGATCCGCGGCCGAGAGCGCCTCAGCCCAGATGGTCGCCATCTGCTGGCGGAGCTCTGGGAGATCGGCGCGGAATTCCGGCATCAGGAGATTATCGACAATGTCCTTGGCCTGATCTTCGGATTTGGCGCCAGCGGCAGTGATGATCTGGATCATCTGGCCGCGCATCGCCAACATCACCCGGTTCGTCACGGCGTCCGAGCCGGTGAGATCGGCGAGTTGCAGCGCTTCCTGCTGCGCCCCGTTGTCGGCCGGCGCGGCGGGGACCGGAGCGAGCAGCGCGAGGGCGGCGAGCGCCAGTGTTGCACAGGTTGTTTTCATTCCGCAGCCTCTCGGATGGCCGCCTTCTGGCCGAGCCAGGCGTGCATGCGCGCCGCCGCGTCGCGCCCGTCACGGATCGCCCAGACCACTAGGCTCGCCCCGCGCACGATGTCGCCGGCGGCGAAAACGCCTGGCAGGCTGGTCATGAAATCGCGATGGCCGATTTTGAGCGTGCCGTGCCGCGTGGTCGCGAGCGCCGGTTCGCCGAAAACCTCCGGCAGTTTCTCGGGATCGAAGCCGAGCGCCTTGATGACGAGATCGGCGGGGAGGGTAAAATGGCTGTTCTCCACCGGCTCGACAGATTGCCGCCCGCTCGCCTCGGGAAGACCAAGACGCATGCGCCCCCCGCACACGCCGCGCACCGCCGCGTCGCCGAGAAACGCCTCCGGGGCGGCGAGCCAGATGAACTCAACGCCTTCCTCCTCGGCGTTTTTCACTTCCCGCATAGAACCTGGCATGTTGGCGCGGTCGCGACGATAGAGGCACTGCACCGAGCGCGCGCCCTGGCGCACCGCGGTGCGCACGCAATCCATGGCCGTGTCACCGCCGCCGATCACCACCACGCGCTTGCCCGCGGCGTTCAGCACGCCAGAGGCGAATTCCGGCACGGTGTCGCCGAGCCCGGTGCGGTTGGCGGCGATGAGATAATCGAGCGCGGGGACGATACCGGGAAGGCCCGCGCCCGGCCCGCCGATTTCACGCGGCTGATAGACCCCGGTTGCGATCAGCAGTGCGGCGTGACGGGCCCGCAGCGCCGCGAAGGTGATATCGCGCCCGATTTCGGTTCGGGGATGAAAGCGAATGCCGGCTTCCTCGAGCAGTTTCCAGCGCCGCAGCACAATGTCTTTCTCCAGCTTGAAGCTGGGAATACCATAGATCAGCAAGCCACCGATGCGATCATGGCGGTCATAGACATCGACGCTATAGCCGCGCGCGCGGAGTTCCTCGGCGCAAGCGAGGCCAGCTGGGCCGGCGCCGATGATGCCGACCGAGACGCCAAGCTCGGCGCGCGGGCGGCGCGGCTTGATCAGGCCACGCTCGAAGGCGGTATCGGTGATGTAGCGTTCGATCGCGCCGATGGTGACGCTCTCATAGCCCTTCTCGATGACGCAATTGCCCTCGCAGAGCCGGTCCTGGGGGCAGATGCGGCCACAGATCTCGGGGAAATTATTGGTGGCGCTCGCAACCTCGTAGGCTTCCTCGAGCCGGCCTTCGGCGGTGAGTTTCAGCCAGTCGGGGATGTTGTTGTGCAGCGGGCAATGCACCGAGCAGAACGGCACGCCGCACTGGCTGCATCGGCTGGCCTGGCGCGCCGCCTCCTCCTGGTCGAAGCGGCGATAGATTTCGGCGAAATCGCTGCGCCGCGCCGCGAGGTCGCGCTTGTCCGGCATATGCTGCGGCAAGTGGACGAATTTCAGCATTTTTTCCGGCATCGGCGGGCTCCATCATCGGACGCATGGCCGCGCCCGCCCCTCGATATAGCGCGCGCCGCTTCACGCTGCGAGAGGAAAAAATCGCCGAAAAGCATCGAATCGGACCTATATTTTGGTTTTTCTGCCGCTCACGCCGCTTCCGTCGCCCGCAGGATGCGATATAGGTTACAAATCGAGCCCATTTGATGGCGAAGAAACTTACCCGCCCGCCTGAATCCGCCGCAGCCGCGTCGCCAGCACCAGCATCATCGCCCCGAAGGCGAGGGCATAGAGGCCGAGCCACCACGCCATGACGAGCGCCCCGGCAATCGGCGCGAAGGCGAGCGCGATCCCCCAGAGGATCGAGAGCAGCGCCGCGGCGCCAAGCCAGAAGCGGCCATGCCCGCCATGCAGCCGCCGCGCGGCGGAAAACAGCACGATCCCGGTCAGGATCGCCCAGACCGCGCCGAGATAGGCGAAGGCGGCGATGGTCACGATCGGGGCGAGCAGCGCGATCGCCCCCATCGCCAGCCCGATCGCGCCTTCCAGCAGCAGCGCTCCCCAATGGCGATGGTGCGCCGCCGCCCGCAGCCCCGAGAGGAGCGCGAACACGCCATCGAAAATCATGTAGAAGCCGAACAGCACCACCAGGAAATAGAGCGTCGCGCCAGGCAGCAGCAGGGTGATCAGCCCGAAGCCCACCGCCGCCAGCCCACGCAAAGCGACCGCCCACCAGTTGCGAATGAGAAAGCCGGTGGCGATGAGCGCGGCCGCCGCCGGGTCGTCGGGCGGGGCGATGAAATCGGGGGTTTGCAGCGTTGGCATGGCGGGTTCCTTCTGGCCAGAGGGGCCGAGTTTACCCGCACGCCGACGCGAGAGCCATTGCCTTGCCGGCTTGCCGCGGGGGCCGGGGCGGCGATACTGTCGCGCAAGATCAGGGAGGACGCCCAATGAGCGATGGGATCGGCATCGAGGACCGCGCCGGCTATCGCGTGATCACGCTCGATCGGCCGGAAAAACTCAACGCCACCACCGCGCCGATGCTGCGTGCGCTGCGCGCCGCGTTCGAGGCGGCGGCCAGCGATCGCGCCTGCCGCGCCGTGCTGCTGACCGGCGCCGGGCGGGGTTTTTGCGCGGGCCAGGATCTCGGCGCGGTGAGCGACATGAGCGATCCCGCAGAGGCCGATCTCGGGGCGCTGGTGGAGGAGCTTTATAACCCGCTGATCCGCGCGCTCCGTCGCCATCCGCTGCCCATCGTCTGCGCGGTCAACGGCATCGCCGCCGGGGCTGGGGCCAATCTCGCGCTGGCCTGCGATATCGTGCTCGCCGCCCGCTCGGCAAGCTTCGTGCAGGCCTTTGCCAAAATCGCGCTGATCCCCGATGCCGGGGGCACTTGGATTTTGCCGCGCCTGGTGGGCGATGCCCGCGCCCGCGCGCTCGCGCTCCTGGCCGAGAAAATCCCCGCCGAACAGGCCGCCGCGTGGGGCATGATCTGGCGCGTCGTCGAGGACGCGGCGCTGATCGGCGAGGCCGAGGCGCTCTGCGCCTATTTCGCGACCCAGCCGACCACCACGCTCGGCCTCATCAAGCAGGCCCTCCTCGCCTCCTCGGCCAATGATCTCGACGCCCAGCTCGCGCTTGAGCGCGATTTGCAGCGCGCGGCGGGGCAGAGCGGCGACTATGCCGAGGGGGCGCGCGCCTTCCTGGAAAAACGTCCGCCGCGCTTTTCCGGCCGCACCTGATGCGTGGGCCCGACGATCTGGCGCGCGCCTGCGCCGAGGCGATGTGGCGCGACGACCGGGCGAGCCAGGCGCTCGGCATGACGCTTGAGGCGATCGCCCCGGGTCTCGCGCGCCTCGCCATGACCATCCGCCCCGACATGGTCAACGGGCACGGCACCTGCCATGGCGGGTTTATTTTTACGCTGGCCGACAGCGCCTTCGCCTTCGCCTGCAACTCCCGCAACCGGCGCGCCGTGGCGCAGCATTGCTTTGTCACCTTTCTCCGCCCCGTGCGCCTCGGCCAAGTGCTGATCGCCGAGGCCGTCGAGCGCGTCCTGAGCGGGCGGAACGGCATCTATGACGTCACCGTGCGCGGCGCTGAAGGCCTGGCCGTCGCCGAGTTCCGCGGCCATTCGCGCCTGCTCGGCGACTCTTTTTTCCCCGAGGAGGAAGGCCGCCATGCCTCGCCCTGAGTTTGCGCCGACCGCGCTGGAGCCGATCGAGACCGCGTCGCGCGACGAGATCGCCGCCCTCCAGCTCACCCGCCTGCAAGCCACTCTCGCCCACGCCTATGCCAAGGTGGCGCATTATCGCACCGCCTTCGAGGCCGCCGGGGTGCATCCCGACGACTGCCGGAGCCTCGATGATCTCGCGAAATTCCCCTTCACGACGAAGGAGGATTTGCGGAAAAACTACCCCTTCGGTCTGTTCGCCGTCCCGCGGCGCGAGGTCCGGCGCATTCATGGCTCCTCCGGGACCACCGGCAAGCCGATCGTGGTGGGTTATACCGAGGGTGATCTCGCGGTCTGGGCCGGCGTCGTCGCGCGCTCGCTCCGCGCCGCGGGCGGCAGGCCGGGGATGTTGCTGCACAACGCCTATGGCTATGGCCTCTTTACCGGCGGGCTTGGGCTCCATGCCGGGGCGGAGCGGCTCGGCTGCACCGTGGTGCCGATCTCGGGCGGCATGACCGAGCGGCAGGTGCAGTTGATCGCCGATTTCGCGCCTGATCTCATCACCGTCACGCCGAGCTACATGCTCGCCATCCTCGATGAATTCCGCCGCCAGGGCCGCGACCCGCGCGCCACCTCGCTCAAGGTGGGGATTTTTGGCGCCGAGCCGTGGTCGGAGGCGATGCGCGCCGAGATCGAGGAGGCGTTCGACGTGCATGCCGTCGATATCTACGGGCTTTCCGAGGTGATGGGGCCGGGGGTGGCGCAGGAATGCGTCGAGACCAAGGACGGGCTGCATATCTGGGAGGACCATTTTTACCCCGAGGTGATCGATCCCGAAACCGGCGCCGTTTTGCCCGATGGCGCCAAGGGCGAGCTGGTCTTCACCTCGCTCACCAAGGAGGCGATGCCGGTGATCCGCTATCGCACCCGCGACCTCACCCGCCTGCTGCCCGGCACGGCGCGTGCCATGCGGCGGATGGAGCGCATCACCGGGCGGGCCGACGACATGATCATCCTGCGCGGGGTGAATGTCTTTCCGACCCAGATCGAGGAGATCGTGCTGCGCTCGGCGCTGCTTTCCGGGCATTACCAGATCGAGCTGACCCGCGAGGGCAGGCTCGATGCCATGACCATCCACATCGAGGCCCACCCGGAAGCCTGGGGCACGCCGGCGCTGGCCGCCGAGAGCAAGGCGATCGCCCATCATATCAAGGGGCTGATCGGGATAAGCGCGCGGGTTGCGATCGTGGCGCCGAGCAGTATCGAACGCTCGCTCGGCAAGGCGCGGCGCGTGGTGGATCGGCGCGCCTAACGGGCGGCTTTCTAGCCGGCCTGCGCCTCGGCGGCGAAATCGCCTTCTATCCTCGGCGCATCGGCGCTGTTCCAGGCGGCGCTCCGCGGATAGGCTTCGGCGAAGGCCTTGAGGATCTCGGCGCGTGGCACGTCGGGGAAAACCCCGCGCTCGCGGACATATTCCATATGCCGCCGGCCCGCCGCATCGAACGGGTGAAACACCGAATCGCCGCTACCATCGAATTCGAGCGGCAGAATGCCAGTTTTTTCGCAAAGTGCCAGGTTGAAGGCGGGCGTCGCCTTGCGCCAGGCGCCATCGAGGAAAATATCGGTATAACCGTGAAAGACGAAAATATCGGTCTGCATGGTGGCGCGCAGGCGGGGACTGGTGAGGTGATTCCTGACATCGGCGAAGCCGAGCCGCGCCGGAATGCCGCTCGCTCGCAACACAGCGGCCAGCAACGCCGCCTTGGTGATGCAGAACCCATAGCCGAGTTCCAGGCAGCGGCTGGCTTTCAGCCCCGCCTCGCTGAGATCGACGCGATAGGGATCATAGCGGATTTCATCGCGCACCGCGTTATAAAGTGCCACGGCGCGCGCCCGCGCGGTCTCGCCCGTGGCATGGGCGCGGGCGAACGCGCGCACCAGGGGATGATCGCTATCGACAAAGCGCCCCGGCTTGAGGGTGTCCTCGCTCATCGCCTGATCCATCTCGTGTCCTTCTCTTGCTTTCCCGCGATGCTGGAAGCGGACGGCGCAGTTTGCAAGTGGTCCCAGACTGAAGGTGGCGGCGCACATCGTCATTCAGCCACCCGACCATCATAGAGAACCCAAACCCGGCCCACCTGACCGCCAACGCCGAGACTTCTGCCCCGTTTAGGGGCACGGCAAATAGCCAATTTATCCTATTGGGATTTTACCCGAATGCGACGGGGTCTGGAATAGCATCAACCGCGGTGCCAGAAATTTGCGTCGGGCAGCCATTGCTTGATGCGCGCGGCGCTGTCGTCGAGCGTGGCCTCGAAGGTGATAGCGCGCGCGAACGCTCGCCCGGTTTCGCCGATCGCGCGGGCCTCGCGGTCGTGCTCGCGCAACCACAGGAGCGCCGCGTCAAGATCGGAGAGATCGGCCGCGACCGGCACATAGTGCACGAAGGGTTGCAGCTGGGAATAATACCATTGGCGATACCCGTGTTCGGACTCGACCTTGAAAACGCAAACCCCCATCAGAAAAGCGGCAAAGAGCGCGCTCCAGGCATTAGCATGGCCATCGACGACGATCACGCCCTTATGGCGCATGAATTCCAACCGCGGCACGGGCGGGCGAAGAAAATCCGCCGCTTTGATGCGGGCCTGCAGATGCGGCTCATCGATGTGGACGATGCCGGTCACGCCGATGTCGTAATGCGCCCGTAAGGGTGACTGGCGGGCTGCCTGGCACAGGGCGAGACGCTGAAGCCAGCGGAAATCGTCTGACGCATCGGGCGGCGGCGGCGCGAAACGCCGCACCCCGGTGGTGCTGCCGCGCCAGAACACTTCCCTCCGACGCAAGTGCCAGGGCACAAACTGCGCTTCAATGTCGCGGCGGAGCAGGTCATAGCCGTGGGATTCGAAAAAATCGGGGTCGGGCACAAGGCATGCCTTCTCGCTGCGCGAGGAGAAGGCGACGGTCGGGAAGCCGCCATTGTCGCCGAGTTCGCAAATGAAGCCGCCTTGCATGGCCGGCGGACAGCGCCCCATGCGATCGATCAGATGCAGAATTACGGCGCTTCGCCGCACCATGCTGCAAACCGAATAGTGACCCCGCCAATCCGGATGGAAGAGCAATCGGGTGCTGTCGCCATCGCAGCGGACTAAGCACAATTCGCGGTGGATTGCCGGCACCTCATCGGAAAGCGAAAAAAAACCATATTCCAGAGCGGTCGAAAGCCCCGCCATCTCCCTATAGGCGTTGAGAATGTCGTTGAGTTTTTTGTGCATTTCCCCAGGCGTCGCCCGCGCGGCGAAATTTTCGAGGCTCAAGATATTGCGGCAGAAAAAATCGATGCTTTGAAAAAAATCACTCATGGACGATGTGGCCAGATTCTCTCAAACACCGGATTCTCTCAAAGAAACGTCGCCAACAGCCCCACCAGGCAAAACGGCAGCGGCGTCCAGAGGAACGCCAGCAGCAGCCGCGGCAGGCCAATCACCCCGCCAAAAGCCGATAGCGCGAACAGCACGATTGAGGCCGCGATCAGCCCATAGCGCCAGCGCAAATGCCAGGGTAGCCGCTTGCGTTCAATGATTTCGACCATCACGCAATGCCTCGCGCGGAGCCCGCTCGATACCGCCGCCTGGCGCCCGGGCTGGTGCGAGAGGGGGGACTCGAACCCCCATGCCTTGCGGCGCGCGATTTTGAGTCGCGTGCGTCTACCATTCCGCCACTCTCGCCCAATTTGACCGCCGCAGCATACACATTCCGCCCGCCCGCGCCAGATCGGCGCACGTCAACTCCAGAGCACAGGGGATTTTCCGGAGAACGGGGGGCTTTCCAGAGCATAGGGGATTTGCGAAGCGGCGCCGCCTCGGCTATAGGAGGGGCGCTGTTCCCGGATAGCTCAGTCGGTAGAGCAAGCGGCTGTTAACCGCTGGGTCGTAGGTTCGAGTCCTACTCCGGGAGCCAACGATTTCAATCACTTAACGGCTGCGGCGACCGCCTGGGCACCTCGGGAAAATCCCCCGCGAGGTGCGGGGCAGCATTCGGAGGGTTGGCTGCCCTCGCCCTTCCGGCACCGCGCCCACCCTCCCATCGAGCCGCGTGCGCAGTGTCTTCCAGATCGCCCAGGCTTTCCCCCCGGGAAGCTCGGGCGAGTCGCAACGATTGCCATACCGTGCGCCGCTTTCCCGTGCCGGAGACGCCGCCACAGGCAATTTCCACATCATTCGCGACGGGACCGGGTTCAAGCGACTGACGGAAAATGACCCGGCCGTAAAATCAATCGAACTTGAACAAGAATGCCATCTGGAAACATTGGGTTTTTCTGTCAATTTCCGGGCAAGAGGGCATTCTTTTTCAAACTCTCAGAAGGAGGCAGCCATGCGAGACCTTCGGATTGCTCGCCTCCGCTACAGGCTGGCGGGTTCAGACCCCGAGATTGCCCGCGCGCATGCGCTCGGCAAAGCTTTCATCGAATTACAACAGCTTGAAGACATGATCATGTCGCATTGGCGCGCCGCGGTTGCCGCTCGGTCGCGTAGCTCTTATGCTGCGTTCGGGTCAAACGTGGCAAAAATGCCAAATGAACCCGCTAGCAGCGGAGACATATGATGATGCGCGGAACAGGTTCGGGACTCTGTGCAGTGCTCGTGATCGCGGCGCTCGGCGCGCCCTTTGTCGCCTGGGCGGCCGATGCGCCGGCGGGGCAGGCGACGATCCAGCAGGCGGTCCAGAAGGGCGCCGATCTCTTTGCGCATGAGAGTTTTGGCGGCGCCGGCACCTGCGAAACCTGCCACCTCAATGGCGGCCGTGACGCGGGCAAGTTGCCAAACGGCAAAGCTATTCCGAGCCTGATCGGCGCGGCGGCGGCGTTTCCGCGCTATTCTGTCCGCACGCAGAGCGTGATCACGCTCGCGCAGCAAATCACGCGCTGCATCCACGGCGCGCTCAAGGGCACGCCGCCGGCCTTCGGCAGTCCGGAGCTGGTGGATCTCGAAACCTATATCACCTCGCTCTCGAAAGGCGTGGCGATGGGGCGGCAATTCGAATGAAATAACCCCGGTTGCGGCCGATTTCGCCGCGACGCATTGGGTTCGCCGCGACGCATTGGGATACCATCGGCGGGGGCGCCACGCCCGCGCGCGATCGGCTCGTCAATCGCTGATGTTCACGCGCTGCGGCAACAATAATCCAGTCATTTTCGCTGCCAGTGGTGGACGCGGCTTTTCCGGCTCGGCGAGGGCGACAACCGCGGCCAGGATCGCCAGTCCTTCGCGCGCCTCCGCCATCATCGCGACGGTGTGCCGCTCTCCTCCTTTTCCGGTGCCCGCGCCGAGCCATCGTTTGACATGGGCCGTATCGACCCGACTCGCCGGCAACTCGGCCATGGCGCCGAGCGTGAGGCCGAATTTCTGCTCCAGGCTCCTGCGAAACTCCGCGATCCTCTCGGCAAGCCGCCCCGCAGGGTTGCCGAGATGATAGGTGGCGAGGATGATCTGCACCTCCGGCGTGATCGGGAAAGTCATTCGGCAGAGCAGGGTTTTGCCGTCTCTGACCGGCTCGAGCGGCCGGCCGCGGGGCAAAAGCACCGTCATCCCGAAGGCGCCCCATGGGGTAAACGCGGCGCGGGCAAATCGTTCGGGGACGGTTTTTTCCTCTTTCGCGAGGCGGGCGGCGATGTTGGCGGCGAGATCGTCGTGCCGGAGGAGACTCCCCGCGCTGACCGCCGCCGATAATCGGATCAGGGCCAGATCCCCGCACCTCACGGTGACATTGTGTCCGCGTGATGGGTTCTGCTCGGTTTCCGCCGGGGCCAGCTGGCCGTCCGGCGTATCGGCGTCCAACGCCGCCGGGATCACGGTGCCGAGCGCCGCGTCAGGGGGTGGAAAGCTCGCGAGGGCCACCGCGAGCACGGCTTTGGCCCAGGCCGCCGCGATCGCGGGGGGCACGCTGCCATCGGCATTGGCGCGGTCGGTAAGCGCGCCCTCGGAGAGGCTGGCGCCACGGCCCTGCAGTTCGGCGCGCCATAGACGCAGACCCGGACGGCCGCGAAGCTGCCAGCGAAGGACCGACGTCCCCGCCGGCGGCCTCTCCGGCGGCAGGTCTCGCGGCATGACGAGGGTGCGAAAACCACTCCGCGCGAAACGCGCCTCGAGCACAAACGCATTCCAGCGCGCCGTCTCCGCCGCGAAAAGCCACTCCGGGGTCGCCGGGTCGCGCGGCAACGGCGTCGCGCGCAGCAGCAATGTCACCGCGCTGCCAGCGATATCGGCAACACACTGCCCGTCGGCGGCGCGCAGCACGGCGCCCGCCGGCACCAGGCCGGCCGCACCCGAGCGCGGTTCAACCCAGATGTCGAAACGTTCCGCGGCGAAGTCAGCGAGTTTGCCCCCGGTATCGCCGACCATCGCGTCGATAACGGCGGGGTCGTAGGCGGTGCGCAATATCTCGTCCGCGCGCGCGCTGCCGCGCAGAAACAATACCTGCTCGCCACATCGGATGCCATCTGCCGTGGCGCGCCGCACGAATGGCGAGGGCGAAAGCGAAAGCGGGGGCGAAAGCGCGGGCGAGGGCGAAAGCGGGGGCTGGTGTGGTTCGCGCGCGGCGTCGCGCGAAGGCGCGGCCAGCATCGGCGGGCCAGGCTGAACGACGTAGGCGAAGAGGGTGCTGGCGAGGCCGGCGGTGGGCAGCTGATCCGGCGCGCGCGGCAGATCGGCCAGCAGATCCGCCCGGATCGCCCAGGAAATCGATGCCGCCCCTTGCTGCAGCCCGCCCGAGCCAATGCCGACCACCTGCCCGGCCGCGTTGAGCACCGGGCCACCCGAGTCACCAGGCTCAAGCGGGCCGCTCAGATGCAGCACCGGGGTATCGAGGCTCGGGAAATGCAAACGCTGCAACTGCGCCCGCGCGCTGTCATCGAGCATGGTGCTGAGGGCGGGGAACAGGTTGCTCGCCAGCATCACCTGCAGCCGTGTGTTGACCGGCGCCTCCACCCCGAACGGGAAGCCCCAGGCCTCGAGCCACGCTCCCGGCGGCGGCGGGGCCGCGACCGAAAGCACCGGCCCGGGCGGCGCGTCCTTGACCGTCAGCAGCACGAGGTCGTGCGCTGGCACCACGTGCGTGATCGTTGCCTCGCGTAGGGTCTGGCGCAGCCCGGATGCATCGGCGACGAAAAAGAGCACGCTCACCGGCGAGCGGCAGCCAATGACGACATGCATGTCGGTCACGATCTGGTCCGGCTCACCCCAGCGAAAGCCGGATGCGATGCGCGTCACTGTCGGGTTGCCGCATTCGGCGACGATCTTGACCAGGGAGGGAAGGATTTTCGCCGCCGTCTGATCCTCGCTCCGCGCCGCGGAGGCGAGCGGGATGGCGCTCACCGCGGTCAGGATGACGCCGATCGCGATCAGTCGCCGCATCGCAAGGCCGCCCCGATCGTCGCCGCCACGGTGTCGGGGAACTGGGCGGCGGCATCGGCCAGCGCCCGATAGGCGCCGCCGCGCGCGCGCAGCATTTGCATCTGCCCATTGGCATCGAGCAGGGAAATCTGCCCGCAGAGCGACTTGGCATCGCTCGCGTAGAGGACGCTTGCCTGCAGGGCGGCGGCGGGCGGCGGCGCGGTCATGGTGAGGCCATCGGGTTTCACCCCGAGACGCGTGAAGGCGACGAAGGCGAGGGCTGATTTGTGATCGAATCCAGCCGCCTCCCAGCCGGCGACCTCGCTTTGCACACTCGGCGTGAACCACGCGCCGGCGCGGATCGCGAGCCCGCCCGTGACGCCGACGACGCACAGGATCCCGAAGGCACCGAGGCGCCACGTGCGATCAGGCCCCTGGCCGCGCTGCCAGCCGAGGATGACCCCGAGCGCGCCGGTGATCGCCACGATCACGAGCTTGGTCACCGGCTCGACGGAAAGGCCGAGCAGGTAGCCGAGCAGCAGGCCGATGCCGCCACCGGCGAAGAGATCGGCGATCATCGTCGCCTCATGTGCCGGAAGCCGTCTCGGCCATCGCCATTGCCGTCTCCTTGCGGCGCTCGACCCTGGCCAGCCATCCCCGGCCGAACACATCGTAGCCGCGCAGGCCGTGATAATAGGCGCTTTGCAGTGCCGCGAGCTGCGCGATGGTGGCCAGCGGATCGGCCACATCGGCGGCCTTCTGCGTCACCGGGCCGATGGCCCCGTCCACTGCGGCGCCGGTGAACCCGAGGCTCTGCTGCAGGAGACGCGCCGAGACCGCGGGGCCGGCATTCACGCCATGGTCGAAAACCATCAGATCGAGGCCCGCCGGCAGGCTCTCGGCCATGACGCGATTCCAGTAATCGGCGCGATAAATGGCATCGACGGTGGACTGGGGGATGTCCTTGATCGCCTCCACGCCGAGCGCGTCATCCCCCAGCCAGCCACGCAAGGTGCCGAGTGTGATGCCGAAATTGGTGGCGCCACCCGGATCCTCTGGATTATCGACGAAACCGCCCTCCTGCGTGAGGGTGAAGGCAAGACATTTCGGAAACGTGTCCGCCATCTGTCATCCTCCCAGTTTTGCCACCGCAACGGCAAGTTTAATGGCCGCGCCGCGCGAGGCGCAAGATCGCCCGCGCGGGGGAGATCCATACCTGACGAAGGAGCCGAAGATCATCCGGGCCAAGGTCGGGGTGCTGGAACTGGCCTGAGAGTTTGCAAAACGTTGCCCTCTTTCTCGGAGTCCGACGGAAAAAAGCCAATGTTCCAGTTGCAGCGATCCGAGACCTCGGGCGCAAGCCGATCCTGAAGAACCGCATCGCGCCGGAGATCGCGGCGGCGGTGGTTTTAGACCGTGACCTTGAGGCGCTGCGACGTCTGAGAGGCATTGGTGTCGCTCATCGCCGTCCATTGCAGATGGCCGGCGTAACGCCAGGCCATGCACCCGGCCCCGTCGAGGGCGAACAAATGGAGCCAGCCATTGTCGAACAAGGCCCGCAGGTTCGCGTGACGGCCGAGAATCTCCGACATCGCTTCGCGTGGCGCCTCGACGCAAACCGACAAGCGCAGAGGATCGTGCGCGGGCCGCTCGCCGTCGTGCACCGACTGCCAGGGCAGGCCGATGCGCAGGAGTCCGCCATTCCCCTCGACGACCCCGATCCCGCCGGTGACGTTGTGCAGCAGCTTGTTCCCGCCCCCGAAGGTTTCAGGCGCGACGGTCGATCCGTAGTACTGCAAGCTGATCCAGCTCGCGACGACGACCGGAGCGGTCAAGATCAATTCGAGAACGCTGAAGTCCTTGTCCTGTTTCCAATCGTAATCATGCAGGAAGGCGCGTCCTTCCAGGTTTTTGCCGACGGTGCGCCAGCGCGGCGCGGCGATGAACGCCTGGCATCCGGCGAGCCCCCATTCGGGCCTGGTCTCGGCCCAGTCACGGCTCCGTCTGTGAATGGCGCTTGCGTGTCCCGCGCGCGGCAAGCGAAGGGCGCGCTCGGTCCTGGCGATCTTGCCCGCTGCCGCGAGCCAGATTCTGACCTGTTCGAGGTCCATCATATGGGCGGCGGAAGGGTAGTCCTCGGCATAGAGGGTGACGTCGTCCGTCGTCGTGTCGTGCAGCGCCGCCAGGAAGAGCGTGTCGGCGGGGATCGCGATGCCCGCCTGCGCCAAGCCGGCTCTTACGCCCGCGTCGTTCAGCAAAGACGCCAGCAGCCGGGCGTTGACCTCGCCCGAATACCCGCCGCAGGCGCCGCAATGGAGCGTGCTGGCGTGCGGATTGTTGACGACATTGGCGCCGTGACCGGCCAACAGCACGATCCGCGCGAAATTGCTGGTCAGGGACATGGCCCGCAGCACGGTCTCGGCGGCCTTGATCCGGGCCGCCGGATCGGGGGCGGGATCAAGACGAGGCGCCGGGTCGATGGGTGGCCTTGGCCCCCGCAGTCCCAACGCATCGCTGAGGAGCTTTGCGACATAGACGGGACCCGTTGCCTCCACGAAGGCGAAGGAGGACACGGCGGCGAGCTTGAAACGCCCCCAGGCGCGCTTCGCGCGCGCTTTGAAACGCGCGGATTGATCCTTCGCTTGGAATTCAGGGCCACCGGAACAGGACCTGAGCGCGGGATTGAGCAGGACGGGCAGCCGGTTTTCCTCGACGTCGGAGGCGAACCTCCGATGCGAGGTGGCCAGGCCGAAAAAGCCCGCGAAGCCCATCGTCTGTATGCGGGGATCGACGCTTTCGAGCGCCCGGCGAAAGATCTCGGAGCGCACATCGATGCAAAAAGCGGCCTGAAGCGCGGGACGATCATCGAAGGCCGGCGTCGCGTTTCGCGCCAGTGTCTTCGCCAACGCCCGCTGCGCGGAACGCTCGGCCGCTTCCTGCAGGATGGTGTCGATGACGAGATCGAACGTCGGCTCAATGGGTGCTGCGTGCGCTGTCCGCACGCTCGCCCACGCGGGGGCAATCTGCGCGCCGTAGCGCAGAAACAGGGCTTCTTCCCAGATCAGCCGGATCGCGAGGAGGTCGGTGATCGTCGCATCCGTGCCGCCAGCGCGTTCGGCCTCCCAGAGCTTATAGCGGGCGTAGTGCGCCCAACCGCCAAGTGTTACGAGCATCTGGTGGAAGTAGGTCTCGGCGGCGTCGCTATCGAGGCCAAGCCGCGCAACGACGCGCGCGACCACGGCCGAAGCGGTTTCGGGCGCTTCCGAGACATGGAGCGCAAAGCCCGCTAGCCCGGCGATTTCGGGGGTAATGTCGTGGGTGGCGACCGCCCGCCAGGCGGCATAGGCGCTCCTTCCTTTCGGCGCGGCCCACAGCGCCTGCCCTTCATCGAAATAACCCGCGGCCCAGGCGCCGAACCGTTCGGCGATAATGCCTGGCCAATCGATGCCGCAAGCGCGGGCCGCCAGGTCGGCGATCGTTGGAAGCGCGGCCGGCGATGGTGCATCCAAACTGGCCGCAGCCTTCAAGGCCGATAGGTCAGCCGGCCTCAGATCCGCCGGGGCGCTCGCCAAAGCCGCTGCGAGGTCGTCGTCGCTGATCGCGCCCGCCGCAATTTTCTCGCGATACCAGCGCCGCGGCATCGTGACGGGCGCACCCGCGACCCGTGCGAGCCGCGCGCCGACCAGGGCGAGGGGCTCTTCCGTTTGTCCGAGAAAGGGATTGACCGCGACGCTCGAAGTCAAGGGCCAGGCCGGCGGTATCGCGCGGGCGGCGCGATCCATGATGGTATCGCACGTCTGATGGTCGGGCCAAGTCGAAGGGATTTCTCTGGTCATTTTCGCTCTTTCCCGGCTGGTTACGACTGGTGGCGGATGAGCCAACCGCCAACCAACCGGTCGAAAACCGCGTTGGCGTAGAAGCCATTCGAGAGATGCACGCGCAGCGGCGCGGCGGCGGGGTGGTAGGCCCAGAGCGGAAACATGGCCTGCACGATGGCGACCAGGCCGAAGCTGATGACCGCCAGGGCGATCAGCGCCCATTCAAGCGGGCCGGGAGCCGGTGTGGCAGGCAACACATGCGCGGTGATCCAAGTCGCCGTCACCTGAAGAGCGAAATAGCCGACCGATGTCGCGGTGGCATAGATCGCGGTGCGGCGGGTGAGCGCTCGCGGCGCCGCGTCGGCGAACCCTTGCGCCAGCATGTAGGCGACGCCAAGGATCAGTATCGCGCCCAGCACGATGGCCTGGGGTGATTTGTGCGCAAAGCCGAAGCCCAACCCGACGAGGACGTAGATGGCGAGCGCCGACAGGAATGCCCGCGCGACGGCGCCGGCCTTTGGTATCGCGACCGGGCCAGGCCTGCGGATCGCCGCCACCCTCTCCACAGCGCCGCCGGAGGCGAGAAAGGAATGGGCCTTGTAGAGCGAGTGCGCCACGATGTGCAGCAGCGCCAAAGGGAACAGCGCCAGCCCGCACTCGAAAATCATGAACCCCATCTGAGCCACGGTGGACCAGGCGAGCGAGGTCTTGACCGCAGGCTGGGTCAGCATGACCAGACTGCCGAAGAGCGCTGTGAACCCGCCGATCATGACCAGCGCGGCGAGTACGCCAGGCGCCAGCAACATGACATCGGCAAAGCGGATCAGCAGAAAGCCGCCCGCATTGATCACCCCGGCATGAAGGAGCGCCGATACCGGCGTGGGCGTCTCCATGACTTCGGTGAGCCAGCCATGGGTGGGAAACTGGGCGGATTTGAGCAGCGCGGCGATCGCCAGGAGGCCGGCGGCTCCCATCGCCAGCGAACCGCCCGAACCTGAACGCGCCGCCGCCAAGATCACCCCGATATTGGCGGTGCCATAAGCGCCGATCAGCAACAAAGCGCCGCCGAGAAGCGCAGCATCGCCGAGCCGCGCTGTGACGAACTTCTTCCGCCCCGCGCGCTGCGCGGCGATCCGCTGCGGGTAGAACAACAAGAGCCGATGCAGAAATAGGCTGGTGGCGATCCAGGCGACAACGAGCTGGAAAAGATTGCCGGCGGTAACGAGCAGCAGCACCGCGGCGAGTGTCAAGCACAGCCAGCCGGTGAACGCGCCTTGGCGGACCTCTCCATCCAGATAGGTTCGCGCGTAGCGGACGACGATCCAGCCGACGAAAGTGACCAGAAGCAGCATGGTAGCACTGACCGCGTCGAGGCGGACGGAGAAACCGATATCTTGCAACCCGAGGACAGGGCTGTCGCCCGCGCCCCCCAGGATCAGGCCGCCGGTCGATAAGAGCGCCGCGAGCAAGGCGAGGAGCGCTGCGGCTTCGGCCAGCACAGGAGCCAGCTTGGCCCGCCGGGCATTGTTCAGGAAACCGATCGCCCCTGCGAGGAGCAGCGGAACGGGCGCCGACCAAGGCGCGAGGAATAGCGGCATGGGAGCCCCCTCAAAACGAAAGACTGTCAGGCAACCTCCGTAGCTGATCATCAAGGGCAAAAAAAATTCATTGTTTCTATAACATCGTTCGTTTTAATAGAACCATATGAGGGACCTGAACTACAACCATTTGCGCTATTTCTGGGCGGTCGCCCATGCCGGCAGCCTCACCCGGGCAGCCGAGCGCATTCATCTGTCGCAGTCGGCTCTTTCGGTGCAAATTCAGAAGCTTGAACACCAGATGGGCCATCCGCTCTTCGCGCGTGTGGGCAGGAAGCTCGTTCTGACGGAGGCCGGCCAGATCGCGCTCGACTATGCCGACACGGTGTTCAAGGCCGGCGACGAATTGATGAGCACCCTGCGTGGGCGGCCATTGGCCGCCCGGCAGGTTTTCCGGGTCGGCGCGCTCACGACGCTGTCGCGAAACTTCCAACTCGAATTTCTGCGACCGTTGGTCGGCCGATCGGATGTCGAACTGATCGTTCGCTCCGGCAACATGCGGGATCTGCTGGCGCAGCTGGAGGCCCATGCGATCGACGTCGTCCTGGCCAACAGCGCCGCGCCGCGTGACGCACGGTCTTCCTTGCGCAATCACTTGCTCAACGAGCAGCCCGTCAGTCTCGTCGGACGCCCGCGGGAAAACCGGCGGAAGTTCAAGTTTCCCGATGATCTGCGCTCCGAGCCAATTCTTTTGCCCAGTTTAGATAGCGATATTCGCGTCGCTTTCGACCGGGTCCTCGAATTGGCGGGGATCAGACCCACTATCTTGGCCGAAGTCGACGACATGGCGATGCTGCGATTGCTGGCGCGCGAGCGAGAGGGGCTGACCCTCGTGCCCCCCATCGTCGTTCGCGACGAACTGAAGATGGGCGTTCTCGTCGAGCACTGTCGAATTCCGGAGGTTACGGAGATTTTCTACGCGATCACGCAAAAGCGGCGGTTTCCCAATCGGCTCCTCAGCGATCTTCTTCCCGCTGGAAGGGTTTAGCCCAAACAGTGTGTGATGCGATCGCTGTCGTTGCAGGAAAGTGAGACCTGGCGGATATCGATCGTGCCATAGACCGCGACCGCGGCAACCACCGCCGGGGGATGCACCCTGCGCCAATAGACCGCGCTCCCGCCCGCCAACAGCACCAGCGCGAGCAGCAGGATCAGGAAACGCAACCACCGCCTTGGCCTGCGCGACGCAACCACAGAGGCGACCCCGGCGGCGCCACAACCTCGCCCGGAGCCCGCTGCGTAGGTTGGATGTCCATGACGTAATTCCTCAGAGCCTGAAAATCAATCGAACTTGAAAAACAACGCCCTCTGGAAACATTGGCTTTTTTCTGTCGGTTTTCGAGAAAGCGGGCATTCTTTTTCAAACTCTCAGCTTACCAGCGCTGCAAGAAACTCTGTCCGCAAGGCCGGGCTTCCCCGAAATTTTAATTGATCCGTGCAAACCGACATCGCGATTATTATTCCTTCTTGCTATTCGAATGGAAACCGTTAGGGAGGAGTGCCTCGCTCATGGCTCGTTTGTTCCCAAGCCTTGCTGATGGCAAGCGTCGTTGTGATAGAGCGGAGAGGGGCGGATCATCTCGGGAGGAAACAAGGGCATGCCGAGCAGCTTTTTAGCGCGCCGTCTTGAGGTGCTGAGTGATACCATTTTCGGAGTTGCCATGACGATGCCTATCTACGGTCTGCCCTTGCCACCGCATAACGTCGAGGCGAGGGCCTGGTACTCCACCCTACAGCCATTGCTAAGACCGATTACGATTCTCGGTTGTAGTTTTCTGTTTTCCGGCATTTTCTGGTTCAGCCACCATCGGCGCCTCAGTCTCACAAATGCCAAAAGCCGCCGGTACCTTTTCGTTACTTTTCTGTTCCTATTTTTGGTCGTTTTGCTCCCGGTGCCAACGATGCTCTATAGTCGCGACGCCACCACGCCCTGGATAGCCGTACTTTACAGCGGTTATTTCACACTTGTCGCCTGCGTCAACCAAGCCTTGTGGCTGGCAACGATTTGGGCGGCGCCAACGCGGCCATGGCGAATGGCAATTGGGCCGGGCATTCTCACAGTCGTGTTTGTATTCGCAACAGCTGTCAGCATCGTCTCCCCGATTGGCGGCGCAATCATGTGGATTGCCGCGGTTCTGGCCCCAATCGCGGACGCCCGCGCCACCGGTGGTTCGCTATGAGCGTCGTGAGGTGGCCCGCTGTTCATCCGTGCGCGTTGATCAGCGCATCGAATACCGGCTCGGCATCACCGATGATTTTGGTGGCCATTGCAAAGCGCGCGATATGCACGGTCTCCAGAACCTTGGCGGCCGAAATGCCTTCCTGAACGACTTTATCGGCCATCGCCCGCACACAGGCAGGGCTGGAACCCGCCAGTGCCGCGGCGAGGTAGATGAGAGTGCGGGTCTGCTCGTCAAGCGCACCACTTGGCGGCATGGCATACATGCGTGAGCGCATATGTTCGTGGATTAGCCCATCGTCCACTAAGGTAGACTTCTCGATGGCGGCCGGAACTCGTCCCATACCGGCACGCATTTTATCGAGCAGTTGTTGCGCGGAAGGGCTGGGGAGTGTGGTCATGGTCTTCTCCTCGGGTTTGCCGTTACTGCATGATGGAGAGCACGGTTCGATAAAACGGTTCCACCGGTCCGATCACCACCGCCGCTCCAACTGGTCCGGCGGCTTGCTGGAAGCGAGGATCGAGATGGGAATTCTCATGGTCCCAGACGCTATCCCATACGCCGTGCATGAGATAGGCTCGCAATGTTCCATCTGGGAACGCGTTGCGGAGAATTTCAGTGCTGACAGCCTTGCGATACCAGCGGTTATCTCGTGTGCCGGGCTGGCCGATCAGATCGGCGGCATCTTCGGGTTGATAGGTTTCCTGCGCGACCTTCAGGAGCGCCACGACGTCTTGGTCGAATTTCGCTCGATCCGCCTCTTCGATGAACACATGATTGGCAACCGTCGTCAGATCAGGCGCATCCGCGGGCTGGCGCAGGAACGTCGTGATCCCCGGGGCATCGCGCAAAATAGCGGAGCGGTTGCCCGCGGCGATGGTTTCGAACACACCCTGATACCAGGCCATCGGTTGTTTGCCGCGAACCGGCCCGGCCGGCGCGGCGGCAACGGCATGCAGATGTGGCCCTATTTCATGCGCAAATGCCGGATCTGCGCCGCTCGCGAGCAGGGCGGGGTAGTCGGAAAACCGTATGAAGAGCGCATAAAAATAGGGCTGGCGCCCGGCCTTGAGGCCATCGAGATAGGCTTCCGCCAGAATTCCTTTATAGGATTCGGGATAATTCTTCACCATCGTCGAATCACCCACCATCTGCTTCAACGACAGATGCAGAAACCCTGGCCGCCTTGCCAAAGCTGCCGCCAATTCCCCGATCGCCGACATTGCGGCAGCGTTTTCCGGAGGTGCCACGCGGAATTCCAGATAAAGCGTCACCGGTCCCATCGGAAGGGTGCCGCCGCGCGGGAGTTCCGCCGCCTCGGCACGCGGAATGAATCCCGTGGCCGCGAGTGCCAGACCGGTGCCGAAGAGATCACGACGGTTCATGAAAAAACCTTTCGGGGCCGGGTTGGCGTTCGTTCCGATGCGCCTCCGAACCATTCGGCACCAGCAGGGTCGGCGCCTTGTCGGCGGGCATTTCGGCGTGTTCGGCCTCGGTCAGCCGCGCGTAGATTTCGATAAGATAGCCGGTGGGGTCACGCAGCCAAAGTTCGTGCAATGGCGTTCCGCGCCATGTCGTGCGCGGAGGCTTGACGATATCCGCCCCCGCCGCGCGCGCGCGGTGATAGCTTTCGATGACAGCAGCGCGGTCGGCGACCCCAAGGCCGAGATGATAGAGGCTGTAAGTGTCGAGGGGGTCGCCCTTGTCGTTCACCAGAAGCACGAAGTTGAGATGCAAATATGGCACGAGGAATGTCGTGTAGCGGGCGGTGCGTTCCTTGGCCGGCACGCCGAATAAAGACGTATAAAACGCCGTACTTGCCGCGAGATCGGTAACGCGGAGGCTGACGTGGAACTCGCCAGGGGCTGCGATCATGGGGCTCATGCGTTGGCCTCCTGGCGCAGGTAGCGGACAGACATCGTCGGCGGTGGGCCTTCGGGTGCCGTTGCGATACGGCGAAGATCGGCATGATATCGTGGCTCGTCGGCGATGCTCGCCAGCGCGCCCGCAATGACTTGCGTTGCCCAGTCGGGAAGGTCGGCGATACGGTAGAGCATCCATTGCCCGGCGCGGCGTTGCGCCAGCACGCCGGCATCACGCAACACGCCGAGATGTTTCGAAACCCGCGGCTGCGGCGCGTCGAGCGCGTGCGTGAGCTGACAGACGCAGACTTCGCCACCGGCGCTGATGAGCGCGAGACAGCGGAGGCGGAAGGGATCGGCGAGGGCGGCGAAAAAATTAACAGAATCGATCATGGTTTGGTATATAAGCAAGACGGCATATTCCCACAAGGGCATATACGCCCGGGGTCCACAATAGGCGACCAAGCCAGCCGATCGCGTCGGATGCGGGTATGAGCGGGGTATATCAGCAAGATGGACGAAAAGGGTCGCCAATGCCCTCCGATGCCAGAGCCAGTGGTCGTAGTGATGACGGTGCGGGGAAGCGAGGCGGCGGGGCGCGTCGATCTCGTCTTCCAGGGCAGCCTCGACGCGGCGGGGGCGGGGCGGATCTGGCGTGAGGCGATGCGCCAAGCGATCGCGGCGCGGGGGCGGGAACTGGGGTTCGATCTCACCGGCGTGGAGCAGTGCGACACCGCCGGCGCCGCGCTGTTATTGAGTGCCGAACAGCGGCACGGTGGGGTCGCGCGGTTCATTGTCGCGAGCCCGCCCATCGCGGCGTTGCTGGCGCGCGTGCGCGATCTCGCGGTGGTGACCGAGAAACCGCTGCCGCCGGCCGTGGCCACGCCGCCGCGCCGCGTCCTCGCTGAGTTCGGCGGCTGGCTTGCCGGGCGGGTTGGGGAGGGGCTGGCGTTTTTGGGCCAAGCCTTCACCGCCCTGCTTGGGCTGCCGAGGCGGCGGCGCATGGTGCGTTTCGCGGATCTTGCGCAACTCATCGATCAGGCGGGTTGGCGGGCGCTGCCGCTCGCCTTGTTGCTCGGCTATCTGATGGGCCTGATCCTGGCCTTCCAGTCAGCCATTCCGATGCGCCGCTTCGGCGCCGATCTGTTCGTCGCCGATCTTGTTTCCATCGCGCTGTTGCGCGAGCTTGGGCCGCTGCTGGCGGCGGTGATCCTGGCGGGACGCACGGGCTCGGCGCAGGCCGCCGAACTGGGAACGATGAAGGTCAACGAGGAGCTGGATGCCTTGGTCACCATGGGGCTCGATCCGATGACCCTGCTGGTGCTGCCGCGTCTGGCGGCGGCGATGGTGAGCATGCCGGCGCTGGTACTCGCCCTCGATATCGCCGGCCTCGTCGGGATGACGACCGTGTTGGCGGGGTTCGGCTTCCCCCCCGCCCTGGTCGCGCACCGGGTGGTCGGCGCGGTGCACCCGGCGGACCTGATGGGGGGTATTTTCCGGGCGGTCGCGTTTGGCGCGGCGGTCGCGGCGATCGGCTGCTGGGCAGGCCTGGCAACCGGCGCTGGCCCGCGTGCCGTGGGCACCGCCGCAACCCGCGCGGTGGTTGGCGGCATCGTCGCCACCATTGCGCTCGACGGGCTGTTCGCCTTGCTCAGTTATCGGCTTGGCCTGTGAGCGCGCCGGTCATTCGGGCGAGCGGCCTGGCGCAGCATTTCGGCGCCCGCGTGATCTTCCAAGATGTTTCCTTTACGGTGAACGCCCGCGAGATCTTCGCCATTCTCGGCGGCTCGGGGTGCGGCAAATCGACCCTGATGAAGCAGTTGATCGGGCTTTTGCCGCCGAGCGCCGGGCGCATCGAAATTTTGGGCCAGGATCTGGCGCGGGCGCGGCAAGCCGTGCGCCGCTCGATTGGCGTCATGTTCCAGTCCGGCGCCTTGTTCGGCTCGATGAGCCTGCTCGAGAACGTGATGCTGCCGCTTGAAGTGTTCACCGAGCTGCCGCCCGAGGGGCGCGAAGCGGTGGCGCGGGTCAAACTCGGCTTGGTGGGGCTGGCCGACGCCGCCCCGTTGATGCCGGGCGAGATCTCGGGGGGCATGGTGCGGCGGGCCGGCATCGCCCGCGCGCTCGCCCTTGATCCGCCGCTCTTGTTCCTCGACGAACCCTCCGCCGGGCTTGATCCGATCACCTCGGCGGGGATCGACCGGCTGATCCTCGATCTCCGTGCCGATCTCGGCACCACGGTGGTACTGGCCACCCATGAGCTGGCGTCCATCCTCGCCATCGCCGACCGCTGCATCATGCTGGACCGCGCCGCGCGGGGCATGATCGCCGAGGGCGATCCGCGGCGTCTGCGCGAGACCAGCGCCGAGCCCACGGTGCGCGCGTTTTTCCGCCGCGAGGCGGCCTGATGGAGGCGCGTGCCACTTATATACGGGTCGGCTTGCTCCTGGTCGCCGGTGCCGCCGTGCTGATCGGCATGCTGCTCTTTCTCGCCGGGGATCGCATCCGCAACGGCGTCTTGTTCGAGAGCTATTTCAGCGAGTCCGTGGAGGGTCTCGATATCGGCGCGCCGGTTAAATATCGTGGTGTCAGCGTCGGCACCGTGACCGATATCGGGCTCGCGATCGGGGCCTATGGCAGTGGGAAACGGGTTGACATGCACAGCCCCGCATCCCGCCTGGTCTATGTCCGCTATCAGATCAATCCCGCCCGCGTCGGGCGCCAGCCGCATCCGGAAGAGAGCGTGCGCGAGGGCTTGCGCGTGCGCCTGGCGATGGAGGGGATCACCGGGATCAGCTATCTCGAACTCGACTTCGTCGATCCGGCGCTCTATCCGCCGATGCCGCTGCCCTGGACCCCGCTCGGCGCCTATGTACCGACGATCCCAAGCATGATCGCGCAGGTCCAGGACGCCGCCCAGAGGTTCCTCGCCGGGCTCGACCGGATTGATATCGTGGCGCTGGCGACCTCCCTGCAAGGCGTGGCGGACGATCTGCACCGGCAAATGCGGGGAAACGATATCCAAGCGGGTTTGGCCGAGACGACGGCGCTCGTGCATGAGTTGCGCGGCCAATTGCGGCAAGCGGATCTGCCGGGGCTCGCCCTGGAATTACGGGCGACATCGCAGGCGGTACGCGATCTTGCCGAGAGCCGCGATCTGCGCCGAGTGCTGAGCGCCTCGGCGACGGCGGCGAGCCGGCTTGCGCTCGACGCCGAGCGCTTAGCGCCGCTGATCGCCGCAATGCAAGCGACTACCCAGCACGCCGATGCCGGGCTCGCTGATGTCCAGCAGGCGCTGCCCGGCATTTTGCGCGACGTGCAGGAAGCGGCGGCCAATTTGCGCGCCACCAGCGAGGCCCTGCGCCGGGAGCCGGCCCTGCTGCTGCGTCCCGCCACCCCACCGCCGCGCGAGGAGGAAAGGCGATGATCCGACGCTCTCTGCTCGGTGGCGCGCTGGCGTTTGCGGGGTGTAGCGTGATGCCGCCGGCACCCTATGTCGAGAAGCATGACTGGCCGCTGACGGCGGCGCGGCTCGCCACGCTGCCTTCGCCCCCGTCCGGGCCGGTGCTTCTGGTGCGCACGCTGCGGGCCGCCCCTGGCCTCGATGCCCGTGGCTTGCGCACGATCCGCCCGGATGGGAGCACCACCGTCGATTTCTACGAGCAATGGTCTGCGCCGCCGCCGCTCGCGGTGGAAGACGCGCTGCGCCGCTGGCTCGCCGGTTCTGGCGCGTTTGCCGCCGTGCTGGCGCCCGGCAGCCGCCTCTCGGCCGATTTCGTGCTGGAAGGCGAACTGACGGCGCTGTGGTTCGACCAGCGGCGCGACCTGGTGCGGGTGGCAATCGCCATCCTCCTTCTCGCCCCGGCGGCGCCGCGAAAACGCGTGCTGCTGCAACGGAGTTTCGCGGCAGAGGCGAGACCCGCCGGCTCCGGCGCCGCAGCCATCGTCGCCGCGACCCGCCAGGCGCTCGCCGCCGTGTTCAGCGCGATCGAGAGCGCTCTGGCGGCGGCTGTTTCGGTTAAGTGATCAGATGCCCAGCATTCGCAGGATCTGATCCCCACGCCGCGACGGGACCCAATGGCCGGCCAAGAGTATCAATTATGGTGTAAAACCGCTGGACTCTTGACGGTTTTTTCAAGTCTGATTGATTTTCAGGCGCTGGGGCCAAGGCGGGTTACTATTGAGCAACTGAATGAGTTGGCTATGCTGACCCAACTCAACCAAATGGCCTCCGGCAAATCCGGCGCGGTTCAGGTGGAGAGGCCGTGCATCTGGGAAATGTCGGGGCAGCAGGAAGGAGAGGGACGTGCAGACACTGGATGCGGTCGTTGTCGGGGCGGGGTTTTCGGGCCTCTATCAGCTTCTGAAACTGCGCGACGGGCTGGGGCTGAACGCGCTGGTGCTGGAAGCTGGCGGCGGCGTCGGCGGCACCTGGTACTGGAACCGCTATCCCGGGGCGCGCTGCGATTCCGAAAGCCATGCCTATTGCTACTGGTTCGACGATGCGCTGCTCCAGGAATGGCGCTGGTCGGAACGCTATCCCGGGCAGGCGGAGATTTTGCGCTACCTCAATCACGTCGCCGATCGCTTCGATCTGCGCCGCGACATCCGCCTGAACAGCCGCGTCGCCGGGGCGGCATACGATGCGTCGGCCAATCTCTGGCGGGTGCGGACGGCGGACGGGACGGCCTATGCCGCGCGCTATTTCATCACCGCCGTCGGCTGCCTGTCTTCGGCCAATATTCCCCGCATCCCCGGGCTGGATCGTTTCCAGGGCCAGTGGTACCACACCGGCGAATGGCCGCATGAGGGGGTGGATTTCACCGGCAAGCGGGTCGGCCAGATCGGCACCGGCTCGACCGGTATCCAGGCCGCCCCGGTGATCGCCGCCGCGGCAGCGCACCTCACCGTGTTTCAGCGCACCGCGAATTACTCCATCCCCGCGCAGAACAAGCCGCTGACCGAGGAATTTCAGAACTGGGTGCGCCAGAACTACCCGCAGGTGCGCGCCATCACCCGCATGTCGACCAACGGACACCCCTTCCTGATCGACGCGCGGGAGGCATTGTCGGTCGACGAGGCGGAGCGCCGGGCGCTCTACGAAGCCGCCTGGGCGCATGGCGGGCTGCAATTCCGCGCCACCTTCAAGGATCTCCTGACCAGCAAGGCGGCCAACGACACCGCGTCGGATTTCATCCGCGCCAAGATCGCGGAGATCGTGAAAGACCCGGTGGTGGCGGAAAAGCTGACGCCGCGCGACCATCCTTTCGCCACCAAGCGCCCGCCCATCGATACCGGATATTTCGAGACCTTCAACCGCCCCAATGTCACCCTGGTCGATCTGCGGGCCGAGCCGATCGCGGCGATCACGCCGTCCGGCGTGCGCACGACAGCGCGCGACTATCCGCTGGACATCATCGTCTTCGCCACCGGCTTCGATGCCATGACCGGGCCGATGCTGCGTATGGATATCAAAGGGCGCGACGGCGTGACATTGGCCGATGCCTGGGCGGCGGGGCCGCGCACCTATCTCGGGCTACAGGTCGCGGGATTTCCCAACATGTTCATGCTGACCGGCCCGGGCAGCCCGTCGGTGCTGTGCAACATGCCGGTGGCGATCGAACAGCATGTCGAATGGGTGAGCGATTGCATCGCCCATCTGCGCGAAAACGGCCTGGCCAGCATCGAGCCGACCGAGCAGGCCGTCGATGCCTGGGTGGCGGAGGTCAATCGCGCGGCAAATGCCACGCTGCTGCCCCAGGCCGGCAGCTCCTGGTATCTCGGCGCCAACGTGCCCGGCAAGCCGCGCGTGTTCATGCCCTATGCCGGCGGCATGGCCGATTACCGCGAGATCTGCGCCGGCGTGGCGGCACGCGGCTATGAGGGGTTCGCTCTGGCCGGCTGAGCCGCCACCGCTCTGGTGCAAATTTCGAGTGCGGGCGTGGCAGGAATGGTCCCTGGCGAACGGGGTGCTTTTCCGATCGCCGCGAGATCCATCGGTTTGCCAAGCTGCGCCGCCAAGGCTGAACCTCCGTGCTTGTGGCGATGGGGATTTAGAGGTTTGCCAAAGAAGCAATTGCCGGAAAACCCGGCTTCCGCGCCCCCTTGGTCAAGCCTCGTTCCCCGCCTCAGCTCCGCTTGCGCCGTGTCCTGAGCACCCGCCCCAGACCGAGCAGGCCGGTGCCGAGCAGCAGGAACGAACCAGGTTCGGGAGCCGAGGTTGGCGGGCTTAGATCGGTGATGATGACCGAACCATTGGGACCGTTGCCGGGGTCAATACCAGCAATGCCGGCTGTCAGCGACGTGTCCGTGGCACCGCTGGCCACAAACGAACCGCCGCCGCCGCCGCCGGTGCCATCGGAGCCGCCGTCGCCGCCGTTGTAGCCGCCGCCGCCGCCGCCGCCGCCGGCGCCGGGTTCGCCGCCGGCGCCGCCACCGCCGAAGCCGCCGCTGCCGCCGCCCAAGCCGCCGCCGCCGCCGCCGTTGATATAGCTGTAGCCGCCGCCGCCGCCGCCGCTCGAGCCGCTGGCGCCGTTGCGGCTGTAGCCACCGCCACCGCCGCCGCCTTCAAAGCCGCCGCTGTAGCCGTCGGCGCCGTAGTTGCCGCTGTTGCCGCCGCCGCCGCCACCTTCGCTGCCGCCGCCGCCGCCACCGGCGGCAACGATAAGGGGAGTGGTAGGATTATTGGCAACGACAAAGCTGCCGCCGCCGCCGCCGGCGCCGAAAGCGTAGCTGCCGCCGCCGCCGACCAGGATATCCAGGAGTTCATTGGCATTCAGACGGAAATCCCCCGAGATCGTCGCGCCGCCGCCGCCGTCGTAGCCGAATATGCTGCTGCCGCCGCCGCCGCCGATGGCTTGGATTTCATAGGTTCCGGCGTTCAGGACTTCGTATGCCACGATACTGCCGGAATAAGGGATGGTGGTGGTTCCGGTGCCGATGGTGCCGATCGTCCCGGCCTGGGCCGGGGGGGCGAGCGTGAGGGGGGCGGCACCGAGCAGAGTGGCCAGGGCGGTGCTGGTGATCAGGTGTTTGATCGGGCGGTGATGCGCGGTCATCTGCGTTCCTCCTTTTTCAGGTGAATTTAGCTTAGGCGCAATGTAAGTGTATCGTAATACGACTAATTTGTCAATATCGTAAAAATGGCACGGCCGCGGGTTGGCGGCTGGCGCCTGCACGCGGGCGTGGCAGGAATGGTCCCTGGCGAACGGGGTGCTTTTCCGATCGCCGCGAGATCCATCGGTTTGCCAAGCGGCGCCGCCAAGGCTGAACCTCCGTGCTTGTGGCGATGGGGATTTAGAGGTTTGCCGAAGAAACAATTGCCGGAAAACCCGGCTTCCGCGCCACCTTGGTCAAGCCTCGTTCCCCGCCTCAGCTCCGCTTGCGCCGTGTCCTGAGCACCCGCCCCAGACCGAGCAGGCCGGTGCCGAGCAGCAGGAACGAACCAGGTTCGGGAGCGGAGGTTGGCGGGCTTAGATCGGTGATGATGACCGAACCATTGGCACCGTTGCCGAAGTAAAGATTATCAACGCCGGATGTGAATGACGGGAACCTCCCCCCGACAACAAATGAGCTGCCGCCGCCGCCGCCAGCACCGGCAACGGCGCCGCCGCCACCGCCACCGCCGCCGCCGCTGTAACCGCCGCCGCCGCCGCCGCCACCGACGAAGCCGCCGGCGCCACCGCCGCCGAAGCCGCCGGCAGCGCCGCTGTTACCGCCGCCGCTGCCACCGGCACCGCCGTTGATAAAGCTTAAGCCGCTGTTGCCGCCGAACAAACTGTTAACGCCATTACCGCTGTAGCCGCCACCACCCCCACCACCGCCGCCGCCAGAGCCGCCAGAGCCACCAGAGCCTGAGGAGCCGGGTAAGCCACCGGTCCCACCGAGGGTGGAGAAACCCTGGCTGGGTTCATTAATAATGCCGCCACCGACGCCGCCGAAGACTCCTTCGACGTCAGCAAATTCAGTGAAGCCGCCGCCGCCGCCGCCGGCGGCAACGATCAGGGGAAGACCATTGGCAACGACAAAGCTGCCGCCGCCGCCACCGCCGCCACCACCAGCAATGGCAGAGCCAGCGGCGCCACCGCCGCCGACCAGGATATAAAGGATTTCATTGGCCGTCAGAGCTATATCGGACGTAACCTGCGCGCCGCCACCGCCGCCGCCGAGGTTACCGCCGGGGGGGTAGTTGGGGTCGCGTTGCCCGCCGCCGCCGCCGCCGCCGATGGCTTGGATTTCATAGGTGCCGGCGTCCAGGACTTGGTATGCCACGATACTGCCGGAATAAGGGATGGTGGTGGTTCCGGTGCCGATCGTCCCGGCCTGGGCCGGGGGGGCGAGCGTGAGGGTTGCGGCACCGAGCAGAGTGGCCAGAGCGGTGCTGGTGATCAGGTGTTTGATCGGGCGGTTATGCGCGGTCATCGGCGGTCCTGTGTTTCCCTGTGTTTCAAGTGAATTTAGCTTGGGCGCGAGTGCGCGTATTCTTATAATACAAAAAAAATTAATTAATCAATATGGGAAAAATGGCACGGCCGCGGGTTGGCGGCTGGCGTCTTCACGCGGGCGTGCTATCTTGCGCCATTGGCGGAACCGCCGGGTATCAGGGGGGAGAACGAATGTCACGCGATGCGGCCACGGCGGGCGTTGGGCTGAGCGAGGGCGATCACGCCCGGCAATTGCGACGCGCCATCGTCGCCAGCACCATCGGCACCACCATCGAGTGGTATGATTTCTTTCTCTACAGCACGGTCACCGGCCTGGTCTTCGCCAAACTCTATTTCCCGAATTCCGACCCGCTGGTCGGCACGCTCCAGGCGTTTCTGATTTATGCCGTGGGGTTTGTCGCGCGCCCAGTGGGGGCGGCGATTTTCGGCCATTACGGCGATCGCATCGGGCGCAAATCGACGCTGATCGCGACCTTGCTGCTGATGGGGATCGCGACCTTCCTGGTCGCCCTGGTGCCGACTTATGCCAGTATCGGCATCTGGGGGGCGATCCTGCTGACCCTGGTGCGGTTCATCCAGGGGGTGGGCGTCGGCGGCGAGTGGGGCGGCTCGATTTTGCTAGCGATGGAGTGGACCCGCACCAATGCCCATCGCGGGTTTGCCGCGTCCTGGCCGCAGCTCGGCGTGCCGGCGGGCCTCTTTCTCGCCAATCTCGCGGTGCTGGCGTTCAGCGCCCTCTCTGGCGACCAATTCCTGACCTGGGGCTGGCGGGTGCCGTTTTTGCTCAGCATCTTTCTGGTCGGGCTCGGGCTCTGGATCCGACTCGGCATCCTGGAAACCCCGACCTTCCGCCGTCTCATCGCGGAGAACAAGATCGAGCGGACGCCGATGCTGGAGGTGCTGCGCACGCATCCCAAGGAGATCCTGCTCAGCGCCTTCGCCCGTATGGCCGAGAACGCGCCGTTTTACATCTTCACCGCGTTCGTGTTTTCCTACGGCGTTACCGCCCTCAAGGTGTCGCGCGATCTGCTGCTGGTTTCCATGCTGGTCGGGTCGATGGTCTCGCTCGTCACCGTGCCGCTCGCGGGCCATCTCTCGGACCGTTTCGGGCGGCGGCGGGTCTATATCATCGGCGCGATCGGCACCGGGCTCTATGGATTTCTCTATTTCGCCCTGCTCGATACCGTGGTGCCGTTCTGGATTTTCGTCGCCATCGTGGTCTCGCTGATCCCGCACGACATCATGTACGGGCCGCAGGCGGCGATGATCGCCGAGAGCTTCACCGGGCGGCTGCGCTATAGCGGCGCCTCGCTCGGCTACCAATTGGCCTCGATCTTCGCCGGCGGGCCGGCGCCGCTGATCGCCACCGCCCTCTTCGCGACCTACCGCTCGGGCTACGCGATCGCCTGGTATATTTTCGCCTGCGGCGTGATCTCCGTGGTCGCGACGCTGCTGCTCAAGGACTACACCAACAAGGACATCTCCGCCGAATACGACGCCCGCTAATCGCCCGCCCGCTCATCGCCCGCCGCCGCGCCGAGACCCGCCGCGGCCAGGATGCGGTGGGCGAGCTTGAGATGGGGGCGGTCGATCATTTTTCCGGCGAGCGCGAAAGTCCCGGCCTGGGGATGGGCGGCGAAGCCCGCTTGCACCGCTTGGGCCCATTCGACCTGCTCGGGACGGGGGGTGAAGGCGGCGTGGGCGGGCGCGATCTGCGCCGGATGGATGAGGATCTTGCCGGCAAACCCGTCCGCCGCCGCCGCCGCCGCCTCGCGCGCGAACCCCGCGCCATCGCGAGGGTCGGGAAACGGCGTGTCGAGGGCGGCAACCCCGCAGGCGGCGGCGGCGATCAGCAGGCGAGCGCGGGCGGCGACCAGCGGCGGGGCGAGCGTGCCATCGGGGCGGCGCGGGCTGATGCCGAGATCGGCCGAGAGATCCTCGGCGGCAAAGCAGAAGGCGCGCACCCGCGCCGGCACAAGGCGATAGGCATCGAGCCGGGTGACCGCCTCGGCGGTCTCGCTCACCAAGGCGAGCACCGCGATATGGCCCACGCCGAGGCCGGCGGCCACCTCGAGGATTTCGAGATGGTGATCGAGGGCCGCGAGATCGGCGGGGCCGGCGCATTTCGGCAGCATGATCCCATCCGGCCGGCCGGGCACGATCGCGGCGAGATCGCCGAGATACCATTCGGTATCGCGCGGATTGACCCGCACCAGCGTGCCGGGACGGCAGCCCGCGCGGAGCCGTGCCGCTACCGCCGCGCGCGCCGTCTGCTTGTTCGCCGCCGCCACCGCGTCCTCGAGATCGAGGATGACGATATCGGCGTCCGAGGCGAGCGCCTTCTCGACCTTACGCGGCTGATCGCCCGGCGCGAAGAGCGGGCTGCGCAGCCGCGCGAGGCCGCCCCCGCTCATGGCGTGGCCCCCGCGCTCGGCCGGCGGCGCATCAGGCCGGCGCGCTCGCAGACCGCGACCAGCGTGCCGTCCTGGTTGAACGCCTCGTGGCGGAAAGTAACAATTCCGGCATCGGCGCGGGAGGCCGAGGGGCGGGCGGCGATGACCGTCGAGAGCACGCGGAGGGTGTCGCCGGCGAAGACGGGGGCGGGGAAACGCACCTCGCGCATGCCGAGATTGGCGATCGTCGTGCCTTGCGTCGAATTATGCACGCTCATGCCGATCATCAGCCCGAGGGTGAACAGCGAATTGACCAGCGGGCGGCCGAACTCCGTCTGGGCGGCGAAATTTGCGTCGAGATGCAGTTTCTGGACGTTCATCGTCATGGAGCAGAAGAGCACGTTGTCGGCCTCGGTGACGGTGCGGGTCCATTCCGCGTCGATCACCCGGCCCTCGGTCAAATCCTCGAAATAGAGTCCCGCCATGGCGCAGCACTTCCCTTGTTTCTGTCATACCGCGGGAGACAATCTTGCGCGCGGTCACGCAATATGCAAATGAACCTGCCGAAGAGAGCGGGGGGCGTCACCGGGTGTCTGAGATCATCCTGGAAACCAAGGAGCTGACACGCGCGTTCGGCGGCTTCGTCGCGGTGAACGGCGTCAACCTCAAGGTCCATGCCGGCACCATCCATGCCCTGATCGGCCCGAATGGCGCCGGCAAGACGACGTGTTTTAATCTCCTGACGAAATTCATGCCCGCGACGCGCGGCGCCATCCGCTTCGCGGGGCGCGATATCACCCGCTTGGCGCCGGCCGAAGTGGCGCGCCTCGGCCTCGTGCGGAGCTTTCAGATCTCGGCGGTGTTCCCCCATCTCTCGGCCTTGGAAAACGTCCGCCTGGCGTTGCAGCGGGCACGCGGCAATTCTTACGATTTCTGGCGAAGCGAGCGGGCTCTCGGCGTGTTCGACGCCCGCGCGCGGGCGCTCTTGGAGGATGTCGGGCTCGCTGATTTCGTCGATGTTCAGGCAGTGCTTCTGCCCTATGGCCGCAAACGCGCGCTGGAAATCGCAACCACCCTCGCGCTCGATCCCAAAATGATGCTGCTCGACGAGCCGACCGCGGGGATGACGCATGAGGATGTCGATCGTATCGTGGCGCTGATCCGGCGCATTCGCGCCGGGCGCACCATTCTCATGGTCGAGCATAATCTTTCGGTTGTGGAAGGTCTTTGTGATACAATCACCGTGCTGACCCGCGGCAGCGTCGTTGCGGAAGGGGATTATGCAACGGTTTCACGCAATCCCGATGTCATCGCGGCCTATCTAGGCACCGCGGATGGCTGAGCCGGCGATGCTCGAGATCACCGGGCTGAATGCCTGGTATGGCGAAAGCCATGTCCTGCACGGCATCGATTTCGAGGTGCGGGAAGGCGAGGTGGTGACGTTGCTTGGCCGCAACGGCGCGGGCAAGACCACCACCATGAAGGCGATCATGGGCCTCGTGCCGAAGCGCGCGGGAAATATCCGCTTTCGCGGCGCCGAGACGATCGGGCTTCGCCCCGATCTCATCGCGCGGCGCGGCATCGCGCTCTGCCCGGAGGAGCGCGGGATCTTCGCCACGCTCAACGTGACGGAAAATCTCTTGCTGCCACCTGTCATCGCGCCGGGCGGGCTCGATACCGAGACCATCTACGCGCTGTTTCCCAACCTCAAGGAACGCGCCGCGAGCCAGGGCACCAAGCTCTCGGGCGGCGAGCAGCAAATGCTGGCGATCGCGCGCATCTTGCGCACTGGCGCCAGGCTTTTGCTGCTCGATGAGCCGACCGAGGGGCTCGCCCCGGTGATCGTCCAGCAGATCGGGCGCACCATTCGCGAAATCAAGAAGCGCGGCTTCACCGTGCTGCTGGTCGAACAGAATTTCCGCTTCGCGGCAACCGTTGCCGATCGCCACTACGTCGTCGAGCATGGCCTCGTGATCGACATGATCGAAAACGATCAGCTGGATGCGAACATGAACAAACTGCACGATTATCTCGGTGTCTAGGGCGAATGGCGGGGGCAGGGGGAATCGCGGCCGCCCCCGCTCTCGCTGTTGCGTCAGCGCATAGAATTAACCACCTCAGGGAGCATGCCCGATGACATTGACACGACGCGGACTACTCGGCACCGCCGCCGCATCCTCGCTGCTGCCCCTCGCCCGCGCCCGCGCGGCAAACGCGCCGATCAAGATCGGCGTGCTCGGCGACATGTCGGGGATGTATCGCGATCTTTCGGGCCCGGTCTCGGTCGCCTGTGCGAAACAGGCGGTCGCTGATTTCGGCGCCGCCGCCAAGGGCATTCCGGTCGAGATCCTGACCGGCGATCATCAAAACAAACCCGATATCGGCGCCGGCGTTGCCGGGCAGTGGTTTGATCGCGACGGCGTCGATCTCGTTGTCGATGTACCCAATTCCTCGGTCGCGCTCGCGGTTTCCAGTGTCGGCCATCTCAAGAACAAGGTGGTGATCGCCTGCGGCCCCGGCACCGCCGATCTCACCGGCCCGCAATGCACCCCAAACACCATTCACTGGTCGTTCGATACCTGGATGCTCGCCCATTCCACCGGTGGTGCGATGGTGAAAACCGGCGGCGACACCTGGTTTTTTATCACCGCCGATTACGCCTTCGGCCATGCGATGCAGCGCGATACGGCGAATTTCGTGACCCAAGCGGGCGGCAAGGTGCTCGGCAATGTCGACACCCCATTCCCCGGCACCACCGATTTCTCGTCGTTTCTTTTGCAGGCACAATCGACCGGAGCGAAGGTGATCGGGCTCGCCAATGCCGGCTCGGATACTGTCAACTGCATCAAGCAGGCGGCTGAATTCGGCGTCAACAAATCCGCCCGCCTCGCTGGACTGCTCGTGTTCATCAGCGATGTTCACGCCCTCGGTTTACAGAACGCGCAGGGCCTGGTGCTGACCGAGACCTTCTATTGGGATCTGAACGACCGCACCCGCGCCTTCACCGAGCGCGTTCTCCCCAATACCGGCGGCGCCCGCCCCGGCATGGGCCAGGCCGGGGTTTATGGTGGGGTCATACAGTATCTCAAGGCGGTCGAGAAAATGGGCGTCGCCGCGGCGAAAGCGAGCGGCGCGGCGACGGTCGCGCAGATGAAGGCGATGCCGACCGACGACGATGCCTTCGGTCCTGGCAGCATCCGCGCCGATGGCCGGGCACTGCATCCCGCCTATCTCTTCCAGGTGAAATCTCCGGCCGAGAGCAAGGGGCCATGGGATTACTACAAACTTCTCGCGACGACGCCGGCCGATGAAGCCTTCCGCCCGCTCAAGGACGGGCATTGCCCGCTCATTCCGGCTTGACGCTCACAACAGCAGGAGGACATCGCCATGAAAATTTCGCGCCGCGCCCTCTTGGGTGCCACCGCCGCTGGCGCGATCGCGCCCTGGGCGCCGCCAGCCCGCGCCGCCGCCGGGGGGGTGGTGCGGATCGGCGTGCTCAACGATCAATCCGGCCCCTATCGTGACGTCAGCGGTCTCAACTCGGTGGTCTGCGTCAAACAGGCGATTCAGGATTTCGGCGCCGCCAACAAGGGGATATCCGTCGAGGTGCTGTCGGCCGATCATCAGAACAAGCCGGATGTCGGGGCGGGCATCGCGCGGCAGTGGTTCGATCGCGATGGCGTCGATATGATCATCGACGTGCCGACCTCCTCGGTCGGGCTCGCGGTGGCCAGCGTCTGCCGCGAGAAGAACCGCGCCTATATCAATGTCGGGGCCGGCACCTCCGAACTCACCGGCAAGCAATGCGCGCCAACCACCATCCATTGGGCCTACGATACCTGGATGCTGGCGCACTCGACGGGCGGGGCCACGGTGAAATCGGGTGGCACGACCTGGTATTTCCTCACCGCCGATTATGTCTTCGGCCATGATCTGCAAGATGAGACCAGCCATTTCGTCACCGAGGCGGGGGGAAAGGTTCTCGGCAATTCGACCTATCCCTTCCCCAGCACCAGCGATTTTTCCTCGTTTCTCCTGCAGGCGCAGGCGAGCGGGGCGAAAGTGCTGGGGCTCGCCAATGCCGGGGCCGATACCGTCAACTGCATCAAGCAGGCGCATGAATTCGGCCTGACCGGCAAGACCCAGATCGCCGCCCTCCTGATGTTCATCACCGATGTCCACGCGCTCGGCCTCGAGACCGCGCAAGGCCTGGTGCTGACGGAGAGCTTCTACTGGGATCTCAACGATCGCACGCGCGCCTTCACCAGCCGGGTCAAGGACAAGACGCCGAACAACATCCCCAACATGGTGCAGGCCGGCTGCTATGCCGGCACCATCCACTATCTCAAGGCGGTCGTCGATCTCGGGGTGGCGGCGGCCAAGGCGAGCGGGGCGGCGACGGTTGCGCGCATGAAGGCGATGCCGACCGATGATGACGCATTCGGCAAGAACCATATCCGCGAGGATGGCCGGGTGCTGGTGCCGGCCTATCTGTTCGAGGTGAAGAAACCCGCCGAGAGCAAAGGTCCCTGGGATTACTACAAACTCCTCTTCACCACCCCGGGCGAGGAGGCGTTCCGCCCGCTCAAGGACGGCAACTGCCCCCTGGTGCACGCCTGATCCCGCGGCAGAGAAAACATGTTCAGCATTTTCGGCATTCCGGCGCCGCTGCTTTTCGGCCAGCTCCTGCTCGGATTGATCAATGGCGGATTCTACGCGCTGCTGTCGCTCGGCCTCGCCATCATTTTTGGCATGCTGAATATCATCAATTTCGCCCATGGCGCGCTGTTCATGATGGGCGCCTTCGTCGCCTGGATGCTGCTCAACTATCTCGGCGTCAATTACTGGTTCGCGCTGCTGCTCTCGCCGCTGATCATTGGCGTTTTCGGCATTGTGTTGGAAAAAGCCGTGATCAGCCGGCTCTACAAGCTCGATCACCTCTACGGCCTCTTGCTCACCTTCGGCCTTGCCCTGGTGATCGAGGGCTTGTTCCGCAATGAATTCGGCAGCTCCGGCCTGCCCTATCAGATCCCTGCCATCCTGAGCGGGGCGGTCAATCTCGGCTTCATGTTCCTCCCCATCTATCGCGCTTGGGTGGTGGTCGTGGCCTTCGTCGTCTGTTTGGCGACCTGGCTGATCATCGAAAAGACCCGGCTCGGCTCGACGTTGCGCGCGGCGACCGAAAATCCCGCGCTGGTGCAGGCCTTCGGGGTGAACGTGCCGCGCCTGGTCTCGCTCACCTATGCCGGGGGCGTCGCCCTCGCGGCCTTCGCCGGGGTGCTGGCGGCGCCGATCTATTCGGTCAATCCCAATATGGGGTCGAACTTCATCATCACGGTTTTCGCCGTCGTCGTCATCGGTGGCATGGGCTCGATCATCGGTTCGGTGCTGACCGGTTTTGGTCTCGGGATTGTCGAGGGGCTGACCAAGGTGTTCTACCCGCAAGCCTCCGATACCGTGATTTTCGTGGTCATGGTGATCGTGCTGCTGACGCGACCCGCCGGGCTTTTCGGAAAGACCGCGTGATGCTCGGATATTCGCGCGCGCAAGGGCTGGCGCTGGGCATTCTCATCGCGCTGGTGATCGTGGCGCCGGGCGTGCTCTATCCGGTTTTCGTGATGAAGGTGCTGTGTTTCGCCCTCTTCGCCGCGGCGTTCAACCTCTTGATCGGCTATGTCGGGCTGCTCTCCTTCGGCCACGCCGCGTTTTTCGGCATCGGCAGCTATGTCACCGCCTGGACCGCGAAAAACTGGGGCTTGACGCCGGAACTCGCCGTCCTCCTCGGCGGCCTGGGCGGCGCCGTGCTCGGCCTCGTGTTCGGCTGGCTGGCGATCCGCCGCCAGGGGCTCTATTTCGCCATGATCACCCTGGCGCTCGCGCAGATGGTCTATTTCTTCTGCGTCGAGGCGCCGTTCACCGGCGGCGAGGACGGCATCCAGCAGGTGCCACGCGGGCGGCTGTTCGGGGTCTTCGCGTTGCAGAACGACATGGCGATGTATTGGGTGACGGCGGCGATTTTCCTCGCGGGCTTCCTGCTCCTGCATCGCGTCGTGCATTCGCCGTTCGGCCAGGTGATGAAGGCGATCCGCGAAAACGAGCCGCGCGCCACCTCGCTCGGCTACCGCACCGACAGCTATAAGCTCATCGCCTTCGTCATCTCGACCTTCATGGCCGGCATCGCGGGCGGCACGAAATCCCTGGTGTTCGGCATCGCGACGCTGACGGATGTGCATTTCTCGATGTCGGGCGAGGTCGTGCTGATGACGCTGTTGGGCGGGCTCGGCACCATTTTCGGCCCCGTCGTCGGCGCCCTCGTGGTCACCGGGATGGAGAACTATCTCGCCCCCTTCGGCGCCTGGGTGACGGTGACGCAAGGTGTGATCTTCATCGCCTGCGTGCTCGCCTTCCGCCGCGGCATCATGGGCGAACTGGGCGCGCTGCTGAAAATCGATCTCTGATCGCGCCCAGATCTCTGATCGCGCCCAGATCTCTGGTCGCATCCGGGAAAATCGCTGGAGCAATGCCGCGAGAGCGCTATAACCGGCGGCCATGGTCTGGCTCCGCCCCGGCGCGCGACAGCGTTTTCATCCTGAACGGCTGTTCCGGCCCCGCGCCGTCGCGGTGATCGGCGCCGCGAGCCCGGCGGGCGGGCAAATCCTCGACAATATCCGCCAAGCCGGCTTCGCCGGCGCGCTCATCGCCGTGGCGGGGAACGATCTGGCGGGAGACGAGAGCGGCGATCTCACCGCCGCTGTCGATCTCGCGGTGATCGCCGCGCCCGTCGCCGATGCCGAGACCTGCCTCGCCAGCCTGGCCGCGCGCGGCGTCCATGCCGCGATCGTCACCGCGGGCGGGCCGGGTTTCGCCGCCGCGGTCCGGCGGGTGCGTGGCGTGCGGGTTTTGGGGCCGCATTCCTTCGGGCTCGCGGTGCCCGGCCTCGGGCTCAACGCGACGCGGGCGCATCTCCCGGTTCCCGCCGGGCGGACGGCGCTGATCTCGCAATCGGCCTCGCTGTGCCGCGCCGTGCTCGACTGGGCGGGGCCGAACGGCGTCGGCTTTTCCCATATCGTCGGCATCGGCGGCAACAGCGATATCGGCTTCGGCCTCACCCTCGACTGGCTCTCGCGCGACAGTGCGACCGGCGTCATCCTGCTCGATATCCGCCGGCTCAAGGACCCGCGCGCCTTCATCTCGGCGGCCCGCGCGGCGGCGCGGCTGCGCCCGGTGGTGGCGATCCGCGCGGGGGGGCGGCTGATCGATGCGGATGGCATGGCGGAGGCGGCGTTCGCCGCGGCGCTGCGCCGCGCCGGCGTCTTGTCGGTGACGCGCTTCGAGGATTTCCTCGCCGCCGCCGAAACCCTGAGCCGCGCCCCGCCCCCCGCGCGCGAGACCCTCGCCCTGCTGACCAACGCCTTCGGGCCGGGGCAGATGGCCGCCGACGAGGCGCGCCGGCTCGGCATCGCGCTGGCCCCCGTCGGGGCGGAACTCTGCGCCCGGCTTGGCGTCGAGCCCGGCGCGGGCGACGCGGCGGGGCCGCTGCTCCTGCCGCTCGCCGGCGCGACGCGGTTGGGCGAAGCGGCGCGCCTGCTGGCCGCTGCCCCCGAGATCGGCGGCGTCATCGCGGTCGCCGCGCCGAGTGGCGATCGCGCCGACGCCGAGATCGCCTCGCTGGTCGCCTGCTTCCCGGAGCTTCGCCGCCCGCTGCTGGTGGCGGCGATGGGCGAGACCACCGGGGCGGCGCACCGGCGGACGCTCGCCGAGGCCGGCATCGCGGTTTTCGCCACGCCCGAGCAGGCGGTGCATGGCTTTCATCATCTCATCCGCCATCGCGCCAGCCGTGCCGCGGCGCGCGAATTGCCGCCGAGCACGGTGGTGCGGCTGTTGCCCGACCGCGCCGCCGCGCGGCTGATTTTCGCCGCCGCCCGCCGCGCCGGGCGCCTCAGCCTGAGGCAGGACGAGGCTTTGGCCGTGCTCTCGGCCTATGGCCTGCCGGTGGTGCCGACGCGGGTCGCGGCGAGCCCCGAGGACGCCGCCGTGGCCGCCCGCCTGCTCGGCTTTCCGGTCGCGCTCAAGCTCCGCCGCACCGAGAAATCGGGCGCGCCGCGGGTGGTGCTCGACCTCGCCGAGGCGTCCGCCGTGATGCGCGCCGCGCGCCAGATGGCGCGGGCCGCCGGCACCGGCGAGGCCGCCGAATTCCTCGTGCAGCGCCAGGTCGGGCGGGCGCGCGAACTGATGATCGCGGTCGCCGATGACCCGGTTTTCGGCCCGACCATCGCGTTCGGGCTGGGCGGCGGCACCGGCGCCATTTTTCGTGCCGACGAAATCGACCTGCCGCCGCTCAATCTCTTCCTGGCCCGCGCCCTGATCGCCCGCAGCGCCCTCGCCCCGACGCTCGGCGCCTTTCGCGCCTGGCCGCCCGCCGACCCCGACGCCATCGCCGAGGCCCTGGTGCGGGTCTCGCAGGTGGTGGTCGATTTCCCCGAGATCGCGACGCTCACCATCGATCCGCTGTTTGCCGATCGCGATGGGATCGTCGCCGGCGATGCCGGGCTCACGCTACGCCCGGCGGGCGAGCAGGCGCGTCTGGCGATCGCGCCCTATCCGGCTGAACTGGAAGGGATCTGGCAAGGGGGCGGCGAAACGCTGCTGATCCGCCCGATCCGCCCCGAGGATGCCGAGGCGCATGGCGCGTTTTTCCGCCGGCTGGCGCCCGAGGATGTCCGCTTTCGCTTCTTCTCGCCGATGCGCGAACTCTCACCCGAGCAGATGGCGCGGATGACCCAGGTCGATTACCAGCGCGAAATCGCCTTCATCGCGGTGCGCGGCGCCAATGCCGAAGGCGTGGGCGAAACCGTCGGCGTGGCCCGGCTGGCGCGCGAGATGGATGTCGAAACCAGCGAATTCGCCATCGTCGTGCAGCCGGACTGGAAGGGCAGGGGCCTCGCCAGCCACCTCATGCACCGCCTGTTCGACTGGGCCCGCCGCCAGGGCATGCGCGAAATCATCGGCCAGGTCCTCGCCGATAACGCGCCCATGCTGGCCTTCGTGAAACATCTGGGCTTCACCCTCCACCGCCTCGACGGCGAGGACGACGTGATCGAGGCGCGGCTCGCGCTTGAGAGGTAGAAGCCAGGCGAGGGCTCTGCCCTCGACCCGCTGGGGCCTGAGGCCCCAGGCCCCCATCCTGGAAGGGTCCAGGGGCAGCGCCCCTGGCCTTCCCTCTCACCACTGGAACGCCGGGATGGCGGCGATCGGGCTGAGGCCCTCGCCCCGTGCCGCGGCCTCGATCGCCGCGGGATGGCCGAGCAGGGCGTTGTGGATGCCGCCGATCACCCAGCAGCTCGCCAGCCCCGCCGCCGCCGCGCCGGCGATATCGGTGCGCAGCGCATCGCCCACCGCGAGGATCTGTGCGGGTGGCAGACCGAGCATGGCGAGCACCGGCTGATAGATCGTCGGATCGGGCTTGCCGATCCAGCGCACCCGTCCGCCCAGCGCCTCGTAGCGCTGCGCCAGCGTCCCGGCGCAGATCGTGGCGATGCCCTCGCGGATGACTTCGAGATCGGGATTGGCGCAGATCATCGGCAGATCGGCGGCGCGGCAGGCCTCGAGGAGGGCCTCGTAGGCGCGCAGGTCGATCAGCCCGGTGATCTCGTCAGGGCCGGTATTGAGCACGAACTCGGCCTCGGACGGGCGCGTCACCGGAACATAGTCGAGCCCGGCGAAGATGTTGCGGTCGCGCTCCGGGCCGAGATGGAACAGGCGCCGCCCGAGCGCCGCGAAATCGGGCGCGGCGCGGGTCGCCAGCAGCTGATAGGTCGCCTCGCCGCTGGTGAGAATGCCGTCGTAGAGGTCATCGGTGATGCCCATCTCGCGCATCGCCGCCTGCGCCACCGCCGCGCGCCGCGGCGCGTTCGACAGCAGCACGGATTTCTTGCCGCGCTGGCGCAATTCCCGGAGACAGGCGATCGCGCCGGGATAGGGCTGCACGCCGTCATGCAGGACGCCCCAGAGATCGATGATGAAGCCGGCGAAGCGATCGGCCAGCGGGGCAAAACCGTTCAGATGTTCCATGCGCTCTCCGCGAGCCGCGCGGCATCGACGCCGCGCGCCTCCTCGAGTGTGGCAAATCCGCCCTCCCTGAGGGCGGTCGCGAGATCGCGCCGGAGGCGCGGGATGAGGGCCGCGCCGTCATAGACGAACGCGGTGTAGAGTTGCACCAGATGGGCGCCGGCGCGGATTTTTGCCAGCACATCCGCCCCCGATGTGATGCCGCCGCAGCCGATCAGGATTTTTTCTCCCGCCGTCGCGCGGTGCGCGGCGAGGAGCTGCGCGGTCGCGGCGAGCATCAGCGTCGCGCGTGCCATCAGCGGTGGGCCGGAAAGCCCGCCCGCCTCGCCGGCGGCCTTGCCGCGCAGGCCGGGTGGGCGGGCGAGGGTGGTGTTGGCGATGATCAGGCCGCTCACGCCACCCTGGCAGCAGGTGGCGACGACCTCGCGCAGGGCCTCCCGATCGAGATCGGGGGCAAGTTTGACGAAAAGCGGCGGCGGCGTCGCGGTCTCGGCGCGAATCGCGGCGAGGATCGCGCTAAGCCGGGCGCCTGCCTGCAAATCGCGCAGGCCCGGCGTGTTCGGCGAGGAGACGTTGAGGGTGACATAGTCCACCAGCGGCGCGAGGCGCGCGACCAGGGCGGCGAAATCGCGCGCCGGCTGGGCGCCCTCCTTGTTGAGGCCGATATTGGCGCCGAGCGGCACGGGGCGCACGCCAAGCCGGGCGAGGCGGGCGCAAAACGCCGCCAGGCCGTCGCCGGGAAACCCCATCCGGTTGATCAGCGCCCGTTCCGCGGGCAGGCGAAAGAGGCGCGGGCGCGGGTTGCCCGGCTGCCCCCGTGGCGTCACGGTTCCGGCCTCGACGAAGCCGAAGCCGAGCGCCATCAGGGGGGCGAGCGCCACCGCGTTCTTGTCGAAACCGGCGGCAAGCCCGATCGGGTTGGGAAAGCGGAGGCCCAAGAGGGTCTGCGCGAGGGCGGGATCGGGCGGGGTTGTGTCGCGCCCCGCGAGGCCCAAGCGGAGGCCGCAGAGGGCCAGGGCGTGCGCGGTCTCGGGCGGCAGCCGGCGCAACACCGGCAGCGCGGTCGCGGCGAGCGGCGGCACAGTCAGAGCCTGAAAATCAATCGAACTTGAAAAAGAACGCCCTTTGGAAACATTGGCTTTTTTCCGGCGATTTCCGAGAAAGAGGGCATTCTTTTGCAAACTCTCAGGCCGGGGGATAGTTGAAACCGGCGAGGACCGGGGCGAGGTCGGCGCAGAGCTGCCGCTGTTCCTCGGGCGTGAGCCGGGTGCGCCATTTGCCGCTCGCCCCATCGCCGATATGGTTGCGATGGATTTGCGTCACGCGGTCATAGACATCGACCGCCGGATCGCCTTCGAGCCGCGCCGCTGGCAGGGTCTCGACCGTGGCGGCCAGGGCGCGCACGGCGGCGGTCTGGTAGCGGGCGAAAATCTCCGCCTTGACCTCCGGCGACAGCGTCACGTCGAGCGCGCCGGCCAGAATGTCGAGGGTCTCGGGCCGGTCGAAGAAGCGGTCTTCGTAGCGCAGCACGGGAAACCCCATCTCGGCGCAGGCGAGCACGACGCGGGCGCTGTGGCCGACGCCGCTCGCCGCCCGCGCGAAGGGCATGGCAAAGCGCGCCATCATCGAGACCACGGCATCGCGCGGGTCGCGCAGGCTGAGCAGGAGCAGCGGTTGCGCGAGATGGATGAAGCCGGCGAGCGAGGCATCGCCATTATGCATCTTGACCACGACATAGCGCCCGATCACGCCGGGATCGGTGAGAATTTTGGCCATCGAATCGGCATAATAGGCCGCGACCTGCGCGCTGCCGTAGGCGGCGTTGAGCATTTCGCGCGCAACATTGAAGACCCAGGTCGAGGCGCTGCCATAGACCCCGAGGGTGAGCGTGGCGCGCGGCGTCATAAGGGCGGTCGTGCTCCCGCCCAGGGGGCGGCGCGCTCGAAGGCGCGGGAGAGTTGCAATACCCCGAGATCGTCGAACCGCCGCCCGGTGATTTGCAGCCCGACCGGCAGCCCTGCCTTTGTGAAGCCGCAGGGCAGCGAGGCCGAGGGGTTGCCCGAGAGATCGAAGGGATAGGAAAACTCGGCCCAGGCGAGCCAGTCCCAGGGATGCGCCGCCCAGCCCTCGGGCACCAGGCGATCGGCGGGGAAGGCCGCGACCGAGGCGGCGGGCGAGAGCAGGAAATCCCAGATTTCAAAGGAAATTTCGATATCGCGGATATAGGCGTATTTGCGCTCGCGCATGAGCTGATAGGCGCTCACGCCGATCCGCGTCCCCTCCTCGATGCAGGCGACGAAGCCCGGGTCCATCTCGGCGCGGAACTCTGCGAGTTTGGGCGCGTGGACCGACCAGTGCGCGGGCCAGAAGAAGCGGATCAGCTCGGGCCCGAGCGGTCCCCAGGGCGGATGGGCCTCATGGAGGGGAACTTCGAGCGCCGCCGCCAGGCGCTCGGCTCCGGCGCGCGCCAGGGCGGCGACTTCGGGATCGACGCGGGCATGGCCGAAATCGGCGCTGTAGGCGAGGCGCGGGCGAGGGGGGATGGCTTCCAGCAATGCCGGATAATCGGCGGGCGGGGCTTCCAGGCTGGTGTGGTCCCAGGGGTGCGGCCCGGCCATCACCTTGAGCATCAGCGCGGCGTCGGCCACGGTGCGGGTGAGCGGGCCGAGATGGGAGCTGTAGTCGGTGTTCGAGACGGGATGGATGGGCACCCGTCCGAAACTCGGCTTGAGGCCATAGACGCCGCAGAAATGCGCCGGCAGGCGCACCGAGCCGGCGGCATCGCTGCCTTGATGCAGCGGCCCGAACCCCGCCGCCGCCGCCGCCGCCGCCCCGGCCGAGGAGCCCCCCGAGGTCAGCCCGATCCGCCAGGGCGTATGGGTAAGCCCGGTGAGCGGGCTTCGCCCGGTGCCGATCCAGCCGAATTCCGGCGTCGTGGTCTTGCCCAGCACGATCGCCCCGGCCTGGCGCAGCCGGGTGACGATCGGGGCATCGCTGTCGGGGATGAAGCCGCGGCGGGTTTTGGAGCCATATTGCGTTGGAATGCCGCGGGTGAGCGTCAAATCCTTGAGTGTCACGGGAATCCCGGCGAGCGGGCCGAGCGGATGGCCGGATTTGAAGCCGTGCTCCGCCGCGCGCGCCTCGGCCAGCGCGCTCTCGCCACAAACGGTCACGAAGGCGTTGATTTTGTTGTCATGGGCGGCGATCCGCGCGAGCACCGCCTCGACCACCGTGACCGGCGAGAGGGTGCCGGCGCGATAGAGCCGGGCAAGCTCGGTCGCCGGGGTGAAGCAGAGATCCTCGGTCGTCATCGCGCTCACGCCAGCGCCGGTTCGGGCAGCGCGAGCGGCTTCGCCCAGCCCCGCGGATCGGGCGCGGTGCCATACTGGATGCCGACGATCGCGTCATAGAGGCGCTCGGTCAGCGCCCCGATCCGCCCGCCACTGATCGGATACCGCGCCCCCTGGTAGCCGAGTTCGCCGACCGGGGAGATCACCGCCGCCGTCCCCGTGCCCCACATTTCCGAAAGCGTGCCGGCGGTGATCGCGGCGATCACCTCCTCGATGCTGATCGGCCGTTCGACGACCTTGATCCCCCAGTCGCCGAGCAGGGCGAGCACCGATTCGCGGGTGATCCCGGCGAGGATGGAGCCGCCGAGCGGCGGCGTGATGACCTCCTCGCCGATTTTCAACATGATGTTCATGGTGCCGACCTCTTCGAGGAAGCGGTGCTCGGCGCCGTCGAGATAGAGCACCTGGGTAAAGCCCAAGCGGTGCGCCTCCTCGGCGGGATAGAGGCTCGCGGCATAGTTCGCCGCCGTCTTGGCCGCGCCGAGGCCGCCGGGCAGCGCCCGCACATGCTCCCCGGTCGCGAGGATTTTCACCGGGTTGATGCCTTCCGGGTAGTAGGCGCCGACCGGGCTCAGGATGACGTAGTAAAGATAGGTCTCGGACGGGCGGACGCCGAGGAAAGGCTCGGTCGCGATCACCGTCGGGCGGATATAGAGCGCGGTGCCGGGAAGTTTCGGCACCCAGCGCTGATCGACCTCGACCAGGGCGCGGAACGAGCGTTCCACCAGCGCGGGATCGAGGGCGGGAATGCAGAGCCGCGCGCAGGAGCGGTTGAGCCGGGCGGCGTGGCGGTCCGGGCGGAACAGGCGGATTTTCCCGTCCGCGCCGCGAAACGCCTTGAGCCCGTCAAACACCGCCTGGGCGTAGTGCAAGACGCAGGTCGCGGGGTCGAGCGGCAAGGCGTGATAGGGCTCGATGCGCGGATCGAACCAGCCGCGCCCGGCGGCGTAGTTCATCACGAACATGTGATCGGTGAAGACCGTGCCGAATTTCAGGCTGGCATCGGGCGGCGGCGCCTTGGGGTCCGGGTTGAGGGTCAGGGGAAACTCGGTCATGGCGCTGCGCTCCTTGTTGCCCGCCGGGCGCGTGGGACGAGAGACCATCTTGCCGCGCTTCGCGCCGCCTGTCTTGCCCCTTGGTGCGCAAACCTTGCATGCTCGCCCGTGGTGCTGATCGCGGGAGGAAAAAATGATCCATGAATTGCGCGTCTATCGCTGCCTGCCGGGCCGGCTGCCGGCCCTGCTCAAGCGGTTCGAGACCATCACGCTGAAGATTTGGGAACGCCACAAGATCCGCCCGGTGGGATTCTGGACGGTGCTGGTGGGGGCGACCAACCAGGATCTCTATTATCTTCTGGAGTGGGAGTCGATGGCCGAGCGCGAGCGCGTCTGGAACGGGTTCATGAGCGATCCGGAATGGCTCGCCAAACGCGCCGAGACCGAACGCGACGGCCAGATCGTCGCCACGGTCACCAACAGCTTTCTCCAGCCGACAAGCTTTTCCGCCCTGCGCTGAGAGTTTGAAAAAAAATGTCCGCGCGCCTTGAAATAGAAAAATCAATGCCTTAGCGGGCGGATTTTCAAACTTGATGGATTTCCGGCCCTGGGGATTTCCGGCCCTGGGGCCGGCCTGCCTGGGGTTTCCCCTGGCCCGCCGGCCCGGGCGCTTTCCCCGCTTCAGCCTGGGCTTTGCGGCTGAATTTCGACGGTTTGCGGCGGTGTTTCAGGTTCCGCTGGCGCGCGGAAGGGGTAGAGCAGTTGGCCGGCCAGCGAGCCCGGCAGTTCCATCTCGATCCCGTAGGCGGTCGGCCATTGCCGGCGCGGCAGGTAATGGGTTCCGAACAGCCGATCCATCCAGGGCAGCATCGAGGCGTAGTTGTGGTCGCGCTGCTCGGTGCGGGTGTGGTGCCAGTGGTGGAAGGCGGGGGTGGCGACCAGCCACTCGAACGGGCCCAGCCGCCACCGGATATTGGCGTGAATGAAAAACCCCCAAATCGTCATCAGCAGCATCACCAGGGTGGCGATCAGCGTGCCCTGGACGCTCTGCGGCGCGCCCAGGCCGAGGAGATAGATGGGGATCAGGCCGCAGAGGCGGATGAACACGAAATCCACCGGATGGGCGCGCGCGCTGATCAGGAAATAGACCTGCTCGGGTTTGTGATGGATGGCGTGGAACCGCCACAGGAAGGGGATCTCGTGGGCCCAGCGGTGACCCCAGTAGAACCCGAGATCGCCCACCACGAAGGCGGCGGCGGCGCGCAGCCAGAGCGGCCAGGCGGCGACCGCGGCGTGCACCCGCCAGGGCACGAAATGGTAGGCGACATAGGCTGCGAGCGCCAGCGGCACGGTGAGCAGCAGGTTCGGCACCAGGCCGCTGATGAAATAGAACCCGAGGTCGCCAAGGACCGATTTTTGCAAGAGTTTCCGGGGGCGGACCGCGAACAGCCGCTCCAGCGGCATGAAGATGAGGGCGATGATCAGCAGCCAGAGCGTGAGCCGGAGCACGCTCAGCGTGAAGGCGAGGAGGTGGGGATGATCATGCAGGAATTGCGGCACCGGAGATCCTGGTTCGGTGGATCCTGGTTCGGTGGATCCTGGTTGGCGGGGAGGGACCGGACCATCCCGCGCCGAGCTGTGTTCCGCGCGGCGTGGCTGGTCCGGCCCTCTGTTGCCTTACCTCATGGACGGCGCAACGCCAGGGCGCGCTATTGCGTCACCCCGAGGTCCGGCTTCTGGCGCTTGCGCGCCGCGACGAAGCCCAGGCCGATCAGGCCGCTGCCGAGCAGCGCCAGCGAGCCGGGTTCCGGCACGCCGAGGCCGGGCGGCGAATCGACGCCAGCGAGGAACGCCATCGGCGGCAGGTTGGTGGTGTTCCCGTTGTCGCCCCAGGCGAGGAAGCTCAGCGTGTCGGTGGCGGCGTCGGCGGTGAGAGTGACCGTCACGTAATTCCACCCGACGGTGCCCTCGGAAGGAACCGTCATCAGCGGTGAGGCGACGACGCTCGCGTTCGCATCCGCGTTGGCATAGGTGTCCACCCCGTTGCTGCCGGGGGTGACGGTCAGCCCCGTGGTGCCCAGCGAGACGATCCACTGGTTCGTGGTGTCCCCGTGGTACCCTACCTGTTGGCTGGCCCCCTGGTAGAAGCTCAACTGATAGGTCTGCCCCGGGGTGAGGCCGCTCACGGTGGTGTTGAACCCGCTTTCATAAAAGGGATTGCCGTCGGCTTCGACGTAGTTCCCGCTATAGCTGCCCGAGGGGTTGCCGTAGGTCTGGAGGTAGGTGGGACCGGCGGCCGACGCGCTGAATGGCGACGTGCTGGCAATGAAAATGAGGCCCGTACCGCCGGTCCAGCCGGTCGGATCGACCGAGGTGAACGACGCCTTGGGGGCAGCGCCGGTATAGGAATCGAAATTCAGATTGGTGAGACCCGGCAGGTAGGGGTCGGCCAAGGCCGGCGCGCTTCCGCCAAAGGCGAGGCAACCGGCGATCGCCGTGGCGGCGGTGATCCCGAGGGTGATCTGGCGCATTTTTTCTCCTTCCCAAGATGATTATCACGCGATGGACGGGATCGGCGCGGGCAAGCCAGAAATTCGAACCAATCCTTACCGAAAGTTTTATAATGCGTGTGCGGCGGCGAGGTCAACATTAAATTTTATAAAATCAGAGAAAAAAGATTCCGCCCGACGCGCGCCGCGTTGCCGTCCCGCGAGCCCGCCGACGTGCGCCCATTTATTTCATATTTTCAGCATCTTGGCGCTTGTTAAGAAACCGCCGGGTTAAAACAAGGAAAGGGCAGGGAAGGCCCGCATTTCGAGAAGGATTGCAAAGGCTTGGCCTTTGCTGGGGTCCAGGGGCAAAGCCCCAGTCTAATAAAAGCCTAAGTTCTAATAAAAGTCTCTCGTCTAATAATTACTACGCCGTGTTGATGTCGCAACCCCTCCTGAAAGGAACGATGGGGCGAGGGGCGGCGCGGTGCGCCTGGCGATCTCTGCGGACGGCGGGGGTCGAACCCGCACTTCCCGAGGGAAAGCAGATTTTAAGTCTGCTGCGTCTACCGTTTCGCCACGTCCGCGCCGGCTGGTTTTACTCCCGCGCGAGCCGCGCCGCGATATCGAGGGCGCGGCGCAGCAGGGTTTCGTTTGCCTCGGGGGTGAAAAAGCCGCTATGCGCCGCCAATGTCACGTTTTCCAGCGCCGCCAGGGGATGCCCCGCCGGCAAGGGCTCGGTGGTGAAGACATCGAGGGCGGCGTGGCCGATCCGCCCGCTCTCCAGTGCCGCGAGCAGCGCCGCCTCCTCGATCAGCGCCCCGCGCGCCGTGTTCACCACGATCACCCCCGGTTTGAGGCGGGCGAGGCGGGCAGCGTCGAGAAACCCCCGCGTCTCATCGGTGAGCAGCAGGTGGAGCGAAACCACGTCGCTCGTGGCGAGCAGCTCCTCCAGCGCCACGAACGTGACGCCCGCCGCCGCTTTCGGGCTGCGGTTCCAGGCCACGACCCGCATCCCCGCGCCCAAGGCGATCCGCGCGACCTCGGCGGCGATGCCGCCAAAGCCGATCAGCCCGAGCGTCTTGCCGGTGAGCTGCACCCCCGAAACCCGCGGCCAGAGGCCGGCCCGCACGCCGCGATCCATCCGCGCGATGCCGCGCGCCGCCGCCCACATCAGGGCGATCGTATGTTCGGCGACCGCGGTATCGCCATAGCCCTTGATGGTATGGACGGTGATGCCAAGCTCGGCCAGCGCCTCGGGCTGCATGTAGCTGCGCGCGCCGGTGCCGAGGAAAATGACATGGCGCAGCGTCGGGCAGTTTTTCAGCGCCGCGGTGGGCAGGGCGGAGTGGTCATCGAGCACGAAATCATAGCCGGCGAGCAGGGCGGGCAGCGCCTCGGGCGCGACGCGGCTTGCCGCGTTGACCGTGATCGGCGGATCATCGTCCCGCCTGACCCGCGCGAACACCGCCGCCATCGTCGCATCCGCGTCGAGAAACAGACCCCGCATGAAGCACCCCCGGCTTGAAGCCCCCACTCTGCTGAAGCCCGCGCCGCTGAACAAGGGGCGCGGCTGGCGCTGGCTGCGGCGCGGGCTGGTGGGCGGGGTTTTTGTCCTCGTCTGGGGCGGGCTCGTGGTCGCGGGGCTCTGTCTCTGGCTGATCCACGACCTGCCGCGCCCCGAGGAGGCGCACGCGCTGCGCCGCCCGAGCCTGGCGCTCGCCGATCTGTCGGGGCAGGTTTTCGCCCGCTATGGCGATACGGTCGGCGATATCGTGCATCTGCGCGAGCTGCCGCCCTATGTCGCGCAGGCCGCCGTCGCCGTCGAGGATCGCCGTTTCTGGAGCCACGGCGCGCTCGACGGGCGTGGCCTGTTGCGTGCCGCCTTCGTCGATCTCCGCGCCCGCCGCGTCGTCCAGGGCGGCTCGACATTGAGCCAGCAGGTTGCCAAAACCCTGTTCTTGAACAATTCCCGCACCTGGCGGCGGAAATTCCAGGAAGTGCTGCTGACCTTCTGGCTCTATGACCATTTCAGCCGCGCCGAGATCCTCGAAATCTGGCTCAACCGGGTCTATCTCGGCGCCGGCGCCTATGGCGTCGATGCCGCCGCGCGGGTCTATTTCGGCGTCGGGGCGCGGCAACTGACGCTCTGGCAAGCGGCGCTGATCGTGGGCCTCGCCCGCGCCCCCGCCCGCTTCAACCCGCACACCAACCCCGAGGCCGCCGCCGCCCGCGCCCGCCAGGTGCTCGACGCCATGCTCGCCACGGGCGCGATCAGCGCCGCGCAAGCCGCGGCCGCTTCCCGCGCCATCGCCCTTCCCGCCCACGCCCAGGGCGCCGGCGGCTGGTTCGCCGATTGGGCGGCCGAAGAGGCCGAGGCGAGCCTGCCCGAGGGCCGCGACGTCGTGCTCCGGACCACCCTCGACCTGCCCCTCCAGCAAGCCGCCGAGCGGGCGCTGGCCACCCTGCTCGACGGCCCCGGCCACGCCTTGGGGGTCTCGCAGGGCGCGGTGGTTGTGCTGGAGGCGGCGACGGGCGCGGTGCGGGTGATGGTGGGCGGGGGAAAAAACCTCGCAGGCGGCGACTTCAACCGCGCCACCCAAGCCCGCCGCCAGCCCGGCTCGGCGTTCAAGCCGATCGTCTGGCTCACCGCACTGGAACACGGCGAGACCCCCGAGAGCCTGGTGGAAGACGCGCCCTTGCGCCTCGGCGCCTGGGCGCCCGCCGATATCGAGCACCATTATCAGGGCGCGATCACCCTCACCACGGCGCTGGCGCAATCCTCCAACACCGCCGCGGTGCGCCTGCTGCTGCGCGCGGGCGGGCCGCGCGCCGTCATCGCGACGGCGCGAAAACTCGGCCTCACCGATCCGCTGCCCGACGACGCCTCGCTGGCGCTCGGCACCGCGTCCCTCGGACTTCTCGAATTGACAACCTCTTACGCACCGTTCTTCAACGGCGGCTTTCGCGTCCGTCCGCAATTCCGCGCCGGCGCTGACGCCGCGCGCGTCGCGGTGATCCACCCCGCGCAGGCGCTGATGATGCGGCGCATGCTGGAGGCGGTGGTGACCAGCGGCACCGGCCGCGCCGCCGCCGTGGCGGGCCTCACGGTCGCCGGCAAAACCGGCACCTCGCAAAACTACCGCGACGCCTGGTTCATCGGCGGCGCCGAGGGGCTGCTGGTCGGCGTCTGGCTCGGCAACGACGACGGGGCGCCGATGCAGGGCGTCACCGGCGGGGGGCTGCCGGCGAAGTTGGTCAGGGAAATATTAGACAAGGCGAGGGCGCTGCCCTTATCCCCCATTGGAACCCGCTGGGGCCCAAGGCCCCAGACCCCATGACGGAGAAGGATCGGCATGCACTGGCAGGATCGTATCGAGAATTACGCACGGGAAACCGGCTTCCCCCAGTGCCTCTTCATCGGCCCCGACGGCCGCGTCGTCGGAACCTGGATCATGGGCAATGATTATCGCGTGAAATCCGCCTATTATGGCGGCTACCCGGCCGGCTATCTCCGCCGCATCCGCGCGCTTTTTCCGGACAAGAAAAGCATCCTCCATTTGTTCAGCGGACAAATCGATCTGACGGTCTTCCCCGGGGACACGGTTGACATCAACCCAAAGTTGAAACCGACCTATGTCGATGACGCGCAAACGCTCAAAGCTGTCCCGCTCGAAAAATACGACCTCGTGCTCGCCGATCCGCCTTACAGTATCGAGGACGCGGACCACTACCAGACGACGATGGTGAAGCGGAACCTGGTCATGCGCGCGCTGCGGCGGCTGCCGGTCGGGGCGCATGTGGTGTGGCTGGATCAGGTCCTGCCGATGTATCGCAAGGATGCTTTCGCAATAGACGCCGCCATCGGCATGTGGAAGTCGACCAACCACCGATTCCGCGGCATCACGATTTTCCGACGCAGCGACCAAGCGATCTCGCACAACGTCGCATCGGCCACAAAGCGCCGGATTGCTGCCAAATCAGAACGGTTGGGAAACCGCGCGTGAGGGCGAAGCGGGAATGTCCGGGCGGCAATGCGGCGCGATCAAACCGCCCCACGCGGGAGGAGCGAAACCCCCAACCTACCCGAGCAACCGCCCGATCACCCGCGCCGTGTAATCAACCACCGGGATGATCCGCCCGTAATTGATCCGCGTCGGCCCGATCACGCCGATCGCGCCGACGATGCGGTCGGCGGCGTTGCGCGCTGGCGCCACCACCATCGAGAGGCCGGCGGCGTCGAACAGGCCGCTCTCGGCGCCGATGAAAATCCGCACGCCCTCGGAAACCTCGACCAGTTCCAGGAGCTTGAGCATGGTTTCCTGGGTCTCCAGTCGCTCGAAAAGCTGCTGGATCGTGCTCAGCCGGTCGAGCGCCGTGACATCGGCGAGCAGCTTGGCCTGGCCGCGCACGATCAAGCTGCCGCCGCGCCCCTCGCCGGTCCAGGTGGCGAGGCCGGCGGCGACGACGTCGGCCGAAAGCTGGTCAAGCTCGGTGCGGTTGGCAGCGATCTCGGCGCTCACGATGCGCCGCAGCTCGGCGATCGGGCGGCCGGAAAGCCGCGCGTTGAGGTAGTTGCTCGCCTGCTGCAAGGCCGAAAGCGGCAGGCCGCGCGGGGTCTCGATCACCCGGTTCTCGACCTGGCCCTCGGCATTGACCAGCACGACGAGCGCCCGGCCCGAGCCCAAGGGGACGAACTCGATATGCTTGAGCGCGCTATCGGATTTCGGCGCGAGCACCAGGCCGGCCGCCGCCGAGAGACCGGAAAGCAGGGTGCCGGCCTCGGCCAGCGTGTCCTCGAGGCTGCGCCCGGAGGTCGCGAGCGCGGCGCTGATCGCCTCGCGCTCCTCTTCCGACAAATCGCCGAACTGCAATAGCCCATCGACGAACAGCCGCAAGCCGCGCTCCGTGGGCAGCCGCCCGGCCGAGGTGTGCGGCGCATAGAGCAGGCCCGACTCGGTGAGATCGGCCATGACATTGCGAATGGTCGCCGGCGACAGCGCCAGCGGCAGGCGGCGCGAGAGGGTGCGGCTGCCGACCGGCTCGCCGGTCTCGACATACTGCTCGACGATCTCGCGCAACACCGCGGCCGAGCGGGCATCGATGCCGGGCGGCAGATTGGCGCGGCGCGGCGGGGTGACTTTTTGGTCCATCGGCGAAGCCCCCGATTGCCCGCCAGTCTTAGGGGCTGCCCGCGCCGTAGTCAATTTCCCCGCGCTTCTCACCCGGCGCGAAACGATGCCATGTCCGCCGCTATCCCGTTACGCGATGATTCCAGAATCCAGGACTCATCTCGGTATGGGTCAGTGAGGAGAGAGGAGACGGAAGGTTGTCACGAGCAATGCCGCGAGGGTGAGCTGGCCGCCGAGCACGGTGCCGATCATCACCCAGGTCGAGGGGAGATGAGCGACACGGCCCTTCACCTCGGCGACATCGAGGGCCAGCCTGTCCACTTTATCGCCGAGCGTGAGAAGATGGGCGATCCGGCCCTTCACTTCGCTGGTATCGTTCTCCATCTTCTGCAACCGGTCATCCATGCGCGTCAGCAACGCCTCAAGCCGGGGGAGAGTGTCTTCCAGGTGACGGAGCCGCGTTTCCATATCCGGATCATGGGGACCATCGCCGCCACCGGCACGCCCGCCACGCGACCTGTGCGGAAAAGGGGCGACGCTCATTTTTTCTCCTCTGTCGGAGAGACCTCACCATCGACGATCGACTTTACGTGTTGCCGAACATAGCCACATTTTTGGCAAAATAAAGTATAAGCGGCAACGCCAACCCAGTTAGTCGCAAGAACCATACCAACAATATTTTTGCTCCTTATATTCTGGCTCATAATATACCAATCATCCGTTCCGCAAAAAGGACATTTATTATGATTTATCCGGAGATTGATCTTCTCATCTACCGCCTTAGGTGATTCGATGTCCGGTTCATCGCTCATGAGAACAACCCATCCAGCTCCCGCTTTTTGGCCCATGCCGAGGCGGCTACCCGAGGCCACTTAAGAGGAGCCCGCCCCGGATGGCAAGGATGGCTCACCTCGCCAGCGCCATCATATCCGCCGCGAGCCGCGCCCAGTCGAGCCCCGCCGGGTCCAATCCCCTGGCGTCGATCCAGTCCGGCGAGAGCAGCGCGTAGGCTTCCTCGGCATAGGCGCACCACCACGCCCAGGTCATGCGCTTGAGCCCGCCCCAGGTGACGCAAACCGGGCCCACGGCATTATAGCCGACGAGCGGCACGCAATGCCCGCCCCAGCTTCCCGGCGCGTCCGTGGTCGCGGACCAGACCTCTTCGCTCTGCGCCGAGAGCGGCAGCGCGAGGCCGGCATAGAGCGCGCCAAACGTCGCGCTCGCGCCGCGCACCGCTGCGAGATCGCGGGGATCGAGGGTTGCAGCCCCGGTCAGCGTATCCGGCCCGCCATCGGGCGTCGCCATGCCATGCGCGATCCAGTAGCGGAGCGCCGCACTGCACGCCGCCCCGCGATCGCTCGCCGGATCGCCTGGCCGATAGCCCGCGATCGCGCCATAGGCAGCGAGCACCTGGGCATCGTCCATCACCACCGCTTGCGCATCGGTATAGGTGGTCCATTGCTGGATGACATGGCCGATCGCCGCAACCGTGCAGTCCCCCACTTGATCGTTGGCGAGCATCGGCCAGGCGGGGATGCGCGCATACCAATCGATCGCCGGTGGGGCGAGGATGTCGGTCACACCATAGCGCGCGAGCGGGCGGATCCGCGGATCCGGCGCGTCGCCGCGCGTGCGGCCAAGTTTCATCAGGCCGTGATCGGTCATGCGGAAAGTTCCCTTTCATAGGCGGCGATCCGGTGATCCGCGAAGGGATCGAGCGCCGGCGCGCCGATCGCGATGAGCGCGCGCGGGTGGAGATAGAGACCGGGCAGGAAGGGCACGTCCGGCACCGGGTCATCGCCATTGTGATAGAGCCGGAGCGGGGTTTTCGCGAGACGGCGGCGCAACTTCCACGACCCCGCGCGCGGCGCCCCGAAGGTGACGACGGCGCGCGGCGCCATCCCCGCCGCAAGCGCGAGCCCGGCGAGCAACAGCGCCAGCGCGCCGCCGAGGCTGTGCCCGGTGAACACCATCCCAGTGCCATCGACCCCCGCCAGCGCACCCCAAAGCGCCCGCGCCCCTTCGAGAAACCCGGCATGGCAGCAGCCGAGTTGGCGATCGCAGCACGGACGGATGGCGAGATCGCGCAGCCAGTCGCGCGGATCGGCGGTGGTGCCGCGACAGGCGATCACCGGAACACCACCAGGGGTGCGCAGGATGGCGTGGACATCGCCCACCGCCCAATCGGGTGCGTCGGTATAGGCGGCGGCGGCGATGCGGGCGAGGGCGGCATCAGCCGCCATGGCGAAACTGCGCGGCCTGGCCAGCGAGAATAGCCTCCGCCTCGGCCGGCGTCAGCGCCGTGGCACGCGCCGAGGCCGGGACGGCAAGCCCGACCGAGGCTTCGAGCACCGGCAGCATGACATCGGCGGCGGTGAGGATTTCGGGCACCGGCGCCGGCAGGCTCGGCACTTGCGAAAGTGCCGCGACCATGGCGTTGACCCCGGCCACGAGCTGCGCCACCGCGGGCTGCGCGGCTTCTGCGTTGGCGGCGCGCGCCACCGCGCTCGACGCCGCCTGCACCGCCGATAGCGCATTGTCCATTTGCGTAAGCTCGGCCGCGGACAGGAGATTGCCCTGGCGCAGATCGGCAGCAGCGGCGGCGAGGCCGGTTGCGATGTCATCGGCCTCGGTTGCGAAACTTCCGAGCGTCACCGTGCCATTGACACAGGCGGCGATAAAAAAAGCCGCCCCGAGGGCGGCGGCGAGAGCGGCGGATTTGGCGGGAAACATCTTTTTTCTCCGGGTTTGCGGGGGGGGGTGAGTTGTGGCGCGGGAAGTGCTGCCGTCAGGGCCGCGACGGATCCGGGGCGTGCATCCGCGCGCTCATGATCGCGGTATCGAGGCGGGTGTTGATCTGGCCGAGCGAGGCGTTGATCTGCGCGATCACCGCGCGCTCGGCGTCCACGCTTTCATCAATCCGCCGGCCGATCGCAGCGAAGCGTTCGGCCTCGTCGCTGCGTTCAGCGACCATCTGCTGTTGTAGATTCTCGATCGATTTGTCACGAATGCGGGCTTCGGCGGTGATCTGCTCTTCCTCGTGGCCAATCTCGATCGCGACATAGAACACCGAGGTCAGCACCGCGCCGACCATGCCAATCAGCGACAGCAGATTTCCCGCGGTAATGACGCCATCGAAGCGGACATTACCGCGTGCCCGCTCTTCCATCACGCATCTCCGGCGCCGGCGAGCGCGGGATTGACGGCGATGCCCGCGACTTCCGGCCACCGCCGCGGATTGCCATCGCGCGCCAGCTTCTCCGCCTTGGCGAGTTTCGCTTTCAGCGCGCTATAGAGCTGGCCGGTTGAAATCATGTGCAGATCAGTGTTTTTCGGGAAATCGTCAGGCGTCAGCAGATAGCGGAGCGGCTGCCCGAGCGGCGCCCGCCCGGCGCGGCGCGCCGGCGCATCGAGATAGCCCGCGAGCGTGATCTCGATCTGCCCGGTCGGGAAAAAATCCTGGCGATGGATGATCCGCCAATAGCTCGCGGCGGCGCCGGTGTTGTCGGGATCGAGGGATTTTACGAGAGCCATGGGGGATTTCCTATTGCAGGCGCGCCCAGAGCGCGGGGGCGGCGAAATAGACGAAGCGGAGCGCGCTGTTGGCGGCGAGGCTCGCCGGTGCGCCGGCGAGTGTCTGGCCGGTATTGGCGCTGAGCGTGAGCGTGGAGATCGCGGGCAGCGTCGCGATCGTCACCTCCTGGCCGTCGATCGGGGCGGCGGGCAGGGTGACAGAGAGGGCTGCGAGCGTCGTGGAACCGGCAATCTGCAACAGCGAACAATTGTTCGGAACCGTGAGGCTGGCGCCCGAACTCGGGGTTTGATAGCTGTAGGATTGCTCGGCCCGCGCGCCCAGCAGCGCCACCGGCGAACCGTTCGCCCCCGCCGTGCCGAGCGCCACGGCGCCGCTGCCAGCGCCGGCGAGGGCAACGCCGCTATCGGGGAGCGCGCCGGCACTCACGAGGGCTGCCGCCTGGCTCGCCGAACCTGGCGAGAGGGCCAGGTAATTGCTAAATCCGGCGACCGGCACAAGCCGCAGGAGATCCGCGTAATTCGCGGCAAACCGCGTCTCGGCTACGCCCTGGGTGTTGAATTGCAGCGCGATCGCGGCATCACTCCCCGTGCTCGTGAAGCCCACGGGAGCGGTCGTGACCCCGCCTGACACCCGCACGCCGTTCACCGCCGCGGGCGTTACCGTGCTGATCAGCGGCGCGAAGGCGAGATTGGATTTGTCCCAGCCATTGCCGACATCGAGCACATTGCCCGCAGCCCCGGTCGCGGGCGCGCCCAGCGTGAGCGTCGTGCCGGCACCGGCCGAGGTCATGGCTGCCCAGGTGACACTTCCCGGCGCGTAGGCGATCAGCGCCCCCTCCGCCGGATGCACCGTGACAAAAACCCCAGCGCCTGCCTCGGAATGAGCCGAGAGCGCGGCGAGCGGCGTGGCAAACGTGATGGCGCCGTTGAAGGGCAGCACGGCGGTCAGGGCCGCGCTCAGCGTGATGGTGTTGCCGGCGATCGCGGTGATCGTCGTATTCGCCGCGATCGCGCTGTTGCCAAGGGCCACCATGCCGACACTGAGCCCGCTCGCGGCATAGAGCGTGAGCGTGGTGGCGCCCGCCGGGGCGGTGTTGAGCACGCTGGCCGGAACAAATGCGATTTCCCCGGCAAGGGCATTGCGCAGATTGAGCGCGATGCTGGCCGCCGTATCGCCGCTCGCGACCGTATAGCTGGCGCTCGCCTGACCGCCGATCAGCGCCGCCGAGGTCGCGGTCAAGGTCAGGACATCGCCCGCCTTGGGCGCGCCACCAACCGTGAAGCTGCTCGCCGCGAGCAGCCCCGTCTGCACCGCGTAGGCGCCGGAGGTGGCGACCGAGGTGTTGCCGGAAAGCGTGATAGCACCTGTCGTGGTTTCGATATCGACGGGCACGGCGCAGCCTGCGAAGCAATTGCCAGTGATCGTCGCTGCCGCGATCGCCGTGATCTGCACCCCCAATCCGCCGTCATTGGGCAGGATGTCGCAGCCGGCAAGCGTGAGACGCGCCGAGGGCGCATCGATGCGGAGCGCCGGGAACGGGCCGATCACGCCGCCATGGCTATAGCGCGTGAGCTTGCTGTCGGTGATGTGGATTTCATAGACGGCATCGCCCTTGATGTCGAACACGGCACCTTGCGCGAAGCCCACCTCCATGCCGGAGACGCTCAGCATGAGGTCGGGGCCGGCCGCGGAAATCCCGGTATTGGGCGCCGGATTGGCGATCTCAAAGAGCGGCGCAGGATCGCCGAAATCGTCCGCGACATAGCCATAGACGGTGAAATTGCGCAAGCTCGTGGTCAGCAGCGTGCCGCTTTCCGTCACCTTGAGCACGGTGCCCACGGAATCGAAGCTGGTGGCTACGAAATTACCGGCGAGCGTGCCGCCATCGACGAGGATCGCAATGCGGTAGCCAAAGACGAAATTGCCAACCGCGATCGGCCCGCCATTGGTCGTGCTCGCGGCCGCGGTCGGACTGCCATTGCCACTGACCTGCAACCACACCCCGTTGGTCGTGACATAATCGCGGAGATAGTAGCTGTTCTGGAGGGCGTTGCAGGTCGCGCCACTGGCCAGGGGCGCGAGCAGCGGCGCGGAAAGGGTGATGGTATTGCTGCCAAGTTCGGCGATGGTGGCGCCGAATGGGATCGCGGCATTGCCGGAGATCGGCATGCCGACGACAACGCCTTCGAGGCTGGTCACGGCGAGCACGGTGGCGCCGATCGCGGCGCCCGCGCTCAAGGTCAAGCTGGTCGTGGTGATCGCCCCGGTGCCGCCGCCGGAATAGTGCAGCACCTCATCCTCGAACACGCCATAGGAAAAGAAATTATCGGCGATGAAAAGAATATCGGCGGCGTTGGGGATGGCGAAACAGACGTTCAGCGCGCAGATGCGGTTGCCGGTGATGAACACATCACCCATGGTCGTCCCCGCCGGCATCGCGAGAAAATCATAGGCGTTGGTCACCTGATTATCGCGAAAGACGAAATCGGCGACGGCGGATAATGCCGCGTTGCCGAGCAGGAGCGGCGGATAGGCGAGCGGCCCGCCCGGCTGATCGATCTGGTTGGGATAATAAAAACAGAGCCGCTCGACCAGCACCGCGGGGCCGATGAGAAACGGCGATTGCGCCGTCGCGGTGATCCAGATCTGGCTTCCCGCATGGCCGTAGGGATAGCCAAAATCGGTGCCGCCATCGCCGATCAGCGCGACGTTCTGCAAAATCACTTGTGCTGCGCCGGCGAGCAGGATCGGCCCGCCGGCGGGAATATAGAGCGCCTTGTTGGCGGCGCTCGCAGCAGCGACGGCGGCGGCGAATTTCACCGAATCATCGGTCACGCCATCGCGCGCCAGGCCAAAATCATTGACATTGAGCCGATCGGCGAAGCGCGCGGCAAGCGTGCGCGCGGTGCTCGTTGCGGCGGCGAGCGCGGTTGCGGCCGAGAGGTCGGTCGCGCTGATCGCCCCGCCGCTGATCGCGACCGCCCCGGCATTCTGCACCGCCAGGCTGCCCAGCCCAAGATTGCCGCGTGCGGCAGCGGGATTGGCGAGGTCAGCGAGATTGTTGGCGCTTTGCAACGCGCCGGTGATGCGCGCGTCATTGCCTGCCGCCACGGTGCCGGCGGTGCTGCCGATATTGGCAGCAAGGGTCGCCGAGGCGAGCGTCAAGCCGTTGCCGATCGCGATGGTTTCGGGCGTGCCGGCGCCGAGGCTCGCGCGGCCGAGCAGCGCGCCGGTGGGCACGGTGATCGCGGGCTGCGTGCTGGCGAGCAGCGTTGCCACCGTGACACTGGTGGTGGCGCCGTTCTGCTGGAGCGGCAGTTCGTCATCGGCATTGGCGGTCGTTGCAACCGGCAATTGCGGAATCGTTGGCATCAGGAAAACCTTCGCTGGAGACGGGGTGCGTGCCGGGCGGGCGTGCGGTCGCGGTAATTACGCTCAGGCAATGGCGAGCCAGCCGCTGGCGTCGGTGCCGGTCTGCTTGATCCAGTAGGTGGCACCGACGCCGCCGGCGAGATTGCGATAATCCGACCCCGGCGGCGCACTCACGACGCCGGCGGGCGAGCCCGTGCCGATCGCCGATATCACGCCCTCGGGGGCGGCATCGGAGGTGATGCGCAGCACGCCGCTGCCGTTCGGATGGAGCCGCAAATCACCATTATTGACGCTGCCGATTGTCATGCTGCCATCACCGGGGAACCCGAGATAGCCGCCGAGCGGCACCACGCCGGCGCGCCACGACCCCCAAGTTCCGGTCCATTCGACATCGCTGTTCGCCGGCACCGTGAGATCAAAGAGTGTCCAGTTTTCCTGGAACGGAGAGGAACCGACACGGGTGAACACGGTCTCAGTGTTGCAGCGCGTGCGCAAGCGGCGGTCGTTGGGCACGGGTGCCGCGACCGTGGCGACGGCGCTGGCGCCCGTGCCATCGCCGCTGATGGTAACGGCAACGCTTGCCCCGATCGCACCATAGCCCGAGCCGGAAGCGGTGAGCGCGATGCCGATGATCGCGCCGTTGCGAATATAGGCGATGGCGGTGGCGCCGCTGCCGCTGCCGCCAATGCTGACCGTGGCATTGGTATAATTCGCCCCGCCATTGAGAACGCGCACGAAGCCGATCGTCCCCGCCATCGCCGATTGCGAGGCCGAGATCATCGTGGCGATCGGCCCGCCTGGCGCTGTGATCATGAAGCTATCGAGAATATCGGGGAAAACGATGGTCTGCGGCCCGCTGCCGGAGGTGACCGGATTGAGCGTATAGAGCGTCTCGTTATTCCAGGAATTGCCCGCGATGATGACCGAGTCGGTGGCACAGCTCAGGCATTGATCGATCGATGCGGTGCCGCTGCCCATGAAGCTGTTGCGGCGGATCGCGACATTCTGCGCCCCGTCGCGGAGCACGATGCCGCCACCTTGGGAAAACCCGATCCAATTGCCGGAGATTTCCATGAAGTTGCAACTCAGACCGAAATTATTTCCTGCCCCATCGGTCTCGACATTGTTGACCTGAATGGCCCAGAGCGTGCAATTCTGAATGCGGTTGCCGATCACGCGCATGTTGAGGCTGCCGCCGGGATTGATGCCGATGCCGGGGCCGCTGATGAAATTGCCAATCACATCGCCATGGATCGAGCCCCCGGCGTCGATGCCATAGGGTGCGCTCCCGGCGAGCCAGACGACGGTGTTGCCGGAGACCCGACTATAGGACGCATTCGCGAGGATGCCTGCACCTTGCGCGCCGTTATCGACCAGCAAATTGCCCTCAACGGCGAGCGCCTGGCCGGAGACCGCGATGCCATAATAGGTGTTATCGTGGCAGATATTATTGGCGACTAGGATTGCCAGGGCGTCGGGATTGGCATTGCCCCAGACCGGGGGCGTCGTGTTGGACTGGTTGAAATTGCCGATCGAAATGCCACGCTGATTATTCCATGCCCGGCAATCGACGACCTGGCAGAGATGGAGTTTTTGCACGAAGGTCGGGTCGGTATAGTCAATCACGATGCCGTAGGCGCCATTGTCGTGCGCGCGGCAGCCCGCGATCTGCACCCCCATCACGGCCTGCACCCAGACCCCATGCACCGCGTTGCCATAAAACGCGCAATCGCGCAGTTCATACTGCACATGTTCGGGATCGGAAGCCTGTATGGTGAGGCCCGAGCCCATCGTCGGCCCGGCGGCGTTGGTGAAGCCGCATGCGGTGAAAATCGCCCGCGTGCAGGAGGGAGTGAGCAGAACCGCCCAGGTATCGGCGGTGATCGTGGCGTTGGCATCGAAGAGAATGCCGGAGGCGAAGAAACTCGTGCTGGCAATCGAAATCCAAGAGCCCCCAGCGGATTGCGTATCGCGGTGGAGGACGGTCTCTCCGGGCACGCCGAGCAGCACGACGGCGGCTCCGGTGATGGTCCACTGTCCGGTCACGCAATAGGTTTTTGGCCCAAAACGAAGCGGCCGGCCCGAGGCCAGCGCCGCGTTGAGCGCCGCGGTGTCGTCGGTGACGCCATCGCCCACCGCGCCAAAACTCTCGACCGAGACAGCATCTCCGAGAAACGCCGCAAGCTGGCGCGTGGCGCTCGCGCCGGCGGCGATCGCCGTCATCGCCCCGGCGTTCACTCCCGCCACATTGGCGATCCCTTGCATGAAGCTCGCATAGGGGATCGCGACATTGTTGCCGTTCTGGCCGAGCGGCACGAGATCGCTGGCTTGCGGCGCGGTCCCCGGGGGCAGCAGCGGCACCGAGTAGGGCGCGGCGGTTGCCGAAAGCGTGCCGTTGGCGAGTTCGAGATTGGCGCCGATGGCAATCCCGCTCGGCCCCGCCAGCGAATTTCCGGGGTTGCCGAGCAGCGTATTGGGCGCCAAGGCCATCACCGGTTGCACCCCCGCAAGCAGTTGCGCGCGCGTCACCTTGCGCGTCACACCGTTCTGGCTCGTCGGCAATTCGTCAGTGTCGGAGGCGGAGATCGCCTGCGGCAACTGGTCGATGGTCATCATGCCGGGCTCCCGGTAATCAGGATCGGGTTGCCGTTTTGGTCGGTCAGCACCGCGCCGGTGCTGGTGATGAGATCGTTGGGCAGCGCCGGCAGCGAGGAGAGCGAGATCACCGGCAGAAGAATGCTCCGCGCGAGTGTCCGCCCGGACAAAGTGCCGATGGTGATGGTGACGGTATAGACCGTGCCGGATTGCCCGGCGGCGAGCCACAATACCGCGATCGCGCCATTGGCGAGCGCTGCGTTGAGTGTCAGATCGCCGGGATTATCGGGTGCGATGGTGACGCCGATGGTTGCGATGCCATCGCCCGGATTGCCGGTGAGGGCGGCCGAGATGTCGAACTGATAGTCGAGGACGTCGTTCGGATCCTTGAGCGGCCAGAGCGGGAGTTGCGGCGCTTGCGCCTGCGTGCCGCGCGGCACCGGGACGAAACCGTCGAGCACGACGGTGCGCGCGGTCGAGGGCTGCCAGACATGGCTTGCGGGTGTCGACATGGCGTGCTCCGAAACCTTCCCGTTACCACTCAAGAATGATGAGGCCGGCGCCACCTGGCCCGCCGCCGCCGCCGGCGATCCCGCCGGAGCCGCCGCAGCCGAAAAACGCGCCGGGGAAACCGCCCAGCGCGGTGGTGCTGCTGCCCGCCGGGCCGAACGTGCTGGCGCCGCCGAATGCGCCCCCGCCAGTGCCGCCGAGCAGGCCGCCGCCGGAGAATGTCAGGCCGTTCTGGCCGACCTGGCCGGGGAAATTGATCGCGCCACCGGCGCCGACCCCGCCATTGGTGGCGCCCGCGCCGGCCCCGCCGGTCGTGCCGGCCCCGCCGCCGCCACCGCCGCTCGCCGAGGCGAGGGCGCCAAAACTCGTGGTTCCGCCAGGCAGACCGGCAGCGCCGCCGGCGCCGATGGTGAGCGCGATGAGGGCGCCGGGGCTCGCCGGGAAATAGCCCTCGGCGTAGCCGCCGCCGGCGCCCCCGCCGCCCGCGCCCCCGCCGCCCGCGCCACCGCCCCCGCCGCCGCCCCAGAGCCGCGCCTTGACCTGCGAAATCCCGCTGGGCACCACCCAATCTGTGCTCGCGGCGATCACCGCCATGCGCGAGACGCCCGGCGTCAGCGCCGGCAGTTTGTAAGGGATGAAGGGTGCGGCGGGCAGAGTTGCGATATTGCTGGCCGTGATGGCGCTCTGCCCATAGCTCACGGTGATGACATAGAGCCCGACCCAGCCGCTATCGACAGGGGGCGTGAGTTGCGTACCCGTGGTCGCCGGCGCGCCGGATTTCACCTGCAACTGCACGGTTTCGACGCGCGCGGTATTCTGCGCGGCGCCGGAATTGTTCGGCCCGCTATAGGGTTGCGTCGGGTTGGCGGCGTTGTAGTAGGGCAGCACGACAGGATCGGTATCGCTCTCCTCGAACGCCGCCTCGATCAGATAGTTGATCGACTGGCCCGAGGTTGAGGGCGTGGTCAGGGTAAAACTCGTGGCCGTCGTGTTGATGCCCATCTTGATCAGGGGATCGGTGTTGTCGGCCGGCAACGAGCCATAGGCGAGCGGGTCGATGGTGGTGAGGGTGGTGATGCTGCCGGGCCCCACCGTGACGCTGAGCGAGGCCGGCGTCGTCGGCTGACAGGCGAGGCCATCGACGACGGTGTTGCGCCCGAGTGTCGCCTGTATGAGATAGCCGAAGGCGATGAGCGCGTTGCGATTGATCGTGAGCAGGTCTGTATCAAGCGGAATGGCGCCGGGATAGACGATGTTGCGGTCCATGGAAACTCCCTCGGGCGGGCGCGCGGGCGCGCGGGCTCAGTTGCTGATGCGGGTCCAGGCGATGGTGGCGGCGGGCATGGTGGCGGCGATCACGGCGTCGATGTCGCTATCGCTCACCGCTTGCTCGACCATGCCGAGATCGGCGTATTCGATCGGCCCCACGCCGTAGCCACCGCCCTCGCCCCACCCCGCGACATTGGCGATGCCATTGGCGAGCGGGCGATAGGCGGTGATGAAACATTGAAACGGCAAGCCGAGATCACCCCAGCCACCGGCAAGATTGTAGCCAGCGCCGCCAAGATTGTAGCTTCCGGTATCGGCCGGGCGCGCCGGCTCGAAGACGTCCGGCGCCCGTCCGGTGAGCGCGGTCAGCGCGGCGATGATGGCGGCGCGGGTGCCGCGCGGGCGCAGCATCTCGCTTTCGATCGCGCTGCGAAAGGCGGTATCTGATTGCTCCGGCCCGCGCGGCAAACTATCACCGAAGAAATCCGCCGAGATCATGTCGAGGAAAATCCCGCTCGCCGTCGCGATGCGGGTCTGTAGCATGACATAGCCGAGGAGGGCGTAGAGCCAGGCCCAGATCGCGCCGATGCCAGCGAGCAAGGCGTTCAGGATCGGGCTCGGCGTGCCGAACCAGGGCGGCAGCACGGCCGCGATGCGCGAGGCCATATCGTTCTGGTCGCCGGTTGCCATCTCAGTTCACCACCACGCTCGCGGCCTTGACGACGCCATTGGCCGGCGGCGTGATGTCGGCCGTGGCGCCATTGAGGGTAATGTCGGTGACGTTGACGACCGCCGGATCGGCGTCATAGGCGAGCTGCGCGATGCGCGAATAGGCGAGGCTGGCGCCGATCGGTAAGGCATCGACGTAGCTGGTGATGGCTTGCGCGACTTCCCCGACAATGGTGGTGAGCGTCGCATTGGCGGCGATGGTGACGGTGAGAACGATCGCGACCGGCACATCAACGGGGCCAAGGACGGCGAAGCTCGAGCCGATCGGACGCACCGCCTCGATCGCCGCACTCACCGTCTGCAACAGGCTCGCCGGCGGATTGCCGGTGCCATTATCGACGGTCACGGTGAAAAACCCCATCTGCGGGGCGCCGGCGGCGTTGGTGTTTTCCGCGATCAGGTAGTTCAGGCCTTGCTGCACGCTGCTCACCGCGTAGCCGACGGCAATCGGCGTCGCGAGCGAGCGGGAGTTGATGTAGTTGACGAAGCGGGCGCGAAACGCAGCGTCGGTCTCGGCGTTCAGCCCGCCGGTGAAGGCCTGCGGATTGCTCACCTGATCGACGCCGGGCATCGCGGTGCCGAGCAATGTCACGGTTCCTGGTTGGACATTTCCCGCCGCCCCCGGTGTCGTCGCCACGACCGGCACGCTGATCGCACCGAGGCCTGCGGCCAGCACATAGCCATTGAGCGTTCCATTCCAGGCGGGATTGGCAGGGTCGGCGATGACCGTGAAACTCTCGGTGCCACCGGCGGTGCTCACCGTCGCGCCCACGGGCACGAGCGCGCTATTGCTCGGGGTGAAGCGCGAAAAGGTGACGGTGCCCGAGGCTGCGACCGCGGGAAGCCGCGTCAGGCCAAAATCCGCCATCCAGCTATCGAGATCGGACCCCGCGCTGGTTGCCGCCCGGGTCATCGAGAGCACCTGGAGAATAAGCCATTGCAGCCAGAGCGCGACCGAGCTGCTCGCTTCGAGTATGGCGCGCAGCACCGAACCCACCGAGAGATCGAGCAGCGCGCTGCTCGCGCCTTGCACAGCGGCGGCGGCGTTCTGCACGAGGGTAGAAAAATTCTGCAGGTTGAGCGTCATGGCGCATTCCCGATGGCAAAGGACAAAACCTGCGTCTCCCCGCTCGGCGCATCGACATAGCTGATCGAAACGCTGAGCGTGCCGGTGGTGTCGGCGGAGATGTCAATGGCGGGTGCCGGTGTTGGCGCGACCACGGCTTCATTGAGCATTTGCGTGCGGATCACCGCCGCGATCTGCAACGGGTTCGCGGGTTGGCCCACGAACTGCGCGAGCCCCGCGCCGTAGCTCGGTTGCCAGATATAATCACCAGGATTGGTGAGGAGGCGGCGCAGCACGCGCTGCTGGCCGCGCAGCGCGCCGGCGGCAAGCGCCAGATCGCCGGTCGGGCTGACCGCCAGATCATTGCCCCATTGTTGGAAAAGATCGTTCATGGCGCGCGTGATTTCTCAGTTTTGTGGGCTGGGCGGCGAGGTCGTGGTGCCCTCGACGGTGTGGGTATGCGCGTCATAGGCGCCGCGCAGGCTGGCCAGCGTGCCGTGGCCATCGGCAACCTCGCCGCTCGCGGTGATCGAGCCGGTGACATTGAGATTGCCCGTCACGGTGAATTGCGTGGCATTCGCCGCGATCGAGCCGTCGGACAGGAGTTTGATGAAACTCCCCGATTGATGCACCAGCCAGAATTCGCCGGCGGGTGCCGCGGGTGGCGGCTGGTTGAGATTGTAGGCGGCGCCGAGCACGATGCCATGTTCGGAATCACCCTCCTGGGCGACGACGAGAACCTGATCGCCGGGTGAGGGCAGCGCGCTCAGGCCCCAGCCATTGCCAACCCAGAGCGCAAGCACCGGCAGCCAGCCACTCAGAACGCCCTCGGGCTGCAACAGCACGCGCGCCGTATAGGTGTTCGGATCGACGCTCGTCACCACGCCGAAGCGCGGCTGCGCGAGCGCCTGGTCGAGCGCGCCCGCCTGAGCGCGGAGCGCGTTCCAGAGCCGTTCCATGGCAATTGCTTCCGTTCAGGGCGTGGTCGTGCCGACGACGAGATTGGCGGGCGGCGTGAATTGGCGCTGGGGCGATGTGTTCTTCGCGCGAATGCGCTCGGTGAAGCCGCCATCGAAGCTGATCTCGCGCTCGATCGTGTCGATGAAATAGGTTTGATCGAACGCCGTGCCGCTGCCGGCAACCGCGATCATGTCGCGCGGCGAGAGCGCCAGCTCGCCGGGCAGGCGGATCACCACGACGCGCTCATGCTGGGTCAGTTCCTGCAGTTTGGTCATCGCGTATTTCAGCGCTTCATCGGGCGAAAGATTGGGCCGCACGAAAACATAGCTCTGCGGCGCGGCGCCCTGCTGACCGAGGCCCACGACGCCGCTGGCGCTGACGCTTTGCGTGAACGCGCTCGCGGTGCGGCTGTTCCAGCTTTTCACCGTCACGGAAATATCACCCGCCAGCGTGAGCGCGCGCTCCATGCGGAAATCGATCACATTGGCGCCCCCGCCAAACGCGGCATCGGCCGAAACTGTCAGTGCCGGCGCCGGATTGGGATTGGGCGGCTGGAAATAGAGCGTCGTGCCGGATACGAAAACATCGAACCCCTCGCGCTCGGCGAGCCAGACCAGAAGGTTCCATTCCGTCGTCGCGCGGGAAAACTGATCGAGCGTGATACGATCGTGCTCGTTGTTGTAGTAGCGCCCGACCGGCGTCGTCGTCGGCGTCACCACCGCCGTCATGTTATGGCCGGCGGCCAACGTGGCGGCGATCGTCGAGGCGGTCTGGTTGGCGTAGCTTTGCTGGGTGCGGGTCGCGATGAACGCGGCGGTAAGGTCGCGCCCTTGCAGCCGCACGCTCTGGCGGAGCGCATCGATCTCCAGGCTGTCCACCGCGCCGATGATCAGGCTGTTCCAGACCGTCGCACCGAGCGGTGCGCTCAGCGGCGCGAAGCCGGCCTGCAGCTCCAGCATGATAAAACTCTGCGCCGCCCAGAACGCCGCTGTCGCCACGGGATCGGCGCCGAGCGCGATGACCAGAGAGAACGTATCTGCGGCATAATGATTGTTGGCGCTGACATAGGCTTGGCGGACGCCGAGCACGGGGACGCCGTTGATCAGGGCGCGGAGCCGGGGCGCGCGCACCACCCCGCCCGCCGAGACGCCCGCCGCTGCCGCGCCGCCGCTCAGAAGCGCGGTGCCGACGAGGCCGCTTGCCACGTCTTCGCCGGGCGAAAGCGGATTGCCGAGCAAGCCGCTCATTGTTGCGCGATGCCGCCGGTGGCGTTGGGTTTGACGTCGGGGATCAGCAGCGTGTTGAGCCCGCTCAGCATCGGATCGCTGAGGTTGTTAAGCTCGGCGATGCGGATCCACTGCGTCGCATCGTTGAGATAAAGTGCCGCGAGCTGGAAGAGATTGCCCCCGGCGATGGTGATCGTTTGCATCAGGAACTCGCGTTTTGCAAATTGGTCGCGGTGCGCCCGACATAGCCCCCGGCGGCGGCGAGGGCGGCGAGGGTGCCGGCGGCGCTGGTCGCGCTGGTGAGCGCCGCGGCGCCGGCGGCGGCATTGCTGGTGGCGAGCGGGCCGGCGCTGCTGGCCAGCGCGCTCGCCGCCGCGCCCATGCCGCTGGCGACGCTGCTCTCTAGGCCGCCCACGGCGTTTTGCGCGCCGAGATAGGCGCTGGTGCCAAGCGTGGTCGCGCCGGGCGCGGCGATCGCGCTCTGGGCCGCGGCGAAATTGACGTTGGTGCCGCCGAGGAGGCTGCCGGCGGTGGCGAGATCGCTGGTCGTCTGCTCGGTGAGCGAGGCTGCAACACCTTCGATCATTTGCAATTCATCCTGCAGCACGGTGCAGGTGATGCGATAGGGGATCCACCATCCCGCCTGGTATTCCGCGGTGAATTCGGAAATCACCACGGAATAGAGGAAAATATCCCATGACAGCGGCAGCACCAGGCCTTGGCCGCGCAAGGTGTCGAGCAGCAACGCGCGCTCGCTCGCGGCCGGCCCGGTGAAAATCCCGCTCCAGCGGATCGCCGCGTCATCGCGGCCCATCGCATCGATCACCCGCGCGCCACCCGGCAGCTTGTGCACGGCCAGCCGCTGCGCGCCGCCGAAGAACAGGAAAGGCGGGATCTCGAAGCCGGAAAACAGCACCGGACCCAGCGTGAGCGTGACGTCGGACATGGGGTGCCTCTCAGAGCCTACACATCAAGCGCACGTGAAAACGAATAGTTCAGGGAAAACCTTGCTTTCTGCCGCGTCATTTCGCGCGACGCGGGCAGGGTTTTTCCAACGCTCGGCGAACCATCGGCCTAGGGAACGACCGGCGCGCCCGGCCAGAGCGGGCCGAGACGGGTATCGACGCCGGAATAGCCGGCGGGCGGACGGTTCGCCGCGGCCGCGAGCTGTTCGCCGAACCATTGTCCGACGCGCGTGCCATCGAGCAGCACGTCGCCGTGAATCTGCAGCGCCGCACTGCCGCCTTCGGCGACCGCCCCGCGCGGCGCGGCGGCGGCGCCGGCGAGCAGCGGTGAGGCGGGGGCCGCGTTCGGCGTGCCACGGAGCGGTGCGCTTGCCTGGCCGCGCGCCCCGCGCGGTGCCGCGGTCCCACGGGCGTTGGCAGGCGGGGCGGGGGGCGCGGTGAAGGGCAGGGGCGCGGGCGCGGAAAATTCCTGAGGCGGGCTCTCGAAAGTTTCGCTGCGTTCCGGCGCCATCGGTTGCAGGAAGCGGGTCAAGGCGAGAAGATCGGCGATGCCGAGCCCTGGAGCCGGCGCGGGTTCAGGCACCTCGCTAAATTGCGTGACCGGAGCGATCGGCTTCGAGAGAGTGAGCGTCCCGAGCACGGGTGCCGCGATCGCGGGCGGTGCTGGCACGCTTGCCGCGGGCTCCCTCGCCGCATCGGATGGCGCGGGTTCGGGGGCGGCGCGCGGTGCGGCGGCGCGCGGTGCCGGGGCGGCCTCGGGTGCGGCGCTTGGTGCGGCGGTGAGCGTCGTCGCGATGACCGCGCGCTCAACCGGCGCGGGGCGCGCGGCGTGCTGCGTGTCGGGCGGTTCGGGCGGGGCTGGCGGGGTGTTCTCGCCTCGCGCGCTGGCCGGCCCGCGCGCGACACCGCCAAAAGCGGCGAGCGCGGGGCCTGCCGCCTGCCGCAGCGCGGCCAGGCCCGCGAGGCTTTCCCCGAGTGCTGCATTGAGGCTTTGGAGATCACCCCGGATCATCGCGAGACCCGCCGAGACCTCGTCGTCGAGCCCCAGCGTGATGCCGATGGTATAGGCGTCGTTCATGGCAGCTCGGCGATCGCTTGCGCCAAACGGGCGGCGATATCGGCGGCGATCTCGGGGGCGAGTGCGGCGGCGGCGGGGGCGAGGAAGGGGCGTGGCGGATCAAACCGCGTCCCCAGCTCCTGATAGCGCGCCACCGCGCTGGTCGAGCCGACGACCACGCGCCGCGCATCGCTTTCGCCGGCGATGCTGTCATAGAGCGCGCCGTTGCGCATCCAAGGGGCCGTATGCGGGCCGCCGGGCGGGGTCGCGAGCCGGGCGCGCACGGCATCCGCAAGACGTTCCCGCGCGTGTGCCAGCGCCTCGCGCTGCACCGCGTCGAGATCGAGCGCCGCCAGGCGGCGGGCAAATTCGCCAAGGCCGATCATCAACCAGTCTCCTGCCAGGCGAGCGTTGACCAATCAAAGCGCCGACCATCGAGCGTGCCGAGGATCACCACAAAGGCGAGCCGCTCGTCATCGGGCAAGCTGAACGCGACGTCGAAGGGCACCCCGTTCCGAACGAGATAGAGGCAATCGATCAGATCGGGGTGCCCACTCAGTTTTTTGCCGAATCCACCTGCGCCGCGCGGCTGCTCGTGGTGGCGGCGAAGGCGGCGGCAACGGCGGCGAGCCCGGACTCGCCGAGCTTTTGCACGACCATCTCGATCTGCGCCTCATTGGCCGGGCTCGGCAGCGGCACATCCTCGATCGCCGCCACCGCGAAAGCCAGAAGCGCGATCGCGAGATAGGGTTCGTTCTGGGCAAGCTGCGGCCCGAGCGCCTTGAAGAGACGGAGTTTCTCGAGCGCGCCGATGCGCCGGAGCGTGATCCGCCGGCCCTCTTTGTCGGTGATCACCGGCGCCGCCTCGGCGGCGGCGACGATACGCTGCTGGGCGCCGCTCATCAGACGCGGACGCGGCTGGAGGCGAAGAACTCGAGCCGCTGGCGCACCGCCGCGTCGCCCTTCCAGGTGCCCGCGTTGGCCAGCCGGAAGACGACGCTGCTGTATTGATAGGTCGAGGTGGAACCGTCAACTTCGTTGACATACTGATAAAGTGTCGAGGTCTGCATCGCGCCGCCGCTGTAGTAGGCGGCCTCGATGCCGGCGATGAAGTCATCGACCTCGGAGGAGCCGCGTTCGAGATCGAAGCCGCCTTCCCAGCCTTTCGGCAGTTCGGCGCCCATCTGCACGCCATCGAGCCGATCGACGCGCACCTGCGCGGTGAGCTGGCGGCTCTCGAAACCGGTGACATAGGTGAGATCGATCTGCCCGGAAGGGGCGATGACGACCAGCGTGCAATCGCTGCCGATGGAAAATTGTGTAGCCGGCACGATGTTATCTCCTCATGCGGAGGGGAAGGGTGGAGGGGCAGCCGGGGTTCAGGAAATCTGGCCGGAAGGCAGCGTCTGATGCTGCACCGTCACGGTCTGGCCACCATCGACATTGACGATGAACTTCTCGTTGATCGCCATGTACTGCACTTGCACGTCGGCCTGGACATAGCCGAGCGCGGTGCGCGAGGCGGGGTTGTTCGAAGCATCGCAGACCACCTGGAACGGCGTGCCGTTGCCGGTCGCGCCGAGCATGCCCTGGCTGAGCATCGCTTGGAGAAATGCCAGCAATGTCGCGCGGATCTGGGAGAACAGGGCGGCGTTGATCGGCTCGCCGACAAACTGCCCCATGCCGGCAGCGAGGGTCGCCGCGATATAGTTGGTGAGGCGGGTGTAGTTGTCGCCGTCATTCGCCGGATTGGACGAGGTGTTGTGCCCGGCACGCACGCCCCAATAGGCGCCGCCCGGCTGCGGGTTGGCGATCACGTCGATGCCGGCCGAGATCAGCGCTTGCAGATCAGCGGTAGAATAGGTGTTGGCGAGCGGCGCCCCGGGCGCGCCCGAGCGCTGGCTGCCGATGACGCCGTAGAGCGGTTTGTTGAGGCTCGATTGTTCCGGCGACAGATTGGCCAGCCGCCCGGCGGTAAAGCCTTGCGGCGAGACCAGGCGGATTTGGTTGTTGGTCTGATCGTTCCACCAGATCCAGTCACCGAACATCAGTTTCGCGGCGTACGAATCAAGCCCGACGCTCTGAATGGTGGCGACCGCGTCGCTGATCGTGTCGCCCTGCGGGCCGGTGAGGATCATGTAGATCCCCTCCGACAGCCCGAACGCCGCTTGCGTCGTCCACTGCGTGCTGTTGTCGGCATCGGCAAGGAGCGCGATCGAGCAGCCCTGACCGCTCAACGCATACATCCCCGCGCGCGGCGTGATGCTCTGCCCGATCAGGGTCGCGGCGGTGACATTGCTCGCGCCATCGCTGCCCGGCGTGCCATAGCTGAACGCGAAGGTTTCGGCGGTGGGCGCGATGGTCAGCGTATTGCCGAGCGAGGCGGTCACGATTTGCGATGGCCCGCGCATGCTGCTCTGGCCGAGATTGATGGCGTTGACCACGTTCTGCCAAAACGCAGCGCCGGTGCCGCCGATATTGTTGAAGACCTCGGGGGTGAAGCCGGGCAGGCTGAGCGTGATCTGCCAGGTTCCGGCCTGGCTGCCGGGCATGATGCTGCCGGTGATCTGGTTGCCGAAACTGCCGGAATAGAGCGCGGTCAGCACCAGCGGGCCGTTGCTGCCGGTATAGAAAAGCCCGAGCACGGCTGCGGTGTCGGTGCCGTCGGTGACCCGCACGCAGCGGAAATTCTGCGCACCCTGCTGGATCGCGGTCGCGACCTGCGTGCCCATGTCATACTTGCGGGGCTGCAACGGCCCGAATGCTGCGACGTAGTCGGACATCGTGCCGATGATCGCGGGCTGGTTGACCGGGCCCCAGGTGGCGGTGCCGACAACGCCGATGATATCGGTCGGCACGCCGTTGAGCACGAGGGTTTGGGGTGGCACGATCTGGACATAGAGATCGGGCACCACGAGCGCTGTGGTGTTGAGGCTGCCTTGGGTGACGATCGGCATGGGTGCCTCCTTCTCAGGCCGCGGATGTCGGCACGCGCACCACGGCGGTCGCGTGTTCGCTGGCGAGGACCGCCGCGATTGTCGTGGGCTCGGTGATCACCGCGCCCTTGGCGTATGCGCCGAACGGGCGCACCACCACCAGCTTGATATCCATGTTCTACTCTCCGCGAAAAATTGCCGGTGGGCGAAAAATTGCCGGCCGGCTCAGTCTGTGAGCGAAACGGCGAGCGTCTCAGCGGTGCCAAGCGTGGCCGTGCCAAACAGCAGCGCCGGCAGGGTTTGGGCCAGGAGTGTCGGATATTCGACGCTGTAGAGCAGATCGCGCCGATAGAGATTGGCGTTTTCCTGGCGATCGAGTGTCAGGCTCTGGCGAAAACGCAACCGCCCGACACTGCCATCGGCGAGCGGCAGAAAATAGATCGCGGCCAAGGCACCATCGAGCGCGCTCATCGCGGCATCGCGCAAGCTGGGATCGGCGCACCAGCCGATGAGGCGAAAAACCTGTTCCTGGCGGCGGATTTGCGTGAAAATCCCCTGATCGGCAACGGTGCGCGCCAAGAGCCGCCCGACGCCGGGCAGGGTGATGGTCGCGTTGGCGAGTTGCACGATGCGATTGGCCATGATCTGGCTTGCGAGATTGGCCGCGACATTGGCCGGCGCGTCGCCCGCCTGGCAGCGATAGACATAGGTGATGCCATCGGCGAGAATGCCCGCCACCTGGCCGGCCCCGGCGGCGCCGGAAAACGTCACGCTATCGGCGATGACGCTGACTGCGAGTGTGGGTGTCAACGGCGCCGGGTTGAGCCATTCCGGGAGATAGCGCGTGGTGTTGCGCTCGCCCGCGACATCGGGAAAAACCGTGATATTGATATAGCCCGCGGCAAGATCGGCATCGAGCGCGCGGCTTTCGGGCCAGCCGCGATAGAGCCTGACCGGCGCGCCGCAGGCCGAGGGGCCGCTCAACCCTTGCGGGTAGAGCGCCGCCATCGCCGCCGCCACCAGGGCCTCCTCGACATCGCGCTGGTCAGCCATCAGCTCGCCACCTGCCGCACGCCGAGCCGCCAGCCGAGCGCGGAAAGTTCGGCGCTGCTGACAACGAAATTGCGCCCGAGATCATCGCTCAACAAATCCTCGACCCGCAGCACGATCGCGGGTGTCGCGGGCAGCAGCACGGTAAAAGCCGCGAGCCGGACATCGGAGGGCAGATCGCCGGGATAGCGCGCACCCCCGCCGGCGCCGCCCTCGAGCATGCTCGCGGGCCAAGAGGTGAGCAGGGCCTCGAGCGTGCTCTGTTGCACACCGCCATAGTGCTGCACGCCAAAACCGCACGGCCCCGCGGGGCGAACGAGGCTCACGACGCGCTCGGCGAGCACGCAGACATTGGGCAGCAGGGAAGGCTGGGCGGCGATGAAGAACGTCCGCCCGGTTTCCACCTCGACGAGATAATCGCCGGTTTCCGTATAGGCGGAATCGAACACGCCATACCACACCGGATGGCCGTAGGCATTGGCGCGGACGAAACGCGGATCGGCGGCGTTGAAGGCGGCGCGTAGTTGCAGATAGCGGTTTTGCGGCGCGCAGGGCGTGCTTGCGCCACTCGGGCGAAAGGCGTTGCAGAGGCGCCCCGCCTTGAGCGCCGCGCGCCCCATGCCGCGATCGATCATGTCTTGCAAATGATCCGGGTTCATCGCATCACACAATCAGCGCAATACCGCCATAGGAAAGTGCCGGGCCGGGCGGGATGCCGAGAAATCCGCAGAGCCGGCGCCGCCAGTCATCGAACAGCTCCTGACGCTGATGCACTTCCTCGTGGTTGTGCGTCCACACCGCCGCGGCATCGGTATCGAGATTGCCCGCGGCCTGCGGGATCGCCACTTCCAGGGGATAGAGCTGCACCAGATAGGTCGCGCGCACCACCGCGTATTCCGCCGGCGCCAGGTTGTTCATGCGGTATTCCAGCGTGCCGTAGGCCTGGAAAAACCGCCAGCTCTGAAACCCCGCGGCGCCCGCGCCATATGCCGGATAGCCGCAGAAGCGGCGGATGTCGGTTTTCTCGGCATCGCTGAAGGGCTGGGTGAGCGGGCTCGCCGACATGGCTAGTAGACCGTCCCCTGGCCGCGCGAGAGATAGACATTGCCGCTGCCCGAGGCCAGCACGACAGCCGCCGATTTCGCGAATTCTCCAGCGTGGATCAGCATGCGCGCGCCCGGCGGGATCGGCATGTCGGCGCTCGTGGCGGGCACGCTGCCATCCATGCCGAAACGGAGAAAGGCAATCGCGGAACTCGCGTTATAGACCAGCACGGCCTCGCCGGTGCCGAGCAGGGGGGCATGCGCCGAGGTGGTGCTGGCCGCGATCGTCACCGTCGCGGAAACCCGGAGCGGCTGGGTGGATCCCGTGGACATGGCGCTCAGCCCACATGCTCAATCATCACCGCGCGCTTGTAGGCGGCGTTGGTGGCTGTCGGGATCGTGGTCGGGTTGGTGGTGACATCGGTCGGCGCGCAGAAGCCGCCGATCCAGTACCAGGACTGCGCGATGATCTGCTGCAAGCGATCGATCGGCTCGCGCGTCACCATCGCGACGCCATCGATAACGCTGATGATGGCATCACGCGGGGCGACGTCTTCCTCGGTCATGCCGGCATAGTCGCCCTCGATCAGCGCGCCCTGGCCGCAGACGATCGGACGGCGCACCAGCAACCCGGCGAGGGTCGGGTGTGGCTGCACATAGGCCTCCGTGGTCGGCACGAAGCGCAAGCCGAGGAACGGGCTCACGAGCTGGCCGCGGCGGAAGGTTTCGGTGTCGTAGCCCATGGTGAAGAGCTGCTTGAAATCGGGATCGGCGAATAGCTGCCGGGCCGATGCGGGATCGAGATGGCAGTGATAGACGCCGCCGAGATCGGGAACGTTGTTGAGGCGGAGCTTGGCCACCGCGTCGAGCAGGCTCGACATGGTGAGCGTGTCGGTCGCCTGGAGCTGCGCGGTGTTGGTGCCGCCACCCGGGCGCAGGATGACCGAGGCATTGGCCGCCTGCACAGTGTTGCCGACGCTGCCATCGGAAATCGTGACGTTGCTGGAAAACGTCAGCTCGCCCGAGATGCCGCCCGGCGTGGTCGAGACGTTGGTTGCGTCCACCGCCACGGCAATCAGCGAATAGACGTCCGAGCCCACAGTCACGGTCAGTGAATTGCTGCTCGAAACCGAGGTCGGCACGCCATTGACCCAGACATTCTGGAAGCCGCGCACGTCATCGACGGTGATGGTCGGGCTCGGCGCGCTGAGCGCCTGCGTCACCCGGGTATTGCCACCGAAATAGGCGGAAAACAGCTGATTGCGCGCCAGCTCGTCGAGCGAGCGCCGCGCCTGCTCGCCATTGATCGAGGCGTTGAGCATGAACTGCGAGGCGATGCCGACGCGGCTCGTCACCATGTTGAGATCGGTGGTGGCGCCGAACAGATTGATCGAGAGGGTGTACTGCTCGATGTTGAAATACTGCGGCGTCAGGCCGTTGTCGAGATTGGTGTTGGTCGCGGGCGCGAGCGGCGTCGTCACCGAGGGCTTGAGCCCGGCGCGGGTCTTGGTCAGCGTCTCACCGATGCCGACCGCGAAGACTTCGCGATCGGCGATGTCGCGATAGCCGAGGCGCGAGTGCAGCGCGGCCTCGAATTCGCGTTCGAGAAAGCCCTGCTGGATGATCGGCTGCAAGGCCGCGGGAAAATTGTTGATACCCATGGGAGATCCTCTGTGTCAGAAGCGGCAATCACGCGCCGGGTTGGCGGGCGGCGGCGCGTCAAACTGACAGCGCGCCGGGTTGGCGGGCGGCGGCGCGTCAAGGCAATCACGCGCCGGGGTGGATTGGTTCAGCGCCGGCGCAGCAATTCGGCGCGGGCGGCGCGGTATTCGTCGGGCGACATTTCGCTCGCGCGCTTCTGGCGCGGCGGCTCGGCCACGGGCGGCGTGGCGCGCGAGGAGGAGGAGAGCGCGCCGAACAGCCAAGGCTTGTCGCGTTTGAACTTCGCCATGATCGCGCTCGCGCCCTCGACCTCGCCGTCGCTGTTGAGCTTGATGGCGTTGGCATCGAGAAGCTTCAGCCCGTCGAGATCGATCATGCCGGCGCGCACGGCCTCGGCCTTGAGCTCGGCGCGGATGACGCGGGCGCGCGCGGTCTCGGTCACTTCCTGCAACTGGCGCTGGAGAGACGCGGTTTCGGCGCGCAATTCCTCGATGGTGGGCTCTGGCGTGGGGTCGTCTCTGTGTTCGGTCATGGCGTTCCTTGCGGGGATGCGAGGCGGGGCTGGGCTTCGAGTGTGGCAAGCTCGCCGGTCACATCCTCGATGTCGTAGGTGGCGGCGAGGCTTTTTGCCGCGCTCGCGCGGCTCATGAGATTGGCGTTGGTGAGCGCGACCAGGGCTTCAGCGTCCTTGAGCCGATCATCGGCGGAAGGCGGATACCAGCGCGGCCATTTCAGGCTGATCGCGGCCTGCGCATCGAGCGCGGGCAGGGCCGCGCCATTGACCCGGAGCTTGTAGTGTTGGCTGGCACGCAGCACCATGCGGGCAAGTTCGACGAGCGCGCCTTCACCATACGAAATGCGCAGATTATCGGCGAGCCATACCAGGCCCTGGTTCATCATCTCGAGCGCGCGGCCCGAGGTCGGCGCGCTGAAACGCTGCGCATCGGCGCGGTTGCCGTGGATGCTCTCCAAGGCCAGCTCGCGCAGCGTCCGCACATAATCGATCACCGCCGCCGAGGCGGTGCCGCCGATTTCCAGCAGCCGGGCATCGCCTTTTTCCGAAACCACCAGCGCGTTGGCCGCGCCTTTGATGATCTGGTTATCGGACGTCGCCGGCTCCTTGATCAGCAGCGTCGGGTCGGAGCTGTATTTCAGCCCGCGCCCGGCCTGCGACAACTGATAGTCGATCTCGATCTGGGTTTCGATGGCGGCGCGAAAGGTCGAGGCGCCATCACGCATATCGCCGCTCGCCGAGGGGCCGGGCAGGTTCTTCACCCACACCATCGGCACGAAGCCGAGGCCATGGCGGACGCTGCGCGCGGCATCGACGCGCGGCATCTCCGGCGCGCCCACCGGCCAGGGCTCGTACCACCACTCCCATTCCGTATCCCAGCGCCGCATGAACCAGTATTGCCCGTTGGGATCGGGGATCTCGAAGCCCTGATCGCGCAAGGTGGCGCCCGCGACCTTGAATTTCTCGGTGACCGATTCCAGCGTGTCGGGGGCGTCGGCCTGCCAGCGTGGCGTCAGATAGAGGGTTGCGAGGCTGCTGAAAAACACCCGCCCGCGCAGCACCCGCAGGAGCAGCGCGACCGAGCCCACCGCGCCCCGCATCGCGGCATCGATCATCACCTCGTTGAGCCGCGCTTCCTTGGCGATCGCGGCGAGCGCGTCGCGCACTGTTGCGTCGGGCGAGTCGATTTGCGGGAAATGGCCCTCCGAGAACACCAGCGCGACCGAATCCTCAACCACGACGCGGCAGAGATTGTAGCGCACGCTCGGGCGGCGCTGGCGGAGCGGGATATACTCCCCGCCCAGGCTGCGCTCGTCGTGAAACTCGTAGGGCAGCACGTCATAGATCGTGCCGTCGAGGACGCGCCCCAGAATGTCCAGTTGCCGCGTGCGCGCGGGATAATCGGCATCGCGCGGGATCAGGCTGCAGAGGGTTTCGAACATTTTAGCGCGCCATCAGGGAAAGCGAGAGCTGGCGGGTTGGCGCGGGGGCAAACGCCAGATGGGCGAAGGCGCGGGAGAGGGCGTCCACCTGATCGTCCTTGCTGCCGGCTGGGAAATCGCGCAATTCGTCGAGGAAGGCATGGGTGAAGGCGGCGCGCAGCACCGCGAGATTGCCCACCGCCGCTTGCGCGGCGACGGGGCTGGCGCGGGTCAATTTCGCGCCCGATTCCGGGCTCGCGATGACGTGGTAGCCGGCGAGCTTGCGCGTCAGATACAGCACCTGCGCGCGTCCGGCCTGGCCGGGGTCTTGCGGCAGCAGGATCGGCGTCGTCGTGCCGTCCTCGCGCGCCGTGGTGAGGATCGCCTGCTCGACCTCGTGCGGGCCGCCTTGCAGGCGCTTGATATCGTCAACGATGAAGCGCCCGGCTTCATCGCGCCCCATGCGCAGCCCCACCGTCCAATCCGGATCGCGCCCCGGGGCGGGGAGGCTCGCCGCCAGATCCCAGGCGCGCACCCGCGCGCTGAGCGCGGGCAGGGCGTCGAGAAGCGTGATGGTTTCAGTGCGGAACAACAATCCCTCCGAAGGGCGGGGTGTCTGCTGATAGAGCGCGGAGAACGCGCGCTCGCCGATGATCATGCGTTTGCGCGCGAGATCGGCGGCCGATTCCCACTCCGGCCACAACGCCTGCCCGGGTTCGCGCCCGAGCGGATCGTCCGCCTCGGCGAGCGCGGGAAAGCGCAAGGTGCGCCAGCGATCGCCGCCCGCTTCCTGGGCCGCGAGCAGGCGCCCGCCGAGATCGTCCTCGTGCCAGCGGGTCATCACCAGGATGATTTTGCCGCCCGGCTTGAGGCGCGAGATCAGATCGCTTTGATACCATTGCCAGACCTGCGCGCGCGCCGTGGCCGAGGCCGCCTCGGCCTGCGATTTCACCGGATCGTCGATGAGCACGAGATCGGCGCGCCGGCCGGTGATCGGCCCGCGCACGCCGGCGGCGTAGTAGCTGCCGCCCGTCTCCACGCTCCAGCTGGCGCTGGCGCGGGCATCGCGCGCCAGCGTCAGGCCGAGGCGGGTGCCGTGTTCGGCGATCAGGTTGCGCGCGCGGCGGCCGAAATGGCTGGCCAGCGGCGCGGTATGGCAGGCCGCGATGATCTGGCTGGCCGGCGCCTGGGCCAGCCACCAGGGGGGAAAGATGACGCTGGCGTAGGTGGATTTCGCCGAGCCCGGCGGCATCAGCAGCATCAGCCGGTCGTTTTCGCCCCGCGCCAGGGCTTCGAGTTCAGCGATCAGCGCCTGGTGATGCGCCGCCGGGCGCTGGCCCGCCTGAGCCAGCGCGAGATGCGCCCAGGCCGTCAAGGAGGTCCGGATTTTTTTCCTGAGCGTCGCCTCCAGGCGCAAATCCGTCGCTTCCGGGCGCAAGTCTCTGGATCTCGCGCAGGAGTTCGGCATCGCTGAGGTGCTGTGGGGCCGGTTTGGCGCGGGCGCTGGGGCTGGCTTGGGGCGCGCGGCGCGGGTGCAGATAGGGGGCGGCGGCGCGGGCGAGCAGCGCCGCGCCATCGGCGTCGCCCTCGGCCCATTTCGCGCGCATCACCGCGAGCAGGATTTCAAGCGGCGACGGCCCCTCCGGCGCGCTGTCGGGGAGGGCGGGCGCGGACATCGACGGGTTCCGGGGCAGGGAGGGGGGGCAGGGAAGGGGGGGTGGCTTTGACGCAATGAGCCAGTGTGGTGAGGCTTATACGCTTTTTCGGGGTGCGTGGGAAGGCGTTTTTTCCGCAACCCAGAGATTTTTTTTCGAATCCGGGGATTGTTTCCTTGGAGCCGGACGCGACTGGTCGCGCCGGCTCAGGATATCGGCGACGAGAGCGCCGATCTCGTCGCGGCTGCAAGGGGCATTCGTCTCCCGCGCGTCGCCACAAATTAGCCGTGTTTATCGGCGGAATGCATATCCATCGGCGGTATGAAACGCGCCCGCGGCGCTGCCGATCTTGCGCCGCGGGGGCGTTCCGTGCTTGTTTTCGCCCATCGCCGAGCCGGAGGAGACGTTTATCCCTGTCAGTATAGGAAAACAGTCTTATGAAGCCAATGCGCATTCTGCCTGGGGCGATGGCCTCGCTGCTGCTTTTGGGCACCCACGCGCGGGCCGCCGAGCCGGCGCCGGACGTGGTGCCGCCAGCCCATAAATCACCGCACAAATCCCTCCACAAGACGGCCGCGCGTCGGCTCGGCGTGCGCCGCGTGGGGCGCGCGGGGGAGCACGCGGCGCTGGCCGAGACCGGCACGGCGTCGTGGTATGGGCCGGGGTTTCGTGGCCGCCGCATGGCCAGCGGGCGGCGGTTCGACGCGCAATCCCTGGTCGCGGCGCATGCCTGGCTGCCACTTGGGGCACGGGTGCGGGTGTGGCTGGTTGGCACCGACCGCTTCGTCGATGTCACCATCACCGATCGCACCGGCAACCGCGCCCGCGTCATCGACCTCTCGGAGGGTGCGGCGCGCCAGCTCGGCATTCTGCGCAGCGGCACCGCCGAGGTGGTGGTCTCGCCGCTCTGAGAGTTTGAAAAAGAATGCCCTCGCGCCCGGAAATCGACAGAAAAAACCCAATGTTTCCAGAGGGTGTTCTTTTTCAAGTTCGATTGATTTTCAGGCTCTGAGTGTCCGCTCTCCGAACCCTCCCCCGAAATCTCCCTTGGGGGATTCTGCTCGGGCTCGGCGCGGCGCTGGGGCTCGCGGCGTGCAATTATATCGGCAAGCAGATCACGACGCAGGTCTATGACGACCGCTTCACCGGCGAGCTGGAGCCGGCCGGGGGCACGCACTGCCCCGAGGCGATGCCGGCGACGCTGGTGACGCGGGCGAAAGACCACAGCGTGACCTTTGCCCCCAATGACGGGGTGCTGCTGCTGCGCGGCACGATCGGGCCGGATGGCAGCGTCGCGGCGAGCCTCAACACCGCCCCCCCGAAACACCCGCCCTATCTGCTGAGCCTCACCGGCCAGCTCGGCAAGGACGGGTTCAGCGGCCGCTATGAGACGCCGCAATGCAGCTTCAAGGCGGAACTCACCCGCCCGGCGCCGCTGCCCCGCCGCTTCGTCGATCCCAAGAACGTGCTCGGGATTCCCAATCCGTAGGCATTGCGCGGATAACGCAAATAAAAGGCGGCCCGATCACTCGAGCCGCCTGGTTCTCAGGAAGAGAAGGAGAAAGCCACTGAACCCCGGGCTTGCCGTACGGGAGAGAACCTGGAGGGTAGCCGCCCGTGACATGCCCGCGTTCTTAAGCTTCAGGGCCGGCGGCAGTTTAATCCCACGTAAGACGGGTCTGTCAAGGGGGAGCGCTGGCGGGCGTTAATTTTTCGTTGACAATGACGCGCCGCTCATTTATGAGCCGAGTGCCACAATATGATTATTACGACTGTGGTCCTGAGCGGCAACAGAACGGGGGGTTCCATGCGATCGCGTTCTTGGGTAGGTCTTTTCACTGGCGCCGCGCTGGCGGCCGTGCTCACCACCTTCACCACCGCGCCGGCCCGGGCGACCGTCGCCATTTTTCCCGCGACCCCGATTGGCACGGCGACCGACACGCTCACCCTCAACGGCGCCTACACGTCGCTGCCGACCCCCCTCGCGCAACCCTTCGCGGCGTCGAATTTTACCCTGACCCTGATCCTGCCAGCCGAAGTCATGGCCCCGCCGCTCGCGCCCTTTCCGGGCTTTTCCCTGAACCTCAGCGGATCCTACAGCAATGCCGGCCAGACCGAGACGTTCACCGACCAGTCCGCGACCTTTCGCGCCGGCTGTCCCGGCTGCACCGGCGCGCAATCCTCGGGCTTCGAGGTGCAAGTTTTTGGCCTGCTCACGCCTGGGGATTTCTTCGTTATCACTCCCTCGACCCCAGCGCCGCTCTTTAGCGGGGGGAGCACCACGGCCACGGCGCCGGCGTATTTTTCCGACATCACCCTCAGCCAATCCTTCGCGGTGGATGGGCTGGCGAATTACGCGCCCATCGATCCCAATTTCACCGGCACACTCACCCTCACGCCGAACGCCTCGGTGCCCGAGCCCGCCACGGCGGCGCTGCTCCTCGCCCCCCTCGGCGCGCTGGCCTTCCTGCGCCGTCGCCGCGCGTAAATAAGGCCAGGGGCTTTGCCCCTGGACCCCAGCAAAGGCGGAGCCTTTGCAATCCTTTCCATGATGCGGGTCCAGGGGCGGCGCCCCTGGCCTAACGCTGCGCAAACGGCATTGATGCTGCCACGAAATAGTTCTTGACCCGGACTTATCCCTGGGCTACACGTTTTCGTGATCCATACCAGGTGGGAGGCAAAAAATGTCCGGCACCGTGCAGACCCAGGCGACCAATCTTCTGAGCGGCATTCCCTTCGGCTATCTCATCGGCGCGCCGATGGTCGCCGCCATCGACGCCCAGGGCCTGGCGGCGATGGAGACGGTGAAATTCATCGAGGCGGTGGGTTTCACCTCAAGCGGCGTCCCGCCCGTCACCACCGCGCAGACCGTGACCTTCACCTATACCAAGCCGGTGACACCCGCGGCCGGCGGCGCGCCGGTCTCCGAGACGATGACGCTGACCGTGCCGCTGCTCTCGATCGTGCCGATCCCGTTTCTCCGCATCAGCCAGATGACCATCGCCTTCACCGCCAATATCCAGGCCGATACCTCGACCCAGGTGACCACCGCCAACACCACGAGCTTCTCCGCCAGCCTCTCGACGAGCGCCAATTTCTTCTTCGCCAGCGCCAAGCTCAATGCCTCGATCTCCAACACCTCGTCCACCAACACCACTGCCAATTCCGCCTATAACGTGCAGTACACCATGGGCATCAACGTCACGGCGGAGCAGGATTCCATGCCGGCGGGGTTGCAGGCGATCCTCAGCATCCTGGCCAACACCATCGCCGCCCCGCCCGCCGCCGCCGCGGGCGCCGGGCATTGAGCGAGGCCGCTTCCGGGCGGGTGGTGGCGGCGGCAGCGCTCGCCGAGGCGGCGCGGGCGGCACTGCTTGGCGCCGAGGCGCTGGCGCGGGCGGCGGCGCCCTGGCCGGCCGACCTCGCCCGCCGCGGCCTGGCCGCGCCAGCCTTCCGCATCGCCGCGCTTAGCCTGGCCCTGCCCTGCCTGCCACGGAGCCCGCCCGGCGCCGCCCTGATGGTTGAATTGCTCGGCGCCGATCGGCACCCGCCGGGGCTGCGGCGGCTCGTCCTCCACGTCGTCGGCGCCGCATCCGGCGCGGCAAGTGTCGCCGTGAGCCTCGCCCCCCCGGATGAACGCCCCAAGACCGTATCCCCTGGGGCTGTGTCCCTTGGGGCTGTGTCATGAGCGAGACGCCGGGCCACCCCCAGGTCGCGCGCGAGCCCACCGATTTCGAGCTCCATCAACTGCTCGCCGCCCCGCTCGCCGCGCTGGTCCGCGCCGAGGCGCTTTCCGCCATGGCGCTGCTCGATGTCATCGGCCAGATCGGGTTTCAGCCGGCCGCCGCCGCCGCGCCGGAGAATCTCGGGGCCTTGCGCATGGCCTCCTTCACCTATCCGCGCCAGCTTCCCGACGGCTCGGTGCGCGCCATGACAATGGAGCTGCCGCTGCTCTCGCTGGTGCCGCTGCCGGTGCTCGCCGTGAAGGACGGCAGTTTCGTCTTTGACGTGGCGCTGACCGGGCTGCGCGCGGCCCCGCTCACCGAGGCGCAGCGGGCGAGCGGGATGAGCGAGGCGGCGCTCACCGTCGCCCTGCCGCCCACCGCCGCGAGCGGCACGACCGCCCCGGCCCCGCCGGTGATGAACGTCCATCTCAACGTCGTCCGCAGCGATTTTCCCAACGGCATCATCAATCTGTTGCAGGTGATGAACGGTGGCGCGCTGCTGCGCGAGACGCCGCCGGCGGCGCGTTAAAAAGGCCAGGGGCCTTGCCCCTGGACCCCACCAAGGGCGGAGCCCTTGGAACCCTTTCCATGATGCGGGTCTGGGGGCGGTGCTCTGGCTTGAAGATCAGTTAAACGCGCGAAAAACTTTGCCAGGGCGCGCGAGCACTTTTTTCAAACTCTCACGTCTCGTCGAGCTTGCCGAGACGGCGCTGGGTATAGAGTTCGACGCCGATCTTGCCGATCAGGGCGAGTTCGGTTTCGAGAAAGTCGATATGCGCCTCCTCGTCCTGGATCAATGTTTCAAACAGCCCGCGGGTGGCGAAATCCTGGGCGGCGTGGCAAGCAGCGGCGGCCTTGGCATAGAGGGCGCGGGCGAGCAATTCCGCTTGCAGATCGCGCTCCATGATTTCCTGCACGGTTTTGCCGATACCGAGCGCATCGAGCGTCTGCATGTTGGGAAACCCCTCCAGGAACAGAATCCGCTCGATCAACTGGTCGGCGTGGCGCATCTCCTCGATCGATTCCGCCCGCCATTTTTCAGCAAGGTCATGCACGCCCCAATTTTTCAGCAACCGATAATGCAGCCAGTACTGGTTGACCGCGGTCAACTCGTGCCGCAATGCCTCGTTGAGATGATCGATAACCGCAGGCTCGCCTTTCATGACGATGGCTCCAAAATTATTTTCCTAACCCTGCCGGCGCTGACCGAGAGCAAGGCGGCCGCGGCTTGCCCGGCGATCTGCGCGGCCGCGCCGCCGTTGACCAGAACCGTCAGGCGCGTGCTCCGCGCGGGGGCTGGCGGCGTCAGGGCAAGGCTCATTTCTCCGTCCTCTCCTGCTCGCCCCCAATATTCCACATACACCTACACATGCTCAAGCCACCCCGCACCTGCACCCGCACCCGCGCCATTAGCGCCCGCGCTGCCGGCGCCGAGCCTCTAGGCGCGGGCGGCTCTACTCCGGGGCGTCGCGCGGTGGCATGGCGGCAAGACGGAGGACGCCGCCCTCGGGGCGGGTGATCTCGATGATGGTTTCCAGGCGCACCAGGCGGGCCTGATGGTTCTCGACCTTACCCGCCAGCGCCTTGACCCCATCGGTCAGTGTCGTCACCCGCTCGGCCAGCGCCGCCAGGCGAGCGAGCCGGTCAAACCAGTCGCTCATGCCGCACCACTCACGCAGCAGAAGTCTGGGCGAGTGCGGCAATCGCGCGATCGAGATCGGCCTCCATCCGCGCGATCAGCCCGTCCATCTGGCGGAGCGCCGCCTCCGGCCCAGCTTCCGGCGCGGCGGCGGTCCCGAGCGCGCGCTCGCGCAGATAGGCGCTGACCGAGAGCCCGGCGGCCGCGGCTTGCCGGGCGATCTGCGCGGCCTCGTCGTCGTTGACCAGGACCGTGAGGCGCGTGCTCCGACCGGGCGCCGCCGGCGTCAGGGCAAGGCTCATGTCTCTATCCTCTCCCGCTTCGCCCCAACATACACATACACCTACACATGCTCAAGCTCCCCCGCGCCGGCGCTGGGCCTCGGGGCGGGCGGATCGGGCGGCCTTGGGCAAGTCAAAGAGTTTTTTGAACCATTTCAGAAATGGTTGTGCCGTTTTGGCGTCTGGGTCAAGGATTCTCGCGGCGAGCGCGGCACCGAAGCGCTTGCCGGGCTCGCGTTGCCAGGCGAGCCAGGTATGGATTTCGGCCTTCGCCAGATGCACGTCTTTATAAGGTGCGCCGTGTGTCTTTTTCGCTGCCTCGGCCGTTGCTTTGGCATATTGCCAAAGCCGGTCTTTTTCGTGGCCCGGCACCAGACAGTGGAGAAAATTCTCTAGCATTCCCGCTGATTGGCAATCCGGCATCAGCCAGAAGCCAAGCCGCGGTTTTCCCTCGGCAGTGATGATCAGGCCTTCGTTCGGGAGATCATTGGGGATTTTGGGATAGTGCTCGCGCAGGAGGTCGCGAAAACTCTCCCATCTTAGCCTGGGTTTTTCGTCCGCATCGAGAACGAAGCCAATGGTCTCAAGATCGGCCTGGCGCAGTTCTATGCGGATAAATTTTTTGTCAAGAATTTTTTTAACGCTGCCACCAGATTTTATCTCGACGAGATAATTCCGGTCATTTTTGAAATTATCGATATTTTTTTCCGCGAGGTTGCTGATGACCGAGAGATCGTCGTCGCCTTCGACGATCAGTTGTTTGGGATTCGACATTTACCGCATCTCGGTGTGGTGCTCGGCGGCCGTGACAATATCGCCCTCATCGTAGGGTATGGCGTGGGTTTTTCCCACCTCGATGCGCTGGATGGTCACCTCGTTCTCGTTGCCCGCGTCGGCGCGGCAGATACTGGCGAGGCTGGTGATGCAATCATAGCTGTGCGTGGTGGCGAAGACCTGGACGTCGAGTTGCCTCGCGGTCTTGGCAATCATGCGCCAAAGATCTTCCATCACCGAGTAATGGAGGCCAGTGTCGATCTCGTCGATGAGCAAGACGCCATTCTGTGACCGCACCAAAGAAATCGCGATCGCCAACATACGCCAAACGCCATCGCCGAGGATGCCGATCGGAACGGGCTTTTCCTGGTCTTTAAGCTTTATTTTGAAACCTCCCCGATTCGCTTGAACGAATCGGAGCGGGACAGGATATGATCCCGCATAAGCGCCAATACGTTCGATGGTTTTATCAACGTATTTGAGCCCCTCGAGAACGCGGTTCTCTAAAGGGGTCAATAAAATTCTGTCCCAAAGTCCAAGTAGCTCCCTCGGGGACGCCGAGTCGGTTGCAACATACTGGACGACGCGTGTATCGTCAGAAGAGTCGCGTGATATGCGACGATAGACGTCGAGATCACGGAAGCCGATGCCGCCCTGGGAAGAGAGACGGAAAAACCCCTTTATTTCATGCTTATTTTTTCCCAAGGTTTCTCTGATGGCTAAGCCGACGCGCTTTGTCGATAGTGTTTTGTCATTATCATCGATGAGCATACCGATCTGATCGCGCTCTTCCTGGCTTTCTTCCTTAACTTTAAGTTCAAGCGAGCGTAATGAGAGATCGTTTTTAACTTGGACTGTAATGGAGTGATCGATGCTGATTTCGTGGCCAAAAAATAGATGGCTGATATCAAATTCCTGATCGCGCCGCTCTGACGATATCCCTTCCGCTTCGTTGAGTTCGCCGCGTCCGATCAGCACGCGGAGCAAGGCACTCGGATCACCGCCTGAAGCCAGCAGGTAGAGAGCCTCCAGCACCGAGGATTTGCCGCTGTTGTTTTTGCCGACCAGCAGGTTGATCCGGCCGAGATTCTTCATCTCGAGGTGTTCAAGCCCGCGATAGCCTTTGATGGTGACGGATCGGATCATGGTTTGGCTTGCTGCTTCTCGCTTGGGTCGGGTTAAGCTAACGTTAGGAGCACCTCCTGTCACGCCGCGCCCCAGATGGGAGGTCCAGGGGCGCGGCCCCTGGTGGGGTGTGGGGCGAAGCCCCGCGTCTCATCGCCCCCCCAACCCCACCACCAGCAGCCCCACCGCCTCCTTGTGCCAGCGTTGCACCGCCTTGTGGTCGGCGCCCAAAGCGGCGCCCAGGCGGCGCCAGGGGTAGAGATGGCGGCCGGTGAGGGGGTGGGTGAGGGCGCGGGCGGCGGCGATGCGGCGGAGCACGTAGCGGTCGTCGGGGATCAGGGCGAGCCAGGAAAACGCCTCGTCCATGCGCGAGATGCGCGCCGCACTCGGCACTGGCGGGCGGAGGCGGGCGTTCGCGTCCCAGCCATAGGCCTCGGAGGCCTGGCGCACGATGTCCAGCGTGCCCATGCGCAGCCCGGTCGCATAGCCGCGCATGGGCAAAGCGAGCAGCGTCGCCCCGGCTTCCTCCAGCCGCGCGATCACCTCCGCCGCGCCATACGCTGCGCCATGCGGCGCGCCATTCTCGAGCACGCGCAAGCGCCGCAGGGCGGGGTGCGGCGCGCCATTCCTCCCCGTCTTCGACGGGGAGAATGGCGCGGCCCGCGCCGCCTCCGCCGCCCGCGCCAAACCCGCGCCATACAGTCTTTGTTCATCCGGCATCGTCACGCTCCTGTCGTGGCATTGGCGCCCCGCGCGCCGGGGCGTTTGGCGTCCATTACGCGCACGCCCTGGCGCTGCTTGCGCTGGGCGGGGTCGCGGTATTCGGTCTCGTAGAGCAGCCCGTGTTCGAGCCAGGTGCCGATGACCTGCGCGGCCTGCGCCTCGGTCAGGGCGAAGCGCTCGATCAAGACCCGCCCGGCCCAGCGCGCCGCGCCCAGGCCACGGCGATGCGCGGCGTAGAGCAGGCCGGCTTCCGGCCCGGCGGCGATGAGGTCGAGCGCCTGGTTGCAGTCCTCCGGGGAAAGCCTGGCCCAGACCGTCGCTGGGCGAAACCGCGCGATGGCCGCCACCCAATCGCCCTTGGGATAGGCGGGCGTCGCGTTGCCCAGCGCCACGCTCTCCAGCCGGTACCAGGCCGCCTTGGCGGCGCGCGGGGCGAGGTTGGTCTTGACGTCGTCGAGCCGGACATGGCGCCAGCGCTCGGCCTCGGGAATGCCGATCTCGCCGGCCTCCTCGGCGCTCATCGGCGAGAGGATCTGGGCGATGCGTGCGGCATCGGTCAGCGCCTTGGCGCCGCGCGCCGCCTCGACATCGAGGCCCGCGCCCTTGCGCACGTGGTGGATCAGCAGCACCGCCGCCCCCGTCGCCTCCGCCACTTCCGCCCAGGCGGTGGCGGCGGCGTCCATGTGCGCGTTGGAATTTTCCTCCAAATGGTGCGATTTGACGAAGGGATCGACGATGATGCAGCCGATCCCCCCCGCCCGCGCCGCCGCGATCACGCCCTCCTGGTCGGGGAATATGACGCTGCGATCCGGCGTTTCCTCGGCCATCACGAGCCGGCGGGTGCGCCCGGAATGGAGGAAGAGGCGGCCGAAAACCTCCTCCCGCGTCAGCCCGTGGTGCAGCATGCAGGCGGCGACGCGGCGGTTCAGCTCGTCCATCGGGTCTTCGAGGTTGAGCAGCCAGACCGGCGTTGCGTGGTGCACGCGCTCGCCGAGCAGCGGCCGGCCGGTGGCGAGCGCCAGGGCCTCCGCGATGGCGAGCGCGGATTTGCCAACGCCCCCCGGCGCCACCAGCACCGAGACGAAGCCCGCAACGAGCGCCGTGCCATAGAGCCAGGGGCGGGGCGCGATCGCTCCGGGGGCGGGGAGGGCGGCGGGGATCGCGAGCAGCGGCTCGGCCGGCCAGAACTCCCACCCAGGCGCGAGGCCCGTTCCCCCCGCTTGCCTCACGCGAAAACCGGCAGCGGATAGGCGCTTCCGGCGAGCAGGGTGTTTTCCGTGAGCAGGCCCCAGGCGAGCGGGTGGCCGGCGGCCAAGGGGGCGCGATCGGGGAGGGGGGCGGGGGCGGGGGCGCGCGGGGCGCGGGTCGCGCCGATTTTCCGCCCGCGCTCGATCACCGCGTTGCGGCTGACGCCGAAGGCGCGGGCGATCTCGTCCCAGGAGAGCCCCTCGGCGCGGGCGCGTTTGAGGGCGAGGTCGTTGGGTTCGGTCCAGGTGAGTTTTTGCGGCATGGGCGTCTCCTCCGGGGTGGGCGCCCGCATTGTTAGTTATGCTTTCTAACAATGTCAACAATTCTAACTGGCGTTGTTAGAAAAAATGACCTATGACCCGGCGATGGCCGCCGCCCCGCCCGCTCCGTCCGATAGCGTCGGCGCCCGCATCCGCGCGGCGCGGGTGGCGCGTGGGCTGACCCAGGAGGGGCTGGCGGCGCTGATCGGCGTCTCGCGCTCGGCGGTGGCGCAGTGGGAGACCGAGCGGGCCGGGCAGATCCGCGGCAATCTCGGGCGCATCGCCGAGGCCCTCGCGGTCTCGGTGGAATTTCTCCTCTTCGGCGCCGACAAACAGGCCCCGCGCGCGGCCATCTCGGGCGACGAACTCGCCCTCTTGCGCCTCTACCGCGAACTCTCTCCCGAGGACCGCGCGATGCTGCTCACCACGGCGCGGCGGCTGGCGCGGGGGGGGTAAGACCAAAGGTCCTGAATTTCCTTGAATGGCAAATTTTCGTCACATACATTTTGCCTGCGGTTGGGATGTCTGCCGTTGCAGGCCGTTGGGCGAGTGGGTTTTTCCCGCATCCGGCCTGCCCGGCCGCCTTTTCTTGTGCTATTTCAGCGCGAGGAAGGATGTATCTCGTCTACTTCGACGGTTCCCTCACGCGAGAGGTGCGAAGTCTGAGCGAAAGGGTGCGCCGTGAGACGTGAAACAAAACAAGCCGGGGCCGGCAAAACGGCGCTGAGATTCACCAGCATCACGATCGAGAACTGGCGGAATTTCCGGAAGGCGAATATCAATCTCTTAAATCTTGCCTTTTTCATCGGTCCCAATGCCTCGGGCAAATCCAATCTGCTCGATGCGTTTAGGTTTCTTCATGACATCGCGGCACCGGGCAGCGGCGGGCTGCAAGGTGCGATTGCGCGCCGCGGTGGCGTCTCCGCCATCCGTTGCCTTCATGCGCGGACCCTCTCGGCCGTCTCGCTGGAGGTCACAGTGGGCAACGACGAAGCGCCGGATATTTGGAGATATGAACTGACATTCAATGCGAAAAAAGGCCAAGCGCCGACTGTGAAGCGTGAACTTCTCGAGCACAATGGCGAGCCCATGGTGCAGCGCCCAACCGAAGACAGCGAAAGCGATCTCGAACTGACCCAGACCCATCTTGAGCAGGTTTCAAAAAACAAGGATTTTTCCGAATTCGTCGAATTCCTCGCTTCCACCCGCTATCTCCACGTGGTGCCGCAAATCGTCCGTGATCGCAGGCGCCAAAACACCACGGGCGATGATCCCTTCGGTGGCGATCTGTTGCGCCGCATCAAGGAAATGCCCAAGAAATCCCGCGACGCGCGCCTCAGGCATATGGCGGAAGGGCTAAAGATCGCGGTGCCGCAATTCGAGAAAATCGAACTCAAGGATGACAGCGAGGGCGTGCCGCATCTCTACGCCAAATATCGCAACTGGCGCCCCTACGCGACGGCGCAATCGGAGATGGCGTTCTCGGATGGCACGCTGCGCCTGATCGGTTTGTTGTGGTCAATCAGGGAAAAAGGCGGACCGCTCCTGCTGGAGGAGCCCGAGCTTTCGCTCAATGACGCGGTGGTGCGCGAATTGCCGGCGATGTTTCGGCGCGTCGCACGGTTTTCCGGGCGGCAGATTATGGCCAGCACCCACGCGCCCGCCTTGCTCGAAAATGCGAGCATTGGCCTGCAGGAAGTCCATCTCCTGACAGTTGGCGATAATGGCAGCGAGGTGACGACGCTGAGCGATTTGACGCAGGTTAAAGATCAAGTCGATAGCGGCATGACCATTGCCGAGGCGGTTTTGCCATTGCTCAGCCCGGAGGGAATCGAGGGGCTGGCCGGTTCTAATGTCCTCGGTTGAGATCGACTATCTCGGCGAAGGGCTTTCGGATCTCGCGATCGCGCGGAAATTGATCGTTGCGGTGGGCGCAAAGCCGGGGAGGGATTATTCCAAACGCGGCCGGACCGGCAAGGACGCGCTTGATCGCCGCTTGAAGGGATTGAATGCTGGCTGTATTTATGGCTCGCCGGTGCTTGTCTTGCGCGATCTCGACGGTGATACGAAATGCCCCGGCGCGCTTGTCGAGAAATTGCTGCCTAATCGGAACGAATGCTGCCTGCTCCGCATCGTAGTGCCCTCCGCCGAGGCATGGTTGATGGCTGATCGAAAGGCCTATGCTGATTTCTGTGGTGTGGATGTGCAGAAGATTCCTGATCAACTGGAAGCACACGCTGGGCTCAAAAATCTAGTTCTCGACTGGGCGCGCAGCGGCACGGCGCGGTATTTGGCTGACCATTATGAAAAAGAGCGCGCTCGGGGCGTGCCGGAATGGGCCATCCTCGGCGCATGGCAGAAAGAGTTCGCTGCCGAGAAATGGAAACCCGCCCGCGCCCAGGCGCATGCCCCCGCGCTCGCGCGTGCTCTCTCTGCACTGCGCCGCGCACTGCGCCGATAAGCCAGCCGATCGCCCGCTTCGGAAAAAAGTTCTTTGGTTCTTTCTTTCAAGAAAGAACTGCTTTTTTGCAAAAAAGCAGCAAAAAACTTTTACCCCGTTTAAGCCGGTGGCCAGGGTTGTGGTTGGTCGTAGAATGCGTTCCTGATGTAGTTGGCAACGGCAATATAGGGCGGGGGCACGCGCGGGGGTGGGGGGGAGGCGGCGCTTGGTGGCAGGTAGTCGTGATGGCCGTAATTCTCCGCCGGGGGGATCCGCCAGGGCCCCTCGACCAGCGCGGCTTCCGGGCGCGACGGGCCGGCATAGCCGAGCGCGGGCTGAAACGGCGGGTGGTCGTCGTGCAGCACATCGGCGAAGGGATCGCCCAAGGGAAACGCGAGTTTCAACACCATGTCGGCCCGCGAGGCGAGCATCGAGAAATCCATCGGGTTGCGCGCGGCGGCGGCGTATTCGCCGATCAGGCAGTTCTGGTTGATCGCGCCGGCGAGCAGCGTCACCGAGCGCGCCGGTCGCCCCAGCCCGAGCAGCGCCTGGAGCACGACGCGCGCGCCGAGGCTGTGGGAGGCGAAGGACAAGCTCTGCGCCGGGGCGAGATGATCGCGGCAGAATTTGGCGATGGCGTTGCCCGAGGTGATCGCGACATCGCCCTCGAACGGATAATCGATCACCGGGATCCAGCTATCGCCCGGCCACAAAACGCCGATCGCGACATCGCCCGCCGCGAGATCGAGGAGCGGGTGCAAACGCTCGAACATGCGCGCCCCGGCCGCGAAATCGACGTTGAAGCCATGCACGATGAACAGCAGATTGCGCCCGCCGAGCACGCGCGGAATCTCGCCCCAAGGCAAACGCGTGAGCGCGCCGGTCTCGCCGTTGCCCGTGAGCATATAGGGCTCGCTCAGAACAAAGCCGCCGACCATGGAGCGGCGGAGGTTGAGATAGAGCGTCACTGCACCAGCGCGCGCAGCTTGCCGCTCGCCTGCACCGCGACGCTGAGCGCGCTGGTGAGATCCTTGGTGACGGGGGCGAGCGGCGTTGCGACCAGGCCGACCAGCACGGCGAGCAACAGGTGTTTCGTATCGAACGGCGTGCTCACGGCATAGCCGCCGACGAGTGCCAGCACAACGGCGATCGCCGCGGCCAGCAACTTCGCCGCGTTGCGGTAGTGCTGGTCGGCTTTTTCATAAGCCGCGTCTATCACCGCGCTGAGGATCGCATCGAGATGGCCGTAGATATTGACCTCCGCGGGGGTGAGATCGGTGCCGGTCGCGATCTTTTGCGCGAGGGTGTTCAAGGCCTCGCGATCCAGCCCGGTGGCGCGCGCCAGCGCCTCCACGGTGGCCGGCTGCAACCCGAGCTTGATCAGCGCCTTGACCTTCGCCTTCTGATCCCCGATCGCCGTGCCATTGATCCAGAGCCCATTAATCGTCTCGAACGCGGCGTTTTCGGGAATGGTTGCGAGGAGGGCGTCAAACGGCTTGATCTGCGCGCGGATGGTTTTGAGCCCGACATGGGAGATGCCGCGGGTAAACCATTTGGTGGTGTCCACCAGCCCCGAAGCGGCGGCGCCGAGGGCGCCAATGGCGCCGAGAATCGCGGCCAATTGGGTGGCATCCGGCAACATGTTTTCCTCCCCTCCGGAAAGCCGAATATTTCCCCATTACCCACGCAATCGCAACATAATTATTTCTGAATAATCACAGAATAAAGCGAAACGTAAGGAAAAAAGTTCTTTGGTTCTTTCTTTCAAGAAAGAACTGCTTTTTTGTAAAAAGCAGCAAAAAACTTTTATCCCGCTGGGGGGGTGCCCGGGCTTTTTCGTCCAGCCGGATTGCTCAATCGCCCGGCGCGCGCCAAAAGGCGGCCTGCCCCCGCTTCTTGCCAAGGACACGTGCCGCGCATGACCGACGACCTCGCCGCCCTCGCCACCGAGACTGAGAGAGCGCTTGCCGAAGCCCGCGATCTCCGCGCGCTGGAGGAGGTGCGGGTTGCCGTGCTCGGCAAATCCGGCCGGCTCACGGCGCTGCTCAAGGCGCTTGGCGGGCTGCCGCCCGAGGCGCGGCGGGCGCGCGGGGCGGCGGTGAATGCGCTCAAGGAGCGGCTCACGGCGGCGATCGAGGCGCGGCGCGCGGCCCTTGAGGAGGTAGTGCTCGCGGCGCGTCTCGGCGCCGAGCGGGTCGATGTCACGCTTCCCGCCCGGCCCTCCGCCATGGGCCTCATCCATCCGATCAGCCGCACCATCGAGGAAATCGCCGCGATTTTCGGCGCCATGGGGTTTGCCCTGGCCGAAGGCCCCGATATCGAGAGCGACTGGCATAATTTCGGCGCCCTCAACATCCCCGCGCACCATCCGGCGCGGGCCGATCACGACACTTTTTACCTCCCCGCCAGCGCCCCCGGCCAGCCGCCGCGCGTGCTCCGCACCCACACCTCGCCGGTGCAGGTGCGCACCATGCTGGCCGCCCCGCCGCCGATCCGCGTCATTGCCATGGGCCGCACCTACCGCGCCGATCATGACGCGACCCACAGCCCGATGTTCCATCAGTGCGAGGGCCTGGCGCTCGACCGCGCCCTCACCCTCGGCCATCTCAAGGGCTGCCTGATCGATTTCCTGCGCGCCTATTTCGGCCTGCCTGACCTGCCGGTGCGCTTCCGCGCCAGCTATTTCCCCTTCACCGAACCCTCGATGGAGGTCGATATCGGCTGGGACCGCCGCAGCGGCGAGATCGGGCAGGGCGGCGACTGGCTGGAGATCCTCGGCAGCGGCATGGTGCATCCCAAGGTGCTGGCCAATTGCGGCATCGACCCCAGTGAATGGCAAGGTTTCGCTTTTGGCATGGGGATCGAGCGCATCACCATGCTGAAACACGGCATCAACGACCTCCGCCCGTTTTTCGAGAGCGACCCGCGCTGGCTGCGCCATTACGGCTTCAGCCCGCTCTCGCCGGCGCTGCTGCACGAGGGGGTGTGAGGCGATGAAATTTTCGTTTTCCTGGCTGCGCGATCATCTCGAAACCGCGGCGCCGCTGGCGCAGCTCACCGCGACCCTCTCGGCGATCGGGCTCGAGGTCGAGGGCGTGGCCGATCCCGGCGCCGCCCTCGCCCCCTTCCGCATCGCGGAGGTGGTCGCGGCGGAGCCGCATCCCGACGCCGACCGGCTGCGCGCCTGCCGCGTCGATGCCGGCGCCGGCGTGGTTTCGGTGGTGTGCGGGGCGCCGAACGCGCGGGCCGGCATGAAGGCGGTGTTCGCGCCCCCCGGCAGCGTCATTCCGGCGACCGGCACGGTTCTGAAAACCGGGAAAATTCGCGGCGTCGAGAGTGCCGGGATGCTGCTTTCGGCGCGCGAGATGGGTCTCGGCGAGGACCATTCCGGCATCGTCGAGCTGCCCGAGAGCGCCCCGGTCGGGGACTCCTACGCGCGCTGGGCGGGGCTCGACGATCCGGTGATCGAAATCGCCGTCACCCCCAACCGGGGCGACGCGCTGGCGGTGCGCGGCATCGCCCGCGATCTCGCCGCCGCTGGGCTCGGGACGCTCAAGCCCTTTGCCCCCGCCCCGGTGCCGGCCGCCTTCGCGAGCCCGCGCCATTGGCGGATCGCCTGGCCCGAGGCCTGCCCCTACGTGCTTGGGCGGAGCTTTCGCGGCCTCCGCAACCGGCCGAGCCCCGATTGGCTCGCCCGGCGCTTGCGCGCCATCGGCCTCCGCCCGATCAATGCCCTCGTCGATATCACCAATTTCTTCACTTTTGATCTCGGCCGCCCGCTGCATGTCTTTGATGCGAATAAACTCGCGGGCGCGTCCCTGGTGCTGCGCCGGGGCGCGGGCGAGCGGCTTTCGGCGCTCAACGGGCGGGAATATGTTCTCGGGCCGGAGGATTGCGTCATCGCCGATGAGCGCGCCGTGCGCTCGCTCGCCGGCATCATGGGTGGGGCCGAGACCGGCTGTGATGCGGCGACGACCGAGGTTTTCCTCGAATGCGCGATTTTCGATCCCGTGCGCATCGCGCAGACCGGCCGGCGGCTGCAAATCCACTCCGACGCCCGGGCGCGCTTCGAACGCGGCGTCGATCCCGCGCTGCTGCCCGAGGCGATGGCGGCGGCGAGCCGCATGATCCTCGATCTCTGCGGCGGCGAGGCCTCCGAGGTGGTGGCGGCGGGCGCCGAGCCGGCTTGGCGGCGCAGCGCGCGCTTGCGTTTCTCCCGGCTCGAACAATTGGGCGGCCTGGCGCTGCCGCCCGACGAGGCCGTGGCGCGGCTCACGCGTCTCGGTTTTACCCTCGAAGCCCGCGACGCTGAGGCGGCGCGCTTCGCCGTGCCCTCCTGGCGCAACGACATCGCCGCCGGCCAGAAGCTCGATCTCGCGCCGGGCATGGCGGCGGCGCGGGCGCGGGCGGTGGCCGAGGGCGCGGCGCGGATCGAGCCCGAGGTCGAGCTGATCGAGGAGGTGCTGCGCCTCGGCGGGCTCGACGCCATTCCCGCGGTTTCCCTCCCCCACGTCCGCCCGGTGCCAGCGCCGAGCTTTTCCCCCGCCGCGACCCGCGCCGCCCGCGCCGCCCGGGCGCTGGCTGCGCGCGGCCTGCTGGAATGCGTGAGCTTCAGCTTCCTCGCCCATGATCGTGCGGCATTTTTCGGCCCCATTCCTGAGGCTCTGCGGCTGCAAAACCCGATCGCCGCCGATCTCGACCAGCTCCGCCCGACCCCGCTCGCCCCCCTCGTCCAGGCTGCCGCCCGCGCCGAGGCCCGCGGCGTTCTGGAGCGCGGGTTTTTCGAGATCGGCCCTGGCTTCACCGCCGCCGGCGAGCGCCCGATCGCCGCGGCGCTGCGCGCCGGGACGAGCCCGCGGCACTGGGCGGAGCCGGCGCGGGCGTGGGACGCGTTCGACGCCAAGGCCGACGCGCTGGCGCTGCTCGCCGCCCTCGGCATTGCCCCGGAGAGCCTGACGGTCGCGGCGGAGGCGCCGGGTCATTACCATCCCGGCCGCTCGGGCGCGCTCCGCCAGGGGCCGAAAACCGTTTTGGCGATTTTCGGCGAGCTGCATCCGCGGCTCTGCGCCGCTTTTGAACTCAGCCCCCCGGTCGTCGCCTGCGAGGTGTTTCTCGACGCCCTCCCCGCGCCCAAGCGGCGCCGCCGCGGCCCGCCCGATCTGCCGGCACTCCAGCCGCTGCGGCGCGATTTCGCGTTTCTCCTCGATGCCGAGATCCCGGCGGAGACGGTGCTGCGCGCCGCGCGCGGGGCGGAACGGGCGCTGATCGCAGGCGTCACGCTGTTCGACCTCTATGACGGGGAAAAACTGCCGCCGGGAAAAAAATCGCTCGCCATCGAGGTGACGCTCCAGCCCCGCGCCCAGGCGCTGACCGATGCCGAGATCGAGGCGGTCTCCGCCCGCGTCATCGCCGCGGTCGTCCAGGCCACGGGGGCCAGCTTGCGATGATTTTGGGCGATGATCCGGGCTGACAGCGGAGCGGAATCGCCCTATCCCTCGCGCATGACCGACACAGCCCTCCGCCATATCCGCAATTTCGCGATCATCGCCCATATCGATCACGGCAAATCGACGCTCGCCGATCGGCTGATCGAGGCCACCGGCGCGCTCACCAACCGCGAGATGACGGCGCAAGTCCTCGATACCATGGAAATCGAGCGCGAGCGCGGCATCACCATCAAGGCGCAGACCGTGCGGCTGTCCTACCAGGCGCGCGACGGCGAGACCTATGCGCTCAACCTCATGGACACGCCCGGCCATGTCGATTTCGCCTATGAGGTGAGCCGCAGCCTCGCCGCCTGCGAGGGCTCGCTCTTGGTCGTCGATGCCAGCCAGGGGGTCGAGGCGCAGACGCTCGCCAATGTCTATCAGGCGATCGAGGCCGGGCACGAGATCGTCCCGGTGCTCAACAAGATCGACCTGCCGGCGGCCGAGCCCGAGCGCGTGCGGCGCCAGATCGAGGACGTGATCGGGCTCGACACCACGGACGCGGTGCTGATCAGCGCCAAGACCGGGCACAATATCGCGGGCGTGCTGGAGGCCATCGTCACCCGCCTGCCGCCGCCCCAGGGCGACCCCGAGGCGCCGCTCAAGGCGCTGCTCGTCGATAGCTGGTACGACGCCTATCTCGGCGTCGTCATCCTGGTGCGGGTCAAGGATGGCCGGCTGGCGCGCGGCCAGAAGATCCGCATGATGGCGACCGGTGCGGTGCATGCGGTCGAGCAGACCGGCGTCTTTTCCCCGCGCATGGTGGCTGTCGGCGATCTCGGCCCCGGCGAGATCGGCTATATCACCGCCGGCATCAAGACCGTCGCGGATTGCCGCATCGGCGATACCATCACCGAGGACCGCCGCCCGGCGGCAGCGCCGCTGCCTGGCTTCAAGCCCTCGGTGCCGGTGGTGTGGTGCGGGCTCTATCCGGTGGATGCCGACGATTTCGAGAAGCTCCGCGAAAGCCTCGGCAGATTGCGCCTCAACGACGCGAGCTTCCACTACGAACCCGAGACCTCGGCCGCGCTCGGTTTCGGTTTCCGCTGTGGTTTCCTCGGGCTTTTGCATCTCGAAATCATCCAGGAACGGCTTGCGCGGGAATTCGACCTCGAGCTTATCGCGACCGCCCCCTCGGTGGTCTATCGCATCCATCGCACCAACGGCGGGGTTGCGGATCTGCACAACCCGGCCGACATGCCCGAGGGCAGCGTGATCGATAAAATCGAGGAGCCCTGGATCAAGGCGACGATCATGGTGCCCGATGAATATCTCGGCGCGGTGCTGCATCTCTGCAATGAGCGGCGCGGCCAGCAGGTCGATCTCACCTATGTCGGCAACCGCGCCATGGCGGTCTATCGCCTGCCGCTCAACGAGGTGGTGTTCGATTTCTACGACCGCCTGAAATCGGTCTCGCGCGGCTATGCCAGTTTCGATTACCAGATGGATGGCTATGCCGAGAGCGATCTCGTGCGCATCTCGATCCTGGTCAATGGCGAACCGGTCGACGCGCTCGCCTTCATCGCCCATCGCAGCGCCGCCGAGACCCGCGGGCGGGCGATCTGCCAGCGCCTGAAAGACCTCATCCCGAAACAGCTTTTCAAGATCGCGATCCAGGCGGCGATCGGCGGCCGCGTCATCGCGCGCGAGACCATCGGCGCGCTGGCCAAGGATGTGACGGCGAAATGCTATGGCGGCGACATCTCGCGCAAGCGCAAGCTGCTGGAAAAGCAGAAGGAAGGCAAAAAGCGGATGCGCCAGTTCGGCAAGGTGGAGATCCCGCAATCGGCGTTCCTGGCGGCGCTGAAGACCGGCTAGGGGCTGGCCCCGCACCCCAGCCCTCAGACAGGGGCGCAGGGTGCCCATGACCAGCCGGGGCCCTATTTGGTCGCGCGCGGCGCGCCCGGATTGGCCCGCGGCGGTTTCGCCTCGAACGGGTAGGGGCTCATGCCGCGGCGCGCGGGGTCGAAGGCCAGGCGGTGTTCGAGGGGAGGGAAGGCGCGGGAGCGGCAATCGGGGCGGTCGCAGAGCCGGCAGGAGAGGCCGATGCCGATCGCCGCGCGGTCAAGGTCGAGCCCCTCGGCATAGACGATCTCGGGGGCGTAGGAGATCGGGCTGCCCATCGCGACGACATGCACGGGGGGCGGCTCGCCCCAGCGCGCGGCGGGGCCGGTGACGGTGCGGGCGAAGCAGAGAAAGCGCGCCCCGTCGGGGAGTTCGGCGACCTGCACGCGAAGCGCGCCGGGTGTCGCGAAGGCGGTATGCACCACCCAGCGCGGGCAGGAGCCGCCGAAGCGGGCGAAGGGAAATCCGGCCGCGGAAAACCGCTTGGAAACATTGCCGGCGGGATCGACGCGGAGGAAGAAGAACGGCACGCCGCGGGCGCCGGGGCGCTGCAGCGTCGAGAGCCGCTGGCAGGCCTGCTCGAACGAGACGCCGAAACGCGCGGCCAGCGCCTCCATGTCGTGGCGCAGCGCGCGCGCAGCCTCGTGATAGGGGGCGTAGGGCATCAGAAGCGCGCCTGCTGTGTAGTTGAGCAGGCCGATGCGGATCAGCGCGGCGGCTTCCTGGGTTGAGGGTTTCACCGCGCCCAAAACCTCCTCGACCGCCGTATGGGCTTCCAGGAGGGCGAGCTGGAAGGCCATGTGGAAGCCGCGGCTTTCGCGCGGGAGCGATTCCGAGAGCGTGAGATGGCGGGCCGCGGCGTCATAGGCGCGCAGGCCCTCGAGCGGGCGGACGGTGACGGTCATGCCGTGGCGCCGGCGCAGCCGCTCGGCGATCGCGTGGTTGCGCTCGGCCGGCGCCGCGTCGAGTTCGGCCGCGATCGCCTCGGCCGCGGCCTCAAGCTCGGGGAAGTAATTGGCGCGGTCATCGAAGAGGTCGCGCGCTTCCTCGTTGGGGAGCAGGATGCGCCGGCCCGAGGGCAGCGCGATGCCGCTCGCGTCCTCGCGCGCGACGCGCCAGGCGCGGTAGAGGGCGAGCACTGCGCGCGCCGCGTTGGGCGCGGCCGCGGCGAGCTGCTGCACCTCGGCCTCCGCCACCGCCTCGGCGCCGAGCAGGGGGTCGGCGAAGGCTTCCCGCAACCCGACCTCCAATTGCCGCTCGGCCGAGCCGGAAAGCTCGGCCAGCTCGACGTGAAACGTCTCGGCGAGCTTGATCAGCAGGCCGGCGGTGACGCTGCGCTGGTCGTGCTCGATCAGGTTGAGATAGCTCGCGGAAATGCCGAGCCGGGTGGCCAGCGCCTGCTGCGTGAGGGCGCGTTCCTGGCGCAGGCGGCGGACGGTGCGGCCGATCAGCGGTCCGGTCATTTTTACAGCCTTTACCATTTCAGCGGCGGCGTTGTGAAACCCGCGACAGGTTCCCGCGCCATTCCGCAGTTTGCGGGTTTTCTTCGCGGCCGCAATGTGAAAAATTTACGCCATCGAACGCCTTCGAACGCCCTAAGGAGCACGCCATGCGCCCGATCTCGACCCCGAATTTCGCCCCCGATGGAATGTCCGGCCCTTCCGGGCACGACCCCGAGCGGTTTGCCGGTATTGTCCGCGACTATAGCCCCGCCGATGTCGAGCGGCTCGCCGGCAGCTTCCGCATCCGCCACACGCTCGCCGAAATGGGGGCGCAGCGGCTCTGGCACCTGCTCAAGACCGAGCCGTTCGTGCCGACCCTGGGCGCGCTCACCGGCAATCAGGCGCTGCAGCAGGTCAAGGCCGGGCTGCAGGCGATCTATCTCTCGGGCTGGCAGGTGGCGGCGGACGCCAATCTCGCCGGCGAGATGTATCCCGACCAGTCGCTCTATCCGGTGAACTCGGTGCCCTCGGTGGTCAAGCGCATCAACGGCGCGCTGCGCCGGGCCGACCAGATCGCCCGCCTGGAGGGCGATACCTCGACCTATTGGATGGCGCCGATCGTGGCCGACGCCGAGGCCGGGTTCGGTGGCGCGCTGAACGCCTTCGAGCTGATGAAGGCGATGATCGAGGCGGGTGCGGCGGGCGTGCATTTCGAGGACCAGCTGGCCTCGGAAAAGAAATGCGGCCATTTGGGCGGCAAGGTGCTGGTGCCGATCGCCCAGCATATCCGCACGCTGAATGCCGCCCGCCTCGCCGCCGATGTCGAGGGCGTGCCGACCGTGCTGCTCTGCCGCACCGACAGCCACGCGGCGCAGCTTCTCACCACCGATGTCGATGAGCGCGACCGGCCGTTCCTCACTGGCGAGCGCACCGCGGAAGGGTTTTTCCGCATCCGCCCCGGCCTCGGCGTCGAATATGCGATCGCCCGCTCGCTCGCCTATGCGCCTTATGCCGATTTGCTGTGGTGGGAGACCAGCGAGCCCAATCTCGAGGAGGCCGAGCGCTTCGCCAACGCCATCGCCAAGCGCTTCCCGGGCAAGATGCTCGCGTATAATTGCTCACCGAGCTTCAACTGGCAGAAGAAGCTCTCGCCCGAGAAAATCGCCGATTTCCAGCGCGCGATCGGCGCCATGGGCTACAAGTTCCAGTTCGTCACCTTGGCCGGCTTCCACAGCCTGAACCACGGCATGTTCGAACTCGCGCGCGGCTACAAGGAGCGCGGCATGGCCGCCTATTCCGAGCTGCAGCAGGCGGAGTTTGCCTCCGAAGCGGCGGGCTACACGGCGACGCGGCATCAGCGCGAGGTCGGCACCGGGTATTTCGACGGCGTCGCGATGGCGATCTCGGCGGGCAAATCCTCCACCACCGCGATGGCCGGCAGCACCGAGACGGCGCAATTCCACGACCCCGTCGCCACCACCACCTGGCACGAGAATTACGACGACGGCATCGACCACGCCCATGAGTGGGCGCGCAGTGCCGCGATCGCCAACGCCTAGCGTCTGGTTCGCCGAGCGCAACGGGCCGGGGCGCTGCTCCGGCCCGTTTTGCGCATCACTTGCGGAAACGCCGTCGCTCCGCCTAAGCTCCGGGACAACCCGGCTAGGAGCCGGGAGAGGGGAGGGTGCGTGCGGAACGGGTCGGTGTCTTTGCCAGCGGAAAAGCGAGATTGGGAACAGGGCGCGGGAGATGCACGCGCTGCGCGAGATGTCGCCCCGCTTTTGCGCGTTGAAGGTTTGGTGGTGCGGTTTGGCGGCGTCACCGCGCTCAATGGCGTTTCCTTCACCGTTGCCGAGCGGCAGATTTGCGGCCTGATCGGGCCGAACGGCTCGGGCAAGACGACGCTGTTCAACTGCATCAGCGGGATCTACCGGCCCCATGCCGGGGAGATCGTCTTTGCCGGACACAATCTCGCGAGACTGCCGCGCGCCCGTCTCGCGGGCCTCGGCATCGGCCGCACATTCCAGAATGTCGCGCTTTTCAACAGCATGAGCGTGCGCGAGAACATCCTCGTGGGCGCGCATCACCTCGGCCACTCGGGCTTCATCGCCAACGCGCTGCGCCTGCCGGTGGTCTCGCGCGAGGCGCGGGCGGCGGAAGCCGCGGCGGCGGATTTATTGGACCTGCTCGATCTCGGCGCGGTCGCCGACCAGGTGGTCACGGGCCTGCCATTCGGCACGCGCAAGCGGGTGGAACTGGCGCGCGCGCTGATCGGGCGGCCGAAGCTTTTGCTGCTCGACGAGCCGGCGGGTGGGCTCAACCATGACGAGGTGGCCAATCTCGCCGATCTGTTGCGCATGCTGCAAAATCGTTTCGCGCTCGCCATCCTGCTGGTCGAGCATCACATGAACCTGGTGATGCGGGTTTCCGCCAAGGTGGTGGCGCTCGAGCTGGGCGCCAAGATCGCCGATGGCACGCCCGATGAAGTGCGCAACGAGAAGCGGGTGATCCGCGCCTATCTCGGTGAGGCGAGCGATGCCGGCGCTGCTTGAGGTCAACGATCTCTACGCCGGCTATGGCGAGACCACGGTGCTGCACGGCATCAGCTTCGCGGTCGCCGAAGGTGGTGTCACGACCTTGCTCGGCGCCAATGGCGCGGGCAAGACGACAACGCTGAGGGCGCTCTCGGGGATGGTGCGCACGCAAGGCGAGATCGTTTTCGCTGGCGCGCGCATCGCCGGGCGCGCGACCGAGGAGATCGCGCGCGCCGGCATCGGCCATGTGCCCGATGGACGCGGCACGTTTCTCGAACTCAGCGTCGAGGAAAATCTCCGCCTCGGCGCGATCAGCCGGCGCGACCCCGGCATCAAGGACGACATCGCGCGCATGTTCGGCTATTTCCCGCGTCTCGCCGAGCGGGTGCGCCAGCAAGCCGGCACGCTCTCGGGCGGCGAGCAGCAGATGCTGGCGATCGCGCGGGCGCTGCTGCTGCGCCCCAAATTATTGCTGCTCGACGAGCCCTCCTTCGGCCTCGCCCCCCTCCTCGTTGCCGAGGTCTTCGAGATTCTCGGCCAGATCAGCCGTGTCGAGCGGATGAGTATTCTTCTCGTCGAGCAGAACGCCAATCTCGCGCTTGGCCTCGCCGATCATGCCTATCTGCTGGAAACCGGGCGCATCATGATGTCCGGCGCGGCGGCATCGATGCGCGAAAACGAGGCCATCCGCCGCTCCTATCTCGGCTATTAACAAGGAACGCAAGAACACGCGATGCAAGCTCTGCTGCACCAGGTTTTATCGGGTATCGCCACGGGAGGCATCTACGCGAGTGTCGCCCTCGCGCTGGTGATGATTTATCAGGCGACGCATCATGTAAATTTCGCGCAAGGCGAGATGGCGACATTTTCCACCTATATCGCGCTCACCCTGATCGATTACGGGCTGAGCTACTGGCTCGCTTTCCTGATCACGCTCGTGGTCTCCTTCATCATCGGCCTGACCATCGAACGGGTCTTGATGCGGCCGATGGCGAGCGCGCCGGTACTGTCCTCGGTCGGGGTTTTCATCGGCCTCCTGCTGATTTTCAACAGCGTCACCGGCTGGCTTTTCTCCTACACGGTCAAGGCCTTTCCGAGCCCTTTTCCCGCCTCCATGCCCGCGCTCGGCGGCTGGATTTCGCCGCACGAGGCCGGGGCGACGGTCGTGACATTGATTGTGTTGCTGCTGGTCTATGGGTTTTTTCGTTTTACGCGGCTCGGGCTCGCGATGCGGGCGGCGGCCTATAATCCGGCCTCGGCGCGCCTCGTCGGCATTCGCGTGGGCTGGATGCTGGCGCTCGGCTGGGGGCTCGCGGCAGCGATCGGGGCGATCGCTGGGATGATGATCGCGCCGATCGTCTTTCTCGATCCCAACATGATGGCGGGGATCCTGCTTTATGCCTTCGCGGGGGCCTTGCTCGGCGGCATCGACAATCCGCTCGGCGCGGTGATCGGCGGCTTTGCCGTCGGCGTCATCGAGAATCTCGCCGGCGCCTATTTGGTCGGTGCCGAATTGAAGCTGACGCTGGCGCTCGTGATCATTCTCTGCGTTCTGGTGCTGAAGCCGGCCGGCCTTCTCGGGCGCGCCGTCGTGAGCCGGGTGTAGCCATGCGCGCCGAGAGAAATCCGCTGCTGATCGGTCTCGCGGTGGTGGCGCTCGCTGTGGCGCTCGCGTTTCTGCTCAGCAATTACCATCTGTTCCAGCTCACCACCGTGGTGGCCTATGCCATCGCCATTCTCGGGCTCGACATGCTGACCGGCTATACCGGGCAGATTTCGCTCGGTCACGGTGCGTTCTATGCGGTCGGCGCCTATGTCGCGGCGATTTTGATGGCCAATTTCAACGTGCCCTACTGGGCAACCCTGCCGGTCTCGGCGGTGGTCTGCGCCGGTTTCGGATTCGCCTTTGGCTTTCCCGCCTTGCGTCTCGGCGGGCTCTATCTCGCGCTCGCCACCTTCGCCCTGGCGATCGCGGTGCCGCAATTGCTGAAATACAAACTGCTCGAGGACTGGACCGGCGGGGTTCAGGGCATCGTGATCAGCAAGCCCGACGCGCCGTTCGGGCTGCCGCTCAATCAGGATCAGTGGCTCTATCTTTTTACCCTCGCCGTCGGGGTCGTGCTGTTCGTGCTGGCGCGCAATCTGCTGGGCGGGCGGATCGGGCGTGCGATGCGCGCCGTGCGCGATCATGGCGTCGCCGCCGAGGCGATGGGGATCGATATCGCGCTGCTGAAAACCCGCAGTTTCGCCTTGAGCGCGATGTACACCGGCATCGCCGGCGCGCTCGGCGCAATCGCGGTGCAGTTCGTGGCGCCTGACAGTTTCGCGGTGTTCCTCTCGATCACGCTCTTTGTCGGCCTCGTGGTGGGCGGCATCACCTCGCTTCCCGGCGCCGTGTTCGGCGCCATCTTCATCGTGTTCCTGCCGAATTTCGCGGATCAGATCTCGAAGGCGGCACCGGGGGCGATCTATGGCGTGATCCTGATCGCCTTCCTCTATCTCGCGCCGAAGGGATTTGCCGGCCTGCTGCGCCGCCTCGTCGGCCCGCGCGCGCCGCACCTCGTGGCGCCAGCCTCATCCACCGCCGCCGCGCCGCCACGCCCGGCGCGGGCGAAGAACTGAGAGTTTGAACAAGAATGCCCGCTTTCTCGGAAACCGACGGTAAATGCCAATATTTCCAGAGGGCATTCTTGTTCAAGTTCGATTGATTTTCAGGCTCTGACATCACGCATGAGAGGGAGACACAACCAATGCAGATCGATCGCCGAACGGCACTGATCGGGGCCGCCGCGCTGGGCGCGGGTTTCCTGCCACGCCTCGCGTGTGCCGCCGAGATGCCGGGCGTGAGTGCGACCGAGATCAAGATCGGCGGCACCATGCCCTATAGCGGCCCGGCCTCGGCCTATGGCGCCGATGGCCGCGCCGAGGTCGCCTATTTCAAGATGGTCAATGACCAAGGCGGCATCAATGGCCGCAAGGTCAATCTGATCTCGGTCGATGACGGCTACAGCCCGCCCAAAACCGTCGAGCAGACGCGCATGCTGGTCGAACAGGAAGGGGTCGCCTTCATGTTCAACGGTCTCGGCACGCCGACCCAGACGGCGGTGCAGAAATATCTCAACATGAAGAAAGTGCCGCAGCTTTTCGTCGCCACCGGCGCCGATAAATGGGGTGACTACAAGCATTTTCCCTGGACCATCGGCTATCAGCCGAGCTACCGGGTGGAGGCGCAGATCTACGCCAAATACGTGCTGAAAACCAAGCCCGACGCCAAGGTCGCGATCATTTATCAGAACGATGATTTCGGCAAAGACTATCTCAACGGCGTCAAGGATATTTTTGGCGATAAATACGCCAAGATGGTCACCAAGGACATTTCCTACGAAGTCACCGACCCCACCACCGACCAGCAGGTCGTCATCCTGCAAGCCTCCGGCGCCGACACCTTGATGATTTTCGCAACGCCGAAATTCGCCGCGCAAATCATTCGCAAGGTTTACGACATCAACTGGCATCCAACGCAGTTTCTCACCAATGTCTCGATTGCCGTGGGCGCAGTGATCAAGCCCGCCGGGGTCGAAAAAGCGGTCGGCATCATGACCGGCGGCTATCTCAAGGACAGCACCGATCCCGCCTGGGACAACGACCAGGGAATGAAGGATTGGCACGCCTTCATGGACAAATACATGCCCGGCGCCGATCAGACCGATGGTGACTATATCTATGGCTATGCCGTGGCGATGACGCTCGCCCATGTGCTCAAGCAGTGCGGCGATGATCTCTCGCGCGAGAACATCATGCGCCAGGCAACCAATATCCATGATCTCGAAATTCCGATGCTGCTGCCAGGGATCAAGGTCAATACCAGCCCGACGAATTACCACCCGCTGCGGCAGTTGCAGTTGGCGCGCTGGAACGGCAAGACCTGGGAGCGCTTCGGCGAGATCATCGAGGGCGCCGGCGCGTGATCATGCCCCGGCGCGTGATCATACCGGGAAGCGTGGCGCGGCGCGTCAAATAACCGCGACGACCAGCGTTCCGGTCGCCCGGCCGCCGGTTGGGAATCAGCAAAGTCAGAACTCAGCAAATAAGAAATCAGCAAAGGGGAGACATCCGATGAACACGGGACGGAGAACGGTGATCACCGGCATGGCCGCCGGCCTGCTCGGGAGCCTTGGCGCCCGCCGCGCGGTGGCTGCCGACATGCCCGGCGTGAGTGCGACCGAGATCAAGATCGGCAACACCATGCCCTATAGCGGCCCGGCCTCGGCCTACGGCACGATCGGCCACGCCGAGACCGCGTATTTCAAGATGATCAATGACAAGGGCGGCATCAATGGCCGCAAGATCGTCTATCTCACCGAGGATGACGCCTACAGCCCGCCCAAAACCGTCGAGCAGACGCGTATGCTGGTCGAACAGGAAGGGGTCGCCTTCATGTTCAACGGTCTCGGCACGCCAACCCAGACGGCGGTGCAGAAATACCTCAACATGAAGAAAATACCTCAGCTTTTCATTTCCACCGGCGCCGACAAATGGGGTAACTACAAGGAATTTCCGTGGACCATGGGCTGGCAGCCGAGCTATCGCATCGAGGGCCAGATCTATGCCAAATACATCCTCAAGAACAAACCCGCGGCCAAGATCGCGGTGATTTACCAGAACGATGATTTCGGCAAGGATTATGTCAATGGCGTCAAGGATATTCTCGGCGCCGACTATGCCAAGATGGTGGTCAAGGAAGCGACCTACGAGACCAGCGATCCGACCACCGATTCGCAGGTGGTGGGGCTGCAATCCGCGGGCGCGGATACGCTGCTGACCTTCGCCACGCCGAAATTCGCGGCCCAGATCATCCGCAAAGTCTATGATATCAACTGGCATCCTCTGCATTTCCTGACCAATGTCTCGATCTCGGTGGGCTCGGTGATCAAGCCCGCCGGCGTCGAGAAGGCGGTGGGTATCGTCACCAGCACCTATATCAAGGACGACAGCGATCCCGCCTGGGCCAACGATCCGGGTCTCAACGAGTGGCGCGTTTTCATGGACAAATACATGCCCGGCGCCGATCACACGGAGACCAATTACATCTTCGCCTATGGCATTTCGTTCACCCTGGCGCAGGTGCTGAGGCAATGCGGCAATGATCTCACGCGCGAGAACATCATGCGCCAGGCAACCAATATCCACGATCTCGAAGTGCCCGTGCTGCTGCCGGGGATCCGGGTCAATACCAGCCCGACGAATTACCACCCGCTGCGGCAGTTGCAGTTGGCGCGCTGGAACGGCAAGACCTGGGAGCGCTTCGGCGGTCTCATCGAGGGCGCCGGCGCGTAGCCCTGGTGGCGGGGCGATCTGGACGATCCTTCCCGCCTGTGCCAAGCCTGGGCGGGAAACTTTGCCGGGAGCGCGCCATGAGCCGACCGTCCAGCATGACCTATATCGCCGCAGAGGGCGCCGGCGGGCCCGCGGTGCTGCGCCCCGAGACCGGCCCGGTGCCCACGCCCGCGCCCGATGAAGTGCTGATCCGCGTCGCCGCCGCCGGGGTCAACCGCCCCGACGTCGCGCAGCGCCAGGGCCGCTATCCGCCGCCGCCCGGTGCCAGCCCGATCCTCGGCCTCGAAGTCGCGGGCGAGGTCGTCGAGACCGGCGCCGCCGTGCGGCATCTCGCGCCGGGCGATCGCGTGACGGCGCTGGTCAATGGCGGCGGCTACGCGGAATACTGCGTGGCGCCCGAGCGGCAATGCCTGCCCTGGCCGCGGGGCTTTGACGCACTCCGCGCCGGCGCCCTGGCGGAGAATTATTTCACCGTCTGGGCCAATCTGTTCGATCTCGGCCGGCTCAAATCGGGCGAGCGCGTGCTGATCCATGGCGGCACCAGCGGCATCGGCGTCACCGCCATCCAGCTCGCCACCGCGTTTGGCGCGACGGTCTTCGCCACCGCCGGCACGGCGGAAAAATGCGCCGCCTGCTTGGGCTTCGGCGCGCAGGCGGCGATCAATTACCGCACCCAGGATTTCGGCCAAGAAATCGCCCGCCTGACCGAGAATGCCGGCGTCGATGTCGTGCTCGACATGGTCGGCGGACCCTATGCCACGGCCAATCTGCGGGTGCTCGCGCGGGACGGGCGGCTGGTGTTGATCGCCTTTCTCGGCGGGCCGAAAGTGGAAAACTTCGATCTCACCCCGATCATGGTCAAGCGCCTTACCGTCACCGGCTCGACCATGCGCCCGCGCAGCACCGCGGAGAAAGGCGCCATCGCCGATGAATTGCGGGAAAAAGTCTGGCCGCTGCTCGATGCCGGGCGATGCGGCCCGGTGATCCACGCGGTTTTTCCCCTGGCCGAGGCCGCGCGCGCCCATGAGCTGATGGAAAGCAGCGCGCATATCGGCAAGATCATGCTCAGCGTCGCTGCCTGAGCGCGTGCCGGCGGGGGTAGGGATTTCCCGGGCGCGCACTGCGCCGCCGCGGCATGCGGCGAGCGGGGAGATTTCCCCCGCCGGGCTCGCGCAACTGGCCGGCGCCGTGGTGCTGCTGGGCGGCGCCTGGCCGGTGACGAAATACGCGGTCGCACTCGGCGCCAGCCCGCTCTGGTTCGCGCTGGGCCGCGCCGGGTTCTCGGCGCTCGCCTCGTTTGCCCTGCTCGGCGCGCTCGGCCGGCTCCGCCTGCCGGGGCGCGCCGATGGGCCGGCGCTGTTCGCGGTCGGGGTGTTGCAGCTCGCGGGGTTTTTCGCGCTCGCCCATATCGCCGTCGCCTATGTTCCGGCCGGGCGCACCGCCATCCTCTCCAACACCACGACGATCTTCGTCGTCCCGCTCTCGGTGCTGGTGTTGCGTGAGCGGCTGACATTGCGCCGCCTGCTCGCGGTGCTGGTGGGGCTGGCCGGCATCGTGACCTTGCTCGGGCCGTGGGCGATCGACTGGCATCGGCCGGGGGTGGTGATCGGGAACGGGTTTCTGCTAGGCGCGGCGGCTTCCTGGTCGCTCGCCATCATCGCCGTGCGGCGCTTCCCCCCGCGCCTCTCGATGCTGGAATTGCTGCCCTGGTGCTTCGCCCTCGGCACCCTGCTGCTCACGCCGCTGGTCCTGCTGCATGGCGGGAGCGGGCGCTGGCCGCCCGGCGCGCTGGCGGCGGTCGGGCTGATCGGGTTCATCGCCGGGCCGATCGGCACTTGGTGCGTGATGCAGGCCGCGGTCAGCCTGCCCGCACTGGTTGCCTCCGTGGGCTTCCTCGCGACCCCCGCGACAGGCTTGCTGCTCGCGACGGTGACGCTCGGCGAACCCCTCGACGCGGCGACCGCGCTCGGGGCGGCGCTCATCCTGGCCGGCGTCGGCGTCGCGGTCTGGCCGGGGCGGCGCCGCTGATGCTTTTGCATGTCACCGAGGCCGGCACCGGGCCGACGGTTGCCCTTCTGCACGGGTTGTTCGGCGAGGGGCGCAATTTCGCGACGTTCCAGCGCCGCCTCGCTGACCAGTATCGCGTGCTCGCGCTCGATCTGCGCAACCACGGCGAAAGCCCGCACGCGCCGGGGATGGACTATGGTGCGCTGGCCGCCGACGTGCACGAGACGCTGGCGGCGGCGGCGGCGCTGCCGGTGGCGCTGATCGGCCACTCCATGGGCGGCAAGGTGGCGATGCGCCTGGCGCTCGACGTGCCGGGGGCGATCCGCCGGCTGGCGGTCTGCGACATCGCCCCGGTCCGCTATCCGCCGCGCGATCATCGCGCCCTGATCGCCGCGCTCCGCGCCCTGCCGCTCCCGCCCGGGCTGACGCGGTCCGCGGCCGATGCCGCGCTGGCGCCCGCGGTGGCGGATCGGGCGCTGCGGCAATTCCTGCTGCACAGCCTGCGTTGCGGCCCGGCGCCGCACTGGCGGCTCGGGTTGGCCGAGATCGCGCAGGCGATGGACGAGATCGAGGATTGGTGGGCGCCCCCCGGCGCGCGCTATGACGGGCCGACGCTGTTTCTCACCGGCGCGCGCTCGGACTATGTGCGCCCCGAACACCGCGCGACCATCCGCGCCCTGTTCCCCCACGCCCACTTCGCCGCCCTGCGCCACGCCGGGCACTGGCTGCATGTCGATGACCCGGCGGGGTTTCTCGCCGCCATCACGGCGTTCCTGGCGGGCTGAGCCCTTTCAGCGCCACCGGGGCGCGCCAGAGATACCATGCCGCGATGCTGCGATAGGGCGCCCAGGCCGCGCCGATCTCGGCCAGCGCGCGCGGCTTGGGCTGGGCGTCGAGGCCGCACAGCACGCGCCAGCCCTCGCGCACGCCGAAATCATCGACCGGCAGCACGTCGCGCCGGCCGAGGGTGAAAATCAGCAGCATCTCGACGGTCCAGCGGCCGATGCCGCGAATCGCCACCAGCCGCGCGATCAGCGCCGCGTCATCCATCCGCGCCGCCGCCCGCCAGCTCGGCACCAGGCCGGCGAGGCTCTGGGCAGCGAGATCGCGGAGCGCCGCGATCTTGCTCGTGGAAAGCCCGGTTGCCCGCAGCACGGGCTCGGGCGTGGCGAGCACGGCCTCGGGAGGGGGGAACTGGGGGGGCGGAAAATCAGCCGCGTAGAGGGCGCAAAACCGCCCCAGTATGGCTTCGGCGGCGCGGCCGTGGAGCTGCTGATGGACGATCGCGCGGGCCAGCGCCTCATAGGGGCTACGCTCCCGCGCGGGGCCGAGCGGACAGGGGCCGACGCGCGCGATCAGCGGGCCAAAACGCGGCTCGACCGCCCGCAAATGGCGCAGCGCCGCCTGATGGCGCGGCATGTTCGCGGTGCGGGGTTCAGAGCAGGAAAATCGCCATCAGGATGAGCAGCAACGCCGCGCCGGCGGCCACCCAGAAGGCGAAATGCGTGAACCCAACCCAGAAATGCCGCCGATCCTCGAGGAAGGAATCGAGATCGACTTGGGAGGAGAGGGTGGGGCTGGAGTGCTCGGCCATGCGATTGCCTCGGGATTTCCTGATGGGTTTTCTTAGCAAGCCAGGAGAAAAAGGCAAGACGCCGGGCCGCCCTGGCGGCACCGGTGGCCTAGCGGGCGGGCTCGGCGAGCGCGCCGATCGCCTCCTCGGCGGCCCGCACACCACTTTCATAGGCGCCGTGGGCGGTTGAGAAATCGAAGCGGTGCGTGGCCTCCCCGGCGAAGAACAAACGCCCCTCGAAGGGCTGGGCCAGGACGCCGCGCGCCGCGGCCTCTCCGGGCAAGGCGTGGCTGTAGGCGCCCGCGATCGCGGGTGTTCTGGTCCAGTCGGAGGCGGCGAGCGGGCGGAGGGATTTGCGCACATCGGCGCCGAACAGGGCGGCGAGCTGGTCGATCGCCCGCGCGAAGGCCGCCGCGTGTCCCGCCGTGGCGACCGCCCGCGCGCCGGCGCCGCCGAGATAGCACATGACGACCGGCCAGCCGAACGGCCGGATCGTGTAGGTGCCGGTCGTGGCATCCCGCGGATCGCCCAGCACCCGGGTTTCGGCCGCGAAGGGGTGGTGGGCGCCGACGATCTCGAGGAAAAGCTTTTCGTTGTTGCCGAGTGGCAGGCGGGCGGCGGCGTCGCGCCAGGGATCGAGTGCCGCGGGCAAGGCGATCGTGCCGCCCCTGGGAACATTGCCCGCGAGGACATTGGTCGAAACCGTGAGGATCGCGGCGCGCGCGCGGATCGTGCCTGAGGGCGTCTCAAGCGCCACGCGGCGCCCGGCGAGCGAGATCGCCTGGACCGGCGTCGCGAGGCTGAGTGCCGCCGTGCTTGGCAGATGGGCGGCGATGAGCGCGCCGTAGCCGCCGGGCAGGCGCCAGTTGAGATCGCTCGCGGCCACGTCATAGGCGGCGTAATCCCGGGCGGAGATGCGCTCCAGCTCGTCGCCGCTGATGAAGCCGCTCATCGCCTGGAGATAGGCGGTCCATTGGCCCTCTCGATCGAGGGCGTCGGCGGCGCAGTCGCTGGCCGGCGGCGCGGTGATCAGCCGGGCGCTCCAGGCGGCGAATTCGGCGTGCGCCGCGTCTTGTTGGGCGGCCGTAAAGCCGAGGCCGCGATACTGTCGCCCCCAGCCCGGCGGGCGGCGCACGACGGCGAAGCCGCCGGCTTCGGCGAGGCGCGTCCAGGGATTGCGCTCGGCCGAATGCAGCCATTCGCAGCCGAGATCGAGCTTCATGCCGGCCACGTCCCGCGTCCAGGCGCGGCCGCCAACCTGCGGCAGGGCGTCAACGATCAGGGTGGAGAGGCCGCTTTCAGCCAGACGGCGCGCCGCGCCGATACCCGCGGCGCCGGCGCCAACAATAGCGATGTCGGGTTCATGGTTCATGACGCCTGAGTCTCGCGCGCGCCGGGCGGGTGCGCAACCCGATCGCCGCGGCGGCACTTCGCCATCGTTTGCTCCTCATGGGGGGTCATATGAGAAAAAACCCAGGCTAAACCTTGGGCTCCGCGAGGAAGGCGTTGAAGGTGATCAGGGTGTGGGTATCCTTGACGCCGGGGAGGGCTTGCACCCGATCGGTGACGAAATGGCCGATGTCTTGTTCCGGTTCGAGATAGAATTTGCCGAGCAGGTCGTAGGGGCCGGAGATCGAGTAGAGCTCCGAGAGTTGATCGATGCTATCGGCGGCGGCGCGGGCCACGTGATAGGCTTGGCCCATTTCGCATTTGATCAAGACGAAAATCGCGCGCATGGCGGTGCTCCTTTCTGGCGCTTCCCCCCGGCTCTGCAATCCCCGGGGGCGCAACCCCTGGCGTGACGCGCGGGCGGGAGAGGCTTATCGTGGCCCGCCAGTGTATCCGGCAAGGAGGGGCAAATGGAACTGACGCAGGCGCGCAAGGCGCGCTTCGTGCCGCGCTCGGGGGGACGGCTGCTCGCCGATTCGCTGGTCGCCCAAGGTATCGATCACGTCTTCGCGGTGCCGGGAGAAAGCTATCTCGACGTGCTCGATGGTCTCTATGCGGTGCGCCAAAAGCTCAAGCTCGTGACCTGCCGTTTCGAGGCCGGCGCGGTCGATATGGCCGAGGCCTATGGCAAGCTCACCGGGCGGCCGGCGGCGGCGATGGTGACGCGCGGGCCGGGCGCCTGTCATGGCGCGATCGGCGTGCACATCGCGCGCCAGGACAGCACGCCGCTTTTGCTTTTCATCGGCCAGATCCCCTTCGCCGAAACCGATCGCGAGAGTTTCCAGGAAATCAACTACCGCCAAATGTTCGGCCCCCTCGCCAAATGGGTGACAGAGATCGATGACGCGCGGCGCATTCCCGAGATCGTCGCCCACGCCGTCGATGTCGCAACGCGCGGCCGGCCCGGCCCCGTCGTGATCGCGCTTTCCGAAGAAATGCAGCGCCACATCGTCGAGGTGCCCGATATCGGCCCGGCGATGGTGAGCGCGCCGCATCCCGATCCGGCGATGTTGACGCGGCTGCATGGCCTGCTCGGGCGCGCCCGCAAGCCGCTCGCTATTCTCGGCGGTTCGTGCTGGAGCGAGGCGGCGCGCGGGGCGATGCGGGCGTTTCTGCACGGCCACGAGATCCCGGTGGCCGTCAGTTTCCGCCGCCAGTATCTCTATGACGCGACCTTGGCGAATTTCGTGGGCGATCTCGGCGTCGGCGCCGATCCGGCACTGGTCGCGAAGGTGCGCGAGGCGGATCTCATTCTCGCTTTCGGCACACGGCTTTCCGAAGCGGTGACGCAGGGCTACACGCTGTTCGATCTCGCGGGCGCAACGCCGATCGTGCATGTCTATCCCGAGCCGGAGGAGATCGGCCGGGTGTTTCGTCCGGCGCTCGGCATTTGTTCCGATATCAACGCGTTTGCCCTGGCGCTCAAGGACTTGCCGGAGATCAGCGTGCGCTGGCGGGCGTGGTGCGGCGAATTGCGTGGCCTGCGCATGGCGAACAGCGCGGTGCCGGCCTACAAGGGCCCGCTCAATCTCGCCGAGATTTTGCACCAATTGCAAAACATGTTGCCTGAGCATGCGATTCTCACGAGTGATGCGGGCAATTTCGCGGGCTGGGTGACACGCTTCATGAATTTCGCCGATCACCAGCGCTGCATCGGCCCGACCAATGGCGCGATGGGCTATGGCGTGCCGGCGGCGATCGCCGCCAAGCTCCTGGCGCCGGACCGCCTCGTCGTCGCCTTTGTCGGCGATGGCGGTTTCCTGATGACCGGCCAGGAGATCGCCACCGCCTTTCATCACGGCGTGGCGCCGATCGTGCTGGTGTTCAACAACCAGATGTACGGCACGATCCGCATGCATCAGGAGAAATTCTTTCCCGGCCGGGTCTCCGGCACCGCGCTCACCAATCCCGATTTCGCGAAATTCATCGAGGCCTTCGGGGGGCATGGCGAGACGGTGAGCGCCACCGAGGAATTCGCCCCGGCCTTCGAGCGCGCGCTGGCGAGCGGCAAGCCGGCGGTGATCGAACTCGTGATGGATCCCGAGCAGGTCAGCTCGCGCGCCACCATCAGCGAACTCCGCGCCAGCGCGGCGCTGGCGGCGACCAAGGGGGGGACGGGCAAAGCCGGGATGGGTAAAGCGGGCATGGCAAAGCGCAAGCCAGCGCCACGGTTACCGCCGAAGCGCGGGACGCCACGATGAAGCTTGGCGCGATGAGGGTAGGGGGGATTTTCCTCGTGCTGGCGCTGACGCTGGCGGCGCGCGTGCCGGCGCGCGGTCAGACGCCGATGGTGATCTACGAGAACGATCTGGTATTGCACGACGTGACGTTTCAGAACGGCGAGCGGATGGCCGATCTCAAACTGCACTACACGACGCTCGGCCTGCCGCTCCGCGATGCCGCGGGGCACGTGCTGAACGCGGTGCTGCTGCTGCACGGCACCACCGGCACCGGCAAGAATTTTCTCGCCCCGACCCTTGCGAATAGTCTTTTCGGCCCCGACCAGCCGCTCGATACCCGCAAATATTTCGTGGTGCTGCCCGATGGCATCGGCGCCGGCGGCTCAAGCAAGCCCTCGGATGGGCTGCATGCGCGGTTTCCGCAATACGGCTATATCGATCAGGTCGAGCTGCAATACCGGCTGCTCGGCGAGGCCTTCGGCGTGACGCATCTCCGCCTCGTGCTCGGCACCTCGATGGGCGGCATGCAGACCTGGCTGTGGGGCGAGCGGCATCCTGGTTTCATGGATGCGCTGGTGGCGATCGGGGCGATGCCCGTCGCGATCAGCGGGCGCAACATGCTGTGGCGCGAAATGGTGATCCGGGCGATTCGTGATGATCCAGACTGGCGCGGTGGCGAATACGACCCGGCGAAGCCGCCGCATCTCTGGCTGGAGACGGCGGCGCCGCTTTTCGCGCTGATGACCAGCAATGCCGAGCGTCTGCAGCAGGCGGCCCCGACCCGCGGGGACGCCATCGCGCTCGATAACCGGCTGGTGGCGGAGGGGCGCAAATGGGACGCCAATGACATGCTCTACACCTGGGAAAGCTCGGCTGATTACAACCCGGCCCCGGATCTGGAAAAAATCACCGCCCCCTTGCTCGCCATCAATTTCGCCGATGACCTGGTTAATCCGGCGAGCCTCGGCGTGATGGAACCGGCGATGCGGCGGCTCCGGGCGGGGCAATATGTGCTGATCCCGCGCGGCCAGACCTATGGCCACCAGACGCTGAACTACGCCGATATCTGGGGCCACTACGTCGCGGCGTTTCTGGCTAAGTATCCGGCCCAGCACTAAAATGCCGCGCCAGGATTTGCATGGCCTCGGGGTTTGCGCGTAGCGGTTCAGCGCCCGCCTTCAAAAAACTCCTTCACCTTGGCGAAGAAGCCTTCCGTCTCGGGGCTGTCCTTGCCGCTGCCCTTGCTCTCGGCCTCGGCCTCGAATTCCTCGAGCAGCTCGCGCTGGCGGCGGGTGAGGTGCTGCGGCGTCTCGACCACCACCTGGATATACATATCCCCGCGCGCGGCGCTGCGCAGCACGGAAAATCCCTTGCCGCGCAGGCGGAACTGATCGCCGGTCTGGGTGCCGGGCGGGATCTTGACCTTGGCGCGCGAGCCATCGATCACCGGCACGTCGACCTCGGCCCCGAGCGCCGCCTGGGTCATTCTGAGCGGCACCCGGCAGAGGATATTGGCGCCCTCGCGCTGGAACAGCGGGTGCGGCTTGATCGCGACATGGACATAGAGATCGCCGGGGGGGGCGCCATTGGCGCCGGCCTCGCCCTCGCCCGCGAGGCGGATGCGGGTGCCGTCCTCGACCCCGGCCGGGATCGTCACCTGGAGGCTGCGCTCGCGCGCCACGGTGCCGGTGCCGCGGCATACCCGGCACGGGTTGCGGATCACCCGCCCGGCGCCGCCGCACGTGGCGCAGGTCCGCTCGATGACGAAAAACCCCTGCTGCGCCCGCACCTTGCCCGCGCCGCCGCAGGTCGGGCAGGTCTCGGCGCCGGCCTTGCGGTCTTCCGCGCCGGTGCCGCCGCAGGCATCGCAGGCTACCCGTGTCGGCACCCGGAGCGTGACCTTGGTGCCGTGGAAGGCCTCGGCGAGATCGATTTCGACCGCTTGGCGGAGATCGGCGCCGGCCCGCGGCCCACGCCCACCGCCGCGCCGGCCGCCGACGAATTCGCCGAACATCTGATCGAAAATATCGCCCAGTCCGCCGGCGCCGAAATCGAAGCCGCCGGCCCCGGCGCCGGGGCCGCCACCGGTCTCGAAGGCGGCGTGGCCGAAGCGGTCATAGGCGGCGCGCTTCTGGTCGTCCTTGAGAACGTCGTAGGCCTCGCTGATCTCCTTGAAGCGCGCCTCGGCCTGCTTGTCTCCCGGATTGCGATCGGGGTGATACTGCATGGCGAGCTTGCGATAGGCTTTTTTCAGATCGTCGGCCTTGGCGTCGCGCGCCACGCCGAGCGTGGCGTAATAATCCTGTTTCGCCATCTCAGCCCTCTTTCCCGGCGCCGCGTGGGGACGCGCCCGCCGGGAACCCGGCGCGGGCGCGCCGGCTCAAGCCCATCCCGGCGCGGACGCGCCCGCTTACGTCCATGCTAGCGTGTCTTTTCTGCAAATCAGGCGGATTTCTTCTTGTTCTTGTCGTCGATTTCCTCGAACTCGGCATCCACGACCTTGTCGCCGCCGCTGCCGCCACCACCGGCGCTGCCGGTCTGCGGGCCGGCGTCGGCGCCGGGCTGTTCGCCCTGCGCCTTGTACATCGCCTCGCCGATCTTCATCGCCACCTGCGAGAGCCGCTCGCTCGCCGATTTCAGCGCGGCGGCGTCATCCCCCTCCATCGCCGTGCGCACCGCGGCCAATGCCGTCTCCGCCTCTCTCTTGTCGGCGTCGGCGATCTTGTCGCCCTGCTCCTTGAGGGTCTTTTCGACCTGGTGGGTCAGCGCGTCGGCATGGTTGCGTGCTTCGACGAATTCGCGCCGCTTGTGGTCGCTTGCGGCGTTGGCCTCGGCCTCCTTGACCATGCGCTCGATATCCCCCTCGGTGAGCCCGCCCGAGGCCTGAATGCGGATCTGCTGCTCCTTGCCGGTCGCCTTATCCTTGGCCGAGACCGAGACGATGCCGTTGGCGTCGATGTCGAAGGTCACCTCGACCTGCGGCACGCCGCGCGGGGCGGGGGGAATGCCCATCAGGTCGAACTGGCCGAGCATTTTGTTGTCCGCCGCCATCTCGCGCTCGCCCTGATAGACCTTGATGGTCACCGCCGTCTGGTTGTCGTCGGCGGTCGAGAAGATCTGCGACTTCTTGGTCGGGATGGTGGTGTTGCGCTCGATCAGCCGGGTGAAGACGCCGCCCAGCGTCTCGATGCCGAGCGAGAGCGGCGTGACGTCGAGCAGCAGCACGTCCTTAACGTCACCCTTGAGCACCGCGCCCTGCACCGCGGCGCCGATCGCCACCACCTCGTCGGGGTTGACGTTGCGCGCCGGCTCGCGGCCGAAGAACTGCTTGACGACCTCGATCACCTTGGGCATGCGGGTCATGCCGCCGACCAGGATCACTTCGTTGATCTCGCCCGCCGTCACCCCGGCATCCTTGAGCGCGGCGCGGCAGGGCTCCAGGGTGCGCTGGATCAGGTCATCGACCAGGCTTTCGAGCTTGGCCCGCGTCAGCTTCATCACCAGGTGCTTCGGCCCCGAGGCGTCGGCGGTGATGAAGGGCAGGTTGACCTCGGTTTCCTTGGCCGAGGACAGCTCGATCTTGGCTTTTTCGGCGGCTTCCTTGAGGCGCTGCAGGGCGAGCTTGTCGCGGCGCAGATCGATGCCCTGTTCGCGCTGGAATTCGGCGGCGAGATAGTCGATCACCCGCGCGTCGAAATCTTCCCCGCCCAGGAACGTGTCGCCGTTGGTGCTTTTGACCTCGAACACGCCGTCGCCGATTTCGAGCACGGAGATGTCGAAGGTGCCGCCGCCGAGGTCATAGACCGCGACGGTGCCGGTTTTTTTCTTGTCCAGCCCGTAGGCCAGCGCCGCCGCCGTCGGCTCGTTGATGATGCGCAAGACGTCGAGCCCGGCGATGCGCCCGGCGTCCTTGGTCGCCTGGCGCTGCGAATCGTTGAAATAGGCCGGCACGGTGATCACCGCCTCGGTGACCTTCTCGCCGAGAAAAGCCTCGGCGGTCTCCTTCATCTTGGTCAGCACGAAGGCGCTGATCTGGCTCGGCGCGTAGCGCTCGCCGCGCACCTCGACCCAGGCGTCGCCGTTCTCGCCACGGATGATGGTATAGGGCACCAGGCCCTTGTCCTTGGCCACCACCGGATCGTCGAAGCGCCGCCCGATCAGCCGCTTGATGGCGTAGAGGGTGTTGGACGGGTTGGTCACCGCCTGGCGCTTGGCGGCCTGGCCGACCAGGCGCTCGCCGTTATCGGCGAAGGCGACCATGCTCGGCGTGGTGCGCGCCCCTTCGGCGTTCTCGATTACCCGGACATCCTTGCCTTCCATGATGGCAACGCAGGAATTGGTGGTGCCGAGGTCGATCCCGATGACCTTGCTCATGTGATGCTATCTCCTATGCAGCGGTGGCGTGCGGCCCGAAGCACCGCGCGCTTCCCCGCGTTTGGTTGGGTCATTCTCGATGTATTGAGCGCCAGCGCCACGGGCAAGAGTTGCGTGCGCATTTATTGTGCATCGCAATCAAGCGCGGGTGTCGATATGCGCGGCCGGCGGCCCCTTGGCCACCACCACCATGGCCGGGCGCAGCAGCCGCCCGTTCAGCGTCCACGCCGCCGTCCAGGCTTGCAGCACGGTGCCTGGCGGGTGGTCCTCGCTCGGCTGTTCGGCCATGGCCTGATGCAGGTTGGGGTCGAAAAGCGCCCCCGTCGGATCCTCGGCACGGATGCCGTGACGCTCCAGGATGGCGAGGAAATTGCGCTCGATGCCGGCCAGGCCCTCGCGCAGCCGGGTGATGATCGGCGGCTCGCCGGGCTCGGGCGGGGGCAGGCTGGCCAGGCCGCGGCGCAGGTTTTCCGCCGCTTCCACGACATCGGCGGCGAATTTCTGCACCGCGTATTGCCGCGTCTCCTCGACCTCGCGCTTGGCGCGGGCGCGGAGATTGGCGTTGTCCGCCTCGGCGCGCATCCAGCGCTCGCGCATCTCCTGGCTTTCCGCCTCGAGGCTGGCGATCCGCGCGGAGGCCGCGGCCATCAGCGCCTCGGCGCTTTCCGGGGCGCTTTCCGGGGCGCTTTCCGGGGCGGTATCGGGCGGGGTGTTGCCGGGCGGGGCGTTGCCGGGCGGGTCGGTGGGGCGTGTTTCGGGTTCGTGCATCATCGCGGCTCAGTTAAGACGTGGCGTGGCGCGAGACAAGGGTGTCCCTGCCCTTGCGGCGCGCCCGCGCCCAGCCCTTCCCAGCGGCCAGCCCTTCCCAGCGCCCAGCCCTTTCCCGGCCCAGCCGTTAAGAGAGTGGTGACATTGCCCCGCCATATTCGCGCCTCGTGGCCACGGCGCCTCGTGCCGAAGCCGCGCGGGTTTCTGTTCCGGCGGAGAAAATCATGCAGTGGGTTGCCGCTCTCTCGATTGGCCGCAAGATCGTCCTCGGCTTCGCTTCCATCCTACTGCCGCTGGCGCTCGGCGCCGGCTTCGATTTCTGCCAGCTCGCCACGCTCGACCGCGACCAGGCGCTCACCGGCCGCTCCTTCACGCTGCTCAGCGCCGCCCAGCAGGTCTGGCTCGCCAGTTCCGACGCCGAGAATGAGCTGCGCGGCTTCCTGATCACCGGAGACGCGAAATTCCTGCAACTCCATCACGCGCGGACGGAGGCGTTGCGCCAGGGGCTCGCCGTGCTCCGCGCGGAAGCGCGTGACGATGCCGAGCAGCAGCGCCGCGTCGATGCCATGGAAAAAGCCGGGGCGGCCTGGCAGAGCTATGCCGAGGGCGAGATCGCCGCGGTCAATGGCGGCAACATGGACGCGGCGCGCGATCGCGAGGCGGCGGGGGTCGGCAAGGCGCAGGTGGAGGCGCTGCGCGCCGCGCTCGCGCCTTTCGTCGAGACCGCGCAGGGCCGCTTCAGCGCGCGCCGGGCCGAGGAGGGCCAGGTTCTCGCCCGCCTCCGCTATTTCAATCTCGCCGGCGGCCTGGCGCTGCTGGCGCTGAGCGCCGCCGTCGTTGCCGCGATCATGCGGGGGATGGTGGCGCCGTTTCTCCGCCTTACCGCCGCCACCAACCAGCTCGCCGCCGGCGCGCTCGACGTCGCGCTGCCGGCGCTGGCGCGGGGCGACGAGATCGGCGCGCTCGCCCGCGCGATCGAGGGGTTCAAACAGGCGGTCGCCGATGCCCGCCGGCTGGAGGCCGAGCAGCAGGCCGCCAGCGCGGCCAGCCTCAACCGCGCCGAGACGGTGGGGCGGATGATCGCCACCTTCGATGCCGCGCTCCGCGCCGAGTTCGCTCAGTTGACCGGCGCCGCCGCCGATCTCAACCAGGTCGCGCAGGGCATGCAGAGCACCGCCGCGCGCACCAGCCACCAGGCGCAATCCGTCGCGGTGAGCGCCAACCAGTCGGCGGTCAATGTCCAGACCGTCGCCGCCGCCGCCGAGGAGATGGCCGCCACCATCCACGAGGTCGCGCGCAATATCGGCGCCTCGGCGGAGATCGCGCAGCGCGCGCGGAACGAGGCCGAGCGCACCGACCGGGCGGTGCAGGGGCTTTCCGACGCGGTGCAGAAAATCGGCAGCGTCGTTGCGTTGATCTCCGATATCGCGGGACAGACCAATCTGCTCGCGCTGAACGCGACGATCGAGGCGGCGCGCGCTGGCGATGCCGGAAAAGGCTTCGCGGTGGTGGCGAGCGAGGTGAAGTCGCTGGCGACGCAAACCGCGCGCGCGACCGAGGACATCGCGCAGCAGATCGCCACCGTCCGCGAGGTCACCGAAAGCGTGGTCGGCGCCATCCGCACCATCGGCGAGACCATCGCCGAGATGAGCGGGATCGCCGGCAGCGTCGCCAGCGCCGCCGAGGAGCAGACCGCGGCGACGCAGGAGATCACCCGCAACATCGCCGAGGCGGCGCGCAGCACCACCGAGGTTTCCGATCATATCAGCGGCGTCAGCGAGGGCGCGCGGGAAACCGGGGACGCCGCCAGCCAGGTGCTGCACGCGGCGCACACGCTGGGCAGCCAGTCCGAGACCCTGCATGCCAATATCGCGGGTTTCCTGAGCCAGGTGCGCGCCGCCTGAGGGGGCGTTGAGACGTAAATGCGCCGATAAGCCCAGGGGCTTTCCCCCTGGCCCCGAAGCGAAAGGCGAAGCCTTTGCAATCCGTTGCGGGAAGGGGTCTGGGGCCGCTGGCCCCAGCGGGGTCCAGGGGCAGAGCCCCTGGCCTTATTCCCTCCGAGATCTTATTTTTCCCCTGGCCGATCAGGCGAACAGCGAAAGGATCCCCCCACCTGATGCGCCGCTGCCGATGAGATCGGAGACGGTTGCCGGCTGCGCCGGGGTTTGCGGGTTTTCCTGGTTGAGCACCAGGAATTTCTGGACGAACTGGTTGACGTAGCTGGGGTTCTGGAATTTCGTCAGGTCGAGGGATTTGCTCAGGATATTGACCTGCTGGTTGTAGTTGAGCAGGCCGAACTGAACCGGCAGCCCGAGCGCCGTCTCGGCGACGTTGAGCAGGGTGGGATCGGCGAGGATTTCCGGGATGGTGGTCACCGCGCCGATGGTGCGGGTGAAATAGAGCGCCGCCTGCATTCCCGGGCTCTGCTGATCGGCGCTCGCCTCGAACTGATTGGTCTCGTATTGCTGGGTGATATTGGCGAGGGTTTGCGGATTGGTGAGCGGCGGCGGGTTCCAGTTCGCCATCACCTTGGCGAAGTTGAGATAGGTCGGGTTGGCGAGTTGTTGCACGAGCGAGTTGGGCGCCGCCGGGTTCTGCGTCATCAATTGTTTCAGAAGGCCTTGCTCGTTGATCATGCCGCTCATGTTGAAGGCGCCGAGCACGACCTGCAACGCGCGATAATTCTGCAGCAAGGCGGTGGGCGTGGTGAGATTAGGCGCCTGGCTCCGCAAATACTGCACCGCGAGTGCCGTGCTCGGGTTGCTTTTCGCCGCCGCATCCGCGTATTGCGTTTCGTTCTTGCTGTAGAGTTCATACATCGGTATGGGCGGCAAGCCGGAGATGCCAGACATCGAGGGTATTCCTCTATCGCTAAAGCCAGAGAGCGCTAAAGCCAGAGACCGCCAAGCCAGAGAGCGCTAAAGCCAGAAATCGTCATGCGGCGCCAGCGGCCGAAAGATTTTTGGATGGCACCCTATTTTATGAGAGTTTCGCCCAGTTTTGTAAACATTGCATTAAGCATTTTTGCCGATGATCGGAATGTTGCTCACAAAAGGGAGACACACCGATGTCCTTTTCCATCAACACCAATCTTGGTGCCCTCGCCGCGCTGCAATCGCTCGATGCCACGCAGCAATCCCTCAACAACACGCAAAACATCATCTCGACCGGCCAGTTGGTTTCGAGCGCCAGCAACAACCCGGCGATCTACTCGATCTCGCAGACCATGCAGGCGAATATCGCCGGCCTGGCCGCGGTCCAGGACAATCTTTCCTTCGCGCAATCGGTCGTCGGCGTGGCCAGCTCGGGGGCTTCGCAGATTTCGAGCCAGTTGGCGACGCTGCAGAACACCATCACCCAGGGCCAGCAGAGCGGCCTCAATCAGACCACGATGCAGAATCAGATCAACTCTATTCTGCAGAACATCAATCAGTTCGCCGACAGCGCGACCTTCAACGGCGTCAATCTGCTCGATGGAACCAGCGCGCCTTTGACCACCACTGCCAACATCACCGGCTCGACGCTCACGCTTTCGAACCAGAGCGTAACAACAACGGGTCTTGGCTTGACCGGGTTGCAGGTCAATGCAACCGCCGTCGCCGTTGACTTCAGCAGTTCACTGGCGCCCTCGAACGGGTCCAGCCTCACCCTGTCGAACGGCACGAACAGCTATGTGTTCGAGTTCTCCAACGGCACGACGGCCCTGACCGCGACGCCCTCGCCGACGACGCAGGTCATCGCTGTGCAGATCAACTCGACGATGTCGAATACCCAGATGATCGGCGCGCTGATGCAGTCCCTGCAGCAGAACGGTTTCGGCGCCGGCTATGACAGTTCCGGCAATCTCGATATCACCGGCAACAATGTCGTGGCGTCCTCCAGCTCGTCGGCGATCACCGGGGCCACCCTGAGTTCGGTGGGCGGTGCCACGGCGGCGATTTCCGTGGTGACCAACGCCATTTCGACGATGAACACGAAATCGGCGACGCTCGGCGCCTTCGAGGATCAGTTGACCGGTCTGCAGAATTTCAGCTCGTCGCTGAGCACCTCGCTGACCACCGGCCTCGGCGCCCTGACCGACGCCAACATGGCCGCCGAGAGCGCGCAGTTGAACTCGTTGCAGACCAAGCAGCAGCTCGCCATCCGCACGCTCTCCATCGCCAACGCCCAGCCGCAGGTTCTCCTGAACCTGTTCCAGTAACGCCCTTTGGTTAGCGGCCGGGCCTGGCGCCCGGCCGTTTTCCGCAAGCCTTCCAGAAAGGAAGAGTGGAGACAGCCATGCCCCACACCTACGCGCAATATGAAGCCGCCCGGCGCCAGGCGGCCCTCCCGCAAGACAACGAAATTCTGATCTTCACCCAGATCAACGCCGAACTCGCCAAGGCGAGTGACCGGCCGAGCCGCATCCACGCGCTGTTCCGCAATCAGCGCCTGTGGTCGTCGCTGGTAAAAGATCTGGCCCTCGACAGCAACCGGCTCGACGCCGAGGTCAAACAGCAGATCACCGAGCTTGGCGTCTGGGCGATGCAGTATAGCATCCAGGCGATGCGCGAGGATCTGCCGCTCGAGCCGCTGCTCCGCGTCAATCGCGACATGATCGAGGGCTTGCGCGCGCAGCCGGTGATGGCCGCGGCGCCGCAAGCCGAGCCTCAGGCGAGGCCGCGCGCCGAGGCCGCCTCACAGTTCGCCTGAACCGCGCACCGGCCAATCCGCGGGTTACTCATCCCGCCGGCGGCGCGGGTCATTCATCCCGCCGGCGGCGCGCGAGCAGCGCCGCCATGGCCTCGGCGATGCTGGCCCTCCCGGCGAGCACGTGCGCGACGACGGTCGAGATCGGCAGCTCACATCCCGCCTCGGCGGCGCGCGCGACGAGGGCGGGGGCGGTCGCCACGCCTTCGGTGACGCTCTGGCGCGCCGCCAGAATGTCGGCCAGGCGCTCCCCGGCGCCGAGCGCCCGGCCGAGGCTGTAGTTGCGGCTGGCTTCCCCGGTGCAGGTCAGCGTGAGATCGCCGAGCCCTGAGAGCCCGAAGGTGGTTTCCCGCTTGCCGCCCAGGGCGGCGGCCAGCCGGCCGAGTTCGGCGAGGCCACGGGTGATCAGCGCGGCCCGCGCGTTTTCGCCGAGCCCCGCCCCGATCACCGCGCCGGCGGCGATGGCGATGACGTTTTTCGCCGCCCCTCCCACCTGCGTGCCAATCACATCGTCGTTGCCATAGAGGCGGAAGGCGGGGGTTGCCAGCCGGGCCGCGACCAGGGCGCGCAACCCGGCATTGGCGGCCGCGATCACCGCGGCGGCGGGCAGGCCAAGGGCGATCTCGCGCGCGAAATTCGGCCCCGAGAGCACGGCCGTGGGCCGCGCCGGATCGGCCTCGGCCAGGATTTCCGAGGGCAGGCGGCGCGTGCTGGCCTCCATCCCCTTGGCGGTGATCACCGCCGGGCCAGGCGGCAGGCGCGCAACGACCGCCGCGAGATGCTGCACCGGCACGGCGAGCACCAGCAGATCGGCGGCGATCGCGCCGAGATCGGCGGTGATCCGGAGCGCAGGGTCGAGCGCGATCCCCGGCAGTCGCGGGCTTTCCCGGCGCGCCGCGATGACGCCGGCGCGCTCGGCATCGCGCGCCCAGAGCGTCACGCGGCTGCCGGCGCGCGCCGCCTGAATGGCCAGCGCCGTGCCCCAGGCGCCGGCGCCGATCACCGCGACCTCACTCATCGACAAGCTCGATCACCGCGCAGCCGGCCTCCGGCGCGCCTGGCGCCAAGCGCTCCGCCAGCGCCGCCAGGATCGCCCGCGCCGCGGCCTTGAAGCCGAAAGGCGGGTTGACGACGATCATCCCAGAGCCATTGAGCCGCGCCGGGTCGAGCGGCGCGCGGAGGTGTAATTCGCAGGCAATGACATCGCGCAGCCCCCGGCTTGCGCGGACTCCCGCATGAAAGGCGCGGATCGGCGCGCCATGCTTGATCGGATACCACCCCAGCAGCACGCCGTTGGCAAAACGGCGATAGGCGGTCTCGATTCCGGCGAGCAGGCGGGCGAATTCATCCCGCGCCTCGAAAGGCGGATCGATCAGCACGAGGCCGCGCCGCTCGGGCGGCGGCAGTAACGCCCCGAGCGCTTCCCAGCCGCAGCGGTGATGCACGCTCACCCCGCTGGCGCCGGCGAAGAGGCGGCGCAGCGCGGCGGCCTCCTCGGGATGCAGCTCGCAGCAGGCGAGCCGGTCGCCCGGGCGCAGCATCGCCTCGATCAGGCGCGGCGAGCCGGGATAAAGCCCGAGCCGCGCCACCAGGTCGAGATAGGGCGCAAGGGCGGGCGGCGCCGCGCCGGCCTGCAGCAAGGCGATGCCGTGCTGCCACTCCCCACTCCGCCGCGCCGCCGCGCCACCGAGATCATAGCTTCCCGCCCCGGCATGGCTGTCGAGCACGAAAATCGGCTTCGCCTTACGCTGCAACGCGGCGAGCGCTGCCTGCAACAGCGCGTGCTTCATGCAATCGGCGAAATTGCCGGCATGAAAGGCGTGGCGATAGTTCACGAGAGCGCCATATCGGGCGCATCGAGCGGCCAGCGCGGGCGCGCCGGGTGATCGAGGGGAGCGCTCTGGCCGGCGCAGAGCCGCTCGATCCCCGCCCAGGCGACCATCACCGCGTTATCCGTGCACAGCCGCAGCGGGGGCGCGATCAGGCGAAACCCGGCGGCGGCGGCGCTGGCGGCGAGCGCCTCGCGGATCGCGCGATTGGCCGCGACCCCCCCGGCGATCACCAGGCTTCTACCGGCGGGATGGCTGCGGGCAAACAGAGCGAGCGCGTTCCGCGTGCGATCGGCGAGCACCTCCACCACCGCAAGCTGGAAACTCGCGGCGATATCAGCCGCCTGCGCCGGCGCCAGCGCGCCCGGGGCGGCGTCGCGGAGCAACAGGGCGACGGCGGTCTTCAGCCCCGAGAAGCTGAAATCGCAGCCCGCCCGGCCGCGCATCGGGCGGGGCAGGGCGTAGCGCTTGGCGTCCCCCGACGCCGCCAGGCGCTCCAGAGCCGGCCCGCCGGGCCAGGGCAGGCCGAGCAGCTTCGCCACCTTGTCGAAGGCCTCGCCGACCGCGTCATCGAGCGTCTCGCCGAGCCGGCGATAGCGCCCGAGCCCCTCGACGGCGACGAACTGGCAATGCCCGCCCGAGACCAGGAGCAGGAGATAGGGAAACGCCACGCCCCCCGCGACGAGGCCGGGCAGGCGCGCGGTCAGCGCGTGCGCTTCCAGATGGTTGATCGCGATGAAGGGTTTTTTAAGCGCGAGCGCCAGGCCCTTGGCGAAGCTCGCGCCGACGATCAGCCCGCCGATCAGCCCCGGCCCGCTGGTCGCGGCGATGGCGGCGAGATCGCCCGGCGCCATGCCCGCTGCGGCGAGCGCCGCGCGTGCCATCTCCGGCAGATAGACGAGATGGGCGCGGGCTGCGATCTCGGGCACCACGCCGCCGAACCGGGCGTGCTCGGCGAGCTGGGTGCGGAGCTGCTCGGCCAGCACCCGTCCGGCGCCATCGAGCACCGCGACCGCGGTTTCATCGCACGAGGTTTCGATCCCGAGCACCGGGCCGGCGCCGGACGCTGCCGGGTGAGCGGTCTGCATCGAGGCATCTTTCCTTTCCGAGCGCATCGCATTAGGTGAGCCGCATGGACCTCGCCCCTTTGGATGGCGCGCCCCTTCATAGCGCCCCGCTTCATAGCGCCCCGCAGCACCCGCGCGTCAAGCCGCACGCGCGCGATCTGCCGCTCCGCGTCGGCACCCGCGCCTCGCCCCTCGCGCTCGCCCAGACTCGTGGCTTTCTCGCGCTTTTGCGGCATTTCTGTCCGGTGCTGCGCAGCATGGACGTGTTCGAGGAACACGCCATCCGCACCACCGGCGATGCGGTGCAGGATCGCCGCCTCGCCGATATCGGCGGCAAGGGGCTGTTCGCCAAGGAAATCCACGAGGCGCTGGCCGCTGGCCGCGTCGATTTCGCCGTGCACAGCCTCAAGGATCTCGAAACCACCCTGCCGCCGGGGATCGTGCTCGCCTGCACCCTCCGGCGCGAGGATGCGCGCGATGCGCTGGTCCTCGGCCCGACCTGCCCGCCCGCCGACCCCGCGCAGCCTTTCGCCGCCCTGCCGCGGGGGGCGGTCATCGGCACCTCCTCGGTGCGGCGCCAGGCGCAGCTCCTGCACGCGCGGCCCGATCTGCGGATCGCGACGCTGCGCGGCAATGTCCAGTCGCGGCTGACGAAACTCGCCGCCGGGGCGTGTGATGCGAGCCTGCTCGCCTTCGCGGGATTGCGCCGGCTCGGGCTGGCGGATGCCGCGGCGGTGGTGCTTGAGCCCGAGACCATGGTGCCGGCGGCCGGGCAGGGCATCATCGGGGTGACCGTGCGCGCCGACGATACCGAGCTGCTCGATCTGCTGGCCGGGATCGAAGACCCCGAGGCCAAGGCGGTCGCGACCGCCGAGCGGGCGCTCCTGGCGCGGCTCGATGGCTCCTGCCGCACCCCGATCGGCGGCTATGCGCGGCTGCTGCCGGAGGGGGAGCTGCATCTCACCGGGCTGGTGGCGCGCGCCGATGGCTCGTTCTTGCTCAAGCGCCACCTGCGCGGTGGCGCAAGCGAGGCGGCGGCGCTGGGCACGGCGCTCGGCGAGAGCCTGCTGGCCGACAGCCCGGCAGATATTTTTGTCTGAGACCCTCTCTTCGCCCGAGCCAGGCCCCGGCGGGGAACGGGCGCGCGGGGTGCTGGTGACCCGGCCGCTGCCCGAAGCGGCGGAGACCGCCGCCCGGCTCGAGGCGCGAGGCTATCACCCGGTGCTCGCGCCGCTGCTCGAGATTACCCCGCAAACCGTCCGCTTGCCGCCGCCCGGCGCCGTCCAGGCGGTGCTGGCGGCAAGCGGCCACGCTGTCGATAACCTGCCCGCCAGCCATCGCTCCCTGCGCCTGTTGGCGGTCGGCGATGCCACCGCCGCCCGCGCCCGCGCTGCCGGCCATGCCGAGGTATGGAGCGCCGCCGGCGATGCCGCGGCCCTGGCCTTGCTCGCCGGGCGCCTTTGCGATCCCGCGGGCCCGCCGCTGCTGCTCGCGCTCGGGCGCGGGCGGGGCGCGTGGCTCGCCGCTTCGCTCGCGGCGGATGGTTTCCGCGTGATCTGCGCCGAGGTCTATGATGCCGCCCGGGTCACGACCCTGCCCGATGCGGCCCGGCGGGCCTTGCACGGCACAAGCCTGCGCGCCGCGCTGTTCTTTTCGGCCGAGACGGCGCAGGCCTTCAGCGCGCTGGCCGAGGAAGCGGGCGTTGCGGGGCGTGTTGGCGGTGTCACCGCGCTGGCGATCGGCGCCGCCGCCGCCGCTGCCCTCGGCGCCTTGCCGTGGCGGGCGGTGCGCGTCGCCGGCCAGCCCAACCAGGAGGCGCTGCTCGCGTTGCTGCCATGACCGATCCCGATATTTCTCCGCAATCCCCGATTTCTCCCCAGGCCACGCCGCCGCCCGCGGATGTCGCGCCCGCGCCGAACGAACCCGAGACCCCCGAGGCCGCGCCCACCGCCGCGCCGACCGCCGCGCCGGCCCCGCGCAGCGCGGCGCGGCAGCGCAACCCGTGGCCCTATCTGTTCGCATTTGTCCTCTCCCTTCTGGTTCTTGGCGCGGGCTACGCCTGGGTCACGCTCTGGGTGGCGCCGCTCGTGCCGGCTCCGCTCGACCCCGCGGTCGTGGCGCGCCAGGAGCGTGCGATCGCGGCTCTCGCGAGCCAGCTCGACGCGCTGGGAAACCGGGTGCAGGCGCTGGAAAACGCGGCAAAAACTTCAAGCGCCCCGGCCGCTCTCGCGCCTTTGGCGGCGCGGCTCGATGGGCTCGCGGCGCGGCTGGCGCGGCTCGAGGCGGCGCCGCAACAAGAGGGCGCCGCGGCGGAGCTTGTCGCGCGGCTCGCCCAGGATGAGGCGCGGCTCGAGGCGCTGACGCAGCATAGCGGCGCGGTCACGGAGCAACTGGCCGCCCTCTCGGGTCGCGCGCAGCTTCTTGCCCGCCTGCACGCAGCCGAGCTTGACCTCGCCGCCGGCCGTCCGCTCGGCGAGCTGCCCGGCGCGCCCGCCGCGCTCGCGCGTTTCGCGACGACGCCGCCGCCGACCGAGGCCGCCTTGCGGCACGATTTCCCCGCCGCCGCTTCCGCCGCGCGCGCGGCGGCCGCCCCTTCGCTCGGCACCCGGCTCGGCGATTTCCTCGGCGCCCTGCTCACCATCCGCCGGGGCGATCAGGTGCTGCTCGGCGACCCGCTCGCGGCTCGCCTCGCGCGCGCCGAGGCGGCCCTCGATGCCGACGATCTCGATGGCGCGCTGGCCGCGCTGGCACCGATCGAGGGGCCGGCGGCAACTGCGCTCGCGCCCTGGAAAACCCAGGCCGCGGCGCTCGTCGCGGCGCGGCAGGCGCTCGCCGCCCTGGCGCGGGCAAGCTGATGCGGCGGGTTATCTATTTTCTCGTTGCCATAGCGATCGTCGCCGGGCTGACCTTCGCCGCGCTGCATCTGCCGGCGCGCGCGACGCTGGCGTTTGGCGATATCGTCGTCGAGACCTCGGGGACGATGGCGCTCGCGCTGTTCCTCGCCGTGGTGGTGGTGGCGTATCTGGTGCTGCGGGTGGCGATCAGGCTGCTGACGCTGCCGCGGCGCTGGCGGCGCTGGCGGGCGGGAAGGCGGCGGCGGCGCGGCGATCGTGCCGTGGTCCGCGCGCTGGTGGCATTGGCCGCTGGCGACAGCGCCCTTGCGCGGCATGAAAGCGCGCGGACGCGGCGTTTTCTGGGTGACACCCCGCAGACCCTGCTCCTCGCCGCGCAGGCGGCGCGCCAGGCCGGGCAGGAAGAGGAAGCGGCGGCCCTGTTCGGCGCCCTGGCCGGGTTGCCCGAGGCAAGTTTCCTCGGTCTGCGCGGTCTTTTTCAGCAGGCGGTGGCGCGGCAGGACTGGCCGGCGGCGGCAACGCTTGCCCGCCGCGCCGAGGCGAGCTTTCCCGGTGCGCTCTGGCTGCGCCGTGAGCGCCTGGCGATGGCGGTGCGGAGCGGCGCCTGGCGGGAGGCGCTGGCGCTCGCCGGGCCCGAGGCGCCGCGCGCGGTCTTTGCCGCCGCCGCCGCCGCGACCGAGGCCGATCCCGCCGCGGCCCGCCGTCTCGCCCGTCGCGCCTGGCGGGAAGACCCGCGCCTGACCGCCGCCGCCCTCGCCTATGCCGGCCAGCTGCGTGCCGCCGGATCGGCCCGTGCGGCGCAGAAAATCCTCCGCGCCGCCTGGACGGCCAACCCGCATCCCGACCTCGCGGCCTTTGCGCTGGCGCCGCTCACCGATCCCATGGCGCGCCATCGCGCGGCCCAGCTGCTGGTCAGCGGCCGCCCCGACGATCCCGAAAGCCACCTGCTGCTCGCTCGCACCGCGCTCGCTGCCGGTCTGATCGGCCAGGCGCGGCACCACGCCGAGGCGGCGCGGCAGCATCTTCACCAGCGCCGGGTTTTTCTCCTGCTCACCGAGATCGCCGAGCAGGAGGCCGCCGCCGAGGAGGGGGCCGAGGTCGCCGCGGCGCGCGCCGCGGCGGTGCAGGCGGCGCTGCGCGCGGCGGCGGCGGCCGATCCCGATCCCGCCTGGCATTGCGCCGCTTGCGGCGCGCCCGCGCCGGCCTGGCAGCCGGTCTGCCACGCCTGCGGCGCCGCCGGGCGGATCGTCTGGGAGAGCGCCGCCGCCGCCGCCCCGACCACCCGGCAAAATCTACCGCCCCCGTTAACGTCCCCCCCCCTCGTTAACGTCCCGGTAATCGCCGCCCGGCAAACTCTGCCGCATGGCAAAAGGCCAAGCGGCGGGAGTGGGTGGCGCATGAAGCGGGCCGGGGACGCGGGGGGGCGGTGATGCGGGCACTGCTGGAGGGGCTCAAGGCACTCGGGCCGATGCGCCTGGCGATGATGGCGGCGGTGGCGATCGGCACGCTCGGCCTGCTCGCGGTGCTGGCGCTGCGCGGCGGCGATCAACGCATGGCGCTGCTCTACGGCGATCTCGATACGCGCGAATCGGCGCAGATGATCGAGCAGCTCGAGCGCGCGCACATCGCCCATCAGCTCGGCCATGACGGCGCCGAGATCCTCGTGCCCATCGATCAGGTGGCGAAGGCGCGTTTGCTGCTCGCCAAGGACGGGCTGCCGAGCGGGGGCTCTGTCGGCTACGAGATTTTTGACCGCTCCGATACCCTGACCGCCAATCAGTTCCAGCTCGCCATCGACCAGACCCGCGCGCTCGAGGGCGAACTCGCGCGCACCATTCGCGCCATCCACGGCGTACGCGCTGCCCGCGTGCATCTCGTGCTGCCGCGGCGCGAACCCTTCGCGCGTGAGCCCCAGGCGGCGCAGGCGAGCGTGCTTCTGACCATGGCCGGGGCGGCCCGGATGGACCGCGACGAGGTGCAGGCGGTGCTCAATCTCATCGCCGCGGCGGTGCCCGGATTGAAGCCGGAGAACATCGCGATTGTCGATAGCCGGGGCAATCTGCTGGCCCGCGCCGGCGAGCCGGTCGGCGATAGCGGCGCTGCGATGACCGCCGAGGAACTGCGCCGCGCCACCGAGCTTCGCCTGTCGCGCGCGGTCGAGGAGATGCTGGAACAGAGCCTGGGTTTCGGCCATGTGCGGGCGGAAACCTCGGTGCAGATGAATTTCGATCAGTTGCATCAGACCGAGGAGAAATATGACCCCGACGGGCAGGTGGTGCGGAGCCAGCAGAGCGTCACGGACAATTCGAAATCCGCCGATGCCGCGAACAATGTTTCAGTGCAGAACAATCTGCCCAATCCCGACAACAATCCCTCCAACACGACCAACCAGGAAGCCCGCCAGGAGGACACCACCAACTACGAAATCAGCAAGACCGTCCGCACCCTGGTGCATGACGCGCCGCAGATCCAGCGCATCAGCATCGCCGTCATGGTCGATGGCGTGAACGCGCCTGAAGCGAACGGCAAGCTCGCGTGGCATGAGCGCAGCCCCGAGGAAATCGCCCATATCAGCGCCCTGGTGAAAAGCGCGATCGGCTTCGATGAGAAGCGCGGCGATACGGTGCAGGTGGTGAGCATGCGTTTTGCCCAGCAGGATCCGGCGGCGCTCGCCGCGACCGGGCCGTTCGGGCTCAATCTTGAGCGCGCCGACGTGATCCATCTCGCGGAAATCCTGCTTTTCGGGGTGATCGGCGTGCTGGCGCTGCTGGTGGTGCTGCGCCCCATGGTGTTGCGGCTGACGACGCTCGGCGCGCCGGCGCTCACGGGCGGGGGGGAAGCCGGCGAGGATGCGGCGGCCGGCCCGGTGCTGGCCGGCAGCGAGGACGCGGCGGCGCTGGCCGGCCCTGGCCACGTGCCGCTGCTGAGCGATGAGCGGATGACCACGCTGGCCAATATCGAGGGCCAGTTGCGGGCCTCGGCCATTCGCAAGATCTCGGAGCTGGTCGAAAAACATCCCGAGGAGTCGGTTGCGATCATGCGTGGCTGGATGGCGCAGGAGCGGGCGTGAGACGTGGCGAAACTTGAAGAACAGCGCGGGCTGAACGGGGCACAGAAGGCGGCGATTCTGATGCTGGCGCTCGGCGAGGAGCAGAGCGGACGGCTCTTCGCGCTGATGCACGAGGACGAGATCCGTGAAATTTCCGCAGCGATGGCACAGCTCGGCTCGGTGCGCGCCGATCTCGTCGAGCGGCTGTGCAGCGATTTTTCCGACAGCCTCGGCGGCACCGGCAATATCGTCGGCAGCTTCGAGAGCACCGAGCGGCTGCTCCAGCGCGCCCTGCCGCGCGATCGCGCACAGCAGATCATGGAAGAAATCCGTGGCCCCGCCGGGCGGACGATGTGGGACAAGCTCGGCAACGTCAACGAGGCGGTGCTCGCCAATTATCTCAAGAACGAATACCCGCAGACGGTTGCCGTGGTTCTCTCCAAGGTGAAGCCCGAGCACGCGGCGCGCGTGCTGGCGCTGCTGCCGGAATCCTTCGCCATGGAAGTGGTGATGCGGATGTTGCGCATGGAGAGCGTGCAGAAGGAAGTGCTCGAGGGCGTGGAGCGCACGCTGCGCGCCGAATTCATGTCTAATCTCGCGCGCAGCACGCGGCGCGACTCGCACGAGATGATGGCGGAGATCTTCAACAATCTCGACCGTCAGAGCGAATCTCGTTTCCTTGCCGCGCTGGAGGAGCGTAACCGCGAATCGGCCGAGCGTATCAAGGCGCTGATGTTCACCTTCGAGGATCTGCAGCGCCTGACGCCGATCGCGGTCCAGACATTGCTGCGCGCGATCGAGAAGGACAAGCTCCCGATCGCCCTCAAGGGCGCCTCGGAGACACTGCGCGAGCTTTTCCTCAGCAATATGTCCGAGCGCGCCGGGCGATTGCTGCGCGAGGAAATCGACGCGCTCGGTCCGGTCAAGCTGCGCGATGTCGATGAGGCACAGGGCGCGATCGTGCTGGTTGCCAAGGAACTCGCAGCACAGGGCCAGATCGAGATCGGCGAGGGCAAGGATGAGGAGTTGGTCTATTGAACGCCGGCGAAACCGCGCAAGCGCGCGCGCGCGCCCAGGCGCCGATGATGTTCATCGAGGATTTCGACGCGCCCGAGGCCGCTCCCGCGGACCCCGACGAGAACGCCGAGCCCGAAATTATCGCGCCGATCTTATCCGAGGACGACATCGCGCAGGCGCGCGAGCGCGGCTATGCCGAGGGGATGGCGGCGGGACGCGCGGCGGCGATCGGGGCGCGCGAGGTCGCGCTTGATGGCGCGGTCGCGGCCATCCGCGCGGCGCTCACCGAGGCGAGCGCGGCCGCGATCGGGCGCGCCGATGCGCTCGCCCAGGCCCAGGCGGCAATGCTGACCGCCTCGCTCGCCGTGGTGCTGCCCGATCTCGTGCGCCGCCACGGGGCCGCCGAGATCACCCGGCTGATCCGCGAGACCCTGCCGCCGATGGCGCTTGAGCCCGAAATCGTGATCCATGTCGCGCCGGGCAACGCGGCCGCCGTGGCCGCGGAACTCGCGCGGCTCGATCCGCTGCTCGCTCGGCGCGTGCGGATCGAGCCGGAGAGCGGAATGGCGGCGAGCGATGTGACGATCACCTGGAAGGAGGGCCGTCTGGTGCGTGACGGCGCGGCTCTCCGGCGCCGGCTTGACGAAGTGTGGCAGCGCTTCGGGCTGGCAATGGACATTCCTGCCGGTGAGGAGATGGCCGATGCCGAATGAACCTGATTTTATCGAGGCCGGCGCCGCCCTCGACGGCGGTGACGCGGCGACGATGCCGCGCGGCGTCCGGGACCTCGAAGCGGTCTATGACATCCCGGTCACGGTGATCGCCGTCCTCGGCAAGGCGACGATGCAGGTGAACCAACTGCTCAAGCTCGGCCGTGGCGCCGTCGTCGAGCTTGACCGCAAACTCGGCGAGGCGATCGACATCTATGTCAATAACCGCTTGGTGGCGCGCGGCGAGGTGGTGATGGTGGATGACAACCGGCTCGGCGTCACGATGACCGAAATCGTCAAGGCCGATCGGGTGGTTTGAGGAGCGCGGGCGATGCAGGTGCTGATCATCGGCTCACTGGCTGCCGAACTCGGGCAGGCCGCGCGCATCGCCATCGCGCGCGGCGCCCGGCTCGATCAGGCCGACGATATCGCGCAGGGGCTGGTGCGGTTGCGCGCCGATGCCCGCGTCGATCTCGTGCTCTGCGATATCACCCACGATATTGCGGCGCTGATCCGCGCGATGTTCGCCGAGCGCATCCTGGTGCCCGTCGTGGCGTGCGGTGTCGGCGATGACGCCGCGGCGGCGGCCGCTGCCATTCGCGCCGGGGCGCGGGAATTTCTGCCGCTGCCACCGGATGCCGATCTGATCGCGGCGATCCTCGAGGCGGCGGCGGGGGAGAGCCACGCGATGGTGGCCCATGATCCGGCGATGCTCGCTGCCATCCGCCGCGCCGAGCAGGTGGCGCGCGCCGAGGCCTCGGTGCTGATCTGCGGCGAATCAGGCACCGGCAAGGAGGTTTTGGCCCGCCACATCCATCGCCGCTCACGCCGCGCGCATGGGCCCTTCGTCGCCATGAACTGCGCCGCGATCCCGGAAAACCTCCTCGAATCTGAAATGTTCGGCCACGAAAAAGGCGCGTTTTCGGGGGCCATCGCGCGCCGCGTGGGGAAATTCGAGGCCGCCGATGGCGGCACGCTGCTGCTCGATGAGATCAGCGAAATGGATATTCGCTTGCAGGCGAAGCTGTTGCGCGCGCTGCAGGAGCGCGAGATCGACCGGCTTGGTGGCGCCGGGCCGGTGAAGGTGAATGCGCGCATCCTCGCCACCACCAACCGCGACCTGCCGGGGGAAGTCGCGGCCGGGCGGTTCCGCGAGGATCTCTATTTTCGCCTCAATGTCGTGAACCTTCGGATCCCGCCCCTGCGCGAGCGTCCCGGCGATATTGCAGCACTGGCCGCCCATTTCGCGCGCCGCTTCGCCGAGGTGAACGGGTTGCCGCCGCGCCCGCTTGCGCCCGCCGCGCTCGCGCTGCTTGAGGCGCATCCCTGGCGCGGCAATGTTCGCGAGCTTGAGAACATTCTGCACCGCGCCGTGCTGCTCGCCGAGGGCGAGGAGATTGGCGCCGCCGCGATCGAACTCTCGGCGAGCCCCATGCCCGCCTCAGCGCCGGTGGCCAGCGCGCCGCCTGTGGGGAGCGCAGCGCCGGTGGGGAGCACGGCGCCTGTGGGGAGCGCGCCGCCCATTGGCAACACGGGGGCGGGCGGGGGTGTGGCGGCGCTGGTCGGGCGCACGGTGGAGGAGGTCGAGCGCGACCTGATTCTCGAAACCCTCGGCCATACCCTCGGCAATCGCACGCACGCCGCGATCATTCTCGGCATCTCCATCCGCGCGCTGCGCAACAAGCTGCGCGACTACGCCGCGCGGGGTCTCGCGGTGCCGCCGCCCGCCGGCAACCTGGCGTCGGTCGAGGCCGCCTGAGAGCCGCATGAGCGACGCCGCGGTCAAGGCCGGGCCCTGGCTACAGACGCTCGGAGCGCGTCTGAAATTCTATATTCCGGGCAGCGATATCGGGTTGGCGCTCGGGGTGGTGGCGCTGTTGTCGGTGCTGGTGCTGCCGCTGCCGCCCTTCGTGCTCGATATCGGCCTGTCGCTTTCCATCACCGCCTCGATCCTCGTTCTCATGGTCGCGCTGTTTCTCGAAAAACCGCTCGATTTCAGCAGTTTTCCGACCATGCTGCTGCTCACCACGCTGCTGCGCCTGGCGCTCGAGGTGGCGACCACGCGGCTCATTCTCTCGCACGGCAATGAGGGCCCGCTCGCGGCGGGGCATGTGGTGGCGGCGTTCGGCGGCTTTCTGATGGGCGGCGATGTGGTGATCGGGCTGATCCTGTTCGCCATTTTGCTGGTGGTGAACTTCATGGTCATCACCAAGGGCTCGGGCCGCATCGCCGAGGTTTCCGCCCGCTTCAGCCTCGATGCCATGCCGGGCAAGCAGATGGCGATCGATGCCGATCTTTCCTCGGGCATGATCGATGACAAGACGGCGCGGCGGCGGCGGCGCGATCTGGAGGCGGAGAGCGGGTTTTACGGCGCGATGGATGGCGCGGCGCGTTTCGTGCGCGGCGATGCGATCGCCGCGCTCATCATCACCGCGATCAACATCCTGGGCGGGCTCACCATCGGCCTGGTGCGCCATGGCATGCCCTTCGCCGATGCCGCGGCGACCTTCACCATGCTCACCGTGGGCGACGGGCTGGTGGCGCAGATCCCGGCGCTCCTGGTCTCGACCGCGGCCGGCATCGTGGTGACCAAGGGCGGCATGGAGGGCAAGGCCGATGTCGCGCTGTTGGGCGAGATCGGCGGGCGGCCGAAGCCGCTCGCGCTCGCCGCCGGGGCGGCCAGCGTGCTGGCGCTGATGCCCGGCCTGCCGGCCTTGCCCTTTCTCGGCCTGGCCGGTCTGGCGGGGGGGGCGGCGTGGCTGCGCCACCGCCATCCCCTGGGACAACTCCCCGCAGTTGCGACCGATCTGCCGAAATTGCCGCCCGAGCCGCCGATCAGCGAGGCGCTGCGCATCGATCTCATCCGGCTCGAACTCGGCTATGGGTTGCTGGCGCTGGCCAGCGGGGAGCAGCCGCGTCTGACCGAGCAGATCAAGGCGATGCGCCGCACCATCGCCGGCGAGATGGGCTTCGTGCTGCCGCCCGTGCGCATCCAGGACAATATGCAGCTGCCGGCCGAGGGCTACGCCATCCGCATCAAGGAAATCGAGGCCGGGCACGGCGAGTTGCGCTTGCAGGCGCTGCTCGCCATGGACCCCAAGGGCGGCCGGCCGGATTTGCCGGGCGAAAACACGACCGAGCCGGCGTTTGGCCTCCCCGCGCTCTGGATTTCGCCGGAGGCGCGGGAGGAGGCAGTGTTTCGCGGCTGCACCGTGGTCGATCCGCCGAGCGTGCTGGCGACGCACCTCACCGAACTCGTGCGCGAGAACATGGCCGAGATCCTGTCTTACGCCGAGACGCAAAAACTGCTCGATGAACTGCCGCGCGAGCAGCAGAAGCTGGTGGCCGATCTCATCCCCTCTCAGATCACCGTGGGCGGGCTGCAGCGGGTGTTGCAGGCGCTGCTCGCCGAGCGGGTTTCGATCCGCGATCTGCCGACCATCCTGGAGGGCGTGCAGGAAGCCACGAGCGCGGGCGGGCGCGGCCTCAACGGCATCGTCAGCCATGTCCGCGTCCGTCTCGCCCGGCAATTGAGCGACAGCTACGTCGGCCCTGGCGGCTATATTCCCCTCGTGACGCTGTCGCCGGAGTGGGAGGGGGCGTTTGCCGATGCGCTGGTCGGCCCGGCGGAGGACCGGCAGCTCGCCATGTCGGCGCCGCGGCTGCAGGAATTCATGCAGCGTTTTCGCGCGGTTTTCGAACAGGCCGCGGCAAGCGGCGAGGCGCCGGCGTTGCTCACCAGCGCCGCTGTCCGGGCGCAGCTCCGCGCGATCGTCGAGCGCATCCGCCCGGCCACCCCCGTCCTCGCGCAACCCGAGATCCACCCGCGCGCCCGCATCCGCACGGTCGGCACGATCTGATATGGTCCTTCTGGCTGATATGGTCCTTCTGGCTGACATGGTCCTCCCGGCTGACAGGCTCCTCCCGGCTGAGACGCCCGCCCCGGCCGATCCGATCTCGCGGCGCCGGCATGACACAAAGCCTCCGGCCACCGGCTTGGCGGGGCCATTCCCGAGGACATGCCCGGCATGCGGTTGAAACTTTATCGCGCGGCGAGCATGGCGGCGGCGATGGCGGAATTGCGCCGCGAACTCGGCTCAGAGGCGCTTATCCTCGGCAGCCGGCGGGTCGCCGGCGGGATCGAGATCACCGCCGCCCTCGATCCCGCCGCCCTCGATCCCGGCGCGCCGGACCGGCTCGCCCCTGGCGCGGCGGCGGGGGAGGAGGCGTCGCGCCGTGCCGTGCTGGCGTTTCATGGCGTGCCGGAGGGGCTTGCCGGATTGCTCGAAGAAGGCGAGATGGCGGCGGCCCTCGCGCGGCATTTCCGCTTCGCGGCCCTGCCGCTCGCCACCGGCGGATCGCCGCTTTTGTTCGCCGGCCCCCCGGGGGCGGGCAAGACGCTGACGGTGGCGCGGCTGGCGACCCGGCTGGTGCTCGCCGGAGAGCGACCGCTGGTGATTTCCGCCGATGGCCAGCGGGCGGGGGCGACCGAGCAACTCGCCGCCTACACGCGGCTTCTCGGCCTTTCCCTGCTGGTGGCGAGCCAGCCGGCCTCGCTGAGCCGCGCCCTGGGACGGCGCAGCGCCGGCGCGCCGGTGCTGATCGATGCGCCGGGATGCAATCCCTTCGATGCCGCGGCGCAGCGCGATCTCGCAGCCCTCGCCGGGGCGGCGGGGGCAACCCTGGTGGTGGTGTTGCCGGCCGGGCTCGATGGCGCGGAAGCGGCCGATCTCGCGGCGGCGTTCCACGCGCTCGGGGCTTTGTTCCTGGTGGTCACCCGCCTTGATCTGGCGCGCCGCCTGGGCAGTCTGCTGGCGGCCGCGGCGGGCGGTCGTCTCGCCTTGGCCGAGGCCGGGGTCAGCGGCAATGCCGCGGATGGGCTGGTGCCGATGACCCCGACTTTCCTTGCCGCGCGGCTGCAACCTCCCGCCCCTTCGCCGGTCCATGAGTTTTCGTTGACAGAGGCCCACGCATGATACCCGAGACCAGCGTCCATTTCCCGCCCGCGACCATCCTGCCATTTCGGCGCGGGCGTCTGATCGCGGTCGCCTCGGGCAAGGGGGGGGTAGGAAAAACCTGGCTCTCCATCACGCTGGCGCATGCCCTGGCGCGGGCCGGGCAGCGCGTGCTGCTGTTCGATGGCGATCTCGGCCTGGCCAATGTCGATATCCAGCTTGGCCTCGTGCCGGCGCACGACCTCGGTGGTCTGATCGCCGGGCGCGCCAGTCTGGCGGAAAGCGTGGTCACTTTCGCCGCCGGCGGGTTCGACATCCTCGCCGGACGGTCGGGCTCGGGGGCGCTCGCCAGCCTCGATGCGCCGGCGCTGGCGCGGGTGCTGGCGGAACTGCGGGCCGCCACCGCGCTTTACCAGTCGGTCGTGCTCGATCTCGGCGCCGGGCTCGATCGCGTGGTGCGGCGGCTGGCGGCGGCGGCGGATACGCTGCTGGTGGTCGCGACCGATGAGCCGACCAGCCTTACCGATGCCTATGCGGTGCTCAAGCTGCACGCCGCTGATTGCCCGGGCGGGGGCGCTGATACGCGGGTGGTGGTGAACCAGGCGGCGAGCGCGGCCGCCGGCGCGCGCACCTTCGCCACCCTGGCGCGGGCTTGCGGGGCGTTTCTGGGCAAGGCGCCGGCATTTGCCGGCGTCGTGCGGCGCGACGAGCGGGTGCGCGAGACCCTCCGGCGCCAGGGCCTGCTATTGACGCGCCACCCCGCGAGCCCGGCCGCCGCCGATATCGAGCAGCTCGCCGCCGCCCTTCTCGCCCGCGTGGTGGCCTGAGAGTTTGAAAAAGAATGCCCTCTTGCCCGGAAATTGACAGAAAAAACCCAATGTTTCCAAAGGGTGTTCTTGTTGAAGTTCGATTGATTTTCAGGCTCTGAGCGACGCTATTTCGGCAAGGCCGGCACCGTGCTGTCGGGCGGCACCGGCACCTCCGCGACATTGAGGGTGAGCGAGACCATCACGTAATAGCCGGTGACGCCGATCAGATCGATCACGCCCTGCGCGCCGAAACGCGCCGCCGCGGCGTTGTAGGTGGCGTCCGAGACATGTTTCGTGGTCAGCAGCTCGTTGCAGAAATCATAGACCACGGTCTCGTCGGCGCTCATCTCGGCGGGGCGGCGGCGCTGCGCGATGGCGTCGGCGATGGCCGGCGACAGCCCGGCCTTCATCGCGAACTGGTAATGCGCATACCACTCGAACTGCGCGTCCCAGGCGCGCGCCACCAGCAGGATGGCAAGCTCGTTGAGCCGGTGCGGGAGGGAGGTCTTGAAACGCACGTATTCGCCGACCCGTTGCAGCCGGTCGGCGAGATCGGGGCTGCGCAGCCAGGCGTTGAACGGCCCGGCGAGCCCGCCGCGCGGCCCGGCGGCGATGGCCTTGGCGACGGCCTGCTGCTCGGGCGTCATCTGCTCGGGCGTGAGCGGGGGAAAGCGCTCCTCGGCGCGCAGCGTGCCAGCGCAGGCGAGGAGTGTGAGGGCGGCGAGGGCGAGTGGGGCGTGCATGGGGGGCCTCCTTGGCTTGCAGCGTGGGGTGAGGGGGTCGGGATGGGAGGGCGTCGGCGGGGTTGTCCGCTCCTTCATGCCTTGCCGCTCGGCTTTTGGCGCGGCACCGGGAGGTATTCGACATTGCCGCCCTGGGCGCGCATCGGCTGCGGGTAGAGGTCCATGAGCTGGAGGATCTCCTCCGGCATCGCGGTGCTCACGGGCAGGCCGAGCTTTGCGGCCTCGGCGGCGGAAATCGGGTAGTCATGCGTCCAGGTGCCGGTGGCGAGGGTCTCGGCGATGCGCAGCGCCTCGGCCTCGGGCAGGCGGCGGTCGAGCAGCTCGTGCGCGACATCGCGCACCTGGACGATCGCCTTGCGCCCGATATCGGCGAGGATCAGCGTCTGGTCGTCGATCTCGGCGATCGGCTTCTGCTCGATCACCTTGAGCAACGAGGCAGCGGGGGACTGGCCGATCTGCGGATCAACCGGGCCGAGCACGGAGTGGCGGCACATCACGATTTCATCGGCGGCCAGCGCGATCAGCGTGCCGCCCGACATCGCGTAGTGCGGCACGAACACCGTGACCCTGGCCTTGTGGTCGCGGATGGCGCGGGCGATCTGCACCGCGGCGAGCACCAGGCCGCCCGGGGTGTGGAGGATGATATCGAGCGGCACGTCGTCGTCGGTGAGGTGGATGGCGCGCAGCACCTCTTCCGAATCGTGGATGTCGATATAGCGCATCAGGGGAAAGCCGAGGAGCCGCATGGTTTCCTGGCGATGCACCAGGGCGATCACCCGCGAGCCGCGGCGGCGTTCGATCTGGCCGAGCTTGCGCGCCCGCAACCGCTCCAGCAGCCGCTGGCGCAAGAGCGGCTGCAAGGCGCTGAAGATAAAGAAAAGCCAAAAGAGATCGGCGATATTCACGGGGTCACGCTGAGCAAGCGTCACGAGATGGCCGGGGGCGCTCGGTCATGGCTGGCGCGGCTCCTTCACCCGCGCCATTATCCTCGCTGATTGTGCCCGTCCCGCCAAGTCGTCCCGCCAAGCCGTCTCGAGCACGTGAGCCGAGGACGCGGCCCGGTGGCGAGTCTCAAACCGAGACACGACCGGCGATCGCGCTCGCTTGAACCGCCCGCCAGGGCGCCGCATATCGCTTGCCCGAAAGGAGAATGTCCTGATGACCGATACGACTGACGCCGCTTCTGCGACGGCCCCCGCCTCTGCGACTGACCCCGCGGCCGGCCCCGGGGAGCGCCATGAGTTCAGCGCCGAGGTCGGCCGCCTGCTCGATCTCGTCGTCCATGCGCTCTATTCCGAGCGCGAGATTTTCCTTCGCGAGCTGGTGGCCAACGCCGCCGATGCGCTCGACCGGCGTCGCTTCGACGCCCTCACCGAGCCTGCCCTCGCCCTGCCCACCGACGCCAAGATCCGCATCGTTCCCGACAAGCCGGGCCGCGCGCTGAGCATCATCGATGACGGCATCGGCATGACCCGCGACGAGATGATCAGCCATCTCGGCACTATCGCGCGCTCCGGCACCCGCGCCATCAGCGCCGAGATCGCCGCCGCCCGGCCCGAGGAGCGCCCGAGCCTGATCGGCCAGTTCGGCGTCGGCTTCTATTCCGCCTTCATGGTCGCCGAGAAGGTCGAGGTGGTCTCGCGCCGCGCCGGCACGGACGCCGCCTGGCGCTGGAGTTCGGCAGGCCAGGGCGATTTCGTGCTGAGCCCGGATGAGCGCGCGAGCCCCGGCACCGAGGTCATTCTCCATCTCAAATCGGATGCCGAGGAGTTCCTCGATCCGGTGCGGCTGGAGGCGATCGTGCGCAAATGGGCCGATCACATCACCTGGCCGGTGACGATCGCGCGCGATGGCAAGGATTTGCCGGCGAACGAAGGCACGGCGCTGTGGCGCAAGCCGAAAGCCGAGATTTCCGAGGCCTCCTATGTCGAGTTCTACCGCCATCTCGGCCATTTGTTCGACAAGCCCTGGGCCACCTTGCACTGGCGGGCCGAAGGCGCGCTGGAATTCTACGCCCTGCTGTTCATTCCTCAATCAAAACCCTTCGCGGTGGTCGAGGAAGAGCGCCGCTCAAAGCTGCGCTTGCACGTCCGGCGCATGTTCATCACCGATGAGGCGGATTTGCTGCCGAGCTGGCTGCGCTTTGTCCAGGGCGTCGTCGATACCGAGGATCTGCCGCTCAATGTCTCGCGCGAGATGCTGCAATCGACCCCGGTGCTGGCGCGCATCCGCAAGGCGCTGACCAACCGGGTGCTCACCGAACTCAAGAGCCGCGCCAAGGAGGCGGATGACTATCTCGGCTTCTGGGAAAATTTCGGCGCGATACTGAAAGAGGGGCTGTGGGAGGATTCCGGGCAGCAGAAGGACATCATGCCACTGCTCCGTTTCCGCTCCAGCGCCGTCGATGGCTGGACCGATCTCGATGCCTATGTCCAGCGCATGAAACCTGCGCAGGAGGCGATCTATCTGCTGGCTGGCGAGCAGGTCGAGGCGCTGCGGGACAGCCCCGTGCTCGAAGGCTTTCGCGCCCGCGGCGTCGAGGTGTTGCTGCTCGATGACCCGATCGATGCCTTCTGGCCTGATCGCGTCGGTGATTTCGCGGGCAAGCCGATCCGCCGCGCCGGCGAGGCGATCGCCGATCTCGAAAAACTGCCGCTCGAAGCGGGCGAGAGGGCGCCGGCGATGGATGTCACGGCGCTCGCCAAGGCGCTCAAGGAGGCGCTCGGCGAGGCGGTTTCCGAGGTCCGCGCCTCCGAGCGCCTGGTCGAGAGCGCGGCGGCGCTGACCAGCGGGGCGGCGGGCGGCGATCTGTTCCGCGAGCGGCTGATGCGTCGCGCCGGGCGGGCGTTTCCGAGCCCGCCGCCGGCGCTCGAGATCAACCCCCGCCACGCCCTGATCCAGGCGCTCGCCGCGCGGGTGGGGGACGCGGATTTCGCCGACCTGGCCACCCTCCTGCTCGATCTCGCGCGCATCCAGGAAGGCGAGGCGCCGCGCAATCCGGCGGCTTTTTCGCGCCGCGTCGGCCAGCTGCTGGCGGCATCGCTGCCGGTGCGCGCCTGAGAGTTTGAAAAAGGATGCCCTCTTGCCCGGAAATTGACAGAAAAACCCAATGCTTCCAGAGGGCATTCTTGTTCAGGTTTGATTGATTTTCAGGCTCTGAGCGCGTGCCGGAAGGGGAAGCAACCGGGGAACGGGGAGAAAAACGTGAGATTCGATCGCCCGCTTGACTGTTTCGCCGCGCCGAGTGCCGCGGCGCTGCCGCTCCATGCGGTGCGGCCGGAGGGGGTTGCCGGGTTTTTGGCGGCGCTGCCGGAGCCCCTGGCGCGCTATCTCGCGGGCAGCGGATTTGCCGCGGCGGCGCAGCATCTCATCTTGCTGCCGGGGCCGGCGGGGGTGGCGGGCGCGGTGCTCGGGCTCGGCGCGGACCGCACGCCCTGGGCCTTCGGCGATCTCGCGTGGCGGCTGCCCGAGGGCACGATCTGGCGGCTGGAGCCCGGGGATTACGATCCGGCCCGCGCCGCGCTGGGCTTCGCGCTCGGCGCCTACCGATTTTCCGCCTTCAAGGCCGCGCCCCGCGCCGCGGCGCGGCTCATCGCCCCGGAGGGCGCGGCGCGGGCGGCGCGCGAGGCGCAGGCGATCTGGCTGGCCCGCGACCTGATCAACACTCCCGCCAATCTTCTCGGCCCACGCGAGCTGGCGCAGGCGGTGGTCGAGATCGGCGCGGCATGCGGCGCGGCCGTCGACATCATCACCGGCGCGGTGCTGGACGAGGGTTTTCCGGCGCTGGCGGCGGTCGGGCGCGGCTCGGCACGCGCCCCGGCGGTTGCCTTGCTGCGCTGGCGGGGCAGCAGCGCCGGCGACGACGCGCCGCTGGTGGCGCTTTGCGGCAAGGGGGTCTGTTTCGATACCGGCGGCTATGACCTGAAACCCGCGAGCGCGATGCTGCGCATGAAAAAAGACATGGGCGGGGCGGCCGCGGTGCTGGGCGCGGCGCGCGCGATCATGGCGGCGGACTGGCCGGTGCGGCTCGCGCTCCGCATCGGCTGCGTCGAGAACAGCGTCTCGGGCAGCGCCATGCGGCCCTCCGACGTGCTCAGCACGCGCAAGGGGCTCAGCGTCGAGGTCGGCAATACCGACGCCGAGGGCCGCCTCGTGCTCGCCGACCTGCTCGCCGCCGCCTGCGAGGAGGCGCCGGCGCTGGTGGTCGATTGCGCGACCCTCACCGGTGCTGCGCGCGCCGCCCTCGGCCCCGATCTGCCGGCACTGTTCAGCAACGATCCGGCGTGGGCCGCGACCTTCCTCACCGCCGGCCAGGTGGTCTGCGATCCGCTCTGGCAATTGCCGCTCTGGGATGATTACGGCGCGTGGCTGGCCAGCACTGTCGCGGATTTGAACAACATTGCGGGAAATACACATGGCGGAGCGGTGGTTGCGGCGTTATTTCTTGAGCGGTTCATTGCCAAAGGAACAGCGTGGGTGCACATCGATCTCTATGCCTGGAATGACGCGACGCGGCCTGGCCGTCCGGAAGGCGGTGAAGGCCAGGCGGTGCGCGCCATCTGCGCGGCGATCGAGGCCGGCCTGCTATCGGCCTGCTCGCAGGGCGCCGCGCGATCTCCGGGGTAATTGACTAAGAAAGGATCCCTTCCATGCCAGCAGTTCAGAGCCCCGACACCTTGCTCAACATCCTCCGCGATACCGTGGTCGCCCTGGTGCGCCGCGACGGTCCCGACCTCTCGGCGCGCCAGCTCGGCGTTTTCCTCACCTGCTATCTCAACGATGGCGGCCACACCGTGCGCGGCCTCGCGGCCGATCTGCACGTCTCGAAACCGGCCATCACCCGGGCGCTCGATCGCCTCGGCGAGCTTGAACTCGCGCGCCGCAAGGTCGATCCGGCGGACCGGAGGAGCATCCTGGTGCAGCGCACGGTGAAGGGAGCGGCGCTGATGCGCGACCTGCGCCACATCATGGCCGAGGCTTCGAAAAAAATCGCCGCCGGCCCGCAAGAAGCGCCGCGCCGGGCGGCCAACGGCTAGAGCCGCCGGGCTTGGAGAAGCCAGACTTGGAGAAGCCAGACTTGGAGAAGCCAGACTTGGAGAAGCCAGACTTGGAGAAGCCGGCTTTTTAGAGAGTTGGGCTGGGCGTCTCGCTGGGGTGAGGTTCCAGCGGCGCCACGGCGAGCCGGGCGAGAAGATCGTCCGGGCGGGCGACGGCGGTGCCGGGGTGGCGCGCGACGATCTCGGCGGCGAGTGCGGCGAGCGCGCCCGCTTCGGCGAGCCCGACACCCGACGCGCGCGCGGCCGCGAGCGTGGCCAGGACCGCGTCGGTGACGCCGAAAAGATCCTGCCGCTCGTCCTCGGGCAGCCGCCAGTGCCGCGCGAGCTGCGGACCGATCAGGCTGATGCCGATTTCGCTGCGTAGCACCATGACTGCGCCGAAGCGGTGGCAGGCGGCGAGATGCTGGGCCGCGCGCGTGATCTCGTCATCGGTTTCGCTGGGCAGCCCGGTGGCCGCGGCCAGTTCGCGGGCGGTGGGCAGGATCAGGTCGGCGCCGGCGAAGCGGCCGCAATCGGCGCTGGAGGGATCGACCAAAACCTGCCGCCCCATGCCGCGCGCGGCAGCCACGAGCTTGCTCGCGGTCTCGCCGGCGAGCACGCCCTTGCCGTAATCCGAGAGCACGGTTGCCGAGGTCGCGGCCATGGCGTCGCCGGCGATGCGCAGCAGCCGCAGCGCGAGTCGCGGCTCGATCGCGTCGGTCTGCTCGCGATCGGCGCGCAGGAGATGGCGGCCATGGGCGAGAAACCGGGTTTTCCGCGTTGTCGTGCGTCCGCCTTGCACCAGCAGCCAGGGTTCCACGCCGGGCTGGCCGCCGATCAGCCCGGTGAGCTCGGAGCCGGTTTGGTCATCGCCGACCACCGACACAAACGCCACCGCCGCGCCGAGGGCCGTGAGGTTGCGCACGACATTGGCCGCCCCCCCCGGCTGCACGATTTCGCGCTCGATCCCGAGCACCGGCACCGGCGCTTCCGGGCTGATGCGCTCGACCCGGCCGTGGACATAGCGATCGAGCATGGCGTCGCCGACCACCAGCACGCTGGCGCGCGCCAGCCGGGGCACGGCTTCGGCAAGATCGGGATGCGACGCGGGCGGCGGCTCGGAAGGGTCCATGGCGCTCCCGCCTAACCGTCCATCCCGGCGGTTGCAAGCCTTCTTTCCCGGCTCGCGAGGGCGAGCCCGGGATAGCGGCGGAGGAGGAAGATCATCACCAGCATCGCCGGCAGGGCGGCGAGCATGCAGAGCGCGTAAAACCACGTCCAGCCGAGAGCCGCCGCGAGATAGCCCGACGCCCCGCCGAGCGTGCGCAGCGGCAGGGCGGCGAGCGAGGAGAGCAGCGCGTATTGCGTCGCCGAATAGGCGCGCGCGCAGAGGCCGGAGAGAAAAGCCAGGAAGGCGGCGTCGGCCAGTCCCTCGGCGAAGGCTTCGGTGAGCGTCGTGGCATAGAGCACGCGCGGCGCGCCGGCGGAGACGGCGAGCGCCAGATACATCGCCATCGCCGCCATCTGGGCGAAACCGGTGCCGATCAACGCCCGCGCCGCCCCGACGCGGGCGACGAGCCAGCCGCCGAGACTGATGCCGGCGAGCGTCGCGGCCAGCGAGATCGGCCCGTTGGCCAGCGCCACGGCGCCGCGATTGAAGCCGAGCGCATGGTAGAAGGGCGCCAGCATGACCCCGGCCAGCGCCTCGCCGAGCTTGAAGAGAGCGATGAACAGCAGCGCCGTGTAGGCGCCCTCGCGGCTCAGGAATTCGCGCAAGGGGGCGAGCACCAGGCGGGCGAAAACATTTTTCTCCGCCGTGTCGGGTGCTGCGGCCTCCGGCTCCGGGGCCAGCAACGTCGCCAGCGGCCCGATCAGGGCGAGGCCGGCCATGGCGAGAAGCGCCCCGTGCCAGCCCCAGAGATCGGCGAGCTTGATGGCGAGCGCGCCCGAGATCAGCAATGCCAAGCGATAGCCCCAGACATAGGAGGCCAGCGCCGCGCCCTGGAGGCTCGGGGAAAAAATCTCGATCCGCCAGGCATCGACGATGATATCCTGGCTCGCCGAGAAAAACGCCAGGGACGCGGCGGCGGCAACGGTTGCGAGCGGGCGGGTCAGGGGATCGGAGAGCGCCAGCATGACGCCGGCGGCGACGAGCAGCGGCTGCACGATGAGCAGCCAGCCGCGCCGCCGACCGGGCGGGATCAGCGCGCGGTCGAACAGTGGCGCCCAGAGAAATTTCAGCGCATAGGCGAGCCCGATCACGGCGGAAAGCCCGATCGCGCCTAGCGAAATCCCGGCCTCGCTCAGCCATTGGCGAAGCGTGAAACCCGAGAGCGGCAGCGGTAGGCCACAGGCGAAGCCATAGGCCGTCATCACCGCGAAGCGCCGCCGCCCCGCCCCCCTCAGCGCCGCCGCCGGCGCCCTGCTCAAGCCAGCCCGCTCAAGCCGCCTCCGTCCGTCGTTCGGCGCGCTTGCGCTGATGCGGGTCGAGATAGCGTTTGCGCAGCCGGATGGCGCCGGGCGTGACTTCGACCAGTTCGTCATCCTCGACATAGGCGATCGCCTGTTCGAGGCTCATCCGCCGCGGCGGCGTCAGCAGCATGGCGTCGTCCTTGCCGGCGGCGCGGATGTTGGTGAGCTTCTTTTCCTTGATCGGATTGACCTCGAGATCGTTTTCCCGGGAATGCTCGCCGAGGATCATCCCGACATAGACTTTTTCGCCCGGGCCGATGAACAGCGTGCCGCGCTCCTGGAGATAGAACAGCGCGTAATGCACCGCGACCCCGTCGGCGTTGGAGATCAGCGCGCCGTTGCGCCGCCCCTCGATCGGCCCGCGCCAGGGGGTGTAGCCGGCGAACAGCCGGTTCATCACGCCGCTGCCGCGGGTATCGGTGAGGAATTCGCCATGATAGCCGATCAGCCCGCGGGACGGGATGGCGAAGACCAGCCGCGTCTTGCCGCCGCCCGAGGGGCGCATTTCGGTCAGCTCGCCCTTGCGGCGGCCAAGTTTTTCCACCACCACCCCGGCATAGGGCTCATCGACATCGATCACCACCTCCTCCAGCGGCTCTTGGCGCTCGCCGGTTTCGGGATCGAGGCGGGTGAGCACGCGCGGCCGGCCGATGGCCAGCTCGAAGCCCTCGCGGCGCATCGTCTCGATCAGCACGCCGAGCTGCAACTCGCCACGCCCGGCGACCTCGAAAGCCTCGGTCTCGGCGCTGTCGCTGACCCGGATCGCGACGTTGCCCTCGGCCTCGCGATAGAGCCGGTCGCGGATCTGGCGCGAGGTGACCTTGCTGCCCTCGCGCCCGGCGAGCGGGCCGTCATTGATGCGGAAGGTCATGGCGAGCGTCGGCGGATCGACCGGAATGGCCGGCAGCGCGGCCAGGAGTTCGGGCGCGCCGATGGTATCGGGCACGGTGGCATCGGCGAGCCCGGCGATGGCGATGATGTCGCCGGCCTCGGCGCTCTCCACCGGCACGCGGTCGAGGCCGCGAAAGGCGAGCAGCTTGCTCAGCCGCCCGGTCTCGACAATCGTGCCATCGCCGCGCAGCACCTTGAGCGGCATGTTGAGCCGGGCGCGGCCCTGCTCGACCCGGCCGGTGAGCACGGGGCCGAGGAAATTGTCGTATTCCAGGATCGAGGCGACCATCGCGAAGGGCGCATCGGCATCGAGCGTCGGGGCGGGAACATGGCGGAGGATGAGATCGAACAGCGCCGAGAGATCCTTCCGCGCCCCTTCCAGCACGGCGTCGGCCCAGCCCTGGCGGCCCGAGGCGTAGAGCATGGGGAAATCGAGCTGCGTCTCATCGGCGCCGAGGGCGGCAAAGAGATCGAACACTTCATCGTGAACCGCGTCGGGGCGGGCATCGGCGCGATCGACCTTGTTGACCACGACGATCGGGCGCAGGCCGCGTTTGAGCGCCTTGCCGACGACGAATTTGGTTTGCGGCAGCACGCCCTCGGCGGCGTCCACCAGCACCAGCGCGCCATCGACCATGTTGAGGATGCGCTCGACCTCGCCCCCGAAATCGGCGTGGCCGGGGGTATCGACGATATTGATGCGGACATCGCGCCAGACCACGCTGGCGCATTTGGCGAGAATGGTGATGCCGCGCTCGCGTTCGAGATCGTTGCGGTCGAGCGCGCGCTCGGCGACCTGCTGATGCTCGCGAAACGCGCCCGACTGGCGCAGGAGCTGATCGACCAGTGTTGTCTTGCCATGATCGACATGGGCGATGATGGCGATATTGCGGATGTTCATGAAAGGGTTCCGAAAGCGCTGCGCGTTGCTGCGCTGCACACATAGCGAAGCGCGGGCCAGATGACGAGGGCAAAATCCCGCGCGCAGGCCTGTCATACGAGAAGCTTGGGGGGATCTGTCAAATCAGCACAAGGCAGCAGCGCTGGCCCTGGACCCCGCTGCGGGCGGCGCTGCCAAACCCGCATGATGGCCCGTATTATGGCATGGCTCGCGGCGGCGCGGCGTGCGCGGCCTGCGCGAGACGCGCCGGGCTTTCCGGGTCGTGGCTCGGCAGATAGACGGTCGGGGTGTGGCGGCGCAGCGCGTTGATCCGGCGGAGCGTGGCGCGCGCCGAATGGGGGTTCGGCGTGACGCCATCGATCTTGAGGTCATCGGCCGCCGCCGCGGTGTAGGAGGTGTCACCGGCGAGCAATACCTGATAGCCGTCGAGCCGCACCAGCACCGAGACATGGCCGGAACTGTGGCCCGGCGTGGGAACGATGATGATGGCGCGATCCTCGGTCAACGCCATGGCGCGGGGGAAGGGGGCTGGCGGCTCGGCGTCGAAGCGGATGAAGGCGGGGCGGAAGTTTTCCGGCAGATGGCCGAGAAAATAGCCGCGCAGGACACCGGCGAACCCTTGCGCGAGCTGCCACTCGATGTGGGTGAGGAGCACGCGCAGCCGGGGCAGGTGGAACAGCCCCCCCGCGTGATCGGTGTGGAGATGGGTGAGCACCACGGCGCGGATATCGTGCGGGTCGAACCCAAGGCCGCGGATCCGCGCATCGATGGCGTCCTCGGGGGCGATCTCGAAGCGCAGGGCGCGGCGGAAATAGGGGTGCCAGGGCGGAAAATAGCCTTTTTCCATGGCGCGCGGGCTTTCCCCGGTATCGACCAGGAACAATCCCTCGGGATGCTCGATCAGCCAGGCGAGAACGGGCAGTTTTTCGCTCCAGCGCGGATCGAAAAGCGGGCGCAGGCGGCGGGCCGGCGCGCGGCCGATGATCTGGCTCGGCCGGAGGTAAACCGAGCCGGTCTGCAGGGGATGGATGCGGATCATGGCGTTGTGGCTATCTCGTTGAACGCGCGTTCTTTCTTGATTTCCAGGGCGCGGGCGTAAACCTTGCCGCGCGGCCAGCCGGTGAGCGCGCTCGCCTGCGCCACCGCCGCGCGCAGGCTCTGGTGGGCGAGGGCGGTCACGAGAACGGTGTCCAGCTCGGCCGCGCTGGCGGGCGGGGTGTCGGCGGCCGGGCCGATCAGGAGGGTGATCTCGCCGCGCGCTGGGGTGGTGGCATAATAGGCGGCCAATTCGGGCAGCGTCGCGCGGCGGATTTCCTCGAAACGCTTGGTCAGCTCGCGCGCCACCGCGGCGTCCCGCGCGCCGAAACTCGCCGCGAGATCGGCAAGGCTCGCGGCCAGCCGGTGCGGTGCCTCGAACCAGATCAGCGTGGCCTTCAGCCCGGCCTGCTCGATGCGGCGCAGCTCGGCGAAACGCGCGAGCCGGGCGGCGTGCCGCGCCGGCGGGAAGCCCAGGAATAAAAAAGGATGCGGCGGCAGGCCAGAAAGCGTCAGCGCGAGCAGCGCCGCGTTCGCCCCCGGCACGGCGCTGATCGGCAGGCCGGCGGCGATCACCGCCCGGGCGAGGGCGTAGCCGGGATCGGAAATCAGCGGCGTGCCGGCATCGCTCACCAGCACGAGGCACTGGCCCGCGCGCAGCCTCTGCAACAGCGCCGGAACGCGCGCCGTCTCGTTGTGCTCGTGCAGGGCCGCGAGCGGCCGGTGGATGCCGAAGGCGTGACAAAGCTGGGCGGTGGTGCGGGTGTCCTCGCAGAGGATGAGATCGGCGGCACGGAGCGCGGCCAGCGCGCGCGCCGAGATATCGCCGAGGTTGCCGAGTGGCGTCGAAACGAGCACAAATCCCCCCGGAGGCGGCGAGCCGGCGGGCTCGGGCGGGGAAGGAAGATCATCGTATGCGGCGTGCGGCATGGGCGCTCCTTCTCGGTGCTTTAGCATTGACCGGCTGCGCCGGCACAGGGGGCGGGTTTATCCAGGGCCCGGCGCATCCGCTCGGGTCGAGTGGCGCGGGCGGGGCCAGCAATGGCGCCGCGCACAAGGTTGCCCTTCTGCTGCCGCTTTCGGGGCCCGATGCCGGGCTCGGCCAGGCGATGCGCCAGGCCGCCGAACTGGCGCTTGCCGTGCCCGGCGCGCCGAGCCTCACCGTCGCCGACAGCGCCGGCGGCAATGCCGCGCAAGCGGCGCGGGGGGCGATCGGCGCGGGGGGAGAAATCATTCTCGGCCCGTTAACCGTCGCGGAAACCCGCGCGGTGGCGGGGCCGGCGCGGAGCGCCGATGTGCCGGTGCTCGCCTTCACCTCCGACCCGAGCGTGGCGCAGCCCGGCCTCTGGCCATTGGGGCTTTCCCCGCTCCAGCAGGTGCGCCGGCTGGTGGCGGCGGCGCGCGCCGAGGGGCGGAGCCGCTTCGTGGCGCTGCTGCCGGATAACGGGCTCGGCCACGCGATGGCGGCGGCTTTGGAAAAATCCACCGCCGAGGCCGGGCTCGCGACCCCCACGATCCGTTTCCACGGCGCCGGCATGGCGGCGATGACGGCGCTGGTGCGCGAGGTTTCCGACTATGCCGACCGGCGCGGGCCGATCGACAAGCAAATCCGCGAGGCGCGCGACAAGGGGGATCGCAAGACCGCGGCCGAGTTGGCCCGCCAGCCCATTCCGCCGCCGCCCTTTGACGCCCTGCTGCTCGCCGATACCGGGGAGCAGCTCGCCGAGATCACCTCGCTGCTGGCCTATTACGACGTCGATCCGCCGCAGGTGCGCCTGCTCGGCCCGGCCTTGTGGGCCTCGCCCAGGGCGCGCGCCGGGGCGACGCTGCGGGGGGCGTGGTATGCCGCGCCCGATCCCGCGGCGCGCGCCGCCTTCGTTGCCGCCTACCAGGCGAAATACGGCGTCGCCCCCCCCTCGCTCGCCGATCTTGCCTACGACGCCGCGTCGCTGGCCCGGGTGGTCGCGGGGGAGGGCGGTTTTCACGGCGATGCGCTCACCCGGCGAGAGGGATTCCTCGGCGCCGACGGGTTGCTGGTATTGGCTCCCGATGGCTCGGTGCGTCGCGGCCTCGCGGTGTTCCGAACCAATGGCGCGATCGTCTCGCCGGCGCCGCTGCGCGCCGGTGAGGCCGGGAGCTGACCCCGGCGGCGATGATGCCGCTCCGATGACGCCGCTTTTCTGGCTGGTCGCCCCGCTGCTCGGCATGATGGCTCTGGGCGCCGTCGCCATGGCGGTGGTGCTGCGCCGGATCGCCGCCGCGCTCGGCCTCGCGCCGGGGCTTTGGCCGCCGGGGCTGTGGCCGTGGCCGGGGCGATTGCTCGACCAAGCCCGGCGGCTGCGCCGCGCCAGTGCCGAACAAGCGGCGGCGCTGGCGCGGCTGGTGCAGGCCGGCGCGATCATCATCGAGCGCCTGCCCGATCCGCTGATCGTGCTCGATGCCGCCCGCACGGTGCGCCAGGCGAACGACGCGGCGCGCGCCGCCTTCGGCGAGGATATCGCCGCCGTGCTGCGCCATCCCGTGCTGCGCGCGGCGATCGAGCGGGCCTATGCCGGGCGCACAACCGAGACCGCGACCTTCTCCCTTCCCGTGCCGATCGAGCGCAACCTCCGCGCCCGCGTCGTGCATCTTCTCCAGGAACTGCCCGATGGCGGCATCGTGATCGTGGTGCTCGGCGATCGCTCACGCGAGCAGGCGGTGGAGCGCATGCGCGCCGATTTCGTGGCCAACGCCAGCCACGAATTGCGCACCCCGCTGGCCAGCCTGATCGGCTTTATCGAGACGCTGCAGGGCCCCGCCGCCGACGACGCCCCGGCGCAGCGGCGCTTCCTCGCGATCATGGCCGAGCAGGCGCAGCGCATGAACCGGCTGATCGACGATCTGCTCAGCCTCTCGCGCATCGAGGTGGTCGAGCATCAGCCGCCCGAGGGCGCGGTCGATCTTGCCTCGCTGGTGCGCGGCATCGCCGAGTCCTTCGAATTGCGCCTGAAGGCGCGCCACATGCGCCTCACGCTCGACCTCGCCGCCCTGCCGCGGCGCTTGCCGGGCGATGCCGATCAGCTCGCCCAGGTGATCCAGAACCTCCTCGACAACGCCCTCAAATATGGCCGCGAGGGCGGCCTGGTCAGCGTCACCGCGCGCGCCGAAAGCCGCGCCGGGCGGGCAGGCGTGGCGCTCATCTTCGAGGATGACGGGTCGGGCATTCCGCGCGCCGATTTGCCGCGCCTGACCGAGCGCTTCTATCGCGTCGATCGCGGCCGCTCGCGCGCCGCCGGCGGCACCGGGCTCGGGCTCGCCATCGTCAAGCACGTGCTCAACCGCCATCGCGGGGCGCTGACCATCGCGAGCGAGGAGGGAAAGTTCAGCCGGTTCACGGTGTGGCTGCCGAGCCCCCCTGACGCCTGAAACCGCGGTCCGGTCGCCGCCAGGGTTGCGGGGCGGGCGAAGCTTGGCTAGAAGCGGCGCACCGAAGCGCTTCGGGCGGTGGGCGGTTAGCTCAGCGGGAGAGCGTCCGCTTGACACGCGGGAGGCCACTGGTTCAATCCCAGTACCGCCCACCATTTTACCCCCATCCCCGGCTTCACGGCAGGGCCGGCCTTTACGGCAGGGCTCGGCTTCACGGCAGCGCCGGGCGCGATGGCGCCTCGAAGCCCCGCACGCGGGGTAGCAGCAGGAGCGGCCAGGGGCTCGGCACCTCGCCGAGTTTGACATGGATCAGCCCCGGCGCGCCGCGCGCGATCGCCGCGCGCAACGCCGCCTCCAGCTCAGCCGGCGTATCCGCCCGCCACGCCGCCATGCCATGCGCCTCGGCGAGACGCACGAAATCGGGATTGGCGAGGTCGGAGGCGATCAGCCGGTTGCCATACTGCTCGGCCTGGATGCGCCGGACATTGCCGAAGGCGCCATCATCAAACACCACCACCACGACCGCGAGATGATGGCGCATGGCGGTGGCCAGTTCGCCCGATTGATAGAGGAACCCGCCATCCCCCGTGATCGCGACGACGACGCGCGCGGGCAGCGCCGCCTTGGCGCCGAGCGCCGCGCCATAGCCCCAGCCGAGATTGTCCTGATAGCCCGGCGAGAGGTAGAGCCGGGGAGCCGCGACCGGGAAGGCGAGGCGGCCGACGAAGGCCATCTGCGTCACATCCTCGACGAGGATGCCATCTTCCGGCAGGGCAGCGCGGATGGCGCCGAGAAACCCCATCTGCGGCGCCAGCCGGGCGAGTTCGCCCGCGCACCACGCCTTTGCCCGCGCGATCTCGGCGCGGGGCGCCCGCGCGGGGCCGGGAAGGGCGGCGCGGAGTGCCGCGAGGCCGCGGGCCGCGTCGGCGAGGATGGCGCAGTCGGGGCGGCGGAAGCGCTCGATCTCCTCAGCATCGATATCGAGGCGGATCAGCTTCATGGCGGTATCCGTGCCCCAATGGGCGAGCGGCTCGTAGGCGCGGGTGCCAACCGCGAGCACCACGTCGGCGTCACGCCACAGGCGATGGCCGACCGGGCGCGAGATGGCGAGCGGGTGATCGGAGGGCAGCACGCCGCGAGCCCGGCGATAGGTCATCACCGGGGCGCCGAGCGCCGAGGCCAAGGCGCGGAGTTCGCCGGCAGCGTCAAGCACGCCGCCGCCGGCCACGATCAGCGGCCGCTCGGCGCGCGCGAGGAGGGCGGCGGCCGCCTCGATCGCGGCGGGATCGGGGGCGAGCGGGGTGAGGGGCGCGGGATCTGCGAGCGCCACCGGCGCCGCCCGTCCCCAGACGTCGATCGCGCATTCCAGCGCCACCGGGCGCGTCCGCCCGCTCCGCGCCGCCGCGAGGGCCGCGCGGATCAGGCCGGACGCGGCGGCGGGATGGGTGATGCGCGCGGCGTATTTGGTGAAATGGCGCAAGAGGCCGAGTTGATCGGGCAGTTCGTGGAGATGGCCATAGCCGCGATCGATGGCGTGCTGGGGGATCTGCCCGGCCAGCGCCAGCACCGGCGCGCCGAGCCCATAGGCGTTGAGCAGCGCGCTCGCGGCATTGAGCACACCCGGCCCCGGCACCATGGCGCAGACCTGCGGCCGGCCGGTCGCGAGTGCCGCGCCGAGCGCCATGTAGGCCGCCGCCTGCTCATGGCGCGGATGGATGACGCGCAAGCGGTCGCCGGCCTGGTGCAGCGCGTCGAACAGAGGGTCGTTATGCACCCCCGGCAGGGCATAGACTTTGTCGATGCCGTGGCGCAGCAAGCTCTCCACCACCGCTTCGGCGGTGGTGAGCCGGGGGAGGGCGGCCACCATGGTGGCCGCTTAACTGTGGTGGCTGGCGGTGCTCTGTTCCTGCTTGGCGTTCCCCGCGGCCGGGTTCGGCCCGGCGATGGTGCCGGTCGGCCGGTCCGCCTGCGCCTCCATCGAGACGTCGGTGTCTTCCGCCATGTTTTTCTTGAAGGATTTGATGCCCTTGGCGAAGTCACCCATGAGGTTGCTCACCTTGCCGCTGCCGAACAGCAGCAACACCACCATCAGGACGACAAGCCAATGCCAGATGCTCAGGCTGCCCATTGCCGCTATGCTCCGCAATCCATGCCACGCTCCCTAGGACATGGACCGGGCGCGGCCGGGTTGCAAGCACCTTTCGCCAAGCCGCCCTCCGGCGCGTCCCCCAACGATCATTTTCCCGCCGGTTACTTCCCCGCTGATTACTTCACGGTGGCGACGCGCAGGGCGTTGGTCGTGCCTTTCTGGCCGAACGGTACCCCGGCCACCACCACGATCTCCTCGCCGGACGCCGCCAGCCCCTCCTGCGACGCGAGCCGCGTGGCGCGGGTCACGGTCTCGCTCATGCTGTGGGTGAGCGGCGAGACCAGCGCGTGCACGCCCCAGGCGAGCGCGAGGCGGCGCGCCGTTGACGGGTCGGGGGTGAACGCCATCACCGGGCAATCCGGCCGCTCGCGCGCGATGCGGAGCGCGGTGCTGCCCGAGGAGGTGAAGGCGGCGATCGCCTGGGCGGCGATGGTATGCGCCACCTGGCGGGCGGCGGCGGCGATGGCGTCGGCCGAGGAGTGCTCGGGGGCGGGGCGGGAGGTGTCGATGAAGGCGCGCCAGCCGGGATCGCGTTCGACCCGGGCGACGATGCGATCCATGATATTCACCGCCTCGAAGGGATATTGCCCGGCGGCGGTCTCGGCCGAGAGCATTACTGCGTCCGCGCCGTCGAACACCGCGGTCGCGACGTCCGAGGCCTCGGCCCGGGTCGGCGCCGGGGCGCTGATCATGCTTTCCAGCATCTGCGTCGCCACCACGACGGGCCGTCCCAGCACGCGGGCGGCCCGCACGATGCGTTTTTGCGCCAGCGGCACCTCCTCGGGCGGCAGTTCGACGCCGAGATCGCCGCGCGCCACCATCACCGCATCGGAAAGCGCCAGAATGGCATCGAGATTATCGAGCGCCTGGGGTTTTTCGAGCTTGGTCATGATCCATGCCCGCTCGCCCACGATCTCGCGGGCCTCGGCGACATCCGCGGCGCGCTGGACGAAGGAAAGCCCGATGAAATCGACGCCCTGGGCGAGGGCGAAGGCGAGGTCTTCGCGGTCCTTCGCGGTCAGCGCCGGGATCGGCAGCACGACATCGGGGACATTGACGCCCTTGCGGTCGGAGAGCGGCCCGCCCACCACCACCTCGGTCACCAGGTGATCGGGCCGCTTATGGACGACGCGGAGGCGAAGCTTGCCGTCATCGAGCAGGAGCGTGGCGCCGATCTCGGCGGCGGCGATGATTTCGGGATGCGGCAGTTCGACGCGCTGGGCGTTGCCCGGCGTCGGGTTGAGGTCGAGGCGGAAGCTCTGGCCGGTCTGGAGATGCACGCGCCCGGCCGCGAACCGCCCGACGCGGAGTTTCGGCCCCTGGACATCGGCGAGAATACCGATGGGCCGGCCGGTTTCTTCTTCCAGCGCGCGGATGAAGGCGATGCGCGCGGCGTGGTCCTCATGCGTGCCATGCGAGAAATTGAGCCGGAACACATCCGCCCCGGCATGGAACAGGCGGGCCAGAATCTCCGGCGTCGAACTCGCGGGGCCGATCGTCGCGATGATCTTGGTGCGCCGGTGCCGGCGGAGTCGGGAATGGGTGCTCATGAGAGGGCTTTTGCTTTTGGAGAGGGTTTTGTTTTTGTTCGGGGGGATCATGCGGCGACGATCAAGACCGCGCGGATATCGTTGACATTGGTGAGGGTCGGGCCGGTGATCACCAGATCCTCCAGCGCCGCGAACAGGCGGTAGCTGTCGTGGCGGGCGAGCAGGGCGCGCGGATCGAGCCCCAGAGCGCGGGCACGCGCGAGCGTCGTCGGGGTGACCAGCGCGCCGGCGGCCTCTTCGGTGCCATCGATGCCATCGCTATCCCCGGCGATCGCCCAGATCGCGGGGTCGCCGTCGAGGGCAAGGGCCAGGCCGAGCAGGCATTCGGTGTTGCGCCCGCCGCGCCCCGGAGCGCCGGTTTCGGGGCCAATCGTCACCGTCGTCTCGCCACCCGAGAGCAGCACGGCGGGAGGCGCCAGAGGCTGGCCGTGGCGGCGCACGCTGCGGGCGATGCCGGCGAGCACGGTGCCGAGCACGCGGCTTTCGCCCTCCAGCGCATCGCCGAGGATGAGCGGCGTGAGCGCCATCGCGCGCGCCCGCGCGGCCGCCGCGTCGAGCGCCGTGGCCGGGGTCGCGATGAGGCGGAATTCGGCATGCGGCAGGCTGCCCGGCTTGGGGGTTTCGTCCCGCGCCGCGGCCAGGTGCTGGGCGACGGCGGGCGGCGGGGTGATGCCGTGGCGCGCGAGGATGGCGCTGGCCTCGGCGAAGGTCGAGGGATCGGGCACGGTCGGGCCCGAGGCGATCACCGCCGGATCGTCGCCCGGCACGTCGCTGATGGCCAGCGTCACGAGGCGCGCCGGGGCGCAAGCGGCGGCGAGCCGGCCGCCCTTGATCGCCGAGAGATGCTTGCGCACCGTGTTCATCTCCCCGATCGTCGCCCCCGAATGCAACAGCGCGCGGTTCACCGCCTGTTTATCGGCGAGCGTGATCCCCGGCGCGGGCAGCGAGAGCAGCGCCGAGCCGCCGCCCGAAATCAGCGCCAGCACCAGATCATCCGCCGACAAGCCGCGTACGGCCGCGAGAATGCGCCGCGCCGCCTGCTCGCCGGCGGCATCCGGCACCGGGTGGGAGGCTTCGACCACCTCGATCCGCCGCGTCGGGACGGCATGGCCGTAGCGCGTCACGACCAGGCCCGAGAGCGGCGCCTCGGGCCATGCCGCTTCGACCGTGGCGGCCATCAGGGCAGCGGATTTGCCGGCGCCCACGACCACGACCCGCCCGCTTGGGAGGGGCGGCAGGTGCGCGGGCAGGATGCGGCGGGGATCGGCGCTCGCCACCGCGGCGGCGAAAATGGCCCGCAAACCGGCCCGCGCCGCGCGATCCCGCCGCGTGGCATCAGGCGAGCACCAATCCATCGCCGTCGGTTGCGCGTCATCGCCCTGCATGATGGCTTCTCCTCCCAGCTGCCGCCAGTATGGCGAAAGCGCGCTGGCCGCGCCATGTTAGTGTGCCAAGTTAGCGTCCCATGCGAGATCATCGAGGGAGATCAGCCATGACAGCAGCGACATCAGAGGAAACCTTGCGGATCGAACTGGAAGCCGCCGCGTTCCGGCGCCTCGTCGCGCATCTCCGTGAGCGTAGCGACGTGCAGAATATCGACCTGATGAACCTCGCCGGCTTCTGCCGCAACTGCCTCTCGCGCTGGTATCGCGAGGCGGCGGCGGAGCGCGGCGTCGACCTCAGCGATCCGCAGGCGCGCGAGATCGTCTATGGCATGCCCTACAAGGAATGGCAGGCGAAATACCAGAAGCCGGCGAGCCCGGCGCAGCAGGCGGCGTTGGCGAAATCCCATCCCGGTCATTGACCGCCCGGCGCCGCATCGCTATCCGGGGCGGCCTCAAGGCTTTGCGAGAGGGAGCGCGCGGATGGCCCTGGATAGCCCGACCAAGCAAGAAACCGGCGGCATCGCGGCGGATCGGCTGCGCAGCCTGGTCGAGCGCATCGAGCGGCTGGAGGAGGAAAAAAAGGCCCTCACCGATGACATCCGCGACGTTTACGCCGAGGCCAAATCGGCCGGGTTCGATGTCAAGGTGCTGCGCCAGTTGATCCGCCTGCGCCGCTCCCAGCCCGCCGAAATCGAGGAGCAGGAGACGCTGCTCGATCTCTATCGCCGCGCGCTCGGGATGTAGCGCCCCGTTCAGGGGTGGATGCCGGGCGCGAAGCTCACCGTTTCGAGTGAATTGCCGCGCGGCAGTTCATCGCTCGACCAGCCGCCACCGAGCGCCTCGACGAGCGCCACCGAGGCGAGCATGCGGTCCTGCTGGATGGTGATATCGGTGACCTCATCGCTCAGTTCGAGTTCCTGGTCGGTCAGCACGGTGGTATAGATCGTCGTTCCTGCCTTGTATTCGTTGAAGGCGAAGGCGACGTTTTCTTTCGCCGACTTGACCGCGATATCCTGCTGTATTTTCTCTTCGGCGAGGATGCGCAGCGCGGCCAGTTCGTCCTCGACTTGCTGGAAAGCGCTGAGCACGGTCTCGCGGTAGTTGGCAACCGCGCCGTCATATTCGGCGCGCGCCGCCTTGACCGCGGCGATCTGCGCGCCGCCCTCGAAAATCGGCAAGTTGAAGGCGCCGCCGAGCGCCCAGATGCGGTTGGTGGACTGAAACAAATTGTCGAGAGTGGGGCTGGTATAGCCGAAGAAGCTGGTGAGGTTGACCTGCGGGTAAAACGCCGCGATGGCAACCCCGATGAGCGCGTTCTCCGCCTGCATTTGGCGTTCGGCGGCGGCGATATCGGGGCGGCGCTGGAGCAGCGTGGACGGCACCGAGGGCGGCATCACCGGCACGGCTGCGGGCAGCGCGCTCGGGCCGATACTGAGTTCAGCGGGCGGCTTGCCGATGAGCACCGCGATCGCGTGCTCGTATTGCGCGCGCGCCACCCCGACATTGGTGAGCTGCGCCTGGGTGGTCTGCAACTCGGTCTGCGCGGTGAGCACGTCGCCGCGCGCGACGTAGCCGGCATGGTATTCATTTTCGACGACACGCAGCGCATCGGCGTATTGCTTGACGGTGTTGCTGAGCAGCGTGGTGAGCGAGTCGGAGGCGCGGAGGTTGAAATAGGCGGTCGCGAGCGCCGCCTGCGCCGAGAGCCGGGCATTGGCGATCTCGGCGGCGCTGTATTGCGCGAGCGCGACATCGCTTTCGATCTGGCGGCGGATCTCGCCCCAGACATCGAGATCCCAACTGCCAGTGCCTTGCAGCGTGTATTGATTGCCGGTGAAGCCGCGCGCCCCGCTCACCGCGACGCCGTTGCCCGAGCTGACGATGCCGTTGCTGGTGGCGCCGATGCCGGTGCGCTGGCCGCTGCCGACCCCTGCGAAGACTGGGAACAGCGCCGCCGTCGCCTCCTGCACGATGGCCTGCGCGTTGCGGTAATTGGCTTCCGCTTGTTGCAGCGTGTAATTGGAAATGTCGATCTGGCGTTCGAGAAGATCAAGTATTGGGTCGTGGTAGATCGACCACCACGCGCCACGATCAAAGCCGTCCTCGGGGGTGGCTGGCTGCCAACCCGCAAGCTCCTTGTAGGAGACCGCAACCGGCGCGGGCGGGCGGCGGTAATCGGGACCGACCATGCAGCCCGCGAGCAGCAAAGCCATTGCGAGGACAAAGCCACGGTTCACGACACAGGCCTCGCCGCCGCGCCGCCCTGAGCACGGCGGAAGCGCAGCCGCAGCCGGTCGAGCGCGAGATAAACGACGGGGGTGGTGTAAAGTGTCAGCGCTTGACTGACGAGAAGCCCGCCGATGATCGAGATGCCGAGGGGCTGGCGCAATTCCGAGCCATCACCGCCACCGATCGCCAGTGGCAGCGCGCCGAGAATGGCGGCGAAGGTCGTCATCATGATCGGCCGGAAGCGAAGCGCGCAGGCCTCGGCGATCGCGGCGCGTGGATCGAGCCCGCGCGTGCGCTCGGCATCGAGCGCGAAGTCGATCATCATGATGGCGTTTTTCTTGACGATGCCGATGAGCAAGATCACCCCGATCAACGCGATGATGGTGAATTGCTGGCCCGTGAGCATGAGGGCGAGAATGGCGCCGACCCCAGCCGAGGGCAGCGTCGAGATGATGGTGAGCGGGTGGATGTAGCTTTCATAGAGGATGCCGAGCACGATATAGATGGCGCCGAGAGCGGCGAGAATGAGGATGGGCTCGGAGGCCAGCGATTGCTGGAAAATCCGCGCGGTGCCGGCGAAACCGCCATGGATCGTGCTCGGCGCGCCGAGCTTGCGCAATGTCTCATCGATCGCCTGCACCGCGCCGCCCAGCGACCGACCCAGCGGAACATTGAAGGAAATCGTGGTGGCGACGAATTGGCCCTGATGGTTCACCACGACCGGCGTGGTGCCGGGGACCATCTTGGCGATCGCGGCGAGCGGCACCATGGTCTCGCGCACGGTGCTCACCGCGGCGCCGGTCGAGCCGGCGTGGCCGCCGGTATTGGCGATGGCGTTATTCAGGCTGTTGCGCGCGGCGTTGCTGGCGATCGCCGAGGCCGCGTCCTGGGCGCCGAGAAGCGCATCGAAGCGCGATCCGGCGACGAAGAGCGGCGAGTTGGCGATGCGGCCATGCGGCGTCGTGACGGTGCCGATCACCGCGTTGGTGAGCGCGGTGCCGTTGGGAAAGGCGCCGACCGTGCTGATATAGATTTTCGGCAGCACCGAGCGGTCCTGCCAGAAGCGCGGCGCCACTTCCATCACCACGTGATACTGGTTGAGCGCGTTGTAGATCGTCGAGACCTGGCGCTGGCCGAAAGCGTCGTAGAGATTCTGGTCGATGGTGCTCTGAAACAGCGCCAGCCGCGCCGCCGTCGTCCGATCGGTCACGAGATAGGTCTCGCTGCCGGCCTGCTGCTGATCGGAGCTGACATCGGCGAGCGCCGGATTATTTTGTAGCGCGGCGGTCAGGCGGTTGGTCCAGTCATAGAGTTCGGCCGGGTTGATATCCTGCAGCGTGAACTGGTATTGCGCGTTGCTCTGCCGCCCGCCGGCGCGAATGTCTTGCACGACCTGGAGATAGAGCTGCGCGCCCGCCACCACGCGCAGCTTGCCGCGCAGCCGCGCGATGACCTGATCGGCCGAGGCATGCCGGTCACCGCGGGGCTTGAGTGCCACGAAAAAAAAACCGGAATTGGTCTGCCGCCCGCCGGTGAAGCCGGCGATATTCTCGACCGCCGGATCGGCCCGCACGATGGTCATGAACTGCACCATCTTCTCGCGCATCGCCTGAAATGAGATGGTCTGGTCACCCACCAGCGTGCCGATCATCCGCCCGGTATCCTGCTGCGGAAAAAACCCCTTGGGGACGATTTTATAGAGATAGAAATTGAGGCCGATGGTGACAAACAGCACGCCGAGCGTGAGCGCGGGGTGGCGCAACACGACGGCGAGCGTGCGGCGGTAAAAGCCGAGCGCGCCTTCGAATCCGCGCTCCGTGATCCGCCCGAGCCAGCCCGGCGCGCCGTGCTGGCGGCGCAGGAAAATCGCGCACATCATCGGCGTCGTAGTGAGCGAGATGACGAGCGAGACGATGATGGCGAGCGAGAGGGTGACGGCGAATTCGCGAAACAGCCGCCCGATCAGCCCGCCCATCAGCAGGATCGGCAAAAACACCGCGATCAGCGAGAGGCTGATGGACAACACGGTGAAACCGACCTCGCGCGCCCCAAGCAGTGCCGCGGCGCGCCGCTCCATGCCGCCCTCGACATGGCGCATGATGTTTTCCAAAACCACGATCGCATCATCGACGACGAAGCCAGTCGCAACCGTGAGCGCCATCAGCGAGAGATTATCGAGACTGTAGCCGAGCAGATACATCACCCCGAAGGTGCCGGTGATGGAGACCGGCACCACCACGCTCGGGATGAGGGCCGCGCGGGGATTGCGCAGGAACACGAACACCACGCCGATGACGAGAACAAGGGCGATGAGAAGAGCCGTCTGCGTGTCATGCAGCGAGGCGCGGATGGTTGGCGTGCGATCGGCGATGATGGTGACATCGATATCGGCGGGCAACGCCGCCTGTAGTTCGGGCAGCGCGGCGCGCACGGAATCGACGGCCTCGATGATATTCGCCCCCGGCTGGCGATAGACGATCACCAGCACGGCGGGCTGGCCGTTGGCAAGCGCCGCGTTGCGCAGATCCTCGACAGAATCGTCAACCTCGCCAACATCGGTGAGGAATACTGGGGCGTTGTTGCGATAGGCGATGATGAGGGGGCGATAGTCGGCGGCGCGCGTCGCCTGGTCGTTGGTGTAGAGCTGATAGCGGCGCGGCCCGATCTCGATCGCGCCCTTCGGGCTGTCGGCATTGGCCGAGGCGATGGCGGCGCGAATGTCCTCGAAGCCGATGCCGTATTCGGCGAGCGGATCGGGATCAAGTTCGACGCGCACCGAGGGCAGCGCGGCGCCGGCGACATCGACCTCGCCGATGCCGGTGAGCTGCGAGAGGCGCTGCTGGATGATGTTTGCCGCGGCATCGAAAATCTGCCCTGGCCGGCGCGATTTCGAGGTCATCGCGACGACCATGATCGGCGCATCGGCCGGGTTGATCTTGTGATAGACAGGGTTGAGGCGCAGCTGCGTCGGCAGATCGGCGTGGGCGGCGTTGATCTCCGCCTCGACATCGCGCGCCGCGCCATCGATGTCACGATCGAGGCCGAATTGCAGCACGATGCGGCTGGTGCCAGTGAAGCTCTGCGAGGTCATCTCGTCGAGATCGGCGATCTGACCGAGATGTTTTTCGAGCGGGGCGGCAACATTGCTGGCAACCGTCATCGGGCTTGCGCCGGGCAGTGTTGCCTGCACCAGGATCACCGGAAAATCGACCTGCGGGAGGGGTGCGACGGGGAGCTTGTAATAGCCGAGCACGCCGGCCAGCGCGATCGCGAGGGTGAGCAGCGTCGTTGCCACGGGACGGCGGATAAAGGGCGCGGAGATATTCACGGCGCGGCTTCCGGCGCCGCGGCGGGCCGCGCGAGGCGCGCCAGGCGATCGAAGAAGAGATAGATCACCGGCGTCGTGAACAGGGTCAGAACCTGGCTCACCAAAAGCCCCCCGACAATGGCGAGGCCGAGCGGGCGGCGCAACTCCGCCCCGGTGCCGTGCGCGAACATCAGGGGCAGCGCGCCGAGCACCGCGGCCATCGTCGTCATCAGGATCGGGCGCAGCCGCAGCCTGGCTGCGCGCAAAATCGCGGCCTCGGGGCCGAACCCGTCCTCGCGTTCGGCCTGCAAGGCGAAGTCGATCATCATGATGGCGTTTTTCTTGACGATGCCGATCAGCAATACGATGCCAATGATGCCGATGACATCGAGATCCTTGCCAGCGATCATCAGCGCGAGCAGCGCGCCGATGCCGGCCGAGGGCAGCGTTGAGAGGATGGTGATGGGATGAATGAAGCTCTCATAGAGCACGCCCAGGACGATATACATGGTGACCACGGCGGCCAGCAGCAGCAGCAATTCATTGCCGAGCGCTGACTGAAAGGCGAGCAGCGCACCCTGGAAGCGCAAAATGAAACTCGCCGGCAGCCCGATCCCGGTGATCGCCGCATGGACATCGGAAAGTGCGGCGCCAAGGGAGGCGCCTTGCGCCAGATTGAAGGAGATGAAAGCGGCAGGAAACTGGCTGAGATGGTCGATCTGCAAGGGTGCCGGCCGCTCTCGGATGGTGGCGATGGCGGAAAGCGGCACCTGGCCATAAGTGGCGTTCGACGAGGGGAGATAGATCTTGCCCAGATCAGCGAGCGATTGCCGCGCCTTGGGCGCCACCTCCATGATGACGCGATATTGGTTCGATTGGGTAAAAATCGTTGAGACGATACGCTGGCCGTAACTGTCGTAAAGCGCATTGTCAATGGTCGCCGGTGTCACGCCGAAGCGCGCGGCGGTGGCGCGGTCGATCTCGATGTCCACGGCCCGACCATCATGTTCGAGATCGCTCGTGACATCGGCGAGCGCGGGGGATTTCTGAAGCCGCTCCAGCAGGATCGGCACCCAGGCGGCAAGCATCGCGGGATCGGGGTTTTCCAGTACGAACTGATATTGCGTCGCGCTGATCGCGGTGTCGATGGTGAGATCCTGCACCGGCTGCATGAAGAGCTTGATGCCGGGGACATCGGCGGTTTCACGTTGCAGGCGGCGGATGATGGTCGAGACATTGGCCTGGCGTCGATCAGGGGAGCGCAGCGAGATGAGGAAGCGGCCGCGGTTGAGGGTCGTGTTGGTGCCGTCGATGCCGATGAAGGAGGCGAGGCTTTTGACATCGCGATCCTTGAGGAGGGCGTCGGCGAGCGCCTGTTGATGTTCCGCCATGGACGCGAAGGAAATGCTGCCCGGCGCTTGCGAGAGCCCCTCGATCATGCCGGTGTCCTGGATTGGGAAAAAGCCTTTTGAAATAAAAATATAGAGAAAAGCAGTTAGTGCCAGCGTCGCGAGTGCGAGGAGCAGCGTCAGGTTCTGATGGCGGAGCACACGGCGCAGCATCCTGTCATAGATATCCTGCAGCCTGGCGAAAAACCCCGGCCGTGCCGCGGCCGGGCGCGGGCGCAGCAAGCGGTTGCACAACATCGGCACCAGGGTCAGCGCGATTATCGCCGAGATGATGATGGTGACCGCGAGCGTGATGGCGAATTCGTGAAATAGCCGCCCCACGACATCGCCCATGAACAACAGCGGGATCAGCACCGCGATCAGCGAGACGGTGAGCGAGATGATGGTGAAGCCGATCTGCGCCGAACCCTTGAGCGCGGCCACCAGCGCGGTTTCGCCGGCCTCGATGAAGCGCGAGATGTTCTCGATCATCACGATCGCATCATCGACGACGAAGCCGGTGGCGATGGTGAGCGACATCAGCGAGAGGTTATCGAGGCTGAAGCCGAGCAAGTACATCACGCCGAGCGTGCCGACCAGCGAGAGTGGCACGGCAAGACTTGGGATAATGGTCGCTGGCACGCTCTGGAGAAAAAGATAAATCACCAGGACGACCAGCACGACGGCGAGTGCCAGCTCGACCTCGACATCGCGCACCGAGGCGCGGATGCTGGTGGTGCGATCGGCGAGCAGCGCGACATTGGCGCTGGCCGGCAAGGTCGATTGCAGTTCCGGCAACAGCGCCTTGACGCGCTCGGCGACGGCAATGACGTTGGCACCGGGCTGGCGCTGGATGTTGAGAATGATCGCCGGTTCGCGGTTCATCCAGGCGGCAAGCTGGGCGTTCTCGGCGCCGTCGATGACGGTTGCGATATCGGAGAGAAAAACCGGCGCGCCGGCGCGATAGGCGACGACGGCATGGCGGTATTCCTCGGCGGTGGTGAGCTGATCGTTGGTGTTGATCGTGGAAGCCCGCGCCGGCCCGTCGAAACCGCCCTTGGCGAGGTTGATGTTGATATTGGTGATGGTGGTGCGGAGATCGTCGATATTGAGCCCGAAGGCGGCCATCGCGGTCGGGTTGATCTGCACCCGCACCGCCGGACGATGGCCCCCGCTCACGGTGACGAGGCCGACGCCGGCGAGTTCGGAGAGTTTTTGCGCGAGCCGCGTCTCGGCGAGATCCTCAAGCCGGATCAGCGGCAATGTCTTCGACGTCAGCGCCAGCGTGAGGATCGGCGCGTCGGCGGGATTGACCTTGGCATAGATCGGCGGCGCCGGCAGATCCGCGGGCAGCAGATTGTTCGCGGCATTGATCGCGGCCTGCACTTCTTCTTCCGCGACATCGAGGCTGACCGAGAGATTGAATTGCAGGGTGATCATCGAGGCGCCGGCGGCGTTGACCGAGACCATCTGGTTGAGCCCCGGCATCTGGCCGAGCTGCTCCTCGAGCGGGGCGGTGACGGAGGTCGTCATCACCTCGGGGCTGGCGCCGGGATAGAAGGTCTGCACCTCGATCGTCGGGTAATCGACCTCGGGCAGCGCCGAGATCGGCAGGAACCCCCAGGCGACGAGGCCGGCGAGCATGAGGGCCACCATCAACAGCGTGGTCGCGACCGGGCGCTGGATGAAAAGGGCGGAGGGGTTCACGGCGCGCGGTGCCCCGCCTCAATGCGCGGGCGTCGCCGCGGCGGGTTGCAGGACCGTGACCTTGGCGCCATCGCGCAGCCGGTCGGCGCCATCGACCACGACATGCTCGCCGGGCTTGAGGCCCCCGGTGATCACGCTCTGCTCCTTATTCTGCGGGCCGAGCGTGACGGGGCGCAGGCTGACCGTGTGGTCGGGATCGATGACATAGACATAAGCGCCGGGCGCGCCGGTGAGCACCGCGGCATGCGGCACGAGGGTTGCGTTATGCAGGGTCTTGACCAGGAGATGGGCGTTGACGAACTGGTTGGGAAAAAGCTCGGTGTTCTTGTTGGCGAACATGGCGCGGAGATTGACCATGCCGGTCGAGGTGTTGATCTCGCTGTCGATCGCATAGACGGTGCCGTCGGCGAGATGCTCGGTGTCGCTGCGGTCATAGGCCGCGACCTGGAGCGCGCCGGTCGCCTTGAGCCCGGCGAGAACTTCCGGCACGCTATCTTCGGGCAAGGTGAAAATCACGGTGATCGGCTGGATCTGCGCGATCACCGCGACCCCGGTGGGGCTGTTCGGCTGGACGAAATTGCCGGGATCGACGAGGCGGAGCCCGATCAGCCCGGTGATCGGCGCGACGATGTGGCAATAGACGAGATCGAGCTTGGCATTGTCGATCTGCGCCTGATCGACCTTCACCTTGCCTTCATATTGCTTCACCACATAAACCTGATCCTCGTAGGTCTGGCGCGCGATCGAGTCCTGGCGGTTGAGCGTGTGGTAGCGCTCGAGATCCATGCGCGCCTGGCCGAGGCTTGCCTGATCGGCGGCGAGCTGGCCCTCGGCTTGCTCGAGCATCACCTGATAGGGGCGCGGATCGACCAGCGCGATCTCCTGGCCCTGTTTGACGATCTGGCCTTCCTGGAACTCGACATTCATCAGATAGCCGGCGATCTGCGAGATCACCGTCACGGTATAGACCGGCGTCACGGTGCCAAGCTCGGTCAGCGTGACGGGGAAATCGCCGCTCACCGCCTCGGCCTCGCGCACCGGCTGGGGCAGCGCGCTGGCGGGGGTGAGCGCGGGACGGTGATGCGCCCCGCGCCCCGGCTTCAGCCACCAGCCAAGCCCGGCACCGGCGAGCAGCACCAGCGCGAGCCCGAGCGCGAGCCGCCGTTTGCGCGACGCCGGCGGGGTCTCGGGCCGGGTCTCGGGCGGCCGGATCGCCGGCTCACGCGGGGCCACCTCGGATCGTGGCGGCTTGTTGGTGACGTGCTGGTCCATAGGCGTCTAGGGGGCTGTTCTAGCGTCAGAAGACGAATGACGGGGCAACGGGGTCATCGCGCCGGGTTCCTGGCCGGGCGGCACATAGTCTTGCGGTAGTGGGGCGTAATGACCACCCTGGGATGGCGGCGCCGACCCCAAGGCCGATCAGCGCATACGTGAAGCGGCGGGTTTTCCGCAACCGTTGCCAAGCCCAGGCCACCCCATGGTAGCGCATCATGATTTGATCATTCCTGCATAAGAGAGGCGAACACCACCCTATCTCACCAAAGCCCTACGCGCGCCACGAGACATACGAGCATCGCCACGAAATTCCAGCCCGGAAGCGCCTGCCCCCCGTCAGCCTGATATAGACGCTGATTATTGCAGGCCAGCTTTTGTCCTGTGACATAATGTGACACTCCCCGCCGAGACACGCGCCGCGCTGCTTTCAGGGTCGGAGATCGACGCTCGCGCTGATGCTGTCGGGGTCGGGTCCGAGGGTGAGGGTCGCGCCGTCGCGCCAGGGCGTCAGCAGGTCGCGGGCGTGCGGGCTGAGCAGGTTGCCGGACTCGCCGGGCGCGATCATGAACAGGCTGCGATCGGGTAGAGCGAGGTCATAGACGCCGCGATAGGAAGCGCCGTGGAGCGCCTCGAAGCCATCCGGCCCCATGGCGCCGCGATCGACCGTGCTGTCATCGCCGCCAGCCGGGATCGCGAGCGTGGCGAGCCGGCCGATCGCGAGCAGGTGCGCGAGCAGCGGATGGGCGAACACCGCCGGATGCACGTCTCCCCAGCGCCAGGCGCTGAGATTGGGGCCGAGGCGGAGCGCCAGCGTGCCCACCGCGTCATCGAGCGCCTTGGCGAGCCGACCCGAACAATCGCCGCCGCACCAGAGGGCGGCGCCTTCCTGGGTGAACAGCGAGGCGGTGAATTCGAGCGTCGGCGCCGCCGGATCGCCGAATTTCACCCCCTGTTCGGCCAGCACGCCGGCGGCGAAGCGGCGCAGCCAGGCGTTGAAAATCAGCGGCTCCGGCCGGTCATAGGCCATCCGCCCGTCCCAGCCCGCGAGCATGGCGGCCGCCGTGGTGGCAAGGCCGGGGGGCGGCGTGATGGCGCGGAGATGGGGCAGGATCTGGGCGGCGAAGGCGCTCGTGGTATCGGCCTGCATGGCGGCGAAATCAGCGATATCGGCCTGGCCGATGCCAGCGAGCAAAGCGCGGATGCGCGCGGCCCGCCAATCTCCCGGCCAGTCGGCGCCGAGGAACACGCCGCCCGCGGCCGGGCCGATCCGTTCGTTGGCGTTGACCAGCCGCCCGCTGGCCGGCGCGATGAAATGCGGCAGCGCCTCGCCCGCCGCCCAGCCGATCCAGTCATGCGTGGCGTCCGCGCCGGGCAGCGGGGCAGCGCCTTCCGGCGTGCGCCGCAGCGGCACCCGCCCGGTGAGGAAAAGCGCGATTTTCTGGCGATCGGCCACCATGAGATTCTGCACCGGTGCGCTGATCAGCGCCGCCGCCGCGCCGGCCTGCTCGACCGTCTCGGCGTGGTTGAGCGACCACAGGCCCAGCGTGGCGGTGCCCGGCCCTTGCAGATTGGCGGCGGCGAAGGCGAGGAGGCGGGTTTCGCCGGGGATGAGATCGCTGATCACCGGGCCGTGGCGGGTCGCGCGCACCGTCATCAGGACATCCGGCGCGCCCCGCACCTTGATGCGTTCCTCGCGTAGCCCGAAGGGCAGCGGTCCGGTCGGGCCGAGATAATGGCCAGGATCGAGCGCGGTTTCCGCAAAGATATCCTCGGTATCGGCGCCGTTGGAGGTGAAACTCCAGGCGATATGGCCGTTCTGGCCGAGCACCAGGAAGGGCACGCCAGGCACCGTGGCGCCGGCCAGAACCCCCGCTGGGGTCGTCACGCGCACGAGATACCAGAGGCCGGGGAAGCTGAAGCCGAGATGCGGGTCGCCGGCCAGCAGCGGCGCGCCGGTGCGGCTATGCGCGCCATCGATCGCCCAGGCGTTCGATTCTTCACTGGGCTCGGTGAAGCGGGCGGGAAAGGCTGGGATGGCGGCGAGCAAGGCGCCCGCTTCACTGGCGAAGCGGGCATCCCCCGGCGCCAGCGCGGCATCCGGCCGCCCCGTCCCCGCAGCCGGCGGCCACAGGGCGGCGATTTTTTCCGGGGAGAGATTTTTCCCCGCAAGCGCCATGCGCGCCAGTTCCACCCGCTCATTGGCGGCGAGATACCAGCCCATGAGATGCCCCCAGAGCAGCGAATCGACCGGCTGCCAGGGTTCCAGCCGGCGAAAAGCGATACATTCGAGGCAGGCGTAGCGCCCCCGCGCGTCGAGCCAGGCATTGACGCCGGCGGCATAAGCGTCGAGCACGGCGCGCGGCGCGGCGGGCAGGGTCGCGTATTCGGCCAAAGCCGCCTCGCGCAGCCCGAGCGTGCGCATCAGCCGGTCGCTTTTCAGCGCCGCCGGCCCGACGCGTTCGGCGAGCCGGCCGGAGACGGTGCGGCGCATCAGCTCCATCTGGAACAGCCGGTCGCGCGCATGGACATAGCCAAGCGCCAGCGCCGCGTCGCGCTCGTTGGCCGCCGTGATGCGCGGCACGCCGTGGCTGTCGAAGCGGATCGCCACGGGGGCGGAGAGCCCGGCGATATGCAGCACCTCATGGCGAGGCGGCAAAGTGAGCCAGAGCAGGCTGCCGGCGATGACCGCGCCGAACAGCAGCAGAACCGCCAACCCAGTGCCCAGGCGGCGCAGCCACAGGAAGGTTTTGCGCATGTCGCCAGGGTGGCAGATGCCAGCGGTTGGGGGAAGGTGGGAGATTAGATCGGCACGATCCGCCAGGCATCGAGCGCGAGGCCTGGCGCGCTCCGGAGGGCGAGGGCGCGGCCGGCGCGGCGGGCGAAATCGGCGCGCGCCAGGGTGTCCGCCTCGATCGCCGCGATCACCGCGGGCGCGGCGAGGAGGGCAAGCGGCGTCGCCGGCCGGGCGGCGGCGTCTCTCATCGCCGCGCGCAGTGCCTGGAGGCCGGCGGCGTGCGGCCCGCTTAAATATTCGTGGAGCGGCGGGTGGACGCGCGGGCGGAGGATTTCGGCGAAGCCCAGCGCGGTGAAACCGAGCAGGCGCGGGCGCAGCGGATCGGCGGCCAACGCGGCAGCGAGGGCGGGCGCCAGCGTCGCGCGTTTTTTCGACTTCATGCCGGCGAAATCGATGAGGATCGCGCCGCTCAGATTGCGCAGCCGGATCTGGCGCGCCAGCGCCGGGATCAGCGCCCGGTTGAGCGCTTCCTGGGCCATCCCCTTGGGCGCTCGCGCGGCGGTCGCGGCGCCGGCGTCGAGGTCGATCGCGGTCAGCGCCGGGGTGGGATGAAACGTGGCGCGCGCGCCGCCGGGAAGCGCCGCATCGGGTGCGGCGAGTGCCGCGGCCTGGTCTTCGATGCCGGCGTCAAACGCCGCGGCGAGGCAGGTGAGGCGTGGCCCGAGCAGCGCGTGGAGCTGGGCGGCGAGCGCGGGGTCGTCGACGCGCACGGCGGCCTCGGGATAGTGCGCGGCGATTTGCAGCAACGGGTGCGGCGCCGGCTGGAGCAGCCGTGGCGGCCCGCCTGGCGTCTCGCCGGCGAGCGCTTGCAGGCGCGGCCCCTTGCCGCCGAGTGCCGCGCGGCTGACGCGAACCCGGATCAGCGCCCCCTCGGCGAGCTTCGCGCCACCGGCAGTATCGGGCAGAAACCCCTCGGCGCCGGCGAGGGCGACAAACACCCCGGCCATCGCCGGCACCCGCTTGATCACCCGCCCGAGATGCTCATCGCCCACGCCATCCGGCGCCCCTGGCCGCCAGAGGCGGTAGTCGAGCAGCGTGCCCCACCGATCGGTGAGCGCAATCCGCACCTCCCCCGGAGAAGACGCCGCCCGTATCGTGAAGGGTTGTATCGTGACGGATTGTATCGTGACAGATTGCAAAGGTTCCGCCTTTGCTGGGGTCGAGGGGCAAGGCCCCGCGCCGTGATGGGGCTTTGCCGTCACGCAATCCCGCGCCAGCCCAGCCCGCGCAGCACCTGGCGGGTTTCGAACAGCGCGAGGCCGACGACATTGCTGTAGCTGCCCGAGAGAAACCGGATAAACCCGGCGGCGCGGCCCTGGATGGCGTAGCCGCCGGCCTTGCCGCGCCATTCCTCGGTGGCGAGGTAGGCGGCGATTTCGGCTTCCGAGAGGCGCTGGAAGGTGACGTGGCTCACCACCAGCCGCATCGCCCAGCGCCCGCCCGGCGCATGCAGCGCGATGCCGCCATGGACCTGGTGCCGTCGCCCGGAGAGCAGGGTGATGGCGGCGCGGGCTTCGGCCTCGGTCATCGCCTGGCCGACCACCCGCCGCCCGACGGCCGCCACGGTATCGGCGCCGAGCACGAAATCGCCGGGGTACGCGCGGGCCACCGCCTCCGCCTTGCTCCGCGCGAGGCGGGCGGCAAGCCGGCGGGGGGATTCGTCTCGGGCCGGGGCCTCGTCGATCCCGGCGGGCAGGACGGCATCCGGGACGATGCCGATCTGGGCGAGGAGGTCGCGGCGGCGCGGGCTCGCCGAGGCCAGGAGGAGGCGCGGCGGGCTCATCGGAGCGCCGGGGTCACGGGCGGCGGCCGATCACTTAAAGCGAAACGTGATCCGGCCCTTGGAGAGATCGTAGGGGGTCATTTCCACGTTCACCCGATCGCCGGCGAGCACGCGAATGCGGTTCTTGCGCATCTTGCCGCTGGTATGGGCGAGGATGACGTGCTCGTTATCGAGTTTGACGCGGAACATGGCGTTGGGCAGCAATTCCGCCACCGTGCCGCTGAACTCGATCATATCTTCTTTCGACATCACACCTCTGAACGCTTGACTTTCGCGGGGAAAATGGTCTCGCGGGCGGGCGCGGTCAAGCGGGGGGTGTGTTCTGGCCGAGGCGGAGCGCGATGCTGCGAGCGTGCGCGCCGAGCCCCTCGGCCTCGGCCAGCGTGATCGCGGCGGGCCCGAGTTCGCCGAGCGCGCGCGCGTCGGGGGCGGCGATCCAGGTGGTGCGCTTGAGGAAATCGAACACCGCGAGGCCGGAGGCGAAGCGGGCGCTGCGCGCGGTGGGGAGGACATGGTTCGGCCCGGCGATGTAGTCGCCGAGCGCTTCGGGCGCGAAACGGCCGAGAAATGCCGCCCCGGCATGGCGGATACGCGAAAACAGCGCCTCGGGCTCGGCCACCATGAGTTCGAGATGCTCGGGCGCCAGTTGATCGACGAGTGCGACGGCTTCCTCCCATCCCCGCACCACGATCACCGCGCCATGCGCCGCAAGGCTCGCCCCGGCGATCGCGGCGCGCGGCAGGGTGGGGAGTTCGGCGGCGATGGCGGCGGTGACGCGGGCGGCAAAGGTCGCGTCATCGGTGATGAGGATCGCCTGCGCCGCCTCGTCATGCTCGGCCTGGGCGAGGAGATCGATCGCCACGTGACGCGGGTCATTGGCGGCATCGGCCAGCACCACCACCTCGGAGGGGCCGGCGATGGCGTCGATGCCGACCTGGCCGTAAACCTGCCGCTTGGCTTCGGCGACATAGGCATTGCCGGGCCCGACGATGCGATCGACCGCGGCGATCATCGCCGTCCCGAACGCAAGCGCTGCGATCGCCTGCGCACCGCCGACGCGATAGATCTCATCTACCCCCGCGAGCCTGGCCGCGGCCAGCACCAGCGGGTTGAGCACGCCGCCGGGGGCGGGCACGCACATCGCGAGGCGCCGGACGCCGGCGACGCGGGCGGGGATCGCGTTCATCAGCACCGAGGAGGGATAGGCCGCCTTGCCGCCCGGCACATAGAGCCCGACGGCATCGAGCGGGGTCCAGCGCAGGCCGAGACGCAGCCCGGTGGGCTCTTCGGTGGCGAGATCGGCGGGCATCTGGCGGCGGTGGAAATCCTCGATCCGCGCCGCCGCCAGCGCCAGCGCCCTGACGTGTTCGGGGGCGATGGCCCGGCTGGCCGCATCGATTTCCCCCGCGCCCACGCGAAGCGGCACGGTTGCCGGGTCGAACCGATCGAAACGCGCCGTGAGCGCCGCCAGCGCGGCATCGCCGCGTTCCCGCACCTCGGCGATGATCGCCGCGACCGCGCCCCGGACATCCTCTTGCGTCGCGCGCGGCGCAGCCAGGAGGGCGGCGAAATCGCCGGGGAAATCAGGGTCGGTGGTGGCCAGGCTCCGCATCAGGCGGCGCTGATCGCGGCACGAAAGCGGGCGATCCAGCCGCCGATCAGTTCGGGGCGGGTTTTCAGCGCCGTGCGGTTGACGATGAGGCGGCTGGTGATCGGCGCGATCACTTCGGTCTCGACCAGGCCATTGGCCTTCAGCGTCGAGCCGGTCTGCACGAGATCGACGATGAAGCGGGCCAGGCCGAGGCCGGGGGCCAGCTCCATGGCGCCGTTGAGATGGACGATCTCGGCCTGGATGCCGCGCGCCGCGAAATGCTTGCGCGTCACCGCCGGGTATTTGGTGGCGACCCGCACCCGTGAGAGGCGCGCCAGATTCTCGACCGGCGCGTCTCCGGCGGGGGCGGCGAGCGAAATGCGGCAATGGCCGATATCGAGATCGAGGGGCGCGTAGATCTCGGGATAGTCGAACTCCATCAGCACGTCGGCGCCGCAGATGCCAAGCGAGGCGGCGCCGAAGGCGACGAAGGTCGCGACATCGAAGGAGCGCACGCGCACCACGTCGAGACCGGGGTCGTCGGTCGGAAAACGCAGCCTGCCGCTGCCCTCATCGGCGTAGTCGGGCGCGGGGACGATGCCGGCGCGGGCGAGGAGCGGGCCGCATTCCTCCAGAATGCGCCCCTTGGGCAGCGCGAGCACGAGTTTTTCCGCAGCGCCAGGCGAGGCGGCGGGGGAGGGGGAAAACACGTCGTGGCTGGCCAGGCTCATCACGCCTTCAACGCCGCAACAGCCGCGCCGCTTCGGGGGCGAAATAGGTCAGGATGCCGTTGGCGCCGGCGCGCTTGAAGGCGAGCAGGCTCTCCATCATGGCGCGGTCGTGCTCCAGCCAGCCATTGTTCGCCGCCGCCATGATCATCGCGTATTCGCCGGAGACCTGATAGACGAAAGTCGGCGCGCCGAAGCGTTCCTTCACCCGCCGCACGATATCGAGATAGGGCATGCCCGGCTTGACCATCACCATATCCGCGCCCTCGGCGAGGTCGAGCGCCACCTCGCGCAATGCCTCGTCGGAATTGGCGGGGTCCATCTGGTAGGTTTTCTTGTCGCCGACCAACGCCCCGGCCGAGCCCACGGCGTCGCGGAACGGGCCATAGAAGGCCGAGGCGTATTTCGCGGCGTAGCTCATGATGCGGGTATGGATCAGCCCCGCCTGGTCGAGGGCGGCGCGGATGGCGCCGATGCGCCCGTCCATCATGTCGGAAGGCGCGATGATGCCGATGCCGGCCGCGGCCTGCACCACCGCCTGGCGGGTGAGCACGGCGAGGGATTCGTCGTTGGCGACGTAGCCCTCGCGGATCACCCCGTCATGGCCGTGATCGGTATAGGGATCGAGCGCGACATCACCCACCAGGGCGAGGGCGGGGAATTCGCGCGCCAGGAGGCGGGCCGCCTGGCATATCAGATTATCGGGATTGGTCGCCTCGGTTCCTTCCGCGTCTTTTTTCTCGGCGGGCGTTGCGGGAAACAGGGCGACGGCGGGAATGCCAAGCTCGACCGCGGGGGCGACATGGGCGGCGAGGCGATCGAGCGTCACCCGGCTCACGCCCGGCATGGAGGCGACCGCGGTGCTCAGCCCGCGCCCCTCAATGATAAAAACCGGCCAGATCAGATCATCGACGGAGAGAACGTGCTCCGCCACCAGCCGGCGCGTGGCGGCGTCGCGGCGGTTGCGCCGCATCCGGGTGGTCGGAAACTGACCGAGCGACATGGCGATACTCCCCCTTTGCGCGCGCCCTCTATCAGGTATCGGGACGATAGACCAGGATCGCCGCGGTGGCGTTGTTGGAGACGCCGGCCGGACCGGGGAGGGATTGGTTGAGGATGTAGCCGGCGATATCCTGCGGCAGGTTGCCGCTATAGGTTCCCGCCGGGCGGGCGATGAACAGGCGATCGAGGGAGGGGACGAAAATCGCCGTGCGCGCACCGGGATCGGTCGCGACCGGGGGGGCGGAGAGATAGCCGCCGGGCTGGCCCTCCTGGATGGTGAAGACCGAGACCTCGCCTGAGCCGCAGCTCGCGTAGATGCGCTGGTGCTGGGTGTCGAAGAACAACCCATCGGCGTCGCGGCAGGCGGGCGAGGTGCCAAGCACCGTGCCCTTGTTGCGGTCATAGAGCACCATGACCGGCGGGTTGCGGAACACCGTCGCCAAAAGCGCCGATTTCGGATCGATCGCGAGAGCGTAGTTGTCGGCGCCGCGCAGATTGCGCCAGGCGGCGATCTGTTTGCCGGCGTCGAGATCGACGACGTCGATCTCCTGGGCGTCGGGAACATTGACGAAGGTGTGGCCGTTGGCGGGGTCGATCGCGAATTCCTCGGGATGCGCCGGCAGATGGATATCGGCGATGACCTTGCGCAGACGCGCATCGATCACCGCGAGCCCGCCATGGCCATAGCCGACCACGACATGGCCGTTGCGCGGATCAATGACAATGTTGTCGGCGTTGCTGCCGAGTTTCAGCACGCCGAGCGGCTTGTAGTCGCCACCACGGAACATGCGCACCGTGCCGTCGCCGCCATTGGCGATGAACAGCGTGTCGGTTGGCGCCGAATAGCCGACACCCTGCGGCCGGTCGAGCCCCTTGATCCGATGCACCACCTTGCGCTGACGCCAATCGACGATATCGAGGGAGTTGTTGCCATATTCAGCAACGAACAGCACGCCGCGCTTGGCGTCGAGATCGAGATGGTCGATCCGCCCGAGCGTATCGGGCAGTGCGATGGTGGCCTCCAGGGCCAAGGGCTGGCTGGCCGATCCCGCTGGCCGGGCCACCAGCATCAGTGCCATGAGCACGCAAAGCGCAAGAGTGCGCGACATATTTTCTACCTTTTCCCTGTTCATTCCTGGTCTCTCTCATTCCTGATCAAGCAGGAAGGCTCGCACCGCCCGGATGGACTCGGTGTCCATCAACGCGGGCGCATGGCCAGCATTTTTGATAATCAGTGGAATAGCGCCGGATTTGATCATTCTGTCAAAAGTTCTCGGCAACAGCAGATCACTCTCCTCGCCGCGGATCGCCAGCACGGGGATTTTGATCTTCTCCCACCACGCCCACATCTCGGTGTCGATGGCGAGCGAGGAGCGGATCGGCTTGGCGATGCCGGGATCGTAATGCAGCGCGACGCGGCCATCGGGCAGGTCGCGCGCCGAGGTTTTCGTGAGATGCTCCCATTGCGCGTCGCTCAGCGGGCCGAAGCTGCCATGCACCCGCCGCAGATGCGCCTCGAGCGCCAGGATATCGGGGAATTCCGGGCGCACGCTGACATAATCCCGGATCCGCGCGATCGCCGGTCCGGGCACCATCGGCCCGACATCGTTGAGCACCAGCTTGGTGAGCGGATTGCCGATCGCCGAGGCGATCGCCATGCCGCAGATCCCGCCCAGCGAGGTGCCGACAAACATGACCTTCTCGCCGAGCGCCGCGAGCAGGTGGGTGAGCGCCTGAACGTAGGAGGGCGGCTGATAGAGATTGGCATCGGGCAGCCAGTCCGACGCGCCGCGCCCCGGCAGATCGGGGCTGATGACGTGGAAGTGATCGGCGAGCCCGAGCGCGAGGGCATCGAAATCCCGCCCCGTCCGGGTCAGGCCATGCACGCAGACGACTTTCGGGTTCTTGCGGCTGCCGATTTCGTGATAGGCCATGCGGTAGAAAGCGCCCCCGAGGTAATAGCGGATTTCCCCCTCATGGGGCCGCATCAAATGACACCCTTGGCCCGCAGCCCGGACAATTCCGCCTCGCCCAGCCCGAGCAGCTCGGTGAGCACGCTGGCGCTGTGTTCGCCCAAGACCGGGGGTGCGAGGCGGTAATCGGGGGGTGTCGCCGAGAGCCGCACCGGGTTGGCGATCACTTTTACCTTGCCGCCGGCGGCACCCGGCTGGTCCATCTCGACGACGGCGCCCCGCGCGAGGACTTGCGGATCGGCGAAGACCTCGGAGAGCCGGTTGATCGGCCCGCAGCCGATCTTGAGGGTTTCCAGTTTTTCCACCCACCAGGCGGTGGGATGACGCCGCATCACCGGCGTCAGGGTTTCGGTGACCAGCGCCCGGTTCTCGACGCGCGCCGCGTTGGTCGCGAAGCGAGCATCCTCCAGCAGCGCGGCGAGGTCGAAGGCGGCGCAGAAGCGCTGGAAGGTCGGGTCGTTGCCGATGGACAGAACGATATGCCCATCCTCGGTCGGAAATACCTGATAGGGCACGATATTGGGGTGCTGGTTGCCGAGCCTGGGCGGGTTTTCCCCGGTCGCGAGATAGTTCATGCCCTGATTGGCGAGCCAGGCGACATGGGCATCGAGCATGCCGATATCGATCTGCTGGCCCACGCCGGTTTTCTCGCGATGGCGGAGTGCTGCGAGGATACCGATGCAGCCATAGAGCCCGGCGAAGAGATCGGCGACCGGCACGCCGACCTTCTGCGGCGGCCCATCCGGCTCGCCGGTCAGGCTCATCACGCCGCCCATCGCCTGGATCAGACTGTCATAGCCGGGGCGCGGCGCGTAGGGGCCGGTCTGGCCGAAACCGGTGATCGAACAATAGATCAGGCCGGGAAAGCGCCCCTTGAGCTGTTCATAGGCGAGACCGTATTTGGCGAGCGCGCCCACCTTGAAATTCTCCACCAGGATATCGCACCGCGCGATCAGCCGCAGCGCCAGCGCCTGCCCGTCGGGGGTTGCGATATCGAGGGTGAGCGAGCGCTTGTTGCGGTTGACACCGGTGAAATAGGCGCTCTCCTTGGTGCCCGGCACGAAAGGGGGGGCGAAGCCGCGGGTATCATCGCCGGCGCCGGGTTTTTCGATCTTGATGACATCGGCGCCGAGATCGCCCAGCATCTGGGTCGCCGTCGGCCCGGCCAGCACGCGGGTCAGATCGAACACGCGCAACCCCGTCAGGGGACCGCTCGGCGCCTTGGTCTCCATCCTCAGTCTCCGTTCATCCGGCGCCCACGCGGCCCGATGGCTTGCAGCGGGCGGGCGCTCGGTTCATCTTCGGCCATTGCTTATAGAGACCCATTCACGGGAGGAAAACCCGATGCTCGACCACCCCCATGCCCCGCCTGCTTCGCCGAGCCTCGATGAACGGGCGCTGGCGAAGGCGCTTTCCGGCCATCATTTCATCGGCGGAAAGTTTGTCGCGGCCCATGGCCGCCGCAGCTTCGCAGTGCACAATCCCGCGACCTGGGAGGAAATCGCCCGCGCCGCCGAGGGCGATGCGCATGACGTCGCCGCGGCGGTCGAGAACGCGGCAGAAGCACAGGTTTCCTGGGCGCGGACGCCGGCGCGCAAGCGCGGCGCCCTGGTCGCGCAATGCGCCGCCCTGCTTACCGAGCACGCCGAAGAACTCGCCCGCCTGATCGCGCTCGAGACCGGCAAGGCGCTGCGCACCGAAAGCCGCGTCGAGGCCGGCGTGGTGGCCGATATCCTGAGCTTTTTCGGCGGGCTGGGGAGCGAGTTGAAGGGCGAGAGCGTGCCTTTCGCCCCCGATGTCCTCGCGGTCACGGTGCGCGAGCCGCTCGGCGTGGTCGGCGCGATCATTCCGTGGAACGTGCCGATGCTGCTGATGGCGCTGAAAATCGCCCCGGCTCTGGTCGCGGGCAACACGGTGGTGGTGAAATCCGCCGAGGAGGCGCCGCTCGCGGTCTTGCGGGTGTGCGAGCTGATGAACCGCATCCTGCCGCCGGGCTGTTTCAATATGCTGTCGGGCTTCGGCCCGGAATGCGGCGCGCCCCTCGTCGAGCACCCCAAGGTGCGGAAAGTGACCTTCACCGGCAGCGTCGAGGTCGGGCGCATCGTCGCCCGCGCGGCGGCGGAGAAGCTCATTCCCGTCACGCTGGAACTCGGCGGCAAGAGCCCGATGATCGTCTTCGCCGATTGCGATTTCGAGAAAACCGTGATGGGCGCCATCACCTCGATGCGCTTCACCCGCCAGGGCCAGAGCTGCACCGCGGCCAGCCGCATCTATGTCGAGCGGGGGCTGTTCGAGCGTTTCGTGGATGCTCTCGCGGCCAAGGTGGACGCCATGGTGATGGGCGATCCGCTCGATGAAAAAACCGATATCGGCGCCATCATCAGCCCCGGCCAGTTCGAGAAAGTCGAGGGTTTCATCGCCGAGGGCTTGGCCACGCCGGGCGCCGCGGCGCGCGTCTGTAGCGCGATGCCGAAAGACCCAGCGCTCAAGAAGGGGCTGTTCTTGCGCCCACACATCTTCACCGGCCTCTCGCGCGAGAGCCGGCTGGTGCGCGAGGAGATTTTCGGCCCCGTCACCTGCGTCTTCCCCTTCGATGACGCCGAAGCGGTGCTGGCCGAGGCCAACGACAGCGAATACGGCCTCGCCGCCTCGCTCTGGACCAACAACCTCAAGCGCGGCCTCGATCTCGCCCACCGCCTCGAAGCGGGGCTGGTGCAGATCAACCAGAACCTCGTGGTGCAGGCCAATCTCTCCTATGGCGGGGTGAAAAGCTCGGGGCTTGGCAAGGAAGCGAGCCTGGAAGCCATGCTCGAACATTTCACCCATAAGAAGACGATCATGGTGAATTACGGGTAAACCCCCGGTCGACGCCAAAAATAAGGGCCTCGCACCGCGAGGCCCTTTTTTCGTGAGGCGGAAAAGCCCGATCAGCCCTTGTCGGACGCCGGGGCCTTGTCGGAATTCCCGAGATCGACCGCGACATAGGCGGCGGTGCCGTGACGCAGGATGCGCAAGGCGACGGCATGGTGCGCATGGGCGGATTTCTTGATCAGCTTGACCGCCTCTTCGGGGTTTTCGACCGGCGCGGTGCCGACGCCGATCACCACGTCGCCGGGCTCAAGACCCGCCTGTTCCGCCGGTGAGCCGGGTTCAACCGCGGCGATGACGGCGCCGTGGCTGCCCTCGGGCACGCCAAGCTGCGCGCGCGCCTCGGGCGAGAGCGGCTGGAGGGCCAGGCCAAGGCGCTCCTGGCCCGCGGCCGCCGCGCCGGCATGGGCGGCGCCGGGCTCGTCGGAGAGCGCGGCGATGGTCACCGTCTCGTCCTGGCTGGCGCCGTTGCGGAGCACGCTGACATGCGCCGTGGCACCCGGCTTGAGGCCGGCGATTTCGCGCGCCAGATCGCGCGGATCGGCAACCGCGTCGCCGTTGACGGCGGTGATCACGTCACCCGGCTCGATGCCGGCGAGCGCGGCGGGGGAGTGCGGCTCGACATTGGCGACCAGCGCGCCCTTGGCCCCGCCCTTGCCGGTCGGCAGATCCAGCGCCGCCTCGATGTCCGGCGCCATCGGCTGTGCCGCGACGCCGAGATAGCCGCGCGTGACATGGCCCGAGGTCTCGATATCGGCGATCACGGTTTTCACCAGATCGGAGGGGATGGCGAAGCCGATGCCGATACTGCCGCCCGAGGGCGAGAGGATCGCGGTATTGATGCCGACCACCTTGCCATCCTGGGTGAACAGCGGCCCGCCGGAATTGCCTTGGTTGATCGGCGCATCGACCTGGATGAAATTGTCATAGGGGCCGGCGCCGATGTCGCGCCCCTTGGCCGAGACGATGCCGGCGGTGACGGTGCCGCCGAGGCCGAACGGGTTGCCCATGGCGATCACCCACTGGCCAGGCTTGAGCGCGTGCGAATCGCCGAGCGTCACGGCGGGCAGCGGATGATCGGCCTTGACCTTGAGCACCGCGAGGTCGGTGCGGGCATCGCGCCCGATCACGGTGGCCGGCAATTCGGTGCCGTCATCGAGCGTCACCATGACCGATTTGGCGTCCTTCACCACATGGTTGTTGGTGACGATGATGCCGTTCGGGTCAACGATGAAGCCCGAGCCGCGGGCCTCGATCATCTGGGGATGCGGCGGCGCCGCGTCGTTCGGCCCCATCCCGAAGGGCATGGGCATGGGCGCCGGGCCCTCGTCATCGACCGCGCTCGCCTTGAGCTTGCTGGTGATCGAGACCACCGCCGGTTTCACGCGGCTCACGATCTCCGAGAAATCGGCCATCACCGCGTGGGTTGCCGGCACCGCTGTCGAGGCCGCCGCTGTCGAGGCCTCGGTCGCGGCATGGCCGCGTGCGATGGCCGCGTAGCCGCCGAGCATGGTGCCGGCAAGCAAGAGGGAGGCGAGCAGGCCCTTGGCGCCCGCCGCGTGGCGGGGGCGGAGATTGGGGCGGGGGGGGAGCGCGGGGTGGGCAACCGGCTCGACGGGTTCTCTGATTGACATCGCATGTCTCCTGCACAAAAGAAGTGGCGTCGCCACGACAGGGCGCTATATGCGGGACGCGGCTGAACATCGCCGTGACGGTGCAATGAAAACGGCGCAATGACACGCCTGTCATGCGGCAGTCATGGTTGAGGAACGCCCGCGATCATCTTGGGCCGGGTTAGCACAGTGGTAGTGCAGCGGTTTTGTAAACCGAAGGCCGGGGGTTCAAATCCCTCACCCGGCACCAATGAAATTATATAGTTAATGGAATAACGGCGTTTACGTAGCTGGCATTGCCAGGGCGATGCCATGTCCGCGCAGTTTACTTGTATCGCCAATCATAGCCTGCTGCGGGGCATGAATGCCGTCACAAGACGAATGCCGTCGGAATTGATCGGGAATAGCAAAATTTCCCGCGGGTATTGGTTTTCAAGTTCGATTGATTTGCAGTCTCTGAACGTCAGATCCTGGCCTTGATGGCATCTGTCGGGGCCGCAATGGCGCGCATCATCGCCCGCACCCTGCCGCGATGCCCTTGCTGTCAGCCATGCCATACAGAGGATGGTATTATGACAGAGTGAAATTAGAGCGTGTTCACCCTGACCGGAATCGCAGGCATGCAAGAATAGGGGTTCCGGATTGCCCCCGAAGTATGATTCGTTGGTCTCCGGTTTTGGGTTACCGGAGGGACAGATG
>Ga0078972_1000227_pt1 | contig 233504 bp, 237 predicted proteins | sample YelNatPaOPGAMG01_FD_67568 | JGI IMG/M metagenome (GOLD analysis project Ga0078972, IMG submission 67568) | Hot spring thermophilic microbial communities from Obsidian Pool, Yellowstone National Park, USA - OP-RAMG-01 (SPADES assembly) (version 2) | ecosystem: Environmental > Aquatic > Thermal... | reverse complement strand
ATCTGGGCTGTTTTCAAGTATAGGGGGTGGAGGGTCGGATCATTTCGATGTGTGCTGATGGGCACGGAGAGAAGTATGAGAATGACTCTATCCTAATATTTCTTTAAGGACTCTGAATTTCTTAGTTTTGAGGAGAGATTTTGAGATGAGAAAATCGTAGAGTTAGGAAAAGGGGTTGACCCCGTTTTTCAGAGAAGACATTTTTATGCCCTAAAGATGTAGAGGTCATGCTTTGCCTCAAACTCCTCTGGACTCATGTATCCAAGCTGTGAGTGCACATAGAGCTTGTTATAGTCCTCCTGTATCCACCTGCCTATCTTCTCCTTTGCCTCCTCAAAGGAAGCAAATTCATTGAGCCAGATAATCTCCTCCTTTATCGTCCTCATTACCCTACTAACACCCCAAAAAATCTCTCGATTTTTTGGGGACCCCAATTTTGTTTCTGCATTGCCTTTTGGATTGTCATAAAATGAGATATTCCAGCCAACTATCTTCTTCGTATACCAGTCAAGCACGATTACCAGATATATCCAGTTGCAGTCAATCCATGCTCCTTCATCAGCCTCTGAACCCTCTTGTGATTAAGTCTTATGCCTTCCCTGTGCTTGAGCCAGGCTGTTACCCTCCTGTATCCCCAAAAGGGATGTTCTGCCTTTATCTCCTTTATCCTCCTTAGAAGTTCACAGTCTTGAGGTCTCCGCCTGCCCGCTCAATAACCCTTACCTCTTTCGCTGAATAATAACCGCTCCTCGATACCCCTAAGGCACAAAAGGCACCTTAATCGTATATCCAGCTTCTTTGAGCATCTCCACTGCCTCTATCTTGTTCCAGATAGCCCCTCTGTTTTTTTAAATCTCTATTTGTATGGCCTCTTTGCCAATAACCTTCTGAAGCCTCTCTATCTCTGCAACAAACCTCTTCTCCTTTAGTCCCTCAAGGACTATCGCTAATTTCTCCTCTGCTGTCCATTTCCTTTGCTTCATCTTTATACCTCCAGTTTAAAGGTTTATCTCTGCTTATCGAGAGAGTTTAACCTCTACACCTTTGGCGTGTCCAGTCCCCATAGGGTTCAGTATAATCTTTTATCGCCGCGTGTCTTACTATTTTGCGTTTATCACTATGGCTTTTTGCACCTTTGCGGCTTTAACCATCACGTTCAACATTTCCGCTACCCATAAATCATTGCGCTACCATATCGGGGGTTGGCCTCCCCCCTGGGGAATAGAGTATGCCATCGACGAGTTAAACAGTTTTTTGCTTCCCGCCCTCGCGCTCATAGGCTTGCTCGTCCTTCTACATTGCCGACAATCAGTAAAAAGGGAAATACCGGAGGATAAAATTCATGTTTTCTACGCCCTGATACTCCTGCAGATGACAGGGCTTTTCGGCATGACGGTTACTTCGGACATTTTTAACCTCTATGTGCTTCTGGAGATCGCATCTTTTTCTGCCTACGGGTTAATTGCCGCAGGCAAAAGAGGGGCCGAGTTTGCTGCCTTTAGATATATGATATTCGGGACCATCGGGGCCTGTGCCTATCTTCTGGGAGTTGGCTACCTATATATCCTGACGGGTTCTCTCAACATGACGGACCTTTCACAAATCCTTCCCCGCATTTATGGCTCCACAACTTTACTGGCAGGATTCACCTTTCTCGTTCTGGGATTAGGTATAAAAATGGCCTTCTTCCCCCTACACATATGGTTACCGGATGCTTACAGTACAGCACCATCTCAGGTAAGCACTTTACTGGCACCACTTTTTACCAAGGTAAGCGCCTATGTTCTCTTTCGCCTGGTTCTTAACGTTTTTCATCCCTTCTACTCCCTCAGTTTATATCCCATCTTTTCCCTTTTGGGATGGATAGCCGCCGGCGGCATCCTATACGCAGGCGTGATGGCCATCGCCCAATCGGACGTTAGGCGAATGCTCTGCTACATCTTGGTAGTAGAGATTGGATACATAGTTTTTGGCCTTTCCGCCGGCAATCGCCTGGGTCTTATGGGGGCAATCCTCCATATTCTAAACGATATGTTCATGATGGCCTTATTGTTTGCCGCCTGGAACTCCATTAACCTCCTCATAAAGAGCTCAAAAATAGCTGACTGGCATGGCATAAACAAAAGATACCCTTTGCCCATTTTTACCTTTATCCTGGGGGGACTGGCGGTAATAGGAATCCCACCCTTCTGCGGATTTTTCAGCAAATGGTACCTTCTTTTAGGGCTCATAAAAGCGAATAACTTTATATTTGCCGCAATCCTTCTCGTAAGCAGTCTCTTCACCGCCATCTGCTTTTTCAGAATCATAGAGGCTGTTTACCTGACCCCCGGAAACAATCACTCCCGTCTCCCACCCTCCCCTCGGACCCCAGGATACCTAAAAGAGGGGATAGTTTTAGGCCTCCTAACTTTCACCCTCATTATCCTCGGCCTTGCGAGCGGTTACTTGATGGAATTTATTGAGAAATTTTCAGCTCTGGGAACCCTTTAGAACTATGAGAGAAATGTACCATCTCACACCTATTATGGTTTTTCTCCTCCCTTTTTTTGGAGCGGCGCTTATTCTCCTCACGGGTAAAAGGCAACTTTTGAGAGATTTCTGGACCATCGTGGTATCCATCGGTACCTTTCTCCTCGTAGCATCTCTGGTACCAGATATTATTAAAAATGGTGCCGTAGAATATCATTTGTTGAAGTTTTACCCGGGGTTGAGTCTAAAGATTAAAGTAGATGCCTTTGGCCTTACTTTTGCCCTTCTTTCGTCTTTTCTATGGATAGTCGTTTCTTTTTACGCCATTGGCTATATGAGATCCCTAAGGGAACATAACGAAACACGATTTTTTGCTTCCTTCTCTACGGCTATGGGGGGTGCCATTGGAGTCGCCCTCTCCGGGAACCTCTTCACCCTGTACATGTTTTACGAGATCCTCACCATCTCCACTTACCCCCTCGTGGCCCATAAGGAAACGGAAGAAGCGAGAAAGGCGGGAAGAAAATACCTGGCTTATCTGCTTTCGGGGGCGGCCTTCGTTCTTTTTTCTATGGCGGCTACCTACTTTCTTACGGGCACCCTCGATTTTCAGTCGGGGGGCTTTATCCGACCTCAGGGGAACGAAAACCTGCTAAAAATAATATTTATCTCTTTTGTAATAGGATTCGGAACGAAGGCAGCCATTATGCCCCTCCATGAGTGGTTACCTTCGGCTATGGTAGCCCCCACCCCAGTGAGTGCTTTGCTCCATGCCGTGGCCGTAGTAAAGGCTGGTGTTTTCTGTGTACTCAGGGTTATCCTATACGTTTTCGGCCCTGAGGCCCTTTCCTATCTGAACTTACCGTTCATTTTTGCCATCATCGTTTCTTTTACCGTTATCTTCTCTAACATCATCGCCATATCTCAGGACAATCTGAAGCGCCGTCTCGCTTTCTCCACGGTCAACAACCTCTCCATAATTATTCTGGGAGGCATCATGTTAAGCCCGATGGGTGTTATAGGGGCCATGCTTCACCTCGTATTCCACGGCTTTATGAAAATAACCCTCTTCATGTGCGCTGGAGCCATTTTTGTTCGGACCGGGAAAGAGCTCGTAAGCCAGCTTGAGGGGATAGGAGCAAAAATGCCCTTTACCATGGCGGCCTTTACCGTGGGAGCCTTGGGGCTTATCGGTATACCTCCCGTGGCAGGATTCTTAAGTAAATGGTTTTTATGTATGGGGGCCATAGAGGGTCGTACATGGGGATTCCTACTCGTATTTCTCCTGAGCGCCCTCCTCGATGCCGTGTATTTTCTGCCTATAATATACGAGGCCTTCTTCAAAAAGCGCCCCTATGAGAAGAGCTCATTACAGGAAGCCCCAGCCTCCCTTGTCGTTCCACTCGTTATAACGGCATTGGCCTCTGTCGCCCTATTTATCTTCCCCGATACCTTTTACCTCCTCGCCGAGGAAGTGGCAAAATCAATTTTTCCAGGGAGAGTGAAATGAAGCGTAAGGTGTTTTTATTTACCTCAACCGCTCTTTTTATCCTTATAAACCTTTTTCTTCCCACCGAAGAAGCTCATTTTGTATGGGAGAGGCTTCCCATTTTTAACGTTATCTTCGGTTTTCTTGGATGCATCTTAATCATTGTTGTGTCCAAAACCATAGGAAAGTGCCTGCAAAGGGATGAGAATTACTATGATTGAGGCTGTCCATCCCGCATTATTTTATATAATCGGCTCCCTTATCTTACCTATTGTGAAACGAAGGCCGCTGAGGGACATCTTCATTCTAACCATTCCCATCCTTTCCTTTTTGCAGGTCTTGCAACTTCCAGAAGGACAGGTGTGGACAATCAAGATTCTCAACTATTACCTCCTTCCCCTGAAAGTGGATCGCCTGAGTCTTGTCTTTTCCTATGTATTTATCATCGCCTCCTTTACGGGCTTTGTCTACGCTCTCCATGTAAAAACCCAGGGAGAACATATCTCCGCCCTTATGTACGTGGGCGGCACCCTAGGGGTAACTTTTGCCGGTGATTGGATTACCCTCCTCATCGGATGGGAACTTATGGCCATTGCCTCCGTCTTTCTCATCTGGTACCGCCGCACACCCGGTGCCCTTAAGGCTGGTTTCCGATACATTATGGTACATCTGGTAGGAGGAACTTTGCTCCTCGCCGGCATTGCTCTCCATGTTGGTTCCACGGCAAGTACTACTATCAACCGTCTTCCCTGCGAGGGCTTTTCCGCCTATCTTATCCTTACGGCATTTTTAATCAATGCAGCTGTACCACCTCTGCACGCTTGGCTCACCGATGCCTATCCGGAAGCGACGGTCACAGGCAGTGTTTTTCTTTCCGCTTTCACCACTAAGAGTGCTGTTTATATCTTACTGCGTGTGTTTCCCGGCGCGGAAATCCTCGTGTGGCTTGGGACCATTATGGCCCTTTATGGTATCGTTTACGCTGTTCTGGAAAACGATATCCGGCGGCTTCTTTCCTACCACATCGTAAGCCAAGTAGGATATATGGTCTGTGGCGTGGGGTTGGGAAGTCCACTTGCCTTAAACGGTTCCGCCGCCCATGCTTTTTGCCACATCCTCTATAAGGCTTTGCTCTTCATGGGTGTGGGGGTCGTAATCGAGGGTACCGGTGAAAGTAAGCTAACTAAGTTGCAGGGAAGAAACCTCTACCGTGAACTACCCTTCGCTTTTTACCTCTATATGATAGGTGCCTTTTCCATCTCAGGGGTACCCCTCTTCAACGGCTTTATAAGTAAGACCATGGTCGTTACGTCCGCCGGCGAGATTCATCGTCCGTTAGTACATCTCCTTCTGCATCTCGCATCAATAGGGACTTTTCTTCATACAGGGCTCAAACTACCTTATGGGACATGGTTCGGAAAAGCCTGGGATAGAAACAAAAAGAAGGAAAGCAGGTCGCTCAGAGTTCCCCTCAATATGTACGTAGCTATGGCATTTAACGCGGCCTTATGCGTAGCTATAGGTATATATCCGACTGTCCTTTACCGTCTTCTCCCCTATGAGGCCACCTATCATCCCTACACCCTTTACTCTGTTGTAACGACGATTCAACTTCTGCTCTTCACCCTCCTGGCTTTCTGGATGTTCCTCGGTCAATTAGGCGGGGAAGCTAAGGTAAGTATAGACACGGATTGGTTCTACCGCCGGGGAGCTGACCTATTTTTCCAATTTTGTATCTCTTCTGATGCTATAAGGTCCCTGGGACAGAGGTGGATGGAGCGCCTCGTGATGTTTGCCTCGACTTTCGCCCGGAATCCATGGAGCCTTTTAACCCCTGCTTATGGAAAAGCAAAAAAAATCGCCTCCTATGACCCAGACGAATACAGGCAGGCAATCGGAGTGGGAATTGCCCTGTTTCTTGCTCTTTTTTCCTTACTTTTAGGACTTTCAATGAATATCCGTTGATAAAACGGGCAAAATGTGGATATGCGTATCGAGGCAACCTAAAACTTTCGAGGAGGAAGAAAATGAGGAGAAAGTTCGCTGCGGCGAGGTGTTTGTTTAGTCTGGTTGTACTATTAATTATCCCCCTTCTTTTTAGCTGCGGGGCTCTCGAGCAAAGTACTTTAAAGAAAGCCCCCGTAACTCCCCTCGTGGAAACCACGGAAGGACCGGTCCTCGGGGCAGAAGATCCCGCCTCAGGCACGATAGTCTGGAAGGGTATTCCATACGCGCGTCCTCCCGTCAACGACCTGCGCTGGCGACCACCCCAGGAACCAGGGAAACGGGCTACTACTTTCAAAGCCGACAAATTTTCCCCTATTTGTCCCCAGTACGTAGACCACGACCGTAATCCTGCAACTCCCCAGGTCATCACAGGCACAGAAGACTGCCTGTATCTGAATGTCTGGACCCCAAAGGATGCAATGGGTAACCTACCAGTTTTCTTCTGGATTCATGGTGGAGGAAACAGCATTCAATGGCCACCCCTTTCCGTACTTTCCGGCGCCTATCTCGCGAGCAAAGGCCGGATGGTAGTCGTTACCTTTAACTACCGATTAGGCCCGATGGGATTCTTCCATCATCCGGCCCTGAAACAGGGTGATCCTGCGGGAGATTCGGGTAATTTCGCCCTGCTGGACCAGATTGCCGCCCTCAAGTGGGTAAAAGCAAATATTAGTAAGTTCGGCGGTGATCCCGAAAACATCACTATCGCCGGGGAATCAGCGGGAGGACAGAATGTCCTTAAACTCCTCACCTCTCGCCTTGCCCAGGGACTCTTCCAGCGGGCTATAGCTCAAAGCGGAGTTGTGCGCTTTGCCAGGCCGGAGGAGGGGACCGCCTATGTGAACGGCGTAATCGCCAAATTATTCGTAAAAGAAGGGAAAGCAACGGATGAAAAGGCCGCCGTTAATACCCTGAAGGCCATGTCTTCAAAAGAGATAGAAGCTTATCTGCGAAGCAAATCAGCCAAGGATTTCCTCGAACTTCATCCCGAAGGCAAGTTAGGGGGGATGATAAGGTTCCCCCAGTGCTTCACTGATGGCTATGTCTTACCTAAGGATTATTATGGCGCCCTGAAGAAGGGAGATTACCACAAAGTTCCTATGATTCTCGGCACCAATCGCGAAGAAGCCAAGGTATTTCTCAGGGCAGAGGCACCCTTTGCCACCTGGATCAAAGACAACTCCTTACTCACCGACCCATCAAAAATGGAACTCTTTGAACTGGTGGCCAAATATCAGAGTCAGGGATGGAAGGTCATGGCCGTGGATTCCCTTGCGCGGATTTTCACCGACAACCCTAAGCAGCCTGCCATTTATGCCTACGAGTTTCTCTGGGGCGCCGGAGGGGTAAAGAACAACGTAATGAATCCACCCTTCAATGTTATCTTTGGGGCTTGCCACGCCATGGAGATAGATTTTGTATTTGGGACAGAAAAGGCTTCTTTAGGGGCCTGGGTCTTCAACGAAAAGAACCGACCGGGCCGTACTGCCCTATCCCAGGCCATGATGGAATACTGGTCCACCTTTGCCCGCACGGGTAATCCCAACCGGGATGGATCCGCTCTTCCCGCTTGGCTTCCCTGGTCTAATGCCGCCGGTGGTCCCAAACACATAATGTTTAATGCCACCCTGAATCAGGCAGAAATCAGCATGAGCAGGGCGGAACTTACGGAGGAAATGATTGAAGAGGCCCTAAAAAAAGAACCCAGGCAGAAAGAAATACAGCCTTTCTGGGACAACTGCCGCTATAGGATGAAGAAATAGACGAACAGGCGGTCGCAGGGGTTTTGCCTTTGCGACCGCCCGCTTAGGCCCCATAATTGAATATTGCTCGCTTGTTGCCCCAGCCGTCAATGCCACATCGGTGGTGAAAGATATTTTTTCACTCGTATTAAGAAATTTATGCTATCATTAAAACTGACCAATAAATTTCAAGGTAGGTGGGGATGGAAAAAGTAAGTATCATGCCATGTCTGGATATGAAAAACGGCCGGGTTGTCAAAGGGGTACATTTTGTGGACCTCCGGGATGCGGGCGATCCCGTAGAAAATGCGGTTTTTTATGATAAAGAAGGAGCGGATGAACTTGCCATGCTCGATATTACGGCTACCTTAGAGGAGCGGTCCACCCGGCTAGAGTGGGTAAAAAACGTCGTTTCTGCCATTTCCATACCTCTCACCGTGGGAGGTGGTGTGGGGAGTATCAAAGATATGGAAACATTATTTCAACTCGGTGTAGCAAAGGTATCTATGAATAGCGCGGCCGTGAAAAACCCAAAACTTGTAAGAGAAGGGGCAAAAGCCTTCGGTCAGGAGAGGATCACGGTGGCCATTGATGCGAGGAGAAACCCCGCCGTACCATCCGGCTTCGAACTCGTTGTAAGCGGCGGCACCAAACCCACGGGGCAGGATGCCATTGAATGGGCAAGGAAGTGTGAGGACCTGGGGGCCGGGGTTATACTACCCACGAGTATGGACGGAGACGGATCTCTTAGCGGCTACGATATCGAATTTTTGAAAGCCATAAAAGCTGTTGTCTCTGTCCCCGTCGTGGCCTCGGGAGGAGCGGGGAAGCTGGAACACTTCTACGAAGCCGTGGTTGACGGCGGCGCTTCAATACTCTTGGCCGCTTCTGTTTTTCACTTCCGCACCTTTCGCATCGGAGAAGTGAAAGATTTCCTAAGGGCACGGGGAATTCCTGTTTACCTGCGGTAAATGAAAAAAATCCTCAAAAATATAGGGCGGTTATTTGAACTAAAAACTGCCGACCTCTTAGGTATCATCGATCGGTTTCACCAGCACATGGCGGCAGGCCTCCGGGGAGAAAAGAGTTCCCTCAAAATGCTTCCCGCCTACGTAGGACTTCCCAGTGGTACAGAGAAAGGTCGCTATCTCGTCTGCGATATGGGGGGGACAAATGTAAGGGTGATGTCTGTTGAGCTAAGCGGCAACCGTCGCGCCCGGGTAGAATCTGCCATGCGCTGTCCTATTCCACTCCCTTTGCGTCGGGGAGAAAAAGAGGCCCTCTTTTCTTTTCTTGCCCGGGTAATAGGGGATTTTACCTCGGCATGGCCCCGCATTCCAACACCTTTTGCCTTTACCTTTTCCTATCCCATGGAGCAAAAATCCATTAATTCTGGCATATTAATACGCTGGACAAAAGGTTTCAACGTCCGCGGGGTAGAGGGCAAAGAGGTGGGCATGCTGATTTCTCAGTCCCTAAAAGGGGCAAGGTTATCCCATATCCATCTAAGAGCGCTTATTAACGACACAGTCGCCACTTTGCTTTACGCCTCCTATCAAAATCCTGCTTACGACATGGCGGTAATTCTGGGCACCGGCACCAATGCCTGCTATCCTGAAAGAAAGGTTAATTTTCAAAGTACCGGTAGGGAAACCATTATAAATCTTGAATGGGGCAATTTTTCCGAACTGCCGGCAAACGATTATGACAAACTCCTCGACGTTAATACACCTAATCCCGGAGAACAGAGAATGGAAAAGATGGTTTCAGGGATGTACTTAGGCGAACTTGTACGCCTCGTGCTCCTCGAAACGCAGGGAAGCAAAGGTCATCCCAAATTAAATAAACCCTATGGTCTTACAGCAAGACAACTTGTACGCCTTGAGGCGGAAGAAATAAAGGCTATAGCCCATCCCATCGTTGTCCGCTCGGCACGCATCCTGGCAGCGGCCATTACGGCCGTTATTACCTGGATGGATTCGGACTTAAAAAACATCCATCACGTCGCGGTAGACGGTTCTCTCTTTACGGGCTATCCCGGATACCGCAAAATAGTGGAGGCTACCGTAGAAGAACTTCTACCTCGACAGGGTGATAAATTAATAATATCACCTGTAAAGTCCGCTTCGGGCATCGGGGCAGCGGTGGCCTGCGCTATGAGCGATTTCGCGGCAAAATCATTTTGACTTTATCGGGGCATTTATTTATAAAGTCGAATCATCATTTTAAATGAAGGAGGGACTATGGAAACAAAACCGTGGCATCAGCATTACGATTACAACGTGCCTACTACTATTCGGTATCCCAGATTGGCGGTACACGAGCTTCTAGGTTTGCCCGCCAACACCTACCCGGACAAGCCGGCTTTGAACTTCTTCGGTACGGAGATCACCTTCTATGAACTCCGTACGATGGTGTTGAAATTTGCCAATGCCCTGGGCGCCCTGGGGATTAAGAAGGGCGACCGGGTGGGGTTGCATTTACCCAACTGTCCCCAATATCCTATTGCTTACTACGCCCTACAGTCTCTAGGGGCTATTGTGGTCAATCTCAATCCCCTTTACACCCCTGATGAATTAAAGCTCATGATTACCACAACCGGTGCGGAAACCCTCATCACCTTCGATCTGGCCCTCCCCAATATTAGAACCCTCTGCAAAGATGTACCCATTCTACGTGTGATTGTTACGGCTGTAACGGACTACATTAAGGGATTCCCCCAAAGCTCCGCCAAAAGCCTCGACTTAGAAGAGGGATGGTTACACTTCGGTGAGCTCCTCGAAAAAACCACCTCCACCAAACTACCTAAAGTGGAGATAAAACCTGAGGACCCTGCTTTGATCCAGTTCACGGGCGGCACAACCGGTATACCCAAAGGCGCTGTCCTTACCCATAGGAACGTTATCGCCGCCGCTTTCTTCTGCTACCTATGGGGTAATCCTACGATCCCCCTAACCCCTCCGGAAAAAAGGACCGTCATGGCCATTCTCCCTTATTTCCACGTGTACGGAAATATAGTTGTCATGAACTGGTCCATGCTCGCCTGCGCTACCCAGATCCAGGTACCCCGGTTCAACATAGATGAATTTATGGATTTGCTTGCCAAGGTGGAAAGACTCACGTTTTTCCCCACCGTACCCACTATGATTACCGCTATAGTAAACCATCCCCGGGCGGGCGAACTTCAGCTCGACAAGAAAATCGGCCTCCTCAATTCCGGAGCTGCGCCCATGCCCGTGGAGCTTATCGAAAGGGTCAAAGATATGGGAATTTATTTCAGCGAAGGGTACGGCCTTTCTGAATCAACCTCCGTTGGCATTGGAAATCCCGTCCTGGGGATGAAGAAAGTGGGAAGCATCGGCATCCCCATCCCAGACAACGACGTAAAACTCGTGGATGTGGAAGACGGGGTAACGGAAGTACCCAACGGCACGCCAGGAGAAATCATTATGAAGGGCCCCGTGATCATGAAGGGGTACTGGAATAACCCGGAAGAGACGGCCAACCAGCTAAAGGATGGGTGGCTTTACACAGGAGACATCGCTGTAAGGGATGAGGATGGGTATCTCTTCATCGTGGACAGGAAGAAAGACATGATAATTGCTGGTGGTTTCAACATTTACCCCCGGGAAATTGATGAGGTGCTATTCCAGCATCCAAAGGTCGCCGAGGCTGTTTCCTTAGGGGTCAAGGATCCCTACCGGGGTGAGACGGTTAAGGCCTACGTTGTCCTCAAACCTGGAGAAACGGCGACGGAAGAAGAAATCATCAAGTTCTGCAAAGAGAAACTGGCACCCTATAAAGTCCCAAAAATAATCGAATTTAGGGATTCTCTGCCCAAGTCGGCGGTGGGGAAAGTGCTCCGGAAGGTTTTGAGAGAGGAAGAAGAAAGAAAGTTGAAAGGGGAATAATCGCGTAGACTGAAGCGGGGTGTGCGAAAGGATGCCCCGCTTCTTTTCGGGAAAGGAGACACCCATGAACGGATTTGATGCCCTGACTTATATGGATGCTACGAGTTTAGCCCGACTCGTTCGGCAGAAAGAGGTAACTCCGTTAGAACTCGTAGATTTTTTTATCGACCGGATAGAGAAGATAAATCCCCGTTTGAATGCCGTTGTCACCCCCATGTTCGAGGAAGCCCGTCGTATCGCCTCTGGTCCACTACCGGACGGCCCGTTTAAGGGCGTCCCCATGCTCCTCAAAGACCTTCTCGCCTCTTACAAAGGGGCACGATTTACCTTTGGAACGAAAAACCTGGCCCAGTATATACCCGACCACGATAGTGAACTTGTCCGTAGATACAAAGAGGCGGGTTTCATTATCCTGGGGAAAACAAACGTCCCCGAGCTGGGTTTGCTACCCACCACGGAATCTGCCCTTTTTGGCCCCTGCCGTAACCCATGGGACCTTACCCGGACCACGGGCGGTTCCAGCGGTGGATCCGCCGCCGCCGTTGCCGCAGGTCTCATTCCCGTTGCCCACGGGAACGACGGGGGAGGCTCGATAAGGATACCCGCCTCCTGTTGTGGTGTTTTCGGTCTCAAGCCTTCCCGGGGGAGAAACACCCTGGGACCCGATTTTGGTGACCTCATGAGCGGTCTCGTGGCGGAACACGTTCTTACCCGATCCGTGCGGGATTCGGCAGCCATCCTGGACGTCACGGCCGGTTATATGCCCGGTGACCCTTACTGTGCCCCGCCCCCCCGGCAACCTTACCAGGAAGAAGTGGGGAGAGACCCAGGCCACCTTCGGATTGCCTACCTAACCTCCACCATGAGGGAGGGAATAAACTTGCACCCCGACTGCCTGGCGGCGCTGGAAGTAGGGGTTAAGCTACTCATCTCCCTGGGACACGAGGTGGAAGAAATTAAGCCAAATCTCCCGGCCGAATTAATCGCCCGGGCCTTCACCACCGTTTGGGCTGCAGGATGCGCCGCCACCGTTAAGGGTATCTCCCTCATAACACGCAAAGAACCAGCCCCAGAACAGTACGAACCCCTCACCTGGGCCCTTTATGAAATGGGGCTTAAGGTATCGGGAGCGGATTATTTGATGGCCGTGGGGATTCTCCAGCGCATGACGAGAGAAATGGCCCTCCTCTATGCCCAGTACGATGTCCTCCTAACCCCCACTTTAGGGGAACCTCCGGTGAAACTGGGTACCTTTGACTCCCCTCCAGAAGACCCTCTCAAAGGATGGACGAGATCTGCCCAGTTCGTGCCCTTTACACCTATTTTCAACGCCACGGGTCAACCGGCCATGTCGGTGCCCCTCTACTGGAATGCAGAAGGGCTACCCATCGGTCTTCACTTTGTGGCGCGTTACGGAGATGAAGCCACTTTGTTTAAATTGGCTGCACAACTGGAACGCGCCCAACCCTGGACAAACCGCCGTCCACCGTCGGCAGATTAAGGTACAAAATGGAGCTGGTCAAACCCTTTCGCGCTTTACGCCCCTATCCTGCCTATGCTGCCCTAGTGGCCGCACCACCTTACGACGTATTGACGGAGGAAGAAGCCCGCGCCTATGCCCGGGGAAATCCCCTTTGTTTCCTCCGGGTAGAAAAGTCGGAAATCGACTTTCCTCCCGAAGAATGCCCAGACGAAAAGGCCATCTTTGCCCGCGCAAGGGAAAACCTCCTCTACCTTCGGGATGAAAAGATTTTTTTTCAGGATAGTACCCCCCTTTACTATCTCTACGGCCAACAGTTAGGGGAACACAAACAGTACGGTATTATGGCCTTAGCTAACACCCAGGCTTATGAAGCTGGCATCATCAAACGCCACGAGCTAACCAGAACGGACAAAGAAGAAGAGCGCACAAAACACGTGGAAGAAGTGGGAGCCCATACGGGACCGGTATTTCTCATTTACAAAAACACGGGCGCCCTGGACCATCTCCTGGCCCGTATCATCGCCTCCAGCCCGGAGTACCTTTTCACTTCACCCGATCGGGTAATTCACCGGGTATGGAAGATATGGGAAAGGCACGACATAGAGGAAATCAACAACTTCTTTTCAAGTCTGGACGCCCTGTATATTGCCGATGGCCATCATAGAGCAGCGGCCGCGGCGGCCGTGGCGAGAAAAAGGCCGGGTGACAAAGAGGCTGCTTACTTTCTTGCCGCTCTGTTTCCCCATAACCAACTCAACATCATGGCCTACAACCGCCTGGTGCGGGACTTAAATGGTCTCACGGAAGAGGAATTTCTCTCCTCTTTAAGACCCTTTTTCCAGATTGACCGGGACTATAATGCCCGTATTCCCCGCCGGCTCCATGAATTCGGTCTGTATCTTAGCGGCCGCTGGTTCAGATTGACCGCCACCTCTGAGATAATTGACCAGACCGACCCCATCCTTTCCCTCGACGTCTCTATCCTTCAGGAGCGTATCCTGGGGCCCTTGCTGGGAATCATAAATCCCAGAACCGATGAAAGGATTGAATTCGTAGGAGGAATCAGAGGCCCCGAAGTTCTGGAAAAGTCGGTAGATTCGGGAGAATTCAAGGCTGCCTTTTCCCTCTATCCCGTTTCCATAACCGACCTTATGACCATCGCCGACCAGGGAAAAATCATGCCCCCTAAATCAACCTGGTTTGAACCCAAGCTCTTGAGCGGTCTTTTTGTCCATCTCCTCGGATGATGGAGAAAATACACCCCGACGAAACCCTCGATGCCCTCCTTAACGGGCAAATCTTCATCCTGCAGAAGAAAAGGGGATACCGCTTTTCCCTCGATGCCTTGCTCCTTAGTGCCTTTGCCCTTCCCCGCGTCGGGACTTCGATTGCCGATTTGGGTTGCGGTAGTGGCGTCATCGCCGTAATTCTGGCTACAAAAAAACCGCAAGCCCGCGTTTTGGGTATAGAAATTCAGCCTGAAATGGTGGAAATGGCTACCCGCACGGTAAAAATCAACCATCTAAATGAGCGCGTACGCATCCTCGAGGGTGATGTGAGAGGGTGCGCCTCCTTTATTCCTCCCTCCTCCTTCGATAGCTGTGTCATGAACCCCCCATACCGCCGGCTTCGCTCTGGGCGGTTAAATCCCGTGGATGAGAAGGCAATAGCCCGTCATGAGATTCACGGTTCTGTGAAGGATTTTCTCGCCGCCGCTGCCTACTTACTTAAGCCGGGAGGAAATGTTTTCATCATTTACCCCGCTCGAAGGATGGCGGAAGTTTTTTACCAAATGAGGGTCCATCGCCTGGAGCCCAAGCGCTTGCGCCCAGTCCACTCGCGGGCAGGAGGGAGAGGAGAATTTGTGCTCTTGGAAGGACGGCTGGGCGGAGGAGAAGAATTGCTCCTGGAACCTCCTTTAGTCATCTACGGGAAAGGAAACGAATACACGGAAGATATGGCGGCCCTCATTTCCTTCCTTTCTTCCTCTCCCTGAACCTGCGTCTCACTATTTCCTTTTCCATAACCCGTCGAATTATTTCCTTCAGTTCCGGGTCGGAAAGGGCTTGGAGGCTCTCGGTCATTATGCGGTGGTCCCGGGGGGTTAAAAGGTCTTTTACCTTAAAAGGAAGGGGGTCCTTCCCCACTCCGGGAGGGTTTTCTTTTTTTACTTCCCCCTGAACAAACCTGATATCTTCGAGGGGCACCAGGCGGGAAACACCGTTAAAGCGCTCTAAAATCTCCTCTTTCAGGAATCGCAGCTCCTGGAGCCATACGGAAGAAGCAACGCAAACGTGAAGGACCCCTCTTTCCATGCGTAACGGCCTGGTATTTTGGGCAATCGTCTCCCCCACCACCTGCCTCCAAAGGCTGCATAAATGATTGTCTTCCCGGCGGAAGGGAAGTTTTTCCCGTTTCATCACCCGCTCAAGGATATCACCTATCGGTTGAGGAAATTTGAGGGCCGGTCGGCGGGGCATAAATCTATCAATCAAGGTAAGGTTTGAGGGCGTTAAGCTGCCGTCTGAAAGCCTCCAACGTCCGGTCATCAAAGAGTACGAAGCGAACCGTTTCAATACCCTCTGTCGATTTCAGGTAATCGATAACGGCCTGCAGGGCAACCTTGGCCGCCTCATCTAGGGGGTACCCATAGGCGCCGGCGCTGATGGCGGGGAATGATATGCTCTTCAATCCCTTCTTTGTAGCCAGCTTCAGGCTCTCCTCGTAGGCACCTCTCAACAACCTCTCCTCCCCCCTTGTCCCTCCCTGATAGATGGGGCCCACCGCGTGGATCACGTACTTCGCCTTGAGATTGCCGGCACCGGTAATTACCGCACTTCCGGTAGGGCAGCCCCCGATTTTCCGGCATTCTTCCATGATGGAGGGGCCGCCGGCTCGGTGGATCGCCCCATCCACCCCACCACCACCTGCCAACCTCGAATTGGCGGCATTGACGATGGCATCCGTTTCCTCCTGGGTGATGTCCCCCTTAACGAGAGCTAAAACGGCTTTTCTTATTTTTACCTCCATGACAGCACCTCCTTTACGTGTACTATACCGGTCTTCCTTCACCAAAAACAAGTAGACGGTAAGCCTTTTCTATCCGGTCCCAGTTCTCCTCTCTATCCATCGCCCAATAGCGCCCAATTACGGAAACGACTTCGCCTACTTGTAAATTATAGCATTTTTCCTCTATTTCGCCCACATAGCGGGCGCCACTTTCCGGCCTTTCCCCCCTTCTACCCAGCATGGCATGGATATATACCTTCTTCAAATCTTCCCGTTTGGCCATCTCAAGGAGGGCATAGAGATGCTCAAGGGAGCCGTGGGAGCTGAAAAAGGAGACGATACCCATAAGATGTAGAGCCTGGTCCCCCTTGCGGACCTTCGCCATTAATTCCCGGAAAACGGGATTGGTGAAAAAACTGCCATCTTGAATTGCCCTATCTATCTTCACCCTATCGGACTGGATAACCCTCCCTGCCCCTATGTGCAGGTGCCCCGCCTCGGAATTTCCCACCGTCCCTGCCGGCAGGCCAACGGATTCCTCGGCCGCAAAGAGGGTAGTATAGGGGTAGTTTTTCTTTAGGCCATCCATCACAGGGGTATAAGCCCGGGCAATCAGGTTTCCCGCCCCGGGAGGTGCTACTCCCCAGCCATCCAGAATAAGAAGTAGTGCACGCTTGACAGGCGCTGAGGGGCTATGAAGCAAGAGGGATGTGCCCGTCATGGAACTGGGAATTTTCAATCCGAAGAGGGAGAGAATGGTAGGGGCGACATCCGTAAGAGACCCCTCTGGCTTCAAGGCAACTTTTTCTCCCGGCAAAATCAAGATAAAGGGAACGGGGCTCGTCGTATGTCCCGTATCTATCTTCCCATCGGGATAAAGCCACTTTTCCACCGTGCCGTGGTCGGCTGTTACCACTACCGCCAGCCCCTGCTCCAGTGCACCCTTGACCACCTTTCCCGCCGCCTCGTCTACGGCGGAAACGGCTTCCATGACCGCCCTTTCGTTTTCTATATGCCCCACCACATCTACATTGGGAAGGTTTACCACGATGAAATCGTACCGGGGATTACCTATTGCTTCCAATGCCCCCCATACGATGCGATCGATGGACATTCGGGGAGCTTCATCGAAGAGGGCCACATCTTTTCTCGTGGGTACGATGAGCCGTTCTTCCCCAGGAAAAGGTTCTAATTGCTTGCCGTTCAAAAAATAGCCCACATGAACGGCCTTTTCCGCTTCCGTTATCTTAATCTGCCGCAGTCCCCCCCGGGAAATCACTTCACAGAGGGTATCCTTCACTTCCCCCTCAGGGGGGAAGGCTACTGAAACCGGTAGGCGGCTATCGTATTCCACCATCGTGGCGAAAGTGAGCTGCAAGTCACCCCTTACGGGAAACTCTTTAAAGTCCTTCTCCACCAGGGCACGGGTAAGTTCTATCTCCCTTTCACCGCGGAGATTGTAAAAGATAACCCCATCGCGGGGGCAAATCCTGCCCACCGCCTCACCACTGGCTCCTACGCGTACGAGGGGATCCATAGTCTCGTCGTCCTCCCCCCTCTTATATGCCTCGCAAATGGCCTGAGACATGGGACAAAATGGAATACGGCTCATTAATCATTTCCTTTCATCGTTGTCTTTCGCCTTATACGGAACTTGCCCCTCCCTGTAAAGAGGGAAGGCGTTTCACCTTGAACTTGCTTCCTTAAAATGTTAAATAAAATTGCATGGAACAGTCACCGGAAGAAATAATCCAGCAGGAAATAATGAGAGAAAGGGCGGAAGCACTGACCCGAGCGGGTAACAGTGTGGAGGAGGCTCTTACCCGGCTTAAACTGCTTGAGGAACATATAAACTACCTGAAGGCGGAACTTACCGCTCTTCCCCAAGACCTTACGGATTCCCGTCAATACCTGGCGGGACAGATAAACCAGGCCGTTCAAAGATACAACGATCTTCGTAAATATGCGCAATTGCGGTATTATTATCTAATAGTGACGCGGGAAGCTTTGGGACTAAGGCATCACCAACGAGTTGCTGAAATATACACCATTCCTCCCCGCATGAAATCCCTCAAGGACCCCCTATGATTGACCGTTTCGCGAGACAAAGGAAAAAGATGGTTGATTCCCAGCTTCGCGCCCGAGGTATAAAGGATGAGCGGGTACTGAAGGCCATGGAAAAAATACCACGCCACCTCTTCGTAGAACCTGCCCTGGAAGACCAGGCGTACAATGATACTCCTCTCCCCATTGGGGACGGACAGACCATTTCCCAGCCTTACATGGTAGCTATTATGACGGAAGCCATGCAGCTTATGGGAAAAGAAAAGGTTCTCGAAATCGGCACAGGCTCTGGTTACCAAACCGCCATCCTGGCAGAACTTGCCTTTCAGGTTTTATCCATCGAGCGTCTCGCTTCTCTGGCTAACCAGGCCAGAAGAATCCTCGATGCCCTTAAGTATTACAACGTAGCTATCCGGGTAGGGGATGGTACCCTGGGATGGAGGGAAGAAGCGCCCTTTGATGCCATCATGGTCACGGCAGGAGCCCCTGCTATTCCGCGACCATTAGTGGAGCAGCTCACCATTGGCGGGCGCCTTGTTATTCCCGTCGGGGGGCGCTTTACGCAGGAGCTGTATCGTGTTACGCGGCTTTCAGAGGACCCTGACGACGTAAAAAAGGAGGCGCTGGGCGGGTGCCGCTTTGTCGATTTAATCGGGGAACACGGTTGGCGGCATTGAACCGCCCCGCTATTGTCCCCATTTCCCTTATTTTTTGGATTTTCTTCTTTTTCGCCTGTGGGGGTGGCCATCATCCCGGTATCTACCACGAAGCAAAACCTGGGGATACGGTAAACAAAATCGCAGAAATATACAATTCAAGTCCCCTGGAAATTGCCCGGCTTAACAATATCAAAGACCCTGCGGCCCCGCTCAAGGAAGACACTGTTCTTTTCATTCCCGGGGCATCGCACAAAAAGGAAACCCCGGAAAAGAAAAAAAAGCCACCCACTGCACCCAAGAAAGAAACCACCCACGTGCCGGAGCCGGTCAAAGAGAAAGAAACTGTCAAACCAGAACCTAAACCGCATACAGGCCTGGCCATAGGGGAAAAAAGGCTCTTCATCTGGCCTTATCGAGGAGATGTAACCAGTAACTTTGGTCCCCAGCCAAACGGTATGTTTTACAATCACATTCGAATCGAAGGCCAGCAGTCAGACCCCGTCCTCGCCGCGGCAGCTGGCACGGTCATTTTTTCCGCCTCCCTGAAAGACTTCGGGGAAACCATTATCTTAAAACATGAAAGGGGTTTCACCACCGTTTACGCCCATCTGGGCAGCCGCTCAGTTCGGGTAGAAGATAAGGTTATGCAGGGGAAGAAAATCGGGACGCCTCGCCCTTTGGGGAAAGAAGGGAAGGGATTTATCCATTTTGAAATTCGCGAGAACACAAAACCCTTAAATCCCCTTCAGTTCCTACCACCCAACTGATTCAACGGAGGATTATCAAAGGCTTATTTTCCCCACCTCTCACTATCTTATCCCCCACCGACGTACCGCAGAAGACACAGGAGTAATTGTACTTATCCCCTTCCGGCAGAACCAAAAGAAGCCTCTTCCTCACGGGCACGGCCCGCCGGCATCGAGGGCAGAATAGCTCGGTGGCCTCGAAATCACGGTATTGTTCCTTGGCCATCATGCCTCCTCATCATGGTCGGGAATAGAAGAGAGTTCTTCCAACCATATCCTCGCCTCACTATCACTGGGCGCCCGATGGTCTCCCCGGGGCGAGAGAGAACCTCCTGATCCCACCTTCGGCCCATTGGGAATGCAGGAACGCTTGAACTGGCTAATCTGGAAAAAGCGGTATAGGTAAACGTGAAGCCAGTTCTTTATAGCTCCAATATTATAATCTCTTCGCCTGTGGGGAGGCACATTTATCCACGAACCACGTCCTACATCTCCCCACGCCGTATGGGCGAGGAACGCCACCTTGGGGGGACGGTAACCGTAACGGGTGATGTAGTAGTTAAAGAAATCGTGGAGCTCATAGGGCCCGATAACCTCTTCCGTCTTCTGTGCCGGGGTTTCCTTGTCCTTTCCCGGGATGAGTTCGGGGCTGATTTCCGTCTCCAGGATATCTATAAGGATAGGAGAAACTTCTGGGGAAAAGACGTTTTTTTCCGCCACCCAGCGAATCAGATGCTGAATGAGGGTCTTGGGGACGCTTACATTTACCGCGTAATGGGACATGTGGTCTCCCACACCGTAGGTACACCATCCGAGCGCAAGTTCGCTCAGATCCCCCGTTCCAAGCACGATACCTTGATGGAGATTGGCGAGGCGGAAGAGATGAGAAGTACGTTCCCCCGCCTGGACATTCTCAAAAGTGATATCGTACACTTCCTTCCCCTCCGCAAAGGGGTGGCCTATATCTTTCAACATCTGCTGAGAACTCGGCCGGATATCCAGCTCCCTCCCGTCCACCCCCAGGGCCTCCATGAGGCGCCAGGCATTTTTGTAAGTTTTTTCCGAAGTGGCGAATCCCGGCATAGTAAAAGCTTTAATGGATGAGCGGGGCCTTTTTAAAAGGTCCATTGTCCGTGCCGCGACAAGAAGGGCCTGGGTGGAATCCAGCCCCCCTGAGATACCAATAATCACGCATTTAGCCTGAGAAGATACAATGCGCTTGGCAAGTCCCATCACTTGAATGTTGTAAACTTCGTAGCATCTCTGGTCCCGCACAGAAGGATCGGCTGGAACGTAAGGAAAGCGTGGAATTTCCCGCCGCATAGGTAAGCTCACGTTTTCCTTCAAGTCTTTTATATCGAAATGAACCTTCACAAAACGAAACCTCTCCACCTCCGAGCGGTTGTGCAGGGCATTTACGCTGAAGGTGTTCATGCGCATCCGATCCTGGGCTAGACGGTCCAGGTCGATATCCGCGAAAAGCAGCTGACTCTCCAAAGAAAACCTTTCCGATTCCGCAAGGGGAGTTCCATTTTCATACACGAGGGCCTGTCCATCCCAGGCGAGGTCGGTGGTGGATTCTCCGAAGCCGGCCGCGGTGTAAAGATAAGCCGCCATGCAGCGGGCAGACTGGTTCTTCACAAGCTCCCTCCGGTAATCACCTTTCCCCACGGTGATATTGGAAGCGGAGAGGTTGGCAATAACCGTCGCCCCGGCAAGGGCCGCGAAACTTGAAGGAGGTATTGGGACCCAGAGGTCCTCACAGAGCTCTACGTAGAAATTAAAGTGGGGAATATTCTCCACCCTAAAGATGAGGTCCGCCCCGAAAGGAACGCTGGCCCCCCATAGGTCAATTGTGGAGGAGATGGCTTCACGGGAAGAGCGGAACTGGCGAGCTTCGTAAAACTCCCGGTAATTGGGCAAATAGGTCTTAACCGCCACCCCTAAAACGGCCCCCCTATAGATGACCAAGGCACAGTTGAAGAGGCGTTCATCCACCTCGAGAGGGGCACCGACCAAGAGAATGATGTTCTTTCCTTCGCTCCACTTTACTATCTTGTACAGGCACTGACGGACGCAAAGGAGAAGTGCCTCCTGGTGGAAGAGATCTTCATTGGAATAGGCACTCAAGCCCAGCTCAGGGAAAACGCACATTATAGCTTTTCCTTTAAGGGCCTCATTTGCGAGCTCCAGAATTTTTTCCGTATTAAATAGCGGGTCTGCAACTTTTACTTCCGGTACCCCAACCGCCACCCGGATAAACCCGTGGCGGTAAAGATTAAAAAACGCCCTCATGGTGCCTCCAGATAAGCGTAAGCGCTGTGGTTATGAATACTTTCAAAATTTTCCGCCTCAATGCTGTACCAGGGAAAATTCTCTTCCCGGCTCAGCTTTAGGGCCACGTTACGCACCACGTCTTCCACAAACATTGGGTTGTGGTATGCCCTCTCCGTTATGTACTTCTCATCCGGTCGCTTGAGGAGAGAATAAACCTCCCCGCTGGCCGATTCTTCCACCAATCGAATCAGGTCCTCAATCCAGAAAAAGCGTTTGAACCGAACAAAGACGGTAACAAGCCCTCTTTGATTGTGGGCCCCGGCCGTGCTTATTTCTTTCGAACAGGGACAGACGGTAGTGACAGGTACCGATACCCCTACACGGAAATCTTTGTGTTTCCCATCATCTGAGCCGAAAAAGAAGCACCGGTATTCCATCATGCTCTTCGCCCTCGTGATGGGTGCCTTTTTCTGGATGAAATAGGGAAAGGTTATTTCCATGTGCGCCGACTCAGCCCGGAGGCGCTCCCGCATCTTCTCCAAAACCACGTGAAAAGTCTTGATGTTGATCTGTCCCCGGAACTCATTGAGGACTTCGATAAAACGGCTCATATGGGTCCCCTTGAAATGATGGGGCAGGTTAACGTACATGTTTATCTCCGCGTTCACCGCCTGGGTTCCCTTGGCCCGGTCAAGGACGGTAATAGGGTACTTGACGCCCTTAACCCCCACCTTGGTAATGGGGATGTTTCTCGTATCCCGCTGGTTTTGAATATCCTTCAAGGTAGTCTCACTCATAGTAAGAAACTCTGGCCCCTTCCGACTCCCATACGGTGACCCGGCTCAAAGTAAGGGGCCGGTCCCAAGCGCACCTTTCGAGACCTCGGTAGACAAACCTTGCGATAGCCTCCGTGGAAGGCACCCCTCCTTCCCAGAAGGGAAGTTCGAGGAGGTTTTTGCCCTCCAGGGGCGCTAAAACCGCCCTGAGAGAGGCCTTAAGTTCACGAAAATCCACGAGGATATTTCCTTCCCCGAGCCTTTCCCCTAAGACGACTACCTCTACTTTAAACTCGTGCCGGTGAGGCGCCTCATCGGGGAGGGCATGCATACCCACAAATTTATCCACTACCGCAATCTCGTACATAAACTTTTTCTATCAAACAAGTTAGCCTTAATCAAGGGAAGATTCCGGTGAAAATAACCGCCGATGGGTGGATTTTACCCCTTACTGGAAACATCTACCTCCACGCCCCTGGATAAAACAGGCCCTTCTAAAAATAAAAGATGGCATGGTTCGTGTATATTTAAACCGGACGTCTGTTACGAGAAGGGGGTGATAAGGGAGGAGAAACTTTTTGACAGAAATTAAATAGGGCGATATAAAACCATCAAAATACCAAAGAGAAAGGAGTTAAAAGTATGAAAGTGTTTGCGAAAAAGCGTGGGGAAAAGGGTTTTACGTTAATTGAGCTCATGATTGTTATTGCCATCATCGGCATCCTTGCCGCCATCGCCATCCCCCAGTTCACCGCCTACCGGACGAGGGGATATGAAACAGCGGCGAGGGCAGATGCAAAGAACGCCTATACGGCTGCCCAGGCATACTTCTCGGATAATCCCAGCGGTGTTGTTACTTTGCCCATCCTCCAGAGCTATGGTTTTAAGACCACAGCTAATGTGGTGACTTCTATAGTCACTGGTAGCCAGTCAAATCTATCTATTACCACTTCTCATAGCAGCGGTGGGCGCGCGTTCACGGTAGATAGCACAGGAACCATTACTCCATAACGTGGTCTGAAGGGGACAGTTTTCACCCGAAAGGGGTGAAGATATCTTTCTTCACCCCTTTTTAGTGTCTTTCCATGAAAACAAAAAATCGGCTGTTTATTTTCCACTGCCTTATCATTTCCCTTCTTGTCCTCATCATCTACTGGCAAGTACAGGGGTTTAAGTTCGTTTACTACGATGATAATTCCTATATTACAGAAAAACCCTGGGTGCTCAAAGGCCTCACGTGGGGAGGGGTAAAGTGGGCCGTAACGGCGACGGAAGCGGGTTTCTGGCATCCCTTGACCTGGCTTTCCCTCATGGTGGATAGTGAGCTCTTCCGCCTTTCCACTGGGGGGTACCACTGGACAAACGTCATTTTACATCTCATCTCCAGCCTTCTTTTCTTCCTTTTCCTGCGAGCGGCAACGGGAAGGGAATGGCCGAGTTTTCTTGTCGCCTTACTCTTTGCCGTGCACCCCCTCCATGTAGAATCAGTCGCCTGGGTCTCCCAGAGAAAGGACCTCCTTTCCACCCTCTTTGGCTTTGGCTCGCTTCTCGCCTATATACGCTATGCGCGCCAGCCCGGAACAGGGAGATACCTTACTGTTCTAATTCTTTTCCTTTTCGCCCTCATGGCAAAGCCTATGGTGGTCACCTTCCCCCTTGTCATGCTCCTTCTTGACTTCTGGCCCCTCAAGCGCTTCACGGAAAGACCTCTCAAGAATCTAATCGTAGAAAAAATCCCTTTTCTCATTCTATCCCTCTTCGCTTCTGTTCTCGTAATGTACACGGAGCACAAAATCGGTGCCCTCACGGACCTGGAAAATCTAAGCCTCGGTATGCGTTTCGCTAACTCCACCGTTTCCTACGCCAAATACGTGCTCCTTACCTTCTATCCCCACAACCTCGCCTTCTTTTACCCGTACCCTGACAGTATCCCTCTATGGCAAGTAATCACCGCCGCCCTTTTTCTCCTTTCGGTGACGGGCAGTGTATGGATATTGAGGAAGAGATATCCTTATCTCTTTACGGGATGGGTGTGGTACCTGATTACCCTTCTTCCCGTCTGCGGCCTTATCCAGGTAGGTCCCCACGCCTTAGCGGACCGGTATTCCTATGTTACTATTAACGGGCTCTTTATCATGGCGGCCTGGGGCACCGCCGAGTTCTCCCGCACGCCGCGAAAAACGCTTTTCTTTGCTACCCTCTGGGGGATCGTTCTCCTTGCCCTCTCTTACGGGTCATGGTTACAGGTGGGTTATTGGCAAAACACCTGCACCCTCATGGAAAGAGCACTCAAGGTTACCAAAAATAACTGGATTGCACACACCAACTTAGGGGTATTTCACATGGCCGAAGGGAGATATGAAGATGCGTTTTTTCACTTAAATAAAGCCCTTGCCCTCAAACCCGCTTATAGTCTCATCTATTTCAATTTAGGCCTTTTGTTTAACCAGAGAGGAGAACCCGAGCGCGCCCTCCCTTATTTAGAAAAGGCCTTTGCGATGGGATTTAAACGGGAAGATACCCTACTGCAAATGGGTTATGCCTACAAAAAAATGGAAAACTGGCCCAAGGCAAAGGAAGCCTTTCTCAATATCATAAAAGATAACCCCGCCAGTATCCCAGGGCGCTCGGCCCTGGCAAACCTCCTCGAATTGATGGGGGATACGAACGAGGCTGGAAAACAGTGGCAGGAAGTTATAAAAAGGGCACCCGAAAATATTTTTGCCCGGAAACGGCTCTTTTATATCTATCTCACCAAACGGGATTACGAAGAAGCGATTAAAATCGCCGAAGATGGGGTGGCTAAAAAGTACGGAGACCCCGAACTCTACCGGCTCCTTGGCCTTGCCTACCGCACCACGGGCGACCACGCAAAGGCAGACTACTACCTGAAACTATCGGAGTCGCCTAATTAAAAGACCCTACGCCGGAATATGTAAACTTCCTGCCACGCGTTTTTATCGTATTTTACAGGGCGAAAAGTCCGCCAGAAAAGTTCCGGACGGTACAAATCCTGCCAGTAAAAGGGAATAATTCCCGCGAATGCATATTCCTTGATCAAGGGTAGAGATGCGAGCTCAAAGACAACGGGGCCAAAGGCCACGATGAAATCAGGAAGAATCCTCCCCCAGATATGGATGGGAGGGAGATGGGCGTATGCCGGGGGCGGGGGATCGGGAAACTGCCAGGCGTAAATGGCATGGGGGGCATGAAACATAAGGGGATACATCTTGTAAGGGGGTATGACCCATACACTCTGCCCGGGCTTTACCTGCCCCTTTATCCAGTTTGCCGTAGGGGTATAGGACTCAGGAGGAGGACAAAAAAGCTCAACCCCATAAGCCAGAACTGTAGAGCGAAAACCCGCTTCTCCTTTCCCTCCCTCATTTAATACATTCGTCCAGCACACGAGGAAGGCAACGGCGACCACAATAATCCCTCTACTGGAAAACAACTGCATTAGCATCCTAACCGTCAGGGCTATACAAAGCGAAATAAGGGGGACCAAATACCTTACATCGGCAAAAGTTACACCCCTGATATCCTGGGGATAGATGATCGACATCACAAGTACATAGACGATAAAAGCCACTCCTCCCCGCCATAGCCAGGTGTCTCGCCTCCACCAACCTACCAATGGAACAAGGGTAAAAAAGAGGGCGGGAAAGAATTCGCACCGATTCATATCCCGAATGATAAGCCAGATAAGATTAAGCCTATCCCCCAGGGACCCGGAAAAAAGGGGACGGGATAAATTTGTCTGTAATGGGTTCCAGATAAGGCCGATTATACCTGCCAGCAATAGATGCAGGGCAATAGGTAAAGAGGCTTCCCGCCAATTAATTTTCTTTTCCTTCCTCCCCCAGATGAGATAGTCGAGGCCCATAACGGCAACAAAAGCCGTATAGTTTATGCTGCTTGAGGCAAAAAGAAGGGTTAAGCTAATCGATAAAAGAAAAAGGCGCCGGCGGCCCGGGATGGCCTGGAGATAAAGGTAAGCCGACCACAGGGAAAAGAAAATAGCTGGTCCATAGTAGCGACACTGGCGAAAATATAGGAAAAAAGAGACATTGCCCAGAATAGCAATCCCGGTAACCAGCCAAACCTCCACATCTAAGTTCCGTCGCCATAGCCACCACAGGAAAAGGCCAACAGTAAATAACCCCATCGCGGCGAAAGGCAAACGGGCAGCCCATGCCTCCTCCCCGAAAAAGTGCATCGCCACTGCCGCCAGATAGGCTGAAAGGGGAGGCGTTGAGCGGTCGTAGCTGTCTTTTAGCGAGATACCTTCCCGAAAAGCTACAATATTATGGTCTACAAAAGCCGTCGTGTCCCCCGTCCTCAAGATACCTTTGGCCGACAGAGCGGTAAGGGCTTCATCGTCCCAGAGGGCATAATGATGGAGGCCGTAAAAGAGGAGAAAGGCGCTCATAATTAAAACGACCATCCCCACCGTCAGTTTTCTCCCCCCATTTCCCTTTACCGAAAATGGCATCTTATTACCCCATAACCCAAAGCCATAAGATAAAATATCAATCCGGCGAGGGAAATCCACCGGCCGACGAAGAAACCTCGAGGCGCGTATTCTAATTTAATTTTATGATAACCTGGAGAAAGAGGGATGGCCATGAAGGCGTAATCCGCCCGCAGGACCCTGTATGTGCTCGAAGACTGCCCGACACTGGAAGCCCGCCAACCCCGGGCATAACTGTCCGTTATGAGAAGCATGGCCGGGCAAGGCACTGACGCCTCTATGAGGAGGGTATCGGTATCAACCTCTTTCCAGGAAACAGAACCGGGGGCGTTACAAATCTCCATCGTCATAAAGGGATCCTCCTCCAGGATGACCATTCCTTTGAGGTCGAAGTCCGGCTTTACCATTTCTTTTAAGATATCCTCGGGAACGGGGACGCTCTTCCAGCGATAGATAAGGGCTCCCCGGGGCATAACTTCTCCCATCTCGTGCACTTTAATGCCCTCCGGGGTGGGGAGGATGATGTATCTGAGACGGGTCAGCTTAAGGAGGGGATGATAGCGGTTAAAGGACATATACTGGGATGCCTGCGCGGGTTCGTAGCCTTGAGTAAAGGCAATAAATTCTCCATAGCGCCTGGACACCACCGGGTCATAGCCCCAGATATCCGGCACCCTGGTAGTGAGGGCTATATTAGGCCGCCAGAGATTCAGGACCCGTTCTTCCTTATTTAGTCCAGAGAGAAACTTTACCAATCCCGGGGGAAGGTTGGAAGGGAGATCAAAGGTCATCCGGGTCATTCCCGCAAAAACCATGACCTCCAGAGAGGCCAGGAAAATTATGAGGTAAACGTATTTTTTCCCCTTTTTCACCCATCCCCACCATGCGAGGGCCGTGAGAAAAAAAACTATGGAGGAAACGAGAAACTGAAAAGCCGCCAGGGAAGAGGTAAAGGCAGCAAACTGCCTATCCCTATAAAGCGCCTGGGGCAGGTAGGACTCTCCACTTTTTTCAATAAAAGCGAGAAAGGCCTGCCACGGGCGCAAGGGTAAGAGGCCTCCCCCCATGAGATAAAAAAGACCACTTGCCAATACACACATAAAGGCCCCCCCCAAAAGCAGGGGCACCACCCATTTTTCTATTTTTCCCCTTTCCTCCCGAAGAAGGGCTTGAAGCCCCATACCGGCAAGGAGACATAGAAAAAGATCGGCAAAAAAAATGAACTTGGCGGTTCCACGAAAATGATGAAACCCTGGCAGGTATTGGTAGAAGAGGGGAAAGAGGGGGGTGTGAACCCCCAGGGCGAAAAGTAGGGTGATGAAAGCCAGAGCACCTAAGATATACGCCTCCCTTTTCACCTTGAAGAAGGCATAAAGCACGAGAGTCAATCCCCCAATCCCGATAAATAGATTGGCTTCCCAGTAATAGGTTCGGCCCCAGTAAGGATGGAAGAGCACATCGCCGAAGAGGTTGGGGAAAATCAGGGTGAAAATATTTTCCGGTGGCAGCGAAAACATGGCGGCAAAGGCATAAGGTACACCGCCCGCGCGGATACCTTCCCTGGATGCCTCCATCCCAGCGAGTAACTGCACAGAAGAAAGAAGCGCACCCCCTATAAAAACCATGAAAAAGCCCGACAAAAACAAAATGGGGCGGGAAGGGGAAGGGGTAAAAAGGAGCATGAAAACCCCGTAGATGCATGCCGTAAGGAAGGTATAGTAAACGTATTGGGGATGGCCGGCTAAAACAGCCATCGTTACAGCAAAAATGCCGATAAGAATCCACTTCAAGTTTGCCTTTGCGAGGATTTTATCGAGGGAAAGAAAAATCAGGGGAACCCACGTCATAACGCACAGATTGGGCAGGTGCCCCGCGTAGATATGGGGGAAATGGACCCCGGAAAAAACGATTAAGATGGCGGATAAAAAGGAAGGGATAGCGTGGAGGTCCCTACCTCTCGCCCACGCGTACATGAATACCCCGAGCAAAAAAACATGCAACACAATGTCGCAGTTTATGGCGTAGCCAATAGGAAGGAAGAGATAGGGGAAATTCAGGGGATACAAGAGGGCAGACTGAAATCCCCCCAAGAAAGGCACGCCGGAAAAAAGGTAGGGATTCCAGAGGGCCAGGTTTCCCCTCTTCAGCTCTCCAAAGCCGAAATCACGGAAGTACAGAAATTGAGAGGCAATGTCCGTGAAGGGCGAGGAGAGCACCCTCGTCCCCCCAGAAATAAGGACATCGAAAAACATCGCAAAGACGAGGCAAAAGATGAAAAACACCCAAACTAAGTCTCTTTCCTTTCCCGGCATGTCACAACCTATGAAGCGAATAGACCCAAAGGGAGAGAAAAAGGATAAAAGAGAGGGTGAAAACCAATAAATGGGTTCCCCGCTTTATTTTTAAATCTCGGTCAAAAACGCTATTGATGGAAAGAAATGCGAGCGCCGTCCAGATTAGTAAGGTAACACCCATAAGGGCAGACCAAAAACGGTCCGGTAACCCCCCTTTCAATTTTTCTCCCGTGGAAGATAGGGAAAAGGCCAGGGCATCCCTGGCGTAGGCGCCAAGAAAAGGAGAAATTCCCCCCAGCTTCTCTATTTTTTCCCGCGCTTCTCTCGCATAGAAGTCAAGCGGAAACTTCCACAAGATTACCTTTTCATAATGGATAATGGCCGATTCATAGGCACCCTTCTGCCTCGCCTCTTGTGCGCGGGCCATTTCTTTTTCGACCTGCCACCACGTTCGAAAAAGGAGAGAGCCAAGCCCCATTAATACGAGTAAAACCAGCATTAGCAGGTACTTTTTCTTACTTTTTATCCCAGTAGTGGGCAAGCTTCGGGTTTTCATAAATCTTTACCGTGCCTATGGGTGCCAGGTTAAATTTAAGCTTCTTAAAGGGGGTATGGTAAAAATAATTTTTCTCGAAGAGGGCGAGAAAGACGGAGTAATTTCCCTCTCGTATGTTCTTTCCCAAGGAAAATTGAAAAAGGTCCTTAATCACTTCCCCCGGTTTCCACTGGGAAGGAGGCAAAAGCTCTGCTCCTAGGGTAAATTCTATAAGGCAAATATCTTCTACCCCCACCTGAGAGAGAATCATGAGGCCTATGAGCTCTTTCTCTATCGGCCGTAATGGTTTCCAGTAGAAGTTCACATAAAATGGTTCTCCTTCCATGAGGGTTGCGGGCATCATTGAAACCCCAACCAGCTGCAATTCATCCCCGAAGGTGAGAGAAAGGGGGCTTACCCCCTCCGGTAAAGCCTTTAAAACTTGAGGCGGGGGTTTTAAGTTTACCCGATACATGCCTTCCGCAATCTTTGTCCGGATGAATCTGTTATACAGAAACGCCTCATCCCGGCTAAAAAATACGGGGCGCCGCAGGATTTCCCTCTCCAGATGGCGGGATAAGCTTTCCCTTAGCTTAAGATTCACAAGGCGGGGGAAGTTTTCATTCTTGACATCATAAATATTTTCTAACTCTTGGCGCAGTTTGAGATAGAATACACCGTAATCAAAAATTTCTACATCCTTTCTCGTTTCGGCTAAATTCTGGAATAACCTTAAAGGGTAGTATCCCGTGTGAATGGTGGAGATAATAGCCTCTCTGGGCAGTCCCGCAAACACTCTGTGGGCATACTCTATAGGGTACTCTTTATCCGACCGATCCAGGTATAATATCGGGTTAGCAATAGAGACCAGGCAGAAAACGCCGATAGATACATACGCAATCCCTTCCAGGGCTTTGGACCGTAGCTTCAGGAATGCGAGCAATCTATTTATCCCTAATCCTACCCAGATGGCGAAAATGGCAAATGATACCGTATAGTAATCGTAGTTATCTGGAATGCGGTAGTAAAGGGAGAAAGCCGTTACGGTAAAAAAAAGGGCAAACAAAAAAGCGAATTTCCTTCGGTCCGCGATGAACTGGCTCGTCATCCCCATAATACCCAAAAGGGCGGGTAAAATGAGAAAATCCCGGCAGAGGAGATACGCAAAAAATCCCGCCTCCTTTATGTAAGCGAAAAAATCGGCGGGCAACATTTCCGCTCGATGCAACTTGCCAGTTAATAACCAGTACCATCCGTCAAAAGTTTTCAGATTTACCTCGAAGTTTTTCGTAAAATTCATCGGCGCGGGCAAATCACTCCTCACATAGATAAAGACATACGAAAGAAGGGGCACGAAGAAAAAGGGGGCACAAAGAAATACCGTTTTCACGCTGCCCTTGATATCCCGGTTTAGTATCAAGTAGAAGGCCCCTGCCGCTATGAGGAGAAAAAGGGTTATCATGTGATTCGAGAAGCCCAGTCCCAGAAGAAAACTTACCATGAGCATTTTTCTCCTATCTCCCGTATCCATCCAGTCGAAAAAGAGGTATATAACCCATAAGGTAATGAGTACTTGGAGGGTGTAGACTTCCGCCACCTGTACCTTGGAGAGAAAAGTAGCGGAAAAGGCAAAGATAGTCACTGCTGAAAGGGCGGGGAATGTCTCCCTGGTCATAGCGAAAACAATCCGGTACAAAAAAATCAAAGCCAGAAATCCAAAGAAGGCAGAGGCAAAGTTTATTAAGAAATAGGGGGAACCTACGGGAAAAAGGCTGAAAAGTTTTAAAAGTTGAATATAAGTAGGGTACCCCGTAGGGTGAGGAATCCCCAGGTAAAAAGAATGGAAAGCGAATTCGCCACTATCGAACCAGTATATGTCCGGGAAGACCTGCCACAGATAGAGATTGAAAATTAAAAAGAAAGCCCCATAGAGGAAAAGGCTCCTCCCATTTATTGCGAGGCAAGGAAAAAACTTAGCTAAAAAGCTATCCATAAAGACGTGCCTAAGTGTTTCCCCTTAATCTGACCTCAAAAGAAGTTCTCACGTTTCTAACTATTTTTCAACAAAATATGGGAACATTTTTTCTGATATGCTAAAAGCCCCCCTGTCAAAGGAGGAAGGACGTTATGGTGTCAGAAAGGATATTAATAACTGGAGGGTCAGGGTTTCTCGGCATCAATCTGGTAAGGCATCTTATCGCTAAAGGGGCCCCGAAGATTAGGGTACTGGATATCGCCGATTTTGACTACGAAGATGTGAAAGACAAAGTGGACTTCGTAAAGGGCGATATCCGTCATAAGGGAACTGTTAGAGAAGTCATGGAAGGAGTTTCCTTTGTCGTGCACACGGCCGCCGCTTTGCCCCTTTATAAGAAAGAAGATATTTTTTCCACGGAAGTAGAAGGCACCCGGAATCTTTTGGCCGAGGCACATGCCAAAGGGGTAAAGCGTTTTGTCCACATCTCCTCCACCGCCGTATACGGAATTCCAGATCATCACCCTATCTACGAGGACGACCCTCTGGATGGGGTGGGGCCTTACGGTCAGGCCAAAATACTAGCCGAAGAAATCTGTCTTGAGTACCGAAGAAAAGGTATGATTATCCCCATTCTCAGACCCAAGTCATTCGTAGGTCCGGAGAGGCTTGGGGTTTTTGCCCTTTTATACGAATGGGCCAAAGACGGAAAGAACTTTCCCATGATAGGAAGTGGTAATAACCGTTATCAGCTCCTCGATGTGGAAGACCTGTGCGAGGCCATCTATCTTTGTTTGACCCTTTCGGCGGAAAGGGTAAACGACACTTTCAATATCGGCGCCAAGGAATTCACCACCATGAGGGAGGATTATCAAGCAGTTCTCGACTATGCGGGCTTTGGCAAACGCATCATCCCCTTTCCGGCGACTCCTGTAATATGGACGTTGAAAATACTGGAGTTTCTGAAGCTTTCCCCCTTGTACAAATGGGTCTACGAAACGGCGTCAAAGGACTCTTTCGTCTCGGTGGAAAAGGCAGAAAGAAAGCTCGGGTTCACACCCCGATACTCCAACCGGGAAGCCCTTTTGCGCAATTACCAGTGGTATCTCGCCAACCTGGACAAGTTTCAGCACCAAACGGGGGTATCCCACCGCGTGCCCTGGAAGCAGGGGATACTAAAGGTAGCAAAGCTTTTTTTCTAAAAAAGACCTCCATAGCGGGTGTAAAACAAAAATGGTAACGCCCCTTGTGGGACTCCTGAAAAAACGTGACTTTTTTTCTCCCGTTGGGTAAGAGACAAAATAAAAAAGGGGTGCGTCATGGGGCGCGATTTTTTAGCCCTCCTTCGGCCTTGGCAGTGGACAAAAAACCTGTTTATTTTCCTGCCCCTATTTTTCGCCCTCAAGATATTTGAGCTCGACCTTCTCATAAGAGCTTGTGAGGCCTTCGTCTTTTTCTGTTTACTTTCCAGCGCCGTATACGTGGGAAATGACATCTTTGACCTTGCAGAGGACCGACGTCATCCCGCAAAAAGAAATCGCCCCCTTGCCGCTGGGCGCGTTTCCGTCAAGCAAGCTTCAACTGCTTTGGTAACGCTCCTTTTCCTCGGCCTTACAGGTTCCTGGCTAATGGGGCCCCTTATGCTTGCCCTGAGTATTCTTTACCTCCTCATAAACGTCCTTTACACCTTGAAGGTAAAACACCACGCCATTATAGATATCATGTTTATCGCGACGGGATTTGTTATCCGTATTTTTGTGGGAGGGGTTGCTACCGGAGTGACTATTTATCCCTGGATTGTCGTCATGACCTTCCTTCTGGCCCTTTTCCTCGCCCTGGGTAAAAGGAGGGAAGACTTAATCATCTCCACGATGAGTGGCGAGAAGACGAGAAAATCCATCGAAGGGTACAATCTGCCTTTTATCGATGCCGCTATGATCGTGATGGCCGCCGTTACTATTGTCGCCTATGTGATGTACACTCTCTCAAGTGAGGTCATGGCCAAATTTCATACACATCAACTCTATCTGACCACTTTTTTTGTTATCCTGGGTCTTCTTAGGTATCTCCAGATTGCTATGGTGGATCAAAAGATAAGCGACCCTACGGAAGTTATCTTGCGGGACCGCTTCCTTCAATTGGCCATAGTGGGTTGGATCATCTCCTTCGGCCTTTTGATTTATCTAAGATGAAATTGGTTCTCAAATACAGTTTTTTCGCATTTCTCGCGACCCTGACCAACATCGGAACTCAGTACGCATCCCTTTCCCTCTACGATGGCACCTTTAGCCTTTACGTTGCCATGGCCTTGGGTACGCTAACAGGCCTGGTGGTTAAGTACACTCTTGACAAAAGGTATATTTTTTATTTTGAGGTGCGTTCAAAAGTAGAAAACGTGAGTAAATTTATCCTCTACTCCTTCATGGGGATTTTCACCACCCTCATTTTTTGGGGAACAGAACTTCTCTTCCACTTTTCCTTTTCCGGTCCGTGGGCCAAGTACGCGGGTGCTATAACGGGCCTTACCATCGGGTACGTGACAAAATACCACCTCGACCGCAGATACGTCTTCCGTTAGGTGCTCGCGTCTCCTAAACTACTTTCCATACCAGTTCTTCCCATGATTTTCGCCACTTAGGGGGCATGAGGGTGTATTTTTCCCCGTAAAAATGCCCTAAAGCGATGAGAACAGGAACGAAAAAGTTTTCGGGGATGTTAAAAGCCTGCCTTACGGCCTCATGGTCAAAGCCATCCATGGGGTGAGAGTCAATACCCAAATCTGCTGCGGCAAGCATTATGGCCAAGGCAAAGAAAGCGGCATTTTTTACGGCAAAGGCGAGAGATTTCTCCCCGTCCCCGTATAATTTATGGGGCCCCATTTCAAAGCCCCGCCTTTTATCCTCCTGTAGATATCCCAGCCTGACCATATCCTGCCACACCTTTTCCACGGTTGGATGACCGGGTCTCCAGCCATCTTTATCGGCCAAAATGATAAGGGTAACCGGCGCTTCCACGATTTTTACCTGATTGAAAGCCGCTTTCATGAGCTTTTCCTTTGCCTCGGGACTCTTCACCACGATAACCTGCCAAGGCTGAAAATTCATGCTTGATGGACAAAGGGCTGCTGTTTCAAGGATCACCTTCAGTTCGTCTGGCGTTACCTCTTTCGAGGGGTCAAAGAAATTGACCGCCCTTCTTTTCCGCATAACTTCTTTGAACTCCATGATCTACCCTCCTTAAGTTAAAATTTTCCCAAGCCTTCCAATTTGTACCTTTGAGCAAATTCGGCATAAAGACGTCCACCCACTTTGAGCTCCTCTTCCTGTCGCTCGGAAATTCTTCCTTTTACCTCTGCCGGAACACCCATGACGAGAGAGTAGGGAGGGATTATCATCCCCGGGGGGACGAGAGTGCCGGCGGCAATGATACAAAAATCACCTATTTCGGCACCATCAAGGATGGTTGCATGACTGCCGATGAGGACATTATTGCCCGCTTTACGGCAATGAACAACGGCGCCATGCCCGACAATTACTTCATTCCCTATGGTGAGGGGAGCTCCCCCATGCAAAACGCTGTTATCTTCAATATTGGAATACCTGCCGATGACGATTCTCGCATAATCGCCCCTAATAACCGCCCCCGGCCAGACGGTAGAAAAGTCACCTATCTCCACCTCGCCTACAACATAGGCCGCCTCACTTATAAAAGCCGTTTCCGCTATTCTCGGGTTTTTTCCCTGAAGGCCCCTAACCATTTAAACACCCCCTCTGTATGTCAGTAAATTAGATTCCGTAATGTTACGACACATTTCTCGAGCAATCAAATATTTTACTCCCCTCCGGAATAATATTCTGGTATAAAGCTTCTATGAATTATTTCAAGAAAGCGGCCGTTAAAATTTACGAGGAGGCGAAAAAAGAAAATCGGCTCCTTCAGGGCTTGAACCTGGAAGAACTCAAGCAGACTGCCATGCGTCAGGAAGGGGTAGTGAGAACCCAGATAGGGTCCCTCGCCGCCGATTCGGAGCCGATGAACCGTTCGGCACCCCATACCAGAAACAACGTTGACCACCCATTTGGAGAAGAAGAGGAGAAGCTGGCCGAGGCGGCAATAAAAAAACTCTCGGAAGAACGCATTATTTCCCTGGACACCCCCGTGGGGGACGGTCGCGATGGGGTGACCGCCCGTTTCATAATGCCAGAACAGTACGCCCAGATAGCTTTCGGGGTAAAACTCCTCATGGACGACAGTCCCACTGGTCGTGTCATAGAAGAGCCTACCTATACTATTATCTTCTTTACCGATGAGGCATTCGAGGGAAACAAAAAGAAAAAACTCCTGGAAAAAGACATTCACGTTCGTCTGTGGATGGGAGATCGGCGAGGGGAACAGGTAAAAATATGTCGCAACACCATCTATCTGGGGGAGGCGAAAAAAGGGGTTTTCATGTTTGAGGATTGGCGGGTAAAGGCCATAGACCGACAGGGCATTTTTCTCCATGCGGGGGCAAGGCGGGATTACCTGTGGATTTATAACGAGGAGACGAAGCGGCCAGAGCTTACAGAAACCGTAACGGCGATCGCAGGACTAACAGCAACGGGGAAAACTACCACCCTGTGCCGAAGCTTCGCCAGACTACCTCGGGAATTTTCAGAGATGATAGGGGATGATGGGGGAACCTTTGCCTGGGACGGCAGTTATGCCGCCTTTGAAATAGGGGGACTTTACGTAAAAACTGAGGGATTAGATGAAAGCCAGCCCGAAATCCTCCGAGCGGCAGAATCGAGGGACGCCTTTTTGGAAAACGTGGCCATCACAAAATATCCCTACATGCCAGATTTTAAGGACACGAGAAAAACGGGGAATGGCCGGGCGGTCATAACGAGAAAGAATCTCGAAATTGCAAGCCCCAGTTTAAGGGCCCAAAAATTACATTACCTGATTATCCTTACACGCAATCCCCTCATAAATGTAATCAGCCAACTGACGCCGGAGCAGGCCACCATGCAATTTATATACGGAGAATCCATTGAAAGTACGGGAGGAAATCCGGAGGAAGCAGGAAAATTTAAACGGGAGATTTTTCTCGACCCCTTTCTCGCCGGTGACCGCTTGGAGCATGCTCTTATGTTTTATGAAATCGTGAAAAAATGCCGATTGCGCTGTTTCCTCGCCAATACGGGGACTATCGGGCAAGAAGAGAAAAAGGTAACCCTCAAACAATCCCTCGCTACTTACAACGACCTGCTAAGACATCAGTTGAGGTTCAGTCAAGAACCTGACGAGATGGGGCTACATTATCCTATCCGCTCGGACCGAGCAGACCTTGACTATCTATCTGCCCACCGCCTCTTTACCGACCGTGAACTTTTAAAAAAGAAGCTTGAGGATTTCTTCCGCGGCCGAGAACAATTCCTCGAAGAATTTGAAGGAAAATATGGCAAGATACCCTCCCATATTCGGGAGTCCCTGCCTTACCGTTTCGGGGATGTGGAGAGGAACGGAATTAACATTATGGAATAGGGTCATCTACCATCCTCAAGGCTCGGGTGGCCGCCCGGATTCCGTCCAGGGCAGAACTTATGATACCTCCCGCATAACCCGCCCCCTCCCCGCACGGGTAAAGGCCCTTTATGGATACACTCTGCCCATCTTCCCCCCTCAAAATCCTTACCGGAGCTGACGTACGGGTTTCCACTCCGATAAGGTTTGCTTCCCTTGACAGGAAGATAGGAATCTTTTGCCGAAACACGCAAAGCCCCTCTCTCAATGCGGTGACGGCAAAGGGGGGCAAAAGCTTAGCAAGGGAAACGGCCCTGACTCCGGGAAGAAAAGTGGTTTCTCCTACTTCAGGGCTTGTCTTTCCTTTCATAAAGGAAAAAATGCCTTCAGCAGGGGCGAAATAACCCCCCTTTGCTTCCCGAAATGCCTTTTCTTCCCACTTCCGGCGATAAAGGATGCCGTCTAAAGGAGATCCTTCCTCAAAATCTGAAACTCTCACTGGTACAACGAGGGCACTATTGGCATAAAGGCCGTCCCGTCCACTGAAGCTCATGCCGTTAGTCACTATACGAGAGGGGTGATTCGAAGCCCCGATGACCTGCCCTCCCGGGCACATGCAAAAGGAATAGACAGAACGGCCACCTGAAACACGGGTTGAAAGGAAGTAATCCGCCGGGGGGAGTTCCAAACGACCCCACCACTTGCCGTACTGCATTCTGTTGATGACCTCCTGGGGATGTTCTACCCGAAACCCCAGGGCAAAGGCCTTTGGCGCTAACATTACGCCCCTTTTGGAGAGCATTATATAGGTATCTTCCGCACTTTGGCCCATCGCTAAAACGATGAGATCACACTCTATCTGTTCTCCGTCATTTACGATGCATCCCACTACCTTGTCCCTATGTAACACTAAGTCCGTGAGCTTTGCCCCAAAACGCACCGTGCAACCCTGTTTTATGAGATGGTGACGGAAATTAACCACCACCTGCCGAAGTAAATCCGTACCAACATGAGGTTTCCCGTCTACCAGAATCCTTTCCGGGGCTCCCATCTGGACAAAAATTTCCTTTACCCAATGGGCAAGAGGGTCTTTGGTACGGCTCACTAACTTTCCATCAGAAAAAGTTCCCGCTCCCCCTTCCCCGAACTGGACGTTACTCTCCGTATCGAGCAACCCTTTTTCCCAGAAATTTGCCACATCTTTAACCCGCTCCTTTACCTCCCTGCCTCTCTCTAGGATGACGGCAGGGATATTGTGACGGGCAAAAGTGAGGGCAGCGAATAAACCGGCAGGGCCTGTGCCTATTATTACCGGCCTTATTTTTCTTCTAAGAGGCAAAATAGCCGGAGCGATACCTTCCCAGGGCGGCATAGGAACCGCTTCTTTCCCAAGGGAAACGCCGTCCGGCAGCTCTACTTCTACCGTATGTACCCAAACAGGTTTTCGGTGGCGCCGCGCATCTAAAGACTTCTTTATGATCTTTATGGACCTTATGATTCTCTCCTCAACCCCCAAAATCCCGGCCACGAGGGCTTTTAAATTACTGTCCTTTTCATCCGGGAAAAGTCGCACTCTTTCCACCTTCACCCACATCGTCTTTCCTACCTCCATAGGGGTTTACAAATTTCTATTTAGTGCTATAAATCCCGCCAAAATCGAATGAAAGAAAGTGAAAATGCCCTGGTACGCCGTATACACGAAAAGCAGACATGAAGATCGTGTTCATTCGCAATTAGCGGCCAAATCATACCATGTGTTCCTCCCCAAAATCCATGTCTGGAGCAAGAGAAAAGATAGAAGGAAAAAGATATGGGTTCCCATGTTCCCCGGCTATCTCTTTGTAAACCTCATAAATCCCGATAATGGCACCCGCGTGGATATTCTGAAAACCTTCGGGGTTGTTAAAATTCTAAGCAAGCCACACGGAGGAGAGCCCCTTCCAGTGCCGGACGAGCAAATTAATACGATCTTTCGTCTCACAGAACACCCCGTGGAAATAAACCATTTTCGATATCCCAGTGTAGGGGAAAGGGCACGAATTATAGACGGGCCATTTACCGGCGTCGAAGGTATAGTAACGGCTTCTGATTTGGAACACGAGGTATTTGTAATTTCCTTTGAATTCCTGCACCGGGCCGTGGCGATAAAGCTCGAGGGCTTTCAAATAGCCAAAATCTGATTTTTCCCTTGACATAATAAAACCATAGGGTAAGAAGACGCCCATATGTGGTAGGCAAAAAGGAACGTATGGCAGCGAAAGGCAAAATAGAGATAGATTCAGAATTATGCAAGGAATGTGGTCTTTGCATAAGCGTTTGCAAACAGCAGAGCATAGAGTTTTCTACCCATTTAAACTCGAGCGGTTATCATCCTGCCAAGTTTATTGACAACGGTAAATGTACGGGGTGCGCTTTATGCGGCGTAATGTGCCCTGACGGTGCCATCGAGGTGTTTCGTGAATAAAAAAGTCCTCATGTCAGGAAATCATGCGATTGGCGAAGCAGCCATTCGGGCGGGCTGCCGATTTTACGCTGGATACCCTATCACACCCCAGAATGAGCTGACCGAGTACATGGCCGAGCATATGCGTAAAGTGCCAGGTGGAACTTTTATCCAGGCGGAAAGTGAAATCGCGGCTATCAATATGGTACTCGGCGCATCGGCGGCGGGCGCACGGGCCATGACCTCTTCCTCCAGCCCAGGTATCGCTCTCAAACAGGAAGGAATTTCATTTCTTGCGTGCGATGAACTACCGGCGGTCATCGTCAATATTATGAGAGGTGGCCCTGGATTGGGGAATATCGCCCCTTCCCAGGGAGACTACTTCCAAGCGACCCGCGGCGGGGGACACGGTGATTATCGCACCCCCGTGCTCGCCCCAGCCCAGGTCCAGGAGTTGGCGGACCTCACCATGGATGCCTTTGACCTAGCGGATCGGTACCGTACTCCCGTCGTCATCTTGGCTGACGGAATGATGGGGCAAATGATGGAACCCGTTACATTCAAGACCCCTCCTCCTCGGGTTTACGACGAAAGCTATGCCCTGAGAGGAAAGGGGACAGGGAAAAGCCGCTTCATCAGAGGGTTAATCCTCGACCCCATTCGGATGGAAGAACATAACTGGAAATTATTCAGGAAATACCAGGTCATCTCCCAGCAAGAGGTGCGATACGAAACCCACCGAACGGAAGATGCACAAATGGTAATTGTTGCCTATGGCACCGCTGCCCGGATAGGAAAGGGAGCGGTAAAAAGGTTGAGAGAAATGGGCTTTGCTGTTGGGCTTTTCCGGCCCATCACTTTATGGCCCTTTCCCTTCCAGCCTCTGCGGGCTATTGCCGAGAGGGTAAAGAAGTTTATCGTCTTCGAAATGAGCACGGGCCAGATGCTGGAAGATGTTAAGTTGGCCTTAGAAGGCAACGCAGAAATTGAATTTTACGGTCGCCCGGGTGGAGTTATTCCCACCCCGGCGGAGCTGGCCAAGGTCATTGCCTACCAGGCAAAGAGGAATGAGAAATGAAAAAGGTCTTCGGGCGCCCCAAATCTCTGAAATATGCCAAATTCCACTATTGTCCCGGCTGTGGCCATAGTGTTGCCCACAGGATAATATGTGAGGTCATAGATGAGCTGAATATTGCCGACCGGACTATAGGCGTTTGCCCGGCAGGATGCGCCGTCATCGCTTATAATTACTTTGACGTGGACATGATTGAAGCCGCTCATGGACGCGGCTGTGCCGTTGCCACGGGGCTCAAGAGAGTTATTCCCGATAGGGTGATTTTTTCCTATCAAGGGGATGGAGACCTTGCCGCCATCGGGACGGCGGAGACGTTCCATGCCGCCAACCGGGGTGAAAATTTCACCATTATTTTCATTAACAACGCTGTTTACGGTATGACGGGGGGACAGATGGCCCCCACAACCCTCCTTGAACAAATATCTACCACTACCCCTCCGGGCCGCCTGGCACGGTTAGATGGTTATCCCATACATGTAAGCGAACTCCTAGCACAACTTCCCGGTACGGTATATGTAGAAAGATGTGCTGTCAATTCACCAGTCAATATAAACCGTACCAAGAAGGCATTAAAAAAGGCTTTCCAGTACCAAATGGATCACGATTTCGGTCTTACCCTTATAGAAATCCTCTCCCAGTGCCCAACAAACTGGAAGATGTCGCCGATCGAGGCATGCCGCTGGATTAACGAAGTGATGGTAAAGGAATTCCCCTTGGGTATCATTAAAGATATCACGACAGAGGAGAGCTTCTCATGCTCGTAAAAACCATCTTTGCGGGTTTCGGAGGGCAAGGGGTACTCATGATGGGCTATACCTTTGCCCAGGCGGCTATGATGGAAGGCTACCAGGTCACCTACCTACCTTCTTACGGGGCAGAGGTAAGAGGGGGAGCAGCAAACTGCACGGTAGCCGTAGCGGATGAAGAAATCGCCTCCCCCATCGCGTCAGAACCCGATTACCTCGTAATCATGAATAAACCTTCTCTCCTTACATTCCAGAATAGAATCACCCACGGGGGGGTTATGTTTTTAAATACCTCGCTCGTGGATATAAGGCCCTTCCGGGAAGACGTTGTGGTATACGAAATACCTCTTGCAAAAATCGCCAATTCCATCGGGGTTACCAGGGGACATAATCTAATAATGCTGGGGGCCTTTGTGCGGCACACAAAAATAGTATCGCCAGAAACCTGTCTGAAAGGGTTAGAAGAACGGATGAAGGGGAAAAAGGGGACAGCCTGGGAGACTAATCGAAAAGCCCTTATGGCGGGCTATCAATGGGAGAAAAGTTAAAGCATGGCCATCTCACAGATTTCCGTGATACTGGAAAACGTGCCGGGGAGTTTCAGCCGCCTTATAGACATCCTAGATAAGGAAGACATAAAAATCAAAGCGGTCTCAGCCGCCAGCACAGAAGAGCAAAGTACCGTAAGGCTCGTAGTAAATGACCCTGAAAGGGCGGTTACCACCCTGAAAAGCTTCCGCTTTAACGTGGAAGTTACACCCGTCATAGCCGTAGAGGTACCCATACATCCAGGGGGCATGAACGCCATCGTTAAACCTTTAGCGGAAGGGGACGTGAACATCCATTACATATACACCACGATTGAACGAATAGGGAAAGAAACCATCCTCATTATTGGTTGTGAACCGATGGAGAGGGCCATCAATATTCTAAATCAGCACTGGATAAATTTTGTAGGGGAAGAAATTTACTCCCTGTAAAGATGGGTACCTTTGGCGTTTCGCCGAAAAAAGAAAAGAATCTTAAGGAACGGATGGACAGGCTTGGGGTTTCGGAGGCCGATTTGCGGGAAACTTTTATACACGCCTCCGGTCCGGGTGGGCAAAAGGTGAATAAGGCGGCCACAGGGGTCCATCTTGTTCATGTACCAACTGGTGTTGCCGTTAAGTGCACAACTCACCGCTCTCAGTCAATTAACCGCTTTCTCGCGCGATGCGTCCTTTTAGACCGCATCGAAGAGATGACGTACGGCTTTATAGAGGAAAAAGAAAAGGAACGCGAAAGAATACGACGCCAGAAAGAGCGAAGAAACAGGCGTAGAAAAAATAAAAAAGGGAGTGAAAGTCGCTGTACGCTTCCCCTCCCTTAAATAAAACCACTAAAAAATAGATTTTAAGCGCCAATCACCTTCAGAAGCGGGTTCGCATAGAGAATCACAAGGGCGATGACGAGGGCATAAATGGCCAGAGATTCAATCATCGCAAGACCTACCATCATGGTAAGGAGAATCCTTCCCTGCGCTTCAGGATTCCGTCCGACGGCGTTGGTGGCCCCACTCAAACCATTACCCATACCGATACCGGTCCCGATGGTGCCGATTCCCATCACCATACCTGCCGCAAAAAGAGAAATACCAACCACAATCGCCTTCGTATAATCGATACTGGCTCCTGCCCCGGCCTGCTCTGCAGCGTAAAGGACTGGTACCATCACAAACATCATAAATAAAGTTGCCATTGTCGAGCAAATACGTTTCATCTTCATCTCCTTTTCTTTTTTTATTCAAAAATCACTCGATAATGAAACTACTAACCTTTTCTTGCCTCCATCACCTCCCTTCTCAAAAATCCACCCCTTTTTACTACACGAAGAAAACAAATACAATAAGGCCTATCCCTTGTCAACCATTTTATTCTCTTTACCCAAAGGGATTCGTTATGTATAATTATGACCACTATGAATTTCACCGAAAAAGAAAAGATCCTCATAAAGCTACTGCAGGGAGATTTTCCCCTCGATAAGCAACCCTTTCTTACTCTAAGCAAAAAATTAAATATGGGAGAAGAAGAAATCCTGCAGATGGTAAAAGAATGGCAAAGGCAGGGAATTCTGCGCCGCATAGGGGCTTCCCTTCGGCACTACCGTGTGGGGTATGAAAAAAACACCCTTGTCTTATGGGCAGTACCCCCCGCAAGGGTAGATGAGGTGGGAAAACTCTTTGCAGAAAAAAAGTGGGTCTCCCACTGCTACGAACGCCAGCCTCCCTACTTAGGTCGTTACAATCTTTTCACCATGATCCACGAACAAAGGCAGGAAACGGAGGAGTTGGCAGAAATCATGGCGAAAGAATCGGGTATTGAGGACTATCTCTCTCTAGAGACACTGGAGGAACTAAAAAAAACCAGTATGGCATACTTTTAAGGTGTTATGGAAAAGTCCCGCTCATTATTTTTGAAAAGCAAAAACTTAATCCCCGGCGGGGTGAATAGCCCCGTGAGGGCGTGGTCCGCCGTGGGAGGTGGACCCCTGTTTATTTCTCAGGGGAAGGGCTCGAAGATCATTGATGTCGATGGTAGGGCTTATATTGACTATGTGCTCTCCTGGGGACCTCTTATTTTGGGTCACGCCCATGAACGAATCGTGGAGGCCGTGAGAAAGCAATTGGAAAGGGGCATGACGTATGGCGCCCCCACGGAAGGCGAACTTGTCATGGCTGAACTCATAGGCGAAGCGATCCCCTCCATCGAAATGGTTCGCCTGGTTAATTCAGGAACGGAAGCAGTCATGTCTGCCTTGCGCCTCGCCCGCGCCTATACGGGCCGTAAAAGAATTCTTAAGTTCAGCGGCTGTTACCACGGACACAGCGACTCCCTTCTCGTCCGTGCCGGCTCAGGCCTCGCAACCTTAGGCATTCCAAGCTGTCCCGGTATCCCGGAAGAACTCGCGAACCTCACCATCTCCATTCCGTACAACGATATGGAAGCCTTGAGGGAGACAATTAACTCCTATGGAGGTGAGTTGGCGGCGGTCATTGTGGAGCCTATTGCCGGTAACATGGGGGTTGTGGTACCGGATGGAGAATTTCTGCCCACCTTAAGGAAGCTCACCCGTGAAGCCGGCATACTTCTTATCTTCGATGAAGTCATCACCGGCTTCCGGCTCACATGGGGCGGGTGGCAGAACGTCATTGGCGTTGAGCCCGATCTCACCTGTCTGGGGAAAATAATCGGTGGCGGGTTCCCTATCGGGGCTTTCGGTGGACGCTGGGACATCATGTCCCTACTCGCCCCCCTTGGACCTGTCTATCAAGCAGGTACCCTCTCGGGCAATCCTGTTGCCACCGCCGCAGGAGTTGAAACCTTAAAGATTCTAAAGGAAGACCCTTCCATTTATCTTCAACTTGACCGCTTCACCCTCGAACTTTGTCAAGAGCTTACTACCATCTTTAACCGGGCAGGCATACCTACGCAGATTAATCGCGTAGGTTCGATGTTCACCATATTTTTCTCCCCTGAAAAGGTAAACAATTTTGCTTCCGCTATGCGCTCCGATACGGAAAGATACGCCCGTTTTTTTCATGAAATGGTCAAAGAGGGCATCTATCTGCCCCCTTCCCAATTTGAGGCCTGGTTTACCTCAACTGCCCACGGGGAAGAGGAATTACAGATCACCTCAGAGGCCTGTCTTAAGGCCTCCCGACAAATCTGAAAGGGTTTAATCTGCCATGTTAAACATCGAAGATTTCCGTTCACGGAAAGAAAAAATAGCAATCATAGGGTTAGGATACGTAGGCCTGCCCCTCGCCGTTCATCTGGCACACCATTTCCACGTTGTAGGATTTGACATAAAAAAAGAGAGGATTGAAGAATTAGCAAAAGGAGAAGACAAGTCGGGGGAGGTAACGCCAAGGGAACTTAAAGGCGCTAAAATAACCTTTACTTTCGATCCATCCTCGATTCGGGAATGTCAATTAATCATCGTTACCGTTCCTACCCCCGTAACCGCTGCCCGCATTCCCGACTTGAGTGCTCTAATAGATGCCTCTACCCTGGTGGGCAAAACGTTATCAAAAGGAGCCTGTGTGGTTTACGAATCTACCGTTTATCCAGGGGTAACGGAAGAAGTTTGTGTCCCCCTTTTGGAGAAGGAATCAGGTTTGAAAATGGGGCGGGATTTTACCGTCGGATACTCTCCGGAGAGGATTAATCCTGGAGACAGAAAACATACCCTAAAGAACGTGGTAAAGGTTGTATCTGCCTCTGACTTAAAAACCCGTAAGTTCCTAGCCGAGATATACGGTACGGTGGTAAAAGCAGGGATTTATGAAGCCCCATCCATTCGCGTGGCGGAAGCCGCCAAGGTAATTGAAAATATTCAGAGGGACTTAAATATTGCCCTGATGAACGAACTGGCCATCATCTTCCACCTTATGGGATTAGATTCTCTTGAGGTCCTTAAGGCAGCTAGCACGAAGTGGAATTTTCTTCCCTTTTACCCGGGCCTTGTAGGGGGACACTGTATCGGCGTGGACCCTTACTATCTTACCTATAAGGCTGAAAGCCTCGGTTATCACCCGGAAGTCATTCTGGCGGGGAGAAGAATAAACGACAGTATGGGGAAATATGTGGCCGAAAAAACTGTAAAAATGCTCATTTCTGAAGATAAACCGGTACGCAATTCCCGTGTCCTCATTATGGGCTTTACCTTTAAAGAAAACATAAGGGATATCCGAAATACGCGGGTTATCGATATCGCTCGAGAGCTGGAAGGGTTCGGAATCCAAGTTTTCCTCCATGACCCCCTGGCCGATCCGTCAGAGGTAGAGAAAATTTACGGGCGCTCACTTATATCTTTGGAAGAAATAAGGGACGTAGATGGCGTGATTGTGGCGGTTGCCCACGATTTTTATGTTCGTTTAAAACCGGTGCAGATTGCCCGGTTAGGGAGAGATAAAAAACCCGTTGTAATTGATGTAAAGGGCATCTACAACCCCCTGTCATTCAAACGCCTTGGCATCTCATACTGGAGGCTTTAATAACATGGCCATTTCAGAACCTATCCTCGTCACGGGTGCCGCCGGTTTTATCGGCTACCACCTCTCGATGCGTCTTTTGAGAGAAGGGCTTTCTGTCATCGGCCTCGATAATCTTAACCCCTATTACGATGTCCGCCTCAAAGAGGCCCGTTTAGCAATCCTTAAGGAGTACCCTACCTTTAGCTTTTACAAAATGGACCTCAGATCCACAGATGAAATCCTCGATATTTTTAGAAAAACAAAACCACCTATAGTAGTTCACCTCGCCGCCCAGGCAGGGGTCCGGTATTCTATCACAAATCCCTTCAGCTACGTAGATGCCAACCTGATTGGTTTCATGAACATCCTCGAGGGGTGCCGCCATAATCCAGTTCAGCACCTCGTCTTTGCCTCTTCCAGCTCTGTTTATGGAGCCAATACACGCCTGCCTTTTTCGGTGCACGACAATGTTGATCACCCCATAAGCCTTTACGCCGCCACGAAAAAGGCCAACGAACTTATGGCCCATGCCTATGCCGCCCTTTACGGCATACCCGCAACAGGACTCCGGTTTTTCACCGTTTATGGCCCCTGGGGAAGACCGGACATGGCCCTCTTTATTTTTACCCGCTCCATACTGGAGGGAAAACCCATTGATGTTTATAACTATGGGAAAATGAAAAGGGATTTCACTTATATAGACGACATTGTAGAGGGCGTGGTAAGGATCATGGCAAAGCCCCCCTCACCCAACAGGGACTGGAGGGGAGAGCGGCCAGACCCTGCTTCTAGCTTTGCCCCCTATCGGATATACAATATCGGCAACCATAACCCTGTGGACCTCCTCACCTTTATCCAGTGTCTGGAAAAACATCTGGGGAAGGAGGCCCAAAAGAATTTTCTCCCCTTGCAGGCCGGAGACGTCCCAGCTACCTGTGCCGATATTTCCGACTTGATGGCAGAGGTGGGTTTTTGCCCATCTACCCCCGTCGAGGAGGGCATAAAGAAATTTGTGGATTGGTATAAAGAATTTTACGGCGTATGAGATTTCCATTGACTTCCCCGTAAGTTAATGGTAAGTGCCTCGCCGGCAGGGAGGTGCCGGGTTATGAAGAAGAGTTACCATAATCTGGCCTATGCATCGAGCGTGGGATTTGCGATGGTCCTTGCCGTGTTTGGCGGGTTGTTCTTTGGCCGGTGGCTGGATAACCAGATGAAGACCACGCCCTTCTTTACGTTCCTCTTCCTGCTTATGGGTATTGGCGCAGGTTTTCGCAGCCTTTACACGCTCATTAAAAAGTACTTTAAAGACGAAGAAAACATCATCCGGTCGGTGAAAAGTGAACCTCATAGAAAAAGACCCCTTCTTGAGAAGACTTGACCTTTCTCACTGGTTAATTTTCGGCACAGTTACGTTGCTTAGCTACTTTTTTATGCCCGATGCTTTTACCATTGGAGTCATTGTAGGGGGGACTATTAGCATTCTCAATTTTTATTGGCTACGGTACGACCTGAAAAAAGTATTCATCTCCCTGAATTCCAGAGCGAAATCCAAAATCATGTTTAAATACTATGTGCGTTTTGGCGTAACGGCGGTGATTCTCTATTTCATCATTAAGGCACAGGTTCTAAACATCATAGGATTACTCGTTGGTTTATCCATGGTAATGATCAACTTTGTGCTGACCGCAGTGATACTTATCACAAAAAAAAATTGCCCTGAGGAGGTCAATTAAAAATGCATGCCCTTTCTTTTTTGCAGTTAGCTTTCCCTTCCATTCCCATTCACGTGAGTTATACGTGGCTGGTCATGCTATTCCTTATCCTGGTTTCTTTTCTCGCTACCCGGCGACTTAAACTGACACCAGGTCCAGCTCAGAACGTGATGGAGGTAGTGGTAGAAGCGCTTCACAATCTGCTTGTCGATACTATGGGGCACGAGGGAAGAAGGTTCTTTGCCCTCATTGCCACAATCGGGCTTTTCATCTTTACTTCCAATGTCCTGGGTCTTATACCGGGCTTTGATTCCCCCACGGCCAATCTCAATACAAACCTGGCCATGGCCTTAATCGTATTTTTCCTTACCCACATAGTTGGGGTAAAGGTACACGGCATAAAATACCTAAAGCAGTTCGTGGGACCCAGTCCCTGGCTTGCCCCTATCATGATTCCCATCGAGCTGGTTAGCCACATTGCCCGCCCCGTTTCCCTCACTTTCCGGCTCTTCGGAAACATTGAGGGGGGACACATTGTGCTTCTCGTGATAGCGTTTTTGGTACCCCTTCTCGTTCCGCTGCCTGTGCTCGTACTAAAACTCTTCGTTTGCTTCATTCAGACCCTGGTTTTCATGCTCCTATCCATGATGTACATCGCCGGGGCCATGGAAGAGCATCATTAAAAAAAAGGGGGCATAAATCAATTGCCCCCTTCATTCTCATAAATAAAAAGCTACTTAACGGCTAAGAAATTCATGAATGGCCCGGGCGGCCTTTTTCCCCGCCCCCATGGCGAGGATTACAGTAGCGGATCCCGTTACAATATCACCACCCGCATATATACCGGGGCGGGAGGTCTCCCCACTTTCCCCCTTCGTTACTATATACCCCCATCGGTTTGTCTCCAAACCCGGGGTAGTGGAAGGCACCACCGGATTGGCCTGGGTACCGATGGCCACCACGACCGTATCGACCGGCAGGGTAAACTCTGACCCTGGAATGGGGATAGGGCTTCTACGACCTGACGCATCCGGCTCTCCCAGTACCATACGAATACACTTCATTTCCTTTACCCAGCCATTCTCATCACCCTCGTAAGAGAGGGGATTGGTGAGCAGGAAAAATTCTACCCCCTCTTCTTCTGCGTGATGAATTTCTTCTTTCCGGGCGGGCATTTCCTCTCGCCCCCTCCTATAAATAATATACGCATGCTCTGCTCCCAAGCGTAAAGCTGTTCTCACCGCATCCATAGCAACGTTGCCTCCGCCTATGACAGCTACTCTCTTTCCTGTCACAATGGGGGTATCGAAATCCGGGAAGAGATAGGCCTTCATTAAATTGGATCTGGTCAGGTACTCGTTGGCCGAATAAATACCCAGTAGATTTTCCCCTGGAATATTCATGAACACAGGAGCTCCTGCCCCCACGGCAATATAAACCGCCGAGTATCCATCCTGTAAAAGCTCGTCTATTGTTTTCCATCGGCCGATAACTGCATTGAGGACTATCTTTACCCCCATTTTCTTCAGGTATTCCACCTCTGCCTCCACGATGGCCTTGGGCAGTCTAAACTCTGGAATCCCGTAAATCAGCACCCCACCCGGTTTATGCAAGGCCTCGAAAATGGTTACCTCATAACCCAGTTTAACGAGGTCCCCTGCGATGGTAAGACCGGAAGGTCCGGACCCGATTATGGCCACCCTTTTCCCCTTGGATGGAAGAATGACGGGTATTTTCATAGCCCCAGAGGCCCTTTCATAATCGGCAGCAAATCGTTCCAGCCTACCAATCGCTACCGGTTCCCCTTTTTTACCGAGGACACAGTTTTTCTCACATTGGTCTTCCTGCGGACACACACGACCGCAGACGGCAGGAAGACTGTTGGTTTCTTTTATCGTGGCCGCGGCGCCCAAAAAATCCCCTTCCACAATTTGACGGATAAACTTAGGGATATTTACTTCTACCGGGCAGCCGGCGATACAGGTAGGTTTCTTGCATTGAAGGCAGCGACTCGCCTCCCGGCGCGCCGTTTCCTCATCATACCCCAAAGGCACCTCCTGGAAATTTCTCCTCCTCACCTTAGGGTCTTGTTCCGGCATGGGCTGTCTGGGTATTTTTTTACTTTCCGCCATGGCCACACCTGCACTGATCACGTTCGTAAGATATGCGCTCCTCCCGACAATACATGCGGAGCCTCTTCATGAGGAGATCAAAATCTACCTCGTGTCCGTCAAACTCCGGGCCGTCCACACAGGTGAAACGGGTTTCACCACCTACGGATACGCGGCAGGCACCGCACATCCCCGTTCCATCCACCATAATGGCATTCAGGCTCACTATAGTCTTAATCCCATACGGCCTCGTACACTCACTTATGGCCTTCATCATGGGCACTGGCCCGATGGCGAATACCCGGTCGATCTTCTCCCCTCCCTCGATGAGATTCTTCAGGGCATGGGAGACAAAGCCCGGGGTACCGTAAGAACCATCATCCGTCATAACGATGAGGTGGTCGCTCACACCGGCTATTTCCTGTTCGAGAATGAGGAGCCCTTTCGTTCTCGCACCGATAATGGAAGTCACGCGGTTTCCCCTTTCCTTCAGGGCCTTGGTGATAGGGTAGATGACCCCAACCCCGACCCCTCCACCTATACAGACCACATGGCCGAACATCTCGACCTCCGTTGGATTCCCCAGGGGTCCCTGGAAATCGAGAATTTCATCCCCCTTAGAGAGGGTGGATAAAAGTGCCGTGGTATGGCCAACGACCTGAAAGATGATGGTAACTACCCCCCTCTCGGGATTAGAATCGACAATGGTAAGGGGAATTCTCTCTCCCTTCTCGTGAATTCTCAATATGACAAATTGCCCCGCCTTCCTCTTGCGAGCTATCTCTGGTGCCTCAATGTCCATTCGGACAATATTTTCGGAGAGCACATCTTTCTTGAGGATTTTTGCCATCTTTTCTTTCTAACCTAAAGCAAAAGTAACCAGCCCTTAATCTCCAGGCCAATCCCTAAAGAAAAACCTTTGGAATTGATTAATTAATACTCCGGCGTGAGCTTATCCAGCTCTGCGAGAGAGAAAACCGGGCCATCCTTGCACACGTACTTACTTCCCACGTTGCACCTTCCACACTTGCCAATGCCGCACTTCATACGCATCTCCAAAGAGGTGTAAATGTTTTCCTTTGAAAAGCCGAGCTCGAAGAAGACCGGCAAGGTAAAGCGAATCATGATGGGGGGGCCACAGATAACGGCGACCGCGTTTTGTGCGCTGGGGGCCACTTCCTTGCAGACGGTCGGGACGAATCCCTCTCTTCCCTTCCAGTTTTCATCACCCTTATCGACGGTGACATGAAGATCCAGGTCGTCCCTTTTAGACCAAGCGGCCAGTTCATCTTTATAAATGAGTAAACCTGGTGTCCTTGCCCCGTAAATCACTGTAATTTTGCCGTACTTCTTTCGATTTTCCTCATGAATCATATACTGGGTGAGGGCCCGAAGGGTGGTAAAGGCAAAACCACCGCCAACCACTACCACATTCTTCCCTTCCAGGTAATCGAGGGGCCAGGAGTTTCCCAGAGGCCCACGAATACCCATGATGGTTCCTTCCTCCATTTCATGGAGGGCCGTGGTAACCACTCCTGCCTTCTGCACTGTAAATTCCACATAGCCGGGATTCGTGGGAGAAGAAGCGATACCGATGGGGGATTCACCTTTTCCAAAGAGGGAAAGTTCGGCAAATTGACCGGGCAGGTATTTGAACTTCTCTTCGTCCTCTTTATTGACAAAGGCCAACCGAAAAGTCTTGATATCCTTCGTATCCACCTCGGTCACGATTTTAATCACCTCGACTGGATATGGCACATATGGATTCTGCATGTCGATCTCCCGATTACTGTAATTTCGAAATATCTTCGACTATTTTCCGGATATCGATATTTACCGGACAGTACATCACGCACCTCCCACAGCCCACGCAGGCGATGGCACTAAAATTGTCCACATAGTATTTAAATTTATGCATAACCCGCTGGCGCCAGCGCTCCTTCTGTGTCGGTCGAGGATTGTGGCCGGACGTCTCTTTCGTAAAGAGAGGATACATACAGGAATCCCAGTTCCTCAACCGCCTCCCGTCGTCGTACTTCATCTCATCGCTAATATCAAAGCAATGGCATGTAGGGCACAAATAGGTACAGGTACCGCAGGCCAGGCATCTTTTATGAATTGTATCCCAGAACGGGTGGTCAAAATTGGCATCTAGAAAAGACTTTATTTCCTGGGCCGGGATACGAGAAGCTATGGCATTTTTGGCTTTTAACGATACCTCTTCTTTCTTCTTCTCCGCCTCCGCCGTTGCGGGAGCACCTCCAAAAAACGCCGCCAGCTTTTCCCCTTTGGGCGTGAGAAATTCCACTAAATACTCATCCCCTATTTCCGTTAAAAGCACATCGCTTCCGGCGCTATCCACCGGGTCACCTCCCACGGAGGTACAGAAACACGTGGCATAGGGAATCTGATGACAGCTCAAAGTAACTACGATAGCCTTTTCTCTTTTGGCGATGTAATAGGGATCTTTGTACTTTTCCTGATCAAAGAGCATATCAAGGAGAGCAAAGCTTCTCGCATCGCAGGGTCTTACACCGAATAGCACCACTTCCCCTGCCGCAAGCTCCACACCTTTTAGCACCGTCCCCTTCGGTGTGCGTACATAACGCAACATTACCTCCGTACGCGGGAAAAACACCCCTTTGGGAGCATTCTTTGTATTCAGATAATCGATTAGTGGCTCCTCATGGGGCTCCAGTTCTTTAAAGAGGACGTTGTCTTCCACCCGCACCGGGGCAAAAACGGTGGAGGTTTCTCCTATCTTCTTCAATATCCCGACCAATGCTTCCTTTTTAATCAACCGTTTTTCCATAGCATCCTTCAATTTTCTGAGTTTTTACATTAACCCCAATCCATCCATAAGCGGCGTAGGATCTACCATATGCATTTTAAACCACTCCGACGCCCCCGGGACACCAAAAGCAAAAGCAATAAGCTCCGTAAAATAAAAGATCGGCAACTTAAGGTGGTCACTTGCGCGTGTATCTAAATTAGCCAAGCAGACGGGACAAGCCGTTACTATACAGTTAGCCCCCGCTTCCCGGGCCATGGACATAAGGCGGTCAACGAGTTTATTCACGATATCCGTCCGGCTAATGGTGAGGCTGCCTCCGCAACAGTCGGTCTTAAAGGACCACTTCTTTACTTCCGCCCCTAAGGCCCCGAGAATATTATCCAGCATATAAGGATTTTCGTAATCCTCAAACTGGCACACTTCAGGCGGCCTGACCAAAAGGCATCCATAGTATGAAACGGGTTTAAGCCCCGTAAGTTTCTTCACCACCCTTTTTTGAAGGGCTTCGATCCCAATGTCTTCGTGCAAAATCTCAATGGGATGCTTCACCACGGCGATTCCTGTGTAGGGCCTCCCGATTATGCGCGAGATCTCTGCCCTAAGCTTCTCATCATGGGCTAAGTGGTGCTGGGCGCTTTTAAAGCGGTTGAAGCACGCGGCACAGGGTACCATAACCGTTTTCTCTTCCCCACCTTCAATAGAGGATAGATTGCGGGCGGGAAGGGCAACGGATAGCTTAAAATTAGTAGAATGGGCAGCTGTGGCCCCGCAACATGACCAATCTTCCAATTCTTTGAGTTCAATCCCCAATGCGGAGCATACCGCTTTTACAGACTGATCATACTCTTTTGCTGTCCCATGGAGCGAACATCCCGGATAGTATGAAACTTTCAACACTGGCCTCCTTACCTATTCTCTATTTGCTCTTCTCGAAAATCTCTCTTAAGGCTCTTAAATCCTTTGTTTTTGGAGAAATCAGGGGCAGTTTGCCTTTTAGAAACATGTCAATCCCCATACCCATATCGGAAAAGAGGTCTCCCGATTTGAGCTTATACTTCACCATCATAAGGGGTTCGTTGATGCGACCACGAGATTTTATGCACCCGAGGAACGCCTGGTGGAATATAAGCACGTTCTTCTCTTTGGCTCCTATACCTTCTCTGATCGCCATCTCCCTTAAGACATCCATCATACGGGCAATATCCACCTGATTCGGACAGCGGGTAATACAGGTTTCACAGGACGCGCAAAGCCAGATGGTAGAGCTCGATAGAACTTCCTTCTTCATGCCTAACTGGATCATCTTGATGATACGGTTCGGATTATACTCCATGGCAAAGGCCAGGGGGCATCCCGCTGTACACTTCCGACAGTGATAACAACGCTGGATCGGCACCCCGTTTATTTTTTCGTTCACTTCTTCGAGAAAGGTCTTCATGACGTGTTCCCTCTTCTGGCCTTATGGGTTGTAGATAAAGTCTTCACATTCATGTTCTTTGAAGGTAGAAAGGATGGGGGGATCATCCATTGAAGCCCCTACCCGGCTACCAAACAGCTCAAAGGCATCCTTGTCCAACTTCTTCAAGAATTTTCTCAGGTCCACCCCCATGGGACAAACGGCTACACAGGAACCGCAGTCTACACAACGTCCCGCCATGTGGAAAATCCGCATAATCTGGAATACCTGGGTATCTGAGGCCTCCCCGCCTATACCTACCCATTGGGGGCGACTCTGTTCTACAAAACATTCCGGACAATAGCAGGAAGGACAGGCTTGCCGGCAAGCATAGCAACGGATACATTTGGCCATTTCCCTCTCAAAATATGCCCATCTTTCGTCGCTGGAAAGCTGTTCAAAGGCGTTTACTTCTTTGTATTCTTCCTCCGCCTTCATGGGTGGCGCCGGCTCCCCGATGGTGATATCACTTAAGACCGGATTGTTAAACCGGCAGGTCAAGCAATTATCCGCCAACACATCTAAGATGGGTATCTTCCTTTCTCCTTTGGCGGTAACGGCCAAGATATGGCCTTCGGAAATAGTACCTGCCGTTATTTCTTGCCCCCCCACGAGTTCCGCCAGCTTCTTTTTGTCTACATATCCCTGACACGGCACCCCTACAATCACCACTTCTTCACGGGTGTACTGACGTTCTTGAAGGTGTAGGACAATGGAACGTGTGGTACAGCCCCGGCCTATAACACCTACAATTTTCTTTGTCCTGTTTTCTGGCTTTAATCTCTTCTGCGCCACTCTGTGCTGGGATATTACATCGTGCACATATTTAGCCAGATTGTGAATGCACAGTGAATTCCAAACAAGTTTTTCTACTTCGGATGGATCTGTAATGAAAGTAGGGGTCATGGTGAGGGGTAGCGTACCCGCCTCATAACCAATGATGACGTCTACCTTCTTTTCCTCCAGTAGTTTCTTTGCCTCTTCTCGTAGTTTTCTTTCAATCGCTTCCACTTTTCACGATTCCTCGTTTTATTTATGTACTAACATCACAGCGATTTAACCAGTTTCTTGGCCGGTCCCACGGACCTCACCTTCTCCGTTACGCCGCGCACCACTTTAGCAAATCTCTCTCCTTCAGAAGCGGAACACCAGGTAAAGGTGGTACGGTCTGCCTCTACTCCCAGGTAATCAAGGAAACGTTTTAACATGGCAAATTTTCTCCGGGCGCAGAGATTGCCCGTCAGGTAGTGGCACTCCCCGGGATGACAACCGGAAACCAGCACCCCATCTGCCCCTTCCTGCAAAGCTCGGACAATGTAGAATGGATTTATCCTGCCTGTGCAGGGCACCCGGACGATGCGCACATTGGGAGGATACTGAATTCGACTGATCCCAGCAAGATCGGCGCCCGCATAGGTACACCAGTTGCAAACGATGGCCACGATCTTTGGATCCCAACCTGCTTTCTCTTGCTTTTCTGACATTACCATCTCCGTTTTTGCATATAATTTCACGCCGCCATAGGCAGAGAATTCCTCGCTCCTACAAGGCGGCAATCTGCGCAATCACTTCTTCGTTTGTGAAACCGTTCAAATCCACCGCATTCATACGACATGATGCGGTACACACCCCACAGCCCTTACAGAGCACCGTGTTCACTTCTGCCACTCCTTCTGCAGGATTGACGGCAATGGCTCCAAAGGGACAGTTTTTCTCGCACAGCCCACAACCGGAGCACCTCTCTTTAATCACGTAAGCCGTCTTCCCTTCCGCCTCAATGAAATCCTTCGTGAGAATTGTACAGGCCCTTGACACGGCGGCATTGGCCTGAACTATGGTGTCCTCACTCAGTTTTGGCGAATGGGCCATCCCACACATAAACACTCCATCCGTAGCAAAGTCTACGGGGCGTAATTTCACATGAGCCTCGAGGAAGAAGCCGTCTTGATTGGTGGGAACTTTAAGCATCTGACCAATCGCTTCATTTTCCGGATTTGGGGCGGCGCCCACCGATAGGGCAAGGAGATCCGCCTTCAGGTTTACATCCCCATTTAGAATAGGGTCAAAAACCCTGATGTTTACCTGATTACCAACCTGGGTGACGAGAGGCTTACGGTCTTCATCGTATCGAACAAATTTCACGTTGAGCTCTCTCGCCTTCTTATAATAGTCCTCCTTAAGGCCGAAGGTCCTGATATCCCGGTAAAGGATGGTCACATCTTTACTGGGATCCATTTCTTTAAGTTTTAGGGCGTTCTTTATAGCCTCAGAGCAACAATACCGGCTGCAGTATGGCCGTTCAGGTGTCCGCGAACCTACACATTGAATCATAACCACGCTTGCCGATTTTTTGACCTGCTCATCTCCTTCTACAATCATCTTTTCCAGTTTTCTCTGGGTGATTACATTGGGCGACTGCCCGTGGAGATACTCTGAAGTTTCCATCTCATAGGCCCCGGTCGCCACAATAACAACGCCGTGCTCAAGCTGGACCTCTTCCCCAGGGGTCTTAACGGTCGTTTTGTAATTTCCAATGAAACCCTCTATCCGGGCAATTTCAGCATTCGTGTACACGTGAATAAGGGGACTTGCCTTTACCTGCTGTTCGAGAGAAGCGAGATGCTTCCTGGTATCGAGGCCTTCCAGAGTGTAGTAAAGCTCGCGGTAATTACCACCTAAATAGGGCTTTTTCTCCACGATATAAGACTCAAATCCCTGTGCCGCTAAGGAAAGGGCGGCTGTTATACCTGCAAGCCCTCCACCAATAATCAATGTAGCCTTATTAACCGTTAACTGCCCGGGTTTGAGAGGCTTTAGAAACTGGGCTTTGGCCACGGCCATCCGGACGAGATCTTTTGCCTTTTTAGTTGCCTCTTCCGGCTCGTGCATATGTACCCAGGAGTCCTGATCCCGGATATTGGCCATCTCAAAGAGGTACGGGTTTAACCCCGCCTTCTCACAGTTTTCCTGGAAAAGGGGCTCGTGGGTACGAGGAGAACAGGATGCCACGACCACCCGCGTGAGATTGTATTCCTTAATTACCTCCCCCATTTTAACCGCCGTATCCTGGGAACAGGTAAAGAGATTATCCGTGGCATAGACGACATTGGGCAAAGTCTTGGCGTAATCCCTTACTTCCGGTACGTTCACTACACCGCCAATATTGATTCCGCAGTGGCAGACAAATACCCCGATGCGGGGGCCCAAACCACGCAGGTCTTTTTCGAGGGGAAGCTCCTCCTCCACAATGAGAGTTCCACGCTGATCCGCTATAATACTCGAAGCACAGGCGGCGGCTCCACTCGCCTCCATGACTGTCTCCGGTATATCTTTGGGCCCTCCAAAGGCACCGCATACAAAAACGCCGTCGCGTGATGTTTTCACAGGATTTTCCAACTCAGTGGCGCAGAAACCATGCTCCTCGAGGTCAATACCCAAAGCCTTGGCCAGCTCCCTTGCCTCTTTCGGAGGAGTGAGGCCCACTGAGAGGACTACCATGTCGAACTCCTCCTCCACCAGTGTCCCATCTTCCTGCACGTATTTCACGAGGAGGTTTTTCGTTTGTTGCAATTCCTTGATGGTGGAGGGGATAGAGCGAATGTAACGGATGCCGTATTCATTTTTCGCCCGGTTTACAAAACGGTCGAAGTCTTTACCGTGGGCCCGGATGTCCATGAAGAAGATGGTGGGTTCCAGCTCTTTCGCGTGTTCTTTCCCTATAATCGCCTCTTTAGTGGCATACATACAGCAGACTGAAGAACACCAGCTATTGCCGCAAGATGTATCCCTCGAACCCACACACTGAATAAAGGCGATCTTCTTTGGTTCCTTACCGTCCGAAATTCTTTGTACATGGCCGAAATAGGGACCAGAAGCGGACAGTATTCGCTCAAACTGAATGCTCGTTATTACGTTTTCGTAAACCCCGAAACCATACTCCGAACGTAGTTTGGCCTCGAAAGTCTCAAAGCCCGGTGCGGCGATAATGGCTCCTACTTCTATCGTTTCTTCCCCGTAAGCGTCTTCGTGGTTGATGGCCTTAGCCATACAGGCCTCTACGCACTGATAGCACTCAGAGCAGATGCCGCAGCTCAAACACCTTTTAGCCTCCCTTACGGCATCCTCCTCCGTAAAGCCTAAACCCACTTCCCGGAAATTACTCTTTCTCTCTTCCGGTTTCAGATGGGGATACTTAACCCGGGCCTCTTTTCGCACATTCGATACGTCACCTGGGTCTGCAAGTCCCTGCGTCCAATCACGCTCACGCCCGGCCTTAATATCTTCACCCTTCAGATAGCGGTCGATGGATTTGGCCGCTTCCTTTCCCGCATACACCGCTTTTACAACCGTCTGGGGCCCCGTCACCACATCGCCACCTGCAAAGACCCCGGGCACGTTGGTTACAAAGGTCACCGGATCCACATCGATGTTGTTCCATTTATTTATAGAAATGCCACATTCCTTAGTTAAAAAAGAGAGATCCGCCTCCTGACCTATGGCGGGAATCACCGCATCACAGGGCACCACGAATTCTGAACCCTTTATCTCTATAGGACGTCTTCTGCCACTGGCATCGGGTTCTCCCAGCTCCATACGCACGCATTCGATCCCTGTGACTTTGCCGTTTTCACCCAGGATCCTCTTGGGGGCCACGAGAAACTCCATTCGGACCCCTTCTTCCAGGGCCTCTTCGATTTCCTCGGGAGAGGCGGGCATTTCCGCTCGAGACCGCCGGTAGAGGATAAAAACATCTTTAGAACCCATCCTTACTGAGGTACGGACGGCATCCATCGCCACATTTCCACCCCCGATTACCGCTACACGATCCCCAGGATAAAGTCTTTCTCCTAAGTTGACTCGCTTGAGGAAATCTACCCCGTGTATTACCCCCTGCAAATCTTCTCCGGGGATATTCAGTTTCGTGCTGCGCATGGTACCGCAACCAATGAACACGGCATCATATTCCGCTTTCAGCTTGTCAAATGGAATGTCTTTCCCTACACGGGTGTTGAGATGAATCTTTACCCCGAGGTCTTCGATTACCTTTATCTCTGCCCGAAGCACATCCTTCGGCAAACGGTACTCCGGGATTCCCACGGCAAGCCATCCACCCGCGACGGGAAGGGCTTCAAACACATCAACGTCGTATCCTTCGATAGCGAGGTAGTAGGCACACGTAAGACCGGAAGGTCCCGCCCCGACCACCGCCACCTTTTTGCCCTTGCTCTCCTTTTTTTCGGGAATGTAACGGGTTTCGTCTTTTAGATCCAGGTCCGCTACAAACTGCTTGAGATGCATAATATCAATAGGTTCATCCACCTTTCCTCGCATGCATGCCGTTTCGCAAGGGTGGTTACACACACGACCACACACAACGGGGAAAGGATTGTCACGTTTGATGAGTTTAAGGGCCTCTTTGAACTTACCCGCTGCAATAAGGGCCACGTATCCCTGGACACTTATGTGGGTAGGGCAAGCCGCTTTACAGGGAGAAGTTCCCCGTTTGTCGATGGCATAAGCACTCGGGATAGCCTGAGGGAAATGGCGGTAAATGGCCTGCCTTTCCGAAAGTCCTTCGTTAAAATCGGAGGGGACATTGACGGGACAAACCTTTGCACAGTCTCCACATCCTGTACACTTAGACAAATCTACATAACGAGGTGCTCTCTCCAGTTTAACGGTGAAATGCCCTGCTTCCCCTTCTACCCCCTTTACCGTTCTACGCGTAAGGATTTCCACGTTGGGATGGCGTCCTACCTCCACCAGCTTTGGGGATAAAATACAAGCTGAACAGTCGTTGGTGGGGAAGGTCTTATCGAGCTGGGCCATAACGCCACCGATACTGATTCCCTTCTCCACGAGATAGACTTTGATTCCCGAGTTGGCAAGGTCAAGGGAGGCCTGGATACCAGCAATTCCGCCTCCTACCACCATGACTGCACCGATTTTTTCTTTATCTTTTGTCACTTGTTACCACCTCACGATGTGCTTCATCCCCGTCTATGGGGATTTCATGATTAATGAGGGAAAGAAACGCCGCCATCTAAATGGAAGGACGTTTTTTATTAAAGAGCCATCAAACCGAGCCTGCCGCTATCACGAATACCTTTCTGTGTCAAGGGTAAAATATCAATCAATTAATCCCCTTGTCCCTGTTTACCCTTTTTGATACGGTAAGGTTATGGAAGATTATCTGGTAAGAGTGATGACCGATCAAGGTCACTTCATAGGTGTTGCGGCCATTACCACTAATCTCGCAAACGAGCTGGCAACCCTCCACCATACTTCCCCTACTGCCACCGCTGCATTAGGACGCACCATTACAGGAGCGGCATTAATGGCGGCCATCCTCAAGCGAGGACAGAGTCTTGCCTTAACGATAGAAGGTAACGGCCCATTGGGAAAGGTAGTAGTGGAGGCAGAGCGGTCCGGGGCAGTGCGGGGCATGGTAGCCCATCCGGAAGCCGATCTTCCACCCAAAAACGGCAAATTGCAGGTGTCGGGCCTCGTGGGAAAAGAAGGGGTACTTACCGTTATAAAAGACCTTGGGCGAAAGGAAAACTACACAGGGGTAGTACCCCTCGTTACGGGAGAGATTGCCGAGGACATCGCATTTTACCTTGCAAAATCGGAGCAGATTCCTTCGGCTGTTGGCCTCGGCGTATACATCGAACCCCCATGTCGGGTAACGGCGGCGGGGGGATTCCTCGTCCAAACCTTTCCTCCGTCCGAGGAAGGGGAAATAATAAAAGTGGAGGAACGTATCCGCTCTCTAAAGCCCGTCACGACCTTGTTACGGGAAGGAGAAACACCAGAAACGATAATAGATAAAATCTTTTTCCCCACCCCCTACCATGTTTTAGAAAAGATGAACCTCACTTTTGCCTGCTCCTGCAGCCGTGAACGATTGGAAAGGGTTATCATCTCCTTAGGGAAAAGAGAAATAGAGCGCCATGTAAAAGAACAGGGAGATATGGAGATCACCTGTCATTTCTGTTTAAAGAAATACCTCTTTTTGCGAGAGGAGCTTGTCCAGATTCTTTCAAGGCTTTAGGCCTTAGTCCCTATTCCCGTTCAAAGGTTATGCCGTATTTCTCCAGCTTTCGCTCGAAGGTGGGTCGGGATATTCCTAAAATCTCGCATATCTCCCCTTTTGTTTTCCCGGGGTTTTCCTTCAGTACTTTACGGATATACATTTCTTCCACGGCATCCAGGGTCAAAGGCGCCTTAATTTCACCCAATACCTCCCCCGCCTTTTCCCCCGTCTGGGTGGCTCCAACCACCGCTTCTGTCAGCTCGGGGAAATCGGCCCGGGAGAGGATATGCCCCTTGGCCACCACTACCGCCCGCGTAAGCAAATTCTCCAGCTCCCTTACATTGCCGGGCCAGTGATAGCGCATAAAGATGTCCATGACTTCTGGAGACACTCCGATTACCTTTTTATGGAGTTCCCTGTTTATTTTGGCCAGGAGATAGTCCACAAGCAGCGGTATGTCTTCCCTTCTCTCCCGCAGGGGGGGGATTTTTATGGAGACAATATTCAATCGGTAAAACAGATCCTCCCGAAATTTTCCTTCTTTTACGAGGGTTTTTAGGTCTTTATTGGTAGCTGCGATGATACGGGCATTGACCTTTATCCTGTCTTTACCCCCTACCCGCTCAAACTCCATTTCTTGGAGAACCCTGAGGAGTTTGGCCTGAAGATTCAAGGACATTTCGCTTATTTCATCCAGAAAAACCGTCCCATTTCTCGCCAGCTCAAATTTACCTAACTTTTTTGTAAAGGCACCCGTAAAAGACCCTTTTTCATGGCCAAATAATTCTGATTCGAGAAGGGTCTCCACGATAGCAGAACAATTTACCGCAATGAAAGGTTCGTCTGGCGAAGTATTGTTGTGTATTACGCGGGCAATCAACTCCTTCCCTGTGCCGCTCTCCCCTTGAATGAGAACGGTGGTTTTGCTCTGGGATACAACGCCAATAATTTTGAATATTTCCTTCATCTCCCGGTTATTGGCCACAATATCCCCAACTTTAAAGTTTCGAGATGGCTCGCTAAGCAGGCCACTTATCTTCCTTTCCATCTCCAGGGTTTTCATGGCCTTTTCGATAGCCATTTCCAGCTCTTCGATATTTATCGGCTTGTGAATGTAATCGAAGGCACCGCCCTTCATCGCCCGGATGGTAGAGTCCATATCGTGGTAGGCGGTAATCATGATGACCTTTACATTTTCATCTTCTTCCCGGAGATCCTCCAGGACGGTAAACCCGTCTATATCCGGGAGACGTATATCCAGAATCACCAGGTCGGGGTTATGTTTCACGTACTGGTTCAATCCCTCTGTTCCTGTTAAGGCCGTAAAGACCGTATGGCCTTCTTCCGATAGGTACATTTCCAGTGTTTCCACAATAGAGCTGTCATCGTCGATCACGAGTATCTTGGCCATAAATCCCTCTATTTAAGTTCCTCTGTTGATTCTGGCTCCATGAAAATGGGAAAAGACAATGTAATCCTGGTACCTTCCCCCTTTTTGCTCTTCACCTCTATAACGCCCTGATGGAGGTCTACAATTTTCTTTACCTGGCTCATGCCCAGCCCGGTTCCCTGCTTTTTCAGGGTAAAAAAAGGATTGAAAATATGGGGGATTTCCTCCTCGTCCATACCGCAACCGTCGTCTATCACCTCAATTAGGATGGCTCCTTTATCCTCTTCCCTTTTCCCTGCCCTTATTACAAGCTTCCCATTCTTTTCCATTGCCTCGACGGCATTACGGATGAGATTCAAAAGGGCCTGTTCTATCATATGGGGATCGGCAAAAATAGGTGGAAGGGATTCCGGGGCCTCGGTCTTTACGATGATTTCCTTATCGCTTATTATTTTTTCCGCCATTTCCAGAGCGTTTTCTATTATCCTCTTTACGTACACAGAGCGTTTCTTCGGCTCCATTGGGCGGGCAAAGATCAATACATCATTTACGAGCTCTTCGAGATGTTCCACTTCTCTCTGGGCAATTTTAAACCGTTTGAGGTCATTTCCTTCCGGCTTTAACCTCTTTTCCAAAATCTGGAGGCTCATTTTTATAGAAGAGAGGGGATTCCTAATTTCATGGGCGATCCCTGCCGATAGCTGTCCTAAGGCGGCTAATTTTTCTGTCTCGTAATACCTCCGCTCCAATTCTTTAAACTCCGTGATATCCCTGAGTACCAAAAGATACCGATCCCGTTGTAAAATGGGTCGTGGGGTAATGAGAAAAGACCTCTTCTCACCCCTTTCATCTGTCAGCTCAAGCTCATAAGGCTGATAGTTCCCTTTTTTTATCTCTTCCCACCTAAATGACAGCACTTCTTTGCAAGGGGGAATGGCATCGGTAATATGCTTTCCCACCAACCGGGCGTCTCCCAAGGCCCCTGCCTGTCCCCGGCTGATGAAGGTCACGTATCCCTCTTTATTTAGCTCAACGAGAATATCAGGGGAACTATCTAATATAGATTGAAGGTAGCGATAAACCCCCTCAATTTCCGTTCTCAGGCGAATATTTTCGGAAAGCTCGTTCTGAAGGCTTTCCGCATATTCTCTTAAATTTTTCGCCATCTCCTCTTCACGGGTTATATCTTCCAGTGTCTCGATGGCCGCAATTACATCTCCTCTGTCATTTCGGATGGGCGCCGCCTGAAAATGGAGGTAGCGAGATCTCCCACCTAAATTTTCAAAATAATCCCAAACCTCATATGCCCCTTCAATCAAGGGAGATTTTTGAGCCGGACTCCTCACGTAATACCTATTCAATCCATCAATATCATTTTCCACCACCAGATCCGCAATGAGGGGTCTTTTCTGCGGATAAAAAGGCATCCAGTGATTATCGGTACCAATCATGGATCGGGCGCTATAACCAGTAAGTTCTTCCATCGCTCTATTCCAGTAAAGGATTCTGTGCTCTCGGTCTATGACAAACATGGGTACAGGAGAGCCTTCGATAATCCCTTCTATCGTTCTCTGGAGGGTAAGGTTTTTTTCCAGCTCTGCCTGGAGGGTCTCGGCATGCTCTTTAAGGCTAAGCTCCAATTCCCTTTCGCGGGTAACGTCTTGAAAGGTCTCAACAGCACCGATAATCTCCCCTTTGTCATTGCAAATAGGAGCCGCCAGGAAATAGAGATGTCGGCTACGACCATTCAAATCTATAAAGAAGTCCCAGGCCTCGTATCCACCCTGACTTTGTTCTACCCGTTTCAGACGCTTGGATGCGTAGTATTTCTGCAATCCCTTCAAATCCCGATCGACGATAAGATCGCACAAAAGGGGCCTTTTTACCCCATAGAAGGGTAGATAGTGTTTATCCGTACCCACCATCGTTTGCGCAGGATAACCCGTCAGCTCTTCGCAGGCCTTGTTCCAAAAAATAATCCGATGGTTACTATCGATGGCAAACTGGGGGATGGGAGAATAATTGATAATATCGGAAATAATCTTTCTTTGCCACTGCAAATGCTCTACATGTTCGACCACACGATGAATGGCAGTCCTGTCACTCATCTCTTTCCTTCATCTTCTTTTTATGGTCCCTGATGGCTATAATCACGTAGACGGCGATTGCCGCCGATAAAGAGATTATCAGATTAGTTAGCCCGCTTTCGATACCTAAGACCCGCTGACAAATTAGCCACGTTACTAAATAAGTAACGGCTGTTAAAACCTCCTGCATAAAAAAGTCCCCGCCGATATTAAAAGCGTCCTAATACTAACGACCTCCCTTCAAAATTTCAATGAAAATAATCAATCCCTCAAGGAAACGATAAAATCCTTGCAAAAACCTATGGGATAAAATAATTTTTCTCCGTCATTAACATCTACCCGCAAAGGGGGCAAAGATTTATGGGTGAAACTGATCTCAAAGAAAAGGTAAAAAGGCTCGCAGATTTCATATTACAAAGCAAGAAAACGGTCGTCTTTACAGGGGCGGGAGTAAGCACAGAGTCTGGTATCCCAGACTTCAGAAGCCCCGGGGGTATTTGGTCTCGTTTTGACCCTGACGACTTCACTATCGATAAATTCCTCTATAGCCCGGAGACGAGGGACCGTCAGTGGCGCTTTTTAGTAAAAAGTGGCCTTTTTAAAGAAGTGGAGCCGAATGACGCGCACAAAACCATCGCGTGGTTAGAAAAAATAGGTAAGCTCGCCTGTGTAATTACCCAAAACATAGACAACTTGCATCAGCGGGCAGGTAATGACCCAAGCCGGGTCTATGAGTTACACGGGAACATGAGCTACATGTCCTGTCTCAGTTGCGGGAAGAGGTATTCCCTGGAAGAGATCGTGGATAAATTTGCCGATTCACCCCATGCCCCCGTATGTGAAAATTGCCGCGGCATTTTAAAATCAGAAGTGGTGTATTTCGGGGAAGCCCTCCCTCATAGAACCCTTGTGGAGGCTTCCCATCATGCAGCCACCTGTGATCTTTTCATTGTGATAGGGTCTTCCCTTGTTGTTTACCCGGCGGCTTTCCTACCCTCTTATGCCAAGGATGCGGGAGCTAAGCTTGTCATTATCAACATGTCTGACACACCTTTCGATAGTGAGGCAGACCTTCTGATTCGCACCCCGGCAGGTCAAGCCATGCGGGCACTAAAAGAGGAGTTAGAAGGCAGGATAAATTAAAATGTGCTTGATCCTGTTGGCCTACCGGGTTCACCCAAAGTACCCCTTTATTTTCGCGGCCAACCGTGATGAGTTTTACGACCGCCCTACCGGAAGTGCAGATATCTGGGAAGAAGATGGGAACATAATAGGAGGGAAGGACCTTAAGGATGGGGGCACCTGGTTGGGAATTACCCGCAGGGGACGTTTTGCCGCTATCACCAATTTTCGTGACCCTGCAAGGCACAAATTCTCTGCCCCTTCCCGGGGTACCCTTGTCTTAGAATTTCTGCGCGCCTATGATCCAGCCCCCCTTTTCCTGGAAAAACTGTATAAAGAAAGCCCTGTATACAACGGATTTAACCTTATCTTTGGCTACCCGGACGAACTATTTTATTTCTCCCCACGCCTGGGAGGTCAGCCCATTTGGCCCGGTTTGCATGGCCTAAGTAACGCTTATTTAAATACCTCCTGGCCCAAGGTTGAAAGGGGTAAGGCCCTTATGAAGGAAGTGCTCACTTTCCCCCCGGAAAAATGGGCGGACGGGCTGTTTAAACTTCTCACCGACCGCACGTTACCAAGGGACGATGAATTGCCGGCGACAGGCGTAGGAATAGAATGGGAGAGGCTTTTGTCCCCCATTTTTATAACGAGTCCTATTTACGGAACCCGTTCCTCAACGGTAATTATTATAAACGACCAAGGAGAGGTGTATTTTGAGGAGAGATCTTACAACGGTCATCCCGAGCCATGGCTTAGGGTTTCTATGAATTTTACCCTCGAGGGAAAGAAATGACAATGCAACGCAAGTACCCTTTGTTTCCCCACGTTGGGGTAGGGGCGCTCGTGATTAAGGAAGGGAAAGTTCTCCTCGTCCGGCGGGCGGCACCACCCAGCGAGGGCTTATGGGCCATACCAGGAGGGATCCTCAAGGTAGGGGAAACCCTTCAGGAAGGGGCCGAAAGGGAAATTAAGGAAGAAACAGGCATTACCATAAGGGCGAAAGAACCCATCTATACATTTGACTTCATAGAAAAGGATGGGGAAGGGAACGTGGTCTTTCACTACGTAATTGTGGACCTGGAAGGGGAGTACTTGCATGGCCAAATCAGGGCGGCAGACGATGCCAGCGATTGCCGCTGGGTAAGCCCGGAAGAATGCAACCGCCTCCCCTTAACCAAAAGTACCCGTAAGCTCTTGGAGGAGAAGCTTTTCCTCTCATCTGGAGCAAGAAAGGAGGACAAGGTATGAAGGTGTTTTTCCATCCCGACTTTTATCAGTCCTATACTTATGACCCTGCCGCCGCCATCGGGCGCATGGAAGCAATCGTAGGGGAGATTAAAGACATGGTTACCTTCGTGGAACCTCTTCCGGCTTCAGAAGAAGATATTGCCGCCTGTCACAGCCCTCTGCACATTGCCCGGGTAAAGGGAGAAGGGGTTTACGAGATTGCCGCCCTGGCAGCGGGTGGTGCCATTGCGGCGGCCGAAACGGGGCTTAAGGAACCTGCTTTTGGCCTCATTCGCCCACCTGGGCACCACGCTTCCAGGGATAGTGCATGGGGTTTTTGCTATTTCAACAACATGGCCATTGCCTTAGAAAAATTAAAGAGGGCGGGCCTTATTAACACAGCCAAAGTTCTTGATTTCGACCTGCACTTCGGTGACGGAACCGTCAATATCTTAGGTGGAAGGGGATACGTCACCATCCTCAATTCTGCCGCGGCGAGCAGATCTGCCTACCTGAAAGAGGTAGAAAAATTCTTGATGGATAAAGAGGTAGATATTATCGGCATCTCGGCAGGTTTTGACCATCACGTGGAAGACTGGGGAGGACTTCTCCATACGGAGGACTATCGAGAAATGGGTCGGATGGTAAAGGAAGCCGCCAAAGTAAACGGCGGCGGTTGTTTTGCCATCTTAGAAGGGGGGTACAATCACCGGGTTTTGGGGAAAAACTGCCGGGCCCTCCTCGAGGGGCTCATGGCATAAAAAGAGGCCATCCCCTCCCAGGGATGGCCTCTTTAAATTCCCTTTGTCTTTACAGCCCCATCTTATCCACAAAACCCTGGCCCTTGAGAGGAACCCTCTCCACCAGCTGTCCTACCTGAACCATTTTTAACTGTTCTGGTTTCCCTTCGATTATCGTCCACGCCCTATCCGGCTGTACCTGGTCCGTTACAACGAGCTTCACGGGGAGCTTGGGCGCGTCACACTCCTTCTTACCTGTCAGCGGGTCTTCCACTTCCTCAAAGGTGTACACGAAAAACTCATGACCTGGCTTCAACCCCTCCTTCTCTCCTATATTGATGAGGGCGGCTTTCGATTTTCCATCGGGGCTGCTCTTAAGCTGAATGACATAGCCCTTCAGGGGGAAGTATTTGGAAAGCTCGGGGCGGGCATCTTGCAAAGCCTTTGAGGCCGCCTTTTTTATCCCCCCGATCAAGGAATCGAAATTAGGATAGGGAATTTTCCCTATTACGTGGCGGCCGTTCATCTTTTTGGACAAAAGCACCTCCCCTGTTTCCACATCGAGGATCCTCAAGGTGATCTCCGTAGACACGTTCCACCCTTCCTGAGTCTCAATAGCAGCGGCCGCCGCTGTACCCAAAATGTCTGCCACCAGGCTACCCGTACCTTTCGTCAAGCCCCTTTTCGTAGCCTCCATCGATTTATAAGAAAGATCCACGTTATTCACGGAACCCGTGAGGATATACTTAACACCCTTAAGTTTCCCTAACTTAATTAAAGTAGAATCGTCTACGAGACCGGATTGCTGAAACTTCTGCTCCGAAAAGATTTTATCCATTTCTTTACGCGTGTAAATCTTAGCGCCACCCATATTGACGATTTCGTCCATTACCCCGTCTTCCACGCTTTCGGAAAGCTTAGCGTTAACCTGACGGGAAATGGTCTGTGCCTGGGCTTGAAAGCTCGACTGCTCCTTCGTGCCCCATACAATCCCGGCAGCATGGGGTGTTACCCCTACTGCAGCACCTCCCACCGCCGACCTCTGGCCCGAGCCCTGAACCTGGCTCTGAACGACGCTCGCGTAATCAAAGGTGGTGTTGTTGGTAAAATTGACCACCGCCACCAGGGGTTTAGCATGCTCATATTTGTACTTACACACAGCCGGTATCTGCATCTTTGGAGATTTTTCCACCACATATCCGGAGAGATCCAGCTTTGGTGCCGTTGCACAACCCGCAATTAAAACAAAAACGAGTGGTAAAATTATTCCTTTTCGCATATCGCTTCGCCTCCCTATTTTTTGAATTCAAGTAAAAGTGAATAGGGGGTAAAATTCACCAACACAAAATTGCCCTTCTGCTGGAGACTGTTGGCGAGATAAATCGATTTCTCCGGATAATCAACTATGAATTCCCCCAATTCTTTCTCTTCCACACCCGTAACCCAGACGGTATTTTGCAAAAGGCCCTTTACCTCCAGATTCGTATCCAAATCTTTCACCCCATTGACCTTAACCCGAATCTTTTTCGAATTTGCCTGGAGATACTGGGCAAGCTTATCTAAAATCCTGGGAGTAACCTTTTGCGCCACATCCTTTAGGGCCTCTGCGGCAGCATCTTCCACCTTGCTACGTATCCCCTTTCCCTGCTCCGTCCCCGCCGTAAGCACTTCCATGTTCCCCGTCTTGTTGTTTCTCGCCACTATGCGATAGGTAAGACGCACGGTGACGTGCTGAAAAGGCATAGATAGCCCATATCCAATATCTTCCCCCTTTTTTGTGGAAATCGTATAGTCCGTTTTCCCTATAATAATCACACTGGATAAGAATTTGTAAATCATGCCCCGGAGGGCCAAGGTACTCCCCGTCTTCATGGCCCTCTCTATTTCAGCCGCCTCCACCAAATTGCTCGGAACGGCATCTACCACCCGGTAATTTTGCTCCGTTAGTTTTTCGATTAAAGTCTCGGAAAGAATGTTAGTTTCCTCAACCTCTGATTCTCCACCGGCCCCCCTAGGTAAACGGGCGGGGATAAAGATGGTAACCCCGCTGTTTAAGGCGAGTTCAGAAGAAATAGCTTCCTGTGCTTTTCGGGGTTCTACACAGGCGTTGATGGAAACCATGAGGATACCATCCTTTTCCCGTTCACCCTTCTTGGTAAAACTTTTCACCGCTCCCCCTACCTGGGTCTTGATGATATCCTCCACAAGGGTAAAATTCGAAACCAGACTTCCCGCCTTTACGTCAACCCCGACCGTCTTTTCTATGGCCTGCCACTTGGCCCGGGCAATGGCCTCCAGCCGGGCCGATGGAATATCGTTGTTGTTTATAACTGCTTCTCCTTCGGCGTCTATACATTTAACCTGCCCGAAAGCGGGAAAAGACGCACCCCCTAAAAGTAAAAGGCCGATAATCCAGGTTAAGGTCCACCGCCTTATCATTATGTCTCCTCCCCCTGAATTTTTTTACCATATACCTTAAGTTAAGACTTCCTGCAAAACATAATTTTTCATTTACCCACACAGAAATTGGAAAAAATAATATCCAGGAGATCCTCGGACACACTATCTCCCGTAATTTCTCCAAGGGCAAAAAGAGCATCCTTTAGTTCTTCTGCGGCACACTCCGGCTGATGGACAAGGTCAAAGGAGAGACCCTTAGAAATAGCTGCTAACGCCCGCTTTAAGCATTCGAATTGCCTGAGATGAGTAATGGCAACTCCTGTTTCCCCCTCTCCCTTTTGATCCGTCAACGCCCTATATATGGACTCTTTCAGTTCTCCCATTCCAGTGCCATACTTGGCGGAAATACACACGCAGGGGCGGCCGAAGAAGCCGATCAATTCGTCTTTATTGATCTTAAGGGGGAGATCTATCTTGTTAATTACGGGGATTACCTTCCTTGCCCTAATCCTTTCCATAATCTGCCAATCTACCTCCGTGAGACTTTCCGAACCATCGCAGAGAAAGATGACGAGCTCGGCGTCTGACAACCTATCCCAGACCAGTTCAATACCAGCCTGTTCCAGCACGTTTTCGGTAGTATGGATACCTGCCGTATCTATAAGGCGCACCATCAAACCGTTAATATCTACCATCTCTTCGAGAAAGTCCCGTGTCGTTCCGGGAATGGGGGTCACAATTGCCCTTCTACGCCCTAAAAGATAATTCAGGAGACTGGATTTGCCCACGTTTGGCCGCCCCAGGATTACGATGGAGGCCCCCTCGCGGAATATCCTGCCTCGCTCGTATGTGCGCGCTAACTTTTGTATTTCCCCTTGAAGGGTCTCCAAATCTTCCGCCAATCCTTGAATGGTTTCCCCTTCCTTTATCTCTTCGGTAAAGTCGATAGAGGCCTCCAGTCGGGCGAGGCAATGGTTAAGTCTTTCCCTCCATCCCTGAATGGTATCCCTAAGCTCGCCCTTTAGCTGCCTTAATGCTAATTCTCTACCGCGGTCACTGGAGGCGTTGATAATATCGACCACGGCTTCGGCCTGGGAAAGGTCCAGACGGCCGTTGATAAAGGCACGGCGTGTAAACTCCCCCCTTTCCGCCAGGCGGGCACCGGCCGACAAAACAGCAGACAGAACCTTTTGAGGTAAATGGATACCCCCATGGCAGAAAACCTCGACTACATCCTCTCCCGTATAGGAATGGGGCCCACGCATGAGACAAACGAGAACCTCATCGATAAAAGTGCCCATCTTCGGGCAGATTATTTCGCCGTGGTACAGGCGATGGCTCTCAAATTCCTTCCTATGTCGATAGGGAGAAAATATTTGGTGTAAAATGGGCTCCGCCCGGGGGCCACTTATCCTGATAACGGCAATAGCTCCCGGACCCAGAGGGGTGCTCAGGGCTGCGATTGTATCTAACATCATACCCCCCTCTATTTCTGGGGCGATTCTTTTTTCGCATCCCCCTTATCTGCAGACCTGCTAATGGGCATAATAACTATTTTACGCATCTCACCTTCCCCACGGCTCTTGGTTATCAGGGTGCTGTCCCCCTGAAGGGCTAGGTGAATAATCCTTCTATCGTGGGCATTCATATTCCCCAGGGTTACTTTCTTCTTCGTTTTCTTCACCTCCTGGGCCAAGCGATGGGCAAGGTTAACTAACGCCTCCTCCCTCCTCTTTCGATAAGATTCCACGTCTACCACGATCATTTTTTTTCCGTTTCCCTGCCTGCTCATGGCCTTGCTTACTATATGCTGTATCGCGTCGAGATTCTGACCCTTTTTGCCGATTAGCAAACCACTTCCATCACCTCTCACATTCAGAATTATTCGTTCAGCTTCTTCCCTTAGCTCTATATCGACGGGAATATACATGCGGGAAAGCAATCCTTCCAGGAGGGCCTTTGCCTTAAGTGCATAATCATCTCCTTCCGAGGAAGTATCGGCCTCTTTCTTTGCCTTTTTTACCTCTACCAGTGTATCGTTAAAATCCAAGTTTAAAAGGGCCGCTCTTATACGGGCCCGCCTTGATCCCAGCCCTAAGAATCCCCCGGACCCTTCAGAGATAATATCAATACTTAGCTTTTCCCTTGGTACACCAAAAAATTCACACGCTTTAGCGATAGCCTCATCTACAGTTTTTCCCTCAAATTCTTTGACATCTTCCATGGATCACCTCTTAAGATCAACCATGACGCTTGTTTACATAAATCTGCTGACCGATACTGATGATGTTGTTAAACAGCCAGTAAATGACAAGACCGGACGGAAAGTTTAAAAAAAGGAAGGTGAAAATCACGGGCATCCAAAGCATTATTTTCTGCTGCATCGGATCCCCTCCAGTGGGAGTCATCTTCTGCTGAATGAACATGGTGGCTCCCATTACAATAGGGGTAATATAGTATGGGTCCTTTGCCGACAGGTCTTTTATCCAGCCAAAAAATGGGGCGTGACGCAATTCAATGGCATAAAGAAGCGCCTTATAAAGACCGAAAAACACCGGTATTTGAATAATCATGGGCAGACACCCACCTAATGGGTTTATTTTATGTGCTTTGTAGAGAGCCATTGTTTCCTGGGAGAGGCGCTGCTTGTCATCTTTATACTTTTCGCGCAATTCTAAGAGTTTGGGTTGGAGTTTCTGCATCTCCTTCATCGATTTGTAGCTCTTATTTCCCAGTGGCCAGAAGAGAATCTTGATGAAAATGGTTAAAAGAATGATGGAGATACCGTAGTTGCCAATGTACTTATTGAAGAAGTTAAGAGTAATAAGAAGGGGCATGGCGAGCCATTTGAGCCAGGAGCCAAAGTCAATGGCATCCTCCAACCTAACCCCTTCCCCTTTCAGGAGTTGATACTCCTTGGGCCCTAGATATAGACGATAATTGACGGTCGCCTCTTCCTGGGAAGGTATCATCAACTTTTCACCCCTTATCTGGACAACCAGCTCATCGTCCACGCTCTCCTTTTTTATATAAAGGCTCGTTAAAGAGGGGGCGGAAGGGATAATCGCCGAAATAAAATACTTCGATTCAAACCCACCCCAGGCAATGCCAGGCCCGTAAACCTTTTCCCCTGTTATTTTTTTAACCTCCAGGCGCTCGACATCATTTTTTACCAGAGCTACAGGGCCAGTATGACCGTAATTGTCCTTTTCCACCTTAGGGTCTAAATACTCGTACCAGTTCAAAGTAGCCAAAACAGCAAGAGGCTCGCGGGAGAGGTTCGCTACCTTCAGCTCCATATCCATTGTGTAACGATCCGGGTAGAAGGTGAAAATCTTTTCTACCTTTAATCTCCCCTGGATAAAAGTGCTGAAGATAAGGCGCCCTTCCTTACCTCCTTTATTCAGGTCTAACTTTTCCTGGGAAACAGCATAGAAAATATTGTCTGGCAGCATCCAGGTAGGATTGGCTAATGAAACGCTCAAAGGTGCTTTCATCCCCTTTTTCAGCGAAACGAGGTCCACCAGTTCAGAATCTTCCGCCAACGTCTTACGGTATTTCTTCAGGCGTAAAGACGACAGCCCAGCCCCTTTGGTGGTAAAAACAGCCTTATAAAGAGGGGTATCGACTGTTACGAATTTCTCTTCTCCTTTAACTTCAAAACCTGCTTGTGGCGTGGATTCTTTTATGGTTTTAGTGGGTGGGGCAAGGGCTTCCTTCTTCGGTTCCTGAGGGGGCGCGGGTGCTTTTACTGGCGGCTTAAAGAAAAAAATCTGGTAAACAAGAATAACCGCCAAAGAGAGAACTATGGCCAATATCGTCCTTTTATCCATTTAATTTCCTCCACTCATCTATACCAGCGGGTCATAACCACCAGAATTCCAGGGGTGACAGCGGGTAATGCGTTTTATTCCATACCACATCCCCTTCAAAGGCCCATATCTACGAATCGCAAGCACGGTATATTCTGAACAGGTGGGGTAAAATCGACAGCAAGGACCCAAGAGGGGAGAGATAGCGACCTGATAAGTACGCACCAGAAAAATCAGGGTTAATCCTGCATATTTATTGAGAAATTTTGGAATCATTTATCCCTTCGGTAAATAAATCGGCGATTTCCTTCACCACGTCGTTGTAGGAAAGGGCGGGGATTCCTCTCTTCACTATTACTATTATATCGTATCCGGCAGGAAAGCGATTTTTATTTAGCCTAAAAACCTCCCTGAGGAGGCGCTTTATCCTGTTTCTCCTTACTGCATGCCCTACTTTTCTTCCCGCCACGATTCCGAATCGCGTCTTACCCTCTCCATTAGGAGCCATCACCCAGGAAAAGAATCGGGAATTACCACGCCGGCCCTGAGAAAACACCCTGTCGAACTCTTTTTTTTTCCTTATCCGTTCCCATTTTTTAAAAGAATGCTCCGGCATGAAGAATTTTCACACCGCAAGACGCTTCCTTCCTTTGGCCCGTCTTCTCCTGATGACATCCTGGCCACCTTTGGTTGCCATGCGAACCAAAAAGCCATGCGTCCTTTTTCTCTTTGTATTGCTGACCGGTTTTATCGTCTTCTTCATTTCCCTCTCCTGAATCTTTTTAATCTTTAAGGTAAGAATGTATTTATAGCAACATTCGCGATTCGCTGTCAATCATTATAAACAAATATAAAAGGGTTACAGATTCTTATCCGTAACCCGTATTCTCTTGGCTGAGGGACCAGGATTCGAACCTGGATTCACGGAGTCAGAGTCCGTTGTCCTACCGTTGAACGATCCCCCACTAACACCCTTTATATACCTTCCTTTCCCTACCCTTTCAACAAAAATTTTGTATTAAACAAAAAGAACCCAGGCGAGGCAAAGTAATATGCGATACAGTCCAAAGGGAAGGAAAGTGTGGGTTTGAATAAAACGCAAAAGGAACTTAATGCTCAACCAGGCTACCATAAAGGATACACCCAAGCCCACACACAAAGCCTTAAGTTCACCCAAAGTAAAATACTGAATATTCTTGCTCAGGTCGTAACCTGTGGCCGCAATCATGGTGGGTATGGCCAGGACAAAAGAAAATTCGACAATGGTTTTTCTCTCTATCCCTAATGACAAGCCCCCCAGGATAGTTGCCGCCGAGCGGGAGACACCAGGGATGACAGCAAGGGACTGGAAAACACCGATTAGGAAAGCTTGCCCATAAGAAATATCTTCCATCTTTTTAACTTTTCCACCTTTACGGCCAAAAAGGTATTCCATGACGATAATGGCAAGCCCACCCAGGGCAAGGGCCCCCAAAACCACGTTAGCGGATTCTAACAAATAATTTTTTACTAATTTGTATAGAAAAAAACCTACCATCCCCGTCGGAATAAAAGCGCAAATAACCCTGGCTAAAACGAGGCGATTAATCATCAAGTCTCGCCAGTACAGAACTACCACGGCCAGAATAGCCCCGCACTGAATCGCAATCTCGAAACTCTTTAAAAAATTCCCCGGCGTTAGACCTAAGAGGCGGGCGGTCAGGATGAGATGACCGGTGGAAGAAATGGGCAAGAACTCAGAAAAGCCCTCGACCACCCCCAGTATGAATGCCTCGATTAATCCCATAGGAGGGCCTTTATCCTCGAATAAAGTTTTTTTGTCAATGGATGTAATAAATTTCTTGCAGGAAACCCTCAAAAGGGGATATAGGGCAATAAAAAACTGGGAGCCCAAATATAAAATGGCAAAAAGATTGAAAAAAGCATTAATTACAATCGAGCAGTACAAAAACCAGAATCCCCATTACGGGGAGCTTCTTTCCATCCTGGAAGAAATCCTCATTCTCCGGGAGGAACATCGGCAAAAACTACCGGGGATTATCTTTCCCGTGGACGAGAGATTGGTGAAGCAGAAATTAGAAAGTGGGTTCCCCTTAGTCGATTTATCACAAGGGGACTTTCCCGTAGAATACGCCTTGGAATACTTTCTCGACCTTTTAAAAATTGCAGAAAAACGCTCTCCTGGAGATACGGGCGAGCTGGCACAAAAAATCTCATCGGGGGAAATAGATTTTCGCGAATTACTCCTCAGCCATTTTTTCAATGAATGGTCGGGCGAAGAGGAAGAAGAAAAAGCTGAGGAAGAAGCAACCTTTGATCTCATCGACCTTTTCCTAGAGGAATGTTTACGTCCTGCTTTTGAAATGGTGGCGGAAAAATACGGGGCCCTCATTGCCCAGTCCAGATGGGCGGAAGGTTTTTGCCCTATATGCGGGAAAGAGCCAAAAATAGGTGAAATCAAAGATAAGGATGGGAAAAGATATCTTTTTTGCAGCCAGTGTGGATTCGAGTGGCCTTACAAAAGGATTAAATGCCCGTTCTGCGGAAATGAAGAGCAGCAATCCCTTGCCTACTTTACGGTAGAAGACGACGAGAGATACCGTGTGGATGTTTGTAATGAGTGTCATCGTTACATAAAAATTGTGGACTTCCGGTCTACAAATGAGGAAGCAAACCTTGATGTAGAGGATATCGCGACGCTACATCTGGATATTCTCGCTAACGAAGAAGGTTACGATTGATTGTGGATGAATAAGGGCGGGTACGTTCAGGTTCTTGAAATCCTGAGAGACTTTATTAAAGAAATTCCTCCCGTCTCTCAGATGGCAGAAAAAAACAAAGACCCTTTTCCTATTCTCATTGCTACCATCCTAAGTGCCAGAACGAAAGACGGCGTAACCCAGAAAGCAACCGAAAGGCTCTTTTCGCGGGCGTCTAGCCCAGCAGAAATGTTAGCCTTATCAGAGAGGGAAATTGCCCAGCTCATCTATCCCGTGGGATTTTATCGGACAAAGGCCCTCGTAATCCATCAGGTCTGTAAAGACCTCCTTTGCCGCTTCAGAGGTCGGGTACCTGATCGTTTGGAAGACCTCCTCTCCCTCCCCGGGGTAGGAAGAAAAACGGCAAACCTCGTTCTGTCCCTGGCCTTCGGAAAAGATGCCATCTGTGTGGACACCCATGTCCATCGTATAAGTAACCGGCTTGGCTACGTAAAAACGAAAAACCCCCAGGAAACGGAAAACGCCCTTAAGCGGCTCCTACCGAGAAAGTACTGGAAACAGATTAACACCCTTTTGGTAAAATTTGGCCAAGACGTCTGTCGTCCCATCTCCCCCCTTTGTTGTGCCTGTCCTGTACAGGATCTCTGCGCGCAGGTAGGCGTAAAACGGTCCAGGTAACACAAATCAGTTGACTTATTCACTTATTACCTATATAGAGGCGCCGGAAATTATTGAGGAGGAACTGCATGGCACTAAGAGTAGCTATCAACGGCTTCGGTCGCGTCGGGCGCTACCTTGTTAGGGCCTGTCAGGGATACAAGGATATAGAAATCGTGGCCATCAACACCCGGGCCAAGCCCGATGTCTTGGCCCATCTGCTCCGCTACGATTCTGTGCACGGGAAATTCCCGGGGGAAGTTAAATGTGATGAAAAACACCTTGTTGTAAACGGTTGTAAAATACTGGTCACCAATGAATCTTCCCACTTAGCCTCCTTACCCTGGCGTTCTTTATCCGTCGATATCGTCTTCGAATCTACCGGCAAATATCGAAAAAGGGACGAAGTCCGTGGCCACCTTGAGGCGGGGGCAAAAAAAATAATTATCGCCGCCCCCGGGAAAGGGGTAGATGCTACCTTCGTTATGGGGGTGAATGAGCACAAATACGATCCGACCCAGCATCATATCGTCTCGAACGCCTCCTGCACTACCAACTGTCTGGCCCCTATCGTTAAGGTCCTGCACGACGAATTTCAAATTCTCCGGGGACTGGTTACTACCGTCCATGCGTACACAATGGACCAGCGTCTACTTGACGGCTCCCATAAGGATTTAAGAAGGGCAAGGGCGGCGGCCCTTTCCATTGTGCCTACTTCCACAGGCGCCGCCAAAGCAGTGGCTGAGGTCATCCCAGAACTCAAAGGGAAACTGGATGGCATAGCTCTCAGGGTCCCTACCCCTAACGTCTCAGTGGTGGACCTCGCAGCTGAACTGGCCAGGGAAGTAAAGATTGCGGATATTAACGGCTGTCTAAAAAAAGCGGCCGAAGGGCCATTAAAAAATATCCTGTCCTATTGCGAAGAAGAGCTCGTATCGGTAGATTTCGTGAGCAGCCCCTACTCTGCTATTGTCGACGCACCCTTAACTAACGTCGTGGATGGGCGATTTGTCAAGGTTTTCGCCTGGTACGATAACGAAAGTGGTTACGCGTGCCGGATGCGGGACCTTGCCCTTCACATGGGAAAATTTATGTAACATGCGTACCCCCTTTATTTGCGGAAACTGGAAGATGCATAAAACAACAAAGGAAGCGGAAGCTTTCGCCCGCGAAATTTTGAAGCTCATCCCCGATTCCTTGGAAAGGGAAGTTGCCATTGCCCCACCCTTCACCGCACTTCCTACCTTGGCCTTACTTCTGAAGGGTTCCCCTATTAATCTGGCGGCCCAAAACGTACACGACAAACTGCAGGGCGCTTTCACGGGTGAAATCTCTGCCCCTATGCTCGTAGATATCGGCTGCTCATACGTCATTGTGGGACACAGCGAAAGGCGGAGCTATTTTGGAGAGACGGATGAATGGGTCAACAGAAAGGTAAAAGCCGTTATCGCCTGCGGCATGAGGCCCATCCTTTGCGTGGGTGAAACGCTGGAAGAAAGGGAAAAAGGCCTCACCTTTTCCACCATCGGGCGACAGTTGAAAGAAGGCTTGCAGGATGTAAACATTGGTGATAATTGGCAAATTGTAATTGCCTATGAACCAGTGTGGGCCATAGGCACGGGGCAAACGGCTACACCATCTCAGGCCGAGGAAGTTCAGTCTTTTATCCGGCAGGAGTTAGGAAATATGCTCGGTCGTAAGGTAGCCGAGGAGACGAGGATCCTTTACGGGGGCAGCGTTACTCCCGGTAATATAGCGGGTCTTATGGCCGAGGAAGACATAGACGGGGCCCTGGTAGGGGGAGCGAGTCTCAAGGTAGAAGATTTTATTTCGATTATCACGTATAAGGAAAAAGGTTAAGTATGCACGTCGCTATTACGATTATTCACATATTCGTTTGTATCGTCCTCATTATGGTCGTCCTCTTACAGGCCGGGAGAGGGGCTAGCATGGGGGCTGTTTTCGGTGGATCAAGTCAAACCATTTTTGGCAGCAGCGGACCTGGAAGCTTCTTGGGTAAAGTAACGACGGTGGTCGCCATTATCTTCATGTTGACGTCCCTGTCTCTCACTTACTTTTCCCTGCAAAAGGGAAGTCCGACCTTGAAGAAGGCAAATCGGCCCCCTGCCCCCGTGGAACAACCGGCTCCCCTTCCGGTAAAACCACCGCCACCGAATAAATAGCTTTTAGGGGATTGACAAAATTTGAACAAATGGAGTAGACTTTAGATGGATTGCCGAAGTGGTGGAATTTGGTAGACACGCTATCTTGAGGGGGTAGTGGGCACCGCCCGTCCGGGTTCAAATCCCGGCTTCGGCACCACTTAATAACCCCGGGGTCGGTTGGAAACGGCTGGCCCTTCTTTTTTTATACCAAAAAGGAAAGGTGCAGGTCCATGAGCAGTGTGGTAAAGAAACGAAGAAAAAAAATGAGCAAACACAAGTACGACAAAAGAAGAAAGAAGAACCGCCATAAAAAGAAATAATCCTTTCTTCCTGAAGGAAGTTTACCTTACCTCCAGCTATCCTGAGGTAAGCATATGATAGAAGCCGAAAGGTTTAGTATGACGGCAAAAGATATCTTGGAAAGAGCGAAGAGGGAAGGCCGCAGGACCCTTTCAGAGGCAGAATCTAAAACCGTTCTTAGCGCCTATGGCATACCCGTGGTGAAGGAAAGGGTAGTGAAGTCAATTGAAGAAGTCCTCCAGGCGGCAGCGGATTTTGGCTACCCCGTGGTGTTAAAGGGCCTAGGCACTAAGCTTACCCATAAAACGGAGAGGAATTTAGTGCACGTGAATCTCCAGTCGGAAGAAGGGGTAAGGCGGGCGGCACAGAAAATAGCCGAGTCGGCAGGAGAAGACTTAGAGGGTTTTCTCTTACAGCCCCTTGTAAAGGGCAAAAGGGAGCTTGTGGCCGGTCTCTTCCACGAACCCAATTTCGGCCCTGTCGTCATGCTTGGTATCGGGGGTATCTTCACAGAAGCTTTAGGAGATGTCTCCTTCCGCCTGGTACCCACGACGAGCGCGGACATCCTTTCCATGCTTGACGAGCTCAAATCCTCTGTTCTCCTGGGTCCTTTCCGGGGGGAATCAGCCGTTATAAAGGAAGATGTCATCAGAGTAATTCAGGGGTTATCGAGGCTCGCTACGGATTGGGAGGAAATAACGGAGGTGGACATAAACCCCCTCATCGTAGGTGGAGATGGGCACCTTACCGCCGTTGATGCCCTTATAGTTATGGGGGAAAAAAGGTCCCATATCGTATCCCGACCACCTGTACCGAGTAAACATCTCTTTAAAATCTTCTTCCCACGCTCCATCGCCTTTGTCGGGGCATCGGCCACTCCCGGAAAATGGGGCAACATGTTGTTCACAAACTGCCTTGCCGGCGGCTATGAAGGAAAGATTTTCCTTGTCAACCCGAAAGGCGGCAAAATTGCGGGGAGGCACGTTTACCAATCGGTGAAGGAAATTCCTGAAAATGTTGACCTAGCTATTGTTTCCATTCCGGCGGGAAAAATCATACCTCTCATCGAAGAGCTAAAGGAAAAACACATTAAATACGTGATTTTAATCACGTCCGGATTCAGCGAAACGGGCGCAGCGGGAAGAAAGCTGGAAGAAGAGCTCGTCGAGGTAGCAAGAAAGGCAGGCGTAATCCTGCTGGGCCCTAACACAATGGGTGTTTGCAATCCCCACGCCAAATTTTACTGTACCGGCACCCCCTGCTGGCCCCCCGCTGGCTCCATAGCCCTCGTTTCCCAGTCGGGGAATCTGGGTACGCAACTCCTTACCTTCGCAGAGATGGAAAGAATAGGAATCAGGGCCTTCAGCGGTTCGGGAAACGAAGCGATGATTACCATAGAAGATTATCTTGGTGCCTTAGTAGAGGATGCCATTACCAAGACCGTGGTCCTATACATAGAAAGCATAAAAGACGGCCCCCGCTTTTTCAGCACCGCCCGCGCCGTTTCCCGGCAGAAGCCGATCATCGTGTTGAAGGGGGGTCGTACTTCAGAAGGCTCCCGTGCCGCTGCCAGTCACACGGGTGCCATGGCCAGTAACATCAAAGTATTCCAGGCCGCCTGCCGCCAGGCCGGGATCGTGATGGCAGACCAACCCATGGATCTCCTTGATTTATCGGCGGCCTTCTCATCCCTACCCCTGCCTGAAGGGGGGCGAGTCGCCATTATGACCCTAGGAGGAGGCTGGGGTGTCGTCGCAACAGATTTATGCGTAGAATACGGCCTTTCCATTCCACCCCTCACGAAGGACATTATCACTCAAATCGACCAGCTCTTACCCCCCTATTGGAGCAAAGAAAATCCTATTGATTTGGTGGGAGAATTTGACCCTGCCATCCCCATGAAGGTCGTGGAGGCTTTGGCCCAGTGGGAAGAGTGTGACGCCATCATCCATTTAGGAGCTGTAGGGCGCTACTATTTTGTGAGAAACATGGTTAAGGCTATTGAAAAAACCAATCCCGACATATCACCGGACCTGGCAGAGGCGCAGATAAAGGTCTTCAAGCAAGCGGAAAGGGAATTTTTCGCCCATACCATTCGACTTATGGAAAAATATAAAAAACCCATAATTGGCGTTCGCCTTCTTGAAGATGAAGATACCAAAACGGTTACAGAAATTCCGGGGTATCAGTACAAGGGGGTTTCTTTTCTCACGCCGGAACGGGCGGTAAAAACCCTCGCCAAACTGGTGGAATACAGTAACTGGCTTAAAAGGGAAAACTCTCAGATCAACCCGTAATGCCCAAACAGGGCGTCATCCTGCCTCTGATTCTCCCTCATTCTGGCTTCTATGGAACTGCGGAGTTTTTCCCTTTCCCTGTATGATAGCCCCGAGGGAACGATAATCGGCTCATCCAAACGGGCCACCACCATACTGCCGGGCTGTGGGATTATAAAGCGGTCCCAGCTCCTAACTGTCCACAGACGACTCACGGAAACATAGATGGGCATAATAGACGCACCGGTATGCTCTGCCAGGCTTACGAGGCCCTCTTTTATCTCCCCCACCGGCCCCCGGGGACCGTCCACCACGTGCACCGCCAAAGGGTGTTTTTCAAGGTAGTGTATCATTGACCTCAACCCCTCTTTTCCCCCACGACTGCTCGAACCCCTAACGGGCTGAAAGCCTAATCGGGAATAAAAATCGGCGATCATTTCCCCATCCCGGCTCTGACTAATCATAACGCCCGGGGCGTATCGGCCATAACGAATAGCATGGGGCATGACGGCAAGGATGCGTTGATGCCACAAGGCAAGGATAACTTTATGTCCTCTCTCCAATTGTTCTATGAGTGAGTGCTCATTAACCGCGCTGCTGCGCAAAAGGGCAGCGTAAAGCCGCACTACCCCGGAAAGAAAGGGTAGGAATTTGTAATTAACGGCAAGTTGGGACAGCTTTTTAATCATCAACACATCATATGTCCTTCAATGGGCAGTTAGCACACAAAGGCTCACGGCGACAATACCGTTTTCCCGTTTCCACCAAAAGGGCATGGTACTGGTTGTAAATGCGTACCTCTTTGGGGAGGTGGGTTTTGAATAATTTTTGGTACTCTTCATAGGATGCCCTCTCCTGCATTACCCCGTGACGGCCCAAAATACGCCTGGTATAGGCATCAATGACAAAAAAGAGCTTGCCGCCTGCATATAGAAGAATGCTGTCAGCAGTCTCTTTCCCGATACCGTAAACACAAAGCAGCTTTTCCCTTAGCGTCCCTTCATCCTCCTCAAACATGGAAGATAGATTTCCCCCGTAATTAAGTACGAGAAAGTCAATGAACGCCTTAAGCCTCTTGGCCTTTTGCCGGTAGAAACCGGCTGGCTTTATAACCAAAGATAGGTTTTCTTCCGTTATATGGTAAAGGGCTTCTATAGAAAGGAGCCCGGCACCCTTAAGGTTGCCGATAGCCTTCTCTACGTTTATCCAGGCGGTATTTTGCGTCAGGATCGCCCCTATTACGATCTCCAAGGGGCTTTCACCGGGCCACCAGTGCAAGTCCCCGAAGCAACTTTCGAGCAGGTCATAAGCCCTAACGATCCAACTATGAGAGGCAAGATCATCTATAGAGCGTGATGAAAAACGTTGCATTCCCGCGTTTTATCAAAAGGGCAATTCCATCCCTGGAGGATTTTTTGGACATTTCCCTGATATAATCTTTTACCGAATTGATCGGAACACGGTTCACCTGAAGAATTACATCCTGAGGCTGAATACCCACCTCCTCCGCTGGACTCCCTTCTTCGACCGCAACAACGATCACTCCCTGTTTCTTTTTTAACCCGAGATATCTAGCCATCTCCGGCGTAATGTCTTGCACCACTAGCCCGAATCGGTCTTTCGTTCCCTCCTTCGTCGCCGCTAATTCTTTCTCCTCTTTTCTCTCCGCCACGGTGACATAGAAAGTCATTTCCTTTCCTTCCCTAACTACCTTAACGGTTATCTTTTCCCCTACAGGTAGGGAGGCAATGGTCAGAAGCAATTCGTGGCTATCTTTTACCTTCTTCCCGTTTATTTCCGTTATGACATCCCCCGGTTTGATGCCTGCCCGATCGGCCGGGTCGTCCCTGAAAGTTTCGGTAACAATGGCTCCCTCCCTGCTTTTTAGCTTCAGCACTTTGGCCATATCTTCCGAGATATCCTGCACCGAGATACCCATCCATGCCCTTGTAACCCTCCCCTTAGACTTCAGTTCTGGTAAAATGGCCTTTGCCATATTGATGGGGATGGCAAAACCGATACCCTGCGCCTGGGCTACAATGGCTGTATTTATACCTATCACTTTGCCATCCATAGAAAATAGAGGGCCTCCACTATTGCCCGGGTTAATGGAGGCATCGGTCTGGATAAAGTTGTCATAGGGGCCGGCCCCTATAACCCGCCCCTTGGCACTGACTATTCCGGCCGTGACCGTTTGTTCCAGTCCGAAAGGATTACCGATCGCAATTACCCAGTCCCCTACCCGGACCTTGTCTGAATCACCTATTTCCGCAACCGGTAGCCTGTCCCCCGCTTTAATTCTTATCAGGGCAATATCTGTCTTAGCGTCTTTACCCACCACCTTTGCATCGAACTGCCGGCCGTCGGATAGTTTGACGATAATTTTATCCGCCTTTTCCACCACATGGTTGTTGGTAAAAATGTAGCCATCAGAGCTGATAATGAAGCCGGAACCTAGGCTCTGCTGCTTGAATTCACGCCGCGGGAGATCACCAAAAAACCTTTCAAAGAAATCCTCTCCAAAAAATCTCTCCAATGGCGAATCGCCAAAGGGAGAAAAGACACCCCCTGACTTTACGGTTCGCGTAGTGCTGATATTTACTACCGCTGGCTTTACCTTCTCCGCGAGATCGGCGAAGGAAACAGGGATCCCTTTTGCATCCGAACCCGCTGTAGCCACGGGTGCATCAGGTGCTGGGACAGAGGTGAAGAATGATGACCTGATAACTTCTACGAGGGAAACAAGGGTGAAGGCCACCAGGCAAGCCACCAAAAACATAACGAATTTTTTTCTATCGTGTCGTTCCATAGTACGTCCTTCCTATTTTTTTAATGCTAAACTCTATTTAATTTTAACCACTGAAATGTCAAGGCTCTTCCCTTTCTACTCCGTTTATGAGAGTGCCTATGAGTTCTATTTCCACCCTCACTTCATCACCCGGCTTAAGAAAAAGGGGAGGAACACGGGTATATCCTACCCCTTCGGGCGTTCCTGTGAGAATGACCGTTCCCGGCTCCAAAGTCATGGAGCGGCTCAACTCGCTAATTATGGTTGGTATATCAAATATCATTTCTCCCGTAGTGGCTTCCTGCACTACCTGCCCGTTTAGAAGAGTCCGAAGCTTCAAGTCTGGATTCCCGGGAATTTCATCTGCCGTAACGATAACGGGCCCCAGGGGGCAAAAGGTATCAAAACTCTTCCCCCTTACCCATTGGCCCTTTTGCCCCCGTTCTTTATCCATCTGCCAGTCCCGGGCGCTCACATCATTGGCACAGGTGTAGCCGAACACGTATTCGAGAGCCTCCTTCGGGCTTATGTTCTTACCGCGCCGGCCAATGATTACGGCAAGTTCCCCTTCATAATCCACCCGCTCGGGCCCCGCGAGGGGAAGCACTATATTTTCCCCCGGCCCAATAACGCTCGTTCTTGCCTTCATGAAAAGGACGGGGATCGTGGGAAGATGAGCCCCGGTCTCTTTCGCATGTTTGCCGTAATTAAACCCCAGGGCAAATATCGTAGGGGGCTCTATAGGGGCAAGAAAACGCTCAATCCGCTCTTCTTTATCCGTTACCGTAAAATTTGAAAAAATATCCCCAGAAATTACTCGTACCTTTTGGGGTTCTTCTGGGTTATAGAAACCAATTTTGACCCCCCCATCCGGCGACATATAGCGGCAAATACGCATAAAAACCTCCGAAATTAAGATAACAAACTATAATTTTAATTCCTCTCCCCGTCAATAAATATGTATTTGCAAACTTGACAACCTTGACCATCCCGTTTAAATTTTAGCCGAGGTGAAAAAATGGGACGTTGTTTCAATGCCCAGGAAAAAAACATGGCAGCGGAAGCGTTTTTTAACGCAGAAATACTGGCACACCGGCACTTTGGTATTGATTGGAAGGCAGACAGGGATTTGAGGTACGAAGTTAAAACGCTTGCCGAGCTAAAGGACCACGAAGTACGGGAAGGGGCCTTCGCCCATCTTTGCCGTTATGAATATTCCCGGGGACATTTTTATCGTATCTGTCTGCAGGATTCCCATATTCTCGACGCAATCGTTCGAAGCAGGTCCTTCATAAAGCTCCCATCCCTTCTCCTTTACATTGCGGCCCACGAACTTGTCCATGTAATAAGATTCTACCGTGGAGAGGTGGAATTTGAAGCCCCAGAGGAAGAGAGAAGGCAAGAAGAAGAGCGGGTACATATCATAACCCAAAATATTTTACAGACCTGTATGAATCCAAACCTTAAGCTGGTGGTGGACTGCTTCAGCAATAAATATCAAATTTGAGGTGGAGGTAAAATGCCGATCTACGAGTACCGATGCAAAAAATGTGGTAAAGAATTCGAGGTTTTTCAGCGCATATCTGATCCGGAAATAAGAAAATGTAAATATTGCGAGGGGCCAGTCTACAAGCTTGTTTCTCTGTCATCCTTTCATCTGAAGGGAAGTGGATGGTACGTAACGGATTACGGCGGAAAGAAACCTTCCTCTTCCGGGTCAGAGAGTTCCACAGAGAAGGAAAAAGATACAGAGAAGACGGACAAGAGCTAAATCTGTCGAAGCGCTATCTTCCGTTTGTCACAGGATTGGTCTGCCGGCGCCGCAGACGCTGGAGGAGAAAGCGTTCCACGGGTCCCTGCGGAAAATCAGGGGGGATGAATTCTGAAATATTTTCGAGGGGGATCTCCACCCTTGCAGCACTTCGGTGACCGCCCGCGCTGCCGTACTTACCGAAGGCCCGGCGGGCGATAGTTCCGCAGTCCCGGCGATAGCCATCCCCCCGGAAAACGATAATGAGCCGGTCCTTAACCACACCGGCGATGACTACATAGTAAATGTTCACCACCCGTAAATAAAAGTCGGCCACCTGAACACACACATCCGCATTCTCCACCCGACCCAAGTAGCACACCACCCGATCCCGATACCGGCGACGGTAGGAAAAGGCATGTTCAAAATACTTAAGATATCTCTCGGGTATCTGATTTAACTCTATGCGGCGAATCAACTCCCGATTGGCGTGGGAAAAGGTAAAATAGTAGGCACCAATGTCTTCCAGGATGGCATCTCGTTCGAAATTGTTGGTGTCACTTTTAATACCGTAAAGAAGGGCCGTATGGAGGCGACGAGAAATCCTAACCTTCGCCGCGAGGAGGTATTCGACCATAATGGTCGAAAGGGCCCCGTAGTTTTCCCGAACATCCGCCAATTTGGCATGCCATACCGACGTAACGGGATGATGGTCTATCACTATCTGGGGCTGAACACCATCCAGCAGCGATCCAAAAAAAGAAGGCTGGGCGTCTATCACCGCCACATGGGTGAACTTTTTTAAATCGATCTTGTTGAGGGATTGAATGTCAACCCTCATCGCTTTGATAAACTCGGCGTTCTGCACCCGCCTTGGTGGCTCCGTTGCCGCCAAAACGCAGTCATTTAGGCCAACGAGTTGTTTCAGAAGGGCCTTTAATGCCATAGCCGATGCTACGGCATCGGGGTCTGGGCTACCATAAATGAGAATGGCAAGGGAATCATGGGCTTTCATCATGGATTTCAAGCGAAAGACATTAAAAATCGTTTCTTCCCTGTGCCCGAGAAAATCCTCTATCCTTCTCATTGAATCACTATTTTCCCCTGAAATTTATCCGTTACAGAGCCGATGATGCGGGCTTCTTTTATGCCCGCTTCCTTTATGTTAGCCATAAGCTCTTCCCCTTGCGCCTTCTCCACGGCGATGAGCAGCCCTCCTGATGTCTGGGGGTCAAAGAGTACTTCCACCAGCCACCCGGGAACGTTATCGTCTATAACTGTATAGGGAAGTCGGAATTGCTTGTTTCGATACAATCCTCCCGGCACGAGGCCCGTTTCCACGAGATCCTGCAAACCGGGTAGTAGCGGAACTTCCCTCGTATTAATGACTACCCCTACGCCTGCGTCCTCTATCATCTCGCAAAGGTGGCCGATAAGACCGAATCCCGTTATATCGGTGCATGCATGGACACCCGGCCACTTTGTAATGATGTCCGCCGCCGTTTTATTTAAAGCCTTCATGGTTTCTACAGCAGCGTTTTCCACATCCGGTGGCGCCATCCGGGCTTTTACAGCCGTGTTCACAATTCCCGTACCTAAAGGTTTAGTGAGGAGAAGAAGGTCCCCCTCCTTTGCCCCCTGATTTAACAGGACCCGGTTGGGGTGTACCACCCCCGTAACCGCTAAACCGTATTTGAGCTCCTCATCGTCTACACTATGGCCGCCCACAAGGAGTACTCCCGCTTCCCTCATTTTATCGAGCCCCCCCCTCAGTATTTCCTTAAGAATAGTAAGGGGCATTTTCTGCACCGGGAAACATACAATGTTCAAGGCCGTAAGTGGCATCCCTCCCATGGCATAAACGTCACTTAAGGAGTTTGCCACGGCAATCTGGCCAAAGAGGTAAGGATCATCAACGATGGGGGTAAAAAAATCTACCGTTTGGATTAGGGCCAAGTCGTCCGTTAAACGGTAAACCCCTGCATCTTCACCATGCTCCATACCCACGATGAGATTAGGATGCGAAACAAGCGGTAAATCTTTTAGGGCTTCGTGCAGGTCTCCCGGACCTATTTTACACGCTCACCCCGCCCCCCGGACTGTATGTGTTAATCTAATTTTCCTATCTTCCATGCACCCTTTTTCCTCTTCCAGGTCAAAACGATTGAATTATCCCCTGTCTTCGCGCCCTTGTCAATATGGATGTTGCTTTTGGAGCAATAAAAATGATATGCATTAATAAAAGGAGCTTAAAATGTCCCCCATTTTATATTACAGCACAAATTCCAAACTATCCCCGGAAGCAGGTATAAATCCCTTCCGAGAAAGGGTCACCTTCCGCGATGCCTTACTTATGGGACAGGCACCGGATGAGGGACTCTTTATGCCCCAGATCATACCCAAACTAACGCGAGAAGAAATTATGCGTTTAAAGGGGACCGCCTATTGGGAGGCCGCTTTTCTCGTAGCTAAAGCCTTTTTAAAAGAAGATTTACTCCTTGAAGTCCTTGAAAGGATTGTTCAGGAGTCCTACAACTTCCCCGTGCCGATCGAGCCTGTTACAGATGAAAAATACATCCTGCGCCTCGACCAGGGGCCTACAGCCTCATTCAAAGACTTTGCCGCCCGCATGATGGCAAGATTAATGAGCGTATTTAGGCCAGCGGGAGAAAGACTTCACGTGCTCGTGGCCACCTCGGGAGATACGGGAAGTGCCGTGGGGGAAGCTTTTAAGGGGGTGGAAGGCATAGATGTAACCATTCTCTATCCCCGCGAAGAAGTAAGTGGGCGGCAGAAGAAGCAGCTCGACACGATCGGAGGAAATGTCCAGGCCATCAGCGTGGCAGGCAAATTTGACGATTGCCAGAACTTGGTCAAAGAAGCTTTTGCGGATCCTGATTTAAAGGAGATCAACCTCACCTCCGCCAACTCCATAAACATAGGACGTATTATTCCTCAGATCGTCTATTACGTGTGGTCATACGCACAGGTAGCAAAAGAGGGGGAAGAGGTGGTTTTTTCCGTACCGTCTGGCAATTTCGGCAATGCCCTGGGTTGTGAATATGCGCGCCGCATGGGATTACCAGTGAAGAAACTCCTCATGCCTACGAACGAAAACGATGAGTTTCCTCTTTTTTTGAGTACGGGGGTATACCGAAAGGTATCCCCGTCGCGGGCATGCTTATCCAGCGCCATGAATGTAGGGCACCCGAGTAATCTGGCAAGGTTTTTTGATCTTTATGGGGGCACGGTGGATAGAATGGGGAAGGTGCATGCCTACCCAAACGTAGAGGAAATGAAAAAACATATCTTCTCCGTTAGCGTCTCTGACGCCGAAACAAGAGAGACCATTGTCCGCATCTACGAACGCTACGGGGTTTTACTCGAGCCACATGGTGCCGTGGGTTGGCGTGGCATGGAGGCGTTTCTTGCGAGCAACGAGGTAAAATGCCCCTGCCTATGTTTGGAAACGGCCCATCCCGCCAAATTTCCGGATGAAATAAAGGAATTGCTCGGTATCGAACCCGAAGCGCCACCAAGCCTTCAGGCGGTCGAAATGAGGAAGGGAAATCCCATCGAGATGCGCGCGAGCTATGAAGAATTGAAAGCCTATTTGCTCTCAAAAAGGGATTAAGGCGTCATAACGTATTTCTGCTCCCCTTCAGGAACAAACCAGCGGATGAAGTTGTAGCTGATACCCAACGGAGCCGGTTCTATGCCTTTTACCCGTGCACTCACGATGGGGAGAGCGTCCGGCACAAAGAGAAATACATATGGCTGATCCTCGGCCAGAATTTCCTGGATTCGGTCATAGTAGAACTTCCGTTTATACTTATCAAAGGTACCCCTCCCTAATTCTATCAGGCGGTCAACCTCTTTATTGCGGTAAGAGATAAAGTTCAATTCATCTGGTCCCGTCTTGCTTGAATGCCATACGTCAAAAATATCGGGGTCCTGGGGGATCGTCCAACCCAAAATCGTTGCTTCAAACCTTCTTTTCCCAATAAAGTCGTTCACAAAGGAAGCCCATTCGAGGATTCTAATTTTAACTTTGACACCCACTTCGGCCAGGCGCCGCTGGATAATCTCGGCACACTTTGCCCTTACTTCATTCCCTTGATTAGTGATAATCTCAAAAACGAACTTTTGCCCTCCTTTTTCTAATATGCCATCCCCGTCTTCGTCCCGCCATCCCGCGTCCGCAAGTAATTGACGGGCTTTTTTTGGGTCGTACGGGTAATTTCTTACCCTTTCATTGTACCACCAGGTGCCCGGCTTGTAGGGCCCCGAGGTAGCCTTCCCCAAACCCAGAAGCACTCCCTTTACTATCTCCTCCTTGTTAATGGCGTAGGCGATAGCCTGCCGAACACGACGGTCGGAAAAGAAAGGATGTCGGAGGTTAAAACCCAGGTAAGTATAGGAAAAAGAAAGGTACCGGTACTTTTTAAACCGCTTTTTGTAAAGGGGAGACTCCGTTTGGCGGGTGTACTGAAGGGGGGTCAGGTTCATCTGGTCTATTCCTCCCGCCCTCAGTTCGAGGAACATGGTAGCCGTGTCGGGAATAATCCTCATGACGTAACCATCGAGGTAAGGACGCCCTTCGAAATAGTCGGGATTAGCCGTGAGGACAATTTTTTGCCCCTCTACCCACTGACGAAAGCGAAAAGGACCCGTCCCAACCGGTTTCCGGGACAAAGGAGAAGTTGTGATGTCCCTCCCTTCCAGTAGATGTTTGGGTAAAATAGGGCTGCTCCAGCTCATGAGAGCGGGGGCAAAAGGTGCCCCATAGTGAACGCGAAACGTATAATCGTCGAGCACCTCCGCCTTTTTCACCTTGAGAAAATCTCCCGCATAGGCGGTGGGGGTCTTGGGATCAATGGTAACCTGATAGGTAAAGAGGACATCTCGGGCGGTAAAAGGCTGCCCGTCATGCCATTTCACCCCCCGCCGGAGATGAAAGGTAATAACGAGCCCGTCTGGAGAAATCTCCCATTTCTCAGCAAGATCCCCCACGATGTTTATATCTTTATCGTACTTTACAAGGCCGTTATAAATGAGAGAAGCAATATGATGGGAAGTGCCGTCCGTTGAAAGAAGGGGGAGGAGATTGGAAGCATCACCGATAGAACCCTCTACCAGGATATCTCCATAGGCCGGGCGGGGAGAAGAAACCTGCGTTACCCTCTCGTCCCCCTCCTTACCACATCCCAAAAAGGTGAGAATGATAAGGATGAGGAGCAAGATTTTTTTTAAAATCTTCATCCTTTATTTGACAGGGGCCGGCTTCAGGCTATCATCTAATGCCGCCAGTTTCTCCTTTAATTTATCTTCGCTTAGAAAGCCGTGAATGCGGCTTTGTTCTTTCCCTGAGCGATCAAAAAAGACAAGGGTAGGGATGACCATAATACGGTACTTATCGGCCACCTCCCGCTCGTAGCGCACATCAATGACAATGACCTCCAGCCGGCCGGTATACTCGGTTTTTATTTTCTGCAAAATGGGTCTAAGCTCCCGGCAGGGGGCACAGTTGTCAGCCCCAAACTCGGCAAGCACCGGTTTGCCACTTTTAAGTGCTTGCTCTAAATCTTTTCCCCCTTTATGCTGGGGACGGGGTCCCTGAGCAACCTTCGCCAAGGCCCGCTCGTTAATTTCTACTTTCGCCTGATGGCGCAATTCTTCCATTAGCTTTTCCACCTGCCCGTAAAGTCGCCGCTGCTCCAGCATGAATTTGATATAGGGAAGTACTTCCGCCTTCGTCTTTCCAGCAAAGCGTTCTTTAAACTCCTGGTAGAAATCTTCTACTTCTTTATCCGTAATAGGTGGCAATTGCTCCGATTTCTTCATAAGATAGGCATTTATCAGGGCCCCCTCATCGAGCTTTTGCCCCTTTTCCACTTTCTGCGATTTCTTTGCTTCCCTAAGCAAAAGCAGGTGGGCGATATAACCTTCGATGAAAGGACGGGGTTGGGCACGGAGAAACTCCTGGGCCTCAGGGTCCATTCGCGATAAACGCTCCTGGAAATTAGCGGTAGAATACTTTTCCCCGTCAATCTTTACAATCCATGAATCATCGAAGAACTTCAGATAAAAAAAGACACCCAGACAGGCGATGACAATCACAATAAGGGCGATGATAATAATTACCTTCGCTTTCTTAGCTAACCCCATGATAACCTCTCTTTCCTTAAGCAATATAGGCCCCGAAAATAAAGCCGCTTGTGGTAGACAGGATTACCACGATGGCGACATACGTCAAGGTCTTTTTCCATCCCATTATGCCGGAGAGAGTGAGGATACTGGGAAGGGAAACAGCGGGTCCAGAAAGGAGAAGGGCCAGGGCCGGCCCCTCGCCCATCCCCGAACCAAGGAGACCTTGAAGGATGGGCACTTCTGTGAGAGTAGCGAAGTACATCAGGGCCCCCACGAGGGAAGCGAAGAGATTGGCCCATATAGAATTGCCTCCGACCAGGGAGAGCACCGCCGATTCCGGGATCAGGGCGCTATGCCCGGGCCGACCAAGAAAGAATCCGGCCAGAAGGACGCCGAAAAATAAAAGGGGAAGGATCTGCTGCATAAATCCCCAGGTGCTTTGTAACCACATTTGGAGCTCCTCCCGTTTAAACCAGTATTTAAGCAAGAGGAAAAGGAGGATTAGGAGAAGGGAAACTATGGCCCACTTAAACTTATAGATGAAGGCCGTTATCCCCGTTACATCTTCGGGAGAAGGAGCAAAGGCCGCCACAATTAAAATTAGAACCATGACGAAAAAATAGAAGGCGTTTTGCATCAGGGTACGTCCTTCTCCTAACTCATCGGGCATATACAGGGGGCCATTGCATCTCTCTTCCTCCTCTCTACGGTAGAAAAAAGACATTAAAAGGCCCGTCAGGCAAGAAAAAACTACGGCCCCAATCGCACGGGCAAGACCAAGTTTCCAGCCCAGCACCTTAGCCGTCCAAACGATAGCGAGAATGTTTATGGCCGGGCCCGAATAGAGAAAAGCCGTGGCAGGGCCTATCCCGGCTCCCCGCATGTAAATCCCGGCAAAAAGGGGAAGAACGGTGCAGGAGCAAACGGCAAGAATACTGCCGGAGACGGAAGCAACGGCGTAGGAAAGAAAACGAGGGGCCTGGGCACCAAAATATTTGAGGACAGAGGCTTGAGAGACAAATACATGAATAGCACCAGCAATGAAAAAGGCAGGTACAAGGCAGGTAAGGACGTGGTGGCGGACATATTCCTGGAGCATAAGAAAGGCTTCGAGGCCTGAACGCCTCACGACTTCATGTTCCCAGGGGACAAAATAGGCAAGAACAAAAACGGCTAAAAAGTAAATTGCCTTCGACCAACTTTTCATTCTAATCTCCTTGAGAAATATGCTCCTTAAGGGCAAAAACAATTTCCCTACTCCCGCGGGCGATGAGTAAAGGACGGGCGGGGCAAAGAATGACGGCAGAAGGGGTAGAAAAAATCCCGTACTGGGCGGCAAGATGATTTATTTCTGCCTGCCAGGGGCGGACATCACGGGTGGAAAAGGAAATCTTTTGCGAGACAAACTCTCTCTCCAACTGCTTTTCGTTTAGCGCCCCTATACGGGCCGCCAGCGCAAAGAGGACTTCTCGCACACGCAAAACATTTTCCAAATCCTGGTAAGAACCCACGGCGAAGAAAAAGTACCGGTTATAGAGGGGCGTAAGGCGGTAAAGAAACAGGTCGGCGAAAGAGACTTTCACACGACCCCGGTGATATAAATTGATGAGCAGAGGTTTCAGCTCTCTTTCCAAAGACTGACAGGGAGGGCAAAAGTAATCGGAGAAGATTATAACCTCACAGGGCCCCTGACCCCAGGAGGGAAGGGAAACCCTCTCCACCCCACCCAAAAAAGAAGGCCGGAGGAGAAGAAAAAATGAAAAAAAGCAAAGATATTTAAGGCACCTGCCTCCATGTTTCACGTGAAACATTTTATTTCTGAGCCGCCTGGGCAAGCCATTCCTTGATCTTCGAGCGGGAGGGTACTCGTCCAACGGCGAGCACTTTCCCGTTAATCAAAAGGGCAGGGACCCCCATAACCCCGTAACGGGCGATCTCTTTAATGTCAGTCACATGTTCTATGGCTCCGGGGAGCGCCATTTCCGCCATTGCCTCCCGGCATTCCTTTTCTAGATAGTCGCATTCGGCACAGCCTGGGCCAAGAATGACGACTTCCAGGCCTGAAACGGTCTCTTCTTCTACCTCCTGGCCAGTATATTTTTTAAATTCCCTGAGCAAAGCCTTTATGTAAAGGTCCCGGACGCTTGAGGGTATATAGTTATCCACGGAAAGGCGTTTTATCATCTCTTCTCCAATCACCTCTTCCGCTGCGTTAGAGAATTCTTTAGCCACTTCTTCCAGCACACGGTCCAAACCGACAATGCCTACCATACTCTGGTTAATCCTTATTTGCCTCAAACTTTTTTCCATCTTTTTCCTCGGCATAACTTCGCTTCTTCGGCTGCTTTGTATCTATCCAAGGTCAATAGTTTTTCCCTAATTTTTCCCCACCAAGGGTCTGCCTCAAACCAATGGCGTAAGTTTCCCAAGATTAATGCGGCATAAGGGCTTTTTTCCCCTTTAGTGAGCTCATATACCACCCACAACCCCTCTTTTTTATGGGCAACAAGCCCCGCCTCCTCAAGGATCTTTAAATGCTTTGAAACGGTGGGTTGGGCAATTTTCAAAACTGATTGGATTTCGCACACACAACGCCCCCCGTCTTGCAGTATCTTGAGCATTAACAACCGGTTCTTATCCGCGCAGGCTTTTGCTATTTTAAGAAATTCATCCATGTCTAGCCTTTATTAATATAGCCATCTGGCTATATATTTTGCTCGTGGTACCTTTGTCAAGTTATTTTTGGTTCTTGATAAAAACTTATGCGGCCGGAGCTATTACTACGACGGCCAAAAGTTGTACGATTAAAATGATGGCTCATACTGTTACAGGGGCAATCTTACCACCTCTAAATTACCTTCGATGGATCTCCCCAAAAAGCGTTCGGCCATCGTTTGAAAACGGAGGGGCAAATCGGTGACAAAGAATTTATAAATCGCCGGTTTAAAGCTGTCTTTGGCGAGATGCTTTTCCCATAGTACTTCGTAAGAGAGTTCCGCCATAGCTTCGGCAGAATCAACGAGAGTAACCCCTTCTCCTACCACATCTTTTAGCAGGGCCTTAAGCAAAGGATAATGTGTGCAGCCCAGAATTAAGGTATCTATTTGTTCCGCCAGAACTGGCCGCAGATACTCCTGGGCCGTAAGCCTCGTGACAGGATGATCTAACCATCCTTCCTCCACGAGGGGCACGAAAAGGGCACAAGCTTGCGACACTACTTTCACGCTGGAATCTAACTGAAACAATTTTCGGGCGTAGGCATTACTGCTGATCGTTGCGGGCGTCCCTATAACACCTATTCTCTTATTTCGACTTACGCTTATGGCGAGCCTGGCACCGGCGCCTATTACCTCTAAAACGGGCACAGGTGAAAGGGACATCACCGTTTCATACGCGACGGAAGACATGGTATTGCACGCTATTACCAGAAGCTTCACGTCATGACGCAAGAGAAACCCTGCGATTTCTTTTGCATACTGTTTGATTGTCTCTTCCGACTTTACTCCGTACGGTACCCGTGCTGTATCTCCAAAGTAGATGATGCTTTCCCAGGGCAACCTCTCCATTAATGCCCTGACGACCGTAAGACCTCCTACCCCCGAATCGAACACACCAATTGGGCTACTCTTTTCCACCTATTATTGTTTCTCCCTGGAGAAGGTCGCCCGTTCGATGATTTCCGTCAACCCGAGAATTTCCATATCTTCATAACCTTCGGCCCTGGCCGCCTCCAAAAGCATCTTTGTACAGAGAGGGCAGGCGGTGGCCACCACCTGAGCCCCCGTTGCCCTTGCCTCCCTAATCCTCACCCGGGCAGGGCTATACTCATGACTCCCCAATATATCGGTAAAGAAATTACCGCCGCCCCCACCGCAGCAAAAGGCATTTACGCCGCTGCGCCTCATTTCTACTATTTCACTCTTTCCGATATTCTTTAAGATAAACCGGGGGGCTTCGTAGATACCATTGTGCCTCCCTAAGTAGCAGGGGTCATGGTACGTTATCTTTTTCGGCCATTCGCCCAATTTCAATTTATTTTCTTTTAAGAGGCGGGCCAAGATTTCTACGTAATGGTAAACTTCAAAAAATCCCTTCTGGCGGGGATAATCTTTTTTAAAAGCGTTGTAAGCATGGGGATCGAGGGTAATTATCTTCTTTACCCCCCTTTTTTCAAATTTCCTTACATTTTCTTCCACCAAGGCTTGGAACAAACCCATTTCACCCATCGCCTTCACGTCATTTCCATCGCATGTTTCTTCCGGCCCGAGGATACCTATCGACACACCTGCCCCTGTCAACACTCGGGCTACACTGCGCGCCAACCTCTGACCTACTTCGTCAAATGAACCTACGCACCCAATATAAAATAAGTACTCCTGACCATTGAAGGTCTCGATCTTAATACTACCTTTTGCCCAATCACCCCTCTCTTCCTGAGGGCGGCGATAGGGATTCCCGGATAACGACAAGGCCTTAAAGTAATCCCGTACGAGCGGTGGTACCACTCCTTCTTCCACGAGCTGGGCCCTAACTTCCTGAAAAATATCCGGGAGATAATCCTTAAACCGGGGAAATACGCATTGCTCCTTGCAGTTGTCGCAAGTGGCACAGGAAAACATAATTTGGGCAAAGCGGGCACTGGATTTAATTTCTCCCAGCAGCCAGGCCCGGGTTAACCACATACGCCCCCCGGGAGCGAAGGTATCCCATTGAAACGACTGATAGGCGGGGCAGTTGAAATCCACGTAATCGGAGGGAAATTTACAATAACCGCAGCGAAAGCAGCGATGAACGATATCGGCATGTTCTATCTCTTTTACGTAGTTCATTAGTTCTCCTCCCAGTTTCCGGGATTCATTATACCATTAGGGTCCAAGAGTTTCTTTACGGCCATCAACAGTTTCTTTGTTTCCGGATGCATTTGTTTCAGAATCATTTTTTGCTCCACAAAATTAGGTTTCCAAGGGATGCCCCCCATCTCTAAAGCAAAATTAGTGGCTTCCTCCAGGGCTTCTTTTACCCTTTTCATCATCCCCGCGTCATTTCGGTTGAAGGCAAAAGAAATGCTGAACATCATGGCATGCCCGCCGGAAATCAGGCGTGCTGCGCTCGCATAGAGCACATCGTACTTTTCGGCTAATTCAAGGACTTTGGCCGCGTACTTTGGGTAGTGTTCAATGGGAACGATGGGCCCCGAATATTCAAAACCCCCACCCCTCGGCACATCGGCAAATTCAGCCACCCCCCGCTGAGGCATTTGGATCAGCTGAGATTTCATGGGGTCAACATTCATGAAACCCCCGTCCTTCGTTTTCATGTAAGTTTCCAGGGTATCCCATATCATCCTCTTCTTCCAGGTAACCTCCTCTTCCGTGTCCCCAGTAAAGAACACGGTAATGTGGTAGTTACCCAGAAACATGAGGGGTTTTGGCTGGAACCATACGGTGATGTCTTCCAGCATCTCGAGGTGGGTCAAGTCAAAGAGTATGTCCGGAATCAACTCTGGGCGATCGGTGACAAAGATCTCCACATCCCTTATGCGTTTGTTCGGGTAAAGGCGAAGGCCTACCTTCGTTATAATACCCGTCGTTCCCAGCCAGCCTAAAAAAAGCCCCGATAAATCAGGCAGCGCCGGCCCCTTAGAAAACCAGTAAGGCCCCAGCGATGGGGACCCGATCAGACATATCTCCCCTGTAGGCAGGACCACCTCCAGCCCCGTAACCATGTCCGAATTGAACCCGTACTGTTGCGTAAGCCTACCCTGCCCATGCAGGGCCACGTTAGCCGCGATCGTGGTAGTGGGAGGTGCATCAGGCAGGCTGTGACGAAGATGCGGATAATGGTCGTCCAGATATGCCTTCAGCACCCCCTGAGAAGTTCCCCCTTCCACAACCACATACCGACCCTTTTCATTCACCTCGAGAATGCGGTTCATCCTCTTCATATCCAGGACTATTCCACCTCGAAGGGGAATCACGAGACCGGTCAGGGCCATACCGTTCCCCATCGGGACCAGAGGGATCTTATACTCGTTCGCCAGCTGCACTATCTTTTGTACCTCTTCCGTCGTGCGTGGTGCCACAACGAAATCGGGAAAGTGAGCTTCCAACACCCCCGGGTCCCTTGCATAGAACCAAAGCTCCTCTGGCTCTGCCGATACGGCATCCGCTCCTACAATAGAAATCAGCCTTTCCTTAATCTCCCCCATTTATCAACCTACCCCCTTTTCTCCTATGGCCATCTGACACAGTTCAACAATATGAACAGGCTTTAGACCCTTTTTCTTTGCTTTTTCCGAAAGGACCGTCATGCAGGCAGGGCAGTTAAAAACACAGTACTCCGCTCCCGCCTGCACCATATCCGATAGGTTTCTTTCCTGAATATCATCTGCCAGCCGATAACCGGAAATGGACCTTATCACCTCACCGCAGCAGAGGGCATTTTCCCCTTCATAGGTACGGCTAACCAACTCTACTCCTATAAAATCTAATATCTCCTTGACCAGGCGATTTTTATCCGGGATGAGCCGATTAGAACATGGCCTCTGATAGGCAGCCTTTAAGTGGAGGGGTCTTATTTTGTCACGGAGATCCCTGAGCCGTTCAAGAAGATAATCCATATAATAAATAGGGGTAAAAGGAACCTCTATGCCATAGGCCTTGGCGATAGAAGTAAAGGTGCCATAGCACTCATCATGGAGACAAATGATCTCTTTGACCCCAAGTTTTACGATATTCTCTACAACCTTAGGCAGCCTTTCCTTTACCACGGACATTTTGGCAAAATGCGTATGAACGGCAGGACACATAAACTCTGCCCCGAATACAACGGAAGAAGAAAGCCCCGCAAAAATCTCCCCCTGGGCCAATGGCCCCAAGGTAGGGATATAGCATAGAGAAATGGCCCGCTCCTTTACCTCCCCCACCATGTATTTGCCCTGCATCTGCGTCATGTTTATCCACTGCTTCGTAATGGGCCTTGGCGCTGTATAAATGCCCTTTGCCTCTCGACGTTCACAGATTAGATAATAAGGATGGTTGCCGTAAGGACAATATTCTTCGCAGGCATAACAGGTCTGGCATTCCTGGAGAATCCGGGTATCTTCCCCGTTAATCAGGCGCAACATCTCTTCATGCGCTTCCTTATTATCGCCAAACTTCATATACTGACATTTCATAAGGCATGCGACGGCCAGGCAGTTCGCGCACAGCCCTTCATCATGGTTTAATCTATACATACCATTCTCCCCGTTCTTTTATTTGCCGATTAAAGGGGCGCTTAAGTCGGCCCCCCATTCCTGCATGGACCCATCGTAAATCCTCACCCGAGGAAACCCCAAAAGTTCCTGTAATAAATAATGCCACGTAGGGCAACATTGACCCGTATCGCAATAGGTGACTATTTCCCGGGTGTGATCGGCACCGGTGACACTTTCCACAATTACTAAAAGCTCTTCCTTAGGTTTGAATGTGCCATCGCTTCTGAAGGCACATGAGGTCGGCAAATTAAAGGCCCCGGGAATATGCCCTGGCCGAGGTACGCAATCCACCTTTTTCTCTCCTCTAAAATACTCTGGTTCTCTCACATCGAGGAGAATTATTTTCTCGATATTATTTTTTATATAATCCTTGTCGGCGAACATATCTGTTCGATAACGTCCGACGAATTCCTTGGCCGTAGGTTTTTCTACCTTAAGGGAAATGGGTCGCTTTTCCTTCATCCAACGTTCCATGCCCCCATCCAGAACCGCCACATCTTCTAGCCCCGCATAAAGCAAGGTACAGGCCACCCGAATCGTCTGGTATCCTTCTCGAATCGTTTCCATACTACCCACGACCACCACCTTAGAAGATAGATCAATGCCTACCGCACCAATGGTTTCATTGAGTTCCTCAGGACTGGGTCTCTCGTTGTAAAGAGGACCTTTCTTATAAGCCCAAGCACCGGCATACACATTTACCGCCCCCGGCACATGTCCCTCCCGGTAAGCTTCGACCCTTCTCACATCGAGGATAATTAATTCTGGCTCTCCCAGATGTTGCTGCAACCAATCAGGGGAGACAATAGGGGGTAAATTTCTGGCATAGATGAGGCCTGGGAAAAAGAGAACGCCCAGAAATATTAGAAAAAGGCGTAAATTTTTCATCACTCCATCCTTAAGTAACATATACCATATTCGAAATTATTTTTTTAATAATTTTTTTAGCAGCCTCACCATTTTTTCACCACATACGGTATTCTAACTTCAAGGTAGGAAAGAAATTACGCCGGACCGGAGTTTGACCGTTTCTCGAACATTATCAGGGCTTTCAATGACCAATTCGGCAAAATCCCCTGGACCGACGCCGATCAAGTGCAAAGAAAAATATTTTGTTGACAAATGAACAACCGAAATTATATTCCCCCTTGGCAATACAATATGCCTTTGCATTTAAAAAATAAAAGAAAGGTCAAAAAATGGAATTAGTTAAAGAGCTCTTTGTGGCCGGTCTTTTGGCCCTGAAGGATTACGTAGCCACGCACGTACTCACCTGTCTCGTGCCTGCCTTCCTGCTCGCGGGGGCAATGGTAGCCTTCATCAATCAGCATGCCATTTTAAACTACCTGGGGGCTAAAGCAAACAAAATTAAATCTTTTTCGATGGCGAGTGTAGCGAGTTTTTTCCTTGCGGCCTGTTCCTGTACCGTCATACCCGTATCTGCAGGTCTTTTCTTCAGTGGCGCTGCCATCGGGGTCGCCTTTATCGTTCTATGGGTGGCTCCTTCCGCCAATATCCTTTCCCTCATTTATACGGGAAATATCCTGGGCGGGGGTATTGTCCTGGCAAGGGTAGTAGCATCCATCAGCATGGCCTTCGTGGTCGGATGGGTTATGACCATCTCCTTCCCCTCTTCCGGGCAGGAGGAAGCACCGTCCTTAGAGGCAGGAAAAGAGCGCATCCTTTCGCGTTCACATTTAATTCTCCTTACCCTCATCGTCCTCTCTCTACTTTTACCGAATTATATAGGACAAAAGGGTCCTTACCTGGTGAAGGTTCTAATATGGGGCGGGGCTACGTTAATCCTTTTCCTCTACGCCCTAAAAGCCCTTCCGAGAGAAGAGATTAACAGTTGGCTCAGGGAATCCTGGTGGTTTGTAAAGATCATCCTTCCCTTACTCCTCGGTGGTGTCTTTCTAGTTGGCGTGATTGGGAAGCTCTTACCTGAGGCATGGATAAGGGCCTGGCTCGGGGGGAACGGCCTATTGGCATCTTTTCTGGCCACCATGATCGGAGCGGTAAGCTACTTTGCTACTATGACGGAGGCCCCTTTCGTTCACACCCTGATGAAGCTTGGGATGGGAAAAGGGCCGGCCCTCGCGTTACTTCTTACAGGCCCGGGCCTCAGTCTGCCTAATTGGATTGCCATTGCCAGGGTTTTTGGGTTAACAAAATCGGTGGTGTACGTTACGACCATAGTCATTCTCGGAACTCTGGTGGGATGGTTTTTTGGCAATTATATTCTGTAAAAATTAGCGAAAGGAGTGTGGATTATGACAAACATTATCGTTGCAGGACCCGGATGTGCCAGGTGCACGGCAACAGAAAAAAATGTCCGCGAGGCGGTAAAGGACCTAAACCTGGATGCCCAGGTCTCTCACGTTTATAACGTATTAGAATTTAGAGACCTGGGGGTAAAAGTCACTCCGGCCGTAATCGTAAATGGGAAAATTATCGTCTCCGGCAAAATACCCTCTGTAGATGAATTGAAGCAACTTTTGAAAGAATATCAGGGTTCCTGAAAAGAGAGGGATAAATGAATACAACCATTATCATCGCCCTTGGACTGGGGGTTCTCTCCATCATTTCCGGTATGCTGGGTTTAGGGGTGGCCTTTTCGGCCGTTCCATTTCTCGCCCTTTTTCTTCCCGACCTCATCCACCAGGTCCAGCCCCTATCCCTCATCCTCAACGGCGTAACCGCCCTTTTCGCCGTTTTCGGCTTTGCCCGCAGCGGTTTTGTTGACTGGAGAAGAGCCATAACTTTAGCCGTCATAACTACTCTGAGTGCACCTGCTGGTGCTTGGCTTGCCCAAATTACCCCGGTTATGGCCGTTTGGAGTGCCTACCTCGCTTCGGTAATATACCTGTGCTATCGGTTATTCCGCCCGGTTCAGGAAAGGCCAGGAAATGAAAATTTCAAGCTCGCCCTTATCCTGGCTATTCCCATCTCTGTGCTCAGTGGTCTTCTGGGTATTGGCCCGGGATTTCTCCTTATGCCCACCCTTATCATCGTAGGCTTCCCCGCCAAAAAAGCAGCGGGGATCAATGCCTTCGCGGTAACGCCTCCTTCTTTTTCCGCCCTCATACCCCATATAAGCACGGCCCATTTTGACCTAATCTTAACGTTAATACTCATCATTATCGGGGCGGGGGGCTCTTACCTGGGAGCGAGGCTGACGAGTCTTTATTTGCCCAGCGAGCGAATTAAACAGGGCTTCGGCATCCTGATTGTAATTATGACCCTGTACAAAATTTATACCCTCCTCGTTTGAGAGGCTCAGTGGCCGGCACCGACGAGATAGCGCACGGCCTTTTCCAAACCATCGAGGGAAAGCTCAAACATGGGGAAGATTTTTCTTATTACCCCAATGGTCCAGGTGTGATCCCAGTATTTCTCTTCGACGGGATTTAGCCATACGGCATGCCGGAAAAGCCGGGCAAGGAATTTTAGCCGTTCAACGCTCGGGATATCCGCTTTGGCCTCGATGTAAATCGCGCCGTTTGCGTGCATGAGCTCATAGGGGGCCATGCTGGCATCGCCTACGATAATCAATCTCGTTTCTGGGTCGTAACGCACAAATTCTCCTAAGTCTTCCGGCTTGTAGTGTCTCTGCGGATCTGCCCATACACGGCCATAGATGGTATTGTGAAAGTAAAAAATCTTCAGGTCTTTAAACTGGCTCGCGGCATATCGAAAAAGGGTCTGTACTACATCCACATAGGGGTCCATCGACCAGCCGCCGTTATCGATCATGAGGATTACCTTGAGGCGATCCGTCAGGCGTCGATCGAACACTATTTCAATGTCCCCCGCATTCCTGACCGTTTCGTAAATCGTCCGCTCCACATTTACTACATCTTTCGGTCCCGTAGGGGTCAGGTGTTTAAGCCTCTTCAAGGCCTCTGCCATCTGGGCCGAGGTAAGGGGCCCATCGGTTGAGTATTCCCGATATCGGCGCTCTAAGGCCACTTTTATCGCCGATTTATTCCTGGACACCCCTCCCACTCTCATCCCGCCGGGGTGATAACCAGAGTGACCCGTGGGAGAGGTACCACCGGTACCGATCCACTTGTTTCCCCCATGATGGGCCTCCGTCTGCTCCTTCAAGCGGTCAAGGAAATACTTTATGAGCTCTTCCGGGGTCATGCGTTTGAGATTCTCCTCCGAAATACCCAGCATCTTTGCCAAATCGGCGGGATCCTTGAGCCATTCCATAAGGAGGGCTCTAACCACCTCCGTTATCTCCACAATCGACGGCTCTTCAAATGACATCCCCTTGAAATGATTGGCAAATACCTGATCATAGAGGTCGAAGTAGCGTTCGCTTTTCACGAGGATGGAACGGGCGACCGTGTAAAAATCATCGAGGGAGGATATTAACCCTAAATTCAAGGCTTTCTGTAAACGCAGAAAAGCGGTGGGTGTTACGGGAATCCCCCGGTCTCTCAGGGCATAAAAGAACTCTACAAACATGCCTTCTATCTCCTGGAACCCACGTACTGTAAAGCTAGATGGAGATCGGCACTCTTCTTAAAGAGGACCCCTAAAAACGGCACACGCCCCTGTTCCAACACCCGGGGATGGAAATCGGGATCCGCTTTGAGGGCCCTAATCCAGTTAATTAGCTCTCTTGTCGCCGGCTTTTTCTCGATACCCCGGATTTCCCGGAGTCGGTAGAATTGGGCGATACAAAGCCTCGCCAGGTTATCCTCCAGCTCGGGAAAGTGAACCTGGACGATTTTTCTCATCATATCCGGATCGGGAAAGGCTATGTGGTGAAAGTTACAGCGGCCCAAAAAGGGATCGGACAGGTCCTTCTTGGCGTTGGAGGTTATAATAACAATGGGCCGGTGCTTTGCCTTGATGGTCTTGTCGATTTCTATAATGTCAAACTGCATCTGATCCAGCACGTCGAGCATATCATCTTGAAAATCCGTATCGGCCTTGTCTATTTCATCTATGAGCAAAACCGTTTTTCTATCGGCCGTGAAGGCCTGTCCGATTTTCCCCATTCTTATGTAATCCTCTATGCGGCTCACGTCCCTTTTAGAGTCACCGAAGCGGCTATCGTTTAAGCGCGTTAAGGTATCGTACTGATAAAGGGCATCGATGAGCTTCATGCTCGACTTTACATTCAAAACAATGAGGGGCATCCGAAGGCTTTCCGCAATGGCGTGAGCCAGCATCGTTTTTCCCGTCCCCGGCTCACCCTTGAGTAGCAAGGGCATCTCCAGGGCAATGGATACATTCACTATCTTTGCCAGTTCCTCATCGAGAACGTACTTGGAAGCACCGGTAAAAACCTTTAATTGGGATTCTTTCAACATTTTATTTCCTCTCCTTGACCAGTGGTTTATAAAGTAAGGCCGCATTCATAAATCAATTCCGGCAAAATTGCCATACCAATATTAATAGCGATTGAGGGGAATAGAAAGCTCCTTCCAATCTTTCTTTCCCTCTTTTTTAAGGAGGAGAGGTAAATCACAGCTTGGTTTCATACGCCATTCTGGTGGTCTCTTTTCGAGAAATGAGGCCACCCCTTCCGCGGCGTCAGGGGTACGGCAAATCCACTCGAAGAGCGGCATTTCCCGGCGAAACATCTCAAAAGTAGAGGAGGTCAAACCCTCCCAAAGGAGCCTCTTGGAGATAGCGACGGCAACGGGGGCCGCGAGTAAAAACTCCTTAGCATACTCTACAGTGTAAGGGAGAACCTCCCCGGCCGGGAGAGCCCGGGAAGCTAGTCCCATCTCGGCCATTTCCCTTCCCGTAATCATACGCCCGGAAAGGAGGAGGTCGGCTGCCTTGGACATGCCCACTACACGCGCCACGGTTACATGAGAAGCAAGCTCCGGGATAATACCCCGGCGGACGAAGGCAAATTGAATCTTGGCCTCCTCGGCAACGAATCTAATGTCGCAGGACATGGCATAGGTAATTCCCACCCCAATGGCATGACCATTGATGGCCGCAAGCACCGGCTTGCTTAGCTGCCAGGGCATGACGGAGGGGAAAGTGACATCCCCCGTCTGACCGGGATCTTTATCCTCCCCTTCCACAAAGGCTTCCGCCCCTCCACTTAAATCTGATCCTACGCAGAAGGCCCTACCCCTTCCCGTAACGATAATAGCCCGCACCTCGTCATCACCATCCAGTTCCCTCATGGCCTGACTTACCTCCCGATCCATCGTCCTGTTCCATGCATTCATCTTCTCCGGCCGATTTAGGTAAATGATGGCCACGCGGTCTTTTGCCTCTACCTCGATCGTTTTATACATCATAATTTTCTCACCTCCCTTAGCATAATTACAAATGTCCTTGCCTTTTTAGCAACAAAAAGTAAAATGTTAACATAAGAAAAACAGGGGGAATGATTATGGAGAAGAAGTCGAGGGAAGAGAAGAAAAAGAAGGTTATTGAGGTTCTCAACAAGGCCAGGGCCATGGAGCTTCTGGCCATTCATCAGTACATGAACCAGCATTACAATTTGGACGACATGGATTACGGGGAGCTGGCCGCCAAAGTCAAACTTATCGCCATCGATGAGATGCGCCATGCGGAAATGTTTGCCGAGAGAATCAAGGAACTAGGGGGAGAGCCGACAACGGAAAAAGAGGGAAAAATCGAGAAAGGTCAAAAGATAGAAGTTATCTTTTCTTTCAACTCCCAACTGGAAGATGACACGATCGATTATTACAATCAGTTTATAGACATCTGCCGTGAGAATGGGGATGCCATCAGCATGAAACTATTCGAGCAGATCACAGATGAAGAACAGGCCCATTACAACTATTTTGCCAATGTGGATGAGCACATAAAGAATCTCGGTGCCGCCTACCTCTCCCAGATTGCAGGCACCCCTGCCGATTCAGGACCTCCCTCCAAGGGCTTTGTCACCGGACCGTCCGGGGCTTGAACCTTCTTAGCCTTTAATACACCCTACCGTACGCAGGCGGGCCACCTTACTTGCGAGGCCCGCCTGATGCACAACTTCCACCACTTCCGATACCTGCTTGTACGCCTCGGGGATTTCCTCGTGTAATGTTTCCTTCCCCTCCGCCATAACGATAACCCCCTTATTTGCCATTTCTTTGGCGATAGCGCGGTGACGGCTCGCTTTCACGGCCTGGGAACGACTCATCACCCGCCCCGCTCCATGACAGGCGCTGCCAAAGGTTTCCTCAAGAGCCCGTTGTTTCCCCACAAGGACATAAGCTCCATGAGCCATATCCCCCGGAATGAGTACGGGCTGTCCTACATGTCTATACGGACGGCAAACAGAGGGATGCCCCGCCGGTAGCGCCCGGGTTGCACCTTTACGATGGACACAGAGTTCTACCTCTTTCCCCTCAATGGTAAAGCGCTCCTTTTTGGCAATATTGTGACACACGTCGTAAAGGAGCCTCATGCCTAAATCTGATGGAGAGAGATGAAGGGTTTTTTCGAAGGTTTCCCTTGTCCAGTGGGTCAGCATCTGCCGGTTAGCCCAGGCGTAATTTGCCGCACAGGCCATGGCGGCAAAATATTCCTTCCCCAGGGGAGAAGAGAGATACGCACAGGCAAGCTGTCGGTCCGGAAGATTGAAATCCTGCGTCTTTAACTCCCTCATCATACGGGCCAGATAATCGTCGCAGATCTGATAACCCAGCCCCCGGGACCCGCTGTGTATCATGACTGCCACTTGCCCGACCTGAAGACCAAAAACTTCGGCGGCCCTGTCATCGAAAATTTCTTCCACGATTTCTATTTCAAGAAAATGGTTGCCCGAGCCCAGGGTGCCAAGCTGATCACGCCCCCTCTCCAGAGCACGTTCAGAAACTGCCTCCGGGTCTGCACCTTCCATAAACCCTCCATCTTCTGTCGTTTCCAGGTCTTCTCTCGAGCCGTATCCGTGGCTCACCGCCCAGAGGGCGCCTTCTTTCAAGACCTTTTTTTCCTCCTGGAGGGAGAGTTTGATGGCCCCCTTTGAGCCCACTCCGGAAGGTATGGATCGGAAGAGGGCTGCCATGAGCTCTGGCAGGCGGTCCTCGATATCTTCGTATTTCAACTTGGATACTATGAGCCGGCAGCCGCAGTTTATATCGTAGCCCACCCCTCCCGGCGAGATTATTCCCTCTTCCATGGAAAAGGCGGCCACTCCCCCGATGGGAAAGCCGTATCCCCAGTGGCAGTCCGGCATGGCGAGGGATACTCGTACAATGCCCGGCAGGTGAGCCACATTTGCCACCTGCCTGAAGCTCTCATCTTTACCCATGGCGGCCAAGAGGGCCTCCGATGCGTAAATAAGCCCGGGAACCCTCATCCCTCCCGCTTTCGGCACCTCCCAGCGGTAATCATCTATTTTTTTAAGCATGCTTTACCCCTTAAACGTCGCAGATGAACCGGCCACACCAGCCTTGAGGTGTTTTTTTTACCTCTGCCCGATGGTAGGTAACCGCTTTAACTTCTCTCACTGGCCTGTGCCGTACAAAATCGAGTTTTTCCCCCCTCACCACGGCGGAAATTTGTCTGCCCCGGCAGGAAGTAACCTTTACCGATCGACCAATGAAACCACGGACATTGGCGAGACATAGGAGTTCCCGCAAATACGTTATCCACAAATCTACTTCGTCGATACCCGAAACCGTAAGGTTTATCTCTTCCCTCTCTTCCACCTTATGGGGGGCAACCACGAGAGAAAAAAGGGCTTTTGCCCCGTTTTCGTAAAGTTCTCTCCGCGTTTTACCCGTAACTTCACAGCCCACATCGGCGGTATGATCCAGGTACCTAAACGTCATCTTCCGCTTCCACCCGCGCTACCCCCACGAGGCGTTCCCCTTCCCCCAGATCGATTAACTTCACCCCCTGGGTACCACGATGACTGATGGGAATCTCTCTCACGGCGAGGCGAATGATGTTGCCACCATCACTTATCAGAATGATGTCCTCATCCCCCTTCACCTGGCAGATACCGGAAACATAGCCCACCCGGGGTGTCGTTTTCATATTTATGATGCCTTTCCCCCCCCGACTCTGCCGCCTATATTCCTCAATAGGCGTACGCTTACCATATCCCTTTTCCGATACCGAAAGCAGGGTGTCTCCTTCAGCTGGTATTTCCACTCCTATTATGCTATCTCCCTGCGCCAGGTGGATACCCCTAACACCACGGGCAGTGCGTCCCATGTCCCTCACTTCTCGCTCGTCAAACCTAATGGACTTGCCGAAGCGGGTAGCCAAAAAGATATCCCCCGTTCCGCGTGTCTCCTGCACATCGACGAGGTTGTCCCCCTCCTCTATGGTTATAGCCATGATTCCCGTACTCCTCGGATTTGCATAGGCCGAAAGGGAGGTCTTTTTTATGATACCATTTTTCGTTACCATAACGGCGTAAAGCTCGGGGGAAAACTCTTTCACCGGTAAGATGGCCCGTACGCGTTCACCGGGCATCAAATTAACAAGGTTTACCCAGGCTTTCCCTTTGGCCGTTCTGCCCGCCTCCGGTATAAGGTATACCTTAAGCCAGTACACACGGCCCCGATCGGTAAAAATGAGTAGGTAGTCATGGGTAGAGGCAACAAAGACCTTTTCCACAAAATCCTCTTCTTTTGTCAGCATGCCCAGTTTGCCCCTTCCTCCCCGTCGCTGGCTCCGGTAAACGGAAAGGGGGCTTCGTTTGACGTAGCCGGCATGGGATATGGTCACGACCATATCTTCTTCGGCAATCAGGTCCTCGATGTCTATATCTCTAACCTCTTCAATAATCTCCGTCCGACGGTCATCACCGTAACGCGCTTTTATTTCCTCGAGCTCCTGCACAATGACATCAAGGACAAGTTTCGGATCGGCAAGGATGGCCTCCAGCTTCTTGATCTCCGCCAGAAGTTCCCGGTTTTCCTCCTCCACCTTTTCCCTTTCGAGACCCGTCAATCTCTGCAATCTCATTTCCAGAATAGCCTTTGCCTGCGCTTCTGTAAGACCGAACCCCTCGCAAAGGCGGTTCGATGCCTCCTGTGGGTCCTTGGCCGATTTAATCACTGCAATAATTTCGTCTATCCTGTTAAGGGCAATGAGGATGCCTTCCAAAATATGGGCACGTTTGATACTTTCGTTCAACTCAAAACGTGTACGGCGGGTAACCACCTGCTTTCTGAACTCAATGAAGCTCTCCAAAAGCTCCTTTAGGGAGTACATCTTCGGTTGGTTATTCTCAATGGCGAGTAAGATTATCCCGAAGGTGCTCTCCATGGGTGTATGCTTGTAAAGCTGGTTTAAAATGACCTCCGCCGATTCATCTTTTTTTATGTCTATGACGATCCGGATCCCTTCGCGGTCCGATTCGTCACGCAAGTCGGCGATACCCTCTATCTTCTTTTCCTTTACCAGCTCCGAAATCCTCTCAATGAGAGCCGCCTTATTCACCTGATAAGGCAATTCGGTGATGATGATGCTTTCCCTATCCTTCCGGGCGTTTTTCTCAATCTTTGCCCTGGCCCTTAAACGGATTATACCCCTCCCTGTTTGGTAGGCCTGGAGGATACCTTCCCTGCCGTTGATAAAGCCGGCAGTGGGAAAATCTGGGCCGGGAATATAAGTTAAAAGCTCCTCTACCGAAAGTTCCGGATTGCGTATGAGGGCGATTACCGCTGAAATGACCTCCCGGAGGTTATGGGGCGGGATATTGGTAGCCACCCCTACCGCTATTCCTGAGGCGCCATTGAGCAGCAAAAGGGGCAGGCGGGCGGGCAAAAGAGCTGGCTCCGTGAGGGATTCATCGTAATTGGGCACAAAATCAACGGTATCTTTTTCCAGGTCGGCAAGCAATTCTTCGGCGAGGCGGGCCATCCGTATCTCCGTGTACCTCATCGCGGCCGGAGGATCGCCGTCAATAGAACCAAAGTTGCCCTGACCATCTATGAGGGGATACCTCATATTGAAGTCCTGCGCCATGCGGACAATTGTGTCATAAACGGCCGCATCCCCGTGAGGATGGTATTTACCGATGATATCTCCCACAATCCTGGCCGATTTCTTGTAGGGACGATTCCACCGATTCCCCATCTCCGCCATGGCAAAGAGCACTCGCCTGTGAACGGGCTTGAGACCATCCCGTACATCAGGTATAGCGCGGCCAATTATGACACTCATGGCATAGTCCACGTAGGACTTTGTCATTTCGTCTTCTATATTAACGGGTATCAGCGACTGGGTAGTGGACATATTCTTTTCTTCTCCTTACAGGTCCAGATTAGAAGCGTAGAGGGCGTTTCTGTAAATAAACTCTTTCCTCGGTTCCACCTGATCTCCCATGAGGGTAGTGAATATCTCATCGGCCATTACCGCATCATCCACACACACCTTAAGGAGTGTCCTCTTTTCGGGGTTCATAGTGGTTTCCCACAGTTGTTCTGGATTCATTTCTCCCAAGCCTTTATACCTCTGGATAGTTACGCCCTTTTTTCCGATTTCCCCGATCTTATCGATCAATTCCTGCCATGATGAAACCTTAACTTCTTCCCCCGTCTCCACGAGTTTCAGGCAAAATAGGGGGGGACCCAAAGAGGCTACCTGCCCGCAGAGGGATTTTAGCTCGAGGAAAAGAGGGGTTTTTATGGTGCCCCGATCGACACACATCGTATCCGTTCTTCCATCTCGCTGAAGGGTGAAGGAAGCTTTCCATCCCCCATGCTCCGAATCCGGCAAGATGGTGTAATCCGAAACGATAGGGGAAAGGCTCGACTTTATCCTTTCTGCCAGGTTCTTAGTGGTTTCTTCAGCACGGAAAATCGCTTCACTAAGGGCATTATCCGTGGCCAAATATCTCATTATGTCTTTATCGTGCCTCTCTCGATCAAAGCGGTCCAGAATTTCTTCTATCCTTACCGCCCTCTTTAGGAGGGTGAGGAATTTCTGTCCCCTCACCGTCTGGGCTTCATCGATGATGAGCTCTACCTTTTCCACGCCCCTGCTCAAAACGAAATCTCGCATCTGCTCATCTTTAACGCAGTAAAATTCCTTTTTCCCATCGGCGATTCTGTAAAGGGGGGGTTGTGCTATATAGAGGTAGCCTCTTTCTATCACTTCCCTCATCTGGCGGAAGAAAAACGTAAGGAGGAGTGTTCGAATGTGCAAACCGTCAACATCGGCGTCTGTCATGAGAATGATTTTGTGATACCTTATCTTGCTTATATCGTAGTCTTCCTTACCTATGCCTGTACCTAAGGCAGTAACAATCATTTTTATCTCTTCGTTCTGTAGCATCTTGTCAAAACGGGCTTTTTCCACATTTAGGATCTTGCCTCTCAAAGGCAGGATGGCCTGATTCTTCCGGTCTCTTCCTTGTTTGGCCGAGCCTCCCGCCGAATCACCCTCGACCAGGAAAAGTTCGCTTAGGGCAGGGTCTTTTTCCTGACAATCGGCCAGTTTACCCGGTAATGCCCCTACTTCGAAAGCACTCTTTCTGCGTGTAAGTTCACGGGCTCTTCTCGCTGCTTCCCTAGCCCTCGCCGCTTCCATGCACTTGGCCAGGATTTGCCGGGCAACCATTGGATTTTCCTCCAGATAGGTCCCCACCTTCTCGTAAACGATACCTTCTACAATACCCTTGACTTCACTATTTCCGAGTTTCGTTTTTGTCTGTCCTTCAAACTGTGGATTCTTTAACTTCACACTGATAACAGCCGTGAGCCCTTCTCGAAGATCTTCCCCTTTTAGAGACTCCTTAGAACCTTTTATGAGATTGTTCGCCTGGGCATAGGCATTAAAAACCCGGGTGAGGGCGGAACGAAAACCCACCATGTGGGCGCCCCCTTCCGTTGTATTTATGCTATTGGCAAAGGAAAAAACGTTCTCCACGTACGTGTCGTTGTACTGTAGTGCTACCTCCACGAGGCAATCCTCTCGACTACCAGCCACGTAAATCGGTTCCCTATGCAGCACCTTCTTATTTCTGTTCAGATATTCGACAAAAGAAACAATTCCTCCCTCATAATAAAACTCATTGGTGCGCCCCGTTCTTTCATCTATCAGCAATATTCGAACCCCAGAATTCAAAAAGGCTAGCTCTCTTAGACGGTTCGAGAGGACATCGTAACTGAATTCTGTATCCTCGAATATCTCGTCATCCGGCTTGAAGGTAATTGTGGTACCCCTCCCCTTCGTAGGCCCAACCATTTCTAAGGGAGATACAGGAACTCCTCGCCGATAGGACTGGGTATAGACATGACCTTCGCGCCGAACTTCCAATTCTAAATAAGAAGACAGTGCGTTGACTACTGATACGCCCACACCGTGCAGCCCACCGGATATTTTATAACTCTCGTTGGAGAACTTAGCCCCCGCATGTAGCTTCGTGAGCACCACTTCCGCCGCCGAGACACCTTCGGTTGGGTGAATATCAACCGGAATACCACGACCGTTATCCTCTACTGAAACGCTGTTATCCATCCTTATCTTCACTACGATACGGTCGCAGTAACCGGCCGCAGCCTCATCTATACTGTTATCCACCACCTCATACACGAGGTGATGAAGACCTTCCTTTCCTGTACTCCCGATATACATGGCCGGCCTTTTACGGACGGCCTCAAGACCCTCTAAAACCTTTATGCTTTCTGCACTATATTTATCCGCCGCTTCCATAAATCCAAAACTCCTATATTCTTAGAGGCATTATGTAAGAAGCGTACTGGTCGCTTCCCACGTACCTTACTACACCTGGTTTAAAACTACCGCGAATTTCAAAAAGCACCTCTTCTTCCTTCATCACGTCAATCGCTTCTACCAAATACCTCACATTGTACCCAACCCTCATCTCTTCCCCATGGTATTCAACCTCCAGCTCTTCACTCGCTTCCCCTACATCTGGATTAATGGAATTGAGAATAATTTCCCCCTCCCGTAGAATTATGACTACCCCACCGTACCGGTCCGTAGACATTACGCTCATTCTCCTAAGGGCATGGAGCATCTGCTCCCTGTTTATTTTAATATCAATCCCTTTCTCCAGGGGTATAGCCCTTTTATAATCGGGAAATTCTTGGTCTATGAGCCCTACCTTCATCGTGAAGTCCTCCGTTTTTACTACCAGCATCCCTTTGTCCAGCCCCAAGTACACCTGCGTATCGGCCCCTAAATCATCCAACAATCTTCTAATTTCCACTACCCCTCGCCGGGGTATGAGGATCCCCTTTTCCAAACTCATTCCTCCATGCTCGTCCGGTTCACTGTAAGCAATAGCCATGCGATGACCATCCGTAGCTACCATTTTCAATCTCACGCCATTAACTGATTCATCCACCTCCATAAATACCCCATTCATATTGGTGCGCAGTTCATCGGTAGAAGCGCAGTAAACCGTTTTTTCTATTAAATCTACCAATACCCCGGCCCGGATGGGGTACAGAGGTACCTTCTCCACCTCCAGGACGGCAGGGAATTCTTCCGCCGGCAGCCCCATGAGGCGATACCTAATTTTTCCCGCAGTTATATTCATCTGCCCCCTTTCACCCGTCTCACAATGGACCTCTCCCTCAGGTAATTCCCTTACCATCTCAAAGAGTTTTCTGGCCGAAACGGCCAAGGCCCCTTCCTCCAAAATAGGCACGTCATACCGGGCTATCAAGCTTATCTCCCTATCCGTAGCCACGAGTTTTAACTTTTCTTCCTCGGTTTTCAAAAGGAGATAGTTCAAAATTGGAATCGTTGATTTCCTGTCAGATATACCCAAGGTCCTCTGTATCGCCGTCCTAAATATGTCTTTTGCAATCGTGAATCGCATGTCTTTTTCCCCCTTTTAAAAAAATAGACCAATCCTTAAGTTAAAAATAATAGTAATCGTAATAGACGCTGTTAATTGACCCATCCTTTCTCGTAAATCCCTTGTAATCAAAATTTTTTCCTTTAACCATGATGTGGATAAGTTGATTATGGATTGTTCAGTTATGGTGACGGATAGCCTCTTCTATTTCCTCAACCAATTTTCTCAACTTTACATCTTCCTCCAGCATTTTTTCCCATTTATTACAGGCATAGATTACGGTGGAATGGTCTCTTTTTCCTATTTTCTCTCCGATATCGGGAAAGGAAAGATTTGTCAGGCGTCTGGCCAGGTACATGGAAAGTTGCCTCGCGAAAGCTATATTTTTGTTTTTCTTGGGGGATTTTATTTCAGACACCTTGACACCGAGCTTTGAAGAGACCGCCTTGAGCACTTCTTCAATCGATATCTCATCCATAACTTTTTGATTTATCATGTGTCGCAAAACATCCCTGGCCAGTTCCAAATCAATGGGACGTTGCTTGAGAGAGGCATAGGCTACGATCCTGAGCAAGAAACCTTCCATTTCCCTTATGTTAGATTCCGTTTTCTCGGCTATATAGTAAGCCACATTATCAGGTAAAGTGATGTTATTTTCCTGGGCCTTTTTCATGATGATGGCAATTTTGGTTTCCAGGTCGGGGGGCTGGATATCGGCAATTAACCCCCATTCGAAGCGGGAGCGCAATCTTCCCTCAAGATTTGGGATGTCTTTCGGGAATTTATCGCTCGTTACCACGATCTGCTTTCCCGCATCGTGGAGGGTATTGAAGGTATGAAAGAATTCCTCCTGGGTTCTTTCCTTTCCCGCGATGAACTGGATGTCATCTATCAATAAGCATTCTACGTTCCTATACTTTTCCCGAAACTTCGACATGGTTTCGCACCGTATGGAGTAGACAAGTTCGTTCATGAAGGCTTCCGCGGATACGTAAACGATGTTCATATCTTGGTAGAGTTCAAAGGCACGAAGACCAATGGCATTTAGAAGGTGTGTTTTCCCGAGACCCACCCCTCCATAAATAAAAAGGGGATTGTAGTTTTTGGCCGGTTGTTCTGCTACAGAAATGGCCGCGGCATGTGCCAGCTGGTTGGAAGGACCTACCACGAATCGCTCGAAGCTGTACTTTTCGTTCAGTTGTGGGTGCACTCTTTTTTTCTTTTCCCTTTTTGTGGGGGTGGTTGTGCTTGCCCTGGGCGGCGGATTGTGCGACGAATCATCTTGAAGGGTTATGTCCAATGTGAAAGTTTTTCCGGACACCGCCTTCAAGCTATCTTTGATGAGGGCAAGGTAATTGTCCTCAATCCATTCTTTAAAAAAGCGATTGGGTACGGAGATTTGCAGAGATTCCTCTGCGGCCTGCACCAAACGGATTGGTTTAATCCAGATCTCAAAGTTCTGGGGCGTTATGTTGTCTTTTATCAGTTTTAAGGCTTCGTTCCACAAATGCTCCAATTTCGCCACCACCTGTCAACAGATTTATAAACAATTGTTAATAAACGTGAATGCATCTATAAATCACGACTGAGAATTAGCCTAAGCAGGCGATTCAGCTCGTCTAAAGAACTGTACCTTATCTCTATCTTTCCCCCCCGCTTCCCCGATTTTATTTTAACCCTGGCCTGAAGAACCGAGGAGGCCTCTCGTTCAAATTCCGTAAGGAGGGGGCTTGTATCCTCTTCCTTCCTCCCCTTGGGCCCTGCCAATCTACGCTTTACCAGGGCCTCCGTTTCCCTTACGCTTAGGTTGCGGGAGATAATTTCTTTTAGCATGGTCAAGATCTCTTTGGTGGAGGGGAGGGATAGAAGGGCCCGGGCGTGACCTGAGGTAATTCGCTTTTCCACCAGGGCCTTTTTTGCCTCCTCGGGGAGACGGATCAGACGCAGGGCATTGGTAACCGTGGAACGGTCTTTGCCCACCCGGGTCGCGATATCTTCTTGGGTAAGATTAAATTTTTCTATCAGGACCTGGTACGCCTGGGCTTCTTCGATGGGGTTTAAATCGGCCCGTTGAAGATTTTCGATCAAAGATATTTCCGCGAGTTCTAAGTCGCTTGCCTCCCGGACCACCACGGGTACTTCCTTCAGCCCTGCATCTTGAGCGGCCCGCCATCTCCTTTCCCCGGCGATGATTTCGTATCCTCCTTCTATCTTCCGGACGATTATAGGTTGAATGATACCCTGTTCCTTTATGGAGGCAACCAGTTCACTCTGTTCTTCGTCAGAAAAATCCCGTCGCGGCTGGAAACGATTGGGTATTAATTCCTCTATTTGGCATATCCTGTAGGAGGTTCGGTTTGCGTAAATCTCGCTTAATTCGGGGAAGAGGGCACCTAATCCCTTGCCCAGAGGGGCCTTTTGCTTCATGAAAACCTCCCGTTAAGCATGATCTCGTGGGCCAGTTCCAGGTATGCTAACGCCCCCCTTGATTTGGCGTCGTAGAGCAAGATGGGCAACCCGTGGCTCGGGCTTTCTGATAGACGTACATTTCTCGGGATAACCGTTTTAAACACCTTCTCACCGAAGTGTCTTTTTACGTCATCGCTCACCTGATATGAGAGCAGGTTGCGACGGTCAAACATCGTAAGTAGGATGCCACCAAGCTCCAGGCGTGGATTATATGCATTTCTCACTATTTTCAACGTTTTCATCAGTTGCCCCAATCCTTCCATGGCGAAGTATTCACATTGAAGGGGCACAATTACCATATCAGAGGCCACCAAGGCATTTATGGTGAGAAACCCTAAGGACGGTGGGCAGTCTATGATTATATAAGCATATTTATCCTTGATATCTTGCAGGCAATTGGCCAGCTTTTGTTCCCTTTTTTCCATATTTACAAACTCAATCTCTACCCCGATCAGGTTCTGATCCGCCGGGGCCAGTTCAAGAAAGGGTAAACAGGTTGAAACGATGATTTCCTTTAACGTTTTAATGCCGATCAAGGCATGGTAGAGATTAGCCTCCCGGATGATTTCCCTGTTTATCCCTAAACCCGTTGTGGCATTACCCTGCGCATCACTGTCGATGAGGAGGGTTTTCTTTTCCGCAATGGCCAAGGCCGATGCCAGGTTTATGGCCGAAGTGGTCTTCCCTACCCCACCTTTCTGGTTGGCAAAGCTTATTACCTTTCCCATGGGTGTCCTAAAAGCAGTCGAAAACTTCCGTAGGGCATCCCTAACACAAAAGGGGCTTTTTGGGAAGAAATTTTTCGCCCCCCTATCAAGCACAACTATCTGATATTGCTTGCTTTTTGAAATACTAACACCCTTCTTTTTCGGGGCGAGTGGGGTAGGGTGACGTCGTGGTCTCCCACGAAAATAATATTAGTATTTTCAATAAAGTGCAGTGCTTTTTCCATTTCTTCTGCCGGGAGGTGTCCTTTAAGGGCGATTAGTTTTCCCCGGGGGGCAAGGAAGGGGCTTCCCAGGGAGAGGTAGTGTTCGAGGGACCAGGTAGCCCTTGAAATCACCACGGAGTAAAGGGGCTCATTCCCCCTGGAAAGTATATTTTCTACGCGATCGTTAATGATTTTAACAGAGGATAGGCAAAGCTGGCGCACCGCTTCCCTGAGAAAAGAGGACCGGCGCCGCGAGGCCTCAACTAAGGTAAGATGAATTTCCGGGCGGCAGAGCTTTATGGGTATACCGGGCAAGCCGGCTCCGGTACCTAAATCGAGGAGGGAAAATTCTTTTGGGGGCATGAAGGAGAGGGGAACCAATGAATCCAAGAGGTGGATGAGATAAAAGTCGCGGCGTGTTTTTACGGAAACCAAATTTATCCTTTGATTCCAGAAGCTAAGGATCTCCCAAAATTTCTCGAGCCCCCTTAGCTGTTCGTCCTTGAGGGAAAGACCGAAAAAACTTATGGCGGATAAAAACTCGTCGTTCAGATCAATCTTCACCCTTTAAGATACGCTTTACCCTTTCCAGTTCACCTGGTGAGTCCACCTCCACGGAATCGTACGCAGAAACGACACATTTTATGCGATACCCGTATTCCAGGGCCCTGAGCTGTTCCAATGATTCAAGCTGTTCCAAGGTGCCGTCGGGGAGTTCCGAAAAGGTTTGGATGAAGTTTCTACGATAAGCGTAAATTCCATGGTGCTTGTAATACTGAACTTTTTTACCCTCTCCCCGCACGTATGGGATCGTGCTACGGGAAAAGTAAAGGGCGAAACCCTGGTGGTCGCAGACAGTTTTTACCGCATGGGGATGGTAAATTTCTTCCTCCCTGGCAATGGGATAGATAAGGGTAGACATAGTTAGAGAAGAATCGGAGAGGAGGGGAGATACAACCTCTTCTATCTGTTCCGGATGAAACAAGGGCTGATCTCCCTGGACATTGACCACGACATCCCTCTCGGCAAGCTCAAGAATACGGACCGCCTCTGCTACCCGATCCGTTCCCGACCGATGGGCAGGAGAAGTCAAAACCGCCTTTCCGCCAAAGGCTTGCACTGCAGAAAAGATTCTTTCATCGTCTGTGGCTACGACGGCCATACCTACCAAAGGAGAGCGTAAAACCCTCTCGTAGACATGTTGAATCATGGGTTTCCCCAGTAAATCAGCCAGAGGTTTTCCGGGGAAACGGGTGGAATCGAAACGTGCCGGGATGATGCAGGTAATCATGTCTTTTTGCCTTTTATCCTTCCATAGGCTGGTAACTTATGCAAATATTCACCCCTTTTCAACCATTAATTTTTAGGCTGCAGGCAATGGGTGTTGGGAGGTATCCCATAGATGGGAAGGTCTATGAATTTCATGAAAACCGATTGAAATTTATTGAAGTAGTTTTTTGCTTCCCCCGGATTGGAGCTGGGAAGTTCCAGGGTAACGGTAAAAATCCCCCTTTCCTGGCCCGCGTAATTTCCCAAAGAACCCGGGTAATAGCCAAATTTTTTTAAAGGATGGTTTGCCTCCCTTGCCAGCTTCTCCAGCCATTTTTCAAACGAGTCCAGGTCCGTGGAAGGACCGTCGTAGTCGAAAAAATTGAGGGGTGAATGGAGGCTTAAGATCTTGTTGGGCTTGAAACGTTTTATGAGAGCCATCTGGAAGAGGGTTTCCTGTTCGGAAGCCGGCATCTGCCCCGGATAGTAGCGGGGGTTCCCTTTTGCCTTTCCTCTCCAGTAATGGGGGGCCTCCAGGTGCCAGCGGCGGGTGGGAAAGTTACGGTTGATATCTACCCCCCGCTTATTCACCCTTCTCGGGGGATGGGCAAAGAACCCGTCAGGATTCAGGAGCGGGGCGATGATAATACATTTCTCACGGGAAATCTCCGGATGCATACGCAGATAATGGGCCAGTTTGAAGGTTAGGTAAACCGTCGGTAACTCATCCCCGTGTACGCCCCCGAGAAAGAGGACACAATTTTTAGGGACGTCACCGAATCTGGCAAAAATCAATGGAAAACCGCCCGGTGTTTTTCTGTGGCTTTCCCAGGGCACCTCTTCGTCCGGTATATCATCCCATTTATACTCAAAGGCCCTCTCTTTGAGGGATTGAAAAAACTTTGGGTCAACCCCTCCGCTCGCCCATAAAGGTAATGGAAAGTAGGCATGGACCCATGCCAGGCAGAGGAAAAAGAAAAACCATTTCAATTTATGCCTTTTTCCCTTATCCATCGCAATCACCAAAAACCATTACCACAATTCGAGGGATACTGATATAAAACTAAAAAGAGGGCCCTATCTACAATTGCTTTTTAGAAGAACTATATTATAAAGGTTCACCAATTTTGTGCTAAGGAGTGCTTATGGCCAAAGGCATTTATATTATTGGAACTGATACCGAGGTAGGTAAAACCGTGGTGGCCGCAGGTATTATGGCGACCCTCCTTAAAAGTAACACGCCGGCAGCGTACTTCAAGCCCGTCTCCAGCGGCTGGGTTGAGGTTAACGGGTCCTTCCACCCCGCCGATGCCTTTTTTGTTAAGCAATTCTCAGGGTTTAAAGAGGAAGAGCAGATTGTTTCACCCTTTTCCTATCGAGAAGAGGTGGCACCTCATTTCGCCGCCCGCAGGGAAGGGAAGCCTGTTTCCCTTGAAGTGATCAAGGACCGGTACCGTTATCTGAAGAGGACTTATGAAGTCATAATCGGGGAAGGAGCAGGGGGGCTCGCCGTTCCCTTAAACGACGAGGGTTATATGCAGTACTCCCTTATCCGGGAGCTGGGGTTCAGTTGTGCCCTGGTAGCTCGGGCGGGCCTTGGAACGATTAACCACACCCTTCTTACGGTGCGTTTGGCCCGGGAAGAAGGCCTACAAATTACCTCTATTTTCATAAATAGATACACAGACTCACCCCTCGAGCGGGAAAATATGGCGGTTATCAGGGCTTTAAGTGGGGTAGAGCACATCTTTGTTGTGCCCCTCTTCGGTTCTTTGGAGGGGAAAGAGGTGATACCATTTTTCGATGACCTCCTTATCCCGCAGAGAATAAATAGCATCCTGGCACCTTTGCCTGAAGTGGAAGGAAGATGAATCTTAAAGCCTATCTTACCGCTAAGCTCGACCACCTCAAGACCCAGGGCCTCTACCGGGCACTTCATTTCCTCGCCTCCCCCCAGGGACCTCGGGTGAAAATAGAGGGGCGGGAGGTACTGCTTTTTTCATCTAACAGTTACCTCGGTCTCAGTACAGACCCCCGTTTGAAACAGGCGGCCCATGAAGCCATCGAAACCTTCGGTGTGGGTACAGGGGGCTCCCGTCTAACTACGGGTAGCTATGAAATTCATCGCCAGTTAGAAGAGGAGGTGGCCAAGTTAAAAGGGGCCGAGCGGGCGCTCGTCTTCAATACGGGGTACATGGCCAACGTGGGCACTATCTCTGCCCTTGCCACGAGGGAATGGGTGATCTTTTCCGATGAGTTAAATCATGCCAGCATCGTGGATGGTTGCCGCTTGAGTGCCGCCGACGTTGTTGTCTATGCCCACGGGGATGTGGAAGACCTGGCAAAGAAGATGTGCACATGCCGGGGACGCCCGGCCCTTATAGTTACGGATGGGGTTTTCAGCGTGGATGGTGAGATAGCTCCTCTTAGAGAGCTTGTATCCCTCGCCCGCCGGGAAAAGGCAGTTCTCATGGTGGATGACGCCCATGCGACGGGGGTTATCGGGCCCCGGGGCGGAGGTACGGCCGATTTTTTTGATCTGGGGGCAGAAATTGATATTCAGATGGGCACTTTCAGTAAAGCCCTGGCCAGTGAGGGAGGGTTTATTGCCGGGAAAGAAACCCTTATTGACTACCTCATAAACCGTGCCCGGAGTTTTATCTTTTCTACTGCCATCAACCCCGCATCTTGCGCCGTTTCTCTGAAGGCTCTGGATATTGTGAAAAACGAGCCAGAGAGAAGGGAGAGTTTATTGAAAAAGGCGAGGTGGTTCCGGGAAAAACTGAGAGAACTAGAAATTCCCGTCAAGCCGGGGGAGACACCTATCGTGCCCTTAATCGTTGGGGACGCGGATCTCGCCGTTAAATTTAGCTCTGAATTGTGGGAAAGGGGGATATTTATCCCCGCCTTGCGACCCCCCACGGTAAAGCAGGGAACAAGCCGGCTGAGGATATCTCTCATGGCTACCCATAGTTGGGATGATCTGGCGTATACGGTAGAGGAAATCGTAAAGGTGGCCGAAAAACTTAAACTAAGGGGAAAGGGTGCATGAAGGAATGGCAGGAGAGGGATCTTCGGTATATCTGGCATCCCTGTTCACAGATGAAGGACTATGAGGAGTATCCCCCTATCGTCATCTCTCACGGCAAGGGGGCCTATCTGTATGATTTAGAGGGGAAGGCATACCTGGATGCCATTTCTTCTTGGTGGGTAAACCTTTTTGGCCATGGGAACGAGAGAATTGGCCGGGCGCTCAAAGCGCAGGTGGATAGATTGGAGCACGTAATTTTCTCTCATTTTTCCCATGAGCCGGCGATTGAACTGGCGGAAAAACTTGTAAAAATAACCCCCCCGGGCCTTTCCAAGGTATTTTTTGCCGATAACGGTTCTTCTGCGGTGGAGATCGCCCTGAAACTCAGCTTCCATTACCATCAACAGACAGGGAACAAAAGGAAAACGCGCTTTGCCGCCATCTCCGATGCCTATCACGGGGAGACTTTAGGGGCCCTGTCCGTGGGGGATATAGACCTATACAGCCGCATTTATAAACCCCTTCTTTTCAATGCCCTGAGGATTCCCGGTCCTAACTGTTTTAGATGCCCCTTTGGAAAGGAAAGAACAACGTGTGACGCGGAATGTTTCTCCACCCTGGAAGATATGGTCTCCCGTGAGGCAGAAGAACTCTCAGGGGTAATTATCGAACCCATCGTCCAGTGCGCCGCAGGCATGAAAATCTATTCTCCTCGCTACCTCTCGAAACTGCGGGATCTCTGCAATCGTTTACACATCCACTTCATTGCTGATGAGATAGCCGTCGGATTTGGCCGTACGGGGAAGATGTTTGCCTGTGAGCATGCGGGGGTAGGCCCGGATATCATGTGCCTTTCCAAGGGCATTTCAGGGGGATATTTACCCCTCTCTGTCGTCCTCGTTACGGAGGAGATTTATCAAGCCTTTTACGCCGAATACACGGAACTTAAAGCTTTTCTCCACTCTCACAGCTACACGGGAAACGCCCTCTCCTGTGCCTGTGCCCTGGAAACTTTAAGGATATTTGAGGAAGAGGATGTGCTCAAGAAAAACGAATCGAAGGCCAAATTCATGAACGACCTTGCCCTTCGCCTTTTAGGAAGTCATCCTCACGTGGGGGAGTTTCGCCAAATAGGGATGATTGGGGCGATTGAACTCGTGGACGACCGGGAAAAGAAGAGGCCTTTTGACTGGCGGGACCGGGTGGGTTACAAGATCTACCGCCTGGCTCTGGGGAAGGGGGTTATCCTCCGACCCCTGGGGGATGTGATTTATTTTATGCCCCCCTATTGCGTGGAAGAAGAGGATATTGCCCTCATGGTAAACACGGCTGCTCAAGCCATGGATGAATACTTTTCCCTCAGAGATAAGGGTCTTGTGTCATAAGATAATTGACCACGTAATCGCGCACACTCTCTTCCAGGGGGGAAAAGGAAATGGGACAGCCAGACGCTTTAAGTTTTTCCATCCGGGCTTCGGTAAAATACTGGTATTGCCTCTCAAGGCCTGCGGGCATGGGGATGTACTCTATGTTTGGTTCACGTCCCAGGGCCGAAAAAATTGAATGAATAAGGTCATTCCAGCTTCTCGCCTTCCCCGTCCCAAGGTTGTAAATTCCCGTAACTTCCCGGTGATTGAGTAGCCAAACGAGGACCTCCACGCAATCTTTAACGTAAACGAAATCTCGTTTCTGCTCGCCATCTGCGTATTCGTCCCGATAGGAACGGAAGAGCTTCACCTTCCCCTCCGATAAAATTTGGCCCAGCGCTTTGTGCACCACACTCCTCATCTCTCCTTTGTGGTATTCGTTGGGACCGAACACGTTAAAAAACTTCAACCCTGTTACCGCTTGGCTCAAGCCGTTGCGAAGGACCCAAAGGTCGAAAACCTGTTTTGAGTAGCCGTACATATTTATGGGCCTTAACGTTTCTGTTACCGCATCATCGTCGGAAAATCCCCGGGATCCATCGCCGTAAGTGGCGGCAGAACTGGCGTATATGAACCTTATGCCTTTTTCTACCGCCCAGCGGGCGAGGTACTGAGAGTATCTCACGTTATTTTCCCAGAGATAATCGGCGTCCCTCTCCATGGTATTAGAACAGGCCCCGAGATGGACCACCGCCTGGACGGCAAAGGGTAACGCATCCCTCTGTACGAGTGATAGGAAGGTATCCTTGTGGTAATATTCTCGGTAGCGGAGCTTGACCAGGTTTTTCCATTTCTCCTGGGTACCTAAGCGGTCGACTATACAAATGTCTTCCATTCCTTCCCTGTTTAGCCGCCATACTAGGGCACTGCCGATGAATCCTGCCCCTCCCGTTACAACGATCATTAAATTTGCTTGCCCCCTTCTTCGATGGCCTGTTCGATGACCTTAAAGCGCTCTTCCGACATGCGAATAGAAATGGGCATGAATAAAGTACGCCCTAAGAGGTCTTCAGCCCTGGGTATTCGATGGCGGCCGTAGTCGGGGGTTCCCCCTTTGTACCCCGGGTTTGTGAAGGGCCATTTTTGTGAATTGGCGGTGGAAAAAGCGAGAAAATGTTCCCAGTTCGGGACATAATGCCACTTGTTGTGTTTGAAGCAGACCGTCTCGCATCCCCTTTTGGCTAAGGCCTGCTGAAAGGAGAGGGCCTTTTCCTCCGTGGGAAGGTTGAAGGCGAGGAAGGTAGCCGTATCTCCTTCCGGGTCAGGTATTTCCCGGAACTTTACGCCTGGCACCCTTTTTAACATCTCTTTTATAATCCCCTTGTTCTTCTTCTGTTGCCCTATGATCCAATCCAGTTTGCGTAACTGGGCAAGGCCCACGGCCCCTTGAAATTCGTTCATCCGAAAGTTAAACCCCAGGATAGTGCGTCCTTCCATGGCGCGACTAACGTTGGGATTGTGATCGTGACCGTGATCATGGTACCATTCTGCCCGCTCGGCTAGCCTTTTGTCACTGGTTATTACCATCCCTCCCTCGCCGGTGGTGATGGTTTTGTAGTAATCGAAGCTGAAGATGCCCATGTCACCGAAGGAACCCAATTTCTTACCCCCCACGGACCCTCCGCAGCTTTGGGCGTTATCCTCGAGGACGAGGAGGCCATGGGATTTTGCCTCTTTTACGATTTCCTCAATATAGGCCCCCGCTCCGCACATGTGAACGGGGATAACTGCTTTGGTGCGGTTAGATAAACACGCCTTTATGGAGGTCGGAGAGAGGTTTAGGGTCTCATCAATGTCGGCCATAATGGGTATAGCCCCGACTTCCAGCACCGCTTCGTAAGTGGCAATAAAGGTAAAGGCCGGGACGATTACCTCATCCCCGGGGCAAATGTCCATGGCCGTAAGAGCTACTTTCAAAGCAGCTGATCCGGAGGTAACCCCGAGGGCGTAAGGGGTTCCCATATACCTGGCAAATTCCTCCTCAAATTGGCGGACCTTGAACACACCCTTGCGTTCCTTATCGAAGCCGTATCTCATAAGGACGCCCGTATCCAGAACGTCCATAACTTCCTTTCTTTCCTCTTCGCCAAAAACTTCGTAACCTGCCATTTTCATCCTCCTTATTTAAGGTGCTTTATTTGCCAAGCGTGTAATTGAGGAGATACAAGACAAAGAACAATAAAATGCTAAAGAAAATTAGCGTAAAAATCCCCGCTTCACAAGCTAATTTTCTCGGTTCTTTTTTAGTGGGGTAGTGGTGTTGCCATTCCTGGTAAGTTGTAACGTAGCTCATGACCGCCGCGATAAAAACAAAGGGTAAAAGAACCAGAAAAAGAGTCATAAATCAGGGCGTTTAGAAGGCGGCGCGGTATATGTTTATGGCATCCTCCAGCCGGACCTGCCTGGGGTTATTGGCAAGGGGTCGACTAACCGTAAGGGCAGCGGCCGCCAGCTCCGGAAAGTCATCCTCTTTGATGCCGAGATCCTCGAGGGAGAGATTGATGCCGCAGTCTTCAATCAAATGATAGACCGCCTCTATCGCGAGCTCCGCCGCTTCCCTCAGGGAAAGCTCTTCGGTTGCTTCTCCCAAAAGGGTGGCCGTATCGGCGAATTTTTCCAATGCGGCCGGCAGGTTAAACGTCATGACGTGGGGGAGGAGCAGGGTGTTGGCCAGACCGTGAGGTATCCCGTATTTCCCCCCCAGGGGATAAGAGAGGGAATGAACGGCCGTTACCCCTGCGTTAGCCAGACCCAACCCCGCATAGAGACTGCCCAGCAGCATGGCGGACCGGGCGGATAGGTCCTGGCCGTTGTGGACGCAGGTCCGTAAGTTTTCCCCAATCAAAGCTATGGCTTCTCGGGAAAACATCTCGCTCATGGGGGAAGCTGTACGAGAGGTATAGGATTCAATGGCGTGACAGAGGGCATCGATACCGGTCGTCGCCGTTACCTCCGGAGGTAAGGTGAGGGTTAGCTCCGGATCGAGGAGGGCGACATCCGGATAAAGATAGGGGCTATTCATACCCTCTTTTTTCTGTAGGTTTTTTCGGCGGAAAACGGCTGTAAAGGTGACTTCACTGCCCGTACCGGCGGTGGTGGGAATCATTATCTTGGGAAGTCCCGGGAGGGGAATCCTGTTGAGCCCGAGGTAATCAACCGCTTTTGCCCCGTGCGGGACAAGAACGGAGACTGCTTTGGCCAGGTCCATCGCACTTCCCCCGCCGATACCGAGGACGGTATCCGCTTTGTGACGGAGGGCCGCCCTTGCACATTTATCTGCTGTCTCGAGGGGTGGTTCAGCCTCAACCTCCTTAAAGACGGCGTATTTCACCCCCCCTTTCTCCAAGAACTCCTCGAGCCTTTTTAGAACCCCGTTTTGCGTGAGGGCAGGGTCTATAACGACATAAGGCCTCTTTGTTTTAAGCTCTCCCAGGATTTCGGGGAGCTTTTCGAGGGCACCGCAGCCGAAAATAATTTTTTTCGCCGCTGTAAAGGAAAATACTTTCTCCATTGCCTGCTCCTTGAGAGATGATTTTTCGTGATAATACATGAGTGGAAAAGATAGGGAAAGAAAAAAATCACCCCCTTGCCCGGAAGGGAAGGGAGGTGCTATTTAGTAATTATATGAACCGTATCCTGGTACAGATTTACGAAATTCAGGAGAAAAGAGAAGTGTTGCCCCTTTTAGATTTGGGGATAGATCATCTGGGGACGGTTATCATGCGACCGGAGGAAGACCATTGGCCTCCCTTAAAGGGTACCGTAGAAGCGATCCGGGCAGGGGGGAGAAAGAGTGTCATCCTTCCCCTTTTTTCCTCACCTGCAGAGATCTTTCATGCCCTTTCCTACTTTACGCCCGATTTAGTGCACTTCTGTGAAGCCCTTTCCCCAAAGGCTGACGATGATTTTCTTTCCCTTAAGAGGGCCCGGGAGCTCGTGAATCTACAGTGGGAGATAAAAGAGAAGTTCCCCGGTATCGGTATTATGCGGTCTCTTCCCATACCCCGTCCCGGACGGGTGGATGCAAAAATAAGGGATAACCTCTTCCATCTGGTCGAAATCTTAAGCCCATATAGTGATTATTTCCTCTTAGATACCTGGCAGGAGGGGGCGCAGCCGGTGCAGGGTTTTGTGGGTATTACGGGGGAGGTATGCGACTGGTCCCTAGCCCGGCAGGTGGTGGAGATGAGCCCCCGGCCCGTTATCCTAGCGGGAGGACTGGGGCCGGACAATGTTGCGGAGGCCATAAGGTACGTGCGGCCTGCCGGGGTAGATAGCTGTAGCCGAACCAACGCCCAGGATGAAAGAGGAAAGCCCATACGTTTCCGCAAGGACTTAAGGCTGGTTTCCCTTTTTGTTCGGGAGGTGAAGCGTATCAACCTTTTGCCGTTTTAGCTTCCTTCGCCCGGGCTTTTAGCCTCTTTTCTCGCCGACGCCGCCGGCGGTCGAGCTCTTTTCTTCTTTCCGGTTTTTTATGGGCCATAAAAGCCTCCTCCGTTACTTTTTTTCATTATAACACTGACGTCAACCCTCTCTTCCCTTTCCCTTCGTACCTTATTGGGGTAAAATTGAAAGAAAAAAGAGGAGGTGGAAAGATGAAGGTGAAAAGATATATCCTTATTATTTCTGTGCTGTCAATCCTTAGCTTGCCCTTTGCCGTGGGGGCATGGGAGACGGATGTTATAAAGACAAAAAAAGGGGCTTTAAAGATTACCTTCATCGGTCATGCGTCCCTCTGTATGGAGTATATGGGGATGGTGATCCATGTGGATCCGGTTTCTCAGTACGGTGATTATACCAGGTTGCCTAAAGGAGATGTTATCCTTGTAACCCACGAGCATTTCGATCACTTTGATCCCCGGACAATTGACATCGTAAAGAAAAAAGGTACCCTTGTGATTGGAAATGTTAAGGTAGGCCGCTTGCTGTCCGGGGTCCAGATTATGAGAAACGGAGAGGAAAAGGTGGTGGCGGGAATAAAAATTACGGCGGTGCCTGCCTATAATGTTGTAAATTTCAGATCCCCCGGGGTGCCTTATCATCCTAAAGGGGAGGGGAATGGCTACATCTTGAACTTTGACGGAACGCGGGTCTATATTGCGGGGGATACGGAAAATACGCCGGAGATGAAAGCCCTAAAGGGAATCGACATCGCCTTCTTACCCATGAACCTTCCCTATACCATGTCTCCCGAGATGGTGGCGGATGCTGCTCGTGCCTTTCGGCCTCGCATCCTCTATCCTTACCATTATGGCGATACCGATGTGGGAACACTGATTGAGTTGATGAAGTCGGAAAAGGATATAGAAGTGCGCATTCGCGCCATGAAATAGGAGGAAAAGGTGAAAGAAAAACCACGTCTGTTGTTTATGGGTACCCCCCATTTTGCGTTGCCGTCTCTCCAGGCCTTGATTGAAAAAGGCTACCCAATAATAGCGGTAGTAACCCAGCCGGACAAGCCTCAGGGGCGGGGAAGGAAAGTCCTGCCCCCTCCGGTAAAAGAGCTGGCCATGAAGTACGGTATCCCTGTCTTACAACCGGAGAGAGTCCGGGAAAGCAGCTTTCTCCTGGAATTTTCCCATCTTAAGCCGGACATGGTCGTTCTTGTGTCCTTCGGCCAGATTTTACCACCCGAGATAATACATAAGCCACCCTATGGCTGCATAAATGTGCACCCTTCCCTTCTGCCGCGCCATCGGGGTCCGGCGCCGATAAACTGGACCCTCATAGAAGGGGATGAAAAGACAGGGGTCACCATTATGATGATGGATGAAGGCGTGGATACAGGTCCCGTACTCCTTCAGGAGGAGACCCACGTTGCCCCGGATGAAACCTATGACCTTCTCCACGACCGCCTAGCGGAAATGGGAGCCCGCCTCCTCGTAGAAGCCATTGAGCTTATGGGAGCAGGGAAAATAACCCCCAAGCCACAAGTAAATGAAGGTGCTACCTACGCCCGTCGGTTGACGAAAGAAGATGCCCTGATTGATTGGAACAGGGGGAGCAAAGAGATAGTGAGGAAAATCAGGGGAATGTCCTCAGTGCCAGGGGCCTTTACCTATCTAAAGGGGCGAATTCTAAAAATATACCAGGCGAGTTACCGTTTGGGCAATGCTTCCCTCGCTCCCGGTACGATAGGTGAACCGGGGAAAGAAGGGTTGCCTGTAAGGGCTCTAGATGGGGAGGTCTATCTGAAAGAAGTGCAGCTTGAGGGAAAAAGAAGGTTGCCCATCCAGGAATTCTTGAGGGGTTACCGCTTCACACCTGGCGAAAGGGTTGGTTAAGTTATGGCGGAAGGCGTACGCGAGGGGGCCGTCTCTATCCTTACCCGGGTGGAACAGTCTCGGGAACACGCGGAAGATCTCCTGAATCTTTATCTGGGTGTCAAAGAAGAGTTAGAAGAGCGTGATCGGCGTTTGCTGACGGAGCTTACTTACGGCACCCTGCGAATGAGGGGTGTATGTGATGGCATTCTGAAAAGTTACCTGCACAACTGGCGCGCCTTATCGCCGGTTGTGAAAAATATCCTGCGCCTTGCCGTCTATCAAATCATTTATACCCATCGCATTCCCCCATTTGCCATCGTGCATGAAGCGGTTGAACAGGCGAAGAGGGTATCACCCGGGCATGCAAAGCTCGTAAATGCTATTTTGCGAAAGATCTTGCTAAAAAAGAGGGAAGAGCTACTGCCCGAAAGTGAACTCACAACGCCCCAATCTATTGCCCGTGTCTATTCTCACCCTCTCTGGCTGGTCTCAAGGTGGCTGAAAGAATGGGGAATAGAAGAAACCATAAAACTCTGTGAGGCTAATAACGATATCCCTCCCAGAACCCTCCGGGTGAACACATTGAAATCTTCGCGCGAGGAGGCAAAGGACACCCTTAGCCGGGAAGGGATTTCTGTTAAAGAAACGTCCTATTCTCCCGACGGCCTTTTTGTTTTAGATCGGGGATTTAGGTGGGGCGCCTCTAAGGCTTTCCGGGAAGGATGGGTTATTTACCAGGACGAGGCCTCCCAGCTTATTTCATATCTCGTCTCTCCCCTGCCGGGGGAAGAAATCCTCGATTTATGTGCCGGAAGAGGGGGGAAAACGTTTCATCTTGCCGCTTTAATGAAAAACGAGGGGAAAATATTATCCGTGGATGTTGAAGAGGATAAACTGGCGAAGCTGATGAATTCTGCAGCCCTCTTCGGGGTTTCCAATATAGAGGTAAAGAGGTACGATGCGACCGAGGTGCCCCCCTATGAATTTAAGGAACGATTTCACCGGGTACTGATAGATGCCCCATGCTCTGGCACAGGTACATTGCGGCGGGCACCTGAAATAAAGTGGCGCCTGCGGCCAGGAGATGTGGAAAAGATGGCGCAGAAGCAGAAAAGAATCCTTGACTTTGCCGCTTTATGCGTGAGGAAGGGGGGAAGGGTGGTTTACTGTACGTGCAGCATAATGGCCGAGGAGAATGAGCGGGTCGTCGAGGCCTTTCTCCGGGAAAGAGAGGACTTTGAGTCAGTATCCCCATCTGGGATGCTTTCTCATCTAATCGATGGACGTGGTTTTTTCCATACCTTTCCCCATCGCCATGGTATGGATGGATTTTTTGCTGCCGTAATGGTAAAAAAATAAAGAGCTCAAAGGAGATAGTATGAGAAGGATAGGATTCATCTTTGCCGTTTTTTTGGTCTTCGGGTGCGCCTCTTCGGGGCCGGTTCTATATCCAAATGCCCACTTGCAAAGGGTAGGTGAAGAGCAAGCTAAGAAAGATATCGCCGAATGCAAGGCCCTGGCGGATGAGTACATCAAATCGAAAGAGGCGGAGAAAATAGCGAAAAGTACAGCGGGAGGGGCAGCCGGGGGGGCGGTCATCGGTGGTGCCGTAGGGGCCGTAAAGGGCAGTGTGGGAAGAGGAATTGGGGTAGGGGCAGCGGCGGGAGCCGCCGCCGGATTAGTCAGGGGTACTGCCAAGGCGTCGAAGCCCAGCCCGGTGTATAAGAACTTTGTCCAGCGGTGCTTGAAAGAGAGGGGATACGAACCCATAGGATGGGAGGATTGAAGAGATGCCAGAACTACCGGAAATCGAGACGATTCGCCGTCAACTCAAGCCTCTTGTGGAAGGGAGGGCCATCCGCGGGTGCCATGTCTTCGATTCCCGTCTGGGTGATTTCTCCGACATTGTAGGTGAGGTGGTTGAGAAGGTAAATAGAGTGGGAAAGGTGTTAGAAATCCTTTTGTCCTCAGCCCGTTCTTTGGTTATTCAGCTGCGCATGTCGGGTTCCCTCTTCTGGCAGGAAGGGTATTTTATTCCCTCCCGGTACAGTCGTTTCGCCCTTTTTTTCGACACCGGTACCCTGGAGCTAAATGACCCTCGCCGCTTTGCGACGGTGGCTTTGAGGGAGCCTCTTGGGGCCCATGAATCATTTTTCCCCGGCATAAATGACCTGCCTTGGATACTGGCTCAGGCCGCAAGGAGGCGCATTACCGTGAAGGAATTCCTGTTAGACCAGCGGTTTTTCCCCGGTCTCGGCAATATCTACGCCTGTGAAATTCTTTTCGCCGCCGGCCTTTCCCCGGAGAGGAAAGTTTGCGACGTCAAGGAGGCAGAATGGCTCTCCCTTTGGGAAAAGGCCCTGCCCATCTTGAAAAATGCCGTAAGCCGCAGAGGCACGACCGTGTCGGACTGGCGGGATCTGTTTGGGGAAAAGGGGGAAAATCAGCGGTATCTTATGGTCTATAAGCGCAATGGGGCGCCCTGCCGCAGGTGCGGCTCCCTTATAGTGTGGAAGAAAATCGGTGGTCGGGGCACTTACTACTGTGCCATCTGCCAGGAGTAGTATAGAAAATTCTCTATTATTTCTGTCCACTTTGAAATGTCCTGCTCATGGGTGGCAAGGTATAGCTCGGAATGGGGAATTAGGCGGTGGAGTTCTTCAGCAGATCTGGCGGGGTGCAGTTCATCTCCCGTCCAGGTGAGAATGAGGGTAGGAACTCGTATTTTTGCCAGTTGTTCCCGAGGGGGGAAAGCACTCCTGGCAGCTCCTTTGAAGATAGAGGCAAGGACCTCCTTTTTTTGCTTTGAGAGGGCGGAAATGAATTTTTCTGTAATTTCCGGGCTGGAGAGGAGCTTTCGATCCGCGAGGTCATGCTGCTCTCTCATGAGGCTAAGGAGGGATTGAAGACCTTCGGTTTCAAGGATGGCGGCGGCCATTTCATAAACTTCCCCGTGCCTTTTCCCTTCTTCCCAGAGGGCGGGTGGGGTGAGGAGGATGAGCCCCCGGATACGCTCCGGCATTATGGTAGCGGCAAAAAGAGAGATAACGGCCCCCATGGATTGGCCCCCCGCGACGAATGGGTGGGCACCGAAGTAATCACAAATCCCTATCAAATCCGCTAAGAGGGTATCCCAGCGGTAATCTTCGAAGGGCAGGGTGGCTTTCGAGCAGCCATGACCCCGGACATCGTACCGAATCACCCGGAATTTCTTTTCCAGTTTCCGCCATTCTATAACCCCTATGTCTTCCTCCAGCTCCCTATTGCCCAGAAGTCCATGCGTCCAGATCAAGGGGATACCCTCGCCCTGGTCCGTTGCATAGAGGACCGTTCCATTAATCGGTATGGCGTGTTCTGCTCGGGTCATTAATGTAAATCCTGTTCCAGGTAGGGCTTATGAGAATTTCGTTTATACATACATGCTTAGGCAGACGAGCCACAAAAAGGATTACCTCTCCCACATCTTCTGCCTTGAGCATCCTCGCTTTTTCCTCCGGGGGAAGGGCATCCGGCCGGCGGTCTATGATGGGTGTCCACACTTCTCCGGGACAGATAGCACAGGCGCGGATACCATGAACACATTCTTCCATGTTTATGCTGGCATTTAGGGCAAGCAACCCATGCTTTGCGGCACTGTAAGCCGGGCCGGTAATGTAAGAGTAAAACCGGCCGGCCCAGGAAGATACATTTACGATGAGACCGTCTTTCCTCTCCCGCATGACGGGTAAAACGGCCCGGGCACAGTAAAAGGCCCCATTTAAGTCAATATCAATCACCTCTCGCCATTTTTCGGCCGTTATCTGTTCCCAGTGTCTTTCCGTTACATTGGTACCGGCGTTGTTGACGAGGATGTCAATTTTTCCACTCTTCTCCATGATTCTATCTCTCACCCTGAGGATAGCCGCCTCGTCCCTCACGTCAACGGGTTCTACAAAGGCAACCCCTCCTCTCTGGTGGATGATCTCGGCGGTTTCTTCGAGAGGACCTATTCTGCGGCCGGAAAGAAAAACTGTGACTCCATGAGAAGCTAAGGCCAAAGCCCCCGCCTGCCCTATGCCGGTTCCTGCCCCCGTGATCCAGGCCACTTTTCCCTCTATTGATTCGAGCATGTCTCCCCCCTTAAAAATTCTTTTGCCCGCTTCCATTACGGGTTTATAATAAAAAGTCAAGGCAAAAGAAGGTGACAGGATGCGTATTGCCATTGGAGACATTCATGGATGCTGCCGTACCCTTCAGGCCCTCCTGGAGAAGATAAAACTGCAGGAAGGTGATGAGCTCTATCTCTTGGGCGATTATATCGACCGTGGCCCGGATAGCAAGGGAGTCCTGGATACTATCATGCATCTGCCCTGTAAGGTAGTGGCCTTGAAGGGTAACCATGAGGATTTGTGGATTAAAGCGGTCAAGAGCGGTCAGGGCTATTACATGTTCCCTTACGAGTACTTTCTCGAAATGGGAATGGTGGCCACCGCACGAAGTTTCGGGAATTGTGATATTACACCGTATGTCGAGTATGTGGCGTCTTTGCCCTTGTGGTACGAAACGGAGGATTATCTCTTTGTCCATGGAGAATTCGATTTTTCCCTCCCCGATCCGTTTGGCCCTGAGGGGGAAGAATCAATGCTATGGAGCCGGGGAAAGGAATATAAGGGGGGAAAGCCGGTGATTTGTGGGCATACCCCCCTACCCCTGTGGCAGATAAAGGAGAGTTTGTCGGGGAAAAAGATTGATATTGACAACGGATGCTGTTATTTAATGAAAGGCTACGGGCGGCTTCTCGCTTACGACCTCGATAGAAGGTGCCTATATGAACAGGAAAACATCGATTATCATTATTAATCCCCGGGATAACGTGGGGGTGGCAAGGGTAGAGATTAAAGGGGGACAGAAGGTCTGCCTTCCCCAGGGGGGAGAAGTGGAGGCGAAAACCTCCATTCCCCGGGGGCACAAAATTGCCCTTAAAGATATTCCCTCCGGGGGTGAGATTGTGAAATACGGAGAGGTAATCGGGCGGGCCAAAGAGGCAATCCACGCGGGAGAATGGGTCCATACCCACAATATGGGATAGGGGGTTAAAGCAGATGGGAGCAGATTTCTGGGGTTATGCACGTCCGGACGGCCAGGTGGGGGTAAGGAATTTTGTAGCGGTGATTCCTTCGGTAGCCTGTGTAAACGGTGTGGTGGCGGCCATTGCAAACAAGGTACCTGAGGTGGTCCCACTGTACCATGGCCACGGTTGCGGGCGATCCCTGGAAGTGCCTATGCACTTGCGGGTCCTTGCCAACCTGGGGAAAAATCCCAATGTGGCCGCCGTCCTGGTAGTGGGCCTGGGATGCGAGGTCATTAAAGCAGAGGCGATTGGGAAGGCCATTGCGGAAACGGGAAAACAGGTGGAGTGGTTCAATGTGCAGGAATTGGGAGGGTCCCAAAAGGCGGCGCACAGAGGTGCCGACATCTGTCGGCGTTTTTTGGAGGAGATATCGAACCTCGAGCGCACCAGATTCCCCGCGGGAAAACTGGTTGTCGGTTTGGAATGCGGTGGCTCGGATGCCTTTTCGGGGATAACGGCGAACCCTGCCGTCGGCCTTGCTTCCGACTGGTTAGTAGATGAGGGAGGAACGGTCATCCTCACGGAAGACACGGAAATGATCGGAACGAGCCATATCTTGGAGCGCCGTGCCTGTGATAGGGAAGTGGCGGAAAAAACGGTGCGGATGATTGCCGAGGCGGAGCAACTGACCCGGGACCTTCTGGGTCCCCTTGCCTCTCTGGTAATTGCGCCCGGAAACATGGATGGGGGTATGTCTTCTATCCAAGAAAAATCCCTCGGTTGCATTACTAAGGCCGGGAGTCGTCCCATTGTGGAAGTAGTGGAATACGGACAGCCCCCGACCAGAAGGGGGGTGGTTTTGATGGATGGGCCTGGATACGATGCCGAATCCCTTCCCGGTCTTGCCGCTGCCGGCAGTCAAATCATAATCTTTACCACGGGTCGGGGAACCCCCTTAGGCTTTCCCATCTGCCCGGTTATTAAGGTGGCCAGCAACAGTGAGCTCTACCATCTCATGCAGGACGATATGGACGTGAACGCGGGGCGAGTTCTGGAAGGAACAGAGCTATCAGAAGTGGGGAAGGAAATAACGGAGCTGCTTTTGGAGGTATCTTCAGGTCATCCAACCCGGGCAGAAGTCAATCGTCAGGGGGGAATGGTCTGTCTTTACACCCTTCATCCACCCTTTTAGCTTACTTAACCAGCCGTTGACCTATTTCATAGGCCCGGGAAAGCAGGGCCTGGTCCTCTTGAGCGGGCGACAAATGGCTATTCGTGTGAATGATACGGCCCACTATCTCAAAGCCCAAGCCACTTCCCGTCATGCCGGCGAGATAACGTATGGACCTCTCGTATTGAGCAGGGTCGGGAGCACCCTGGGAGATGACGAGGGCATATGTCTTGCCAGCCGGGACGGTAGTATAATAGCCCCCCGTTTCCTTGCTGGCATAAAGGGAGTACATGCGATCTACTAGCATTTTCATCTGGCCTGAGATGCGGTACATGTATATGGGGGTGGCCATTACCATCCCACGGCAGTGTTTTATGGCTTCCAGATAGGGGCTGAGGGCGTCCTTTTGATGACATATACCGGGGGTGGTGCGGCAGCCAAGGCATCCACGGCACCCTTTCATCCCTATCTCATTCAGGCGGATTTCCTCTGTTGTGGCCCCGCGGGAGCGGGCCCCCTCGAGGATGGCCCTTACAAGATGAGAGGTATTTCCGTTGGGCCTGGGACTGGCATTGAAGGCGATTATTTCCATTTTTTCCTCCTCGTAAACAACGGGTGTGTGCCGTCTACCATAATCGTCTTACCGATGCCAGCAATTTATCCGTGGCAGAAAAGAGAAAAGTGTATTAAGGAGTCAAAAAATTTGACCAGGGGAGGCAAAAGAGATGGAAGTTGCAGGAAAAGTGGTGGTCGTGACGGGGGGAGGGAGTGGTATTGGTGCCGCTCTGGCCCGCAGGTTTGTAAAAGCAGGGGCCAAGGTCGTGGTGGCGGATATTAACGCGACGGCCGTTCGTGCTGTAGCGGAAGAAATCGGAGGTCATCATTTTCTCTGTGATGTAACCAAGGAGGCAGAGGTCATTTCCCTGATAGATTTTACCGAGGAGAAGGTAGGGCCCATCGACCTGTTTTGCTCAAATGCGGGCATTGGCGTTAAAGGGGGGGTGGAATGTCCCAATGATGCCTGGCAGCGTATCTGGGAAGTAAATGTTATGTCCCATGTTTATGTGAGCCGGGCCCTGATACCCCGAATGATAGCCCGTGGAGGAGGCGCCATCATGATTACCGCTTCTGCCGCCGGTCTTTTGAGCCAGATTGGTTCTGCCCCTTATTCTGTTACGAAGCATGCGGCGGTGGGTCTGGCGGAAAATCTGGCCATCACTTACGGTGATCAGGGGATTAAGGTCTTTGCCCTCTGCCCTCAGGCGGTGCGTACGGCCATGGCGGGAGAGGACAGTGTGGCTGCCGTGGACGGTTTAATGGAGCCGGAGGAACTGGCGGAAAAGGTTATGGAAGGATTGGAGAAAGAGGAGTTCCTCATTTTGCCCCATCCCGAGGTTAGAACTTACATGCAAAGGAAGGTTGCGGACTACGATCGCTGGTTAAAGGGCATGCGCCGCCTGCAGGCCCGGTATCTTGCGGGGCTTCCCCTGAAAGAGAAAGCCTAAACGGAATTATCCGGCCAGATATGACGGACCTGCTTTGATTCCCGGGAGAGACTTCCGGGTTCCACTAACCTCAGGGTGGTTGTGAGCCCTACGACGGAGAAAATTCGCTTCTTTAGGAAATCAAGGAGTTGGCGCTGTTCGTTTAGCTCCAGGGCAAAAATTTTCTCGGTGATTTCGATTTGTAGTTCTACCTGATCCAGGGTGGGGCGGTGGTCCACCACTATTTGAAAAGCGGGTTGTTCTCCCGTTATGGAAGAGATGATCTCTCTTATCTGGGAGGGGAAAACGTTTACCCCTTTCACGATCAGCATGTCATCGGTCCGTCCGGAGGGCTTTTCCATCCTCACCAAAGTCCTGCCGCAGTCGCAGGGAGAGTAATTGAGTCGGGTAATGTCTCCCGTCCGGTAACGAATTAGGGGAAAGGCTTCCCGCGTCAGGGTGGTCAGTACCAGTTCCCCCATACTGCCGGGGGGTAAAACACGCTTCGTTTCCGGGTCTATGATTTCTGGATAGAAGGCGTCTTCAAATAGATGGAGGCCCGATTTGCAGGCACATTCACCGGCAATGCCCGGGCCAATGATTTCCGAAATCCCATAGTTGTCCGTGGCAGAGATCCCGAGACGATTTTCTATCTCCTCCCGTTTGGCTTCAGACCAGGGTTCTCCACCGAAGAGGCCCAATCTGAGAGCAAGCCCATGGGGGTTTATATTTTGTTCCTCCATAAAGGCGGCGATTTTGAGGGCATAGGAAGGGGTGCATACGAGGACGGTGGAGCGGTAATCCTGCATAATCATAACTTGTTTTTCCGTATTTCCCGTGCTGGTAGGAATTACCGAGGCTCCTATCGCCTCCGCTCCGTAGTGGAGGCCAAAGGCCCCAGTTTGTAGCCCGTAGAGGAAGGAAATCTGCACGACATCATCTCGGTCTACCCCGGCGGCCACCATGAAGCGAGCGACCAGATTGGCCCAGGTGCGGATATCATTTTTCGTATAACCTACCACGATGGGCTTCATCGAGGTTCCCGGGGCGGAATGGATCCTGACCACCTCCCTCAGAGGGACAGCAAACATGCCGTAGGGATAGTTTGATTCGAGGTCCTCGTGGGTGGTAAAAGGGAGCTTCTTTAAATCCTCTATGGACTGAAAATCTTCTGGCACAAAGGATATCTCGTTAAAGATTTTTCGGTAATGGACTACGTTCTTGTAGACCCGGTTCAGGGTAGCCTGTAACCTTTCCAGCTGGAGTTGCTCTATGTCTTCCCGGGGCATACATTCGTGTAGCGGATCCCAGATTTTCATCTTTTCCTCCCTTTTTATCGTTCCCAAATCTCTTTTCTGTCTCGGCCCAGGTAGGCCCTTTTCACCTCTTTGTTTTCTTCGAGTTCCGCCGCACTCCCTTCCAGGATTACCTTTCCTGTTTCCAGTACATATCCGCGATCGGCGATTTTCAGGGCGGCCTTAGCGTTCTGTTCAACGAGCAGGATGGTGGTTCCACCTCGGCGGGCGAGTTCCTCTATGACGGCAAAGATTTCTTTTACGATTAGGGGAGCGAGGCCCATGGATGGTTCATCGAGGAGCATAAGTTTCGGATGGGCCATGAGAGCGCGGCTGATGGCAAGCATCTGTTGCTCTCCCCCGGAAAGGGTGCCGGCCGGTTGTTTGCGCCGCTCCCTTAGGACGGGGAACAGTTCAAATATCTCCTCTACCGTTTTCCGGTATATTTTACTTCCCCCCCGGTGCCGGAGATGTAGATAAGCACCCAGCTCCAGATTTTCCTGTACCGATAGGGTTTTGAATATCTGCCGCCCCTCCGGTACCTGGCAGATTCCAAGCTCCACAATACGGTGGGGTGGGAAAGAGGTGATGGGAAGTCCATCGAAAATTATGTTTCCACTCCGAGGAGGGGTAATGCCTGAGATGGTGTTGATTAACGTTGTCTTACCCGCCCCATTTGCCCCAATGAGGGTAACGATCTCCCCCCGGCTCAAATGGAGGGATACATTTTTGAGGGCGTGTATCTGGCCATAGAAGGTGTTGACGTTTTTTATGGCGAGCATTTTACCCTTTATTGTTCTCCCAGATAGGCATTGATGACGGCCGGATTATCCTGTATTTCCCGGGGACTTCCCTCCGCCAGTTTCCGCCCCAGGTGAAGGACCCCGATATGATCGCACACTTCCATGATCAATTCCATATCGTGTTCCACGAGGACCACGGTAATTCCCATCGCCTTTATCTTTCTTATGAGCTCGGCAAGGTTTAAAGTTTCGCGCGTATTCAGTCCTGCTGCCGGTTCATCCATGAGGATTATTTTAGGCTCTGTGGCAAGCCCCCGGGCAATTTCTAATAACCGCCCCTGTCCTAAGGGAAGGCTCATAGCTTCCCTTAGGGCAAGGTCAGCCAGACCGGTAAATTTAAGCCACTCATAGGCGCGTTCACGCATGAAAGCCTCTTCTTTGCGCTGCCGCGGAAAGCCGAAGGCGCAAGAAAAAAGGCCGGAACTGCTTTTCGCGTGTAGACCCACCATCACATTTTCAAGGGCCGTCATACGGCCGAAAAGCTCTAAATTTTGGAACGTTCTTACTATTCCGAGCCGGACGAGTTTCTCCGGGGGTAAGGCGGAGATTTTCCTGTCCTGCAGATATATGTCTCCTCCATCTTGGGGATACAGGCCCGTTATAATATTAAATAAAGTCGTTTTGCCCGCCCCGTTTGGCCCTATGATACCCGTGATGGTTCCCTCTTGAATTTCTAAGGATACATGGTCGAGTGCCGTGATACCCCCGAAGTGTTTTGAGACATTTTCTATCTTAAGCATCACGGCCCCCTCTTTTTTACTGATAAAAGGCCGGCCAGTCCCTGAGGCATGAACATCATGATAAGGATGAGGAGGATGCCGTAGATGATGATATCCAAGTCTTGAAATACCCTAAGCCACTCGGGAAGGAGGGTGAGGATAGCAGCTCCCCAGAAAGACCCATAAACGCTACCAAGGCCGCCCACCACCACCATCGTGAGGATTTCCACGGAAAAGTTAAACCCGAATGAGGCCGGGGCGATGAAGGTCATCGTATGGGCGTAAAGACTTCCCGCCAGGGAGGAAATAAAGGCCGAAACGGTAAAGATCTTCACCTTTAAAGGCCATGCCTCAACCCCTAAGATCCTCGCCGCCACTTCAGAATCGCTGATGGCTCTTAGGGCTCTCCCGATACGGGAATGGTTGAGGTTAAGAGACCCCATCATGGTGACCAGGGCGAAAATCCAGACGAGATAAAAATTGGCGAGGTCATGGTCAAACGCAAGATTTCCTATCTTCAGGCAGGGGATCCCGGGTAACCCGGAGGGCCCCCCCGTCCACTCTACCGTCTCATTGAAGAGGATGTAGAGGATGATCCCAAAACCCAGAGTCGCCATGGCCAGATAGTGTCCCTTTAGCTTCAAGATGGGAAAACCGATGAGGAAAGAAAGAGAAGAGACAATGGTACCCGCTATAACCATGGCCATCCAGGGGTTGATGGCATATTTAGTTGTGAGAATGGCGGAAAGATAAGCCCCCAAACCGAACAGGGCGCCGTGGCCAAGGGAAATCTGTCCTGCATAACCGAGCAGAAGATTCAGCGCCACCGCCAGCATGGTATTTATACCGATAAAGACAAACACATGGAGGAGATAGCTCTCCCTCAACAGTAAGGGGAGGGCCAGGATACAAAGAGAAAAAACGGCAAAAATAAGGAAATTTCTCTTCCCCACGTTATACCCTCTCCATTTCTCCTTTGCCCATCAGCCCACCGGGACGCAGAAAGAGGATAACGAGTAGAACAACAAAGGCAATCGCGTCCTTATACCCGGCGGAGACCAAGCCGGCACCGAGGGATTCCAGAAGACCCAAGATGATACCCCCCAAAAGGGCCCCCATCCCTGAGCCCATACCTCCTATTATAGCTGCACAAAAACCCTTAAGTCCCAGCATGATGCCCACATCATAAGAGGTCATCGTAAGGGGAGCAATGATAATTCCTGCCAGGGCACCTAAAGCGGCACTGATGGCAAAGGATAAAAGGACCATGGTCTTTACGTTGATGCCCGCAAGGCTGGCTGCCCTTGGATTTACCGAACAGGCCCTCATGGCCTTTCCGTAAATGGTATGGTGAAAGAAGAGGCGGTTGAGGATGAGGATGAGGACCGTAAGGCCGAGGATCCACAGGTGCTGGGGCATAATCGTGGCCTTCCCGAGGGCAAGGGCCTCGTCCCCGGAAAAGGGCGGAAGGGGATGGGTGTCTTTTCCCCAGAGAATCATGGCGAGGCCACGCATCAAAATACTGGCCCCGATGGTAATGATAACCATGGTGATAGGGGAGGCATTTTTTAAGGGATGAATGGCGAGTCTTTCGAAAAGGATGCCGATGATTAAGGTAGTGCCAATGGCCATCCCGATACATAAAACGAGAGGCAAGGGGAAAAGCTGGAGGAGAAAAACGGTCAGCATCCCCCCCAGCATGACAAACTCTCCCTGCGCAAAGTTGATAATACCCGTGGCGTTATAGATGATAGTGAACCCAAACCCGATGAGACCGTATATGGAACCGTTGGCCAAACCGGAGAGCAGGTACTGGGAAATTTGTGCGATCCATTCCATAGGGTTTCCTTGCCGTAGAAAAATTCAAGGGGTGAAACCCTCTTCACCCCTTTTATGTTTTACTTAACCAGCGACCAGCGGCCGTTTTTGACTTGAACGAGAACAAAGGCTTCCGCCGTAAGGCCAGCATGGTCTTCCGGGGAGAAGGAAAAGACCCCCCCTATACCGGAAAAATTTTTGGTTTGTTCCAGGCCGTCACGAATGGCAACGGGGGTAAAACCTGCTTTTTCCATGGCGTTTTTGATGAGCATGACGGCATCCCAGGCATGACCTCCAAAATGATCCCCTTCTGTTTTGTAGCGGGCCTTGTACTCACTGATGAAAGAAAGGAGATGCTTTTTTTGCGGGTCTTTCTGGGGTAGTAAATCGGCAACCAGCACCTTTCCGGAGGGCAGTATAATACCTTCCGCCGCGGGCCCTGCCAGCTCTATGAATTTCTTGGAGGAAACCCCGTGGCTCATGTAAAGAGGGATGTTTAAGTTCAATTGTTTCACGTTTCTCGCAACCACCGCAGGTCCAGGGTTTGTTCCCCAGCAGATTATAGCCTGGGCGGGAGAGCCTCTGAGCTTGGTCAGCTGTGGGGTCATGTCGGTATCCTTGGGACCGAAGGTGTCGTCGCTTACGATTTCTATCCCGTATTTGGGGGCATGAAGCTTCAACTGTTCGCGGCCGGAGGCACCAAAACCATCCGAAACGGTTAGGACCGCTATTTTATTGACCCCTTTTTCCTTTAGATGTTTGAATATCTTTTCCACGGCGAGGGAATCGTTCTGGGCGGTTTTAAACACCCATTTTTTTACTGGTTCGGTAATTTTTATCCCCGCTGCACAGGAGATTAAAGGGATCTTTGCCTTTTCCACGAGGGGTATTACCGCCATGGTTTCACCCGTTGTGCTGGGACCCATGATCGCCACCACCTTGTCTTCCTTTATCAGCCTATCGGCTGCCTGATTGGCCTTTGTCGGGTCCCCCTGGGTGTCGTAGACGATGAGCTCGAGTTTTTTCCCCTTTACCCCACCCGCTTTGTTGATTTTCTCCACCATCATCTGGGCCGTGTTACGTTCTGGCTCTCCCAGGAAAGAAGGGGGACCGGTAACGGAAAAAAGGGCTCCCAGTTTAACATCCTCCGCTCCGATAGCCGGGGCGCTTATGGCCAGAATGATGGCTACCGTCATTAAAAGCTTTAGAATTTTTGCCTGCATCGTATCTTCTCCTCCTCAAGTAAATTATTCTCCCCCAGAAGGGACACTTCGTTAATACGCCTTTTGATGCGCCTGCCGAACTACCGGAATTGCTCCCGGTAGGGGCAGGCATTAATACCTGTAGTTGGTAGATAAAAGATAAAGGTGAAGTTGCTCAGAGGTGCGTTCCATGAATCCTCGTTCAGGACAATTTACGTGTGCATCTAATGGATTTATGGTCCCTTGTCAAGGATTAGCATTTCCCGACCCTTTGATTTTTTCCAGCTCTTCTTTGTATTGCTCTGTCTGGGCCCTTAATTTCTCTAGTTCTTCTTGCTGCTTCCTCTTTTCTTCTTTCATTTTTTCCTGGTAGTCATCGTAGCCAATATAAAGCCCCAAAATACCGCCCAGTATAAGGAGAATGGGAAGGGATCCTTTGAGAATAATGATAAAGTCTTCAAACCAGGCAAAAATGCCGACTATTCCGAGTGTTAAAGCGACAGCACCCCCTATCATTAGCGGCATAGTTCTACCTCCTAAAAAAGTGTGCGGAAAAATTATCAGACTTTGTTTCTGTAAGCAAGAGAAAATAAAGCTTGATGATTTAAAGATTTTCAATTAACATGAAAATTTATGCAAATGATTATTAGAGGTTCTTTAATGATTAAACCAAATTTTGATAAAAGCGCCGGGATGGTACCTGCTATCGTACAGGATGCTAAAACGGGAGAGGTCCTTATGCTTGCTTACATGAATGAGGAAGCCTGGAACAGGACCATTGAAACGGGGAAGGCTACTTACTGGAGCCGTTCTCGCAATACCTTATGGGTAAAGGGTGAAAGCTCTGGGAATGTGCAACTCGTGAAAGAGATATGGATAGATTGCGATGAAGATACCGTCCTCCTCAAGGTGGAACAGCTGGGAGGGGCGGCCTGCCATACCGGTTATAGATCCTGTTTTTATCGACGCTGGTATAATGGGGACTTTGTCGTCGAAGGGGAAAAGTGCTTTGATCCTGAGGTGGTATACAAAAAATGAAGTTAAAAATCGGCATTCCCAAGGGTAGCTTGGAAGAAAGTACCGTTGAACTTTTCAAAAAGGCGGGTTGGCAAATCAGATATGATAGCCGGAGTTATTTCCCCGAGGTGGATGATGAGGAGCTGACCTGCACCCTCGTGCGGGCACAGGAGATGTCGCGCTACGTGGAGGATGGAACGTTGGATCTCGGGCTTACGGGAAAAGATTGGATTCTGGAAAACAACTCCCAGGTTGTGGTGGTTCAGGACCTCATATATTCCAAAGTTTCTTATCGCCCCGCGCGATGGGTTTTAGTAGTCCGGCAGGATTCGGAAATTCAGAGAATTGAAGATCTGGCGGGAAAAAGGGTTTCTACGGAACTGGTAAACTTTACGAAGAGGTACTTCGCCGAGAGGAACATACCGGTCCATGTGGAATTTTCATGGGGGGCCACGGAAGCCAAGGTGGTAGAGGGATTGGTGGATGCCATTGTAGAGGTGACAGAAACGGGCTCCACAATTCGTGCGAATAAGCTCCGAATCGTGCAAGAAATTATGACCACAAATCCCCAGTTGATCGCGAACCCTTTAGCCTGGGAGGACCCATGGAAGAGGAGAAAAATAGAGCAGATTCGCATGCTCCTCAACGGGTCGCTCCAGGCGGTGGGGAAGGTGGGGCTGAAATTGAATGTGGCCCGGGAGAATTTGGGACGGGTGATGCTGCTTCTCCCCTCCCTCAAGGCCCCCACGGTTTCTCCCCTCTATAATGAAGATTGGTTTGCGGTGGAGACGGTGGTGGATGCGAAATTAGTAAGGGAACTCATCCCTCTTCTGAGGGAGGCAGGGGCAGAGGGTTTCATCGAGTATTCGCTCAATAAGGTAATTTAGGAGGGAAGGGTGATTAGAAAAGCGCGCGTGGAGAGAAAGACCAACGAAACGGAGGTGGTGGTGGAAGTAAACCTCGATGGAAAAGGCGAATCGCGGGTTGACACGGAAATCCCTTTCCTCGATCATATGTTGACGCTCTTCAGCCGGCATGGACTTTTTGATTTGATGGTCAAGGGGCGGGGAGACCGAGCGGTGGATGACCACCACTTGGTAGAAGATGTGGGGATTTGTCTGGGAAAAGCCATCGCCGATGCCTTGGGAGATAAGAGAGGAATAGAACGCTATGGGGAAGCACTGGTGCCCATGGACGAAAGTTTGGTGGTAGTGGCGCTGGACTTGTCCGGGCGGCCATGTCTCGTTTATCGTGTGGAATTTGGGAGCCCATCAATAGGCAGATTTGATCCCACCTTGATCCGGGAATTTTTTAAAGCCCTTGTCGATAATGGCGGCATTACCTTGCATATAAACCTCCTTTACGGAGTGAACGACCACCATATTGCGGAGGCGATCTTCAAGGGAATAGGAAGGGCTTTAAGCAAAGCCGTATCCCGGAAGAAGCGCATCGAAGGGATCATGTCAACCAAAGGTACCCTGTGAGCCGGAGGGTACACAAGGAGGTCCTTTTGCTAAAATCTCGTAATACCCACTTAGGGTCCTATACCATGGGGCTCTTCCTGCTGTGTTTCTTTATCTCCAGCTGCCACTGGGCAAGCGGGGTATCTTCCTCCTTCTTCCAGGAGAGGGAAAGGGAATTTAAAAAAATTGCCGTCTTACCCTTTCAGACACTCTCCCCTGAAGATTTTGCCCGGATTTCAGAGGTTACGGCAAAAGCAGCCACCATGATCAAAACGTATTCGGAACCCGCTTCCCCTGCAGCCATCATAGAAGAAATGTTTTGGGAACACCTCTCCGCCGTGGCCAAGGTACCTCTCGTATCTCCGGCAAAAGCGGGGGTGGCATACGAGGAGATTATAACTTCTTCTGGGAAGAAGATGTCCTTTAATGAAGCCATTCGCATAATGGGGGAAAAACTGGGGGCAGATGGGGTAGTAGTAGGTTTCGTTTATCGCTATCGGGAGAGGAAAGGGTATGACTTTGCCGTGGAAAAGCCTGCTTCTGTTTTCTTTGAAATCCAGCTCATAAGTTGCAGGGATGGGGAACTCCTTTGGCGGGCTGTTTTCGACAAGACCCAGACCTCTCTTATGGAGAATGTCCTCGGGATAAGGTATTTTTTAAGGGATAGAGGTAAGTGGATAACGGCAAGAGAGCTGGCCCTGGAAGGGGTAGAAGAAATAGTATCCCGTTTCCCGGGAGGGACAAGGGAGAGAAAGTGATTATCATCCCGGCCATAGACCTTAAAGATGGCTTCTGCGTTCGCCTGGCACAGGGAGATTTCAACCGGACCACGGTGTACGACGGAGACCCTGTCGCGGTGGCGAAAAGGTGGGAAGAAGAGGGGGCCCAAAGAATTCATCTGGTCGACTTGGATGGGTCTTTAGCGGGAAAGCCAAAAAATAAAGAGGTTATTGCCCGCATCGTAGCCCAGGTAGGGATACCCGTGGAGGTAGGCGGGGGCATCAGGAATAGGGAGACCATCGAAGAGTACCTAAAGATGGGGGTAAGATGGGTAATATTAGGAACGGCCGCGGTAAGAGATGAAAAGTTCTTCGCCCAGGCCTGCAGGAGCTATCAGGGTCATGTCATCCTGGGCCTTGACGCCATAGAGGGGAAGATTGCCATCCAGGGCTGGACGGAAAAGGAAAAAATAGATGCCATTGAACTGGCCAAGCGTTATACGGATTACGGTATGGATTCGATTATTTACACGGATATAAAACGGGACGGGATGAAGACGGGATTGAACGTTGAGGAGACCCGGCGGCTCGCAGAAGCTGTCAATGTCCCGGTGATTGCATCGGGTGGAGTAGCGGGTCTCGAAGATATCGTTCGGCTCATGGAAGTAGCCCATATTGGTATTGCAGGGGTAATTATCGGTCGGGCCCTTTATACGGGAGATATATCCTTGGCCGAAGCTATAGCAATAACAACAGGAGGTGCGCCATAATGGAGACCTGTATCTTTTGTCGCATTGCCCGGGGAGAGATACAAAGCGAAAAGGTTTATGAGGATGAGAGAGTAATAGCTTTTGAAGACATCCACCCCATGGCCCCGGTGCACTGTATCGTAATACCGAAAAAGCATATCGAAACGGTGATGGATATCTCGGAAGTAGAGAAAGATACAATCATGGCCATGATTCGCGGGGCACAGGAGGTGGCAAAGAGAAAAGGAATAGCAGAAAAGGGATTTCGGATGGTTATAAACGTGAATCGGGAGGGGGGCCAAGTAATCTTTCACCTCCACCTTCATGTCCTTGGGGGACGGCAACTGGCGGATGAGCTAGGTTAGTTGACAGCGTAAGGTGATGATTTTAAATTAGCTAAAGAAGGGGAAATACTATGGCAGAAAGTTACAGAGAAAGGATCGAACGGGAGAGTATCGCGGCCGCCAAGGCAAAGGATAAAGTGCGTTTGTCAGCTCTGAGGATGCTAAAGACGGCCGTACACAACCGGGAAATCGATATGAAGAGGGAGTTAACGGAGGCAGAATTTTTCCAGGTTATCTCGGCGATGGTGAAGCAAAGGCGTGAGTCCATCGAGCAATTCGAGAAAGGGGGAAGGGAGGATCTGGTAAAGAAAGAGAAAGAAGAACTCGCCGTGCTCCAAGAATTTTTGCCCCAGGCTCTCACCGAGGAAGAACTTATCTCCCTCATTGATAGGGTAATAAAGGAAACGGGGGCTACGGGACCAAAAGATATGGGCAAGGTAATGAAAGCCTTGATGCCCCTGATAAGCGGCAGAGTGGATGGCAAGGAGGCGAGCGAGAAGGTCAAGGAGAAACTGACCAGTCTTTCCTGATAGTGGGGAAATAGCTTTTGACCGTTGTAATATCTGACCGTATAATTCAGGAGGTGAGACAGCGCACCGATATAGTGGAATTCGTATCGGGGTATGTGTCTCTGCGAAAAGCGGGGCGTAATTATGTAGGTTTGTGCCCCTTCCATAAAGAAAAAACGCCCTCCTTTACCGTAAGCCCGGAAAAGCAAATTTTTTACTGCTTTGGGTGTGGTGTGGGGGGAGACGTTGTTTCCTTTTATATGAAAATAAACGGGGCTAGTTTCCCTGAGGCGGTGCGTTTTCTCGCGGAGAAGTGTGGGATCGCGGTTAAGGAATCCCTTCCGGGAAGAGGGGGGGGAGGGATTAAGGAAAAGCTATGGGCCCTAAACCGAGCGGCCGCGGATTTTTTTTCCCAGGCCCTTTTCTCCCCCCAGGGAGAGGTGGCCAGGAAATACATAGAGAATAGGGGAATAACCCCAGAGGTGATACGCCAACTCAAGTTAGGTTACGCCCCGGAAGAATGGCATTGGCTTGGGGAAAAGTTGAAGAAATTAGGTTATGATCTTGCCCTGGCCGAACAGGCAGGCCTTATCATTCCCCGGGAGAAAGGGGGATACTATGACCGCTTTCGGGGAAGGGTTATTTTCCCCATTCACGATGAAATGGGCCGAATTGTGGCTTTTGGGGGTCGGGACTTAAAAGATGGGTTGCCTAAGTATTTAAACTCCCCCGAGACACCCATTTATGTGAAGGGTAGGTCTCTGTATGGCCTATCCTTTGCCCGCAACGGGATAAGGGAAAAAGGCGAGGTCGTTGTAGTAGAGGGATACTTTGATTTCCTTACCCTATGGACCTTTGGTGTCTCAAACGTTGTGGCAACATTGGGAACGGCCCTGACGGAAGAACATGTTTCCCTCATCCGCCGCTATGCCTCTTGCGCTATCCTCGTCTTTGACCCCGACGAAGCGGGAAGGAAAGCTCTTGCCCGGAGCCTTCCCCTTTTTCTCAAGCAGCACTTAGAGATGAAGGTAGTTGTGTTGCCGGAAGGATATGACCCCGATCTCTTCGTAAGGCGTTTTGGTCGAGAGAGGTGGGAGGAAGAGATGCAGAAAGCCCGGCCGGCCGTGGAGTATTATATTGACGAGATGCTTCACCCCGCTCAGGGTGTGCAGCAGGAAAGGGAGATAATGGCCGAAGCATTGAGGTTTATAAAAGAGATACCTCAGTCTGCGGAGCGCCACCTTTTCATTCGCCGCCTCGCCCAGCGCTTGAATGTGGACGAAGCCATCCTGGCCCGGGAAGTGTCGGATACCCCTGAAACTGCCGCAAAAAGGCTTCCTCAAGGCCCCCGGACGGATTTACTTGAATTAAAGCTCATCTACCTGATGCTGGAGGAAGAACGTTTTGTTAAGCGGGTGGCCAAATCGAACCTTCTTGAGTTTTTTCCCCATGAGGATTTAAAAAAATTAGCCTCTTTGATGCTGGAGCGTGTACAGAAGGGAGAGGGTGTGGACAGGGCATGGTTTTTGAGTCAAATGGAAGGGGAAAGAAAACGGCACCTGTTTAACTGGATGATGGTAATGGATATGAGTAAAGATGAGAGGGAGCGGGAATTTGAGGATACCGTAAGGAGAATAAAGGAAAAGTGGTATCAGCGGGCCAGCAGAAATTTGAATCTTCAAATCCGGCAAGCCCAGGAAAGGGGCGATGAAGAACTTTGCCGCCATCTTTTGGTTAAAAAGGCTCAATTACTCGAGGAAGAAAAGGCCATCCGAAAATTAACGGTTAATTAGGGAGGTCACATGACAAAAGAAATCGAATCGGAAGAATTAAAAAAATTAATCTCCATGGGTGAGGAGAAAGGGCTCCTTACCTACGATGAGATCAATGAAATTCTCCCCGCCGATGTCGTCTCTCCAGATCAGATTGACGATATTTTCATGCTCTTAGGGGAGAAAAATATAGATGTTATAGACACAGAAAAAGGGGAGAAGATAGTAGTCAGTAAATCGGCGGAAGACATGGCTTCTATTAGGGAAGAAGATTTGCTTAGCCTCATGTCTATCGCCGGTAAAACGGGTGACCCAGTAAAGATGTACTTGCGCGAAATGGGCATGGTTTCCCTCTTGAGTAGGGAAGGGGAAGTAGAGATTGCCAAGAAGATAGAAGAGGGCATGACGGAAGTGATGCAGTCGATCTTTAAGATACCTGCCTGCGTGAGGGATGTCATAGAACTGGGGGAGAAGCTTAAGAGCGGGGAGGTGAGGATCAAGAATGTCGTGGCAAATTTGGATGACGATGACGGCTATGTGGATGAAGAGCCTCACAAAGACCGAGTGGTAAAACTTATCGATAAAGTGGCTGTCCTGGGGAAGAAGAACGAAGTCCTGTGGGCAAAAATGAGGGAAAAGGATTTAACTCCTTTGGAACGTGAGGCGTTGGAGAAGGAAATAGAGAAGAATACAAAGGGAATCGTAAAACATTGCCAGAAGATAAAATTCAACAAAAAACAGATTGACCGGCTCGTGGGACGCCTGAGAGATTACATGTCTGAGATTGAGGAACAGGAAAGGAAGGTGAAGGCGTGTAAGGTGGAGCTTAATCTTTCCCTCACCCAGATGGAGAAGGCATGGGCGCGTATACGCATGGAGCCCAAAAAAGCGCAAGCCATTGCGGGGGAGTATGGGGTAACACTGGAGAGGTTAAAGCACGCCGAGGAAGTGGTTAAAGAGGCGAACAGGGTTTTTAAGCGGCTCAGAAGGGAAACCAATCTGTCTGTGACGGAGCTTAAAGCCATCGTTCAAAAAGTTGAGGAGGGAGAAAGGAAGGCCGAGGAAGCCAAGAGACGATTAGTGGAAGCCAATTTGCGGTTGGTGGTGAGCATTGCGAAAAAATATACAAACCGGGGGCTGCAATTCCTAGACCTCGTACAGGAGGGGAATATCGGCCTCATGAAAGCAGTGGATAAGTTCGAATACCAGCGGGGATACAAGTTCTCCACCTATGCCACTTGGTGGATTAGGCAAGCAATAACCCGCGCTATCGCTGACCAGGCGAGGACAATAAGGATTCCCGTACATATGATCGAGACCATAAACAAGCTCATTAGAACTTCCAGATACCTGGTGCAGGAATTGGGTCGAGAACCTACCCCGGAAGAGATAGCGGAGAAAATGGAATATCCTCTGGAAAAGGTACGTAAGGTGCTAAAGATAGCCAAGGAGCCCATTTCTCTCGAGACCCCAATAGGAGAGGAAGAAGATAGCCATCTGGGAGATTTCATTGAGGATAAAAGAATCATGTCACCCTCGGAAGCAACGATTAGCATGGACCTGGCAGAGCAGATGAGGAGAATCTTATCTACTCTGACTCCCCGGGAAGAGAAGGTGCTGAGGATGAGGTTTGGTATCAGTGAGAGGGTGGAACTCTTGGAAGAAGAGATGGCCGAGCTCGAGGGAGTGGAAAATCCGACCCCCGTTCCCCCCATTTCTCTGGACCGGAGTGGAACGAATAACGGAAAGAAAAAATAAAATTGGGATTAAGTATTGACATTATTATCTTGAAAATATAGCTTTAAACGTTGGATAGATTTCGGGCCCATAGCTCAATTGGTAGAGCCACCGGCTCATAACCGGTAGGTCCCTGGTTCGATCCCAGGTGGGCCCACCATTTTTCTCAATACGGTATTGGAGGTCAGTGGTTGAACGAGGTTTTGAAGCAACTCATTGCCCTGCAGGGGGTAGACACGGAGATAAGCCAGATAAACTTAAAGAAAAAGAGACTACCGGACGAGATTCGCCATCTAGAAAATGAATATTTGGCGGCACAGGCGGTGGTTGCTGAGAGCAGGGCCCAGTTGGAAGAAACGGTAAAGAGACACCGGGAACTGGAGGAAAAATTAAAGAAAGCGGTAGAATCGGTAAAAAAAGCTAAAGAGAAACTCTTAGAGGTAAAGACGAATAAAGAATATCAAGCTGGCCTTCTCGAAATCGAGACTATGGAAAAGAAGAGCGAGGAATACGAAGAGGCCATTATTAATATTCTCGACGAAATTGAGGTGAAAAAAAAGGCGTTAAAGGAGAATGAGGCGTACATAAGGGGAGAAGAAAAGAAATACGAGGAGAAGAAAAAAGAGCTCACCGAGGAACTAAACGTCATTGACGATGCTTTATCTGCCTGTATAGAGCGTAGGGAGAAGATAAAGGCTAATCTGTCGGCAGAGATACTGAAGAAATATGAGGCCATCAAGGCAATCAACAACGGGTTGGCTGTAGTACCGGCGTGGAGAGAAGTATGCAGCGGCTGTCATATGAACATACCTCCACAGTTGTATAACGAGCTTTATGCAGGGGATAAGATTATCTTTTGCCCCGAGTGTAACCGAATTCTGTACTGGTACGATCAGAGTAAGGATAATATCTGAGTAGAGGAGGTGGTCGCCGGCCGTACTCGCGGTCGGAGGAAAGTCCGAGCTCCACAGGGCAGGATGGTCGCTAACAGCGACTGGGGGCGACCCCAAGGAAAGTGCCACAGAAAAAATACCGCCCCACTTATGCGGGGTAAGGGTGAAAAGGCGAGGTAAGAGCTCACCGCTCCTCTGGTGACAGGGGAGGCAAGGCAAACCCCATCCGGAGCAAGACCAAATAGGAGAACGTTTGAGGATGGCCCGTCCGATGTTCTCGGGTAGGTCGCTGGAGGTGGCAGGCAACTGTCATCGTAGATTGATGATCACCGCCACCGAAAGGTGGTAACAGAACTCGGCTTACGATCTACTCAGATATTATCTGCTTTAGTGTGGTATCAGGAGACCACACTTTTTTATTATCTCGTAAAATTTATAGCAATGATAAGGGCAAAAGTGGTATGATAAAAAAGAATTTTTGAACTTGGAGGTATAAATGGGAACGTTCTCACGCCGGAGGATGATATTATCTCTCCTCATCATGGGGCTCATTCTGGCCGGATTTGTGTCTGACAGCAGGGTCAGCGCCTCGGTTGATCGCAGTATATACACAAACCTAAAGGTTTTTACGGAGATTCTAAGCATAATCGAGAAGAACTACGTAGAGCCCGTAAAGGCAGACAAGTTGATAGAAGGGGCGATCAACGGTATGGTGAAAAGCTTGGATCCCCACAGCGCTTATATGACCCCGGAGATGTACAAAGACCTGGAAATAGAGACGAGAGGCCAGTTCGGGGGGGTCGGAATGGAAATAATGATTCATCGAGATGTGCTTACGGTAGTGGCGCCTATTGAAGACACCCCAGCCTACCATGCCGGTATAAAGTCAGGGGACCAGATCATTACCATTGACGGCAAGCCGACAAAAGAGATGACCCTTCTGGAGGCGGTAAAAAGACTCCGAGGTCCCCAGGGTACAAAGGTGACCCTTCAGATTTTGCGGGAAGGGGCTAATAAGTTAAGAGAAATAACGATTACCCGGGCTATAATAAATGTCGTAAGCGTTAAGCATAAGATGTTAGACCCCCAGATTGCCTATGTGCGCCTCTCTTCTTTTCAGGAGAAAACCTCCAGCGAACTCAGACGGTCGCTGCAGGAAATTTTTAAAGCTACTCCTGATTTGAGGGGAATCATCCTGGATTTGAGGAACAACCCGGGTGGTCTGCTTCCTCAAGCGGTAGAGGTCGCCGATGTGTTTCTGAAGTCCGGAACAATCGTCTCCATTCACGGTCGGACCAAGGCGATGGATAGCACCATCTCGGCGCGCGACCAGGGCTATGAACCTACCTGTCCCATCGTTTGTTTGGTGAATGAGGGGACCGCCTCAGCAGCGGAAATCGTGGCGGGGGCCCTTCAGGATAACGGTCGGGCCGTAATCTTAGGCACTCAGACTTTTGGCAAGGGATCCGTACAGACCGTAATCCCCTTGGAGGGAGGGGCAGCCCTGAAACTCACTACGGCAAGATACTATACCCCCAGCGGCCGGTCTATCCAAGCCGAGGGAATAAAACCCGACATTGAGGTAAAGTACTTGCTGGCAGGAGAAGGGAAAGAACATATCACGATTAGAGAAAAAGACCTTGAGGGTCATCTAAAATCGACAAAAGAGCTAAATGGGCAGGAAGAGGAGGAGAAGGGGAAACCCCCTGTGATGCTCAAGGAAGAAGAGGGGAAGAAAGAGCTACCCCTGAAGAGGCCCTTTGGTGATATAACAAAAGACAACCAGCTAAAGAGCGCTTACGATATCTTAAAAAGCTGGGACATCTTAGGAAGAAAAAAATAGCTGATGACCTTTTTCCGCCTTGTTATTATACGTCTTGTGGCCTTATGCCTCTGTGTGTTCATCGCCGGCTGTTCCATAGTGGGGAGGGATTACCTTTTGCAGGTAACTCCCCAACCTAAGGGAACCACAACAGTTTTTTGGCCACCATCTAAGGCTATGTATCATTTTTCATTGGGCGTGATGCATGCCTTCAGAGGAGATAATGCCCGTGCTATAGAGGAACTAAAAACGGCTTTGCAGGCCGACCCTAATTCCCCGGAAATCGTGGTAGAACTAATTTCCGTTTATGCCGAACAGGGCGATTTTAATATGGCCGTTGCCCTGGGAGAAGAAGCCCTTAAACGTAATGGGGATAACGTACCCCTCAACATGCTCATGGGGGGGCTCTATATAAACGCCCGAAACTACCCTAAGGCTATCGAGCGGTACCGTCACGTCATTTTTATAGACAAGGGAAATACCTCAGCCTATTTGTATATGGGGATGGCCTACACGGAGTTAAAGGATTATCCTCAGGCCTTGGCCGCTTTTGAGGGGGTTTTGGCCCAGGAGCCGAACAACTTCCTGGGGCATTATTGGAGAGGTCGGGTTCTTACCCAGATGGGGCGACTGGAAGAAGCAGCTCAAGCCTATAAAAGTATTTTAACCTTTCAACCTGACCAGGATGCGGCCCTCCTCGAGTTGATTTTGATTTACGAAAGACAGAATAAGCAGGCCCTGGCCATTGAGACCCTTACCGATTTTCTCATCAAATATCCCAAGAAAACTCAGGTACGCATGAAGCTGGGGGAACTCCTGCTGAAAGAAAAAAGGTATGCCGAGGCAGAGAAGGAATTTTTGAGGGTTCTCAGGACTTCCCCGCAGAACCGGGAAGTAAGGCTTACCCTTGGCTTGATGTATTTGGAAAGCGGTAAACCGGAGCAAGCCATTGAGGCCTTTGCCTTACTGCGCCGGACCTATCCGGAAGACCATCGGTTTCTCTACTTGGAAGCGGCTGCCTATGAGGAGAAGAAGGATTTCGAAACCGCCCTGCGGAGATTAGATGAGATTCCGGTGACCTCAGAACTTTACGGTAACGCCCGCATTCGCATGGCCTCTATTTTAAAGCGGGAAAGAAGGGTGGCGGAGGCCATATCCCTTATGCGGGAAGCAATAAAAAACAAAAAGGAAGCGAGTCTTTACCTTTACCTTTCTTCCCTGCAGGAAGGGGAAAAAGACCTCATAGCCGCCGCAGAAACACTTAAGGAGGGCCTTTTGGCCCTTCCCGGCAGAGAGGACCTGTTGTATTCCCTCGGGGTAATTTATGAAAAACAAAAACGTCACGAGGAAGCTATTAGCCAAATGTATAAGATACTGGAAATCAACCCGGATAATCCTGAAGCCCTAAATTTTATAGGTTACAGCTACGCTGACCGGGGAATCATGCTGGAGCAGGCGGAAAAAATGCTTAAACGTGCCCTAGCATTAAAACCCGATAGTGGCTATATTTTGGATAGCATGGGCTGGCTTTTCTACCGCCAGGGGAAATATGCAGAAGCTTATGAGTACCTGAAAAAGGCGCTCCAACTCTTACCGGATGACCCTACGGTAAATGAGCATTTAGGAGACATTCTTCGGGCCCTCAATCGCTCAGATGAAGCGCGTTTGTATTACGAAAAATCTATTAAATTAGACCCGTCAAACGAAGAGATCAAGAAAAAGCTCGATGCCATTAAAAATTAAAAGTCTGTCCTTTGTTTTCCTTGGGGTTTTAATGCTCTTGGGATGTACGAGGGGCTTAACGTGCCTGCCTTACCAACCTTCTTGGGAGATAACGGCTGCACAGCCGGAAAAGATGGGCAAAGTAAGTGCCTACGGGGAGATAAAAATTGTAAAGCACAATAGAGTTTTTGTCTTCCAGGCGGTGGTTGTTTTCCAGGGGCCCGAATGCATGCGGATGGAGATCCTCTCCCCTTTAGGACCCCCGGAGGCGATGCTCTCTATTGCCCACGGGAGGTTCCGGTTGTTATTCCCCGCCCGCCGTGAGCTTTACGAGGATCCCGAGAAGCTTTCCCTGCTTTTCCCTTTCTCCATTCCTATCCGGGATTTGCCCCCCCTTATCTATGGGGCCATGCCCTTACGCGAAGAAGGGGTTTGTCTTTTGTCTATCAAAGATGAAGGAGAAGAAGTTTTCTCCCATTTTTCGAAATCAAAATGGGAGATAGTGGTTTGGATGGATAAAAAAAGCCGGCAAATCAAGAGAACGGTTTTTCACGAGAAAAATGGGGAAGCGGAGATTATGGTTCTGTATGGGGAAAGGATCAATCTGGGGTCTCTTTCCTTTCCTCGAAAGGTGGAGATAATCTCGGAAAATATCAAGGTCCTTTTTGAATTTGACAGCATTGAATTGATCGCCGGTGGGGAATCTCTGGAATTGCCCGAACGGCCGTAATTTATTTCATTTCGAGGAGCTTGGCACGGGCAATACTTGCCTGGTTCGTATTAGGATAATCCTTGATTATGGTTTGGAAGATTGCCCTGGCCGAGGTCTTATCCCCCAGCTGGAGAAAGGCAAGGCCCTGCTTAAGGAGTGCATAGGGCAGTTTATTGCTACCCGGATAATTGGCGATGACCTTTTCGTACTCCAATACCGCCTGTTCGTAATTCTTCTCGTTAAAGTAGCATTCAGCAATCCAGAATTGGGCGTTAGCGGCGTATTCTGACTGGGGATAGGCCTTGAGGTAGCTCTGGAATTCCTGGCGGGCCTCTTGGTATCTCCCCGCCCGGAAATTTTCATAGGCGGAGGCGTAAATTGCCTCTTTCTCAGTTTTTCCCTTAGGGGAAATCCCGGGGGTCTGCCTTATACCCCCTTCAGACTTTCCGATACCGAGGAAATTTTCTAAGAAATTCAGCCTTGTATTTATCTGTTCGATTCTCTCCCTTATATCTTTAATCTCCTTTGGTTCCACGGCCTTGTTCTGGAGAACAGCGACCTCTCTCTGCAAGCTCTCCAAGTTTCCCCTTAATCGGCGAATCTGGTCCCTAAGTTCGGTAATGTCTGCTTTGGTATCGGCTTCTGCCTTGCGCAAAGAACCGATCCAGCCCGAGGACTGTTCAAGTTCTTTGCGTAAGGCAGACAATTCTTTCTTCACTTGTTCGGTTTGTTTCGCCTCTGAGGCGACCAGGCGTGCCTCCAGGTCTTGCCGCATACGCTGGAGGTCCTCGTTGGTTGCACAGCCGACGAGCAAAAGCACAAGGGAGAAAGTAACAACGTAAATCCTAAACACGGATTAACCTTAGGGCTGAGATTCGATGACAAATTCCGCTCGCCGGTTTTTTGCCCAGGCTTCCTCGTTGTGTTGGGGATCAATAGGTCTCTCTTTCCCGTAACTCACGGTCTTTATACGGTCCGCTTCCACGCCGAGGCTAATCAGATACTTTTTGGCTTCATTTGCCCTTCTCTCCCCTAAGGCGAGGTTGTATTCCACGGTGCCCCTTTCGTCACAGTGTCCCTCAATGGTGATTTTAACATCCTTGTTATTTTTTAACCATTCGGCGTGACGGTTAAGGATTTCCCGGTCCGGGGGGCGGATGTTGTATTTGTCAAAGTCAAAGTGGATACTTTCGAGGGCCCTTATTTGAGGGGTTACCACCTTAACTTCCTTAGCCGGTGCCTTCTTTTCGCCGGCTGCTTCCGCGGCCTTCTTTTCCGCTTCCGCTGCCTCCGCGGCCTTCTTTTCCGCTTCCGCTGCCTCCGCGGCCTTCTTTTCCGCCTCTACGGCTTCCGCTTTCTTCTCTACGGTAGCTGGTGCTTTTACCGCCGCTCCCGTTTCCGGTGCGGCCCCTTCCTGCTTTTCAACGGTGGTCGTGGCACATCCAAATCCGAAGATAAGGAAGGCTAAAATAGTGAAAAAAACCCATAAACGTCCCATTTTCTTCATGAAAATTTTCCCCCTTTCGAGTAAATTTATAGGGAACTTTTAATCACTTGTTTTCTTCTAAGTCAACCATGAAATTACCTCCTCTGAACCGGTGACCAGTTGGGTTGGGAGCCCGGCAAAAGGACCCTTTGGTTATTACCGTTTAAATTCATGATGGTAATTTTTTCCTTTACCCCTTCGACCACCGTAGCAGCGATGAACCTTCCATCCGGGGACCAGGCCGGGCTTCTATGTTCTGGCCCATTAGTTATCTGTAACGGCTCTCCCCCTCCCGGGGAAATGGAAAAAATCTGAAATATGCCCTCCTTTCTTCCCTCGTAGAGGATGCGATCACCCCGGGGTGACCAGGCAGGGGAAGTGTTGTAATTGCCGTAGAAGGTGAGTCGGCGGACGTTTGTGCCGTCGCTATTCATGATGAATATTTGTGGTGTCCCGGAACGGTCCGACACAAAGGCTATAGATTTTCCATCGGGGGAAAAGACGGGTGAAACGTCTATGTCCTGGTTATAGGTTAACCTTTTCCTTTTGCCCGTGGCTACTTCTATGGCGTAAATTTCCTCGTTTCCGTCCACACTCAAGGTGGCAAGGATCATCTTCCCATCGGGGGACCAAGAACCCGGCAAATTGAGCCCCGGGGTAGAGGATAATAGGCGCGTTGACCCTGTCTTTACGTCATAGATGAAGAGGTGGGGGTTTTTGTTTTTATAGGACATAAAGGCTAGGTACCTGCCGTCCGGGGAAAAGCGGGGAGATAGGGTAATGCTGTTCGTCCTCGTTATTTCTACGTAATCCGTGCCGTCGAAGTTGACGATGCCTATTTCGGATCCTGTGCCTTTCTTCACCACGAGGGCGAGGGAGGTGAAAAAAATCCCGCCCTCCCCCGAGAGGGCCTCCAGGACATCCCGTGCTATCTGCCTTGCTATCAGCGTCTGATCAACCGGTGTACCTGAGTAGCGGTTGGCCTTTATCACTTCGCCTTTTACCACGTCGTAGAGGCGCATTTCTATCAAAAAACGAGGACCTTCCGCCACATATGTACCCGCGATGAGGTATTCTGCCCCGATGGCTGACCAGTTGGAAAAATCAATACGGCCCCCTGGTTTTTCCAGGAAGGCCTGGGTGGGGATAGGGGAGAAAAAGCCTGTGATGTTTAACAATTTTGAAACCTTCTCCGTAAGGCTGGGACCGAAGGTGGGAGAAGCCTGGGGGGAAAGGCTTTGAAATTCCGTGACTGCTATCTGCGTGCGGCGATAGTTGGGAGAGTCTATGTCAATGTAGATGCGACCCAAGACAGATGAACGGCATAAGATCAACCCTGCCATTATAATTAGGGACGGTAAAACCCACTTTCTCATTTCTCTGCCTCGTGAGAGTGAAAGCGAATGCCCACTTCAATACTATCTTCGTGAATACCCGCCGGGAAGGGGGGTAACGGGTCTGCCTTCTGGATAGCCCGGAGGACTGAGCGATCGAAGTAGGTATTTCCCGAACTCTCGGCGAGCTTAACCTCCGTAAGTTTACCGTTTTTTAAAATCCTCAGGTGGACTAAGGCTTGCCAGTTTTCGGAAGGGAACACCCCGGGGGGTAGGGTCCACTCTCCCTTAATCCTTTCCCATATGAGGCGCAGGTAAGAGTTTATCGCCCCTTCCTCCGTTCCTCCGGACGGTGCCGGCAGGGGGGTGGTGGTTGCCCTTTGCTTTATCTGTTCCAGTGCCTTTTTTACCCCTTCATTTTTTGTGGTTTCCCTTTCCAGCCGCTGGACAGGGAAATTCAAGGCCTCGCGTTTAACTCCCAGGACGGTGCTCCGGGAGGGCTGCCATAAACCCTCGGAAGTCCCTCCGTAATCCATGGGGGAAGAGGGGATACGATCAACGAGTTTCACCTCGTATACGGGACCAAAAGTAAGGCGCGGGGAAGGGGCGATTTTCCATACCCCACCCCCGGCAATTACCAAAAGATGGAGAATAAACGACCATACAACCATGATCGCCATGCGGGGAGGGTCGTTGTTTTCCATGGAGAAAATCATGGTTTTTCCTGGGGAGGCTCGGTTATCATTCCTAATTTGTCCACGCCTGATTTTCTAATTTCCGCCATTACCTCCACTACGAAGCCATAGGGAACGTTCTTGTCTGCCCGCAAGAATACTTCCTTTTCCAGGCGGGCTGAGAAGATGGCGTTTAGCTTTGGCGCCAGCAAGTTTAGAGGTAACTTTAGTTTGTTTAAGTAAATTTCCCTTTCACTGTTTATCGTAATGATGAGTTTTTCCTCACCCACGTCTATACTTTTGGCTTGCACCTTGGGCAGATTAACGTCAATACCCATCTGTAGCATGGGGGCCGCTACCATAAAGATGATGAGCAAAACGAGCATCACATCAACTAGAGGGGTCACGTTGATTTCTGAGAGGAGTTTTTCGTCTCCGCGTGAGATATTAAAATAGCGCCTCATTTTAGGTAGTTCCTCTCGATGATATTGATGAGTTCGGCCCCAAAAGCCTCCATCTCCACGGTAAAGGCCTTTACCTTATTGGTATAGTAGTTGTAGAAAATCACCGCTGGAATGGCGGCAGCGAGTCCCATGGCGGTAGCGATTAGTGCTTCGGAAATACCGGGGGCTACTACCGCCAGGGTTGCCGATCCCCTGAGCCCAATACCGCGAAAAGTATCCATGATGCCCCATACGGTGCCGAAAAGGCCTATGAAGGGGCAGGCATTTCCTGTGGTGGCGAGGAAGGGAAGAAAACTGCCCAGTTTGCCCACTTCCGTCCCTATGGTGCGGCCCACCGCCCTTTCGATGGTGTCTATTGCCCTGATATCAACCTCTTCGCTTGAAGGAGAGCGGTTGCTTATGTGATTGAACTCCGTGTAGGCATTTCTGAATACCTCGGCGGCAGTAGAGTTAGGATATTTTTTTGCTTCCGAACCCACCTCAGAAAGCCTTTTGGCCTTGAGGTAACTCTCGAAGAAGGCGTCATTTTCCTTTCCTATACGGCGAAATGAGAAGTATTTCATGAAAATTATAGCCCAGGAAACAATGGAGAAAAAAAGGAGAATCAAAAGGACCATTTTCACTAATGGGCTTGCGTCCATCACCATTGCCAGGGCACTTGTATGGAATTGTCCGATCATCATTTACCCCCGATTTTTTGATGATTTGTAATGTAAAAACAACGGCATGTCAACCTATTCAAAGTTCTTCGGGAGTGAAGGCAACGCAGTGATTAATATCCGGTGCGTCGGTAAATAGCATAACGAGACGGTCCACCCCGAGGGCACACCCTGCCGTCTGCGGCATTAGGGGTAGGGATTGAAGGAAGGCTTCCGGCATGGGGTAAGGCACTTTGCCCGCTTCTCGGCGTTTCTTCTCTTCCTCTTCAAACCTCTTCCTCTGTTCTATCGGGTCGACGAGTTCTGAAAAGGCATTGGCTACCTCTATTCCGGCTATGTAAAGTTCGAATCTTTCCACCAAGGTGGGGTCGGCCTTTTTTACCCGTGCCAGGGCTCCGTATAAGAGCGGGTAGTCGTAGACAATGGTGGGCTTCTGGACCCCTAATTGGGGCTCTATGTAAGAGGTAAGCATCTCCTCGAAGGCCCCCTCCTCAAGGGCGACCTCGAGGGGCAGGGGCGCGTATTTGGTAAAAGCCTCCTTTAGGGGTAATCGTTCCCAGGGCGGTGTTAAATCTATTTCTTTCCCCTGATACCTTAGAACAGAGCTATTACCCAGGTGGGTCGCCACGGAATTTATGAGCTCCTCGCTTTCGGACATTAAGGATAAGTAGTCGGCATGGGCCCGGTACCACTCCAGAAGGGTAAATTCGGGAAGGTGTAATCTACCCCTTTCCCCCTTTCGGTAGCATTTGCATATCTGAAATATCCTGTGGTATCCGGCAGAAACGAGGCGTTTCATACAAAGTTCCGGGGAGGTATGGAGGAACCAATCCCCCGATATGAACGGGTCAATGTGAAACTCTGGTGCTGGGGCAGGAATTAGGTGAGGGGTTTCTACCTCCAGATAACCGTTATGAGCGAAAAAACTCCTCAGGGCCTGAATTATCCGGGCACGGGTACGGAGGAAGGTTTTTTTTCCAGAAACGGATTCATTCCTTGACGCGGGTGATATATTCACCGGTTCTAGTATCCACGCGAATCTTCTCCCCTTCTTCGATAAAGGCGGGTACTTGGAGAACATAACCCGTCTCCAGCGTTACGGGCTTGGTGTTGCCCGAGACCGTGTCACCCTTTACCCACGGGTCTGCATGGGTAACCACGAGATCCACCGAGTTAGGCAAGGTGATATCGAGGGGTTTCTCACCGAAGAAGAGGATTTCTACCTCGAGGTTTTCAATGAGGAAATTCTTTGCTTCCCCCACCTGGTCGGAGGTAAGGTAAATCTGCTCGAAAGACTCCGTATCCATGAAGCAGTACCTTCCCTCTTCTTCGTACAGGTACTGCATCTTTTTCTGTTGGAGGTCGGCGGGTTCGAAAACATCCACGGATCGAAAGGTACGGTCGAACTGGGCACCTGTGATAAGGTTTTTTAACTTGCAGCGGTAGAGGGCCTGCCCTTTGCCGGGTTTAACGAATTCGAATTCTGTGATGATGTGCGGCTCTCCGTCGAGTTTTATCCTTAATCCCTTTCTCAGGTCGCTCGCTTCGTACATAAACTTCACTCCGATATAAATTAATTTAGCAGCCTCTTAACCGTTTTTCTCCTCCTTGTCAAATCCTTCTCCCTCTAAGGAAACCTTTCCCGGTGTTTCAGGTAAATCGGCCACATAGCGGGGAAGGCAAAGACCAGAAGTGGAAGCCCAGAGCTGTTTCATTAATTCCCTTCCCCGTTCTACTGCTACCCGGAAGTGGGTGGTTCCCCGTACGGGATCGCATTGAAATAAGTAGTAAGGCCGAACGGAAATTCTCTCCAGACCCGTAAAGAGTGATTGCAGGGTGGGGAAGTCATCGTTGATGCCTTTGAGGAGGACGGATTGATTCGAAACGGGAATTCCGGATGAAACGAGGCGGTCACAGGCCTCCGCCGACAAATGGGTAATTTCTCTGGGATGATTAAACTGGGTATTTAGCCAAAGAGGACGGTATTTCTTCAGGAGATTACACAGGTTAGAGGTAATTCTCATGGGCATTACGACCGGTACCCGGGTACCGATTCTTATGACCTCTACATGACTGATGGCGCGCAGGTTTTTTAATAGAAATTCGATCGCCCCATCCGGGAGTGTAAGGGGATCCCCGCCGGAAAGAATGACCTCCCGAAGGGAGCTGTCTCGGGCAATATAGCCTAAGATGGTGGAGAAATATTCTTTTGTCTCAAGATGATTACGCTGCTGCCAGCGTCGTTTCCTGTTGCAATGACGGCAGTAAACGGCGCATAAGGAGGTCGTGAGAATAAGACAACGGTCCCGGTAACGGCGGATAAGACCCGGAACAGGCATGTGATTTTCTTCAAGCAAGGGGTCTGGAGGCCCCGAGGTGGGGTCGAGCTCTTTAATATCGGGGGTAAATTGGCGAAGGATTGGGTCATGGAGATTATCAAGGGAGGCGAGGGAAAGGAAATAGGGGGTAACCGAAATAGGGTACTGAGAGGCTACCTTAACCCAACTTGCCGCCTCAGTGGCAGGGGCATGAGTGACACGGATGAGCTCGGCGGGCGTTTTAATGCGCTTACGCCACTGCCAGTGCCAATCGTTCCATTTACCTTCCGTCTTAAATGTTGCTTTTCCTGCCTCCATCATATATGTTTCATAGCATGAAGAGTCTTTACGGGGGCCTGATTTTTGCGGGAGTGACTTGGTATCTCTTGCATCTTCAGGGGATAATCGGATGCAAACTTACGGTTATACTTCTGGGGGTCACGGTTTTTTCCCTCTATACCCTCACCCTTTACCTCCTTGTCGATGCCCATAAATCTAACAGCCTTGCTGAATTTGTTTCGTTTCTGCGCCACCGGTGGCTGGCCCTTACCTTGTTCTTATTTTCCATTGCTGTTCTCATCCTTCTCCTTCTTCATCCCTAATTATCTCTGCGCCCCCTGGGCCCGGTAAATCCCAGTCCAGATGAGGAAGGTGGAGAAGATAAGGAGAAAAGTGTAACCCAGCCAGGCGTAAGAATAATCCTTCAAATGGTCAAAGATCCACCCGGTAAAAGTGGGGCCCATTATACCCCCAAGGGCAGAAAAACCCATCATAATCCCTATGAGGGAGCCGAAATCCCTCTTATCATAGTATTGCGCGATAATGGTACCCCTAAGTACGGTAAGGCCGCCAAAACCCAGGGGAAACAGGAGAAGGAAAGAAAAGGCAAAGATAGGATGCGAAATGAGGGTCAGACTACCAATTCCCATGGCCATGATGAAAAAGGCGAAAGCGGTGACCCGGCCTTTTTGATAAACGTCTCCGAGCCATCCGAAAAGGAATCGTCCCAATATAGAAACGAGGGGAATCGCGGCGGCTATAAAACCGGCTTGATCCCTGGGGATTTTTATCTGGGAAAGGTAAGGCATGATGTGGACCACCACGGAGGTGAGGGCCATGAAGCGGAAAGTTTCGGCTAAGTTGATCATGAGGAAGGACGGGGACTTGAGATAAGTGAAGTATGGGATACGTGGGGGCTCCACTTTTGACTTTCTAACCCCTGGGTCTACCGTTGGTTTATCCCCGTCTGGTCCGTAACCGTATGCCTCTGGGTTTTCGCGGATGGAAAGGGAGAGGGGAATGCCTATTCCCCATATAACAACCCCCAGTATTGTAAGGGACCCTCGCCATCCGAAATGATCGATAAGGTGTACCAGAACGGGCAAAAGGAGTCCGCTCGCTCCAAATCCAGAGCTCATAATGGCCAGGGCTTTCCCCAAGTGACGCCGGAACCAGCGGGCGATAACGGACATGGTGACCACACTTGTACATCCCCCTGCCCCAAAGGCGATGATAAGCATGACGGCATAAAAGGCGAGGAGGGATTGAATCTGTCCGAGCAGGATAAGGCCGAGGCCCAAGGTTGCCATGCCAACAAGGAGAATCCTTCTCGACCCCCACCGATCGGCGAGATAACCTACGAGGGGGCCCAGGATGCCCATTTCCATACCCCTAATACTGGAAGCCAGAGATACTTCGGTGTAGGTCCAGTTAAATTCCCGCAGGATGGGTTCAAAAAAAGCCGTAAAACCGTAAAATATTATTCCGCTAACCAGAAGCCCGATAAAGAAGGAAGCAATAACGATCCACCAGCCGTAAAACATCATTTTCCCTGTCTATAACGGGCATATTTTATCATAGTGCTCAAGGCCAGGAGGGCTTTTCGGGTGGTGGAAAAGAAAGGCAGGCCGTATTTCCCCGCAAGATACCCGAATTCCTGAACCAGTTCGCCGGCAGGGCCGTAACACCATAAAACGGTGGGTTTTTCGCGGAAAGCCGCCATATATTCCAGAATTTCCTCGTAATAAAAGGGCTTTACTACAGGGGAGACATAGGTATTTATATAAATCACATCCACCGTTTCATCTTCCCGCAGGATGTCGTAGCAGGCCTTGAACAGGGCAAAGATACCCGTTCCCACAAGCGCTGAAGCGGGACCCACGTCAATGGGATGGTTTCTCAACGTTTCGTGGAGAGAGGAAAGCTTCTGTAGGCTTAAGGGCGTAAGGGATGCGATTTGGATTCCCATTTCATGAGCGAGGTCTATGCACTGGATGCCGATAGCCCCGGAGAAGGTTAGGATCCCCAGCCGATTTCCCCTCGGGAGGGTGAAGGTCAAAAAAGGTGTGGCCAAGTCGCGGAGGTCTTCGTAATCTTCCACGGTAACAACGCCCGCCTGATTTAGGACGGTTCGGTATAGGGCATCATTGCCGGCAAGAGATCCGGTGTGAGAAGCCATAGCTCGGGCGGCCGCTGTTGATTTTCCAGGCTTGAGGCACAAAATCGGTTTTTTCATTGTTGCCTCCCTGGCTGCGGCCAGAAAATCTCTGGGCCTCCGGGTGTGTTCCATGTATAGGGAAATGACTTTCGTTCCCTCATCCGCCGTGAGGTAAGAAAGGCAATCCGTTTCATCAACATCACACATATTCCCCAGGTCAATGACCTTGTTTATGCCCGGAGGAAATTCATGCCAGGCCATGGCTTGGGGCCCGTACATGCCCGTCTGGGTAACGATGGAAAGGCCTCCCACCTTCTGGTACGGGTAACCCCGGTCATAGGGTACCGTAGTTACCCTGTCGGCCGCGTTAAAGACCCCTATGGTGTTGGGTCCCATGATCCTTATCCCGTAAGATTGGGCCAGTTTCACAAGTTCCCTTTCCCGCTCTTTTCCCTCCGGCCCCGCCTCACCAAAGCCGTCGGAAACCACGACCACCGATTTTATCCCCTTTTTCCCGCATTCATTGATGATGGGTAATACCTGACGGAAGGAAGTGATGATTACGGCAAGCTCGGGTATAGATGGGATCTCATCTATCTTTCTTAACACCTTGAGGCCATAGACGGAGGAGGCGGTAGGATGAACGGGGTAAATGTTTCCCGGGTAATGCCAGGCCAGAAGATCCCGCACAATTATGCCGGCTCCGAAGTTTCTCTCTTCTGACATACTCCCGAAAAGTGCTATACTCTTAGGTTTTAAGAAAGGTTTAAGTACCATAGGGGCGCTTCATATTGCTTTTATTCGTTAATATCAAGCCCATTTTTACGAGGCCATTGACATCATCATTTGCCGTTGGTTATGATGGTTGAAAATAGTAGGGAGGGATTTGAATGTCTCAGTTACTGGAGATGCTTGGGTGTCGGTATCCTATTATTCAGGGGCCCATCGGGAATATGAATGCGCCAAAAATGGTTGCGGCGGTAAGCGAGGCAGGGGCTTATGGTATGCTCGCGTTGGGTTTTATCAAAGACGGTCAAGAGGCGAGGATTTTGATACGGGAGGTGAAGGCCCTGACAGATAAGCCCTTCGGAGCCAATGTGGTCTTGATGAACCCCAGGGTAAAGGAAATCCTGACCGTTCTTGCTGAAGAGGGTATAAAAACCGTCACCACTTCCGTCGGAAGACCGGACATGGTGTATCCTTTCCTTCATGAGCTTGGGCTCAGGGGTCTCCACGTTGTCTTATCCTTAAATCACGCCTTGAAAGCCCAGGAAGCGGGGGTAGATGGCCTCGTGGTTGTTGGCGCTGAGGCAGGAGGCTTGAGGTCGAGGAATCCTGAATCGACTACGATGGTGCTTGTGCCCCTTGTCGCCGACCACGTGACCATTCCCATTGTGGCCGCGGGGGGTATTGCAGACCGGAGAGGCTATCGTGCGGCCCTTGCCTTAGGTGCCCAGGGGGTGCAGATTGGCACTCGGTTTCTGGCGTCTAAGGAGAGTACCGTTGATGAGCGCTGGAAACAGCTGATCCTGTCCTGTCCAGATGGTGGAACCACCCTGATTCCCGTGCAGAAAGTGCTAATGACCCGGGTGATTATAACGCCTTGGCTTAGAGAGCTTCTGTCTGATCCCCATGTAGACTTAGAGAAGGCAATCAATTATGGGGAAGCGGTAAGGGCCTGGGAGAAGGGAGATTATGAACATGCTCTCGCGGGTGCAGGGCAGGTAAGTGCCCTTATCAGAGAAATTAAATCTGTAAAGGAGATAATCGAGGAGATGGTTTCTTAGGGGAGCATTTCCGGCTCTTCCTCTGGCTCACTGGACCCGCGGTATATAAATCGATCAAGCAGGCGGTGATAAGGTGTCCATCTGGAAGAGTTGTCGGGAGACTCCTTGATGAATTCCCGAAAGGCGTTAAGCTTGGCATCCAGGTCGTCCACCTGATGTACTAACATTGCTTCCATTGTCTTTGGTCTTTTAGGTGAGCCGAACTCAAGGTTTCCATGATGGCTCAGAATAATATGGCGTAGTTCTAAGGCAAGCTGACGGGGAAATCCTTCAATAAGGGTTGTTTTTTCATCCACCATCTCTACCCCCATTACTATGTGACCGATCAAACGCCCCTCGTCGGTGTAGTCGATAAGGCCGGTGTAAGAAAATTCGTACACCTTACCGATATCGTGCAGGATTCCACCGGTCATGGTGAGGTCTCTTTTCACCTCCGGATAAAGTTTAAGGAGGGAGTCGAGGATGCGGGTAACCGTAAGGGTATGTTCAAGAAGACCGCCGAGACAGTTATGGTGGAATCCTTTGGCAGCGGGAGCCCTTTTGAAGAGGGTACCGAAGTTTTCGTCGTCGAAGAAAGAATGGAGGAGCTTATTTAGATAGGGGTCCCCCACCCCATCAAGGTAATCCATCAATTCCCCGTAAAGGGTTTCTACATCCCCTTCTATGGTGGGAAAGTAATCGAGGGGGTCTATCTCTTCCGGCAAGGCCGGACGGATGTCCAGAAGGGAAAGCTGGATGGTGTTTCGATAACTCACCGCTCTGGAACGGACGAAAATGTAATCCCCCTTTTTACATACCCCTTCGAGCTTGTCCACGTTATCCCATACCTTCGCCTCCATTTCTCCACTTCTATCCTTCAGCCGGAGATTGAGATATGGGGTACCTTTCTGAGAAAAGGCGGAATTCTTCTCCACCACAAGAAAAAAATCGTTGACCTTATCCCCTGCCTTGATGTCTTTTAGAAAAACCGATTTTTTCATGACAACTCCTTAACTTGCCTCATTTGTGAAAACCACCATTCCTCTTTCCGTTACCCTGCCTATTAGTGTTACCCCTGCCTCGCGGGCCAGTTCGACGGCTTCAAAAGTGGGGACCGAAAGGGAGACAACAATTTTCGACCCCATCCTTATTACCTTACGCACGATTTCTGAAGATACCCGCCCGGTACGGAAAATAAATTTATCCCTGGCATTAATGCCTTGGAGGAGACAGTATCCATCGAGCATATCGAGACAGTTGTGACGTCCTATGTCTTCCCTCAAACAAATGATTCCTTTTCGAGTTGCCAGGGCGGCACTGTGGGTACCCCTGGTTAACTCATGGATCTGCGATTTGCGCACCATTTCTTCCATTATGTCAAAGATCTCCTGAGGGGAAATATACGGTGAGGAGGAGGCTTTTTCCGGTATTGAAGGGGGCCTTTGCCCGAATTTTGCCCCGCTGGAGAATATTATGGTCTCAGAGGAGATGAGGGGAGTTTTCATCCGCGTTACGATGTGAACACTGGGAATCGAAGGGTCTGTCCTTATTTCCCTGATATCTTCCCACCTCTCTATAAAACCTTCTGTGTGCAGGAAGCCCACAGCAAGTTCATCAATATGAGCGCCCAGACACGCAATAGAGGTGAGAGGCTTTTCGTTAAGGAATATCTGGAGGATACATTCTGGAGCCACGGCCGTATCGGTGTTTGTGAAAATGCCATCAAGAAAACTTTTTACTTTTATCTTTTTTATTTCGGGCCCTGTCATTTTAAACTTTCCCCCTCAGGATTCGATAATCCCCAGTACGTAGGGTGAGCTTCTGGGCATCGAAATATTCCATTAAAGGTATAATAAATTTCCGGGTTAGGCCCGTCATTTCTTTGAACTGGAGGGGTGTGACTTTGCCCTCCCTAAGGAGAAGTTGACGGTAGTCTTCCCACAGACGGTTTAGGTTATCCCGGTGGAAGTAGAGGCCTTCGCTCACTTTTGCCAAGACCCCTTCCTTTATAAGAATCTCGAGAACGATTTCTACCTCTTTGGGGGAAAGACCTTCCTCCAGGATTTCTCTCTTTGTGGGAGGAGTGAGACCCGCTTTAAGGTATCTTTCTTCTAATCGGGTCCGTAACGTCTCCAGGGACCCTAAGGATACGATGTGGTGGGGCAAACGTACCCGTTCCTTTTCCACTACTAATTTCCCTAATTTTTCCAGCTCACCCAGGGCGTGGTTGAACAGGCGTGAAGGTACGAAGTTTCCAATAAGCTGACGCAATTCTTCTTTCGGTATCCCTTCTTTCAGCGGATTCTCCCGATGGTACAGGGCAATCTTCTCAAGGGTCGTCTCCTTGAGGGATTGAAGTACATCGCCGGAGACAGCCCTTTTCTCATCTTCCTCGATGAGGGTCACTTCTTTTTCTCCTGCCATTCTTTCTAAGAGGGGTTTTACCCGTGAGGTCCCAAGTCCCGTGCGCACTATAATTTCTGCCGTGGAGGCTCCTTTCCAGCCCGCCCTTCGGATGATGGTTTTTATTCTTTCCTCCGGCGCCCCCTGCCGGAGGGTATCCAAGTCACTCTCATAGGCTACCATAGTTTTCTTGTATTTTCTCGGAAGAGGGTCCAGGATATGCCCGCCACCAATGGTGGTCACCGGGGAATAGGAGCGGACAACAAAGCGATCTCCCGCCATGACCGTCGCTGGTTTTTCCAGAAACATCTGCGCATAGACCCCTTCCCCTGGAGGAAGAGAATCTCTTCCTATCAGGACAAGACGTGACATAATTTCGCTGGTTCCCACGTGGAGACGCACTATTTGTCTGTTTTTAATCTCTTTTTCCGCTGAAGGTAGATGCTGAAACCACGTATCCAGGCGAAAACTGGGTATTAATGTGCCGGCACGGCAGAGAACATGTCCCCTTTCAACCTCACTTTTGTCTACCCCCTGGATGTTTATAGCTGCCCGCTGACCGGCGGAAGCGGATTCAACCGTTACCCCGTGGCTTTGGATGCCCCTTACCTTTCCCTTCCGGCCGGTTGGTAGAATCTGTACCTCTTCACCCACCTTAATTCGGCCGGAAGTGACGCTTCCCGTCACCACGGTACCGAACCCTTTAACGGTGAAAACTCGGTCTATAGAGAGGCGAAAAACCCCCGAGTCTTCTTCCTCCTCGATGGTTTCTATAATTCTCTCCAGAGCCTGAAGAAATTCCTTTATCCCTTCACCCGTGATGGATGATAAAGGGATAATGGGGGCACCGGCAAGAAAGGAATCGCGGGTAAGTTCTCTAATGTCCTCTTCCACGAGGGATAGCCAATCTCTGTCCACCAGGTCTATCTTTGTCAGGGCAACGAGCCCTTTCTTAACCCCTAGAAGGGAACAGATGGCAAGATGTTCCCGCGTTTGGGGCATGACCCCCTCGTCGGCAGCAATTACCATAACCACACAGTCTATGCCTGTTGCGCCGGCCACCATGTTTTTCACAAATCTTTCGTGGCCGGGTACATCAACGACGCCTACCGTTTTTCCGCTACTTAGGGAAAGATGGGCGAAACCTAAGTCGATGGTTATACCGCGCTCTTTTTCCTCTTTTAAGCGATCCGTGTCTATGCCCGTTAAGGCTTTGACGAGGGCTGTTTTCCCGTGGTCCACATGACCTGCTGTTCCTACTATTACGTGTTTCATACCTTGTTACCTTACCTGCTGATTAACACAAATGCGTTCCCCTGTACAATAGGAGAGAACTTTCATTTGACAATTTCATAGGGTGAGTTATTTCATGTCATCAAGCTTAACTTAAAAAGAGGAGGTGCTACATGAGTAAGTCTATTAAAGGGACCCGCACGGAGAAAAATCTTTTGGCGGCCTTTGCGGGGGAATCTCAAGCCAGGATGAGATACACTTATTTCGCGAGCCAGGCACGCAAGGAAGGGTTCGAGCAGATCGCTGACATCTTTCTCGAGACGGCAGAAAATGAAAAGGAGCATGCCAAGGTGTTTTTCAAGTACCTGGAAGGTGGAGAAGTGGTCATCACGGCGGGTTATCCTGCTGGGATTATCGGGGATACCAAGACGAACCTGGAACAGGCAGCAAAGGGGGAACATGAAGAATGGACTACCCTTTACAGCAGTTTTGCCGAGGTGGCGAAAGAGGAGGGTTTCCCGGAAGTTGCCAGGTCTTTTGAGCAAATTGCAAAAGTTGAAAGCTTTCATGAAGCGAGGTATAGAAAGCTCATCGAAAACATTGAGAAGGGAGAGGTGTTTAAGCGAACAGAAGTGAAGAAATGGCACTGCCGAAACTGCGGTTACGTGCATGAAGGCACGGAAGCTCCTAAGATCTGCCCAGCCTGCCAGCACCCACAGAGCTACTACGAACTCCTTGCGGAAAACTACTGATAAAGGAAGAAGGGGGAGGGAAGGTCCTCCCCCTTTGTTTCTTTAACCCCAGGTTTTTGTCTTGGCGGCGTTCTGTCCTGCAATGCGTCCGAAGACAACGCAGGTGGCCATTGCTACCCCACCCAGACGCACAGCACCGTGGACGGCCCCCACTATTTCACCGGCAGCGTATAGACCTTCGATGGGTTTAAAATCAAAGCCTATTACACGTGCTTCCGTGTCTGCATACAAACCGCCCATGGTATAGTGGACCTTGGGCCACAGACGGGCCGCATAAAAAGGTGGAGTAGAGGTGGGTTTGGCCTCGGGAAAAATCATGCATCCCAGGTCTTCATCCTTTTTCTTTTCCACAAAACCGTTCCATCTCTCTATTTCTGCGAGGAAAGGCCCTTCCGGGATGCCGTAAAATTTGGCCATTTCCTGAAGGGTGTCAAATTTCTTTATCGCCCCTGAGGCGAGGCCTTTTTCCAGGGCTTGGGGGAAAACTTGTTTCTGGACCGCGTAAGAATCACCCATAATGATTACAGGGTGCCCCAGGAGGATAATGGCGTCTGCCCGTTCCTTGCGATTCCCTGTTTCTTTGAAGAATCTCTTTCCCGTCTTGGGATTTATCATAGGGCCATAACCCACGAGGCGTTCGCAGAAAAGGGGGACATAACCAAAGCCCTTTTCGTCGGGGCTGGTCCAGGGGCCTAACTGAATCCAGTCTAGGTGGACAGTCATGGCTCCTGCTTGTCCTGCCGCCAGAAGGACTTCGCCCGTGGCCCCCGGCTGATTGGTGGAATCAAACTTGTCGTCCAGGCGTGGATCATGAATCAGCCTTAGTTTAACGTCCCGGGAAAAACCCCCGGCGGCCAATACTACTGCTCGGCGGGCTTTGATAAAGGCCGATTTACCAGAAGTCTCGTCCGGGAATCTGTAGTCCCTTTTCACCTCAACCCCTACGATACGGCCGTTTTTGTCCGCTATAAGTCGGACGAGCTTTGTCCTGTTTTCCATTATGACCCCTAGTTCTTTCGCCTTCTTGAGCATCTTGTTAACTACCTCTGAACCGGAGGCATTCACCGTCTGATGGGACCTCTTCACAGAATGACCGCCGTGGTAAGTGAGGCGGGCAAAATTTGCTCCGAGGTAGTTCATGCACCACTCGAGGGCTTCATTGGAACTCTCGGCGACGATCCGGGCCTTGTCCACATGGTTTAGATAAAGACCAGCCTTCAGCATGTCCTTCAGCATTAGCTCCGGGGAATCCTGGATACCGGCTTCCTTCTGCATGCGGGTGCCGGCCGCGGAAAAGTCTCCGCCGTTGATAATGGAATTGCCCCCGAAAGTGGGCATTTTTTCAATCAACATAGTTTTTACCCCCGCGTTTTTAGCCTCGATGGCGGCGGCGAGACCGGCAAAACCGCTGCCGATAACGAGGACGTCCGTGATAAGATCCCATTTCTTTGGCAGGCTGCCCGTCTTACCCTCGGCCAGGGTTGGGATAGAAATTCCACCTAAGGCGGTTCCCGCTATAAGGGCACTACCCCCCACGGATTTTACAAAATCGCGCCTCGTTAGGCTGCCCCAAGTCTTTTTTTTCTCTTCCATGGATTTAACCTCCTTTCTCGATGCTTACGCCCAATCTATATCCAAAATTAATGGGAAGCAAGGCAAAAGGCTCTTCATTGATATTTCTTGAGGGTCATGTTAGAAAGGTACCAATGGAAAGGGTGAAGACCTTTAAAATCGCTACCTATAACGTTAATTCCCTCCGGAGCCGTTTGCCCATCGTGATAGAGTGGTTAGAGGCGCACCGCCCAGATATCTTATGTATTCAGGAGACCAAGGTGTCCGATGAGAGCTTTCCCCGGGACGTTTTCCTTGAGAAGGGTTATCAGGTAGCGTATTGCGGAAGAAAACAGTACAACGGAGTGGCCACCTTTTCCCTACAGGTACCCGATGATGTCTCCTATGGTTTTAAAGACGGGGGTCCACCTGATGGGGATCGGTTAATAATAACCCGCTTCGGGGCGCTCGTCGTGGTGAACACGTATGTACCCCAGGGGCGGGAGAGAGGAACGGAACATTTCACTTATAAACTCGACTGGTTTCGCCGGTTAAAAAGGCTCTTCGAGGAAAATTTTTCTCCCCATGATAAGATAATCTGGTGCGGAGATCTGAATGTGGCGCGGGAGCCCATCGATGTTCATGACCCCAAACGATTGCTTGGGCATGTGGATTTTAACCCCGAGGTGTGGGAGTGTTTTGATCAAGTGGTCTCTTTTGGGTTTGTCGATTTATTTCGTCTTGTCCATCCAGGAGAGGCGGGGCAATATACCTTCTTCGACTATAGGGTACCGAAGGTGGTAGAGAGAAAATTGGGATGGCGGGTTGATCATATCCTGGCCACCCATGACCTCGCGAAGTGCCTTAAGGACTGCTATATTGACATGGGTCCTCGCCTTGGAAAAAAGCCCTCGGATCATACCGTTTTGGTGGCGGAATTTACCTGTGGATGCCTTGACTGATATTTTGCGGATCAATACGGAAATCGCTTCCCGCTTCGGAGAGGTTCGCAAGCACATAGAGAAGTGTAATTCCATAACTGATCTCTTCGAAACGTGGTATTTAAAGGTGGGAGAGGTGTTTTCCATTCCCTTTCTCTGGATTACCATCTTTAACGAGGAAATTACATTGTCCCTCCGCGAATCCCTTGAAAGGTCTGAAATCCTTAAAGACCGGATAAATCTTATCGACCGTAAATGTTTCGAAGGGCTTACGGGAGGGCAAAAGGGCCCTATTTTAGTTAACGGTGATATACGTCCCTATTTTGTACTCTTACCCCGCCAGAAGTATCTGTTACGTTCCATGGCCCTGGCCCCCTTTGAGATGAACGGGGAGATAATGGGAAGCCTAAATCACGGGGATTCCTCTCCTACCCGGTATTCTCCAGAAATGGATACCACACTCTTGGCGGCCTTTGTCAGAGATTTATCCCTTCGCCTTACGGAAATCGTCTACATTCCATGAAGACATCCCCTTACAGGCACCCTTCACGTAAGCGCATCCATCCTTTGCCCATCCGAATGGAGCCCTCCATTGACGGTTCGCTAAGGAAGGTTTTCAGTCGCATTGGGCGGCCAGAAGAGAGACCCTTTGAGCCCGATCCTTTTCAACTGGAAGCTCTGGAAGCAATAGGTCAGGGCGATTGTCTCGTCACTGCACCTACCGGGTCCGGCAAGACATGGATTGCCCGGGAGGCCATTAATAGTGTCCTTAAAGCAGGGGGAAGGGCGTGGTATGCCACCCCTCTCAAGGCCCTGAGTAACGCCAAATGGATAGAATTTGGCTCTTATTTTGGTCCAGAAAAGGTAGGCATTCTTACGGGTGATACGAAGGAAAATGCAGAAGCCCCCCTCATTGTGGGAACCACCGAGATTCTCCGTAACCAGATGTACGATGCCATGCACGAGGGGGTGGATTTACCTTGTGATCTGGTGGTCCTGGACGAAGCCCATTACCTGGGAGACCCGGACAGAGGGGTAGTATGGGAAGAGGTCATGATTTACTTGCCGGCGCGGGTAAATCTGCTCCTCCTTTCGGCGACCATAGGTAATGCGGAGGAAATAGCGGCTTGGCTCACCGAACTCCGGGGCAAACCGTGCAGGGTAGTGAGGGAAACAAAGAGGCCCGTGCCCCTTTTCCCCCTCTTCCTTCACCCGACCGGTAAGATGCTCCCCCTGTTGACTAGGGGAAAATTGAACCCCATGGTGAGGGATTTTGAGCTGGAGAGGCGCAGGCTTCATGGGCCCCCTCCTTTTGGGGAAATCATAAGGGTGTTGAAGGAGTTCAACCTTCTTCCGGCAATTTTTTTTCTCAAGTCTCGCTCCGATTGTGATGGGGCCCTTAAGTCTTGCCGTCGTTTTGATATGGAAAGAAAAGACGAAGGGGGGTTTCGGCAATTTCTGCAGGAAATGCTGGAGAAATTTCCCTTTCTCGCCGGTCATCGTCAATTCTATTATCTGGAACATTGCCGGGTCGCTTCTCACCATGGAGGACAGCTTCCGGCATGGAAATTTCTCGTGGAAACGATGATGAACAGGGGGTTCCTTGATGCAATTTTTGCCACTACTACTGTGGCCGCAGGGGTGAATTATCCGGCCAGAACTATTGTGATGCTTAACTCCGATATTTACAACGGCCATGATTTCTTGCCATTAAGTGGTACAGAATTTCACCAGATGACAGGGCGGGCGGGCCGTAGAGGACAGGACAATATAGGTTTTCTTGTGATAATCCCAGGCCGCTTTATGGATTTTCGCCACATCGAAAATCTCCTACGAAGCGGCCCCAATGAGGTGGAAAGTCAAATTCGGGCCGATTTTTCAATGGTTTTGAATCTTCTTCTCTCCCAGACGCCGGAAGGTATCAGAGAAATCGTGAGACAATCCTTGGCTGTCTTTCAAAGAAAGCAGCGAGGCAAAGAAGGAATGGGGTCTTTATGGCGAGATTTTGAGCGACATATCGCGTTTCTCAGGGAAGAAGGTTTCGTGGATGAGAACCATCGATTAACGAAAGATGGTCTGTGGGCATCCCAGCTAAGGCTGGACCAACCCCTGCTCATTGCTGAATGCTTGCGCAAGGAGGCCTTCCCTAAAGATGCCCAGCTACTTGCGGCAATGGTTGGTATGTTTGCCTATGATGGGGATCAGGAGCTACATATTTCTGCGATGAGGCGCGTGCCAGATAGATTGAAGAAGGCTTTTAAAAGGGTTCTCTCTTCGGTGAAGCCATTACAGAGGAGGCTGGAAGAAAGGGGTTTCAACGTAAGACCTCTTTTTTTCTGGCCGGCTCAGGTGTTGCACGCGTGGGCCCGGGGATGGGAGTGGGACGACCTTGTGGTGAGGTCAGGTATTTCGGAAGGAGAACTCTCCATGCTGGTTTTGAGGACGGCGGATAATCTCCGTCAGATTAGGTCCCTTATGACAACCCATCAGGAAATAGCAGAGCTGGCCGGGAAGGCGATAGACCTGATCCTGCGGGAACCGGTCATATACTGAAGATTTTCCTTGACATGATAAGCGATATAACATTATACATCGTGGACTTTTTGGTCCCCATCGTCTAGAGGCCTAGGACACAGGCCTTTCACGCCTGTAACCGGGGTTCGACTCCCCGTGGGGACGCCAGGAATATTACCTTTATGGGGGCAGGAATCTGCCCCCTTTTTTACAGGTAATTTTTGAGGAACCTACCGGTGTGGGATTCCGGTACTTGACAGATTTTTTCTGGTGTTCCGGTGGCCACAATGCGGCCCCCTCCAGGTCCCCCTTCAGGCCCGAGGTCTATTATGTAATCGGCACATTTAATTACATCGAGGTTATGTTCTATCACCACTACTGTATTACCCATTCCCACCAGGCGGTCCAGAATATCGAGGAGTTTTTGCACGTCGGCAAAGTGTAAACCGATGGTCGGTTCGTCCAGGATGTAAAGGGTATGGCTGTTGGTTTTCTTTCCCAGTTCCCGGGCGAGTTTAATCCGTTGGGCTTCTCCCCCGGAAAGGGTTGTGGCCGATTGCCCCAATCGGATATACCCAAGGCCGCAGTCCTTAAGGAGTTCGAGCTTCTGCCTGATGGCGGGGATATGGGCAAAAAAGCCAAGGGCTTGGGTGACGGTCATATTGAGGACATCGTCGATGTTTTTGTCCTTGTATTTAATTTCCAAGGTGTCCGGGTTAAATCTTTTGCCCCGACATGCCTCGCAGGTAACGTAAACATCGGGAAGAAAGTGCATTTCTATGCGGATGAGACCGTTACCCTCGCAGGCCTCGCATCGCCCGCCTTTGACGTTAAAACTGAAGCGCCCCGGTCGATAGCCCCTCATGCGGGATTCCGGCAGGCCGGCAAAAAGGTCTCTTATATGGTTGAAGACGCCCGTATAAGTGGCTGGATTGGAGCGGGGAGTACGTCCAATGGGTTGCTGATTGATTAAAATGACCCTTTCAATATTGCCGAGATCAACGATGCGTTTAATCTTTCCCAAGGGGCCTTTCTGTCGGTTTATTTTCCTCGCCATGGCCCGATAGAGGGTCTCGATTACCATCGTGCTTTTGCCGGAGCCGGAAACGCCTGTTACCACGGTGAATAAACCTACAGGAATGCGGATGTCGATGTTTTGCAGGTTATGCTCGTAGGCACCTTCGATGATGATGTACTTACCCGAGGGAGCCCTCCTTCTTTCGGGCAGTTGGATCTTCTTTTTCCCTGAGAGGTACTGTCCCGTGAGGGAGGTAGGGCATGCACAGATCTCTTGCGGGGTGCCCTGAAAAACAATTTCACCCCCCTCTTCCCCTGCCCCGGGTCCCATGTCCACTATGTGGTCGGAGGCACGCATGACGTCTCCATCATGTTCCACCACAATCACCGTATTTCCCAGGTCTCGGAGCTGTTTAAGGGTATTTATTAGCCGGGCCGTATCGCGCTGGTGAAGGCCAACGGTGGGTTCATCGAGGACGTAAAGAACCCCCATCAATCCAGAGCCGATCTGGGTCGCCAGGCGGATGCGCTGATTTTCTCCTCCCGAAAGGCTACCCGCTGAGCGGGCGAGACTTAAATAATCCATGCCCACGTCAATGAGAAATTTGAGCCGGTCTATTATTTCTTTCAGAATTCTCTCGGAAATGATTTTTTCCTGGGGGGTAAGGTGCAAATTTTGGAAAAAATCGTAGGTTTCCCCGATGGAAAGGCAACAGATCTCGTATATGTTAAGGCCCCCGACACGCACGCAGAGGCTCTCTTTTTTCAGACGAGAACCTTTACATGTGGGACAATCGCGGAGATTGATATAGCGGTTGAGCTCCATTTTAAGGGCAAAGGATTGAGTTTCTCGCCACTTCCTTTCTAACTGGTTTATGACCCCTTCGAAGGGGCGGGTGTAGAAGATGCGTTGACCGTCCCTATCCATGGTAAAACGAATCTTTTCCTCTCCCGAGCCGTAGAGGAGTACCTGCTTTACCCGGGAGGGGAGGTCACAGAAAGGGGTATTGAGATCGAAGTGGTAATGACTTGCCAGGGCCTGGAGCATTTGGTGGTAATAAATAGTGTCCCTCCCTTCCCAGGGGGCGATGGCCCCTTCCCTCAGGGATAGGGTTGGATCCGGTACCACCAGGGTTTCGTCGAAGAACATCTTGCTCCCAAGGCCACTGCATTCAGGGCAGGCGCCATATGGGCTATTGAAGGAAAAAATTCTGGGGGCAAGCTCTGGTAGGCTTACGTTGCAAATAGGGCAGGCGTACCTTTCGCTAAAGATGATTTCTTCCCCATTTATAATCTGGACGATAACAAGCCCATCGCTAAGCCGAGAAGCCGTCTCTATGGAGTCTCTCAGGCGCTGCCTTATGCCGTCTTTTATAACGAGACGATCAATGATGACGTCTATGTTGTGCTTCTTATTTTTGTCTAAATTTATTTCTTCCGAAAGGTCCCTCATTTCTCCGTCGAGACGGATCCGCACGAAGCCTTCCCGGAGGAGTTTTTTTAATTCTTTGTGGAATTCTCCCTTCTTTCCCCTCACCACGGGCGAGAGGATATTGATGCGACTGCCGGGGACGAAGGAGAGGACGCTGTCCACCATGTTATCGATGGTCTGGGATTTAATCACCCGCCCGCAGACAGGGCAATGAGGGATGCCGATGCGGGCAAAGAGCAGGCGCAGATAATCGTATATTTCCGTCACCGTTCCTACCGTGGACCGGGGATTGTGTCCCGAGGTGCGTTGCTCAATGGCTATTGCCGGGGAAAGGCCATCAATGGATTCGACTTCAGGTTTATCCATCTGGCCTATGAACTGGCGGGCATAGGTGGAAAGGGATTCTACGTACCGTCTCTGTCCTTCCGCATATATGGTGTCAAAGGCAAGGGAAGACTTCCCTGACCCGCTTACCCCGGTTATCACGATCAGTTTGTCTCGAGGCAAATCCAGGTTGATACGTTTGAGATTGTGCTCGGAGGCCCCTTTAATCCGGATGTACTTCATGGTGCGTCAGGGATACCGGATTTCGATTAAAGACATTTTCCGGAACTCCTCAATCCATTGGTCGAATCGTTCGGCCATCTTTTTTTCTTCTATCTTCTGCATGATTTCCAGTCGCACTTCCGAAAGGGGCTTGATACCCGCCCCTTTCTTTTCCGTGACGAGGATGAGATGAAAGCCCACGGGAGATTGTATCACGGGGCTCAGATTTCCTACGGGGATTTTGAAGGCCACTTCTTCCACTTCCGGCAGCATATTACCCCGCTCGATGAAACCCAAATCGCCCCCCCGATTAGCCGCTGGCCCCTGGGAGAACTGAGCGGCCATTAACTCGAAGGGCTCTCCTTTGAGGATACGCTCTCGAATGGTCTCGGCCTTATTTTTTAATTCCTTAATCTTTTCCTCCTCAGCGCCGGGGGGATAGGGGAGGAGAATCTGTTTTAGCCTGACCGCCTCTTTTCCTTCGTAATCTTCCCGGTGTTTCCGGTAGTATTCCCCGATTTCTTCATCGCTTACCACTATTTTGCTCTGGATTTCGCGACGGATGAGGCGTTTCCTCAGCATGTCCGCCCTGAGCTCTTCCTTGTACTTTTCCAGGTTTGTTCCCGATTCTTCTAAAGTTTTGACCAGCTGGGGAAGGTCCATTTTTTTGTTTTCCAGAATACGGGAGATGTAAGCCATTACCTCATCGTCTCTTACCACCACCCCTTTTTTCTTTGCCTGTTGTTCGATGAGGCGGTTATCTATAAGTCGGTTCAGGATGTATACCTTTGCCTCCTCCATCGCCCGGTCTCTCTCTGCGGGAGGACTTGTTCGCATGATCCTCTCGCGGTAAGGCTCGAAGGCCTCATTTAGCTCTGAGAGGGTAATGATGTCTTCGTTTACGATGGCCACAATGCGGTCCACCAAAGCGGCCCGGGCGGCCCCCATCCCGGTAAGGAATATCGCCGCACTTACTGCCAAAACCCATTTTTTCATCGCCTGTACCTTCCCTCTTTTAGGATTTCTCCTTACGTTATCAGGAATAGCTTTCCTCTTCAACCCTCCGTAAGGTAGCCTATTATAGCCCCGATTTCTTTTAAGAGAGCGGAAGGGGAAAGATGGGGGGCCCCCAGGGTAAGCACGTAATCTGGGGAAAACCTCCCTCCACGTCCCCTCTTTTTCAAAAGAGATATGATGCTGTGGGGGTTTGCGGGAGTAGAAGGGGCAAATTTAAGGATGAGTTCTTTTCCATTATAGGTGAGCTTCTGAACTTTCAGGCGAATCAGGGAATTTCTTATACCGATAATAGAAAAGAGGTGTTCCACCGGCTCCGGCAATCGGCCATGGGAATCAAGGAGCTCTTCTCTAATTGCTGACAGCTCTTCATCGGAGGAGGCGAGGGAAATACGTTTGTAATGGGTAAGCCGCAGATGTTCATCAGGCATGTAATCGCTGGGGATAAAAGCGGAAATTCCCAGATTTATCTCTGGCCGAAATTCTTCTGCCCCCGTGTACTCCCCCTTGATTTCTTTAATCGTTTGCTCCATGAGTTCCGTGTAGAGTTCATATCCCACCGCGGATATGTGTCCTGATTGGGCCAATCCCAGGATGTTGCCGGCGCCCCGAATATCTAAATCGTGGGTTGCGATACGGAAACCAGAGCCGGGTTCTGTGAGTTCCATAATGACCTGCAGGCGCCGCACGGCATCACGGGAGAGCATGGCACCTTTTGGAATGAGGAGATAGGCGTAAGCCTCTTCTTTGTAGCGACCGACCCGCCCCCTTATTTGGTACAACTGGGCGAGGCCAAAACGGTCGGCCCTATTGATAATGATGGTGTTGGCGGTAGGAATATCTACTCCAGCACTGATGATGGAGGTACACACGAGGACATCGGCCTCTTTCTTTATAAACCTTACCATCGCTTCTTCAATTTCCCGGGGCTTCAGCTGTCCGTGAACGACGGCAATCCTCGCCTCCGGTATGAGCCTTTCCAGATAATGGGCCATGGTGTAAATGGAACGGACGCGGTCATGGAGGAAGAAGGTCTGCCCTCCCCGCTCGAGTTCTTTGCGAATGGCGTCGACAATTATCTGGTCGTTGAACTCCACCACGTATGTCTTTATGGGGAGCCTGTTCTCGGGGGGCGTGTTAATCACGGACATATCGCGCAGCCCTACCAGGGCAAGATGCAAGGTGCGGGGGATAGGGGTGGCCGTCAGGGTAAGGACATCCACGAGAGCCCTCAATTTTTTCAATTTTTCCTTGTCCGTGACACCGAAACGTTGTTCCTCATCTATAACAACGAGGCCTAAATTTTTAAATTTCACATCTTTCTGCAGGAGGCGATGGGTGCCGATAATAATATCCACCTGCCCGCCACTTAATCCCCTTAAAATGTCCGTGGTTTCCGCTTTCGATTTCAGACGGTTCAGTACTTCCACCCGAATGGGGAAATTTCTGAATCTCTGGCTGAAAGTCTGGAAGTGCTGTTCCGCCAGGATAGTGGTGGGGACGAGAACGGCTACCTGCTTGTTGTCCATTACGGCCCGAAAAGCGGCCCGGAGGGCTACCTCTGTTTTTCCGAAGCCGGCATCACCGCATATCAGGCGGTCCATGGGCTTATCTCTGTTCATGTCCAGGTGTACATCTTCAATGGCCTGAGCCTGGTCAGGGGTTTCCTCGTACTCAAAAAGGGCGCAAAATTCTTCGTATAAACGATCGGTGGGAGAAAAAGGGTGCCTTTCCATCACAGAGCGGGCGGCGTATATGGCAACTAACTCTTGTGCCACCTGGTAGATAGACTGTTTAACCTTACTTTTCAGGGTTTCCCAACTGGTTCCCCCCAGGCGGTCAATACGGGGAGAGTATCCTTCAGGCCCGAGGTAACGCTGTATACGATCCAGGCGATCAACGGGTAGGTACAGTTTGTCTCCCCCCGCGTATTCCAGGAGGAGAAAGTCGTTTTCTATCCCCTCGAACTTTATTTTTTGCAATCCCCGATAGATGCCGATGCCGTGGTCTTTGTGGACCACATAATCGCCTTCCCTTAGGTCTCCAAAAGAGCGGAGGAAGAACGACTCGCGCCCGGGACGAAATTTGTACCGCCGCGGGATTTTTCGTCCAAATATGTCCGCTTCACTTAAGAGGGCAATTTTCAGGGGCGGATATACAAGGCTTTCCGATAGTTTTCCCTCTATGAAGCTAAGGGGTGAAGGGGGGGAAGCGTTGGTTATTATCTCGATTAACGGTTTCCCTTCGGGAATCCATTCCCCCGCCAGGCCGTAATGGGCAAGTAGATGAGACATTCTCTTTCCCTCTTCTTCTCCCGAGCAGACAACGATTACCCGGTTGCCATCCCTGAGCCATGAGGTAATTTGATTGGCCACGGGGGTGAAAAGACCCGATTCGTGCGGCTTTAGGTTTAAATCCGTTATACCGGTTATGGTAAAGTACGGGATATGGAGTTCCTCCCTTCCCAGGTTGTCTATGATAACCCGGGCCATAGTCCTGAGCTGAACTTTAACTTCCTCGAGGGAGAGGAACACCTCATTTTCTTCGAGAAAAAAAAGCCCCGCCTGGCGCGCCTGATGGAGGAGGCGGTTGAATTCGTTTTCGTGACGGACTAACCCCTGATCGAGGAGAGTTTCCTCGTCGAGAATGACCGTGATATCGAGGGGAAAATAGGTAAAAATGGAATCTCGCTCGTCTCCAGGTTCGTAGAACAGGGGAAAGAACATGGGATTAACGGAGGAAATTAGGGTACTTTCAATTTTTTCTTCCAGACCTTCCTTCACTTTTTTAGAGAGGCTAAGCTCGTTGGCCCGCAGCTTTAATTTTCTGAGGGCCCGTTCCTGGGCACGTTCATCAATGATAATTTCTCTGGCCGGTAGCAGATGGAAGCTTTCCCTCTCCCGCTGGGAGCGCTGAGAAGCGGGATCGAATTCCCGGATGGACTCAATTTCATCCCCTAAAAATTCAAGGCGAATCCCGGATTTTTCTCCCGGAGGGAATACATCCACGATGTGGCCGCGCGTACTGAATTCACCAGGGGCCACCACAATAGGGGTACGTACATACCCTCCCCGGAGGAGATGCCCCACCAGTTCATCTCGAGGTACCACATCTCCCGGTGAAAATGTCCTTAAATAATTGAGAAAATGGGTAACCGGCATGGTAATTTCCCTTAGACATTCTACGGGCATAACGGTAACGGCCGGTTCCCCGTGGAGGAGACGCGAAAGGATTCCTATCCGCTCACATTCCCTTTCCGGTTGGAAGGAAAACATGTCGAAAGAGACGATTTCCCAGGGAGGAAAAGAAAAAACCCTGTCGTTACCGATAAAAAGGGAAATGTTTTCTGCGCATGTTTTCGCTTCCCTTGCAGAGGGGGAAATAAAAACAATCGGTTTACCGAGGAAATGGAAAAGAGAAGCCACGAGTAAGGCTTTTAGGCCCTTGTGTGCCCCCTTTACCCTTATTTCCCCCTTTTCTCTTGAAAGGCCCTGTAAAATCTCTTTTATGTTTGCGTCCGGGAAAGTCATAAGTTTTCGCTTCTACATTTGGAATCGTCAGAATACAAGCATAAAACGCTCAAGGGTGATTGACAAGGGGGTGGATATACGTTAGATAAAACGCCATGATAAGCGTGGAAGAGGCAAGGAGGCGCATTCTGGAATGTTTTTTTCCCCTGAAGGGGGAAAAGGTGAGTATCTTAGATGCCCTCGGGAGGATACTGGCAGAAGATATCTACGCCCGCCGCACGCTTCCTCCCCTGGACAATTCGGCCATGGATGGATTTGCCCTTCGTTCCGAGGATACGGTAGGGGCTTCCGAAGACCATCCCGTTTCCCTTGAAATTGTAGAGGAAATACCCGCCGGGAGCATGCCTCGAAAAAACCTCGGAAAGGGACAGGCGGCACGTATCATGACAGGGGCTCCCTTGCCGGAGGGGGCCGATGCGGTGCTCAGGAAGGAAGAGGTGGAAGAAAGGGGGGGAAGGATTTTGGTCTGTAGACCGGTCCGGGCGGGTCAGGACATAAGAAGGGCAGGGGAAGATGTCCGGGAGGGGAGTCTCGTTATCTCCCGGGGCACCCTGGTAAGGCCCGCCGAAATAGCCATGTGTGCCGCCGTGGGGAGGTCTTTTGTTTTTGTGCATCAGCGTCCAGAAGTGGCTATTATTGCTACAGGAAATGAACTCTCTGAAATAGACGAAGAAGTTTCCCCGGGAAGAATTGTAAACAGCAACAGTTACGCCCTGGCCGCCCAAGTTAAGGCTTGTGGGGCCATTCCCGTAATGATGGGTGTAGTGCGGGATGATCGGGAAGCTATGAGAGAGACATTTCTCGCCGCCACCCGTGCCGATGTAATTGTCTCTTCCGGTGGGGTATCGATGGGGGAATACGACCTCGTAAAAGACCTTATGCAGGAAATGGGTAATGAAATGCATTTCTGGCGGGTGGCCATGCGCCCCGGTCGTCCCGTAGCCTTTGGTTTTATTAAGGGGGTTCCTCTTTTTGGCTTGCCAGGGAATCCCGTTTCTTCTGCCGTTTCCTTTGAGCAGTTTGTGCGGCCGGCCCTCTTGAAAATGATGGGTTTTAAAAGGCTTTTACGCCCTACCTGCCAGGTTTTTTTGGAAGAAGAAATAGAGAAAAGCGAGGGTTTTACATTTTTCCTCCGGGGAATTTTGACTGAAAAGGACGGGGAAAAATGGGTTAGGACTACAGGAGGACAGGGTTCCGGGATCATTTCTTCTCTTGTGAAAGCCAATGTACTTATTGTGTTGCCAGAGGAGAAAAAAGTGGTAAAGAAGGGGGAAAAGGTAACGGTACAACTAATTGATGATAACTCCTTTACCTTAAGCTGATTTAAGGTGGAAGTGCCAAGGTCACTGGTGGGCCTCCCGGACTTCAAATCCGGTGTGGGGCGCTAAAACCGTCCCAGGTGGGTTCGATTCCCATGCACTTCCGCCATTTTTAATGGAGTGTCCTTAAGGTATGAACCGCCGCAATTTCCTTAAGCTTATGGGTGTTGTAATGGGGGGATGGTCGCGCCTCCCTACCTCTGGGCTAAGGGCAAAGGGGGTAATTTCATGCCCGCGTATGTTTCCCTTTACCGTACGGGAGAACTGGAAAAGAGGGGAAAGCTCTTATGGGAAATGATGGAAAACTGCGAGCTTTGCCCGAGAAAGTGCAAGGCCAAAAGGTTAGAAGGGAAACGTGGCTTCTGTGGGGCGAATGCCCAGCTTGAGATATCGGCCTACCATCCCCATTTTGGAGAGGAGAAGCCCCTTGTGGGCGGGGGAGGCTCGGGGACGATATTTCTTACCCATTGTAATCTGCGATGTGTTTTTTGCTGTAACTGGGAGATCAGCCAGGGAGGGGTAGGGCATCCCTTTGCTATCGAAGATATGGCCCATATGATGCTCGAACTTGAAAAGAGGGGATGCGTGAACATCAATTTTGTGACACCGACCCATTATGTACCCCATATTGTCCTCGCCGTAAATAAAGCCGCTGCCCGGGGTCTTAGATTGCCCCTTGTATACAATACCTGTGGCTGGGAAAGGGTGGAAGTTTTGAAACTCCTTGAGGGAGTGGTGGATATTTATTTGCCCGATATGAAGTATGCCGAGGGGGAAATGGCAGCCCGTTATTCCGCGGGGGCACGTACCTACCCTGAAGAGACCCTCATGGCCGTTTTGGAAATGCACCGTCAGGTGGGAGTAGCGAAGCCAGAGGTAGATGGTATTATATATCGGGGTTTGATGATAAGGCATCTCGTCATGCCCAATGATGTAGCGGGAAGTAAGAGGGTGCTGGACTGGATTGCTACCTACCTTCCCCTTGATACATACGTGAATATCATGTCCCAGTATATGCCCCTCCATCGGGCAAAAGAGTTTCCCGAAATCGCCCGTCGGATAAACCGCGAGGAATACTTTTCGGTAGTTGAGCATGCGAGGAAATTGGGTCTCACCAATCTGGATATTCAGGGATGGCGTTTTGGAGGATGAGAGAAAGACAAAAAGTGCGCACCGGGTGGTTGACAAAAAGGAGAAGTTATGCCTTTAACTGGCTTAAATAAAACAAAAGGAGGCTTATGCTATGCGTTTTAAAAAGGGATGGTTGTCAATTTTTGTCGTGGTTTGCTTTTTCTTTTTTGCTGGTCCTGTGAAGGGAGATGAAATAGTAGTCGGCTTCAGCGGTCCTTTAAGCGGTCCGGCGGCGGAATACGGGCAGGATATCCTTTTTGGAGTAGATCTCGCTGTTAAGGAGATTAATGCGGCCGGTGGTATCGCCGTAGGGGGGAAGAAATACACCGTGCGCCTCGAAAAGCTCGATGACCGGGTTGATCCTACCCAGGCGGTAAACAACGCCCGCAGGTTCAAGGCAAATGGGGCGGTTGCGATATTTAACGGCGTTTTCACCACCATAGCTCCCCTCCTTAAAATCAATCAGGAAAAGGGTCAGGAATTCATCGTCATGTCCTATACGAGTACACCGAAGGTTACTGAACTCGGCAACAAGTTGATGGTGAATACCACCGTTACCTTCACCCCTTACGTGGAAGTATTTACCGACTGGGCCCTCAAGAATCGCTGGAAAAAGGCGGCGATGCTTGTGACCCTCGGGGCTTACGGTGAGGAGTGGAGGCACGCTTTCCGTAATGTTTGGACGAAGAAAGGGGGAGTCATAACCGCTGATAAGCCGGCAAATTACTATGCGGAAACGGATTTTTCTGCCCCCATTACGGCCGTGTTGGCGACAAAGCCGGACGTAATACTCATTGGTGGACCCTCTGCTACTACCGCTTTGGTGATTGAGCAACTGCGCTCCATGGGATTTAAAGGCGGCCTCGTCATGGTGGATCAGGCAAAGCAGGATTACATTGCCCAGATTTTGAAGGGAACAACTCTTATGGGAGACTTGATCGGCACGGCAGGTGTTGATAGCCTCCCCGGGCCGGCGTCCAAGCCTTTTGAACAGAAGTTCAAAGCAGCCTATAAGCGGATGGTTACCTGGGAATGTGCTCTGAACTACGATGCGATGCATGCCCTCGCCAAGGCCATCGCTGCCGCCGGTACCACGACGGATGTCCATAAGATCAGGGAATCATTCCCCAAGGCTTTCCCCCTCCTTGCTGATAAATATCCGGCCGAATGCCACGGGATAAACGAACAGGGGCGCATGTTCTTCCCGTGTTCCATCCAGACTATAACAAAGGGTCACCGGGATCCGTCAAGCTTGTACTACTGGTGGCCCAAGACCCAGCAGGAATTCCAGAAGTATAAAAGTCAGTCCAAAATCGCCCACGGTGTATCACACGTGTGGCTGAAAGTGGCGTTCTAATTTCAGAAAAGGTTCCAGCGAGGGGGGACGGTTAAACGACCGTCCCCTTTTATTTCAGAATATCGATAGGTTCCCCTTGCGTTCATCCCTTTTATGTGCAATCATAATCTCCACAGAAGCAAATTAAAAAAGGAGGTGTAGGTCATGAAGAAGCGTTTTATAGTCATCTTTTTGTCCGTATTGTCGCTCCTTTTAGTCTTTTCTTTTGCCTTTACGGCTTTAGCGAAAGGGCCCGAGAAAGGTCTTTCACCAGGAATGGTGAATACAGTCTTGGGACCGTTACCGGCAGAAAAACTGGGAACTACACTTATGCATGAGCACTTTGCCTTCGCCTACCCAGGCTGGTTTGCTGATGCGACCATGTACCCGGAAAATTGGAAGGCGGCTTATAAAACGGGGTTGCAGGTGATAAAAGCGGCCAAAGGGGTAGGTATTAAGACCATTGTTGATGCTACCCCTAACGATACCGGTGGTAGAAACCCGGAGCTATACAAAAAACTGGCCAAGGCAACGGGCATGAACATTATCTGTTCTACGGGCCTATATACAGAGCATGAAGGGTCCCCGGCATACTGGAAAACCAGGGTAATCTGGGGAACGGACATCACTCAGCTTATCTCCGAGATGTTCATCCGAGAAATCACCCAGGGAATAGGTAAAACGGGGGTTAAAGCCGGGGTCATTAAGGTAGGAACAGGCCCGGAAATGTCCAAGTACGAGGAAGCCGTTCTCAAGGCTGCGGTCGTGGCACAAAAAGCCACGGGTGTTCCTATCATTACCCACACGGAAGGACCTAAAGGCGGAGTTGAGCAGGCTGAACTTTTCATCCGCGAAGGGGCGGATCCAAAGAAGGTCGTAATCGGCCATGTTTCAAACTCGCGTGACATTGAATACCACCGGGCAATCTTGGCTAAAGGCGTTTACATTGCTTTCGATCGCATCGGTTTGGACATCATCACCCCCACAGATGTTATAGTCAAAAACGTAGCCACTCTCTGTAAAGAAGGTTACGCGAATCGTATTCTTCTTTCCCACGATACAGTGAATTACTGGCTGGGGCGTCCCATCGCCTTGCCGGAAAAGTACCTGAAAGCTTTTGAGAACTGGAGAATCGACCATATATCCAAAAACGTAATTCCCATGTTAAAGGCTGAAGGGGTTACGGATGAGCAGATTCGGACGATGATGGTGGAGAACCCCAAAAATGTGTTTTTGGGAAAATAAAATAATGAAGCATTGAGTTTATTTTTTATTTAGGGTAAGAAGGGACGAGGCAGGGGTGCCCGGAGGGCTGAGAGAGACCCTTTGAACCTGACCCGGGTAATACCGGCGGAGGGAGCCGCGTATCCGAAATAATTGGGGCGTACTCTCTTAGGTAGCGGGTACGCCTTTTTTATGAGAGGTAAGGTTATGACCCAGCTTAAAAAAGCGCAGGCAGGCATTATAACGGAGGAAATGGTGGAAAGTGCCAGGGCAGAAGGGGTAACGCCCGAGTTCATCTGCCAAGGGGTGGCGGAAGGTACTATCGTTTTAATACGCAATACTCATCACCGGAAGGTAAAACCCCTTGCCATAGGAAAGGGGTTGAGGACTAAGGTGAACGCCAACATCGGTACTTCCCAGGATAGGGTAGATTTGGAATTAGAACTTAAAAAGTTAGCCGTCTGCGTTGAAGCGGGAGCCGATGCGGTTATGGATCTTTCCACAGGAGGGGACATAAGAGAAATACGAAGGGCAATTATCGCGGCGTCTCCCCTAGTGATAGGGACCGTGCCCATCTACCAGGCAGCCATTGATGCCCTTTCCTCTGGGAAAGCCATAGGAGAGATGACGGCGGATGACTTTTTCCGGGTTATAGAGGAGCACGGGGCAGAGGGGGTGGACTTTATTACCGTCCATTGCGGGGTGACGAAGCGCAGTGTGGCCGCCCTTTCCTCCCAGGGGCGCGTGCTTGGGATCGTAAGTCGGGGTGGGTCCATCTTGGCAAACTGGATGGCCTGTACGGGATGTGAGAATCCCCTTTACGAGGATTTCGATCGGTTGCTTGAAATTGCTGCACGTTATGAGATGGTTTTAAGCTTGGGAGATGGTTTAAGGCCGGGGTGTTTGGCCGATGCCTCAGACCGGGGGCAGATTCAGGAATTAGTTATCCTGGGGGAGCTGGCAAAAAGGGCGAGGAAGGCAGGTGTTCAGGTAATGATTGAAGGGCCTGGCCATGTACCGCTCAGAGATATTGAGGCTAATATTCTCATGGAGAAGGCCCTGTGCGAAGGGGCTCCTTTTTACGTTCTCGGTCCTCTTCCCACAGACATAGCAGCCGGTTATGACCATATTGCCTGTGCCGTAGGTGGAGCGATAGCGGGTGCGGCAGGAGCCGATTTCCTTTGCTATGTTACACCCTCTGAACATCTGAGACTGCCCACTTTGGATGATGTAAGGGAAGGGATTATAGCGGCCCGCATTGCTGCCCATATTGCCGATCTGGCGAAAGGCTTACCTGAGGCCTGGGAAAGGGACAGGATGATGGCCCAGTATCGCCGTGATTTTAACTGGGACGGTCAGGTGGAAATGGCAATCGATCCATCCAAGGCCCGGGCCCTGTTAGAGAGAAGTACGGCGGGTCGTGAGGAGGGGTGTACCATGTGTGGAGATCTGTGTGCCATCAGACTGGGCCGCCGCTCTTCACCCCGCAGTGAAGATAAGTGATACCGGGAAAAAGGGAAAATTGCTGGATCTGGGTTAAACCTGCCCGTTTCATCAGAATTTTAAATTCCATGGGTGGTGGAAACTGAATAATTGAATTTACCAGATATTCGTATGCGGCCGCGTTGTTAGAAGCGAGACGGGCCCCGAGGGGTAAAATCGTTCGCGCATATAAGCGGAAAAAAAGTCTCATAGCCCTCTTGGAGGGGTCGTGCATTTCTAAAATTAAAACCTTGGCCCCCGGCCGGCAGACCCTTACCAACTCCTTTAAGGCTAAAGAGGTGGGGGAGATATTGCGGATCCCAAAGGCAACGGTGGCCATATCAAACACGTTATCTGAGAAGGGAAGTTTGAGGGCATCGCCCCGCAGGAGGTGGATGCGAGAAAAAAGGCCTTTCTCAAGAATTTTTTTCTGGGCCACTTCCAGCATTTCTGGGGAAAAATCTACCCCTAAAACACTGATATAGGGGTACCGATGGCAGGCCTCGATAGCCATATCCCCCGTGCCACAGGCAAGATCCAAGATGGTTCCCCTCTGGGATGGCTTAAGCTTAGAAATAGCAAACTTCCGCCAATAGATATCGAGTCCCAGGCTGAGCACGTGGTTAAGTAAATCGTAGCGGTGGTGGATGGTGGAAAATATCTCTTCAACCAGGCGACGGTGCCCCGCGGGTGCGTATTCTTTCATTTGTTGATCAGGTCCTTTACCAATTCCACTACCCGTTCGACCGTGAACCCGAACTTTTCTCTGAGAACGGCGTATGGTGCGCTTGCGCCGAAATGATCGAGGCTTATGATTTTCCCTTCGCGCCCTACGTATCTTTCCCACCCGAGGGAAATGCCGGCTTCAATTGCCACTCGAGACTTAACAGCGGGTGGTAAAACCTGGTTCTTGTATTCTGAGGGTTGACGCTCAAAAAGCTCCCAGCAAGGCAAGGAAACTACCCTTACCCGGATTGTTTCGGCCGCCAGCTGTCGGGCCGCCGAAAGGGCAAGGGAAACTTCCGAACCGGTAGCGATAAGGATCACCATAGGTGTCAGAGTCGAAGAGTCCCAGAGGACGTATCCACCCCTGTGTAAACCGCTGGCTGGAGCTAACCTTTCCCTGTCCAGAGGTGGTAAATCCTGCCGGGTAAAAATGAGGCCCGTAGGTCCTTGCCGGTTAAGGATGGCAGCACGCCAGGCTTCTTTTGTTTCCTCTGCATCCGCGGGCCTTATGACCGATAGATTTGGAATGGAGCGCAAATTCATAAGGTGCTCCACCGGTTGATGGGTAGGGCCATCTTCTCCTACGAAGAAGCTATCGTGGGTAAACACGTAAATGACAGGCAGCCGCATTATAGCGGCCAGCCTTATAGCTGGCTTCATGTAATCGAAAAAGGAGAGGAAAGTGGCAGTGAAAGGGATTATTCCGCCATGAATGGCCAACCCCCCCGCAAAGGCAGCCATAGCGTGCTCCCTCACACCGAAATGTACATTTCTTCCCTTATAATGCCATCCTCCCCCTACCTCGCCCGGCACCGGATGAGGGTGGGCAGGGGGTCTCTCAAAATCCCCCTTCTCCTTTAGCCAGGAAAGGCAAGACGGATTGAGGTCGGCGGAACCACCCATCAATTCTGGGAGAGATGCGGCGAGAATCTGGAGAATTTCTTCAGACGCCTTGCGGGTAGAGATGGGTTTGTCAGGTACCTTAAGATGCTCAAGTTGGGCGTCCCATTGTGGTGGGAGTTTTTGTTGCATGCGGCGCTCAAAATCTTTTGCTTCTTTGGGGAAACGCCTCTGGTATTCATCCCACATTTTCAACCAATTATAGTGTGTGCGTTGGCCCTTTCTCACGATTGAAGAAAAATACCGGGTGACTTCTGGCGGTACGAAAAATTCAGCCTCCGGCGGCCACCCCAAGTTTTTTTTCGCCCCCCTTAGCTCCTCCGGTCCCAGAGGTGCCCCGTGGGCAACGTGAAGGCCCTCTTTGTTTGGTGCTCCGAAGGCGATGCGGGTTTTTATCCTGATAAGACTCGGCCGTTGTTTTTCCCTTTTGGCGCAAGTAATCGCCCGATGAAGGGCTTCGATATCGTTACCATCCTCCACGGTGAGAACTTGCCAGTTGAGCCCTTTAAATAGAAGCTCAACCTGGACGGTGAACGTAAGCACCGTGGCGCCGGCTAAAGAGACGCCGTTATCATCGTAAAGAACGATGAGCTTTCCCAAGCCCAAATGCCCCGCGAGAGAACAGGCCTCATAGGTTACCCCTTCCATCAGGTCTCCGTCACTGGCGAGGACGTAGGTATAATGATTTACAATGGGTAAGCCCTCCCTGTTGAATTCCGCCGCGAGGTGCGCTTCCGCTGCTGCCATTCCTACCGCATGGCTGATACCCTGACCCAGGGGCCCGGTGGTCATCTCAACCCCTGGGGTAAGGCCCCTCTCCGGGTGGCCCGGGGTTTTGCTACCCCACTGGCGAAAGGCCTTTATGTCGTCCAAAGTAACATCATAGCCGCTCAGGTGCAGGAGGGCATACAGGAGCATTGAGGCATGGCCGGCAGAAAGGATGAATCTATCCCTATCGGGCCAAGAGGGGTCTTGGGGATCGTGTTTTAAGTGCCTTGACCACAGGGTAAAAGCGGCTGCGGCGGCACCCATTGGCATGCCGGGGTGTCCGGATTTGGCCTTTTCGATGGCATCACATGCCAGAAAGCGGATGGTGTTGATGCTCAACGAGTCTAATTTCTTGTCGAATTTCATGACCATTTTCCCTTCGTAATTAGAATTTTAGCCTTCTTTACGGCAAACCATACGGCCAATCCCAGAAAGAAAAGGGCCGTAACGAGGAACGAAAGGGCTCCCCAGGTTATGAAGTTACCGCCCCTTATTAGGTCCCAGGGGTGCCATGAAGGAAGGGCGATGATGCGTCCTTCGGGGGTGCGATAGCGGGAGGGTACATCCGGGATACCATTCCCATTCCCGTCAGGAAAACTCTTCAGATAGCTTGCCAAAGCGAGCCATTCTTTGAGTTCTCTCTCTCCGTGGGGAGTATATGTTTTTACAATCCTCTCCTCTATCTTTGTTACCCTCTTGCCTTCCCTGTCTTTAGGTTCCATTTTGAGGAGCCCATAAGAAACCCGGGTAATGTAATCCACCATCTGGGCACAGTAGTAGTTCATTGCAACCCGGTAGAGGCGGTTGGGTAATAAGGTTCGATCTACCCCTTCCTCTATTATATTTACGGATAACACACGATCAAAGGGGGTGCGGTTAGGATTATAGGTTAATTTTGCCCCCGATATCTGGAGATGGGCATCTCTTTTCAAGCGGGAAATAGTGGTTTCTACCTCCATGAGCTGCTTGATTTCCTCCCCGGAGAGATAGGCGGTAAGGAGCGGATAGCCGGGCAGCCCATCGGGACCCAGACCTAAAGAGAGGACCCGAAAGACATCCGAGTTGGTAATGAGGCCTTTGAAGAGAGAGGAGCGGATCAGACCCAGCGGTTGGATTACCAGATGGACAGGTTCGTAATATTTTCCCTCTGCGTGTTTTATGGCAAACCGAAATGCGTCTGTAATCAGGTTCCCTAAGCTCGTTTCTCCTTTAAGGGAGTAAGCCTGGGGAAGGGTTTCGGTGTTGAAGGCAATTTCTGCAACCACATCGTCATAGCGGACACCGTAAAGGGCGAGGTATGAGCGTTCTACTATTTTTTTGAAATAATTAATTTTTTTCGCCAAGGGGGGATAGTCGGGGACATCTGCCGTCACCGGGATTAGTCGGTATTCCTTTAAGGTAGCTTCGTTTTTCGCGTCGATTTTGAGTTTTATTACCCCCAGATATTCCCCATAACATCCCGCGGAACCTATGATGGTTTTCCCCTGTTGAAGGGGTTTCGTCAGGATAGTATGAGTGTGGCCACTTATTATGACGTCTATTTCCGGTACAGCCCGGGCCAGAAGTTCGTCTTCTGAACGGGATTTATTGGGGGAGGTACCGGAATGGGACAGGCAGATGATGATATCTGCCTTTTCCTTTCCTTTGAGGGTCTTTACTATTTCTTTTGCCGTTTCAATGGGATCTGTGAACTTTACCGGGCGGGCAAAGGGCGCATCGTCCCGGGCGTCATGACCCAGGAGGCCAAAAATGCCGATACGTATCCCGTCCCTGTTTAGGATAAGATATTTCTTTACGGGGTATTCCTCCACCATTTGTCTCAACTTTTGATCCCTAGAGTCGGGGGGACCGAAGGAGAGGTTGGAGGCTATTATGGCGGGTGGATGGGATAGACGTGCCTGGGCGACTTTCAAGGCTTCTGCCAGCCCGTCAGGGCGAAAATCAAAGTCATGGTTTCCCAGGGTGATGGCATCGTAGCCCATCTCAGCCATGAGGATAAGCTCCGAGGATTCTTTAGAGAAAGAGGTGTGAAATAGGGTGCCCATGCTAAAGTCACCGGCATCCAATAATAGGCAATTCCCCCCCTCTCGTAAGCGGTATCTGTTTATCAGTGTTGCAAGTTTTGCATACCCTCCCGGCATCTCTTCTTTCGGGGGAAGGAAGTAAGAATGGAGATCGTGGGTGAAAAGAATCGTCAATTCCCTCCCAGGGCAATCGAGAGGGTAGCTAAGACATATCAGAATCGCAAAACCTACGTTGGATATGTACTTTTTCATAAAACGTCCGGTGATAGTAAAGTAGGTAACGAAAAATCCCTCCCCGTCCGGGGAGGGATTTTACACCAAAATTTTTGCCCGCAGAATTTTTTTATCGACCCTTGAAAACGGGTTTCCTCTTTTCCAGGAAGGCCCTTGAACCCTCTTTGAAATCCTCGCTGAACTGTAACGCTTTGCTTGCCGCTCTTTCGATCACTAATACACCTTCCCGGATATTGGTTTCCAGCCCCAGTCTTACGGCTTTCATAATTTCCCTCTGGGCTAAAGGCGCGCCGTCTGCCAGCCTCTTGGCCAGGGCTTTTGCTTCTTCCAGCACTTTGTCCTGGGGGACAACCTTGTTGAGGAGGCCACGGTTGTAAGCTTCCTGCGCGGACATGAAATCGCCCGTTAACATGAGTTCCAGGGCCTTTGTTTTACCGATGAGCCTTGGCAGGCGCTGCGTACCACCCCAGCCCGGGTTGAGGCCGAGCTTTACTTCCGGAAGGCCGCAGGTAGCGGTTTCGGACATGATACGTAAGTGGCAACAACAGGCGAGCTCTAAACCCCCTCCGTAGGCCCCTCCCTGGATGGCGGCGATGATGACTTTGGGGTAGTTTTCTATTTTGAAATAAATCTCGTTTCCATCGTATTTCGGCACTTTCCCGGCCTGCAGTTCGGCAAATTCGGTTATGTCGGCTCCGGCAGAGAAGAACCGCCCAGTGCCCGTGATGATGATAACCCGGACGTTGTCGTCTTTCTCACACTTATCCAGGAGGTCGTTCAAATCCCTTAAAACTCCCTGGGCCATGGCGTTAGCGGGTGGATGGTTGATAGCGGCCGTTACAACCATCCCGTCTTGTTCTACCACCAGTTTTTCGTAATTGAATTCCATGATTTTTCCTCCTTTTCCTGTAATCGTGGCAAAATCTATTTGGCATATAAAATAAAAAAATTTTTCCTGTCAATTCTTTTCCTTAGAACCGTTGCTTAGAGGGGAACTAAATTATCTTTTTTATTTTTTGATTGACAAACGGAAATATGTTGTTTATGAGACACCCCACCACGGGGGGGTGTGGTCATACCAATATAAAGCCTTTATGATGAGGGTGAGATAAAAGGTTATGGAACTTTTATTGCAGCAACTTTTTAACGGCATAATGCTCGGAAGCACTTATGCCATCTTTGCCTTGGGCCTCACGTTAGTTTATGGCATTTTAAACATACCCAATTTCGCTCACGGGCATATGTATATGCTTGGGGCCTATGTCGGTTTTTTCCTCATAACTGTTCTCGGGATTGCTTATTGGCCGGCCCTGGCGATTACGGCCATACTGATGGCGGCGGCAGGTATTATCCTGGAGTGGCTTGCCTATCGACCTTTAAGGAACGAACCGCACATCAGTTCCTTCATCTCGGCTCTTGGTGCCCTGTTTGTATTAGAGAACGGGGTTATTGCCATCTGGGGTCCCCAGGGTCAGAGAATGCCAAATCCCTACCCCGGGGTGATGGAAGTTATGGGCATCATCATGACCCAGCAGCGCGTATTCGTAATAATAGGGGCCGTAATTTTAATCGTTCTTTTGCAATTATTCATCAAAAAGACCCTTCTTGGTACCACTATTGAGGCGGTAGCCCAGAATCCTGAGGGCGCGCGGCTTGTGGGTATCAATGTAGACTTTGTTTCCTCCCTTACATTTGCCATCTCTACGGGTTTGGCGGCTATTGCGGCACTACTCGTGGCTCCTATTTTTATGCTTTCTCCCACTATGGGGTCTCTATTGGGGCTCAAGGGCTTTGTTATCATTATTCTGGGAGGGTTGGGTAGCATCCCGGGGGCAATAGTAGGTGGATTGATACTGGGGTTAATAGAAGCCCTTGGAGGGGGATACATTTCGGCGGCGTACAAAGATGCCTTTGCCTTTGGGGCACTGATACTCATCCTCGCCGTTAAGCCCACAGGGTTATTTGGAGAGGAGGTCAAGGGAAGGTGATGGTAAAAGAGTGGCTAAAAAAGAACTGGCTTTATGCAATTCTTATCGTGGCTGCCCTGATCGTTCCTCTTTTTGTCCCTAACAGGTATACGTTTCAGGTCGTTATAATGTGCTGCCTCATGGCGGTTGGTGCCCTAAGCTTCAACCTTTTGTTAGGTTTTACTGGCCAGGCATCACTCGCCCACGGTGCTTTTTTTGGTATTGGCGCTTATGGAGCAAGCTTGCTTACCATCAACCTGGGCTGGTCGTTTTGGATTGCCTTGCCGGCGGGGGCAGCTATATCGGCCTTAATCGGTATGATCGTCGGAATCCCTACGCTGCGAACAAGGGGTGCTTATTTTGCCATTGCTACCATGTGTTTGGGGGAGATAATTACCCTTATTGCGGGAAACTGGATGGAGCTTACAGGAGGGCATAACGGCTTGATAGGGATACCAACCCCTACCCCCATAAATATTCCTGGGATAGTTAACATAAGCTTTGACAACCAGACGGCTCAGTACTACCTCGTCCTCTTATTTCTCCTCCTCGTCATTTTTTTCATGCGTCGTTTGGTTTATTCCCTGAAAGGTCTTACCTTCATGGCCATAAGGAATAATGAGCTCTTAGCAGAAGCGGTGGGGATCAACACCTTTCAGACAAAGTTACTTTCATTTGTCGTTTCAACCTTTATCGTAGGTCTGGCGGGTGGAATATACGCGAGTTTAATTGGAAGTATAAGCCCCTCCGTGGCGTCTCTTAAGGTAACCTTCGATTTTCTTCTAATGACACTACTGGGTGGTATGGCTACCTTAGCGGGACCGATTATTGGGGCATTTGGTCTCCTGGTCTTGATGGAGTATCTCCAGTTTTTGCAGGAGTACCAGATGATTATTTTCGGGGCTTTGCTCGTGGTGGTGATCGTTTATTTCCCCCGAGGTTTCTTTGGTGCCTATTTGAAATTCAAAGAAAAGATGAAATGGAAAAAGGCAGGAATGTAAGGTGCTTCTCAAGTGTGAAAATCTCGTGAAAAAATTTGGCGGAACCGTAGCGGTAAACGAGGTCTCCTTGGAGGTAAGGGAGGGAGAGATTCTCTCCATTATCGGCCCCAATGGGGCAGGGAAATCGGTGCTTTTTAGCCTTATAAGCGGTCTGCATTTGCCGGATGAGGGAAAAATCATTTTTCAGGGGGAAGATATAACCCATTGTAAAGCATACCTCGTGTCGCGTAAGGGTATTGCCAGGACCTTTCAGCTCACTGCTCTCTTTGACCAACTCAGGGTGGTGGATAATCTGGCCCTGGGTTATCAGAAGATGGTCAAACACGGTTTTTGGGATACAGTTCTTCACACCCGCCGATGGAAACAAGAAAAAGAGCAAATGGAACAAAGGATAATAGAAGTTCTCGGATTCATTGGATTGGAACGTCGGGCATTCGATCTCGTTTCTACTATTTCTCAGGGGGAACAGAGGTTACTGGCCATTGGTATTGCCTTAATGAGTCATCCCAAACTGATCCTCCTCGATGAGCCTACAGGTGGTTTGTTGCAGGAAGACACGGACAGGATTACGGACCTAATCAGGAAGATAAACAAGGCGGGGACGACGATTTGTCTGGTAGAACACAAGATGCGCATGGTAATGGGGCTGGCAGATAGAATCGTGGTACTGAACTATGGTCGAAAAATTGCCGAGGGTAAGCCTGAAGAGGTGGCCAATAATCCTCAGGTAATAGAAGCCTATTTGGGAAGAAAACGGAATGCTTAAGCTAACGAATGTAAACACAAAAATCGGCGGTTTTCACGCTATTCACGATGTCTCTCTGGAAATAAAGCAGGGGGAATTTGTTGCCCTCCTCGGGGGAAATGGAGCGGGTAAGACAACATTGTTTAAGACAATTGCAGGGCTCATCCATCCTATTTCTGGGAAGATTGAGTTTAAAGGAGCGGAAGTGCAGAAAAAACCGGCCCATAAAGTGGTCGGGTTAGGCCTTTCTCTCTGTCCGGAGGGGCGTCAGTTGTTTCCCCAATTGCCGGTATACAAAAACCTTCTCCTGGGGGCGTATCACCGGAAGGACAAGGCAGGTATCAAGGAGACCCTAGAAGAGGTCTACGAATTGTTTCCCATCCTCAAAGAGAGGAGGAAACAAATGGCGGGAACTTTCAGCGGAGGGGAACAGCAGATGCTGGCCATAGCCCGAGCCCTTATGTCTAAACCGGACATGCTCCTTTTGGATGAACCCTCTATGGGACTCGCCCCGCAGATGGTGGATACCATCGCAGAGGTGATTTCTAATCTCAACAAGCGAGGTATGACCATATTTCTCTCCGAACAAAATGCCCAGATTGCCCTCATGATAACCCAACGGGGGTATGTGCTGGAAAACGGGCATCTTGTTCTTTCGGGTTCCAGTCAAGAACTCCTCGTGAATGAAAAAGTGAAAAAGGCTTACCTGGGTACGTAGGCTTAAGATCCCTCAATTACATTGTCTTTTAACCATGAAAAGTATTGCTCGCTACCTGAAATGATGGGAAAGGCAATGATTTCCGGCGTTTCATAGGAATGAAGGAGGGAGATTTCTGCGGCCAATTGTGCGTAAAGCCTTTGGGTCGTTTTAATCATGCATAGCCATTCTGTTGAAGTTTCCTTTTTCCCCTTCCAGCGGTAGATAGAGGTTATGGGCCCCAGAATCTGAACGCAGGCGGCCAATCTTTTCTCTACAAGCCCATCTGCGATTTTATGGGCTTCTTCCTGCTTTTCACAGGTGGTAAAAACGGTGACAAATTCTCCGGTAAACATTTCATTAATCTCCTTTCGTTAGTTCGTATATTAAGATGGCGGCTGCCTGGGGTAGGCTGAGAGAACCGGGACTAACTTTACCCGGAATGTGCCAACATTCATCACAGAGGGATTCTATATTCCCGGGAAGTCCATGGGTTTCGTTTCCCAGGAGAATGGCGGCGCCCTTTTTTATCGGCCGCGGAGGCGTGCCTTTGGAGGGGTCGGTACTCAGAATTCTGATCCCCCGGGACCTGAGAAGAGGGAGAACTTCGTAAAAATTAATGTTTTCTTCGATTTCAAGGTGAAAGAGACTTCCCATAGAGGTACGTATTACCTTCGGGTGGGTCATATCGACCGAGTTTTCGCTTATCAATATGGAGGTGATACCAAACCAGTGGGCGGTTCTCAAGATTGCCCCTAAGTTGTTCGGGTTTGAAATCTCAAAGAGAAGTAAGTAACGCTGGTCGGGGGAGATATTACTCTTCACAGAGATAAATTGCCGCTTCGCCACCCCTATGATTCCCTCTGGCTCTTTATCTTGGGAGAGTCTTTTAAAATCCCTTTGCTGCAAAAAGTAACAGGGGATTTGGGGATTTTCTTTTCCAAGGTTAGCCCACCTGTCCCGTTTATCTTCCATAATGATTAAACATTCAACGGGCCAGCGGGCGACGAGAAGTTCTGAAACCACCTTTCCCCCTTCGGCGAGAAAGGCCTGCTCCTTTTTCCTGTATTTAGCCTCCAGGAGTTTTGCCCACCTTTTGATCTGTTTCTCCGATGGGGTCATGTTTGACGCATCTTTTTCCCTGTGCGGGCACGCCAATTGTAGACGGCAATTCCTAAGAGGACCATGAGAAGGCAAAGGACTTGCCCCATAGTTAAGAAACCTGCGATGAATCCTATCTGGGGGTCCGGCTGCCGGAAGAATTCTATTACGAAACGGACGGAACCGTATCCTATAAGGTAAAGGGCAAGTAGCCAGCCTTCAAAAGGGCGTTTTTTCCTGAGAAACCAAAGAAAAAAGAAAAGTACGAGGCCCTCAAAAAAAGCCTCGTATAGCTGGGAAGGATGGCGCAACATACCTGAGGGGTCAAGGGGAAAGTACATGCCCCAGGGCATTTGCGTGGGGCGGCCGAAGAGTTCTCCGTTGAGAAAATTGCCCAGTCGGCCGAAGGTGTATCCGAGAGGAATGGCAGGGCACAGGAGGTCTGCCATGTTCCAGAAGGAGATTCCGTGCCTTAGGCAGTAGATTATACCGGCGACGAGCACTCCCAGTGCCCCTCCGTGGTATGACATCCCACTTAAGCCCACCAACTTGACTCCGTCCGAAGAGATTTGGACGGGAAGAATAATTTCCCACGGGTGAGCCGCATAGTAATGCCAGTTGTAGATGATTACGTATCCTAACCTTGCCCCAATGAGAAGGCCGACTATACACCACAAAAGGATATCGGCGACGGTATCGGCGTTGTAAGGGAAGCCCTGTTCTTTTTTTATCCGGTAGAGGACAAGAAAATAGGTGAGGGCAAAGGCCACGAGGTACATGATACTGTACCAACGGACCTGAAAGTTACCCAGGTTGAATAAAACGGGGGAAATTTTCTCCGGTAAATGCTGCCAGTTCATCGCGGATACCCTTCTCCTTTCAGTTTTTCTACGTAAAGCTGGGCTGAATAGGCGGCAGTAGCCCCATCCCCGCAAGCCGTAACTACTTGACGAAGCCTTTTGTCAGTGCAGTCTCCGCAGGCAAAGATGCCGGTCTGAGAGGTTTTCATTTCCCTGTCCACGACGATAGCCCCGTTCTCAGATAAGGGGAGCAGGCCTTTTACCCATTCTGTATTGGGGTCCAGGCCGATAAAGACAAAAATCCCGCTTACGCTGAGGGTGTGTAGAGCCCCCGTCGGAAGATGTCGAAGGATTACTTCCTCTACGCCCTCTTTACCTTTTATCTCTTCCACTACGGAATCCCAGATAATTTTTATTCTGGGATTTTGTAAGGCCCTGTTCTTTAAAATGCCGGCCGCCCTTAGACGATTGCGACGGTGAACGAGGTAAACCTGCCTTGCAAACTGCGTTAGGAAAAGGGCTTCCTGAACGGCCGTATCGCCACCTCCTACCACCACGACCTCCTGGTTCCGAAAAAGGGGTGCATCACAGGTTGCACAGTAGGATACCCCCCTTCCAATAAATGCCTCTTCTCCGGGGACGTTAAGCCTCCTCCAACGGGCACCTGTGGCGATGATTACTGCAAAGGCCAGGTAGGTATTTTTATCCGTTACTACTTGCCAGGCCGGAAAGTTCTGGATTTGCGCCTTAGTAATGGATTTTACATCTGCCGTTGATATTTCCAAGCCAAAATTGGTGGCTTGAAGGCGGAATTTTTCCATAAGCTCTATGCCCCCAATGCCTTCAGGAAAACCGGGGTAGTTTTCCACTATGTCTGTGAGGGTGATTTGACTAACCGAAGTTGCCCCCTCCAGGAGTAACGTCTTCAGGTTGGCCCGCGAGCAGTATATACCGGCGGTGAACCCGGCCGGGCCTCCTCCCACAATCAAGACCTCGTAAGTTTCTTCCATGCACCTTGCCCCCCTTTCTGAGATTAATACTTCTGATATAAAATTTCTAACATCCGCACAAGGTCTTCTCCTACCTCTTCGGATAATTGTAATACCTGGTCCCTCTTTTTTAGATTTATGGGATGGACATAGTTGACGATGGCACAGAAGGCCAAGGAACGCCCGTGAGAGGTTGTTAGGTAGCCCGCTAAACTCTTGCCATACAAAAACCCCGATGCGTTTAACCGGTCGTATTGATTGAAAGTTCCCGTTTTTGCGCGGACTTTCCCTTTTATGGGGGTATCTTCTTTTGCCATGCGATGCAGGGTACCGGATTCACCCATGATTGGAAGGGAATTCAGTAAGGTCTTGTAAGCATCATCATGTGCCATGGTGAAAAGAAAAGAGGTCATGAAACGAGGCGTAATAAGATTGGCGGGGGAAATGCCTGACCCGTCGGCCAGGGAAATATATTTTAAGTCCAGTCCTTTGCCTTCCAAGAATTCTTTTATTTCCCTCATACCCTCTTCCATGGTACCCCTTCCTCTTTCTCTCCCTAAAATGAGAAGGATGATATCTGCTCCAGGATTGTAACTATATCCCAGGATATGCTTCAGGTATTCCATGAGGGGGGGAGACTCGTAGGTAGCGATTAAAGGTATTTTGCTACCATAATCTTCTAACGGGGGGAGCTTGTGGCGTTTATGGGGAAAAAGGGGGTGGCTATTTACCTTAATGGCCGCTTTGGTTAAGGCACGGATGAAAAGGAACCTAAAATAGTCAGCAGGTTCTGAAATAGCGACGGTTTCCTTTACCGGTTCGGAGTGCATGGTGATGGTGCCGGTTGCATGGATTTTACCCGGTTTTACCCACGAGATGGCAATTTCATTTTTTCCCTCTTCTGAAACCGTCTGGACATCGTTTACGATACGTGGCCAGGGGAAGGAAGGTGAAATGTCCAGCTTAGCCTTTTTCCCTACCTGGGTGGGGGAGAGAGTAACGGAGATCTGTGTGGTAGGTAAGGTGGAGGGTGATACCGTGTAGAGCAGGCGCCCTGGCGCGACGAAGCTATATGCTTGGTAGGGAGGGAAGTGACGGTCGTCCACGACGACTTCCCCTTCAATCCTCTTAATGCCCAGAGCTTTTACCTTTTGTACGAGCCAGTCCATGCGGGTAAATAAAAAGTCTCCCTGCGGGACGAGGAGCAAATCCCCCTTTAGGGTGCCTTTTTTATCCAGGAGGCCGCGGCGGTAAACCGAGGTTTGGAGCTTAAAATTTTCTCCTAATTTCGCTTGGGCTGTAACGGCACCGAAGACCTTTACTAAAGAAGCAGGATACAGGAGTTTATCGCCGTTTAGTGCGTATACCGATTCTCCCGTGCGCGTGTCCATCACATGTATTCCCACGTGGGCATGGGCGTAAAGGTCCTTCGTGAAGAGGGGGGTGATTTCATCCGTCAGGGCCTGTGAAGGGAGAAAGAAATAAAAAAATAATACCAGGCCAATGAATTTTGAAGACTTGATTTTCCCTGTGCGCATAGATATCTTTAATACGCTCAAAGTCACCTTCTTCGAAAGGAGTTTCGTATGCCCATATATGAATTTTACTGCTCTCGGTGCCATACCATATACAACTTCTTTTCCCGGACTGTAAATACGGAAACGGTGCCCCTTTGTCCCCGCTGCAAAAAAGTGAGGCTCAAGAGGCAGATGTCGGTTTTTGCCCACCTGTCCGGAGAAAAAAGGGAAGAGGATTTTCCCGTGGAAGAATCGAAGCTTGAGCAGGCAATGTCAATGCTGGCAGGGGAGGCGGAAAAAATGGACGAAGAAGACCCCCGCGCGGCCGCTAAACTGATGAGGAAGCTGACGGAAACGACGGGGATTTCTCTGGGGCCGGCTATGGAGGAGGCTTTAAACCGGCTGGAGCGGGGCGAAGACCCCGAAGCCATCGAGGAAGAAATGGGGGAACTTTTAGAAAACGAAGAGCCTTTTTTCCTTGATAATCGGGCTAAAAAGCGGAAGGTTAAGGCCCAGAAAACCCCTCCCCGGGTGGATGACACCCTTTATGAACTTACATAAAGTTAAGAGGGTCTATATCCCACTTTAATTGAATGCCGCTGGGCAGTGGATAATCCCTTGCCAGGCGGGCTACCAAATGGAGGGTGGAGATGGTTGTGCCCTTTACTATAATTTGCCATCTGAATCTGCCCCTGAGACGGCTCAAGGGAGCCGGGGCGGGGCCAAGAATCTCCACGTTTTTGAGATGTGCTTCTCTCAGGCTCTGTCCCAGTTTTTTTGCTTCTTTTGAGCACCGTTCGCCGTTTATCCCCGAGACCTCCAGGCACATGAGCCGGGAAAAGGGGGGATAACGGAGGAGCTTGCGCTGAGCAATTTCCTCCCGATAAAAAGCATCATAATCGTGAGCCTGTACATGCTTGAGGACATAGTTTTCCGGATTGAAGGTCTGGATAATAACGCGCCCGGGGGTCTCCCCTCTCCCACCCCGGCCGGCTACCTGCATGAAGAGCTGGAAAGACCTTTCGCTGGCGCGAAAATCTGGCATGTGGAGAGATAGGTCGGCGCATATTACCCCTACAAGGGCGATGCCGGGGAAATCGTGACCCTTGGATATCATCTGGGTACCCACGATAATGTCCGTTTCCCCGTGCAAAATGGCCTTTAAAAGCGGCGCCCGGGCAGAAGGTTTTCCCGCGATATCTCTGTCTAAACGACTTATGCGGGCATGGGGGAAGTATTGGGTAATGAGTTCCTCAACCCGCTGGGTTCCCACTCCGTATCCTATCATCTTTCTTCCCCCGCAGCGAGGACACGCGAGGGAGCAATCCTCGGTATAATCGCAGTAATGACACAGCAGGCTCTTGGGGTTGGTGTGAAGGGTAAGGCTGACGTCACAGTTTGGGCATTTGTGGTTGTAACCACAGGATTTGCAGAGGTAAGAAGTATAAAAACCGCGGCGATTGAGGAATAAGAGGGTTTGTTTTCCCTGCCGTAGGGTTTCTCCTATAGCCTCCCTCAAGGGAGGGGAGATAATTTCCTCTCCCTCCCGAACGAGGCGCAGATCCACTATTTCGAACGAGGGTAAGGGGCGCTGTTCTACCCTATGGGGAAGGTTCAAGAGGGTGTAACGCCCCTCCTGGGAGAGGTGGTAAGATTGAACGGAGGGGGTGGCGGAACCCAGAATCACCGTGGCTTCCCTCATCATCCCCCTCATGAGAGCAATGTCCCGGGCATTGTAAGGTAGCCTTTCTTCTTGTTTATACGATTCATCGTGCTCTTCATCGATGACGATGAGGCGCAGGTTGCGAAGAGGGGCAAAAACGGAAGAGCGGGCTCCGCAGGCGATTTTTATTTTTCCCTGGTTTAAAAGGCGCCATTGATCGTAGCGTAGGGGGTCGGAAATGCCGCTGTGGAGCACGGCTATTTCTTCGCGGGGAAAACGGGTTTGCAGCCGCCCTATGAGCTGCGGGGTGAGGGCGATTTCTGGGACGAGATACAACACACTGCCGCCCTGTTCAAGGACGGTCCCCATAACCTTTAGATATACCTCGGTTTTCCCACTTCCTGTGACCCCGTGAAGGAGAAAGGGAGAAAATTTTTTCTTCCCGAGGGCCTCCGTGATTTTTTCTATGGCCTTTTGTTGGTTTTCGTTTGCCACAAGGTCGAGAGGAAAATTTTCCATTATATTGGTGAGGGAGAGATTGCGGGCTACGGGCCGCTTTGCCTTGGTGAGGTAGCCCTTCTTAGCGAGGCGCTCTATTACCCTCCGATGGGAGTGGGAAAGGTTACAGAGTTGAGAGAGGGGAAGGGTGCCGTACTCTTTCAGTGTGAGGATAACCCTCTCTTGGGCGGGGGTCCAAATTTTCCCCTCCATATTTTGGTCCGTTAAGGAGTAAAAGGTTTCCATTTTTTCGCGAACCCCATCGCCCCTTATTTTTTCGAAGATCTCGATTATGCCTTTTTTCGAGAGAGACTGGAGGATATGGTCCAGCCTGGATATCTTTGTCTTTTCCTGGAGGGATTTGATGGTCATTCCTTGAGGATTGGCCTTCAGGAGTTCTATAACGGCTACCTCCAGAGGGGTGAGGCAAGGGGGGATATCGACATTTGCAGAAGAGGCGATTCTCGCGCATCGGAGGGATTTCTTTTCCCTCCCCGGCAGAATTTCCATTAACAACTTTCCTAAAGGATACAGGTAATATTCACTTACCCAGCGGTAAAAGGAGAGCTCTTCTGGCCCAAAAAGGGGTGCACTATCGAGGAGGTCAATAATATCCTTTGTGGGAAAGGGGGGAGAGTCGCCATTTATACCCACGATCACCCCTGTTTTCTTTGTCCGGCCTAGAGGCACGAGGGCGCGGACTCCCACTGCAGCTTGGCTTTTCAGTTCTGTTGGTACACGGTAAGTGAAGGTTTCTTCTGAAGGTATGTTTAGGGCAATTTGAACCAGCATGGGGTGACCGCCTCGGTTCTGCACCTGGCGAGCATCAGTCACCCATCAGTTTTTCCATCTTTTCCTGTTTTGTTTTACACTCGATGCATAGCGTGGTAACGGGTCTCGCCAGGAGGCGCTTTTCTGATATTTCTCCACCACAGGATTGACAGATACCATAAGTACCATCGTCAATTCTCTGGATGGCCTCTCTTATTTTTTGTATGAGCTTCCGTTCCCGATCCCGGATACGCAGTTCGAAATTCCGGTCCGACTCTAAGGAAGCCCGGTCACTCGGATCGGGATAGGATTCTTTATCGTTTGTCATCTCGGAAACGGTTCTTTCTGCCTCGCTAAGAAGTTTGTTTAACTCCTGGGTCAGCATGAATCGGAAAAATTCGAGACGCTCGGGTTTAAGTGGCATTTCGATCACCTCTTCCCATTTTTCCCGTTCAGTAAAGGAAACCTCTCTTACACAATAATTTTTTTCTTGTCAAAGAAAATCATCCAATGATTCTTTTTATCTCCTCATAGAGGGGTTTGAGGCGTCGGTACATCTGCTTGTAAACACGGTGGTAGAGGGCGTCGTATATCTCATGTACCCGTTGATCGGGGTAAAAGATCTGTCCGGGATGCACCATTTCTTTAATTGCCGTTGGGAAATCTCTGTGAATACCCAGCCCTACGGCAGCGTCTATCGCTGCCCCCAGACCGGATGCCTCATAAATATGGGGCCGCGAAACGGGAAAACCGAATAAATCGGCGGTTATCTGGAGGGCCAAGTCGCTCTGGGAACCTCCGCCCGCCACCCGGATATCCGTGATGGGTATCTTTCCCCTCTTTTCGAGGCGTTCTTTACCCTCTCGGAGGGCGTAGGCAAGTCCTTCTAAGATGGCTCTGTACAGGTGGGCACGGTTATGCACATCCCCAAAGCCGATGATTGCGCCTTTTGCCTCCGGTCCCGGGGCTTTCAACCCCGGCGACCAGTAGGGCTGGAGGATTAATCCACATGCCCCGGGGGGAGAGATTCTTAAGAGTTCATCTAACAGTTCTTCCACCTCTACATTTCTATCCTGGGCAAGCATCTGCTCCCGATGGGCAAATTCATGTTTGAACCAGTTCACCATCCAGAATCCTCGATAAATCATCATTTCGAGGGAATAGTGCCCCGGGATGGCAGAAGGGAAGGGCGGTATCATAGGTATAGCCTCGAGATAACGTCTATGGGTGACGTTGATGGTAGCCGTAGTGCCGTAACTTAGGCAGGCCTGATGGGGTTCTAAGCAACCGGCCCCGAGAACTTCGCAGGCCTTATCCGCCGCGGAAGCGATCAGGGGCAATCCTTCGGGAATGCCCGTAGTTTCCGCTGCACGGCGGCATATGCGCCCCAGTTCTTGGGCTGGGGGGACGAGATGCGGTAGCATGAAGGGTTCTATGGGCAGCACTTTCCATTTCCAATCCCACCGGGGGGCCCACCTATGCCGCTTGTAATCAAAAGGTACATAGCCCACCTGGGCGGCTAAGGAATCCACGAATTCCCCCGTGAACATGTAAGTTAAGTACCCGGAAAGAAAGAGATATTTGTAAGTTTTGCGCCATATCTCCGGTTCATGGTGGGCAATCCAGTTGGCCTCCGCTTCTGCCTGGAGATATGCGATTGTTTCACCATTTCCAGAAAGGGTAAATAAAAACCCCCACAGGCCACGGGGTAGATCTAACCCTTCAGTTCTTCGCTGGTCCAGCCAGACGATGGCCCGGCGGAGGGGTTTTCCATCCCGATCCAGGTTTATTACCGTTGAACGCTGGGTTGTGAGAGTGACGCCCGCGATGGCATCGGCGGACACGGTCCCCTGTTGCCAGAGTTCGTGGCAGGCCTGGGCTACTTTTTCCCAGTAATAATCGGGGTCCTGCTCTGCCCAACCCGGGTGAGGGGAAAGGTAAGGTTCGATGGGGACCCTTGATTTTGTTATGAGTCGGCCACGGGGATCAAACACTAGCGCCCGGATACTCTGAGTTCCGTGATCGATGGCAAGAATCAGCTCTTTTGAAAGCATGTCGCTATATACCCAGAGTTTTTATCCTTTCAATTATCCCAGTGGTAGACTTGCCCGCGGTGAAGGGCAAGGCTACCACCCTTCCCCCCCGGGCGATTACAAAGTCTCCCCCTACGATTTCTTCTATTGCCCAGTCTCCCCCTTTAACCAACACATCCGGCTTGACCTGGGTGATCAGGGTGAAAGGGGTGTCTTCATCAAAGATCGTAATGTAATCGACAAATTCCATGGCGGCAAGGATTTCTGCCCGTTCCGCCTGGGGTACAATGGGTCGCTTTGCCCCTTTTATCCGTTTTATCGAAGCATCGCTGTTTAAGCCTATGATAAGGACATCCCCCAGCTGCCTGGCGGCGCGCAGGTATCTGACATGTCCCACATGGATAAGGTCAAAGCAGCCATTGGTAAAGACGATTTTTTTCCCCTTTTCCCGCAGTTTTTGCACGATTTTTAATAGATCTTCCTGGGGGAGAATCTTTTCCATTTCTTTCTCCTTAAACGGTTCTGGCCAGTGTGAGCACGGAGACGGCCTCGGCTCCATTTTTTCTTAAAACCCGGGCACATTCATTCGCCGTCGCTCCTGTGGTGAATACATCATCTATGAGGAGGACCTTTTTCCCTTTCAGCGCCTTCCCATCGGTGACAGCAAAGGCCCCTCGCACATTGGCGGCCCTTTCCTCTTTTCTCGAAGATACCTGCGGTTTGGTTTCCACCTCTTTTCTCAATATAGAAAAGTTTAGCTGAAGGCTATGCTTCAGTGCCACCTCCCTTGCCAGAATCAGCGCTTGATTGAAAGTTCTCTCTCTCAGCTTTCGCGGATGAAGGGGAACTGGTATCACCATGTCGAACTGGGGGAAATTTATATCTGGGTAGGTATGTTCGGCCATAAGTCGGCCCAGGAATTTGCCCAGGGTGCGATTCCCCTGATATTTAAAGGCATGGATGAGGGAGAGGAGAGGGGGGGTGTATTTCCCCAGAGAACGGGCCAGAAGAAAAGCGGGGGGATTAAGGAGACAATCCCCACAGGGCCGGTTTAGTTCCCCTTGGAGAAGGGGTAAGCCACATATAGAACAAAAAGGGGGGGATAGGGGTTTTATACCGGACAAGCAATCCTCACAGATTATCCTATTTTCCCCTTTCCCAATCAGTTGTCCGCAGGATAGGCAGACGGGGGGAAAGAGACAATCGAGAATGGCGGCGAGGTAACCGGTCAATCTGTGAAATCCTCTCCCAGGCTTTTAATTTCCGTCAGGTTTTCATCAATGGCTAGCTGTGGTGCCTCGTGCCATAACCTCTCCAGGTCATAAAAGGTGCGGACAGGTTCATAAAAGATGTGGACGATGATATCGTCGTAATCCATGAGCACCCAATGGCCGAACTCCTTTCCCTCAATGCCCCGGGGGAAAATACCCTCCTTGCCCAGAGATTCTTCCAGCCATGAGGCGATGGCCTTAACCTGACGGTCTGATGTCCCGCTGCAGATAAAAAAATAGTCGGCAAAAGAGGAGATTTCTTTTACCTTCAGAACGACAGGACCCCGGGCTTTTCGCTGTAAAGCCGCGTTTACGACCTTGAGTAATCTGTCACGTGGGCTTTCGCTTTCTGCCCTTTTCATATAGGGGAACTTACCATCAGAATCGGTTGGCGTCAATTACCATTACCCTTTCAAGTTGAGGATATATTGACCCTGTGGTAAAGGGGCGGTATGTTTCAGGCAGAAAGGCTCCATGTGCACGTACCTTTTCGTTTACTCTTGGGGAAATATTTACCCTTTGTCTTGAAGCATCGGCTTAATCCTGAAATCAGCTTTGATTTTCAAAGCCTGGCCGAATTTTCCCAGGAGGAATTTAAGCTTGTGGCCGAGGAATTGCTCACCCACGGCTTGTCTGTGACATTTCATGCCCCCTTTATGGATTTAAGACCCGGTGCCGTTGATCCCCAGATTCGCACGGTTTCTCTGCGTCGTATAGAAGAGGTCTTGTCCCTTGCCCCTCTCTTTAGGCCGCGGGGAGTGATTTGCCATCCTTCTTTTGACCGGCGTTATTACGTATCCACGGAAGAACTGTGGTTGAAGTACAGCATAGAAACGTGGGAATACCTGGCTCACAAGGCAGAAAACCTGGGTACGGTCATCGTGCTGGAAAACGTTTACGAGCATGTGCCTTCCGTACTTACCCGAATCTTTCATCGGATTCCATCACCAGCACTTAAGTTTTGTTTCGATACGGGCCATTACAACGTATTTTCCGAAGCGCCTCTGGAGGAATGGATACAGGAGTTAGGGGCTTTTCTCTGCGAGGTTCATCTACACGATAACGGGGGAAAGCTGGATGAGCACAAGTGTATTGGCGCGGGGACTTTTCCGTTCGAGGGATTTTTTGCCCTTTTGAGAAAGGGGGGTCTTAGGCCTATTTTAACCTTAGAAACCCATCGGGAAGAAGACCTCTGGCCGTCAATAAGTGCACTGGAGAGGTGGTGCCTTTAATATGTGGCCGTATGTGGTTAAGAGACTGGTTTTAATGGTTCCCATACTTCTGGGGATCACGATTATTTGTTTTACCGTCATGCATCTCGCCCCCGGGTCTCCCACCGACTTGCAGACGCAGATGAACCCCCGGGCCTCGGCGGAGTTGAAAGCCCGTCTGAGGGCTATGTACGACCTTGATAAACCGCTGCCTGTCCAGTACTGGCTGTGGTTGAAACGCATGGTGGTCCTCGATTTTGGACGCTCCTTTTCCCCCGACCGCCGCCCTGTGCTGGATAAGATAAAGGAGAGAATTCCCGTCACCTTGGCTATAAATTTTCTGTCTTTACTGGCAATTTTGGCCGTAGCCATACCTCTAGGTGTTTCGGCGGCAGTAAGGAGAGGGTCTCTTTTCGATAATCTGACTTCCGTTCTTGTCTTTACCGGCTTTGCCATGCCTACTTTTTGGCTTGCCCTTCTTCTCATGATTTTCTTTGGCATTTACCTCGATTGGCTGCCCATATCCGGCATCCGCTCGCTGAATTACGAATATCTGCCGCCCTGGGCTGCCTTTTGGGATTTGTTAAAGCATCTTATTTTGCCCGTATCCCTTTCTGCCTTTGGCGGGCTGGCAGGATTGTCCCGCTTTATGAGGGCTAATATGCTGGAAGTCATCAGACAGGAATATATCATGACAGCACGGGCGAAAGGGCTGCCGGAGAGGGTTGTCATCTACCGCCATGCCCTGCGTAACGCCCTGCTCCCCATTATAACCATTCTGGGGCTTTCCATCCCAGGCCTTATAGGGGGAAGTGTTGTTTTTGAGACGATTTTTGCCATCCCCGGTATGGGGCAGCTTTTTTATATGGCCGTCATGGCAAGGGACTATCCCACCGTGATGGGAATACTGTTTATCGGAGCGGTACTTACTTTGATAGGTAATCTTATCGCTGATGTGGCCTATGCCCTGGCGGATCCCCGGATAAGGGTATAGGGAGGCAAACATGTTTCCTGGTTTCTGGCGACGTTTTAGAAGGAACAAGATGGCTCTCACGGGAAGCATCCTCGTCTTGGCCCTCTTTGTGGTTGCCTTCCTTGCCCCATGGATATCCCCCTACGACCCAGAGAAAATAGACCTTAACCATGTGCTTTCTCCCCCTTCTTCTTCCCACTGGTTGGGAACTGACCAATTGGGGAGAGATGTATTAAGCCGCATGATCTGGGGTTCGAGAATTTCCCTTAAGGTGGGGTTCGTATCCACCGGTATCGCCCTCCTTATCGGGGTTATCCTCGGGGCTATTTCCGGTTATTATGGAGGATGGGTGGACCAGGTTATCATGAGATTTGTGGATATCATGCTTTGTTTTCCCACTTTTTTCCTGATTTTAGCCGTTATTGCCTTTTTAGAACCGTCGATCTGGAATATTATGGTGGTAATTGGTGCCACGGGTTGGATGGGCATTACCCGCCTCGTGCGGGCAGATTTTATTTCTCTTAGGGAGAGAGATTTTGTTATGGCGGCCCGGGCTATCGGGGCGAGTGATTGGCGCATTATCTTCTCTCACATCTTGCCCAACGCCATGGCTTCCGTGTTGGTGGCGGGCACGCTGGGGGTGGCGGGGGCCATTCTCACCGAGTCAGCCCTCAGTTTTCTCGGGATCGGCGTGCAACCCCCTACACCGAGCTGGGGCAATATCTTAACCGCCGGAAAGGACAATATAGATATAGCCTGGTGGCTTTCCTTCTTTCCCGGGCTTGCCATTCTTTTTACCGTAATGGGTTACAATCTCCTGGGAGAGGGCATTCGGGACGCCCTGGACCCCCGGCTGGACTTGCAAAATTGAAAACCCCTCCCGTTAGTTCGGAAGGGGTTTTCTTGCCCAAAAAGGGCAGACTTGAATTACTTCTTCTCGGCTGCAGGAGCCTTCTCTTCCGCCGGCTTCTCTTCACCCTTAGCGGCTTTAGCCTTCTTAGTGGCTTTCTTCTTAGCCGGGGCCTTCTTCTCTGCCTTCTTCTCTGCCTTCTCCTCTGCCTTGGGCTTATCGGCCGGAGCTGCCTCTTTCGCGGCCTGCGCAAAGGCCATGCCGGACACGGACAGAGCAAAAAGGATCGATACGAGGATCGAGAGTAGTTTCTTCACGCGGTTTCACCTCCTTTCTTTTAAAGCTGTCATAGATACAATCAATTTTTATGCCATTTGACAAAAGGGTAGAAGTGGTCTGTTTTGGGCCTTTTGCTTATTTCATCTCTTTCTGTTTTGGGGAAATCTTCCCCCCATTGTGAGGAATATTTCCCATTTTTTTCCTGCGGGATACCTTTTCAAGGAGCCGGTCCCGGTGGAAGTAGGCAATAGCAATGAAAATCAGACATATGAGGAAGGGGATGAGAATGGTGTAGTCTAAGCCGTTCCGCAGTAAATTGCCGCTTATGGATAACATGAGGGTTCCCAGTAGCCTGCCCAGGGTAGAGATGATTAGAAACGGGACTGTCTTCAGGTGACTAAGACCGATGAGGTAGCACAGGGAGTCTTTTGGGAAGCCAGGGATTAGAAAGAGGAGGAAAAGAACCCAAAGACCCTGGTGGCCGATAAAATGGTCGTACTTTTTAAATAATTCGGGTTTTATGATTTTTTCCACGAGGGGAAGGCCAAAGATGCGTGCTAAGATAAAGGCTATCCAAGAGCCCAAAGTAAGACCAACGGTAGAGTAAAGGGTGCCCCAGAAAATTCCGTATAGGTAACCTCCGATAAAACCCGTAAGTTCACCTGGGACTGGGGCAAAGACAACCTGGAGAGTTTGGAGAAAAATGAAGATTGCCACCGACCAGCGGCCGTAATCTTGTATGAATCTGAGCAGACGCTCTCGGTTGGTGAAAAGCAAATATAAGTCGTAGTGAAAGAAGAGAAACCCACTCACTCCCGCCAAGAAAACAAAAAATATTAATTTTATGATAAGTTTCCTGTCCACGGCCATTTACCTTAGATTAAGGAGACTTATATTTCAATGGGAAAACTGTCTTTGCCGTGAAGTATTGACTTTACGGCTCTTTTAGCATATTAAATTTACTAATGATTTTGCTTGAGAAGGAGGTTTGAGAAGTGGAAAAAAATGTAAATATTAAGGGGATACCTGATAAACGACTCGTCCAGAGACTCATCTCCAAAGGAGAAATGTCGGAGGATGAGCTGAAGGATTTTATCGCCGCTTTGCCGGATGTTTCGGAAAATGCGGAAGAGATAAAAGTTACTTTGGAAGAGTGTGAAAAGAATCGGGTGGGTAGTTAGATGTACATAGATTCCCATGCCCATCTGGAGATGGAAGAATATGATAAAGACCGCGATGAGGTTGTGGCGAGGGCACGGGAGGCCAAGATAGAGGCCATCGTTACAGTGGGAACTAATTTAAACGATTGCAGGAAAGCCATTGCCTTAACCCAGAAATACGATGATGTATATGCGGCCATTGGCATCCACCCCCATGAAACTAAATCGGCAAATAAACAAGTGCTCGACGAAATGAAGAAATTGGCGAGAGAAAAAAAAGTGGTAGCCTGGGGGGAGATCGGCTTGGATTTGTACCATCGTTATTCGCCGCCGGAGGTCCAGATGGAAAAATTTGTCGAACAGCTTGCCCTGGCCGAGGAGGTGGATTTGCCTATTGTTGTTCATATCCGGGAGGCCCATGAGCAGGTGAAGGAAATCCTCTGTGCCTGGCAGGGAAAAAAGAGAGGAGTGATTCACTGTTTTTCCGGGGATATTTCACTTGCCCGCCTATATCTCGATCGAGGTTATTTTATTTCCGTCGCTGGTCCCGTTACGTTTAGGAATGCCCAACGCCTCAAGGACGTAGTGCGCTATGTACCTTTAGACTGCCTTCTGATCGAGACCGACGCCCCCTTTTTATCACCTCACCCTTACCGGGGAGGCCGGAATGAACCTGCGCGTGTAACTCTCGTCGCGGCTGAAATCGCCGCCCTCAAGAAGCTAACCCCGGAAGAAGTGGGTAAGGTAACGGCACAAAACACCCGTCTCCTCTTCGGGATACCGGAAAGGCCCACATGCATAGAAAAATAGTAATTTTGCTCCTCGGCGGTGAAGCGCCAAAAATGGGTTATCTTTGCGAGTTTTATGAACGCGCTTCCCCCTTAGCCCTCATCTGCGCCGATGGGGGTGCAAAAGTTGCGCGAGAAGCCGGGCTTAAGCCGACACTCATCGTGGGGGATATGGATTCATTATCGGATGATGAACGTGCCTTCTTTGAAAGGGAAGGGGTCCCGATAATTGTCCATCCGTCAAAAAAGGATGAAACGGATGCTATTTTAGCGCTGGAGCACGCTTTTCGGTATAACCCTCAAGAGATTTGGGTGTTTGGGGCGCTGGGAAGGCGTCTAGACCATACCCTTGCCAACCTCACACTACTTCTAAGGGGAGAAGCGAGGGGTGTAATGGTTAAACTGATAGGGGAAGATTGCGAGGTCTTTCTCGTAAAGGGAGAAAAGAGAATTTCCGGCGAGGCAGGAGATACAGTATCTCTGTTAGCCTTATTCGAGGACGCCTCGGAAGTTACCCTGGAAGGTTTTGCCTATCCCCTGAAGGGGGGAAAAATCATGAGGGATTTTCCCTTGGGAATCAGTAATGAGCTGACAGGAAAAGAGGGAAGGATATTGGTGGGGAAGGGTAACTTAATAGGAATCCGGTATTTTCGTAGAGAGGCGTGAAATGGAGGTTCCCAGAGTTATAACCATTGCCGGTTCCGATTCCTGCGGAGGGGCGGGAATTCAGGCGGATGTAAAAACCATCAGCATTTTGGGCGGATATGCCATGACGGTTGTCACGGCTGTAACGGCCCAGGATACGAACAATGTTAAGGCCGTTTTTGAAATCCCTCCCGAATTCGTTGCCCGACAGTTCGAGGCGGTGATGCGGGATGTGGGAGCGGATGCTGTCAAAACAGGAATGTTGTGCTCCCGTGGCACCATTGAGGTCGTGGTAGAGGGAATAAGATACTACAAAGTAGAACGTCTTGTGGTTGATCCGGTCCTCACGGCGACGGGGGGTGCCCCTCTCCTTGCAGCGGATGCCCGCAATACCCTCTGTCAGGAACTCTTCCCCCTCGCTTTCCTCGTAACGCCTAATATACCGGAGGCAGAGGTCCTTACGGATATAGTCATTACTTCTCCCTCGGACATGAAGGCTGCCGCCCGGGTATTATACGAGATGGGACCCCGGCATGTACTGATAACGGGAGGCCACCTTTTTGAAGGAGCGGTTCATGTCCTGTACGATGGCCGTCAGTTTACGGAGATTCCATTTATCCGCCTCGATACGAAAGACACCCACGGCTCCGGGTGTACCCTTTCGGCGGCCGTGGCGACAGAACTCGCTAAAGGTTGCTCACTTATGGAAGCCCTCGTAAGGGCGGAGTCATTCGTTCACCAATCTATCCGCCATGCCTTCCGGCTGGGCAAGGGGCATGGTCCCCTCAATCAAATGGCTGCTTGCAAGGACCGGTCCGCCTATGGGTGAAAAAAATATCGACCGGCGGCGGGAGGGGGCCCTCGAAATAGTCAGGACACTGAAAGCGAAGGGATATGAGACCTACTTCGTGGGTGGGTGCGTCCGCGATCTGGTAATGGGAAAGGAGCCTAAGGATTATGATATCGTGACAAATGCCTCGCCGCCAGAAATTATGTCTCTCTTTCCCCACACGGTAGCTGTGGGGGCCCATTTTGGGGTGGTAATGGTCATAATAGAAGGCATCTCCTATGAAGTTGCTACCTTCAGATGGGAAGGGGCCTATGAAGATGGCCGACATCCTTCACGGGTGAGATTCACCCATTTGCAGGAAGACGTTAAGCGGAGGGACTTTACCGTAAACGGACTGGCTATGATTCCGGAGACAGGGGAAGTAATCGACTATGTGGGGGGTCTCGCAGATATAAAGCGGCGCATCATAAGAACCATCGGTCCCCCTTCGGATAGATTTAAAGAAGACCATCTACGGATGTTGAGGGCGGTAAGGTTCGCGTCACAATTAGGTTTTGCCATCGAGGAAGAAACGGGGAAGGCCATATCTTCTCAGGCGAGATTGATCCATAGGATCAGTGCCGAGCGTATTCGGGAAGAGTTAACAAAAATTATCACCCAACCCGGGGCTAAAAGGGGGCTTCTTCTTCTTATGGAAACAGGTCTTATGAGAGAGGTACTCCCGGAAGTGGACGTCCTTGCCCAGGTGGAACAACCCCATGAGTTCCACCCGGAAGGAGATGTTTTTACCCACACGGTTAAGATGTTTGACTTTATGGAGGGAGAAGAGATGGATAGAAGACTTGCGTGGGCGGCCCTTCTCCACGATACAGGTAAAGCCCAGACTCGAGACACCATAGACGGCAGGGTCCATTTTTATGGTCATGGGGAAAAAAGTGTAGAGATTGCAGAAAAAATCATGGAGCGTCTCCGCTTCTCCAAGGAGGATAAGGAATGTGTTTTGATGCTCATCAAGCAGCATATGCGGTTCATGCACGTAAAGGATATGGCTCCGCGGACCCTAAAGAAGTTCCTGCGACTTCCCCATTTCCACCTCCACCTTGCCCTACATCGCCTCGATTGCCTTGCTAGTCATGGAGACCTGACTAACTATTATTTTTGTTTTGAGATGTTAAAGTCTCTCTCCCAAGAAGAATTGCACCCGCCCCGTCTGATTTCAGGTCACGACTTAATAGCCTGGGGGTTTACCCCCGGTCCGCTGATGGGAAAAATTTTGCGTTCCGTGGAAGATGCCCAGCTGGATGGCAAGATAGTTACAAAAGACGAGGCCCAGGCATTCGTAATGGAAAAATGGGGTGCCATGCGGGAGCCGAGGTCTTAGCTATTTTTTGAGGTCTTTCAAGTAGTTATTTATCTTGTCGTGAATAAACAGGGAGGCAATACGGTTCCCTCCCACCCCGACGAGGATGGCGACTTCGGTGGACTCTTTATTCGCATATCGGACTTCGATCGTTACCTTCTCTCCATGAACGATACCGGAGACTTTTCCCTGGGCAATCTTTTTTTCTTGCGCAAGGCGGGATGCCTTCATTTCAGCCATAACGGCGCATGCTGCCTCCCAGACATGATCGATGGGGTAGTTGTAAGTTACGATTGTATAACCGGAGGCGGAAACGATTTCCCCCGATTGAATGCCCATACCTTTGGACCCCACGTAAATCCCTGTATCACAGCTTAAAGTGAGCCAGCAAAGGCCAGCGGCTAAAATAACTACTAAATAATTCTGCATCTTTTCACCCCCTGAGACTACTTAAGAAAAAGCAGAAAGATTCCGGTTGTTGTTAAATTCCAACCTATTAAAATAGCCGTGATTAAAAAACATGACCAGGCAATGATGCGATGTAACGTATTTTCCCTTTTTTTCTCCTCGTAACCGAGGAGGAAACTGGCGGCGATTCCCGTCACCAATCCCCCCCCATGAGCCCAGTTGTTGATCCCCGGGAGCATCAAACCAAACAGAACAAGCCCTACCACCCAACCCAGGGCCTGACGATAGATAGATTCCCCGTAAAGACCTCCGCGGCTTTTTCCGAAGTAGAGGATGGCACCAATAAGGCCGCAGATGGAGGCCGAGGCCCCGATGGTAAAGGGTATGCGAGCAAGATAGGATAGGAAAAAACCTCCGATTCCACTTAAGGTGTAGATGGCAAAAAACCGGTAATTGCCGTATTCGAGGAGGACAAAAGGACCAAGCTGGTAAAGGGCGAGCATGTTGAAGAGGAGATGGAGGATACCGCCGTGGAGGTAAGAGGCCGTGATTAATGTCCACCATCGCCCAAACTGATCGATGGGTAGAGTTCCGGTAGCCCCTAAGAGAAAGAGACTGGTGTCGCTGGGGGAAAGGAAAAGGAGGGGGTTCATGGATAGGTGCAGGGTAGATGGATTGATGAAAAGGGAGACAAGATAGATGATAATATTAACGTAAATTACCATCTGTACTGGCTCTATTGTAAATCGATGGGGCATGATTCTGCGCCACCAGATACCCGGATTTCTCAACCCACAGTAAGGGCAAACGTTTTCATCTCGACTGATGAGGCCACCGCAGCGGGGGCAAAGGGAGGAGCTTCTGTTCATTTAAAACTTGCCTCGGAAGTTTGTAAAATTTATAAAAATCCTTTATCAGTATCCATCGGCCTTGTAAAGGGAAAGGCGCTAAAATTTATGGAGCTTGAGATAGTGGATGTTTCCTACGGAGGGCTGGGGGTGGGACGCCTGGAGGGGAGGGTCGTTTTTGTGCCCTACACGGTAACAGGGGACCGCGTTACCGTCGAAATCGTGACGGGAAAAAAGAACTATCTTTTCGCCCGGGCCGTGGGAATCGATAAGCCTTCTCCCTGGCGGGTGAATCCTTTATGCCCTTATTTCGGTGTGTGCGGTGGCTGTCAACTTGCGCATGTGGCATACCGTCATCAGTTAGTAGTGAAGCAAAAACAGGTGAAGGAAATCTTTCAGCGCCTGGGGAAGATCCCTGATGTATGGGTCGAGGATACCCTTCCCTCACCGCAGGAATGGCATTATCGATGCAAAATGGAATTTCATGCCGGATCAGGAGAGGCGGGAAGGAGGGTTTTAGGAATGCAAAGGGCGAGGAGCCATGAAATCGTAGAGATTGAAAGATGCCTCCTGGCCCATGAGTCCATAAACCGTGCCCTTGAAGAGGCAAGAAAAGAGGGATTCTTTGGTCGCATAACCTTCTGGGCAGAGGATAATGGGCGGGCACCATTTATCCGCCGGACGGTAAAAGGTGAAACCTTCCTCGTACCCCGTGGAGCTTTTTTTCAAGCAAACATGTACCTCGTAGATACCCTCGTGGATATTGTATTGAGTCTGAGCGCTATAGAAGGGACGGGTTTGGTAATCGATGCCTATTGCGGGGTAGGTTTATTTTCCGTGTTCCTAGCCCGTCAGGCGAGTAAGGTCCTGGGCATTGAAATAAATAGGGAAGCGGCTAAAATGGCACAAAGGCAGGGGCAATTTGAAGTAATACATGGGGATGTGTACGCTGTTTTAAGGCATTTGTCTAAGGAAATTATGAATAAAGTGGAAGTTTTGGTGGTGGATCCTCCCCGGGTTGGATTGAAACGTAACGTTCTAATGGCGCTATCAGAGATAAGGCCGAAGAAAATCGTTTACGTATCTTGTAATCCCTCCACCATGGCGAGGGATAGTTTGTCCCTCTCTCAGATGGGTTACCGTTTGACGAGATTGATACCCATAGACATGTTTCCACAGACGGCGCATATAGAGGTGGTGGGACGCTGGGATTTGGTAAATTAAGGTAAGTGACATGGTAAAAAATGTTCTTCTGGGTTTTGCCGGTATTATCCTTTTTCTTTACGGCATGACATCCTTAAGCCTTATCATGCAAAGACTCTTTACGGTGAGGATAAGGGACTACATCAGGCTCATGGTCCGAGACCGCCTTACGGGTTTTTTGACAGGAATCGTCACTACAATTCTCTTTCAGAGTAGTTCCGCCACCACGGTCCTAATAGTGGGATTGGTGAGTGCCGGGTTGGTGAACTTCTATAGTTCCCTCGCCGTTATTTTGGGTGCCGATATAGGTACCACCATTACCGTCCAGTTGATCGCGTGGAGGATAGGAGACATATCACCGCTATTCCTTATAGTGGGGGGTATAGGATGGTTCCTTGGGGAAGGGAAAAAGAAAAGAGCTTCGGGCGCAGTATTTGCTTTTGGTCTAATGTTCTTTGGCCTTTACGTTGTCTCGCTGGCTGCCCAGCCTCTGAAAACAGACCCCCATATTATGGAGCTTTTTCGCAGCCCCGTTTCTCCTCTTTTTGCCTTTCTTTTTGGAGTGTTGTTTACCGCCCTCGTACAGGCTTCAGCCATACCCATTGGTATGCTCGTTCTTCTCTCCAACGATGGCCTTGTTTCATTACACCAGGCCTTGCCAATAGTAATCGGGGCGAATGTGGGGACGGCGACAACGGCTATTATAGCCGCCTTTGTTTCTACTCCCCCCGGCAGAAGAACGGCGGCGGCCCACTTTTTCTTTAAACTGATGGGGGCTGTCGTTATGCTGCCTATGGCATCCTATCTGGCCGCCTTCCTTGATGGCCTAAGTACCAACCCGGGGCAGAAAGTGGTGCTGGCCCACCTTTTCTTTAACCTGGCAATTGCCCTCGGCTTTATTTTTATCACTTCACCTGTCGCCTGCATGTGGGAGAAGTTGCTGCCGGGAAAAGAGAGATTTATGCCCTTGTGGCCTGAGCACATCACCCATGGGGCCTTAAAAAACCCAGAAGAGGCCCTCGAGGCGGCGAGGAAAGAAATCGTCCGCCAGGGGGAAATAGCACAGAGAATGTTTGAACTTGCGGCGAAAAGCACCGTTACCTTTTTCCCCAGCTATATGAAGGATATTCAATACTTGGAATTGGCGCAGAACAATTTGAGAGAGGAGATTGTATCCTATCTAAGGCTGGCTTCCGCCCAGGAACTCTCTTCCACCTTAGCCCAGCGTATTTTTTCCTATACGGCCACGTCCGATGACATAGAAAGGATGTGCAACCATATGGTAAGCCTGGTAGTCCTCTCACAAGAGAAAGCCAGCCGCCATATTGCCTTCACTTCCTACGCCATGGCAGAATTGGAGGGACTAAAAGGCTACGTAGCAACGAATCTCTCCGAATCGATTACCCTCATACGGGGGACAGGGGAGAGGGAAAAACTGGTGAAGGCCATCTCTTTTAGGGAAGAGCGTATCGACCTAATGGTGAAGGAAGCGCGCAACAACCACCTCGTCCGGTTCCACAAGCGCCTGTGCCAACCGGAGGCAGGGCCCATTTTCTTGGAAATGCTTATTCATTTCGAGCGTATTTCCGACCACTGCCAGAATATTGCCGACTACTGGGGGGAATTTACTGCGTAAAAAATTACGCACATGTATCCCCTGCTACTCATTTTTAACCCCTTTCCATCGTTAAAGGAAAGCCCCGTGCTTTTTAAAGACTCGTGATGTCAATTGGTTACAATTGATCCTCCTTTTTTCATTCAATGGCATGGGTTGTGCTCATATCTGCCTCGATTATCATTAGGAGTGAAGGAGATGGGGAACAGCCGATGGGCAGCAGTTTTTCCTGGTCAGGGTTCGCAGAGACCCGGGATGGGTAAGGATTTTTACGAGGCACTTCATGTGGCCCGCACGACCTTTGAGGAGGCTTCCGATGCCTTAGGTTGGGATGTAGCCGCCTTATGCTTCGGGGAAGACGAGAGGCTAAACCTCACCGAATATACTCAGCCCTGTATCCTTACGACGGAGATTGCCATGTTCAGAAGCTTACAGACGATGTATGACTTTCAACCCTCCATCTTTGCGGGGCACAGTCTGGGGGAATTTACCGCCCTGGTAGCGGCGGGGGTTCTTCCCTTCCCCGAGGCGGTTCAAATCGTTCATCTGCGCGGGAAATTGATGCAAGCCGCAACTCCAGTAGGGTTTGGTGCCATGTCGGCGGTTATTGCCGATAGAGTAGCAGAGGAAGACCTCGTTCCCCTGTTACGAGACCTTCCCATAGACATTGCGAATATCAATTCTCTCAGGCAAATCGTGATAAGTGGGCAAGCGGAGGCGATGCCGGAAGCAGAAAAGAGGATCCGGGAAGCTTTTGTGGACAGGGGTGTGCGACTCGTGCGTTTAAATGTTAGTGCCCCCTTCCACAGTCGCTTTATGCGGGCGATTGCCGATGAATTTTCCAAGATTTTGCAAGAGAAAATGGTGGGTATTAATGCGGATCTGGCCAAAGGGGTGGCCTCTAACTACACGGGGAGGTTTCATTCGGGTAACGGGGAAGACTTGCGCGCGGCCCTTACCTTTCAGCTGGGTCACCCTGTTCGCTGGCGGGACAATATGATGGCGGTAGCCGGGGCGGCAGGGAAAATTTTTGAGATTGGGCCGGGGCGTCCCCTCAGAGAATTCTTTAAAACCGAAGGAGTGGATTGCCAGTCTATAATGACCATCGCTTCTGCGGAAAAGGCAATGGAGAACGTAAATTCATAAAACAGGAGGAATGATGGACTTTTCTCTCACCGATGAGCAGCGTGAATTTGTGGAAACCGTAAGGAGATGGGTTCATTCGGATATCTTACCCCGAATCCTTACGATGGAAAAAGCCCATACCTTTCCCTGGGAACTGATTGAAAAGGCGTGGGAAATGGGCATCATGAACATCTGTATCCCCGAATCCATAAGGGGATATAAAATTGACACTATCTCCTCGGCCCTGGTGATAGAAGAACTCGCCTACGGCGATTCAGGGATAGCCACCTCAACGATGTGCAACGATTTGGCAAACGTGGTTATAAGTCAGCATGGTACCCCGGAGCAGCAGGAGAGGTTTCTCCGTCCCTTCGTTGAGGCGCCTGTTCTAGCCTCTTTCTGTCTAACAGAGCCGGGGGCGGGGTCGGATAATACCGCCATGACTTCTTTTATTGCCCGGAGGGAAGATGGGACTTACATCCTAAACGGCTCAAAATGCTTCATAACAAATGCTTCCTTCGCCTCCCAGTTCACCGTTTTTTGTAAAACGGGCAAGCCGACGGGGCAGTTTATCGCCTGCCTTGTGATTCCCGCCACACCTCCCACGGAGGAGGAAAAAGCAACGGCGGAAAAGAAGGGTAGGGAAATCGTTTTACCGAAAGGAGGCAGGATAATTATAAACCGGGCGGAGGAAAAGCTCGGCCAGAGGTTGTCCAATACAGCTGCGGTTACCTTCGAAGATGTCATCGTGGAGGCGGACCAGATTATAGGTGATCGCCGTCGCGGTTTTCTATATATGATCGATGTCCTCGATTTTGCCCGGCCCATGGTAGCCGCCATCGGGGTAGGTTTGGCCCGCCGTGCCCTGGACCTCGCCCTCGCATATACAAAGGAGAGGAGGCAGTTCTCTTCGAGAATCTGCGACCTGCCCGTGGCGCGGGATATGCTGGTTCAGATGTGGAAGAAGGTGGAGATGGCGGAGGCCATTCTCATGAAAGCGGCATGGCTGGTAGAGCAGAAAGACCCCAGAAGGGGTATGTATGCGTCCCTGGCCAAGAATGCGGCTGCCGACGCAGCCCTCTTCTGCACCAAGGAAGGGTTACACCTCCACGGCGGCTATGGTTTTACGGAAGAGTATGAAATCGCGAAACTGGCCCGCGATGCCCATATTATAGATATTTACGAGGGGGTGCGGGAAGTTCAGGATATGATAATAGGGAGGGGGTTAGTTTAAACTATGCTCTATCTCCACGGTTTGGGGCATTTCCACCCCGAAAACGTCATTGACAACAAGTTTCTCGAGGATTTAGATATCGGCACTTCCGATGAATGGATTATGGAGCGGGTGGGTATCAAAACGCGCCGAACGGTCCTGCCCCTCGATTACCTGCGGGAAACGAAGAACCAAGACCCTCGGGAAACGGACCGGGTACGACTTTATTCAGATGCAGAGATGGGAGCCCGGGCGGCAAAAATGGCTATGGAAAGGGCAGGGATAAAACCAGAAGATATAGGCCTTATAATTGCGGGAAGTTCCCTCCCACAGTATGTAAGCCCTCCTCAGGCCTCAGCTTTAGCCTGTGAATTGGGAATCGAGGTCCTGGGTTTTGATATGCACGCTTCCTGCAGTACCTTTGGCATGCATTTAAATTTTCTAAACCGCATGAAACCCAGTAGCCTTCCGCCTTATGTCCTCGTGGTCAGTGTTGAAACTCCCACTATAAGCGTGAATTTTGCAGACCGCAGTGCCGCCGTACTTTTTGGCGATGGGAGCAGTGCGGCCGTTGTGTCCGCAACGGTGCCTTCCAATAAGATTGTAATAGATTACGGGGCAGATTCTCGCCCCTCCCAGTGGAAGAAAGTCTTCGTACCGCGTTGGTCATTCTTTGAACAGGACGGCCATGCCGTTCAGGGTTTTGCTATCCGGAAGACCACAGAGGGAATCAAGAAGGTCATGGAACATATGCCCCCGGAGGCAAAGCGGGGTATTTTTGTCGGCCACCAGGCAAATCTCGCGGTTTTAAGGACGGCCTGTGAGAGGACCGGTATAACAGATGAAAATCACTGGCATAATGTTACCTGGTACGGCAACACGGGCTCGGTAGGAGCCCCATCGGTGGTGAGCCAGAGGTGGGAGGAGCTCGCAGCGGGAGATTATATCGCCATGTGTATAGTAGGGGCGGGGCTTACGTGGGCTCAGCTTGCCATATACGTTAAATAAAGGAACATGGTATGACATACGAAGAATTCAGGAATAGTTGTTTTTTCGACAAGGCAGCTCTGCTTGCCTTCTCTTACGGACGCCTGGTCGAAGACCCGCCCGCCCATTTTGATGCCCGTCTCCCGGCGCCGCCTTTCTTGATGGTGGATAGGGTATCTCTTTATCCCGAGGAGGGAAGGTGGGGAAAGATAGTGGGAGAATTTGACGTTCTCCTCGATGCGTGGTATTTCCAGTGTCACTTTTCAGGAGATCCAGTGATGCCGGGTTGCTTGTCCATAGATGCTATTTGGCAGCTCCTCGGTTTTTACTGCGTGTGGAGGGGCGCACTCGGTGCGGGGCGCGCCCTGAGCTGCAGTGAGGTACAGTTTCAAGGTCAGATTCGGCCCTATAACAAGACGGTTCGCTACGAAGTAAGGGTAAAAAGATACTCGGAATTGAAAGATTCAGGTTCATACATCGCCATCGGGGACGGCAGCATTTACGTTGACGATGAACTGGTTGGGGAAATGAGAGACGCGCGCACGGGTATCTTCAAAAACATCGTATACCGGGATTACCCCAAAAAATCGCCCAACGCGTTGGGGGGAATAATGAGGAGGAATCATGATTGATAAGCCCGTTGCCATTGTTACAGGAGGGGCGACAGGGATAGGGGCAGCCTGCTCGCGAGCCCTCGCGCAGAAGGGCTTTTACGTAGGGCTACACTATAGGAAAAGTGCGGAGGCGGCCCGGCGCGTGATAGAAGAAATCGGGGAAGGTGTCCTCCTTTGTGCCGATCTCGCGGATGTGGAAACGGTGGACAGGATGGTGGAAGAAATCAAACGGGAGCTGGGGCGTGTGGATTGCCTTGTAAACAACGCCGGCCAATCCATCAATGCCGATATTAACTCCATGCGCCTGGAACAGTTCGATGCCCAGCGGGCCCTCCTCAGGGGAACGTGGTATTTAACGAAAAGAATCCTGCGCCTCTTCATGCTCCGCCAGGGGCGGGGGAGAATAATAAACATATCCAGTGTTGTGGGCCATATGGGGAATGCGGGGCAAATTCCCTACACCATGGAGAAGGCGGCCCTGGATGCCTTTACCAAATCCCTTGCCCGGGAACTATCGGGGCGGGAGATCCTTGTCAACTCCGTGGCGCCTGGATTTATCGACACGGACATGACCCGCTCTCTTCCTTCAGAGATACAGGCCCAGATTTTGGCCCAGGTGCCCATGGGAAGAATGGGCCGACCGGAAGAGGTGGCAGAGGTGGTGGCTTTTCTCGCTACCGGCGGTTCCTATATAAACGGGACGGTAATCCACGTAAATGGAGGGCTTTATGGGGGCTGACAGGAGTACGGTAGAGGCAGTCCTCAATGCTATCCCTCAAAAGAGGCCGTTTCGCTTCATCGATGACATTCTTGATTTAGACGAAGGCGGCATAACGGGGGTGTACCGCTTTCGAGAAGATGAGTTTTTCTATGCCGGCCACTTTCCCGGTCAACCTGTGACTCCCGGGGTGATTCTTATTGAAACGATGGCCCAGACAGGGGTCGTGGCCTATGGCATTTATCTTAATATGGTTTTTGGAATGCTTGGGCCTTCATGGCTGGAGCGTTATCTGTTTCTATTTTCTTTCGTTGAATCGGTGGATTTCAATGGGGTGGTAAGGCCGGGAGAACGGGTTATCGTGCGGGGAGAAAAGATTTACTTCCGACGGCAGGTGTTAAAATCAAGAACCGTCATGGAACGTGAGGGAGGAGGTATTGTATGTACCGGTGTCCTCGCCGGCATGGCGGTAGAAAAAAGATGATCGAGGGGTGACCATGAGAAAGAGGGTTGTTGTCACCGGGATGGGGGTAGTAGCCCCCAATGGCATAGGCCTGGAGGCCTACGAAAATGCCTTGAGAGAGGCGAAATCCGGGATAAGGCATATACCGGAGATGGCGGAAAAAGGTTTTGCCTGCCAGGTGGCAGGTGTTCCCCCTGATTTTCCCCAGGTGGCGGAGAGGTATTTTCCCCTCAGTGAATTGCTCTCCGTCAACGATAATGTCGGCTATGCGGCGGTGGCTGCTATAGATGCCTGGCGCGATGCGGGATTTCGGGTGCCCTCCTTTGATGAACCTTCGGTGGACTGGGATACAGGAGCCATCATAGGGTCTGGCATCGGTGGTATTGAGACCATTTCTCGGGTTGTTGTTCCTTTAGTAAACGAGGGGAGAATAAAGCGCCTGGGCAGCCGCATTGTGGAGCAAGTGATGGGAAGTGGTGCCAGTGCCATGGTGTCCGGTATCCTTGCCCTGGGTAACCAGGTGACAGCCAATTCTTCCGCTTGCAGTACCGGTAATGAAGCCATCATTGAGGGCATGATGAGAATTAGGGCTGGTCTTGCGAAAAGAATGTTGGCCGGGGGGACAGAAGGGGCTTCCATTTACATCTGGGCAGGTTTTGACTCTATGAGGGTTATCTGCCGGAAATTTAACGATGAGCCGGAAAAGGCTTCACGGCCCATGAGCGCATCTGCCGCTGGCTTCGTCCCCGGGGCGGGGGCGGGGATCCTGCTCCTTGAAGAACTGGAATCGGCTTTGGCGAGAGGAGCCCGTATCTATGCGGAAGTACTTGGTGGTTATGTGAACTGCGGGGGACACAGAATGGGAGGCAGTATGACAGCCCCCAATCCGTTAGGGGTTACAAAGTGCATCCAGATGGCTATCGCTGATGCGGGTATCACCGCCCAGGATATAGATGTTATAAATGGCCATCTAACTGCCACCTTTGCCGATCCCCTAGAGGTGAAAAACTGGTCTCAGGCTTTAAACAGGGGGCCAGAGGACTTCCCTTTGATTCAGTCTACCAAGTCTCTCGTGGGGCATGGGCTCGGAGCGGCCGGTGGACTGGAATGTGTAGCCGTGGTACTGCAGCTTTATAAAGGTTTTATCCATCCTTCTGTAAATGCGGAGGATGTGCATCCGGAGATAGCCGAATTTGCCCATGCCATACCTCAGGAGTGTATGGAAAGAAAAGACGTAAAGATTTTTGCTAAAGCCGGTTTCGGCTTCGGCGATGTTAATAGCTGCATCATATTTAAAAAATGGGAAGGAGAGTAAGAGCTATGGAAGAGAAAGAGATTTTCGAAAAACTAATCGCAATTTTAAAAAACTACACCAAAGATCCCAGTTTGCTGGAAAAGGCCACGATGAATACGCATATCATCGAGGACTTGAAGGTAAACTCGGCCCGGCTGGTAGATGTGGTAATCAAGTGTGAAGACGAATTCGGGATCACGATCGAGGACGATGAGGCGGATAAAATCCGGACGATCGGCGATGCCGTAGAGCTCGTTAAGAAAAAACTGGGATGAAAGCGCTAAGACTCCAGGAATGGATGGCAAGGGTTACCTCTTTTATCGTGGTGAGCCTGTACTTTTTGTTTTTGAAATCCAAAGGGTACAGGGTGAGGAACGTAAAGGTGATACGGCGAAAGTGGAGGGCCCTCTTGAAAGAGCATCCGGGGCCCTGGCTTATCTGCCCTAACCATCTGACTATGATCGATTCCTTCATCGTTACCTACGGGCTCTTTTCGTTCTTCGGCCACTTTCGGGATTACCTTAGGGTGCCCTGGAACCTGCCGGAGAAGGTGAATTTTTACAAAAATATCTTTTATAGCTGTGCCCTCTATCTGGCCAAATGTATTCCCATACGTCGGGGTGGCAGTCGAGAGGAGGTGCTTGCAACCCTGGCTAAATGTCATCACCTCCTTCAGGGGGGGAGGTCAATCCTTATTTTCCCGGAGGGGGGGAGGTCACGGACGGGGCGCATCAATCGGGAAAATTGTACCTATGGGGTAGGGCGTTTTCTGGAAGAGCATCCCGACTGCCGGGTCTTGTGCGTTTATCTAAGGGGAGATGCCCAGGAGACTTACAGCTATTTCCCGAAAAAGGGAGATACCTTTACCATGATGATCAAGCCTTTTATCCCCGTGCGGAGGGGCTTACATGGACTCCGGGCCCAGAGGGACTATGCCCGGCAGGTAATAGAAACCCTTGCCAGAATGGAGGAAGTTTACTTTGCCATCCATCGGAAACGACCTCGTCGGTTTGACTTTAGCGGCGAATATAGGCAAGAGCAGGGATCTCAGGTTTATAAGGCGAGTATGCACATTAGCTGAAAAGGACGCGGTAGAAAAGGCCGAGAATCCGGATCAAGTTTTGTGGGCCTTCTGGGCGTGCAAAGAGGCAGCTTATAAGGCGGCCGTAAAACTGCGGCCCGTTTCCTTCATTCCCCGCTCGTTTCAGGTCCATCTGGATGGGCAAAAAGGAGGTTGGGTTCATACCCCCGTGGGGGTATTCCGTGTCCGATTACAGGTGGGGTCTGATTTCGTTCATGCCCTTGCCTTTTCTCAGGATACCAGGGAAGACGATATAGCAACACAAATCTGGCATCTGGAGCCAGGCGATGAATCCGCCGTCCTGCGAAAGAGGGCACTGTCATTTCTTTCCCGCCTATTAAATTACCCGGAGGAATCTTTAGAGATACGACGGACAAGGGAAGGAAATCGCCTGGGACCACCCCGGCTGTTTTTGGAAAGCCGACCTTTGAAGGTGGACTTAAGCTTAAGCCATGACGGTCAGTACGGGGCCCTTGCCGTAACGGCTTGACTTATCTTTAACGAAGTTGTATGGAGAAATTATGAAAAGAGGGGCCGCATATCAGATTGTTTTTCTTCTTTTTTTTCTGCTCTTTTTCTTCTCTGGAGAGGTTTGGGGTGCCAAAAAACAGGTAAAGGTAGCTCCCCAGCCGGGTGACTGTAAGGCCTGCCATCAGGAAAAGAAGGTACTTCCCGAAAATCATCCCTCCACGGTAGAAATGAAATGGCAGGGGTGTATTATGTGCCACCCCAAAGGGGACAGGGACTTAACGGGGAAAATCCCCGGTAGCCACCGCCACTCCCTTTCCGGGATTACCTGTCAGGCCTGCCACGGGAAGGTAAAGAAGGAAGCCGCGGTAAAGATGGATAAGTGTGTGTCCTGCCATGGAAGTACGGCAAAACTGGCAGAGAAGACCGCTTCCATCAAACCGACCAATCCCCATACTTCCCCTCACTACGGGACAGAGCTCGACTGTAATTTATGCCATCATCAGCATACAAAGTCGGAAAATTACTGCCTACAGTGTCACAGCTTTCCCTTCCGAGTCCCGTAATTTTAATACCTATTGACAAGTTTCCCTCCCTATGGTGAATTGCCCCCGGTTTTTTGAAATTTCGCTAAGGAGGGGCATATGCCAGAAAGAGAGGTAGTCTTTGTAGACGGTGTCCGGACCGCATTTGGCAGGATGGGTGGGACGCTTAGGGATTTCACGGCCGAAACTCTGGCTGGAATCGGGATCAAAGGTCTTCTGGAGAAAACGAAGATCCTCGAGAGGGGAGGAAAGATAGACTGTGTTTTCCTCGGCTCCGCCTTTCACTGCTCCAAGGCTTTAAATCCCGCCCGTTGGGCGCTTCTTTACGCGGGTCTTCCCTACGAAACCACGGCGAGCTACATTGAGATGCAGTGTGGCTCGGCGATTGACAGTATCAACCATGCCGCTTGGAAGATTCTTACGGGGAATGCGGATATCATCATTGCCGGCGGTATGGAATCTTACAGCCAAAGGCCAGCCAAGTTCTCCATGAGCACGCCGCCGTACCAGCTCATCCCTCCTATGCCCATGCAGTCAGAACTTTCACCTGTGCCCGAGGAGTGTATTCCTATGGGTCTCACGGCGGAGAATTTGCAGGTGAAGTACAATATATCTCGGGAGGAGCAGGATTATTTTGCGTATCGTAGTCAGGTGAGGGCGAGGAAGGCGATGGATGCGGGGTACTTTGATGAAGAGATTGTGCCAGTTACGGTGCCCCAGGGCAAGAAGAAGCCGCCCATCGAGTTTAAGGTGGATGAGCATCCTCGGGAGACTTCGCTGGAGGCATTGGCGGCGCTGCCTCCGGCTTTTAAGA